>Ga0194121_10000111_pt1 | contig 129978 bp, 135 predicted proteins | sample TA2MahCa50mmetaG_FD_148609 | JGI IMG/M metagenome (GOLD analysis project Ga0194121, IMG submission 148609) | Freshwater microbial communities from Lake Tanganyika, Tanzania - TA2015020 Mahale Deep Cast 50m | ecosystem: Environmental > Aquatic > Freshwater > Lake | place: Tanzania: Lake... | reverse complement strand
TACCAGCGGGCGGAGGCGTCGTGCCGCCCACTGGGGGTGGAGTCGTACCACCTGAAGGAGGCGGGGTCGTGCCACCAGCAGGAGGAGGTGTGGGACCACCCGGTGCCGGAGCCGTCGTGCCGTCAGCAGGAGGAGGTGTAGTGCCACCAGCAGGAGGAGGTGTGGCACCCCCTGGTGCCGGAGGCGTCGTGCCGCCCACTGGGGGTGGAGTCGTACCACCTGAAGGAGGCGGGGTCGTGCCACCAGCAGGAGGAGGTGTGGGACCACCCGGTGCCGGAGGCGTCGTGCCGTCAGCAGGAGGAGGTGTAGTGCCACCAGCAGGAGGAGGTGTGGTACCCCCTGGTGCCGGAGGCGTCGTGCCGCCCACTGGGGGTGGAGTCGTACCACCTGAAGGAGGCGGGGTGTTGCCACCATAGGACGGTGCCGAATTCTGCGCCCATACACTCGCGCCGGCTGCCAGGAAAACCAGGACTGCCAGCACCCCAATGAATGCTCCGATAAATTTTTTCATAAATTGCCTCACCTAGTCCTTAAAAACATGACCCATTGAGTCCTCGAGACCCTTTGAATGATGTCACCAAAAGCCAAGCAACAAACCCAGCTTTCTATGTTATAGGACAATTAAATAAAAACCAATGGAAACTCAAGGGATAATTTACTTTCACCTTACTAACCTTTTGTATAATAACGTCTTATCTTGGACACTCCCTTCCGGTAGTGGAGCGCCAGCCAATTCCCCCAGCCTCTGGCGGTCTCCGCCGGCACAAAAAGCCACAACCCGGAAACCATGGTAAGGGTGAAGAAGGTCGCTCCCTGCAACAAGATGGCGATGCCTACGTGCAGGGCCGCGACCGCGGCAAGGATATAGAGCCTGGGCCGGGAAAACCAGACCAGCAGCACAAAGCCCGTTTCGGCCAGCAAGGTTCCATAGGTTAGCACCTTGCTCAGGGCCCCCCCGAAGCCGTAAAAGACCTCGGGCCAAGGCCAGCGGCGCCACATGTCGTTGGCGATTACGTAATACAGAGCGTCCCCGTTCCACCACGACAGGTCGTCCACCAGTTTGTAGGGCAGGCTGATGGCGTAGATCAGGGCGAAGTTTACCTGCATGGCCCGCATTGCCCAGATGACCGGCAGTTCGCGCCGGTGCCACTGCCCCCGGCGCTTCCGCAGGTAGCTGTCGAGAGAAAGGCTCTGGCCCAAAGGGGCGAAAAGCCCCCAGAAGAGCAGCATCCGGAAGGCCACGTCCTCCCCGTTCATCGCCGGCAGGCTGCGGTTGAGCAGCGAGGATTCCAGGACGAACAACACCGTCGTACTCCACCGGGTCTTCCATCCCAGGGCAAAGGAGAGGGCCGCGCCGAATCCCACCCACCAGAACACCCCCACCGGCAGGATGGATTCGGTCCAGTGGAACACGCTCCAGATGTCGTCGGGGTTCGCGAACTGGTTCAGCGAGGCAACGCCGTCGGCGGCGTAGAACCGCTCCCAGTTGGGATAAAGTGCCAGGTAGAAGACGCCGATCAGGCTGCCGAGAAAGATGCGGAACACCCCCAGGGCGAGCGGGTCGAAGCGCTCGAACCAGAAGCTGTTCCACCCGCCAACGAGGCGCTGCCCCAGCTCCCTGGCCCCCAAGATTGCCCTGGGGGATACCGGTTTCACCGGTCCTGGTACTCCACTTTCTGCAGCACCTGGGTGGTGATGACTGAGTCGAGATGGGTTCCCCGGCGGGCGGCCTCCTCCCTGGGCAGGATCTGCCGCCAGCTCAGCTCGATAACCACGGCCGATATGGGCACCCCGTCGCGCTCGGGATACTGCCTGGCCAGGTAGTAAGCATAGGCTTCCCGCGCCTGGGGGCGGGCATAGAGGGTGTGGAGGAGCTTGGTCTCCTTGAAATCGAAGAGCGCCCGGTCCCAAAACCCCCTCTTGCTCTGCAGGGGCAGGGGCAACACCTGGGCCTCGCCCTCGCCGTACCTGGCCTTGATGCTGTACCACCAGTAGTACCGCGACAGATCCCCGAACATCTGCCACTTGTTGTTGAGGCCGATGAGGAAGGCGTAGTACTGCAGGGCCCAGCGGCTGTACCTCAACTCGTAGGCCAAGCCGGGCGAGAGGGACCGGAACCACCCCTCCTCGGCCTCGACCACCGCGTTGGGGCGGTTCATGTACAGCGCGGTGCAGAGATTGAAGGCGATGAAGCAGGAGAGCAGCCGCCGCTTGAAACGCCCCACTGCGGCCGGGCCCTCCACCCGCCGATGCCTGGGCATCTCGTTCCTCTTCTTTTGGTTCGATCGGGCTGGTGAGATTGGGGGTTCCAAGATAGGAGCGGACGCGAATCCTGGTCAACCCCTTCCCCCTTCCTTTGCGGACCGGGATTTTCTCTATAATTTATGCGTGACCTTTCACTTATTTTCAGCCCTTGCCCGGCCCATGAATCCCTCCCTCTCTGAGGACCTTCTCCTCAAGCTGGACGCCCTGCCCTCCAGCCCCGGAGTCTATTTCATGAAGGACCGCGAGGGGCAGATCATCTATGTAGGAAAAGCCAAGAGCCTGCGCAGCCGGGTGCGCTCCTACTTTCAGGAGGGGGCGCACGACGGGCGCCGGCAGTTCCGGGCGCTGGTGCAGCGCATCGCAGCGGTGGATTGCCTGGTCACCCAGACCGAGCAGGACGCTCTCATCCTCGAAGCCACCCAGATTAAGGCCCACAAGCCCCGCTACAACATCCTCCTTAAGGACGACAAGAAGTACCCCTACATCCGCCTGACCCACGAGCCCTTCCCCCGCATCTTCGCCACCCGCGACCTGGTGCAGGACGGCTCGCGGTACCTGGGTCCCTACAGCAATGTGCGGGCCATGCACACCACCTTGGAGCTGATGCAGAAGATCTTCCCCCTGCGCAGTTGCGACTACAAACTGCCTGCGGCCAAGGTCAAGCTCTGCCTCGAGTATCACATCCACCGCTGCGGCGGCCCCTGCGAGAAGCTGGTCAGCGCCGAGGATTACAACGAAGTGGTAGAGCGCGCCTTCCGTTTTCTCAAGGGAAACCAGTCTGAGATCATCCGCGAATTGCAGGAGCGCATGGCCAATGCCGCCGCCAACTTGCGCTATGAGGAGGCGGGCCGCTGCCGCGACCAGCTGAAGGCTCTGGAGTCCATGCGCGCCCGCCAGAAGGCGGTGCTCGACGAGCCGGTGGACCGCGACGTGATCGGCCTGGCCCGCCACGACGACGAGGCCGTCTGCTGCGTGCTGGAGATCCGCGAGGGCCGGCTCTTGGGCCAGAAGCACCACGTCCTCGGCGGGGTGATCGACTCCACCGACGCGGAAATTATCGCCGCCTTCCTGGGCCAGTTTTACCTCGAGACCGACTTCATCCCCGCCCAGATCCACCTGCCCGCCGCCCTGCCCGAGGATCTGGGGCTGTGCGCCTGGCTCTCCGGGCGGGCCGGCGCCAGGGTCGAACTGGCTGCCCCTCAGCACGGACCCAAGGCCCAGATGCTCGACATGGCCGAAAACAACGCCGCCCAGCAGTTGCGCGAGCGCCAGCTTAAGCGGGAGTTGCAGAAGGGCCGCATCCCCCAGAGCGTCTTCGCTCTGCAGCGCGACCTGCGCCTGGCAGAGCCCCCCCGCCGCATCGAATGTGTGGACATCTCCAACTTCCACGGCGCCGACGCGGTGGGCTCCCTGGTCTGTTTCGTGGACGGCAAGCCCCGGCGCAGCCAGTACCGCCACTTCAAGATCCGCGACCTGAGCAGGCCCGACGACTTCGCCTCCATCCGCCAGGTGGTGCTGCGCCGCTTCCGCGCCCTGGAGAAGGGTGGCGAGGGGCCGAACTTGCTGCTCATCGACGGGGGCAAGGGCCAGCTCTCCAGCGCCCTGGAGGCCCTTGGTGAACTGGGCCGGCCAGACCAGCCCGTGGCCGGTCTGGCCAAACGCCTGGAGGAGATCTTCCTGCCCAACCAGAGCGAAGCCCTGATCCTCCCCCGCACCTCGGCCAGCCTGCGCCTGCTCCAGCAGTTGCGCGACGAGGCCCACCGCTTCGCCCTCACCCACCACCGCAGCCTGCGCGAGAAGCGGTCTTTTGGTTCCGCCCTCGACGAGTTGCCCGGCATCGGCCCCAAGCGTCGGGCGGCCCTGCTCAACGCCTTTGGCTCAGTGCAACGGCTGCGCGAGACTCCGGCCGAAGAGATCGCCCAGCAGGTCAAGGGCCTCAGCCTGGACCAGGCCCGCCACTTGGTGGAGCGCCTTGCCGCGCAGGCCCCCGATGCGTGAGCTGGAGCTTTTCACCCCCCTGGGCCCAGTGTACCTGCGCTGGCGCGGCGGGGAACTGGCCGAACTGCACTTAGGGGATTTTGCCCCTGGCCTTCCGGAGCCGCCACCGGCCCAAGGGGGAAAGCTGATCGCCGACCTGGGCGCCTATTTCCGGGGCGAGGCCGTGGACTTCGGCTTTTCCCTTCCCGAGGGGATTGGCACCCCTTTCCAGCGCCGGGTATGGGCGGCCCTTAGGGAGATCCCCCGGGGCCGCTGCGCCACCTACGGGGGCCTGGCCTGTGGGGCCAATCCCCTCCCCATCCTCGTCCCCTGCCACCGGGTGGTCGGGGCCACCGGCGAGTTGACCGGCTTTTCCGACGGCCTACCCTGGAAACGCGCCCTGCTCCAATTGGAAGGGGTGCCCCTCTGCAATGACCAGGTCCTCTCCTTCTCCCTCCTCTGAACTGCCCCCGGTCCTGGCCGGGGCCCTGGAGGACTTCCTCGCCGCCGCGGTGCGGGACCGGAAGTCCTCGGCCAACACCGTCGAGGCGTACCGCCGCGACCTTTCGCGCTACCTCCAAACCCTGGCCAGGGAGGGGCTGGCCGGCCCGGAACAGTCCACGGCCGACCAGGTCGCCCGCCTCCTGCGCCAGCTCCACAACGGGGGCCTTAGCCCCTCCACCCTGGCCCGCAACCTGACCTCCATCCGCCAGTTTCACCGTTATCTGATGTCGCAGGGCCGGGCCCCGCACGACCCCACCGAATCCCTGGAGGCCCCGCGGGTAGAACGGCGGCTGCCCGACTTCATGACCCTCGCCGAGGTGGAACAGCTCATGGCCGGCCCGGACCTGGATGAAGTCCTGGGCCAGCGCGACCGGGCCATCCTCGAACTGCTCTACGCCTCGGGTTTGCGGGTCTCGGAACTCATCGCCCTGCCCTACGCCGGCATCGAGGTCCGCGCCGGCCTCTTGCGGGTGCGGGATGCCAAGGACCACGAGCGTCTGGTGCCCCTGGGCCGGCAGGCGCTTCTCCACCTGGAACGCTACCTGACCTCGGTGCGGCCCCGCCTCGAACGGGAGCACAGCGGCTCAGCCCTCTTCCTCAACGCCCAGGGCCGCGCCCTCTCGCGCATGGGCATCTGGAAAATCCTCCAGGCTGCCGCCGCCCGATCCGGCCTGGCCAAGAAGATCAGCCCCCACACCCTGCGCCACTCCTTCGCCACCCACCTGCTCGAACGCGGGGCCAACCTGCGCGACGTGCAGGAACTCCTGGGCCACGCCGACATCGCCACCACCCAGGTCTACGCCCGCATCGACACCAAATACCTGAAGGAGATCCACAAGACCTACCATCCGAGAGGGTGAGTAGCAATCCTCGTCCTGCCGAGGGCGGATTGACAGCCTTAGGCTGCTGGGTGTTGGCCTACCCCATTTGGGGCTTCTTTCGGGCCTTGGACTATCGATAAGCCCGCTGCTTAGGATTCCAATAACTGAACGACACACGTCGGGATACGGGCACTTTCGGCGGTAGAGCCGCCCCGAAACCCGTTACCTTACCCACTTTCCTGTAACAGGTGTGGCGTACTACGGGGAAAGCGATTGACAATGACCTTGCCCTATACACATAAATCGAGTAGACTATACACATTTAACAAGAAAAGGTGGAAGATGCGCACGAACATTGTGCTCGATGACCAGCTTGTTCAAGCCGCTATGCAGGCTACTGGATTGAAGACCAAACGCGCCGTGGTCGAGGCCGGCCTCAACCTGTTGGTCCAGGTCAAAGGCCAGGCCGGCATTCGCCGCCTGCGGGGGAAGGTGGAATGGGAGGGCAACCTCGATGAATCCCGCACCGCCAGGGCGAAGAGGATTTAGCGGGTGGTGATTATCGACACCACCGTCTGGATAGATTACTTCAAGGGAGAAACGACCCCGCACACCGATTGGCTGGAGGAGGTCCTGGACCAACAACGCCTGGGGCTCACCGATCTGATCCTCTGTGAGGTGCTTCAGGGCGTGCGGAGCGACCGCCAATGGACCCAGGTGAGCCAGGAACTATCCAGGTTCGAGATCTTTCCCACTGGTGGCATAGCGCTATCCCTGGCGGCGGCGCAGAACTACCGGCAACTGCGCGCTCAGGGCTACACCGTGCGCAAAACCATCGACTGCCTGATCGCGACCTTCTGCCTGAAAAGTGGACACCTCCTCCTCCACAACGACCGCGATTTTGATCCTTTTGAGAAAGCCCTGGGATTGCTGGTGATCCACCCAAATGGCTGAGGGGCTGCCCTTGCTCCCCAGCCCCTGGTCTTTATATTCGCTTTCCCATGACTGACGCCGCCACGACCCCCTCCCTCGTTTCGGCCCGGCAGCTCGACATGCGCTTCGGCGAGGTCGAGGTGCTCAAGGGCATCGACCTGGACATCGCCAGCGGGCAGTTCGTCTCCATCGTCGGGCCCTCCGGGTGCGGCAAATCCACCCTGCTGCGCCTGATCGCCGGCCTGGCCGACCCGGTGGCCGGTTCTCTCAGCATCGCTGGCCTCCCTCCCCCCGAAGCCCGCCGCACCCGCCAGGACCTGGCCTTTGTCTTTCAGGACGCCACCCTGTTGCCCTGGCGCACCGTCGAACAGAACGTGGCGCTGCCCCTGGACCTGAGCCAGCGCCAGCGCCGTACCGACGCCCTGAGCGTGCCCCAGGCCCTCGTACTGGTGGGCCTCAGCGCCTTTGCCCGCTCCTATCCGCGCCAGCTCTCGGGGGGCATGCGCATGCGGGTCTCCATCGCCCGGGCGCTGGTCACCCATCCGGGCCTGCTGCTGATGGACGAGCCCTTCGGCGCCCTCGACGAACTGACCCGCCAGCGCCTCAACGAAGAGTTGCTGCGCCTGTGGACCCAGATCGGTTTCACCTGCGTCTTCATCACCCACAACGTGGCCGAGGCGGTCTTCCTCAGCCAGCGGGTGCTGGTGATGAGCGCCCGGCCCGGCCGCTGGCTGGCCGAGGTGCCGGTGCCCTTTCCCTGCCCCCGCGACCCGCACCTGCGGACCTCCCCGGCCTTCAATCACCTCGCCGAGGAGGTATCCCACCACCTGCACCGGAAAGGCCCATGAGCCGCCGCTTCCTCACCTGGGCCGCCGACACCCTGCTGCCACCCCTGGCCTCCTTTGTGGTCCTATTACTGCTGTGGCAGGGGGCGGTGGTGGCCTTCGACATCAAGCCCTTTCTGCTCCCCAGCCCCCTACAGGTGGCCGGGGCAGTGCAGGTCCATTTCGCAGCGCTGTTAAAGGCCGCCTGGCTGACCGCGATGGGCGCCCTATGCGGCTTTCTGCTCAGCTTCGCCGCCGGCTTCCTGATCTCCCTGCTCTTTTCCCAGTCCCGCCTGGTCTCCCGCAGCCTGTATCCGTACGCCATCTTCCTGCAAACCGTGCCCATCGTCGCCATCGCGCCCCTGATCATCCTGTGGATCGGGCACGGTTTCGCCGGGGTGGTGGCCGTCTCCTTCATCATCGCCCTCTTCCCCATCATCGCCAACACCACCGCCGGCCTCACCAGGGTCGAGCCCAACCTGCTGGACCTCTTCTCCATGTATAATGCCTCGCGCTGGGACGTGCTGCGCCGGCTGCGCGTCCCCAGCGCCGTGCCCAGTATGCTGACCGGGGCGCGCATCTCCAGCGGCCTGTCGGTCATCGGCGCCATCGTCGGGGAATTCTTCGCCGGGTACGGCACCGAGGACTTCGGCCTGGGCTACCTGATCATCCTCACCAACGGCCAGGCTAAGACCGATTATCTTTTCGCCTGCATTCTGTTTTGTACCCTGCTGGGTCTGGCCATCTTTTCCTCAATAAATCTCATGAGCAACCTGATGCTGGCCCGCTGGGGCGGCGCGGAGGAATGATGAAGACCCTGACCTTGATGCTCAGTCTCCTCGCCCTGGCCGGCTGCGGCGAAAAGCCCGCCCCGCCCTCTGGGGTGCGACTGGCCCTCAACTGGTTCCCCGAGGCCGAGCACGGCGGATTCTACGCCGCCCTGGTCCACGGCTATTTCCAGCAGGAGGGGGCGCAGGTCGAGATCCTCGCCGGCGGCCCCGATGCGCCGGTGATCCAGCGGGTGGCCACCGGCGCGGTGGAATTTGGGGTGTGCAATGCCGACGACGTGCTCAACGCGAGGGCGCAGCAGGCCCCGGTAGTGGCGCTCCTGGCCCCGTACCAGACCAACCCGCGCTGCATCATGGTCCACGCCAGCAGCGGCATCACCGCTATCGACCAGCTTCAGAACCTCACCATCGGCCTGTCGCAGCGGCCCGCGTTCTCCCATTACTTGCGCAAGAAATTCCCCCTCACCGGGGTGCAGATCGTGCCCTACCCCGGCAACGTCGCCCAATTCCTGCTGGACCCGCGCTTCGCCCAGCAGGCATATGTCTTCAGCGAGCCCTTCGTCGCCCGCAAACAGGGGGCCGACCCTCGGGTGCTACTGGTAGCCGACATCGGCTTCAACCCTTACGCCAGCGTGCTCATCGCCACTGAAGAGACTATCTCTCGCCGCCCCGAACTGGTGAAAGCCGTGGTGCGGGCCAGCCTCGCCGGCTGGGAGCACTATCTGCGCCAGCCCGAGCCCACCAACCAGCAGCTCCACCAGCTCAACCCAGAGATGGACCTTGATATCCTGGCCTACGGGGTGGAGCAGTCCCGGCCCCTGGTGCAGCTCGCCGGCCAGCCCCTGGGCAACATGAGCCTGGAGCGCTGGCAGACCCTGCTGCAGCAGATGGCCGAGGCCGAGCTGATCGAGCCGGGCAAGGTGAAGCCCGAGGAGGCCTTCACCACCCGCTTCCTGCAATGAGGGGCGAAAGCGCTGAACCAACCCGGAGGGGAGATGACCGTGGAAGCCTTTTCCTGGGAGTGGACGGGTTGGGAAGGACGCGGGTGGGGTGGAGGGGAGAGCGGAGCAATAGCGAGCAGGGTGGCAAGTCCGCGCCTGGGGAAAGGCTGGAAGGGTCGCTCCCCGACGAACCAGCGGACGTGGTGAACCGATGCCTTTCCTGACCGACATCACCCTGGGCAAGTACGTGGCGGTGGACTCGCCGCTGCACCGCCTCGATCCCCGCACCAAACTCCTAGCCACGGCCGCGCTGATGCTGGCGCTGTTGAGCACCGAAGGCTTCATTCCCCTGCTCCTGGCCTCTCCCTTCGTCGCCCTAGCCATTGGGCTCTCGCGGGTGCCGGTGGGCATGGTACTTAAAAACCTCCGCCCCTTCCTGTGGCTCTTCTTCTTCACCATCGTCCTGCACGCCCTACTGACCCCCGGCGTCACCCTCTGGCGCCTGCCCTGGCTCGACCGTCCGGTAACAGCCGAGGGGGTGCAACTGGGCCTCTTCTTCTCCCTGCGCCTGGCCGCGGTGGTGCTCATCGCCTCCCTGCTCACCCTCACCACCACCCCGATGGAACTGACCGGCGGGCTGGAGAGCTTGCTCTCGCCCCTGCGGCGCTTCGGCTTTCCCGCCCACGAACTGGCGATGATGGTTTCCATTGCCCTGCGCTTCATCCCGGTGCTGGTCGAGGAGGCCGAGCGCCTGCACAAGGCCCAACTGGCCAGGGGCGCCGATTTTGGCGGCAACCCCCTGCGCCGCGTCCGCAACCTGCTCCCCCTGCTAGTGCCCCTCTTCCTCTCGGCCTTTGCCCGGGCCGACCGCCTGGCCCTGGCCATGGAGAGCCGCTGCTACCGGGGCGGGGAGGGCCGCACCCGCTACCGCGAATTGCGCTTTGCCTGGGGCGACGCCTGGGCCGCGCTGGTGGTCCTGGCCGCGGCGCTGGCCATTGGCGGAGGACCGCGGCTGTGGCCGCTCCTGAGGTAGGGCCCCAGCGCACCCTGCGCCTGTTGCTCGAATACCAGGGTACGGACTTTTGCGGCTGGCAGATCCAGCCCCAGGGCCGCACCGTGCAGGGGGAATTGGCCCGCTGCCTGCAGGTCCTGCTGGGCGAGGAGGTCTGCCCCATCGGCGCGGGTCGCACCGACGCCGGCACCCATGCCCTGGGCCAGGTGGCCCACCTCCACACCCACTCCACCCTGCCTCTGTACTGCCTGCACCGGGGGCTCAACGGCCTGCTCCCGCCCGATGTGGCCGTTCTCAGGGTGGAGGAGGCGCCTGCCCACTTCCATGCCCGCTACAGCGCCAAGACCAAGCGCTATCGCTACCGCGTCCGCACGGTGAGGAGCGCCCTGGACCGCCCGTTTGTCTGGAGTTTGTACCAGGAACTGAAGCTGGAGCCCATGTCCCAGGCCGCTGCGCACCTGGCCGGGGCGCATTCCTTTGCCGCTTTTTGCAACCAGGACCCGCTGCCCGGCAGCTTTGTCTGCCAGGTGCAGGACTGCGGCTGGACCCGCCGGGGGCCGGAACTAATCTTTGAGATCGCGGCCGACCGCTTCCTGCGCCACATGGTGCGCATTTTGGTGGGAACAATGGTTGAGGTAGGGCGGGGCCGGCGTCCCTCTGGGGACATGACGCGGCTCTTGGAGAGCGCCGACCGCACCCTGGCCGGGCCCACGGCGCCGGCCCAGGGGCTGTGCCTGGTGGGAGTAGATTACGGGGAGTGAGAGGCCAGGGCGGGGATATCAGCCGCAGCAATCGCCCCATCGTAAAGGCGCAGGTCCGACAACCAGCCTTGGAGGTAGTTCTGCGTCCCTGCGGCGATCAGCAAGGGCTGATCATTGGCCAGGTCCAGCCGCTGTCCGTCCAGGGGCGAGGAGGAGGCGACGAGTTGGCCGTCGAGGTACAGGCGCAGATGCCCTGTCTCGCGCACAATGGCCACATGGCGCCACTGCGAGCCCAGGTCCGCGTCGAAGGAGACGTTCCGGCCCGCCTCGATGGAATACACCCGGCCGACCTGGAGGTGGGGCTGGGCCGAGGCGATGCCGTGGCAGGTGCTGGTCCCCGCAAAGAGCCGGCCCTGGAAAACCGCCATGCTCGGCACCCGGTTCCAGGAATAGACCTCTCGCTCGTCTATATCGCTGTTTACGAGCCGGCCCATGTGCGTCCAATCCCCGTCGGACTCGTAGCGGTATACCTCGCCCAGCGGGATGACCCCGGCGTACAGCTTGCCATTGTACACAGTGAAATCGTTGATCTCGTTGATCCGGTAGGCGTCAATACTCATGCCCAGTTGCCCGGCGTCGGTCCACCGGCCAGGGTTCTCGCCCCCCTCGTAGCGCAGCGCCTTGCCCTGGGGCCACATGCCTGCCCACAGATGGGCGCCGTACACCTGGAGGGTATGGGTCTGGTTCTCGCCAAAGAGGCCGTCGCGGCGGTCGGGCAGGCCGCCCACGCAGGTCCAGGTTGTGCCGCCCTCGTAGCGGAAGATGGCGCCGTGGGGAGCCCCATAGAGATGGCCGCCAAAGACCATCATGGCGTTGACCCGGTCGTGCGAGCCCAACTGGCCACGGAAGGTCCATTGCCCCTCGCCGTCCATGCGGTGGACCATGCCCCGGTCATCGCCGGCGTAAAGTTTGCCGTCAAAGGAGGCCAGGGACAGGACCCGCATCCCGGAACCGAACTGCCCGCAGTCGCGCCAGGAGGTGCCCCCTTCGTAGCGGAAGACCTGCGTAGGGCCGCAGTTGCCGGCCAGGGATTTCTCCCAGTCCCAGGTGCCGGTGCCGGCGTACAGGGCCCCCTCGTGGACGATCATCGCCATGATGCTGCGGGTGCGCGGATCGACATCGAGCTTGCCGCAGTACTCCCACTGGTTCCCCCCGCAGAACTTGAACACCGCCGGCGTGTCCTCGCCGGGCAAGGCGTCGGCGATGCCGGTGTAAAGCGCGCCCGCAAAGACGGTGAGGGTGCTGATCAGGGTGTTGGAGGGCCAGGGCTTGCCGTGGTCGGCCCACTCGCCTAAGATCGCCTCGTCGATGCCCACCTGCAGGCCGCGCACGTCGGCTACCGAACTGTACCCGGGGCTGGATCCGGCAATGCGGCAGGTCAGGCCGCGGCGGCGGGCGGCGTCGAACTTCCCCAGCACATCGCCCAGGACGGTGGTGAGGCGCTCGGGCAGGCGGATCCAGAAGCTCAGGGTGAAGGGCCCCGTCCCCAGGCGCAGGGCGGGGTGGTCGGGCACGAGGATGTGGCTCCCCAGGCCGTCGAACGCGGCGGCGGGCCGGCCGGCCACCTCCGCGAAGCGGACCCCCTGGACCTGACCGTGGTGGGCGCCGGCGCTGTCACAGGCGTCGGCGCCGAGCTTCCAGCGGGCGATCGGGGTGGGCAAGGTCATGGCGCGGGTCTCACCCCTTCTCATTGCTCCTCCCCTTCAGCAACCTGCCGATCTCGGCGAGCTCGGCCTTGGAGACCTGCCCGACCACCAGGGCCTGGCCCACCAGCTCGCGGGCCGAGCCGCCGAAGGCCCGTTGCCGCAGATCCCCCACCAGCGGGCGCTGGGTCTGCTCCCTGCCCATGCGGGGCTGGTAGACGTGGGAGCGCGAGCGCTCATCGCGCCGCACCAGCCCCTTTTCGTGCATGAGCTGCAGCAGCTTGAGGATGGTGGTAAAGCCGGTCTTCCTCTTGTCTATGCGTTCCCCGTGCACCGCGCGCACCGTGGTGGGGCCCTGGTCCCATAACACGTCCCGGATGGCCAGTTCGGCCTCGGTGGGCTCAGGCAGGTTGGGCTTTCTCATCTCCCCTCCTCAGCTCGAAAGACTTTTGAAACTTTTCAAGATTATATAACTTCCCCCCACTTCGCCAAGTCGCGGCTGCCGGTCAAAAGCCTTCTTGTAAAGGCCCCGGCAGGTGGTTACATTTCCTGCATGGAGCGAACCCTACTGTTTTTTCTCCACTTCTGTTTCGCCTTGCCCTTGCTGCTGGGCGGCCCGGCAAGCGGGGCTGACGAGATCGCCCAGTCTCGCCGCACCGCGGTGGTCAAGGCGGTGGAACTGGCCCAACCCTCGGTGGTCAGCATCCACGTCACCTATCGCCAGCAGGTCCTATACCGCTCGCGCGACCCCTTCATCGATTTCTTTTTTCCCTATACCCTGATACCAGGGGAACAGGAGCGCACCTCCAGCGGCTCGGGGCTGATCGTCTCCAAAAGCGGGTACATCCTGACCAACGACCACGTGGTCGGGGCGCGGGACAATCCCTACAAAATCGCCGTCTCCCTGCCGGATGGGCGCAACTATACTGCAAAATACATTGACACTTACATCTCTTACGACCTGGCCATCCTCAAGGTCGAGGCCCCGGATCTTCCGGTTGCGCGGCCGGGAAATTCGGACGATATTCTGGTTGGCGAATGGGCGGTGGCCATCGGCAATCCCTTTGACCTGGGCCCCACGGTCAGCGTGGGGGTGATCAGCGCGGTCAACCGCGACTTTGCCGAACCCCAGGGCGCTTATTACTACCGGGACATGATCCAGACCGACGCCCCCATCAATCCGGGCAACAGCGGCGGCCCCCTGGTCAACGCCCTGGGTGAGGTCATGGGCCTAAACAGCTTCATCTATACCGGCAGCGAGTACAGCATCGGCTCCATCGGCATCGGCTTTGCCATCCCGATCAACACCGCCCGCAGTTTCCTGCAGGAGATCGAGCGCCACGGCAGGGTGCGCCGGCCCTGGAGCGGCATCCTCAGGCTCAGACCCCTGACCGACGCCCTGGTCCGGTACCTCGATCTGCCCTCGGCCGAGGGGGCCCTGGTGTACCAGTTGGCCCCCGACAGCCCGGCGGCGCTGGCCGGGCTCCAGCGGGGGGACGTGCTGACCCAGATCGACGGGGAGAAGGTGCGCAGCCCCGAGGAAGGCTGGAGTCTGCTCCAGGGATTCCAGGTGGGGCAGTCCTGCACCCTTACCTTGTTGCGCAACGGCAAGACCCGCACCTGCCGGCTGAGCCTGGCTGAGATGCCCTCGGCCCGCCAGCGGTGGGATTGAAAACGGCATCGAGGGAGCGACACCATGACGAGCAGGGCCATCCTTCCCAACCTCTTCACCATTGGGAACCTCCTCTGCGGCTTTCTGGCCATCCACTACGCCGTGGCCGGCAACTACGTCGCCGCCGCCTGGCTTATCGTCCTGGGCGCGGCCCTCGACAACATGGACGGCAAAGTCGCCCGCCACTTGGGCAAGAACTCCCAGTTCGGCATCGAGTTCGACTCCCTGGCCGACGTCTGCAGCTTTGGCGTAGCCCCGGCGCTAATGATCTACTTCAGCCTGCTGCACAGTGGTTGGGAGCTGGTCTTTCCCTTCCTCTACTTGGCCTGCGGGGCCCTGCGCTTAGCCCGTTTTAACAGCATGGCCCCGACCACGGGCAAGAAGGAGTTCTTTACCGGCCTGCCCATCCCCTGCGCCGCCATCATCCTCAGCCAGTACGTGGTCTTCGCAGAGCGGGCCTGGGAAACCGACCACGCCGTGCAACTGGGCGCGGCCCTGCTCCTCTTCCTTGGGGCCCTGATGGTCAGCCGCATCCCCTTTGACACCATGGCTGCGCTGCGGGCCAGCACCCCCTGGGGCCGCTTTAAGCAAATCTACTTCCTGTTCACCATGGTAGTGATCATCCACCCCGCCACCTCGCGGGAGTTCTTCTTTCCCTTGGCTATCCTCTACCTGCTGCCGGGGTTCTACCGCTGGGTGAACGCCCTGCTCAGCGACGAGGTCACGCAACACGCCTGAGCCCGGCGAAAAATCTATGCTGCAGCGCGACAAACCCCTCAGTCATCTGCTCATCATCCTGTTCATCAGCATGCTGGGGGCCAACATTATCGGCGAGACCCTGCGGGTGCTGCTCAAGCTCTTCGCCGGCGAGGGCACCGTGGTCGAACAAGGCATCCTGCGCAACTACATCTACAGCCTGGGCCCCTACGACGCCAACCTGGTCATCCTCTCCTTTTCCTTTGCCCTGTCGCTGCACTTTAATTTCGTCACCCTGATGGGCATCTTCGTCGGCTGGTATTACTTCAAGTACTCCTATTGAGGAGGTCGCACCATGCTCAACAGCATCGGTCCCATGGAGATCCTGGTCATCTTCCTGCTCATCCTGCTGCTTTTTGGGGCCAAGCGCATCCCCGAGATGGCACAGGGCATGGGCAAGGGGATCAAGGAATTCAAGAAGGCGATGCGGGACGTGCAGCAGGAGGTGGACGTCTCCGCCCCCCCCACCCACAGCCCCAATACCATCGCCCCCACCCCGCCGGCCAACCAGGTCCCCCACCAGGCCCAGGTCGCCCCAGCCCCGGTCTCGGCCGAGAAGAAGGAACAGCCCGGCGCCCCGGCCACGTAGCGCCGATGGGGCTGCACACCTGCAAAGCCCATGAACTCCGCCCCCGCCTGGAAAGGGGGGAAGTAGGGGCCGAGGAACTGACCCGTGCCGTGCTGGGCCACCTCGATGCCACCCAGCCGGCCATCAACGCCTTCATCAGCATCGACCCCGAAGGGGCGCTGGCCCAGGCCCGGTCCGTGGACCAGCGCCGCGCCAGGGGGGAGTCCCTCGGCCCCCTGGCCGGCATCCCTGTGGCCCTAAAGGATCTAATCTGCGTGGCCGGGGGCCGCACCACCTGCGGCTCGCGCATCCTTGAAAACTTTGTCGCCCCCTACGACGCCACCGCCGTCGCCAAGCTGCGCGCCGCCGATGCGGTGCTCATCGGCAAGACCAACATGGACGAATTCGCCATGGGGTCTTCCACCGAGAACTCCCACTTCGGCCCCACCCGCAACCCCCACGACCCCCAGCGGGTGCCCGGCGGCTCCAGCGGCGGCTCTGCCGCGGCCGTGGCCGCCCACCAGACCATCCTGGCCCTGGGTTCGGACACCGGCGGCTCGGTGCGCCAGCCGGCCGGGTACTGCGGGGTGGTGGGGCTCAAGCCCACCTATGGCCGGGTTTCCCGCTACGGGCTGGTGGCCTACGCCTCCTCCCTGGACCAGATCGGCCCGCTGACCAAGGACGTGCGCGACGCGGCCCTGCTCCTGGGGGTCATCGCCGGCCACGACCCGCGCGACGCCACCTCGGCGAATCGGCCAGTGCCCGATTGCGAAGGGGCGCTGTCCCAGGGGGTGAAGGGCCTGAAGGTGGGGCTGGCCAGGGAGCATTTCGGGGCAGGGCTGGACAAAGAGATCCGCCAGGCCATCGAGGCGGCCGCCGGCCGCCTCGAAAAGGAGGGGGCGCAACTGGTGGAGGTCTCGCTGCCAGTGGCCGGCCACCCGGACTACTGCATCGGCGCCTATTACCTGATCGCCGTGGCCGAGGCTTCGGCCAACCTGGCCCGCTACGACGGGGTGCGCTACGGGTACCGCGCCCCGGAGGCTCACAACCTGCAGGAGCTGTACCACCGGACCCGCAGCCAGGGCTTTGGCCCCGAGGTGAAGCGCCGCATAATGTTGGGCACCTACGCCCTCAGCGCCGGGTACTACGACGCCTTTTACCGAAAGGCCCAGCAGGTGCGCACCCTGATCCGGCAGGACTTTGAGCGGGCCTTCGCCGCCTGCGGCGTATTGCTCTCGCCGGTGGCGCCCACCACCGCCTTCGGCCTGGGCGAGCAGCTCGAAGATCCCCTGCAGATGTACCTCAACGATATCTACACCGTCTCGGTCAACCTGGCCGGCCTGCCGGGGATCTCGGTGCCCGCTGGTCTTTCGCGCGACGGGCTACCCATTGGCGCCCAGTTATTGGCCGCCCCCTTCGGGGAGGAGACCCTGCTCTGCGCTGCCCAGGTCCTGGAACAGACCACGCTCAACTGAGGAAAACCATGCGCCCCTACCTCGCCCTCTCCCTCGCCCTGTGTTTCACCCCGGCCCTGGCCAACGACAATGCCGGCACCACTGGCTTCGGCTTCCTCAAGGTGGGGGTGGGCGCCAGGCCCCCCGCCCTGGGCGGGGCCTTTGCCGCCGCCTCAGGTGATCTGGAATCCAGCCACTGGAACCCGGCCGGCCTGTGGGGCATCAGCCAGCGCAGCGCCACCCTCTCGGTAAGCCGCTACCTGGTGGACACCCAGGCCGGTTTCCTCAGCACGGCCTTCCCCTCCGAGAAACAGGTCTGGGCCCTGAGCATGAACTATTTCTCCTACGGCAGCCTCACCCGCACCGACGACGAAGGGGTGGAGGAGGGCAGTTTCAGCCCCTTTGACCTGGCCGCATACCTGAGCGTGGCCCGCCCGCTGTGGAAGCCCTGGCTCAAGGTAGGGGCCAACCTCAAGGCCATATACTCCCGCATCGACAAGTACTCTGCCGACGCCTATGCCCTCGACCTGGGGGCCCAGGTCAGCGGCCCCTTCAAAGGCATAAGCCTGGGGGCCTCGCTGACCAACCTGGGCTTTGTGCGCAGCGGCTACGCCGGTAGTTTCAAGGACCCCCTGCCCGTCACCATGCGCGTAGGCCTGGCCCACCGCCCGGCCCACACCCCCCTGCCGCTGCTGGTGGTGGCCGACGTGGCCCTGCCCAACGACGCTGATCCCTACTTTTCCTTTGGCACCGAGATCAGCGTGGGCCACGGCCTGTACCTGCGCCCCGGCTACAGCACCCAGCAGACCGGCGCCGAGGGCGACGCGCCTCTCGGCCTGAGCGCCGGGGCCGGCCTGGCCCTGCAGGGCTACCGCCTCGACTACGCCTTCAACTCCTACGAGGACCTGGGCGAGGTACACCGGGTGGCCTTGAGCGGGAGTTTCTGAGGGCGGCCCACGGCGCCCGGACCTTTCAGTGGTCGCTGAAAAGCTCAGTGTGGATGCGCTCCCGCTCGCGGTCGAGTTGCTCCGGGCTGGCGCCCATTTGGCGGAGGCGGGACTCGGTCATGGCCAGCGCCGAGGCCAGCCCACCCGTCAGGGTCAAGATCAGATCGAGCTTGTGCACCCTTCACTTCCCCTCCTGCGCCTTTCCGGTCATCGGCACGAAGCGCACCGGCAACAAGGTGTCGGTCTGCGTTTCGCCCCCCTGCCGCGTCAGCAGCAGCAACTCCTGCTCGCCCCGGCCCACCGGCAGCACCAGCCGCCCACTCTCGGCCAGTTGCGCCGTTAGGGCCGGGGGGACGTGGTCGGGGGCCGCGGTCACCATGATCCCCTGAAAGGGCGCCGCCTCCGGCCAGCCCTGGTACCCGTCGCCGGTGCGCACCTCGACGCTGTCGTAACCCAGGGATTGCAGGCGCTGCCGGGCGCTTTCCGCCAGGTAGGGGATGATCTCGATGGTGTACACCTTCACCCCCATCTCGGCCAGCACCGCAGCCTGGTATCCAGAGCCGGTGCCGATCTCCAGCACCCGGTCCCCCTTCTTCACCCCCAGGGCCTGGGTCATGCAGGCGACGATGTAGGGCTGGGAGATGGTCTGCCCCTCCTCGATGGCCAGGGCGTGGTCCTCGTAGGCGTACTCCTGCAGCCGCGCCGGCACAAAAAGATGGCGCGGCACCTGGCCCATAACCCGCAACACCTCCGGGGCAATGATATCCCGCCGCCGCAGTTGTTCCTCGACCATGCGCCGGCGCAGCCGGGCGAATTCGTCCTTTTCCACCGAACCCACCTCCTTGTTGCATCCAACCACCCCCCACAGCAGCCACAGCCAGCAGTAGCTCATCGGCGCCCTACCTGAGTAGTATCATGGGCCAAACCTGCTCCCAGCCCCCGGCCCGCAGCCGGCAGAAATAGATCCCGCTGGACAGGGCGCGCCCCTGTCCAGCGCTCCGATCCCAGACTAGGCGGTGGCCGCCGGCCTCCATGAACTGGTCGGCCAGCCGCCGCACCGGCTGCCCCAGGGTATTGTACACCACTTCCTCCACCGCCGCCGCGGTCAGGCGCTGCCCCTCGACCAGGCGCAGCGCCCCGTCGGCCTCCACCCCCTGGTAGGTGTCCACCTGCCCGTTGGTCCAGCGCACCACCAGGGAATCGAGGCGCGTCGCCGCCCCCAGGCCCAGGTGTACGGGCCGGTTGCTGTGGGACATGCCCGCAGTGCCGTTGACCTCGTCGGTATAGCGCCGGCCCCCGGCAAAGGCGTGCAGGCGGATGCCGATGCCGTCGCGGTTGCTCTCCACCCCCTCGACGGCCACCTGCAGCCAGTAGCCCTGGTGGCCGCCGTTGCGGTAAAGGAAATTGGTGCTGCCCTCGTTGACCACGCACACCTCGAGGTCCCCGTCATAGTCGCCCAGCATCACCCCCTGCGTCCTGGTGGCCGCGTCCATGCCGTAGGCCCTGGCCTAGTCGTTGAAGGTGCCGTCCCCGTGGTTCATGTACACCCTGCCGGGACTGAAGCCGGTGGTGACAAAGAGGTCCAGGTCGGCGTCGTAGTCGCCAAAGGGGCAGCCCGTGCCCTGGGCCAGGTTCTCGACCCCGGCCTGGGCGGCCACCTACACGAAGGAATGAGATTCGAGTTCGTTGCGGTAGAGGGCGCTGCGGCCGTCCACATGGACCCCGTATACGTCGAGGTCCCCATCCCCGTCATAGTCGCCCGGGGCCGTGCCCACCACGTCGCGCTGGTCGCCCACCTGGTGGGGCACAAAGGCGCCGGTGTCCTGGCCGGCGTAGAAGAGGTCGTAGCCGCCGTAGATGCTGGCGTAGAGGTCCACGTCCCCGTCCTCGTCGTAGTCGGCAAAGGCCGCGGAGCCGCCCGCTGGCGCGGAAGTAGCTGACGATGTTCTTCTGGCGGGTGAGGTTGGCGAAACGCCCCTGACCCTCATTGCGGTACAGGCTGTTGAACTGCCTCGGGAAGCGCGACACGTACAGGTCGAGCCGGCCATCCTGGTCATAGTCGCCGGCCACCCCCGCATAGCTCGATTGCGGCGCGTCGAGGCCAGCCTCGGCCGAGTAATCGGCAAAGGTGCCGTCCCCCTGGTTGAGGAAGAAACGGCTGGCCGCCCCCGCCGGCAGGGCTGGGACCGGGGCAAAGCGGCCCTCGCCGAGGTTCTGTACAGCGCGTGTTTCCCCAAGCTGGAGAGGAGCAGGTCCTGGTCCCCGTCGTTGTCGAAGTCGGCCCAGCCCCCGCCGGCGCTGATGCCACTGTAGCCGGCGCCCGATTCGCCGATCCGTCTCTAAAGGCCCCCTGCCCCTCATTGTGGGACTGGCGCGTGTGTTCCCCGGCGCCGGTGAGAAGGTACAGGTCGAGGTCGCCGTCGTTGTCGCTGTCGAAGGGGGTGGCGCTGAAGCTGTCCTGGCCGGAACGCAGGGAGCTGAGCACTTCGCTCTGTTTAGCGAAGCCCTCGCCGGGGACGCGGCTGTAGTACTGGTTTCCCAGGGCGGCCCGGTGGGTGCTGAACAGATCCAGTGCGCCGTCCCCTTCAAGGTCGCCGAATGCCGCGCTGGTGGAGGCCCCGCGGTCGGCCAGCGCGGCGGGCCTCTCAATGCGGGTGAAGCGGCCCCCAGCGCCGGCCCCGCCGCGTCGGCCAAAAGCGCGCTCTGGTCGGCAAAGGTGGCTTCCCCCTGGTTGTGATAGACCAGGGGCCCGTCGCCCCGGCCCAGGCGGGCCACCATCAGCTCCGGCCAGCCGTCCTCATAGTAGTCGCCAAAGGCCGCCCCATTGGCCTCCCCCACCGCGTCCACCCCTGCGGTGCGGGCCTGGTCGGTGAAGCTGAGGCCCGCCAGGGGCGAGGCAGCGACGGTGCAGATCCACAGGAAAACGCGCATTGCCATCCCGCCTTGGTGAGGGAAACGAAGGGACGATACACGCGCGGGGGACAACGCGCAACTGTTCCCCCACCGCCGCGCCGCTGTTTCCAAAACCCGCCACCTCCCCTCGGCGGCAAGCAGGTCCTTTTCCGGTGCAACCCCTTGCCCTCCCGCCGTTTGCGCTTATCCCGCCCTGCCGGCCCGGCTTTTGCCGGCAAAGCGTCAGAGAGCCGAACCCCGCCATGCCAACCCCCATCCCCCGCCCAGTTGTAAATCTCCGAGGTCCTCGCCGACCCGCCCATCGACCTGGCCGGCGACGCCAACGGCGACGGGGTGCGCGACACCTACGCCGATGAATTCGTCGAGTTGCACAACCCCGGCCCCACGGCCCTTTCCCTGGAGGGTTGGCGCCTGAGCGACGGCGACACCGTCGATATGGTGGCCGGCAGCAACCGGCCGGCAGACCGCTCGGTGGTCCGCAGCAGCGGGGCTTTTGTCCCCCATGGCGATCCGCCCGGCCAGGGAGAGGCGTAGTCACCTGGCCGGGCCCGTGCAACTACACCGCCGCGTCTGCCCGGCCGCAGCCCTTTTTCGGCGCCATCCTCGTCTCCGAGATCCTCGCCGACCGGCCCAAGGACCGGGCCGGCGACACCAACGGCGATGGGGTCGCGACACCTACGCTGATGAGTTTGTCGAACTGGACAACCCCGCAGCCGACACCCTGTCCCTGTAGGGCTGGAGGCTGAGGGACGACGACACCGCCCCTGGGGTCCTGTTCCAGTTCCCCGCCGGCGCCCGCCTGTCCCCGGGCGGATACCGGGTGCTCTTTGGCGGGGCAACCCCCGCTGGTTTTTCCGTCCCGTTTTTCACCGACGACGGCCGCCTCGGCGACGGCCTGAACAACGGCGGCGATACCGTCGATGTGGTGGCCGGCAGCAACTGGCCCGACCGCAGCGAGGGCGAGTTCGTCGAACTCTTCAATCCGGGGCCCGACCTGGACCTGAGCAGCTGGTGCTTCTCCGACGACGACACCCCTGCCGCCCAGCAGTTCCGCTTCCCGGCGCGCACCCTGCTCCCCAAGGGCCAGCGCCTGGTGTTCTTTGCCGGGGGCGCAGTCCCCCGCCTCTCCGGCCTGGTCTTTGCGGACGACGGGACCCCTAGCCGACGGCCTGGCCAATACCGGCGATCACCTGCTGCTAATCGGCGGGCCTGCGGCGGCCACCCTGCTGTGTTTCACCTATACCTCCAAAGCGGACCTCAACCAGTTCCCTCGACTGCGAGGGAGGGGCCTGCCTGCCCCACGGCCAGTTGCCCGGCTGCACGGCCTATTCCTCTGGCCTGCCCCGCCCCCTCTACACCGGCTTCCGCCTCGACTCCCTGCGGCTGGAGGCCGGACAGAGTGACACCTTAGTCCTGCGTGGCGAGTTCCCCGGCGGCAGCGAACTCCTCGATCCGGCCAGGGTGCAGTGGGATGTAGAGGACCGGCGGGTGCTGCAAGTGGACCGCGCCGGGGAGGCTTGGGGTCTGCAGCCGGGCCGCACCCTGGTGGATGCCTGGACCCCGGATGTTTTTCTCGCCTCGACCCTGATCGAGGTGCAGGCCCCGCCGCCCCCGCCCAATCAGCTGCCCCGCTTCGTCTCCGCCCCGGCACCAAGGCGCAAGTGGGCAGCCAGTAACGCTGCCTCCTGCGGGCCGAGGACCCCGAAGGCTCCACCCTGATCTACACCTCGACCCTGTTGCCCGCCTGGCTGCGCTGGGACCCACGCTCCCGCACCCTCAGGGGCCAGGCGCCCCCGGAACCGGGCAGCGCCACAGCCAGGGGGATGAGTTCGTCGAACTGCTCAACGCCTCGGCCGAGCCCATCCCGCTGGATGGCTAGGCGCTGGCCGGGGAGCGCGCGCCGCTCTTCCGCTTCCCCGCCGCTGCCCCCTTTCCCCCCGGCGCCCGGGCCGTGGTCTGTGGCGAAGATGCGCCCAAAACGTCTTTCTTCCTTTCCGCCGGCGGTCGGCTTGGCCAGGGACTCAACAACCGGCAGGGCGTATTGTACGTGATCGACCCGGCCGGCCCCGACACCCTGGCCAGGGCCCATTACCAACTTGACCGCGATCCCGACCAGTCCCTGTGCTGGCCGGCCAAGGGCGGCCCGCCAACCCTCCACGGCCAGTGGCCCGGCCGCGACCTCTTCTCCCCGGGCCGGCCCCAGCCCCTGCTCCAGACCCTCAGCCTCGACCCGCCGTGCCTGCTCCTAGCGGCCGGCGAGCGCGCTCAGTTGGCGGTAGTGGGGCCCTACAGTGACGGGCTGCAGCGGGAGCTGTGGTTGGTGGGCCAGTGGTACCGCAGCGCCACCCGGGTCGCCACGCTGCGGGGCCAGGGCCTGGTGGCGGCCGCCGATACCGGCCGGACCCGGATCCGGTTGCAGCTCGACACCTTCACCGCCAGTTGCAAGGTGGCGGTGCAGCACCCTCTGCCCAAGCGGCTGGAGTTCTCCCCTTCTGGGAGCGCTTCGCCGCCCCGCCCGGCCTGCCCCTCTCCCTGGCCGTGCGCTCGTTGGCCGGCAGATCCCTCTTCTGCGCCTGGTCGATCAACGAGCGCTCCTTGCACGCCCGCACCCAGCAACTGGTGCACTGTGCCCCATCCCGGCAGCCCGATACCGTCGAGGTGAAGGTGCGGGTCCGCGACGAGACCTACACCCGCCGCTGGCTGCTGCTGCCCGGGGCGGCTGGCCGACACCCTAATCGCCGCCGGCCCCCTGAAGCCGCGCAACCACCCCAACCCCTTCAAAGCCTCCACCCAGATCCGCTTCCAGCTCGACTCCGCGGACCCGGCCCCGATGCTGCGCCTGCTGCCGGCCACACCAGCGGGAGCCGACTGGTACCAGGCCCAGTGGGACGGCCGCGGTGGCCTCGGAAATCTACCTCTACACCATCGGGGCCGGCCCGGGCCGCCAGATGGGCAAGCTCCTCCTGCTGCGGTGAGGCGGTCCCTCTAGTTGTGCCCCCCTCCTCCTATGCCTTTATTCTCTACAGCGTCCAATTAGCCGGACAGGAGGAATCCATGCACAGCGCTTTCGCCCTAATCCTGGCCCTGGCAACCGGCGCCGCAGCCCAGCCGATGGCCTGGGCCCAGCTCCTCAATCCCGAGGGCAGGAAGATCGGCGTCGCCACCCTCAGCCAGGCCGCCGACGGCCTCACCGTAGTGGTCCACGTGCGCGGCCTGGCCCCCGGCCTGCACGCCCTGCATCTGCACGCGGTGGGCAAAGCCGAACCGCCCGAGTTCAAATCCGCCGGTCCACACTTCAACCCCTTCAACAAACAGCACGGCCTGAAGAACCCCCACGGGCCCCACGCCGGCGACCTGCCCAATATCGAGGTGGGTCCCGACAGCGTGGGCGCCGCGGTGGTCAAAGCCGCCCTGGTCACTTTGAGCCAAGGCCCCAACTCCCTTTTCGACGCCGACGGCTCGGCGGTGGTGATCCACAAAGAGGCCGACGACGACAATGTCCAGGCAGACTCGACCAACACCACGGGCAACGCCGGCAAGCGCGTGGCCTGCGGCGTGGTCGAGTGGCTTTAATGAGGAGGATGGGACCATGGACGAGGAACTCTTCGTTGCCCACGACTTCACCCCGCCTGGCAGCTTCACCAGCGGGGTGGAGGGCCCGGCCTGCGACCGCGAGGGCAACCTCTACGCGGTCAACTACGCCAGGCAGCACACCATCGGCAAGGTGACCCCGGCCGGGGAGGCCAGCGTCTTCCTCGAATTGCCCAACGGGAGCATCGGCAACGGCATCCGCTTCGACAGCCAGGGCTACATGCTCATCGCCGACTACACCAACCACAACGTGCTCAGGGTGGACATGCAGACCCGCCAGATCGGGGTGCGCGCCCACGAGCCGACCATGAACCAGCCCAACGACATCGCCATCGGCGCCAACGACATCATCTACGCCAGCGATCCCAACTGGAAGGCGTCCACCGGCCAGATCTGGCGGGTGGACCTCGACGGCAAGGCTACCCGGCTCGAAGCGGACATGGGCACCACCAATGGCATCGAGGTCAGCCCCGGCGAGGACCGGCTCTACGTCAACGAGACTATCCAGCGCAAGGTCTGGGTCTACGACCTTTCGCCGCAGGGCGAGGTGCACGACAAGCGCCTGCTCATCGAGTTCCCCGACTTCGGCATGGACGGCCACCGCTGCGACGTGGAGGGCAACCTCTACATCACCCGCCACGGCAAGGGCACGGTGGTCAAAGTCTCGCCCGCCGGCCAGGTGTTGCGCGAGATCCCCCTGCCCGGCGACAAACCCACCAACCTCGCCTTTGGCGGACCGGACGGCCGCACCGTGTACGTGACCGAGGCGGCCCGCGGCAACGTGGTGGTCTTCCGCGCCGACGCCCCCGGGCGCGCCTGGAAACTCCACCAGCGGCGGCGCTGAGCCATCGCCCGGCCAAAAACAGAAAACCCCTCGAGCCGAGGCTCCGAGGGGCATTTTTAGACGCAGAAGCCTTTACTGCCCGCGGCCTTCCTGCCCGGCGGCCATACGGCTGATCTGGTCGCGCAGCTTGGCCGCCTCCTCGTAGGCCTCTTCAGCTACCAGCCGGTCCAGTTGCGCCTTAAGTTTGTCCAACTCGCTGCTTTCGCCCGGGGGTTCGGACGCCTTGGCCTCCATAGCCAGAAGTTGTTCTGCGTCCATCGCCTCCCCGGCCACCAGCGCCGCCTCCTCGGCGTCGATCTTGCCGTACAGACCGCTCGCCTCCTGGCCGGCCTCTTCGAGCACCTCCTGGCTCATGAGGATGGGCACCCCCATCAGGGTGGCCAGGATCATGCCGTCGCTGGGCCGGCAGTCCAGGTAGAAGCACTCCGGTCCGATTTGGATGAAGAGGTAGGCGAGGAAGGTCTCTTCCTTGAGGGTGTGGATGACCACCTGCTCGACGCGGCCTTTGACCTTTTCGAGCAGATTCTGGATCAGGTTGTGGGTCAGGGGGCGGGGGAAGCTCTGCCGCTGGAGGGCCATGTCCAGGGCCTTGCCCTCGAATTCGCCGATGATGATGCGCACCACCTTCTCGTCCTCGCCCTTGAGCAGGGCGTGGAAGCCCTCAGGGGAGGCCGAAACCACGGAAGAGGGATAGACGCTGATGATCTGTACGGGAATCAGGCGCTGGCCTCCCGGTTTCATAGAACTCCCTTTCAGGGCCTAAGGATAAACGGGGCCGCCGCCCCGTTACGCTCTGAATATACCTGATCCCAGGCATTTTTCAAGTTGACGCACCTCACATCAGCCCCCGCTCCTTGAGGCTGACGAACTCCTCGGCCCCGATGATCAGATGGTCGAGCACCTCGATGCCCATCAACTGCCCCGCCTTCACCGGCCTGCGGGTCAATTCCAGGTCGTCCTTGCTGGGCGAGACATGGCCCGAAGGGTGGTTGTGGGCCAGAATGAGGCTGGCCACAGCGTGCTGCAGGGCCACCCGGAACACCTCGTGCGGGTGGACGATGGAGGCCGAGAGGCTGCCGATGGAGATCACCTCCTGGTGTAACACCTGGTTGCGGGCGTTGAGCTAGAGGCAGAGGAAGTAATCGCGGCGCTGGTCCTTAATCTCGGCCAGCAGCGGCACCGCCTCACGGGGAGAGGAGATGAGGGGCAGCACCCCCAGCCCCCGCTGCAGGCCGCGTTTGACCAGTTCGATGGCGGCCACCAGCTTGGCGGCCCTGGCCCGGCCCAGCCAATTGAGGTGTGCCAGGGCCGCCAGATACATGCACATCAGTTCGGAGGCGGGATGGGCCTCGAGGATGGCGCGGGCCAGCTCCAGCACGTTGCGCCCCCGGTACCCGGTGCCGAGGATCCGGGCCCGCAACTCTTCGTTCCGCAGAGCCTCGGGCACCACGCGGGCCAGGCCGGGCAGCGGGATCCTGGGGCCATGCTCGGAGACGAAGGCGGCGGCGATGCCGTTCCAGCGATGATCGGTGTGCATCGTTTTCCTCGGCGCGGGAGAAAAAGGTGACGGGGATATGGCCCGACCGGCGCAGCGGCGGGGCGAGATGGGGACCTGCCCGCACCTGACAGCACCTTCCGTGCCAGGGTTTCTTGCTCCCATTCCCGGCCGCCACTATATTTTACCCACCATGAGCGCCGCCCCTCCTTTCCCACTGCCCTACCACAGCGTTTCCCACTGAGGCCATGTCCCCGCCGGCCCCGGTCTCTGCCCCCGCTGGCCACCAACTGCACCGCTGTACGCCCTTTCTCCTGGCGGGCCTGCTGTTGGCCCTGGCCTTTCCCTGCCACCCCCGCCACCCCCTGGCCCTGCTCTTCGATGCCAGTTGGGCCTGCGTGGCCCTCATCCCGCTCCTGCTGGCCCTGCGGGCGGGCAGCTTTAAGGAAGGTTTCCGCTACGGCTGGGCCTGCGGTTTCATCTTCAACCTGCTGGCCCTCTACTGGGTGGCCCACACCCAGGGCGGCGGCGCGGCGGTGGTGGCCGGCACCCTGTTCATGGCCGCGTACTTGGGCCTCTTTGTCGGCCTCTTCGCCGGCTGCCTCTCCCTGCTCCTGCGGCGCTGGGGCCCGCTGGCCGGCCTGCTGGCCCCACTCCTGTGGGCCGGCCAGGAGTACCTGCTCTCCCTCGGCGAACTAGGTTTCCCCTGGCTGCTCCTGGGCCACAGTCAGGCGGTCTACCCGCACCTGATCCAGTACGCCGCCTACACCGGGGTGTACGGGGTCTCGGCCTGGGTGGTGCTGGTCAACGTCCTAGGGTATCTGGTGCTCTCGGTGGGCTTGAAGCCGGGGCTGCGGCTGGGGGCGGTCGGGGCGCTGCTCGTGGGTTTCTTCGTCCCCTGGTACTACAGCGCCGGGGTATTGGCCGCCCCCCCGCCCGCCGAGGAAGTGAGAGTGGGGGTGATCCAACCGAACCTCGGCATGGAGAAATGGGGCCTGGACGGCCTGGAACTGAGCTTCTGCACCCTGGAGCGGCTCTCGCGCCAGGCCGCCGCAGCGCAACCCGAGCTGCTGGTCTGGCCCGAGACCTCCCTGCCCTGCTACCTAACCATGCGGCCCCAGTGCCGCGAGCGGGTGGAGCGGCTGGTCGCCGAATTGCAGGTGCCCCTGCTTACCGGCGCCCCGGAGCAGGACTCGCTCACCAAGGAACAGTACAACGCCGCCTTTTTCTTTCTGCCGGGCCAGGCCCAGCTCCAGTCCTGCGCCAAGATGCACCTGGTACCCTTTGGCGAGCGCACCCCCTTCCGCGACGCCATCCCTCTGCTGCGCGACATCGACTGGGCGGTCCTCACCGGCGACCTCGGCCCCGCCGAGTTCTCGCCGGGGCGCGAGCGCACCCTCTTCGCCCACCCCCGCGCCCCTTTTGGGGTGCTGATCTGTTTCGAGTCGGTCTTCCCCGACCTGGTGCGGCGCCACGTGCAGGGCGGGGCACGACTGCTGGTCAACATCACCAACGACTCCTGGTTCGGTCAGACCGCCGGCCCGTACCAGCACGCCCAACTGGCGGTGATGCGGGCCGTGGAGAACCGCACCCCCGTGGCCCGCAGCGCCACCACCGGAGTCTCCCTCTTCGTCGATCCCTTCGGGCGCGTGAGCCAGGCCACCGCCCTCTTCACCGAGGAGGCCCGCGTCGGGGCCCTGCCCATCGGGAGGGGCGGCACCTTCTACACCCGCCACGGCGACCTCTTCGCCCAGTTGGCGCTACTGGTCTCGGCCCTCTTCCTGCTGGAGGCGGCGCGGGCCGCCTCGCGAGGGTGAACCAATGAGCGATCCCACCCTGCCGAGATCCCGCAAGGACAAGGGCGTCGAGATGCCCTTCCTCGCCCACCTGGAGGAATTGCGCTGGCGCCTGCTCAAATCCATCGCCGCCATCGCCCTGGGCGCCGTCCTCTGCCTAATTTACGCCAAGGAGATCACCCAACTCCTCACCTACCCTTACCAGAACGCGGTCCTCAGCCTGGAAACCGCCGGCGAGGCCAGCCCGCTGGGGGCGCTGCAGGGCATGGCCGACAGGTGGTTAAAAAGCGCCGCCGCGGTCCTCGAACCCCTCACCACCCCGCTGGCCGCCGACAGCGCCGCGGCCCAGACCTGGGCCCTGCCCCCCCACCGCCGGCTCCAGGCCCTCAGGCCCACCACCTATCTGATGCTGAGCATGCAGATCGCGTTGATGGGCGGCCTGGTGCTGGCCCTGCCCGTGGTCTTCTACCAATTCTGGCGCTTTGTGGCCCCCGGCTTGCTGCCCAGCGAGCGCCGCCTGGTCCTGCCCATCGTCGCCCTCAGCTTGGCCTGCTTTCTCATCGGCGCCCTCTTCGCCTACGCGGTGGTGCTGCCCACCGGCCTGCTCTTCTTCCTCAGCATGGAGCCCCAGGGCATGACCTCCCAGTGGGCCGTCGAGGAATACATCAGCTTCGTGCTGTGGCTGCTGCTGGGCTTCGGGGTGGTCTTTGAACTGCCGGTGCTGGCCCTCTTCCTCTCCCGCATGGGCCTGATCAACGCCGCGTTGCTGCGGCGGATGCGCCGTTACGCCATTGTCGCCATCTTCATCGTCTCCGCCATCCTCACCCCCAGCCCCGATCCCTTCTCCCAGGCGCTGATGGCCGTGCCGCTGATGGGCCTGTACGAGATCAGCATCCTCATCTGCCGCTTCGGCGGCAGGAACCGCGCCGCGCCCGCACCAGCCTAACTATAAAAAACGCCGGCCCCTTCCCCGGAGCCGGCGCTGCGCCTTCCCTTTCACCGCTTCAGAAATGCAGCCCCACCCCCACCTGGCCCACCCAGCCGCTGAGGTCCATCATCCCGCTCCAGGCGGCCACCCGCTGGTACCCGCCCTCCAGCGACACCTGCCAGCCCCCGCCCAGGGGCGCGGCCACCCCGCCCAGGGCCTGGCCGCCCCACTTAAGGGTCGTCTCCCCGTGGTGGCTGAGCCGGCGCAGACTGGCCCCGCCGCCCAGGTACGGCCGCACCCCCTCCCGGCCGAAGGGGAAAGCCCTGGCCCCCAGCTCGCCGATGTACTGGCTGAGCTTGCCGGGCAGCTTGCCGCCCACCTTGAAGCCCAGGTCCAACCCGGCGCGCTCGTTCAGGGCGGCCCCCAGGGCTAGCCCCAGGGTGCGCTCGCTCTCGTGTTCGGCCCACTCCATGCCCCCGCTCAGGTGCAGTGCCCAGCGGCCGTGCCCGGCGGCGTGGTCCGCCTCTTCGTGGTGATGGGCGGGCGGGCGGCGCGGCGGGGCCTCCCGCTGCTTTTCCTCCCAGTCTTTGAGGGGCATGGCCCGCTGCAATAGTTCAAAGTGCTCACCTTCGGCGCGGTAGCCCACCTCGGCGATACAGAAGCTCTCCTGCACCCGGATGACATTCACCAGCCCCACCAGCAGATCTCCCGCCTCCTCGGGGCGGAACACGGCGTAGATCTCGCCCACCGCCGCCCCCTGCTGCGCCCCGGCGTCCAAGTAGATCAGCGCGGGGTTCACCCGGATCACGTACGCGCTCTCAGCACCGGCCTCCCCCGCCCCCAGCCAGAGCAGGATCAGCAGGGCTCCCCACCAGGGTCGGGGCGCTGGCGCGCGCTCAGTCCTCTTCCTCATCCTCGTCCTCCTCCTCTTCGTAGCGCCGCTTGATCAGCCACGAGATCACCCCGGCCACCAGGCCCAGGGTCAGCAACCCCGTGCCCAGCACCCAGGGGGAGTAATACCAGGGCACGGCCCCCTCGTAGCTTTCGGCCTCGCCCGGCGCCACCACCGGCAGGGTCTCTCCATGTTCTGAAGCGGCGGCGTGGGTTTCCTCCCCGCCTTGGGATGCCTCCCCGCCGTGGGGCTGGCCCACTACCGCCACCACCGCGCCTTCCTCCTCGACGACGCGCAGCGAGTCGCGCTCGACGCTGACCAGCAGGGTCTTGCCAGCCACCTTTACCTTGACCTGGGTGTCCGGGGCATAGCGGATGGTGAACTCCCGCATCCCCTCCTTACCGCCCTCGCCCGCCAGCGTCCCGCCCAGGTGATGGCGCTCCTGGCTCTGTTCCTCCAAGTGTGCCAGGCGCTCGTCGAGGCTGACCAGATAGGATTTCATGGTGGAGATCTCGTCCCACACCCGCTGGGCGAAGACCGGGTAGGCTTTGAGGGTCTTTTTGGAGGCGTTGTACTCCTCCACGCTGCGCTCCAGGTCCTTGAGGCGCTGCTGCATCTCGGCGTCGCCCCCCTGGCCCTGGCGGGCTGAGGCAACACCCTCGGACTGCGGCCGGTCCGCCGACTCCGCTTCAGGCGCGGAGGCCGGGGGCTGGGGCCGGGCCAGGTCCTGGCGGGGGCCGGGGGTGAATTCGGCGGCGTCGCCCACCAGGGCCGGGCTGTAGGACTTCTCTACCACGGCCCTGGACTGGTGCTCGCCCACCTCAAAGACCCGCGCCATGCCCACCGGCTCCTGGGGCTGGCCCAGCACCTGTCCGGTCAGCGGGTGGACGATGGGATTGCCCTCGCGCAGCAGACCCACCTGGGCGTCCAGGCCCAGGCCCTCGCGCCGGCCGGAGTCGAGCACCACCTCGGACCCCTCCACCTGGATCACCCGGGCCATCTCTGCACCGGCGCTGCCCGTTCCGGCCAGGCACCACAGCGCCAGGCCCGCCGTCCACGTCGCCTTTCTTCTCGACATATCCCTCATCCGGCCTACAACTACTGCACTCCGTAATCCTGCAACGCCACCGTGAGCACTGCCGGGGCCCGGCGCGGCCAGGGCTCCTGCCCCACCAGGCCCACCCCCTTAGCGTAATAGGATGAATAGGACATCTGCGCCCGCCGCTGGGGCGAGCGCAGGTGGGTGATGACCTCCAGGCAACCCTCATAGGACCGCCCGCCCGCCATCACCGTCGTGTCCGCCGTCCCCACCTGTTTCTCGATCTGCAGCCCCTGGCTCTCGTACATGTAGGGGGCCGGGTCCCGCGCCATGGGGATCACGTTGACCCCGCCCTGAGCGCCGATCTCGAAGACCTTGCCCTCCTGCAAATATACCAGACTGCCGTCGGAGAAAAAGAAAAGTTCCTGGCCAGCGCGCCGCTCCTGCCTCTCAATGCGACGCTCGATCTGCACCGGCGCCCCGCGCTCTGGATCGGCCTGCTGGTAGACCCAGTACCGCCCCACCTCGAGCGGATAATAGAGCAGACCGTATGCGGCGCCATGTTCGGATTGTTCCCCAGCGGCCTCGACCGGGGCTGGCGCCGCCTCAGAGACCGCCAGCCCGGTCACCGGCGGACCGGGGGCCCGCATGCTCCACAGGCCAGCCGCCGACCAGACCACACAGCCCAGCCCAAGCAGGCCCAGCAGATAGAGCCGCCAGGAGGATTCCCGCCTCTGCACCCTCTTGCACTTGGCAGCCATCTGTTCCTCCCGCATAAGTATTATCGGGTAACTTTCTTAAACCTTTATGCTTGCGACCCCTCTTGTAAAAAGCGGGCCCACGGGTCCACAAGATCTGGTAGAGGCTCCCGCTTTTGACCTTACTACACCGGGCCCTCCGCCACAACTCCCCATTTGAACCCGTGCTGCTTTATCTCTATTTTTCTCCTGCCCATTACCCCTTGCGAGGAGCCTGTCATGACCCAGAAAATCACCCGCGTCGGCCTGATCGGCTACGGCCAGATCGGCGCCGTGGTCCGCAAGATGATCGAGGACGACCCTGGCAACGGCATGGAGGTGGTCTTCATCCACGACGCCGACACCCGCCGCCTCGACAGCCTGCCCGCCAATCTGGCCCTGCGTGACCTGGGGGACTTTGCCAGCCGCAAGCCGGACCTGGTGGTGGAGATGGCCCACCCCGACGTCACCCGCCAGTGGGGGACCACCATCCTCGAACAGACCAATTATATGTTCATCTCGGTCACCGCGCTGGCAGACGTGGGCATGGAGGAGAAGTTGCTGGAGATCACCAGGCGCCGGGGGACCCGGGTGTACATCCCCCACGGCGGGGTGGTGGGCATGGACGCCCTGCGCGAGAACCGGGACGTGTGGGAGGAGGTCCATGTGGTAATGAAGAAAAACCCCAAAAACGTGGACTGCGCACGCGCCGGCGTCGATCCCAACACCATTACCAAAGAGACCGTGCTCTACGACGGAACCACGCGCGGCATCTGCCCCATCTTCCCGCGCAACGTCAACACCCACGCCTCCATCGCCTATGCCGGCATCGGCTTCGACCGCACCCACTCGGTGATGATCGTCGATCCGGCCTGGGACAAGGCCACGGTGTCCATCCACGCCAAGGGTCCGGGCGTCGATTTGCACGTGGAAAGGGTCGAGGCCATCACCGGGGTCACCGGCGCCAGCACCCCGGCCTCGATCTTCAACAGCGTGCAGATGATCGGGTCCACCGGCCCGGGCATCCACCTGAGATAGAGGAGCGCAGACCCTTCCATGACGCCCTTCGCCAGCGTTCCCTCCCGCATCCCCCGTTCCGGCATCCGCGAGGTCATGGACCTAGCCTGGCAGGTGGAGAAGACCGGGCCGGTCATCCACCTCGAGGTGGGCCAGCCCGACTTTCCCACCCCGGACGCCGTGATCAAGGCCACCTGCCGCTACCTGCGCGAAGGCCACACCAAGTACGTGCCCAATGCCGGCATGGCCCCCCTGCGCGAGGCGGCGGCCCGCTACTTCGAGCGGCGTAGCGGGGTGAAGACCGGCCCCGAAAACATCCTAGTCACCCCCGGGGCGGTGATGAGCGTCTCCACCGCCTTCATGGCCACCCTGGAGCCGGGCGACGAGGTGCTGCTGCCCGACCCGGGCTGGCCCAACTACCGCATGGCCATTGAGGTGCTGCACGGGGTGCCGGTCTGCTACACCCTGCGGCCCGAAAACCACTTCCTGCCCGACCTGGACGAGCTGGAGCGGCTGGTCGGCCCGCGCACCCGGCTGCTTCTGCTCTGCACCCCCTCCAATCCCACCGGCCAGGTCTACGACGCGGCGCTGATGCGGCAGCTGATGGAGTTCGCCAATCGCCGCGACCTGTACGTGCTCTCCGACGAGATATACGGGGACATCGTCTTCGACCAGGCCCACGCCAGCGCCCTGTCCTGCGACCCCGATGGCCGGGCCCTGATCATCAGCGGCATGTCCAAGAGCTACGCCATGACGGGGTTCCGGGTGGGCTTCACCCGCGCCCGGCCCGAGTACATCGAACTGGCGGCCAAGCTGCAGGAGCCTTTTGTCTCCTGCGGCAGCGGCTTTTCCCAACTGGCCGCGGCCGAAGCCCTCGACGGCCCGCAGGACGGCGTCGAGACCATGCGCCAGGCGTACAAGCGCCGGCGCGACCTCGCCCTGGAGGTGCTGCGCCAGTACGGCCTCTACCACTACACCCCCGGCGGAGCCTTCTACCTGCTCATCGACGTCTCCGCCTCCGGCCTGAGTTCGCGCGACTTCACGGTGCGGCTGCTCCAGGAGAAAAGGGTGGCCGTAGCCCCGGGCAGCACCTTTGGCGAGATCTCCACGGGCCACGTGCGCATCTCCATCGCCTCGGCCGAGGAGAACATCCGCGAGGGGGTGAAGCGCATCTGCGAGTTGTTGCGGGAAACACGGCGGAACTGAGGCGGAAAAGGGCCGTCTACCCGGTGGAGGCCCCGTGCGATACCCCCGACTCTCCTACTACTTCCTCGCCGCCCTGACCCTGCTCCTGGCCGGGGCGGCCCATGCCCAGCAACGGAGGTCCTGGGCCGCCCCCGTACACGGAGCCTTGTCCGATCCGGCCCGGTGGTCCCCCGCCGGGGTACCCTCGGCCCTGGACTTTGTTGAGATCGCCACCGTCAGCGAGTACACCGTCTCCCTGTAAGCGGCCGGCTCCGCCGCCTTCCTCAGCATCGGCGGGCAGAGCGGCAATCCCATCCTAATGGTGCGCCGGGCCAGCGCCAGGGGCAATCCCTCGCTGCGGGTGTCTGGGGGGGGCATCGACAACACCGGCACCCTCCGCCTGGCGAGCCGCGAGGGGGCCTACGCCGCCAACCTGACCCTCGCCGGGGGCGCCCTGGTCAACCGGGGGCGCGGTGGAGGTACACGCCGGCCCGGGGGCCAGCGCCTCTTTGCCGGCGACCTGCGCAACCAAGGCCGCCTCAGCGCCGACGCCCCCTTGCAGTTCAGCAAGTCCGGGGGGTTTACCTCAACGCCGGCCAGTTCTTCGTCGAGAGCGGCCGCACCCTGAGCATCTCCGGGGCCAACCAGGTCTTCCCCCTGCAGGGGGGCGAGCTGAGCCTGGCTTTGATTTGATGCGCTTCGTCTTTGCCGGCGGCGCATCCCCGAGAAAGCGCCTCTGCTGCTCAACACCGCCCTCGACATCGGGCCGGGGGCCACCGGGGCGGCCTCCTTCCGGCTGCGCGGCCGCTGCCCCTTCCGCGGCGACCTGGGCGAGGGTCAGACCCTCTGGGTCAACGGCACCACCGGGATCAGTGCCACCCTCAGCGCTGCCAAGGGCTTTACCAACCGCGGCACCATCGGCCTTGAAACAGCGAGGCCAGCGTCTCCTCGAACCTAACGGTGGCCGGCGGGGCCCTGGTCAACCAGGGGCTGATCCCCTTGACAGCGGCAGCGGCGGGGCGCGGGTCCTCACCGGGGATCTGGACAACCAGGGCCGCCTCGAACTGGCCGCCTCCGCCTCCCTCACCCGGAGCGCCGGCGGGGTGTAACGCAACATCGGCGCCATGCTCAACCTCCCCAGCGACACCCTCACTCTCAGCAACGGGGCCCTAACCAGCCACGCCCCGGCCAGAATCGGCGGGGGCGGCACCCTGGACTTTGCCAGGGTGGCCCTTTACGGCAGCGGGACCCTGGGAGCCAGCCTTTCGCCAGCCAGTGCGACCTCTTCCCCGGCAATCCCATCGGCGCCCTGCGCATCGAAGGCTACTGCCGCCTGAACTCCCTCAGTTCCCTCAACGCCGAGATCGCCGGCACCACCGAGCACGACCACCTCGAGGTGCGCGACCTGGCTACCCTGGCCGGCGACCTCCGGGTGAGCATGAGCCGTGGCTTCCGCCCCCCTATCCTTCGACCAGTTCACCGTGCTCACCCACGGCTCCAGCACCGGGCGCTTCGCCACCCCCGCGGGCCTGGACCTGGGCGATGGACTCAACCTGCTCCTGGCCTCCCCAAGCGGCCAGACCCTGCTGGCCCGGCTCTCCTGGCAGCGGATCAGCGTCAACCCCACCGCCCTCAGCGCAGCCGAAGGGGGGGAGCGGCGGGCCTACCGAATCTTCCTGGCCCAGCGGTCCACGGCCACGGTGCGTATCACTAGCACGGCCGACCCCCAGTTCGCCCCCTCCGTCCAGGACCTCTTCTTCGCCGCCGCCGGCTGGCAGGCGGTGCAGCAGTTGCGTGTGGAGGCGGCCGACAATTCCCTGGTCGAGGGCAGCCATGCGGGTGTAGCGACCCACTTGGCCCAGAGCGCGGACTTCAACCTCGAAGGGTATCTGGTCGCCAGCGTGGGGGTGGAGATCGCCGACAACGACCCCCTGCCCCTGGTGCGGGTGGGCGATGCCAGTGGGGCCAGGGCTCCGGCCAGCTCACCTTAGCCCTGACCCTCGACCGGCCCAACAGCGAGTTGATCAGCGTCGAGTACGCCACCGCCGACGGGGCGTCCCTGGCCGGCCACGACTACAGCCCCGCCAGCGGGGTCATCCCCTTTGCCCCCGGCCAGCAGGTACAGTCGCTCAGCGTGGCCCTACGCGGGGACGACCAGAACGAGGACGACGAGGATTTTTATCTCGAGCTTGGCAACCCCGTCAACGCCGCCCTCGGGCAGGGACGGGGGCGGGGCGGCATCCTCAACGACGACGACCTGCCCCGGTTGTCGGTGGGGCACGCCGTCGCCGAGGAGGGCAATATGAGCGCCCCTGAGCTTTGAGGTGCGCCTCTCCCATCCCAGCAGCCAGGCGGTCTCCGTGTACTACACCACCGCCGCCCTCACCTTCGCCCCTGGCGAGACCAGCAAGACCTTTGCCGTCAGTATCCTCGGCGATTAGAACGCCGAGGCGGACGAGGCCCTGGCGGTGCTCTTGGGAAACGCGCTCAACGCCGACCTGGGCGACGCCCAGGGTCTGGGCACCATCCGCAGCGACGATCCCCTGCCCGGCCTGAGCCTGGCTGCTGACCTGGCCACCGCCAAGGGCAATATCGGCAACACCACCCTCGCCTTTGTGGTCAACCTCTCCGCCGCCAGCAACCAGACGGTCACCGTGGCCTACGCTACCATCGACAATTCCGCCCAGGCCGGCTCCGACTACGTGGCCGCCAGCGGCACCCTCACCTTTGCCCCCGGCCAGACCAGCAAGACCATCAACGTGATCGTCCGGGGGGATCTGGCCTTCGAGGGCGACGAGTTCTTCGCTCTCAACCTGCGCAATCCCCTCAACGCCGCCCTTGGGGACGGCCTAGCCCTGGGGACCCTCCGCAACGATGATCCCACCCCGGCCATCGCCGTCAACGACACCGCCATAGCCGAGGGCCACAGCGGCAACCGGCAACTGGTGGTTCGGGTGCGCCTGTCCAATCCCACCAGCCTGCCGGTCTCGGTGGCCTACACCACCGCCGCCAGCAGCGCCCGCGCCGGCTCCGACTACACTGCCATCAGCGGCCGGCTGCAATTCAATCCCCTCGAAACCCTCAAGTCCCTGAGTGTGCTTGTACGCGGCGACGCCGTCCACGAGGGCGAGGAAACCCTGCTCCTCCTACTCAGCGACCCCCTCACCGCCGGCCTGGGCCGGGCCCGCGCCGCTACCCTCTTGCGGAACGACGACGCCCCGGCCTATCTCTCCGCCGCCGACACCGCCCTCGCCGCAGGCGACCAGGGCATAGGGCGGCTCGCCTTTCTGGTGGCCCTCTCGGCGCCCCTGGCCGAGCCAGCCACCGCCGACGGCAGCGCCAAGGCCAACAGCGACTATACCCCGGCCAGCGGCACCCTTACCTTTGAGCCCGGCCAGATCCGCAAAACCGTCGAGGTCGCCGTGCTGGGCGACAACCTCTACGAACCCGACGAGACCTTTGACCTCCTGCTCAGCAACCCCCTCAACGCCGACCTGGGCCGTGCCCGGGCCCCGGCCGACACCCTGGCCCTGGGTGCCTATCCCAACCCGGCCAATCCCACCACCACCCTGGCCTACACCCTGGGGGCGGACGCGCCGTTCCGCCTGATGATCTTTGATCTGCTGGGACCTCTGGTACATCTGCTGGTGAACGAAGCGCATAGGGCAGGGGCCTACCGGGTGGAATGGAATAGGCGGGATGAGAAGGGCTGGTCGGTGGGGCCGGGGGTGTACCTCTACCGGCTGGAGGCGGGCAACCAGGTGCTTAAGGGCAAACACCTGCTGGTCAGATAAGCGAAGCGGCGGAGAGATGACCCCAGCCGGGCGGGCCGCCAGGGTTAGCGCAGCAACAGGCGGAAGGGGACTTTCCCTGGGGAGCGGCGGGGTAGCGGAGCTTCGCGAGCGCTGGTCGCAACGTGCCAATCTATGGGTCGTTGCGGGACGCGCCTTGGGAAAGCCTGGAGTGAATCGCTCTCCGGAGCGTCCCTTACCAGGCTCTACACCAGAGTGCGCGGGAAAGTGGTCAACTTCTCCACCCCTCTTTCAGTAAGCAGGTAGTTCTCCTCCAGACGTATCCCCGCCTTCAACTCCTCGGTGTAGACCCCCGGCTCCATGGTGAACACATCCCCCACCTCAAAAATCGCGTCGTAGTGGGGGTTGAGTTCGGGGGTCTCGTGCGGGCACATCCCCAGGCCGTGGCCCAGGTGGTGGATCATGCCCTGGTATCCCACGCCCTTGAAGTACAGGTCGGCCTGGCGGAAGAGGTCCGCTGATTTCAGGCCCGGCTTGATCGCCGCCTCCAGTTGGGGAAAGAGCCGGTCGATGTGCTCCCAGGACTTCAGCTGGGCCGCGCTGGGGGCGCGATCCACGGCAAAGGTGCGGCAGTTGTCGGCGAAGTACCCATGCAGCGAGGGGCCGGCGTCGAGGATGTAGAGTTCGCCCTTTTCCATGCGCCGCCGCCGCGCCGCCCCGCCCGGGGCATTGGCGCGGAAGTCATTGCCAAAATGTTCCAGGTCCTCGCCCGCGGCCACGGTGGCCTCGGAGCGCAGGTGGGCCAGGACCTCCACCTCATCGGCGCCGGGGTGAATGGCGGCCTTGGCTGCGGCGTACATCACCTCGGCGATGCGGATGGCGGCGCGGATGGCGTCCACCTCATCGGGGTGCTTGCGCTTGCGCAGCCGGCAAACCTGCCGGGTCAGATCCGCCACCTCCGCCCCACCCAGGGCCGCCGCGCAGGCGATGCCACCCCCCAGGTCCGCGCCCAGGCGCTTGCCCTTGGGAAGGACCGGGGCCAGCTTCTCGGCCACCATCTCGAATTGCCGGCTGTGCATGGTGGCATGGTACCCGCCCTCGTACTGGATGACCTGGTCAGCCGCCACTCCCTCCGGCACCCCGGCCCCCACCAACGCGCTCCGGCCGTCCGCCCCGATGTACACCGCCGCCCCATTGAAGCGGCCGTGCAGGAATCCCGTAAAATAGTACACATGCTCGCGCCGCGAGATAATGGCCCCCTCCAGCTTCTCCTGCGCCAGCACCTCCACCAGTTTCTTCTGCCTTGCCCGACAACCTTCTGCAGTGAGTTTCATAGTCCTCTTCCTTCTGTAAAGTGAATGAACTGCGCTGACCCAGCCGAGCCGGGGAGTGCCCCGGAGACTTTTCCCGGGGAGAAGCTGGGAGGGGAAGGACGCGGGAAGGGTGGAGAGGAGAGCGGAGCGATGAGCGAGCAGGGTGGGAAGTCCGCGCCTGGGGAAAAGTCGGAGCGGGTGCTCCCCGGAACGGCCCGCTCAGGTGTAGTTGCGGTATTGCTCCTCCGCCTTCAGTTTCTCCATCACCTCGCGCACCCGCTGCGCCTGATCCTTGCGGCAGACCAAGAGCGCGTCCGGGGTATCCACAATCACCAGATCCTCCACCCCCACCAAGGCGATCAGCTTCTCCGGCGGTCCGTACGCCGTCACCCTCTTGGCGTCCAGGGCCAGCACCTGCCCGGCCAAGAGATTGCCCTGCCCGTCGGCCGGCAGCACATCGGTCAGCGTGCCCCAACTGCCGATATCCCCCCACTCCAGATCCCCCTCCAGGGCGGCGACCTGCGGGGCCCGCTCCAGGATGGCGTTGTCCACCGCGATGGATTTGAGCTGTGGATAAACCTCGGCGATGACCTGCGCCTCTCGCGCCGTGCCCGCCGCCGCCTTGATCTCCATCAGCCCGGCGTGTATTTCGGGCTCGAAGCGGGCGAAGAGGTCCAGCACGGTGGTGGCCTTCCACACGAACTGGTTGGCGTTCCACAGGTAGCGCCCGCTCTCGGTGTACTGCCTGGCCCGCTCGGCGTCGGGCTTCTCGGTGAACTCCTCCACCTGGTACACCGGCTCCCCCTGCACCCGGTCCAACTCCGCGCCCTTGCGTATATGGCCATATCCGGTCTCCACCCGCACCGCTTTCACCCCGATGGTAAAAAGGTGCCCCGGGTGCCGCCGGGCCGCCTCCTCGGCCACCCGCAGCAACCGGCAGAACTCCGCCCCTTTGCCGATGTAGTGGTCCGAGCCCAGGCTGGCGATGGTGCAGCCCGGATGGCGGGCCTCCAGCAAGGCGCACTCCAGGCCCACCGCCGCCCCGGTGTTGCGCAGGGCCGGCTCGACGATCAGGTGGTCAGCGGGCAGTTGGGGCAGTTGCTCGCGCACCAGGCCCACCATCTGCGCCCCGGTGGAGACGTAGATGTCCTCCGGGCCGGCCACTGTTTCCAGGCGCTCCACCGACTCTTGTAGCATAGTGCGCGGCCCGGCCAGGGCGTGGAACTGCTTGGGCCTGAGGGCGCGGCTGTAGGGCCACAGGCGGGTGCCCACCCCGCCGGCCCGGATCACGACCTTCACCTTCCACCTCCGGGGGTAGCGACCAGGTATTCACATTCCGGCGCGGGCAGCACCTCCACCGGCCGGCCCGCCGGCACCAGCGCCGTATCGCCGGCCCGCAGCGCCACCTGTGCCCCGTCCCCGCGTATCTGGGCCGCACCCGATATCACGGTAAAGGCGGCGAAGGCCGGCCCCGCCGGGTGCATCACCGCTACCTGGCAGGGCCCACAGCGGCGCAGGCTGAAGTGCTCCGCCTCGACCAGCAGCCCGCCGGCGCGTTCCCGCCAGTCAAAGGGGGCCGGCGACGACTTCGCAAAGTCGATCACCTCCAGGCTCTGGGCGAGGTGTAGTTGGCGCGGCTTGCCGTCGAGGCCGGGCCGGTTGTAGTCGTACAGGCGAAAGGTCAGGTCGCTGGACTGCTGCACCTCGTAGATCATCACCCCTGCACACAGGGCGTGTACCGTGCCCGGCGGCGAGAAGATCACCTGCCCCGGATATGCCGGCAGGAACTGCACCACCTCCTCCACTTTGCCCGCGGCCAGTGCGGCCTCCAACTCGGCGCGGCCCACCCCGGCCTTCAGCCCGTGCGCCAGGCGCCCCCCCTCGGAGCGCAGCACATACCAGGCCTCCATCTTCCCCCACCTGCCCAACCCCTGCGCCCGCGCGTCCTGGTCATCGGGATGCACCTGGATGGAGAGGTCGTCGGCCGGGTCGAGCAGCTTTACCAGGAGGGGGAAATCCCCTCCGTACCGCTCCCAGGCCAACGCCCCCACCAGTTCTTCCCCGAACTCCCCCATCACCCGCCCCAGGCTCCAGCCTGCCAGCACTCCCCCCGCCACCTCACTCTCCATGCCCGGCAGGGCCGAGACCTCCAGCGACTCGCCGATGGGTTTGTCCGCCGGCAAGTCCTTATGGTAGTACTCCCCCAACTGCCGGCCTCCCCACACCATCTGGCGCAGAAAGGGCCGCATCAGCAGGAGGGAGGGCAGTCGGGACATCTCACAGCCACCGCATCAGCTGAAGGCGACCCGGGTGGTCCGTCGAGCGGATTCCATTCCCCTCTGGCCCAGGGATGAAAGGCCAGAAGGGAATGGCCTCGGAGCCGGCCAGGGATGGCCGGCGAGCGTCGAAGACCGCCAATCCGAAGGATTGAGCGCCATGAGCGAGATGGACTGCCTGGGGCGCCTTCCCAGTATGCAGCTTCATTCGGCGAACCAGGTGGTGCCCGGGTACTGGTGCTGCCGCGCCACCTCCTCGTCCAGCTCCAGACCGATGCCCGGCCTATCGCTCAGGGCGATGTACCCATCCACGATGATGTCGGTCTTCTCTTTGATGATGGTGGACCAGTACTCGCGGTGGAACCAGTGGAACTCGATGATCAGGAAATTGGGGATACTGGCGCAGACGTGGCAGGAGGCCAGGGTGCCGATGGGCGAGGCCACGTTGTGCGGGGCAAAGGGGATATAGTACAGCTCGGCGAGATTGGCGATCTTGCGGCACTCCGAAAGCCCGCCACACTTGGGGATGTCAGGCATGATCGCATCCACCGCCTGCTTTTCGATCAGCTCGCGGAAGCCGTGGCGCAGGTACAGGTTCTCGCCGGCGCAGATGGGAGTGGTAGTGGAGCGCTTCACCTCGCGCATGGCCTCGATGTTCTCGGGCGGGACCGGCTCCTCCAGCCACAAGAGGTGGAACTGCTCCAGGTCGCGGGCCAGGCGGATGGCGCTGGGCACATCGAGCCGGGTGTGCACGTCGGCGGCCACGGCGATCTGAGGGCCGGCGGCCCGGCAGGCCATCTCCACCAGCTGCACCATGCGTTCGTGCTCCCACTCGCTGGCGGTGTAGTTGAACTTGTCCTTGTTACTGGCTTCGCCCCCGTCCACATCGATCTTGAAGGCGGTGAAGCCGCGCGCCAGCACGCTGTCCACCACCTGCTGGATCGCCCCGAAGTCCATGCGCGGATCCACCTGGCAGTCGGCGTAGACCCGTATTTTGTCGCGGAACTTCCCGCCCATCAACTCGTAGACCGGCGCCTTGAGCGCCTTGCCCTTGAGGTCCCACAGGGCGATCTCCAGGCCGGTGAGGGCAGTGATCAGGGCCCCGGCATAGCCGCCGTCGAAGACGTGGTTGCGCCGCAGCTCCTCGAAGATCGCGTCGATGGCAAAGGGATCGCGACCCAGGAGCTGGGGCCGCAGGTACTGGAGGATGGCGATGGCCTGGGTCCCCCCGTGCACGCACTCGCCCAGGCCGGTGATGCCGGCGTCGGTCTCCAACTTGACCCACAGGTGCATGCCGTGGCCGCTGGTGGCTGCGGTCTTGATATTGGTGATCTTCATCTGTTATCCTCTCTCAGACTTGTTCGGCTCTGCCCGACACTGCCGAGCGGTACGCCGCATCCAGCAGCTCCACCGAGCGCATCGCCGCCTCGCCAGGGGCGTGGTTCACCTTTGTCTTGCCCAGGATCAGGTCGGCGAAGTTATTGGGCGGGCCGCTGCATTCGTACCCGCCTGCATCCGCGGCCAGGGCCAGGCTATGGTGCTGGCGGTCGTCCCGCCGCAATTCCAGCCGCGCCCGCTCGCAGTCCAACAGCAGCATCCCCTCGGAGCCAAAGAGCCGGATGTCCAACTGGAAGCCCTGATCGGTGGGCACGGTGCCGGCCCCGCTCACCGCGCCAGTGGCACCGCCCGCAAAGCGCACGCTGCAGGCGTCGTACAATTCCACCTGCGCCCCTGGGGCGCTCATGTTGGCGTACACCGTCTGCACCCGCAGCCCGCTGATCCAGCACATCAGCCCCGAGGCGTGGGAGAGCTGGGCGTGGCCGTATCCCCCGCCGGCCACCTGGGGGTCAGCCCAGGTTTTGGGGTCTGGGTCGAAGAGGTTGCCCCCTGACTGGCCGCTGATATCCGCCACCTTCATGCCGGCCCCGCTGAGCAGGCCGCGCAGGGGCGAGGCCATGTGGCACAGGGCGTGTTCGATGCGGCCGATGCGCCCCTCCTCCACCCACTGCCTGGCCTGCTGGGTGAAGTCCTTGTAGTGCCAGCCGTAGGGCACCAAAAGCTGCAGCCGCTTCTCCCCAGCCAGGTGCACCAGTTCGCGGGCGTGATCCGCCTGGGTGGTCATGGGTTTCTCGCACATCACGTGCAGCCCTGTGCTCAGGGCCGCGCTGGCGTGCTCGTGGTGCAGGGTGTGGGGCGAGGCCACCACCACCCCATCGAGTTCGACCTTGTCCAGGAGTTCGCGGTAATCCTCGGTAGCGAACCTGAACCCGAAGCGCTCCTGCACCTGGCGCAGCTCGTCCCTGCCCAGCCGGCACACCCCGGCCAGTTCCACATCGGGCCGGGCTGACAGTACCGGCATGTGGTTGCTGGTGGCCCACCAGCCGGCGCCGATGAAGCCGATACGCGCTTTTTTCATTTTATCTCTCCTCTCTCAGAACAATCCGACCCGGTCGCTCTGGGCATCCTCGACCTGGCCAGCCATCACCACCGGGTTGAGCTGGCGCACCTGGGCCGGACTGAGTTCGGGCAGGCGCTCGACCAGGCCCACGAAGCGTGCGATCTCGCCTTCCGCTGCCAACCCCTCGCTCAACACCCGCAGCTTGCGCACGTAGTCTGGCCGGCTGAAGGGTTTCTTGCCCAGGTAATGGGCGTTGGGATTGTCGAGCCGCTCGCTGATCCGCGTCCCGTCCGCCATCACCACCACCACCTCGGCCCCGAACTTCTTCTCATCGGGGTTGGTGGCGTGGTAAGCCGCCGTCCACTCCGCCACCTCCTCGGTGCGGATCTGGCGCCACAAGCGCACGGTCGAGGGCCGGTGCGCCCGCTCCGGGGTGTAGCTGTGCACGTGGTGCCAGGCCCCGTCTTCCCAGGCCACGGCCAGGATGTACATGGCGCTGTGGTCCAGGGTTTCGCGCGAGGCGTCCGGGTCCATCTTCTGCGGGTCCTTGGACCCGGTGCCGATCACGTAGTGGGTGTGGTGGCTGGTGCGGATAACCACCTCCCGCACCTTTTCCAACTCCAGCCGGCGCTGGTGCAGGGCAAAACCCAGGTCGATGAGGGCCTGGGCCTGGTACTCGGCCGAGTGCTCCTTGGTGTAGGAGCGCAGAATTGCCCGGAGGGGCTCGCCGGGGGCGGGCAAAGGCACGCTGTACTCGCGCTCCGGCCCGCCCAGCATCCAGGCGATCACCGCGTCACCTCCCTCGTAGATGGGCGAGGGGGAGCGCTCCCCCAGGCGCGCCCGGGCCACCGCCTCGATGGCGATTTTGTTGGCCTGGGCCGGGGCGTAGGCCTTCCACGAGGTGATGTCCCCTTTGCGCGACTGCCGGGTGGCGCAGGCCAGGTGCACGCTCTGGTTGATGGCCTGGAAGATCTGCTCCACCGGCAGCGCCAGCATGCTGCCGATGCCGGCGGCCACCCCAGGGGCCAGGTGGGCCACGTGGTCGATCTTGTGCTCGTGCAGGCAGATGCCGCTGACCAGGGCCATCTGGGTCTCATACCCGGTGAGCAGGCCCAGCATCAGATCACCTCCGCCGCAGCCGGCCTGCTGGGCCACGGCCAGGATGCCGGGGATGTTGTCGGCCGGGTGGGAATAGTCGGCGGCCAGGTAGGTGTCGTGCATGTCCAGCTCGCGCACCGCCACCCCGTTGGCCAGGGCTGCCCACTCGCAGTGGAAGCTGCGGTCGCTGGGCAGCCCAAAGAGCCGCGCCCCCTCGCGGGGATGGGGATAGCCCAGGGCCAGCAGCCGTGCGTGGCGCACTGGCTCGCGGTTGATGGCCGCCAGGGCCACGGCGGCATTGTCGAGGATGCGGTTGCCGATCATCTCCACCACCTCGGGCTCGGCCCGGCGGTTGGCCGCGGCCATCGAAGCGATCTTCCAGGCCAACTGCTCCTCGCGGGGCAGCACCGCGCCCTCGGCGTGGGTCTTGACTTTAATCAGAGGCATGTCGGTGATTCCCGGTTGTCAAAGGTGCTGAATAATATGATCGGCGCGGATTGCACACAATAGCGCGAGGAGGACCACAAGCCGCAGAACATGCTGGGATCGTACGGGACCTGGGCCGCGGGCCTCCTGCCCGCCGAATTGCCCGCCCTCTCCTTCAGGCAGGAGCGCTTCAAGACCCTGAGGAGCTGGAAGCTGAAGGCGAGGACCCGGGCGCTGGAGCTCCTGGCCCAGCCCGACCTGGGCGGGGCGCCCAATGTGCGGGTGGACCGGCGCCACTTCTGGGATGGCTTACAGATAGAAGAGTTGTCCTGGCAACTGCCCTGCGGCCCGCGCACCCGGGCTGTCTTCCTCAAGCCCGCCAATGTCAAAGGCCGGCTGCCCGCGGTGCTGGCCCTGCACGACCATGGGGGGTGGAAGTACTTCGGCTGGCGCAAGATCGCCCGCCTGCCCGGCCGCCAGCACCCGCTGCTGCGGGGCCACCAGGCCAGCTACTATGGCGGCATGGCCTGGGCCAACGCGCTGGCCCGTCGGGGCTACGCGGTGCTGGTCAACGACACCTTCCTCGGCAGCCGGCGCATCCGCTACCAGGAGGTGCCCGAAATCCTGCACGGGGGGAAGAGGGAACGCAATCCAGAAGGCCGGCGCGAGATCGCCGAGTACAACCAGTGGTCCTCCGACCAGGAGACCGTGGTGGCCAAGTCGCTCTTCTGCGCCGGCACCACCTGGCCGGGGGTTTATCTGACTGAGGACCAGCGCGCCCTCGACTACCTGTGCGCCCGACCAGACGTCGACCCCGAGCGGGTGGGCTGCGGCGGCCTCTCGGGCGGCGGGCTGCGCACGGTGTTCCTGGCCGGCCTCGACGAGCGCATCCGCGCCGCCGTCTGCGTGGGCTTCATGAGCACCTGGCGGGACTTCCTCCTCCACAAGAGCTTCACCCACACCTGGATGACCTACCTGCCCCTGGCGCCCCGCGACCTCGACTTCCCCGAAATCCTCGGCCTGCGCGTCCCCTTGCCCACCCTGGTGCTCAACACCTGGCAGGACAGCCTCTCCACTTCAAAAGAAATGAAGGAGGCGGACCGAATCCTCGGCGCGGTGTACGCCAAGGCCAAAGCCCTTGACCGCTACCAATGCAGCTTCTACCAGGGCGGCCACAAATTCGACCTGCCCATGCAGGCCGAAGCCTTCGCCTTCTGGGACCGCTGGCTGAAATAGCTATGGAGTGTAGATCACCGACTGGTTGTAGGGGATGATCAGCGGCGCTGGCCCGCCGGCCGGCAGATGGGCCTTCCACTCCTGCGGGTCGTAGTTGCGCTTGGCAAAACAGGAATAGTGCGCCGGCACCGCGGTCTTCAGCCCCAGGGCCACCGCCATCTTGGCCGACCCCGCAAAGGAGGGAAACTCCCCCTCCCCCGGCTGGCAGGTCAGCATGCCGATCTGGGGCCGCAGCGCCCGCACCGGCCCCAGCAGCGACTCGTGCTCGCCAAAGGTGTGGACCGGGTCTCCAGAGATGTAGACCCGCACCGATCCGGTGTCGATCACAAAGCCCAAATGGGTCACGTCGGGAGGTTCGATCTGGTCCTGAGGCACCCCGTCGGGTGGTTTGGCCCACACCGCGTGTAGCTTCACGGCGCCCACCTGCAACTGGTCGCCGGCCTTCACCACAGTGAAGGCAGCCGTGCCCATCCCTGCCTTGCGCACCTCCGCTTCGCTCTCGTGCGGGCCGAAGTAGGGCACCTCCGGGAAGGCGGCCCCGATCCGCAGCAGGGACTCGGGCCAGGTGTGGTCACGGTGGTTGTGGGTCAAAAGGACAAAGTCCGGGCGCAGGCTCTCCTCGGCCAGGGGAGAGAGGAGGTGGACGAAGCGCTCGGGCGTCCGCTCGCGGGGAAAATAGGGGTCGATCAGGACGATGGCCCCGGCCTCGTTCTTGAGGGCGTAGCTGCTCTGCCCAAACCAATGGATGCCCAGGTCCCCGGCCGGGACCACGAGGTCTTCAAAAGGATGCATGGAGGTCTCCTCGTCTCAGGATGGGGATAAAATAACCCTTCCAGCCCGCCGGCAAAACACCCGATTGCCACCTGCCCCCCAAATCTCTATCCTAAGAGGTATGAGCACCCTGTTCGACTCCTCCTACGAAAAGCGCAAGCAGGCCCTGCTGGTCCCGCTGCTGGTGCAGTTGCACGCCCTCTACGCCCCCGAGGAGATGGCGGCCCTGCGCATCGACCCGGTGGACCCGGCCATCCTCTCCCAGCGCTCCGGCCGGGGTTTCGTCAACCGCGACATCCTCGAAACCCTGCTGGGCAACCTGCTCGAATGTGTGGCGCCCGGCTCCCACAACGCCCTGGACCCCCACCTCCAGAAGCACGAACTGGACGAGGCCCTGGCCGAGATCGCCGACCAGCTCTACGCCATGATCGCCCAGTCCCTGCTGGCCGCCGGCGAGGGCAAGGGCCTGGAGGAGCGTGCCCTGATGGCCGCCTTCGCCCTGCTCTGGGAGTTGCCCCAGCTCAAGGAACGGGCCCGCTGGAACCGTTTCGCCTCCCTGCATGACCCGGCGGTCTGGGACGCCTACCTGATCCACGCCTGCCGGCTCAGCCCGGAGCAACTGGCCCAGTTCGACTTTGCCGCGCCCCTCGACGAGGCCATCCACCGCCGCGACCTGGACGTGTACCGCCGCTTCATGAAGGAGTTGGGCTGGGAATTCGCATTCGACTACCAGATGCAATTGGTGATGAGCACCTATCCGGGCTGGCGAGTGCTCTTCTATCACGACCTGGCCCACGCCCTCACCCGCACCGGCGCCATCGACGCCAACCCCGCGCTGGAGCGCCTGCCCGTGCCCCTGCTGCCCAGGGCCATTTCTGAGCTAGGCGGCCGCTACTACCAGGCCGACCTGCACCCCGAGACCCGCATCGGCGACGCCAACTTCCTCGACCACCCCCACCGGGGCATCACCACCGGCCAGACCGGGGTCATCGGCTCGGGCTGCCATCTCCTGCCCTGCACCATGGGCGGCCTGAGCGAGAAGGTGCAGCAGCGCCATCCCATCATCGGCGACTATGTGTCGATTGGGACTGATGCGGGGCTCTTCGGGCCAGTACACATCGGTGACCACTCGGTGGTGGGGGCCAACACCGAGATCTACGGCCTAGTGGAGGTGGGGGCCGGCTGCCGCATCGGCTCGGCCACGGTCATCGGCACCATCAAGAGCGGCGAGCGCCGGCCCGGCAGGATCTGCCTGGGCGAAGGGGTGCGGGTGGGGGCCGGCACCATCATCGAGAATAGCTCCGAACTCGATCTGGTCATCCCCGGCCGGGCCGAGATCCCCGCCCGCTCCTACGTGATTAACGACGGTTTCGGGACGCCCAGGCTAGTGCGGGAATAGGATGGTGATTCCAGCGGTATCTGATTCCCCCAAAAATAGGCCTCTGTCATGTCCGCCCACCCACCCTATTCCCCTTAATTCTTTCTCCGAAAACGAGTTGCAATGGTTCTTTAAGGGGCACCAGAAGAGAATCTATTTGCCCGCGGTCGAAACCAACTTGGCTCAGTCCTCTCACCGTGACCTCCAGGGATACCCCCTCTTCTTCGGAAAAGCGGTAACAACGAATTAGGTTAGCCTGGATCAGGTAATAGTCGTCGCCGTTGATCTGCGAGGATATAAAGTATTCGTGGAAGGTCTCCTTCGTGTACCAGTCTTCAGTCTCCTCCGATTTGGGGAATACAATTCCCTGTTGCTTCTCCAGATCAGAGACAAAACCCTACCGTGCCCTCGCCCCAGACGAGCAACACCTCCCCCTGCGGGTTGCCGACTGCGACCGGGTGTTTGCGCCCCTTACCCTCGCCGGGGGCGGGAATGGGCGCGGTTTTCAGCCCACCCTGGTCCGGCCAGGCATAGTAGACCTGGCTCTCGGTCTCCCAGGCGAGGAGCATCCCCGTTTTTTTTGGGGAGAGGGGGGTGCTGCGCATCGGGCAGGCGCGCAGCTCGTAGGGATGCACCGGGATGTCTGCGAAGTGTTCCCCCTGGTCCCCGGAAACCAGCAAGCGCATGTCCCGGTGGACCCCGCCGGTCGCCGCCCGGTAGAGCAGGTACCGGCCGGACTGGCGATATGCCCCGGCCTTCATGCCGCAACAACCGCAGGCCCCGGTCTCGCCCGGATCGGCCCGCTGCTCCGCGGCAAAGCTCTGGCCCTCGTCGCGGGAGCGGGCCAGCCGCACCCGCCGGCGTTCCTCCCCCTCGTTACCGGCGTGCCAGGCCGCGTAATCCCAGCGGCCTACGGCCAGGTGGCCGCCGCGTATGGTGCCGATAACGTTGGCGCTGCCCGGCCGGCTGTTGACCTGCACCGCCGCGGCGAAGGCCCCATCCAGTGTCCGGCGTTGGCAGAAGAGGTCGCCCCCCGCCGGCTCTCCCTTTAAGTACAGCAGGTGCAGGGTGCCCTCCGCGCCGAGCAGGGCCTGGGGCTGGAGCCCGCCCTGGGGCAGATGGATCAGTTCGACCGGGCCGGGCTGCCCCAGAAGAGCGGCGCGGCGATGCCGGCCTCCATCGCCCCGGTGTCCACCACCTCCCGCAGCGCGATGGAGAGGGTATCTGAAATCAGGGCCAGCTTCAGCGCCGTTTAGAAGGACAGGTCCACCTGCACCAGGGGCAACAAGGTCAGGGCGTAGCCAAACACAGAGGCCAGGGCGATAGTGGCGCCATTGCTCCAGTGCAAAGCGGCGCCGATCAGCAGGTCGAGCACCTCACCGATGGAGCAGCCGGTGAGACAATGGGCCGCGGCGCCGAGAGCGAGGTGTGTTGGTGGTGCAAGGTGTGTTCCATCTGCGCATCTCCCTGAGCGGGGTGGTGTCTTTCGCCTTTTCACCCCTGCTGACGCAGGAACACGCGGAATCTTACAGGCCAAAATAGCATTTCTTCTGAGGCCGGCGAAATCGCCTTTGCCGGGCGGATCAATGCTGGTAGTGGCAATCCAGGCAACCTTGGGTGGCGCAGATGCCGCACATCTCGGTGCGGCTTGCGGCCAGAGCCTTGCGGCCCCGGTGGAGGCGCACAGCCGCGTTGTTGGGGTTATACCCTGCTGGCGGGCGTACTGGTCGAGGGGAGCCTCCTTTAGTTCGACCTGCCGCAGGGCTTCGGCGTAGCCGGGCCGCAGGGCCTTGATGACCTCGTGGATACAGGCGTAGACCAGGGCGTGTAATTCAGGGTCAACCACCTCCCTTTTGCTCCAAGCCAAATCTATCGCCGAAATCCGCCTCCGCCCCCTTTCGGCGGTAGTTGTCCACCACCGCGTTGCGGAGCAGGCGGTAGAACCAGGCCACCGCGCTCTCCATCGCGGATCTGGGAACCGCGCTCAAGGCCCGCCTGCAGCAGATCCTCAGCCGCGGCGCGGTCCCGCCACCCGTTTTTCTAGAAACCCCAGGAACTGTTGATGGCGCTCCACCAGGGTCTCGACCAGATGGGGCGCGACAGTTTTGACTGGCATGGCTTTCTCCCGAGAAACAGAAAGCGCCCGACCATCCCTGGCCGGGCGCCTCTTTGCGGCATTGCGCGGTGAAGACAGGCTCTTACTTGGCAGAAAGGTAGATCAGGGTGAGACCGATGCCCGGATCAGCCTGCTTGGCGTCGCCGGCCAGGCCCAGGCTAACGCCGGCGTTGAGAAATATCTTGTCGCCGAGCTTGTAATCGAGGTTGGGACCCAGGTTGATGCCCAGGTTGCCGCCGATGTCCTCGGTGTTGGTACTGATGGTGATATCCAGGTACCCGACCGCCTTGGCGCCGAAGGTTTTGTTGGGCTCAAGGAACAAATTCAGTCCGATGCCGCCGTCCGGAGCATTACCCTTGAGCAGATTGACCTGCAAGACATGGTTTCCGCTGATGCTGCCCCAGGCCTTGGTGTGCATGATGGCGATGGACAAGCCCGGATCATCGACCTCACCGGTGGGAACCAGGAAGTTGGCGCCCAGGGCCATCTTCTCGCTCAGGCCGTACTTGGCGCCCACCTGTAGGTGCCGGAAGGTATCAGCCGCGTCACCGGCCAGGAAGCCCAGGGTGGCCCGGGCGCCCACTTCGAGCTTGTCGTTGAGCGAGTACTTGCCCATGGCGAACACATCGCTGGCGTCGCCGATGCTGCTCAGATCCCCGTTGGCCAGACCCGCATTGACGCCCATGGTGCCGGCTTTGCCGGGCAGGACGAAGAACGGATCGTACTGAAGCTGGGCATCGGTCTGGGAGGCGCAAACCGCCAGGGTCAAAGCGCCGGCCAGGACATACTTCTTCATACGGTACACCCTCCTTAAATGGTTTGGATATCGCACGGGAACGCACACAAGTTGCGCCCGTTAATGTTGTAAGGAGCAACCGCTAGGCTGAGAAAGGGGCATTTGAAGGGAACCTCAGCGTGGCGGACCAATTATAGCGACAAGTCCGAACATTGGCAAGCCGGTTTTGACCTTGGGAAAATCTTGCTGATATTTCTACGGTACAAACTTACCCTAGGGAGGATTTCCCATGAACACCAAATATGCCCGCATCCTGCTGACCGCCCTGAGCATCTCCGCTCTGGTGCTGGCCGGCTGTAGCGCCGACGACGAGGATACCCGCCCCACCGGGCCGGGCAATACCGGTGGCACAGGCGGCGGAGCCACCCTCAACGCCGGCAATATCGGGGCAGTGCAGTCCCCCATCGTGACGACTGTTGCCAAGGCCATAGTCCAGGGATCAGGGACCTATCCCGGGGCCAAGGGTGGCACCCTGGCCGTCACGCGCACCTCGGCCAGCCTCACCAGCGTAAGCTACAACGTGGTGTTCACCGGCTACTCCGGCGACGGCCTGCTTTTCATCGACGGCCCGTTATCTATCGAAACAATTCTGGCCAACCAGAGCACTAAGATTGCCGGCGAACTCAATCTATCCGGTACCTACAGCGCCAAACTGGGCCTCGACCTGACCACCACCAATAACGTCACCACCGGCACCATCACAGTGGACGGCCAGAGGTTCCCGATCAGCGGTTGATCCGCCTCGCCAACCCAAAGAAAAGGGCCGCACCCTCGGAAGGTGCGGCCCTTTTTCTGTACCTGCGAACCCCTCAGAAGCCGCAGCGCTTGGCCGCCTGGAAGAAAGGATCCGCCACCGCCGCGGCGCCCCGGTACACTAGGTCGCTGGCCATGGGGTGGGCGCAGATCAGCCGCGCCCCGTTCTCCATCGCCCGGACCATGTTGTCCTCGATGTCCTTGGGGTTTTCCATCGAGCCGCTCCCCACCACCCGGCCCATGTGCACCCCCCGCTGGGCCGCGGCGCGGAAGAGGGCGTCGGTGGCCGGCTCGATCTGGGGGATGACCCCTTCGCGCAAGATAGCGTCGAAGGGACCCACAAAGCCGCAGACCTTGTTGCGCCCCTGGGCGGCCATCAGGTCCAGCACCCGGTCGCGCAATTCGGTGTCGAGGATGTACTCGGCGGTCTCGAACTGCAGCCAGCCCTGGGTCTCGGTCTCGGCCTCGCGCAGCGAGGCCGGGGTGAACATCATCGTCCGGTCCCCGCTGCGCACTGGGTACCCCCCGCGGTCGTCTGGAGTGGCTTTGCCCGGCACCGGGAAGTTGATGGTGCGGAAGTAGCGCTCCGCATCCTCGTAAGTGGTGCTGTAGGGCCGCATCGTGGCCCGGGCCCCCAATTGGTACGCGTCGCCGTGCTGGCTGAGGGCCTCGCGGTGCAACCGCTGCACCGGCAGCAGGCCCAGCCGGCACTCGGCGGCGTTCTGCTCCCGCCCGTACCAGCCCTCCCACTGGGAGTGCTCGGCATCGTTGACGATCCACGAAAAGCCGGCCTTGGCCCAGGCGTGGGCCTCGTTCTCGCGGAAGCGGTGCCAGGGCACGTCGTTGAAGATGCCTAGGAGCGGCGGGGTCTTCTCGAAGGAGGGTGCCTGGTCCAGCACCTCCTTGAGCGGGTTGCGGTTGGGGTTCATGGTGTAGGCGTGCGCCCGGCGGGCGAACTCCTCGGTCTTGAGGGGGCGCTCCCCCCCGATGGCGGCGATGGCGTCCACGATCTTCCTCCGATCAGTGATTCTGCATTTGCCCGTGCTGGCACCCCCGCCGCAGCGGGCAGGGTCCGCAATCGGGGCGAGTACGGCAATAGGTGACGGCCTGCTTCACCAGCAGGGCGTGGTACTCGTTGAACAACTCCGGCGAGGCGGGCAGGTTTTCCATGAAGAGCTCCTGCAGCGCCTCGTACCCGATCCCCTCCTCCACCCAACCCAGGCGGCTGCAGATGCGGCGGGTGTACGCGTCGATCACAAAGACCGGGTGGCCGCCGGCGTAGAGCAGGATGGAGTCGCCGGTCTCCGGGCCGATGCCGGGCTGGGCCAGCAGTTCCCCCCGCGCCGCGGCCGTAGGGGCGGCCAGCAGCCGCCCTAGTTCACCCCGGTGATGGGCGGCCAGGTGCCCGGCCAGGTGGCGCAGCCGCCGCGCCTTCTGGTTGTAGTACCCCGAGGGGCGGATCAAGGCGGCCAGGTCCCCCTCTTTCAGGACCAGCAGCGAAGGCAGGGCCAAGGCCCCGTGCCGGTGCAGGGCCTCCAGGGCCAGTTCCACGTTGCGCCAGGCAGTGTTCTGGGTGAGTAGGGCCCCCGCCGCGATCTCCCAGCGCTCGGCCTCGCTCAAGGGCCGGGCCGCCTGGCCGGGGCGGTAGATCGGGCGGGTCTGGCCCGGCGGGGTGGTGGGCCACCAGCCCTGCGGCCCGAAGTGCCGGTGAAGCTGCTGGTACAGGCGCCGGAACTCGCGTTTCATGCCCAGCAAATAATCGAGTACCCCGCCCCAGCCGGCAAGCCGGCCGTCGCCTTGATGGGGCCGGCGCGATCCCCTACCTTGAGCACTCCATGCCCGAAACCGCCCCCCACGCGCAGGTGAGCTGGCGCTCGCTGTGCATCGGCGCCCTGCTCGCCCTCTTCCTCAACATCGCCTGCCCCTACAGCGTGTTGGTGCTGCAAAACGCCGGCCTCACCTCCGATTACATCACCGCCGGCGCCATGATGCTCTTTTTCTTGCTGGTGGGCCTGGTCAACCCCCTGCTCAAGCTCTGCTGCCGGCCCCTGGCCCTGCGCCAGGGGGAGCTGATCGTCATCTACGCGATGATGATCGTCGCCTCGGCCATCCCCACCTGGGGCCTGGTCACCAACCTCTTCCACATCCTCACCCGGCCCTTCTACTACGCCACCCCCGAGAACCGCTGGGCCAGCCTCATCCAGCCCCTGCTGCCCTCCTGGCTGGTGCCCCAGGAGCCGGAGGCGGCCCGCTACTTCTACGAGGGACTGCCCCTTGGCCAGTCCATCCCCTGGCGCTCCTGGCTGGTGCCCCTGCTGGCCTGGGGCAGCGTCATGTTGGCCGTCTATCTGATGATGATCGCCGCCATGATCCTCCTGCGCCGGCCCTGGGTGGAGCAGGAGCGCCTGGTCTTCCCCCTCACCCAACTGCCCCTGGAGATGCTGCGGGGCGGAGACGAACACCTCTTCCCCCCCCTCTTCCGCAGTCCGCTGATGTGGCTGGGTTTTGCCCTGCCCTTTTTCATTCAGCTCCTGCGCGGCCTGCACCACTATTTCTTTTTTATCCCCGAGATCCGCACCTATTTCGACCCATTGCTCCTCTTCCGCAACACCGTCCATTTGCAGATCTTCGTCAACTTCGCCATCATCGGCCTCAGCTACTTCCTCCACCTGCCGGTGGCCTTCTCGGTATGGTTCTTCCACCTGCTCAGCCGCGCCCAAACCGGGGTTTTCAACCTGGTCGGCTACCAGACCAAGGGCATCAACGAGGCCCTCACCGGCAGTTCCACCGCCCTCTCCTTCCAAGGCATGGGCGCCATGCTGGCCCTGGTGGCCTCCATCTTGTGGACGGCCCGCCACCACCTTGCCGGGACCCTGCGCGCGGCCTTGGGCCTTAAGGAGGCGGCCGACGACCGCGACGAGATCCTCTCCTACCGGGCTGCGGTGTGGCTGTGGTTGGGCGGCGCGGCTTTTTTCTTTTTCTGGCTCCTGGCCGCCGGCCTGCCGCCCCTGGCCGCCCTGGTCTTCGTCGCCAGCGGCCAGGTCATCTTTCTGGCCGTGGCGCGGGTCATCGCCCAAGGCGGCATCGGCTTCACCGCCTCGACCATGCTGCCCCAGCCCTTCACCGTCTACACCCTGGGCACCGCGGCCATCGGCGGCAAGGGCCTGGCCACCATAAGTCTGAGCTATGCCTGGGCCGCGGAGTTGCGCACCACGGTCATGGCCTCGGCGGCCAACGGCCTGAAGCTGGCCCATGTGGGCGGGGTGCGCAGCCACCGCTTCTTCTGGGCCCTGGTCCTGGCCCTGGTGGTGGGCATGCTGGGGGCCGGCTGGATCACCCTGTACCTCAATTACACCTATGGCGGCATCAACATGCGGCAGTTTGGGGTGCCCACCATCGCCTATGGCTTTCTCCAGAACAAGCTGCTCAACCCCATCGGCCCCGACCACATCCAACCCCGGCTGTGGTTTACCGCCCTGGGCGCCGCGGTCATGGGCCTGCTGATCTGGCTGCAGCACCATTACCTGTGGTGGCCCCTGCACTACATCGGCCTGCCGGTCAGCGACAGTTGGGTCATGGGCTGGGCCTGGTTCTCGGTCTTTCTGGGCTGGTTGCTCAAGGCCATCATTTTCAAATTCACCGGTACCCAGGGCTACCACACCTTCAAACCCCTCTTCCTCGGCTTCATCGCCGGCCAGCTCATGGGTGGAGCCCTGTGGATGGCCGTGGACGCGGCCCTGGGGGAGGCGGGAAACTTTGTCTACATAGGAGTACCATGAGATGAGCGAAGAAAAGTACCGCGCCGCGGCCATCGGCCGCACCGGCCAGGGTGGTTACGGCCACGGATTGCACATTGCGTACCAGGGAATCGACCAGGTGGAGTTCGTCGCCGTGGCCGACCCCGACGAAGCCGGCCGCCTCAAGGCCCAGGCCGAGACCAACGCCCCCCGCGCATACGCCGACTACCGGGAAATGCTGCGAACCGAAAAGCCCGACCTGGTCAGCGTCTGCCCGCGCTGGACCGACTGCCACCTCGAAATGGTCCTGGCGTGCCTGGAGGCCGGGGCCCATGTGTACTGCGAGAAGCCCCTGACCTGGAACCTGGCGGAGGGGGATCGCATCGTCGCCGAGGCCGCCTCGCGCCGCCTCAAGGTGGCCGTGGCCCACCAGGGGGTGTACCTGCCTCGGGTCCAGCACCTCAAGGGTCTGCTGGCCCAGGGCCGTATCGGCCAAGTGCACTCCCTCCACGCCCACGGCAAGCAGGACCAACGCGGCGGGGGCGAGGACATGATCGTCCTGGGCACCCACCTGTTCAACATGATGCGCTTTTTTGTGGGAGAGGTGGCCTGGATGTCGGCTCAGGTGCAGGTGGAGGGGCGGGAGCTGGCCAAGGAGGACATCCGCCAGCCCACCGAGCCGGTGGGCCCGGTGGCCGGCGACTGCATCCATTCCTTCTTTTCGTTCAAGGGCGGTCCGGTGGGTTTCTTCGAGTCGCGGCGCCACCAGGCCGGGGGCAACCAGCGCTACGGCCTGGATATCGCCGGCTCCGAAGGGATCATTTCCCTGCGCGGGGGCAGCGGCAACGAATTGATGATCTACCCCCATCCCGTCTTCCGCCCGGCGGACCCGGCCCAGCGGTGGCAACCCCTCGACGAGGTGCCCGACCAGCCCCTGGCCAAAGGCAACCGGTTGGCCATCCTCGACCTGATCCGGGCCATCGAGGAGGATCGCCCGCCCCTCTCCAGCGCCGCCGACGCGGTGGCCGCCCTGGAGATGATCCTAGGGGCGTACGAATCCCAAATCACCGGCGGGCGGGTCTGCTTCCCCACGCCGCACCGCCGCCACCCCCTGGCGGCCTGGCAGGAGGGCTTCTATGGCTGAGACCGCAGACCGGCCCGTACCGCACGAGATCATCCCCTGCCGCCACCTGCCCCCGGCCCGATACCGCGACCTGGCCCCGCCGCCCTCGTGGAAGAAGTTGGTGGGCCCCAGCGTCCTGCTCCTGGGCCTGTCCATCGGCAGCGGGGAGTTCGTCCTCTGGCCCTACATCACCTACAAATTCGGCTTCGGGGTCTTCTGGGCCTGTATGCTGGGGGTGCTGACCCAGTACTTCATCAACATGGAGATCGAGCGCTGGACCCTGGCCACCGGGGAGACGGCCACCACCGGGTTCTGCCGGTTGTGGAAACACTGGTCCTGGGTCTTTCTGCTGTGCAACATCATCCCCTGGGCCTGGCCGGGCTGGGCCTCGGGGGCGGCCACCCTGGTCACCTGGGAATTCGGCGGGGGCGAGACCACCCGAGTGGCCCTGTCCATCGGCTTGCTGATCGGGGTGGGCCTGGCCCTGACCCTGGGCCCGGTGGTCTACCGCACCGTGGAGTTGCTCCAGGTGGTCATGGTCGCCCTGATCCTGGTCTTCCTGCTGGTCATCTTTGCCCTCACCGTGGAGGTAGAACACCTGGGGGAGATGTTCGCCGGCATCCTCAACGTGGGCTTCATCCCGGAGGGGATGTCGCTGCCCCTCTTCCTGGGGGCCCTGGCCTTTGCCGGGGCCGGCGGCACCATGAACCTGGCCCAGAGCGCGTACGTGCGCGAGCAGGGCTACGGCATGGGCAGGTACGCGGGCCGGCTGACCAGCCCCCTGACCGGCAAGGAGGAGGTGGTGTCCGACCTGGGCTTCCACTTCGAGCCCACCGAACAGAACCTCAAGTACTGGCGGGCCTGGTGGAAGGCGGCCAACCGCGAGCACTTCATCACCTTCTACCTGCTCTCGGTGCTGACCCTGATGCTGCTCTCGCTGATTTCCTACAGCACCACCCGGAACCTGGGAACCCTTGGCGGCGACCTGGAGTTCGTCCGCGCCGAAGGGGAATACATCGGCCAGCACTACGGGGGGATCTTCCGCCACCTCTTCAACTGGATGGGTTTCGCCATCCTGATGACCACCGAGCTGGGCCTGATCGACGCCTGCTCCCGCATCTCCACCGACATCATCAAGGTCAACTGGCTGCGCGACAGCACCCGCTGGACCGACAGCCGCATCTACTTTTGTCTGCTCTGGGCGCAGATCGCCTTTGGCTGCCTGGTCATGCTCTCGGACTTCAACCAGCCCTTGCTGCTGCTGGTGCTCAGTGCCTCGCTCAACGGCGGGGTGATGCTGATCTACTCGGTGCTGCTCTTGTGGCTCAACAACCGGGTGTTGCGCGGCCCTCTGGCCATGCATCCGGTGCGTTTCGTGGCCATGGTCTGGGCCTGTGGCTTCTTTGGCTACTTCACCTTCGTCACCATCAGGGACCAGTTGCCCCGGCTGTGGCAGTAGCCGGCCTAGCCCCCGGCGATGGCCCCGATCACCAGGAAGGGCTCCCCCCCTTGGGCCACTGCCTCGGGCAGGGGCGCATCGGGCGCCTCGTGGGAAAGATCCTGCTCGCAGGCAAAAAAGCGGATGAAGGCCCGGCGCTGCCCGGTGGTTTGGTCGCGCATGGTCCCGCGCAACACTGGATACCGGGCCTCCAGCGCGTCGAGGACTCACCGCTGGGTGATGGGCCCCTCCACCTCCAACTCCACCTCGCCGGCCAGGCGTGCCAGCGCCCGCAGGCTGGCGGGAACCACCGCCCGGATCACGGCAGGGTCTGGGCTTCGACCGAGAGCACGGCCGGCAGGTCCCGCACGATGGGCGCCCAGGTGTCGCCTCCGTTCGCCGAGCCCTAGACCTGTCCGCCGGTGGTGCCGAAGTACACCCCACACTCGTCCAGGGTATCGACGCTCATGGCCTTGCGCAGCACGTTGACGTAGCATTCCCGCTGCGGCAGGCCCTGGGTCAGCCCCTCCCACTCCTCGCCCCCGGCACCCGGGTCACCGGCAACCCCCTCCAGCACTGCGGCCACTCCCCTCCTGCCTGGTCGGCGATCTCCACTACTGCCCCGACGTGGCGGTGCTGGGGGTGGTGCGCCGGGACGGGGCCTTTGCCAAGGAGGTGATCCTCGACGAGGCCATGGTGCGGGTGTTGCCCGAGGGGCTGAGCTACGAGGAGGGGGCGATGGTAGAGCCGGTGGTCATCGCCGAGCGCACCGTGGCCCGGGCCGAAATTAAAACCGGCGAGACCGTGGCCGTGCTGGGGGCCGGCAATATCGGCCTCTTGTTGCTCCAGGTGGCGCGCCTGGCCGGGGCCGGCAAGGTGCTGGTCTCGGACGTGCTGGAATACCGCCTGGAGCTGGCCCGGCGACTGGGCGCGGACTTCACCGTCAACGTGAGCCAGCGCGATTTAGTGGAGGCGGCCAGGGAGGTGGGGCGATGTGAGGTGGTCATCGACGGGGTGGGGAACCGGCAGAATATCTCCCAGAGCATCCAGATGTGCAAGCCGGGCGGCCGGGTGGTGGTCTACGGTGTGCCGCCCCAGGGGGAATTGGCCCTACCGGTGCTGGAGGCCTTCCGCAAGGACTTGAGCCTCCAGGTCTCCCGGCTCTATCCGCGCTCCTTTGAGGCGGGCTTTGCCCTTTTGCAGAGCGGCAAACTCCAGCTCGATCCAGTGATCACCACCCGGGTACCGCTGACAGAGGCGCCGGCGGCCATCCGCGACTTATGCGACAGAAAGGGCGAGATGATCAAGATTATGATCGACCCGCAGGTAGGGGCGATATGAGCGGCCCCTTCGACCTGAGCGGCAAGCGGGCCCTGGTCAGCGGGGCCAGCCGTGGGATGGGCAGGGCCATCGCCCTGGGGCTGGCGCGGGCCGGCGCGGAGGTGGCGGTGGCGGCGCGGAACCCGGAGACCCTGGAGCCGGTGGCCGAAGAGATCCGCGCCCTGGGACGGGAAGCCCTGGTGCAGTCCCTCGACGTGAGCCGGCCCGAGGAGATCCCGGCGGCGGTGAAGCGGGTGGAGGAACACCTGGGCCCCCTCGACATCCTCTTCAACGTGGCCGGCACCAACCCGCGCCGGCCCATCGCCGAGATCGCCGAGGCCGAGTACGATCAGATCATGGACGTCAACATCAAGGGCGCCTATTTCTTCAGCCGCGAGGTGGGCAAGGGCCTGATCACCCGGCAAAGGGGCAAGGTGATCAACATCGCCTCCGTCACCAGCGCCATCGGCCTGGCCAAGGTGACGGCCTACGCCTGCTCCAAGGGGGCCCTGGCCCAACTGACCAGGAGCCTGGCCGTGGAGTGGGGCCCGCACAATGTGCAGGTCAACGCCATCGCCCCTGGCTTCATCCTCACCGACTTCAACCGCAAGCTCTGGGAGAACCCCGCCATGCTCGACTGGGCCGTGGACGGCACCCCCGCCGGCCGCCTGGGCCAGCCCGAGGACGTGGTGGGGGCGGCCATCTTCCTGGCCAGCCCCGCCTCCGACTTCATCTCCGGCCAGGTGCTTTTCGTCGACGGCGGCTACATGGCCGGCCGCCCATGGCCGCTGTGACCAGCTACGCGACGTTGATTTGCGGATATGCGGCGGGGAAAGGGTCCCTGAGCAACCGGGTGGGCTGCGAATGCACGCAGCGGCAGGGGTGGGGCATTCCTTTTAGTCTGGCCCAGGGATGAAAGGCCAGAAGGGAATGGCCTCGGAGCATTCCAGGGATGGAATGCGAGAATGAGCGAAGGGATCCTTCTCCCGACGCCCCCCGATATTAGGGCCGCACCACCGAGCCGTCTGCCCGCCGGTCCTCGGTTATGTACTTGGGCGTGGCGAGGCTCTCGGTGCTGAGCAGCTTCCTCGCCTTCTCCTCGTCGAGGTCCATCCCGAGCCCCGGCTTGTCGTTGGCGTACATGTATCCGCCCACCTGCTCGGCGTGGCCGGGGAAGAGTTCCAGCTCCTCGGGCCGGAAGTGGTTTTCCTCCTGAATGCCGAAGCTGTACGAGGCCAAGTCCAAGTGCGCGGCGGCCATCTGGTTCACCGGGTCGTTGTCCCCCCCCTCCTGCCAGGCCGTCTGCACCCCGAAGATCTCGCACAGGGCCGCCACCTTGCGGCAGGGAGTGATGCCCCCGCCCTTGGAGATCCGGATGCGCACGTAGTCGATCAAACGCTCGGTGATCAGGGGCACGTACTCGTGCGGGTTGACGAACAACTCGCCCATGGCCTGCGGCGTGGTGCACTGCTGCCGCACCAGCCGGTACCACTGCACCTGCTCGGGGGAGAGCAGGTCTTCGAGGAAGAAGAGGCGGTACGGCTCCAGCAACTTGGCCAGGGCCACCGCGTTGTGGGGCTTGAGGTGCTCGTGGACGTCGTGGGTGAGCTTGGGGCCAAAGCCCAGCTTGTTTCTCAAATACTCAAACATCTTGGGGATATTCTCGAGGTACGCCTCGTCGTCGAAGACCGGCCCCTGGTGCCAGGCGTTGCGCGGCTTGATGGCCTGGTCGTGGGGGATGAAGCCCCCGCCCCCGTACGGCCCGAACTGACAGCGGATCACCGGCCAGCCCTCGTCGATGTAGCGCTGCACGTCCTCCACCAATTCTTCGAGGGTGTTACCCCCGGCGTGTGCATAGCAGGCCACGGCGCTGCGGCAGGGACCGCCCAGCAACTGGTACACCGGCATGCCCGCCTCCTTGCCCTTGATGTCCCACAGGGCCATGTCCACCCCGGCGATGGCGGTGTTCAGGATGGAGCCGTTGCGCCAGTACCCGCTAGTCAGGCTGCTCTGCCAGATGTCCTCGATGTGGCCCGCCTCCCGGCCGATCAGGCGCGGGGCCATATGCTGCTCGATGGCGGCCTGCACCACCCCGGCCTGGTAGTGGTCGCTGGCCGAGCCGATGCCGTACAGGCCCGGCTGGTCGGTAAGCACCTTGACGATCAGCCAGGTGCCGTCAGCGCGGGTGCGGATGCAGCGGATCTCATTGATCTTGGCCATCAAAATTCCCCTTGTCTTGGATGTGGGTCTATAAGTTCCGCAAAACCCGGGCGCCCGAAAAGAGCCCCCGCATCCAACGGCTGCTGAAGCCCTCGGTGGCGAAGTAGGGCACCAGCCGGCCGCCGAAACCCCGCTTAAAAAGGGCGATGCCGGGGATATTGGCCCCGGTGAAATCGAAGCGCTGACCGGAGTTCGCCGCGAAGTACCGCCACTGGATCAGCGAGGCGGCGCCGGTGTGGCTCAGCTCCGGGTCGGCGCCCGACACCCAGGCGTAGACCCCCTCGGCGCCGCGGACAAAGATCACTACCGCCGCCACCTCTCCCTCCGGGGACCGCGCCGCCAGCCCCGCGGCCAGGCCCGCCCCGAAAGCGGCGGCGACAAAGTGCTGGGCCACCCCGGCGTCCACCGGCGCCCGCCCCCCCTGGCGCGCATAGAGCAGTTCGTACTGCCGGCGGAAGAGTTCCAGATCGGCCGTGGGCTCCACCACCACTCCCTCCCGCTCGGCCTTGGCGATGGCCTTGCGGGTCCGGTGCTCAAAACCCGCCCAGACCCGCTCTGGCCGGCCCAGGTCGAGCTGGTAGGTGTAGCGCACCCGCGCCTCCCAGCCGGCCCAGGTGAAGGGCCGCAGGTCGCCCACCGCCGGGGCGTGGCTTAGGGCGCAGTGGTGGTATGCGCGCTGCAGGTAGGCAACGAGCAACTCGGCCGGCTGGTTCCACTCGGCCTCGGCCGGCCCCTTACCCTCCACCGGGGCCAGGAGCAGCCCCCCGTGCGGGGTGAGGACGGGGGTGCCCAGACGCCGCAGGCCGGCCCGCCGGCCCTCGACCCCGGAAAGACCGGCCACCAGCTGGCCATTGCGGTATACCCCCAGGCAGCGGAAAGGCTGCCCGGTGGCCTGCCGGGCGCACTCCAGCCAGGCCCAGGTGGAGAAGACCGTGCCGCCCACGGCCCTCCGGACGAATTCGTCCCAGGTGCGGGGGTCGCTAACGGGGTGGATTTCGAGGGTGTCGGACATGGGGCGTATAGTCGGCCGCGGCCTGCAATGGTCTTTGCGGCCTCAGCGCCTTCAGAAACCTAGCGCAAGGCAGGCAGAGAACCTGATCCACCTTCAATCGCTCCTCACCCCGGTAGAGCAGCAAGGTCTGTGCCTCGGGGTAGTCTTCCTTAAAAGCCCTCAGTCCCTTCAGGTCCTGGGAGCGGACGTTCCGGCTGTTCTTCACCTCGATGGCCCAGAGCTCCTCTGGCCCATAGACGACAAAATCCACCTCGTTGCCCGGCTTGGTCCGCCAAAAGGAAAGGGTGTGGTGGCCACCGCTGTAGGCGTTCCAGGCCCGCAAGTGCTGCGCGACCAATCCCTCCAGGGGGCTGCCGGCGATTTCCTCTGGGGTATCGAGCGGGCCGGCAGGCCGCAGCGAGCGAAAAACCCCTACATCAAAAAATAGAACTTGGGGTGGGCGATCAGGTTCCGCTTGGCCCGGCGCGAGAAGACCGGCAGGTGAAAGCAGAGCAGCAGGTTCTCGAGGACGCCCACGAACCCCTCAGCGGTCTTGCGCCCCACCTGGCACTCACGGGCCACGGCAGCGATGTTCAGCACCGCGCCGTGGGAAAAGCTAATGACCTCGAGGAAGCGCGAGAACTGCCCCAGGTTACGGACCGGCCCTCCATCTGCACCTCTTCCCGCAGGTACATAGCCGCGTACGCTCCGAGCGTCTCCCGTGGCGAGGGGGCGTCCACCACCAAGGGGACCAGCCCTACCTGCAGCGCCTGATCCATATCGAATCCTTTCCTCAGTTCGTCGGCCAGGAAGGGATGCATGGTCTTCAGCGCCGCCCTGCCCGCCAGCAAATCCACCCTTGCCCGCTTCAGTTTGCGCGCACTGGATCCAGTCAGCACGAACCGACAGCCCTGCCGCGCCTCAATAAGCTGGTGGACAGCGTCGAGCAGTTCGGGCACCCTCGGGATCCCGTCGACCACCACAGCTTTCTTACCCGGATCGCTGGCCACCAGTTCCCGCAGCCGTGCGGGGCGGGCGGCAAAGCGGCGGTAGGTCTCTGGGTCGAGCAGGTCGACGAAGACCGCCTCCTTCAAGTGGTGGCGCAGCCAGGTGGACTTGCCAGTAGCCCGCGGCCAGAAAAGAAAGAAGCTGCCCTGGGGTTTCTGAAAAAAGCGAGTCTCCATTTCCTTTTTTGCTTCTTTTAAGGATTTAGTAAGTCCCAACATAAAACACTCGCCCTTCTGTTGGCAAGGCAGTTCTTCTTCCTCCTTGACATCCCCGACCCGCGATTTTATATTGAATAAATCGTCCCTCGACGCCCATAGACGCGATGCAGCCTCCAATCTCCATTCGCTCCGCTTCCTCGCCCGCCCTACGGGAACTGGGGTTGTTGCGCCCCCTCCTGCTGCTTCCGCTCCTCCTTATTAGCCTCCTGCTTATTTAGGCTTCGCTCGCTTTTTCTCGCCTCACCCTCACAGAAAAACCGGACGAAGCCTTTGAAGAAACTTCACAGGTATTCACCAAACTATGCCCTGAGCGCAGGCTCACAACTACAGGAGAACAACCGCCATGCAGATGTTCTACGACAGCGACGCCAACCTCGAACTCCTCAGCGGCAAGACCGTGGCGGTGATCGGCTACGGCAGCCAGGGCCATGCCCACTCCCTCAACCTCAAGGAAAGCGGCCTCAAAGTGGTGGTGGGCCTGCGTCCGGACAGCGCCCGCCGCAAGGAGGTCGAGGCCGCCGGCCTCAAGGTGCTTGACGTGCCTGAGGCGGCCAAGACCGCGGACATCGTCATGATCCTGATCAACGACGAGTTCCACCGCCAGGTCTTCGAGCAGCACATCCGGCCCAATCTCAAGGCCGGCAACGCCATAGCCGTGGCCCACGGCTTCAGCATCCACTTCAAGCAGATCGTGCCCCCCTCGGATGTCGATGTCTTCATGGTCGCCCCCAAGGGCCCAGGCCACCTGGTGCGCCGCGTCTACCAGCAGGGCGGCGGGGTGCCGGCGCTCCTGGCCGTGTACCAGGACGCCACCGGCCGGGCCCACCAGGTGGGCCTGGCCTACGCCAAGGGCTTGGGCGCCACCCGCGCTGGGGTGATCGAGACCACCTTCCGCGAGGAGACCGAGACCGACCTCTTCGGCGAGCAGTCGGTACTCTGCGGCGGCCTGACCGAGCTGATCCGCGCCGGCTTCGACACCCTCGTGGAGGCCGGGTACCAACCCGAGGTGGCCTATTTCGAGTGCCTGCACGAGGTGAAGCTGATCGTTGACCTCATCTACGAGGGCGGCATCGCCAACATGCGCTACTCCATTTCCGACACCGCCGAGTTCGGCGACCTTACCAGGGGCCGGCGCATCGTCACCGAGGAGACCCGCAAAGCCATGAAGCAGATCCTCGCCGAGGTGCAGGACGGCACCTTCGCCAAGGAGTGGCTGCTGGAAAACCAGGTGGGCCGCCCCACCTACAACGCCCGCAAGCGGCAGGACCAGGAGCACCCCATCGAAGAGGTGGGCGCCAAGTTGCGCGGCATGATGAGCTGGTTGGACAAAAAGGCCAAATGAGCCTCTAAGAGGAGGCGGGGACCATGAGCGACCATGACCGAGTAATCATCTTCGACACCACCCTGCGGGACGCCGAGCAAACTCCCGGCTCCTCGCTGACGGTGCGCGAGAAGATGGAGATCGCCCACCAGTTGGCCCGGCTCAAGGTGGACGTCATCGAAGCGGGTTTCCCCGCCTCTTCCAACGAGGACTTCGAGGCGGTGCGCCGCATCGCCCACGAGGTCGAGGGACCGGCCATCTGCGGCCTGGCCAGGGTAGTGCCGCGGGACATCGAGCGGGCCGGCGAGGCCCTGAAAGGCGCCCCGCGCCCCCGCATCCACACCTTTGTCGGCACCTCGGACATCAACATCCAGGGCCAGTTGCGCAAGACCCGCGACGAGGTGCTCAAGATGGCGGTGGGCGCGGTAACGCAGGCCAAGTCCTACTGCGCCGATGTGGAGTTCTCGCCCATGGACGCCACCCGCACCGATCCGGGGTACCTGTGCGAGGTGGTGGAGGCCACCATCGCGGCCGGGGCCTCCACCATCAACATCCCCGACACCGTCGGCTACGCGGTGCCCGAGCAACTGGGCGAGTTGATCCGCCGCCTGTGCGAAAGGGTCCCCAATGTCGGGCAGGCGGTGATCAGCATCCACTGCCACGACGACCTGGGCCTGGCGGTGGCCAACTCCCTGACCGCCCTCAAATACGGGGCGCGCCAGGCCGAGTGTACCATCAACGGCCTGGGCGAGCGGGCCGGCAACGCCGCCCTCGAGGAGATTGTCATGGCCATCAAGACCCGTGGCGAGTACTTCGGCCTCAGTTGCGGGGTCGAAACCCGCGAACTCTTCCCCACCAGCCGCCTGGTGAGCCGGCTGATGCGCTGCGTGGTGCCGCGCAACAAAGCCATCATCGGGGCCAACGCCTTTGCCCACAGCTCGGGCATCCACCAGGACGGGGTGCTCAAGCAGCGCTCCACCTTCGAGATCATGTCCCCCGAGGACGTGGGGGTGGGATCCACCCAGATTGTGCTCACCGCCCGCTCCGGGCGCCATGCCCTGCGCCACCGCCTGGAGCAATTGGGCCACAAGCTCAGCAAAGAGGAGGTGGACAAGGCGTACGAGCGCTTCCTGGAGGTGGCCGACAAGAAGACCGAGATCTACGACGAGGATCTGCTGGCCATCGTCGGCGACGAGATCCGCGACGTGCCCGAGAAGTACCACCTCGAATACCTGCACACCACCAGTGGCACCGGGACCGTGCCCTCGGCCACGGTGCGCCTGGTGATCGACGGGCAGCAGGTGCAGGAATCCGCTTGGGGCGACGGGCCGGTGGACGCGGCCTACCGGGCCATCGACAAGGCCTCCGGCACCGCCGCCAAGGTCGAGGAGTACGCCATCCGCGCCGTCACCAGCGGCAGCCAGGCCATGGGCGAGGTGACGGTGCAGGTCAGCGAGCAGGGCCGTAGCCTCTCTGGCCGGGGCGCCTCCACCGACATCATCGAGGCCAGCGCCAAGGCCTATATCGACGCGCTCAACCGCCTGGCCGCGGCAACTGGCAACCAGCGCCAGCACGCCCAGGCCGTTTAAGGGAGCATACCCACTATGGCAAAGAACCTCTTCAACAAGGTCTGGGAGGCCCACACCGTGCGCCGGCTGCCCTCGGGGCAGGACCAGTTGCTCATCGGCCTGCACCTTGTACACGAGGTGACCAGCCCCCAGGCTTTCGGCATGCTGCGCGACCGCTCCTTGCCGGTGATGTTCCCGCAGCGCACCTTCGCCACTGCCGACCACATCGTGCCCACCGCCCAACTGGCCCGGCCCTTCGCCGACCAGATGGCCGAGGAGATGATGGTCGAGATCGAGAAGAACGCCTCCCAGTTCTCCATCTCCTTCTTCGGGCTGGGCGACGAGCGCCAGGGCATCGTCCACGTCATCGGTCCGGAACTGGGCCTCACCCAGCCGGGCATGACCATCGCCTGCGGCGACAGCCACACCTCCACCCACGGGGCCTTTGGGGCCATCGCCTTTGGCATCGGCACCTCGCAGGTGCGCGACGTGCTGGCCTCGCAGTGCCTGAGCATGGGCCGGCCAAAGGTGCGGCGCATCGAGATGAGGGGCCATCTGGCGGCGGGGGTCTACGCCAAGGACGTGATCCTGGCCATCATCGGCAAACTCGGGGTCAAGGGCGGGGTGGGGTATGCGTACGAGTTTGCCGGGGAGGTGGTGGATCGCATGGGCATGGAGGAGCGCATGTCCCTGTGCAACATGTCCATCGAGGGCGGGGCCCGGGTGGGATACGTCAATCCGGACCAGACCACCTTCGAGTACCTGCGGGGTCGGCCCTACGCCCCCCATGGCGAGGGTTTCGAGCGGGCGGTGCAGTGGTGGCAGTCGCTGGCCTCGGGTCCCGACGCGACCTTTGACGACCGGGTGGACCTAGATGGGGCAAGCATCGCCCCCACCCTGACCTGGGGCATCAACCCGGGCCAGAGCCTCAGCGTGGAGGGAGAGATCCCCTCCCCCGACGCCTTCCCCGCCGACGAGCGGGCCGGCATCCAGGAGGCCCTGGAGTACATGGACTTCAGACCCGGCCAGCGGATCGCCGGCACCCCCATCGACGTGGCCTTCATCGGCTCCTGCACCAATGGCCGCCTCTCCGATCTGCGCGAGGCCGCCCGCGTCGCCAGGGGCCGCAAGGTCAAGCCGGGGGTCAAGGCCCTGGTGGTGCCCGGCTCGCAGAAGGTGCGCCAGGCCGCCGAGGCCGAGGGCCTGCACCAGATCTTCACCGAGGCGGGTTTCGAGTGGCGGGGGGCCGGTTGCTCCATGTGCCTGGCCATGAACCCCGACAAGTTGCAGGGCCGGCAGCTCTGCGCCTCTTCGAGCAATCGCAACTTCAAGGGACGGCAGGGCAGCCCCACGGGCCGCACCCTGCTGATGAGCCCGGCCATGGTGGCCGCCGCCGCCGTCGAAGGCGCGGTGGCCGACGTCCGCGGTCTATTGTAGGGGCGGGCTGTACGCCCACCCTACAGCCTATACCGGATCACCCGATACTGAGAAAGGCACCCATGAGCACCTCCATCGTCAACTACATCGGCGGCCGCGCCGTGCCCGTGCGCGGCGACGACATCGACACCGACCGCATCATCCCGGCGCGGTACCTGCGCACCGTCACCTTCGACGATCTGGGCGCCCATGCCTTTGAGGACGACCGCGCCCAGGGCAAGCACCCCTTCGACGAGCCGCGTTTCCAGGGCAGCAGCATCCTGCTGGCCAATCGCAACTTCGGCTGCGGCTCCTCGCGCGAGCACGCCCCCCAGGCCCTGATGCGCTGGGGGATCAAAGCTTTCATCGCCGAGTCCTTCGCCGAGATCTTCTTTGGCAACTGCGTGGCCCTGGGCCTGCCCTGCCTCACCGCCTCGGGCCCTGACCTGGCCCGGCTGATGGATGGGGTGGAGGCCGACCCACAACAGAAGCTGGGCCTCGACCTGAAGCGCCAGTTGCTCTCCTGGAAGGGCGGCGAAACCCCCCTCTCCCTGCCCGAGGGGGCGCACCGGCAATTCCTCGAGGGTACCTGGGACGCGCTGGGCCAACTCCTCGAAAGGCCGGACCTGATCCGCGCCACCGCCGAACATCTGCCCTACATGAACAGTTTCGCCAACGCATAATTGACGGAGGAAGACTTGTACAAGATCGCAGTGCTCCCCGGAGACGGGACCGGACCCGAAGTCGTCGCCGAGGGCCTCAAGGTGCTGGAGGCCGCCGGCCGCAAGTTCAACTTCAAGTACGAACTCGCCCACTTCGACCTGGGCGGCGAGCGCTACCTGCGCACCAATGAGGTGTTGCCCGAGACCGCGGTGAGCGAGCTGCGCCAGTTCCAGGCCATCTACCTGGGAGCCATCGGCCACCCCGGGGTCAAACCCGGCATCCTCGAAAAGGGCATCCTGCTGCGCCTGCGCTTCGAACTGGACCAGTACATCAACCTGCGCCCGGTCAAGCTCTACCCCAATGTGGACACCCCGCTCAAGAACAAAGGGCCAGCGGACATCGACTTCGTGGTGGTGCGCGAGAACACCGAGGGCCTCTACGCCGGGGCCGGCGGCACCCTCAAGAAGGGCACCCCCGACGAGATCGCCGTGCAGGAGTCCATCAACACCCGCAAGGGCGTGGAGCGCTGCCTGCGCTACGCCTTCGAGTACGCCCGCCGCCGCAACAAGGACAACAAGCTCACCCTCTGCGGCAAGACCAACGTGCTGACCTTTGCCTTCGACCTGTGGGAGCGGGTTTTCCATGAGATCGGCGAGCGCGACTACGCCGACGTCAACCGCGACTACGCCCATGTCGATGCCACCTGCATGTGGATGATCAAGAACCCCGAGTGGTTCGACGTCATCGTCACCGACAACATGTTCGGCGACATCATTACCGACCTGGGCGCCATGATCCAGGGCGGCATGGGCATCGCCGCTGGCGGGAACATCAACCCCGAGGGGGTGTCCATGTTCGAGCCCATCGGCGGTTCGGCCCCCAAGTACACCGGCCAGAACGTCATCAACCCCCTGGCAGCCATCGGCGCCTGCCAGCTGATGCTCGACACCCTGGGCGAGACCAAAGCCGCCGCCGCCATCGAGCAGGGCATCATCAGCACCGTGGCCAAGCTCAAGAGCCTCAGCGCCGGCCAGATGGGCTACTCCACCACCCAGGTCGGCGACCTGGTGGCCCGGGCCGTGGCTGACGCCTAGGTTTGCCACAAGGCCCAGCCAGGGCCGGGGGAGTGCCCCGGAGGCGGCTTCTGGGGGAGTGGCCGGGGGAAGGACCGCAGGGTGGAGTGGTAGGGAAGCGTAGTTTAAGGAGCGAGGGGGAAGGTCCGGGACTGCAGAAACGCCGCAGTGGGCACCCCACGGACCTGGCCACTAGCAGGCCTCGCCTTGGTAAAGGCCGGAACGGGTATTCCCCGGACCGCGGACGATCAGCACCAGATAAGGAGAGGCAGCATGTCCGATACCATCGAGATCTACGACTCCACCCTGCGCGACGGGGCGCAGGCCGAGGGCATCACCTACTCGCTGGAGGACAAGCTGCTCATCGCCCGCCGGCTCGATCAGCTCGGCGTCCACTACATCGAGGGGGGGTGGCCCAATCCCACCAATCCCAAGGACCTCTCCTTCTTCCGCGAGGCGGCCAAGCTCAACCTCCGCGCCCGCGTCACCGCCTTTGGCAGCACCCGCCGGGCCGACCGCCGCCCCGCGGAAGACGAGATCCTCAACACCCTGCTGCGGGCCGAGACCCAAAGCGTCTGCATCTTTGGCAAGAGCTGGACCCTGCACGTGGAAGCAGCCCTGCGCATCCCCCTCGATGAAAACCTGCGCCTCATCGAGGACTCGGTGGCCTATCTGGTGGGCCAGGGCCGCGAGGTCATCTACGACGCCGAGCACTTCTTCGACGGACACCAGGCCGATCCCCAGTACGCCCTCCAGACCCTACGGGCTGCCCAGCGCGGCGGGGCCCGCCTGCTGGTGCTGTGCGACACCAACGGCGGCACCCTGCCCCGCGACGTGGAGAGCATCCTCCGCCAGGTCAAGGAGCAGGTCGCCCACCCCTTTGGCATCCACACCCACAACGACGCCGGCATGGGCGCGGCCAACAGCGTGGTGGCGGTGGAGTTGGGGGCGGTGCAGGTGCAGGGGGTCTTCAACGGCTACGGCGAGCGCTGCGGCAACGCCAACCTCTGCACCCTCCTCCCCACCCTGGAACTCAAGCTGGGCAAACGCACCATCGGCCGCGAGAAGCTGCGCGAGCTGATGGACTTATCGCGCTTCCTCAGCGAGATCGCCAACGTGTACCACGACCACCGCCAGCCCTACGTGGGCGAGAGCGCCTTTGCGCACAAGGGCGGAGTCCACATCGACGCCATGCTCAAGGACCCCCGCTGCTACGAGCATTGCGACCCCGAGGCGGTGGGCAACGAGCGGCGCTTTCTGGTCTCCGACCAGTCGGGGGGCAGCACCATTGCCAGCAAACTGGCCCAGGTCTGCCCCGGCCTCAACAAGCGCGACCCTCTGGCCCAGAAGATGCTGGCCGAGGTCAAACGCCTGGAGCACGAGGGCTACCAGTTCGAGGCCGCCGAGGGGTCCTTCGAGCTTCTGGCCCGCCGCGCCATGGACGCGTATCAGGACCAGTTCCGCCTGGTGAACTTCCGCACCATCACCCACAGCGCCCCCGGTCTGGCCAGCGCCGAGGCCATCCTCAAGGTCGAGGCCGGCGGCCAGGTCCATCATACCGTGGCCGAGGGGGACGGCCCGGTCAACGCCCTGGACCAGGCCCTACGCAAGGCCCTGGAACCCCTCTTCCCCTGCCTGCGCCAGGTACATCTAGAGGACTACAAGGTGCGCGTGCTCTCCAGCAGCGACGGCACCGCCGCCCGGGTGCGGGTGCTCATCGAGTCCTCCGACGGCCGGGATTCCTGGGGCACTGTGGGGGTCTCCGAGAACATCATCGAAGCCAGTTGGATCGCCCTGGCCGACAGCCTGCACTTCAAGCTGATGCGCGAAGCGGCGCAGCAGGCAAGCAGCACTTCTCAAGCGGCTGGGAGATGAGCCCAAGGACTAAGAAGACCGAGGGCCGGGAATGCCCTGGAGGTGTTTCCCTGCGGAGTGGTTGGGTAGGGAAGGACGTGGGAAGGGGCGAGGGGAGAGCGGAGCAGGAGCGAGCGGGGCGCAACACCATAAAAATGGTGTTGCGGGGGCGGGTAGGTGGGGCAGTCGAGCGGAGCGAGCAGGGCGGTAAGTCCGCGCCTTGGGAAACACCGGAGGGGTATTTCCAGCCCGACCTCCTTCTTGACATCGCGAAAAGTGCGCCCTACATTGATAATTATTCTTTTTGACGAATAATTATCGAGGAGGCACCTCATGAAGGTCATCGACCAGGGCAACGCCACCACCCCCAAGGGCTACCAGGCCGCCGGCATCCACGTCGGGGTCAAGCCAGGGTCCACCAAGAAGGACCTGGCTCTCGTCTACTCCGCGCAGCCGGCCAGCGCTGCGGCCGTGTACACCACCAACCGCGTCCAGGCCGCCCCCATCCAGGTGGACCGCGAGCATCTGCAGGACGGCAAGGCGCGCGCCGTGGTCCTCAACAGCGGCAACGCCAATGCCTGCACCGGGGCCCTGGGCCTGGAGAACGCCCGCCGCATGTGCCGGCAGACCGCCGCCACCCTGAAACTGAAGACCGAGGAAGTGCTGGTCTGCTCCACCGGGGTGATCGGGGTACAGCTGCCCATCGAGACCATCGAGAAGGGCATCCCCGCCGCGGCCGCCGCCCTCGCCGCCCAGGGCGGGGCCGATGCGGCCCAGGCCATCATGACCACCGACACCGTGCCCAAGACCTATGCGGTGGAGACCGCCTCGGGCCTGCGGGTGGGCGGCATGGCCAAGGGAGCCGGCATGATCGCCCCCCACATGGCCACCATGCTGGCGGTAGTGGCCTGCGACGCGGCCGTGGCCCCCGGTCTCCTGAAGGAGATGCTCAGCCAGGCCACCAGAAGGTCCTTCAACAGTGTCACCGTCGATGGAGACATGAGCACCAACGACACCCTCATCGCCCTGGCCAACGGCGCGGCCGGCGCCCCGCTCATCGACAAGGCGGGCCCGGCCGCCGACGAGTTCTACGCCGGTCTCGAAGAGGTCTGCCGCCAACTGGCCCGGCAGATCGCCCGGGATGGGGAGGGGGCCACCAAGCTGGTGGCCATCCGCGTCGCCAACGCCCAGAGCGAAGAGGAAGCCCGCAAGGTGGGCCTGGCCGTGGCCAACTCCAGCCTGGTCAAGACCGCCATCTTCGGCTGCGATCCCAACTGGGGCCGCATCCTCTGCGCCGTGGGCTACTCGGGTGCCCCCATCGACCCAGGCAAGGTGCAGGTCTCCCTGTGCGGCACCCCGATCTACGCCAAGGGCTCGGGCTGCGACTTCGACAAGGAAGAGCTGATTGGGGCCATGCGCGAGAAGGACATCCCCATCCACATCGACCTGCAGCAGGGACGGGCCGAGGCCGAGATCTACACCTGCGACCTGAGCTACGAGTACGTGCGGGTCAACGCCGAGTACACCACCTGAAAGGTTTTCGATGAGACTCTCCAAGAACGTCCAGCGCATGGAGTCCTCGGTGACCATGGCCATCTCGGCCAAGGCCGCGGCCATGCGCCGTCAGGGCATCGATGTCATCTCCCTCTCCGCCGGGGAGCCCGACTTCGACACGCCCCAGCACATCAAGGACGCGGCCATCCGCGCCATCCAGGAAGGTTTCACCAAGTACACCATCCCCGGCTCGGGCATCATCGAACTCAAAGAGGCCATCTGCCGCAAGATCAAACGCGACAGCGGTCTCGACTACAGCCTCGACCAGGTGATCGTCAACAACGGGGCCAAGCACACCCTCTTCCTGGCCTCCGCCGCCCTGCTGGACCCGGGCGACGAGGTGATCATTCCCACCCCCTACTGGGTCACCTTCAGCGAACAGCCCAAGCTGATGGGCGGCGACCCGGTGGTCGTCCAGACCCGCGCCGAGAACCATCTCAAGATGACTGCCGGGGAGTTCGAGGCCGCCATCACCCCGCGCACTCGGATGCTCATCCTCAACAGCCCCTCCAACCCCAGCGGCATGGTCTACACCCGCGCTGAATTGGAGGCCATCGCCAGAGTGGCGGTCAAACATCAGATCCTCGTGCTCAGCGACGAGATCTACGAGCAATTGGTCTACGGCGGCGCCCAGCACTGCTCCATCTCCACCCTGGGCGAGGAGATCCGCAAGCTGGCCATCGTCGTCAATGGCGTCTCCAAGACCTATTCCATGACCGGCTGGCGTATCGGCTACGCCGCCGCCTCGAAAGAGATCATCGCCGGCATGGACAAGGTGCAGGGCCAGGAGGTCTCCCATCCCTCCTCCATCTCGCAGAAGGCCGCGGTGGCCGCCCTCAACGGGCCCCAGGAGGTAGTGGCCCAGATGCGGGCGGAGTTCGACGTCCGGCGTCGCTACATGGTCGAACGCCTCAACGCCCTCGACGGGGTGCGCTGCACCCTGCCCCAGGGCGCCTTCTACGCCTACCCGGACGTCTCGCACTATTTTGGCCGGCGCGCCGGCGAGCGGACCGTGGCCGACTCGGTCGAGCTGTGCGCCTACCTGCTCGAAGAGGCGAAGGTGGCCTGCGTGCCAGGGGCCGGTTTCGGCACCCATCCCCACATCCGCCTATCCTACGCCACCTCCATGCAGAAGATCGAGCAGGCCATGGACCGCCTCGCCCAGGCCCTGGGCCGGCTCCGCTGAAAGGAGACGCCGTGACCACCGGCAGGGGATTCTACCTCGATTTCGAGCAGCCCATCGTCGAGCTGGAGAAACGCATCGCCGAATTGCGCAACCAGGCCGCCGACAGTGGTCTGGACCTGACCCAGGAGCTGCGCGGCCTGGAGTCCAAGCTCGACAAGCTCTCCCAGGAGATCTACCGCGACCTCACCCCCTGGCAGAAGGTGCAGCTCTCGCGCCACCCGCAGCGGCCCTACGCCCTCGACTACATCGGCCGCATGCTCAGCGACTTTACCGAGCTGCACGGAGACCGGCTCTTCGGCGACGACCAGGCCGTGGTTGGCGGGCCGGCCCGCCTCGACGGGGAGGCCCTGATGGTGGTGGGGATGCAGAGCGGCCGCAAGGTGGAGGAGCGCCAGGTGCGCAACTTCGGCATGCCCCACCCCGAAGGGTATCGCAAGATCCTGCGGCTGTTGAAGCTGGCCGGCAAGTTCGGGCTGCCCGTCCTCAGCCTGGTGGACACCTCAGGGGCGTACCCCGGTATCGAGGCCGAGGAGCGCGGCCAGGCCGAGGCCATCGCCCGCAACCTCTTCGAGATGTCGCACCTGCCGGTGCCCATCGTGGTGGCCATCATCGGCCAGGGGGCCAGCGGCGGGGCCCTGGGCGCGGCGGTGGGGGACCGGATTCTGATGCTGGAGAACGCCTGGTACTCGGTGATCGCCCCGGAGAGTTGCTCCACCATCCTCTTCAAGACCAGGGACCGCAAGGAGGAGGCGGCCGAAGCCCTCAAGCTCACCGCCGCGGACCTGCAACCCGCCGGGATCATCGACCGCATCGTGCCCGAGCCTTTTGGCGGGGCCCACCGCAACTACGACGAGGCCGCGGCCAATCTCAAGAGGCAGGTGCAGGAGACCCTGGCCGAACTTCGCCCCCTCTCCCCCGAGGAACTGGTGCGCCGGCGGGTGGCCAAGTTTTCGTCCATGGGGGTGTGGACGGAATAGCCCTCAGATCACCTCCAGCCCATCCCGGCCCGGAAGCGCCGGGAAAGGCGCGGTCGGCAGGGTTTGGTACCAGAAGACCGTGGAGGCGATGTCGTCCTGCAGGGGCAGGTAGCGGCCGCCGCTGCGCCAGCCCAGGGCCTGGATGGTCACCACGAGATCCTGCTCGAAGCGCACCGGGTCCATGATATGCCAGCGGTACAGGCTGAAGCGGGTCTGCGACTGGTACAGCCCGTCGGGCCGCAGCACCTGCACGAGCCCGGCGTAGGGCGAGCAGAACTCGCGGTACCCCCCGTTCTCCTTGCCCACGTCGAAGTTGTACGAGCCGCAGAAGTAGTCCTCGGTGCCGGTGCCGCAGATGGTGGGGAATTCCTGGTCCCCGTCCAGAAAGAACTTGATCTCCCCCTCGCCCCACCAGCCGTTGTTGTTGACCCCCCAGGCCATGTAGGTGCCCACGTACTGCCCCCTTCCCTTCACCCCGTCTAGCAGGGTGTGTACCGTCTTGTACGGCAGGGGGTTGGAGCGCCGCCATTGGGCGTGGAAGTAGGCGCAGTCGGGGGGCACCTCGGTGAGGGTGTAGTCGATCTGGTAGTAGAGGGTCATGGACCCGGCCTCGGCGTTGTTGGGGTCGGGGGGCTGCAGGTTCTCGACAGTGATGCGGCAGCGCTTCTTGAAAGGCATCTCCCAGTAACAGTTGAAGGCGCTCCCTGGGTTGACGCACACCGGCAGCGAGGAGAGTTGGCGGAAGTTGGCGCCTTTGTGGTTGCGGCCATCCTCGGTACCCCAACCGCAACAGAAGAAATCGCCCAGGGGCACCTCCACCGCCGGCTGCTCCTGGTCGTCCCAGTAGATACGCAGCACGGTGAAGCGCCAATTGCCCGTGGGGGTCATCCAGATGTGCTGGATGGCGCCGGGCCCGGCGATATCGGCGGCGGTGAAGACCTCGCCGGCCCGGATGCGCACCGAGGGACTCACCTTCCAGCCCACCCCCAGATCCCGGGCGCAGTGCTGCCCCGTACCCTGGGCCGACATGCCGGCCTTGCCCTTCTGGCCGGTGAAATTCTCCGGGCTGAGCGAGCGGGTCTTGGCGCTGGACAACCGCGAGAGGTTGCCTAGGTTCATGCCCAAGCCGTTGAAGGCCATCTCTTCCTCCTCATAAAAAAAGGGGCAGCCCGCAGGCTGCCCCTGTATACACCTGAAATTTGTGCTTCATTGCATCAGCCGCGCCGCACCCGGTCGTAGAGCCTTTCGAGGCGGTCGAAGACCAGGCGGATCATGTCCTCGTCCCAGTCCCCGTCGATGTTGATATTGAGCACGCCCTGCAGGGTCTCGAGGTAGGCGCGCTGCGACTCGGAAAGGGGGCGGTTGCCAAAGGGCCGGTCCTGGAAATCGGAATCGGAACGCCGATCCCGGTCAAGGCCGGCGTTGCGGTCCCGGTCGCTGCCGCTGTTGCGTTCACGGTCGCTGCCGGCGTTGCGGTCCCGGTCACTGCTGGCGTTGCGGTCCCTATCCCGGTCGCGGTCGCGGTCGGCGGCTCGCTCGTTGCGACGCGGTTCTGGCTCGGGAGTGGGCCGGGGCGGGGGCGCCGAGACCACCGGTACGGCAGCCGGGGCGGGCCGGGGCGCCTCGGCGCTGTCGCCGCCCTCCATGTCGGATTCGGCCATCAGGAACTTGAAGAACATCCGCATCTTGGTGGCCGAGTCGTTGCCCATGCCGGTCTTGCGGCGGAAGAAGGCGGTCACCTCGTGGTCGGGCAATTCGCGCTTCTCCTCCCACTGGTGGTACAACTCCGGGTACAGGTCCTTGATCACCTCACCCACCGCCTGCCGGCGGGACTCGGGCACAATCAGTCGGCGCAGGCGCTCGGTGGGCCGGTGGTCGCGGTCGATCAGGCGCATGGCCTCGATGCCGCGCAGAAAGCGGTAGATCATCGAGGGGGTGCGGATGATGGCCCGCACGTAGTCCCGGTCGATCTGCTCGGGCATCTTGGCCTGGAGCCGGCTGATGAACTTCTCGAACTGGGTCTTGGTGATGTACGGGTACCAGGTCTTGGCCTGGCCGCCCTGGGCGCCGGGCTGCTCCTGGGAGCCCTCGGACCCCTGGCTCTCGTCCCCTTCGTCCTCGCCCCCTTCGTACTGATCTTCGGCGAGGTCGCCGGGTTCGTTCGTCTCACTCATGGTTTCTCTCCACAAAAGGTGCGGACGACAGCCGGCCTAGGCCCCTTGGGGATACGCGGCAATCACGACCGTGCGTATTCCCCCACGCACGTTGAAATCGCCGGTGACGGTCATCTGCCGCGGGGCGCAGACCTGCACCAGGTCGTCCAGGATCTTGTTGGTGACAGCTTCGTAGAAAATGCCCTGCTGTCGGTAGGACCACAGGTACAATTTGAGGGATTTCAACTCCAGGCATTTCCGGTCGGGGACGTAGGAGATGCGGATGGCGCCAAAGTCGGGCTGGCCAGTCTTGGGGCAGACCGAGGTGAACTCCGGGCAGTCCATCTGGATGGTGTAGTCCCGTTCCGGCCTGGGATTGGCAAAGGTTTCGAGTTTCTTGCGGGGCGTGGATGGCATCTTCCGATCTGCGCTGAGGTGCTGAGGTGCTGAGGTGCTGAGGCCGAAAAGTATAAAGTTAGAGGTTTTTGCGGTCTGGGCAAGTGCTATTATTCGGCAAAACGTGCCACCACATTGGCGGTAAGGTTCGATACCGCCTCATCCACCAACAGCGAGCTGATATAGCAGATCGACCCGGTGGAGAACACCGCCCCGCCGCTCTGGGTGGTGTAGTAGGTCATCTCCGCCCCGCCCTGGTCGGGGTTGAGGCCCCGGGCCACCACCTGCACCCCGGCCGGCGAGGAGGGCGAAACCTTGTCGGTCTCGTGGCCCGAGGCCCCGCCGGGGATGCGCATGTGCTGGCTCTGCCGCCCGAAGATCTGGCCGGCCTTGAGGCCCGCGCTGGCCGTGATCCAGTGCTGGTCATCGACCACCTGGTACGGGGCGGCGGTCATCACCCCGGCGTCGGTGTACACTACCCCCAACAGATTCGCCTCGGACTCGTGGTAGAAGTGAAACCGGCTCTCCACCTTCTTGGCCCGCCACTGCCTGGCATCGCCGTTGCGCACCTTCATGGTCTGGGGGTCTGGGAACTCCACCGCGCAGTTGAGGCCATTGCCGCCCAGGTAGATCAGTTTGCCCCCGCGCTGGTGCACCCACTGCTTTACCGCAAAGTACATCTCCGCGGACCAGTACTCGGGGTGGGGCCCCAGGATCAACACCTGGTACGCGTCGAGGTCCACGGCGCCGAAATGCAGCTGGGTTTCGGAGTACAGGTCGTAGTCAAAGCCCCGGCGCTCCAGCCAGCCCAAAAGACGCCACTCGGTGGGGGCCACGTGGCAGGCGGCGCGGCCCTCGATGGGATCGTCGACCTGCACCTCGCAGGGGATGTGGTTGAGCGGCTCGGGCCGCTCAAAAGAGAGGGGGGCGTAGTCTTCGACCTTGTAGTTGAGGAAATCCGGGTCGGTGTAGCGGTCCAGCTCCAGCCGGGCGTTGACCGTGGGTCGCGGGGGCAGGCCGTCGGGGCTGATGTAGTTGCTGCGTCCACCAAAATTGTTGTACGCGTTCCAGTTCATGTCCGAGGCCAGCACCGCGATGCGGGCCGTGGGCCGGGCGGGGGCCACCACCCAGGGGAAGGAGAAGAAACGCCCCGACTCAGCGCGCGCGTGGAAGTAGTAGAGCCCGGAGCGGACAGGGGCCTGGGCGTACTGTTTGTGCTGGGGGTTGGCGTAGCCAAACTTGTTCCACTGCACCCCGGTCTGGGTGTAGTCGCCGTCCGGGGTGATCTGCATGGTGGCCTTGGGCCCGTGCTCGTCGAACCAGCCCAGTGGGCCGACCAGTTCCTTGCGCTGACCATAGCGCCACACCTCCAGCTTGTACGCCTCGGTCGAATGCACCCTGAACTCCGAGCGCTCCCCCGAGCGGACGCAGCGGGGCCAGGCGTACCCCAGCAGGGCGTGGGAGAGCAGGCGAAACTGATGGGGCCGCTCCGGGGAAACCGCCATCTTTACCCGTTTGGGCCCGTACCCCTCTTTGTGGAGGGCCACCTGATACGGGCCGGGTTCGAGGTCGGCGTACACCGCGCCGCTGGCCCTGGAGCGGGTCTCGATAGAGACCCCTTCGCGCTCGAACTCGAGCAGCACCTCGGGCAGGGCCACATAGCGTTCGTCGCTGACGTATCCGACCAGCATGGTCTCTCCTCTTCAGATGTAGGGTATGGGATCGGTTAGGCCGGCCCGGGCAAAACCAGCCAGGCGCAGCCGGCAACTGTGACAGCGGCCGCAGGCCCGGTCCCCGCGCCCATAGCAGGACCAGGTCAGGTGCAGGGGCGCGCCCAGTTCCGCGCCCCGCCGCACGATGCCCCCCTTGTCCAGCCCGATCAGCGGGGTCTCGACGCGGATGCCGGCGCCGGGCCGGGTGCCCAGGGCGATCATCTCGTTGTACGCGGCGAAGAAGGCGGCCCGGCAGTCGGGGTAGTGGCTCTCCTCCCCATGGGCGCCGATGTACACCCTCTCGGCCCCCAGCGCCTCGGCCCAGGCCACCCCGATGCCCAACAGATTCGCGTTGCGAAAGGGCACGTAGGTGCTGGGCACCCCCTCGGTGTCCTCTTCGGGTATGGGCAACGCCGGGTCGATGAGGCTGCTGCCGCCGATCTGCTGGAGGAAGGAGACGTCCACCACCAGCCGGCGCTCCACCCGGTAGTGGTCGGCGATGGCGGCAAAGGCCGCCAGCTCGCGGGCTTCGGTGCGCTGGCGGTAATTGAGATGGAGGAAGGCCGCCTCGCCCAGGCCGGCGGCGATGGCCGCAACCACGCAACTGTCCAGGCCGCCGCTGACCAGGACCACGGCCAGGGGGCCGGCCATGGGCTCAGGGCCGCAGACCCAGTTGGCGCAGGGCGGCGGACATCATGTCAAAGGCGATACGGGCCTTTTCCATGCGCATGTGCGGGAAGGTCTCCACCGAGACATAGCGCTGGTACCCCGTCTCGCCCAGAGCCTTGGCAAAGGCGCCAAAATCCAACTCGTCCTCCTCTTCACCGGGGATGAGGAAGGTGCTGTAGGGGTACATGCCCTTGACCCCCTTGACGTGGCAGTGGACCGCCAGCGGGGCCATGCGGTGGGTGACCTCCCCGATGTCGGAGCCGAGGTGGTAGAAGTTGGTGATGTCCAGCAGCAGGCGCAGGCTGGGCGAGCCCACGTGCCCGATGAGCAGGGGCACCTTTTCTGGAGTGTCGATGGTGGTGGCCTCGTGGTTGTGGATGTTCATGGTGAGGCCCAGGCCCTCGGCCCGCCGGCAGATGGGCTTGAGCACCTCCACCAGCAGCTTCCAGGCAAAGACGTCGCCCTTGTCGCCCCCGTACCCGGTGAGGAAGTTGACCCCCCCCGCGCCCAGGGCCAGGGCCACGTCCTGGAGCAGGGCGTAGTGATCTACGGCTTTTTGCTGATCTTCGAGGGCCCGTTGGTACAGGCCGGGCCCGGCAAAGGGATTGACCACCGCCACCTTGAGGCCGTGGTCCTCCACCAAGGTTTTCACCTCCCGGAGCAAGCCCTCGCTGATCTCGCCGGAGCGGACATGGGCCTCGGGCCCGCACATCATCTCGATGGCGTCGTATCCGGCGGCCGAGAGGATCTCCACCACTTCGCGCAGCGTCAGGTTCGCCATGCCGCCGGCGTGGTAGGATATGCCGATCATCGCTGTCCCTTTCGTCGAGGTAGCGCGGCGGGGAGTGGACCCTGAGCGGGTTGGAGTCCTTTAGGGGACGCAGGATTGCGCCCCCTGTAGGACAGACCTCAGAGCCGGCCAGGGATGGCCGACGAGAATGAACGAAGGGACCACTTACCGACGCGCCATGCGGCTTATAGACTAGGGGGAGGCCCGGCGGGTGTCAATAGGGAGGCAGGGCCAGGTGGAAACAGGCGGGATAGGACTGGAACTCGTAGCCGGTGAGCACGAACAGACCCTGCCGCAGCCAGGCCCGCACCGGGCCGGCCGGGGCCAGCCGCAGGTCCACCGCCGCGGCATAGCCGTCCTGCCGGCGCTGGTGCAGCGGGGCGCAGACGGGGTCGGCGCCGGCGGCGATGCCCGCCAGGCCGGGTTCCTCGCCGCTCAGCGCCGCCAGCCACACGGCCTGTCGCAGGGCCGGGTGGAGCTGGGACCACTCGGCGGCGGCCTGGGCATCGGCAGGGGCCCCGTTGGGCGGGCGGGAAAGCCCCTGGAACGCCAGCCCCAGCACCCCCGCCAGGAAGAGGAGAGCCAGCAGGCAGGCGCCCAGCCAGGAGCATTTCCACAGCCCGGTGGTGAAGACCAGCACCAGGGCCAGGGCCCCCACCGCCATGCCCGCCACCAGCCCGCCCCATCCCGAGAAGGGGTCCCAGGGCAGCAGGCCCAATTGCACCCGGAAAGCGGCGACCAGGGCCGCCAGGGCGCCACATACCGTCCACAGCAGCGAGGAAAGCATATCACCTTTGGCCGGCCACCGGCCGCTTTGGTGAGCCCTAACTCGAGAACTGCCTGCGGCTGTTGAGCCACTGCCAGCCGCACCAGATCAGCAGGCCGCCGCAGACCAGCTTGGCCAGGGTCCACAGCGAGGCAAAGAGCCAGGAGGTCGCCATCCAGGCCAGAAGCAGGGCCAGCAGGATGCCGGCCACCAGCAGCCCGGCGCCGACGAGTTTGCCGATCATCGCAGCCCCCTCACCCCTTGTTCAGCTTGCCGCGCAGGGCCTGCAACTCTTCCTCGACCCGGGCCTGGTGCTCCCGGGTCCGCGCCTGCGCCTCCAGCGCGGTCTCGCCTTCCAGCTCGCGGCGCAACTGGGCCTCGACCTCGGCGGTTTCGATGCGCTGAACGAGTTGCTCGAAGGCCCGCGGACTCTCCTTGAGCCGATCCTCTCGCCCCAGCCCCACTGCAAATTGGCGTTATGGTACCGGGCGATTAGGGCCCTCTGCCTGGCCTGGGCCTGGCGCAGGGAGGCGCGCAACCGGTCCAAGTCCTCGCGCAGGCGGGCCGTCACCTGCCGGCTCTTCTCGAGGGCAGGGCCCAGTTCGTTGATTTGTTGGCCCGGTTGGGCCTTGCGCTCCAGGGCCCGGCAGGCCCTGCCCTCGTCGCCGGCTCCCACGGCCTCCTTCGCCTCGCGGCGGTGTTACTCGGCCCAGACCTGCTGCCGCTGGAGTTCGCGTTCTAGGCGGCGCTGGTCGGCCAGGGCTCCGGCCACGGCCGCGGTGGTCTTGTCAACCGCCACTTCCATGTCGCGCACCAACTACCGGGCCATCTTCGCCGGGTCCTCCAGTACGTCGAGGGCTTCGTTGAAGTGGGACTCCCAGATGGCGATGAGGCGGTCGATACTTCCCATGATCTCCATTCCTCCTTTGCGGGTTGGCCAGGCAGGCGCAGCCCGACTCCCCCAGAGGAAGCAAAACCTGTACTAGGTCCGGGACAAGGGGCCCAAATTTGCTTCAACCCCCAGCTCCGCCTACATTTGAGCGGCCCACAATCCATGTCGCCGAAGCGGGCAGACCGCTGTTTTCGCCAACGCGCTAGCGGGGACCGCCATCAGCCCTGGAGAAATCGCTCCTCGATCAGTTCGCTGCCCCGCAGGTCGCGGCGGTACCACTTGAGGCGCAGTTCCAGCTTCTCCTCCTCGCTCAGGCCCCAATCTGGGGACCCGGCGCGCAGCTGCCGGCTCAGTTCGCGCAGTATCAGGGCCGCGCTGACCGAGAGATTGAAGCTGCGGGTGAAGCCGTACATGGGGATCTGCACCCGCACCTGGGCGGCCCGCAGGGCCTGGTCGCTGAGGCCCTCCTCCTCGGTGCCCAGCAGGATGGCCATCTGCCCCTCCATGCGCAGCTCGTCCAGCAGACAGTCGTGCTGGCTGGGGGTGGCGGCCACCAGGGTGTAGCCGGCCCCGCGCAGGGCCTCCAGGCACGGGGCGGTGTTGTCGGCCCCCCTCTCGCGGAAGTGACGTAGGTTAAGCCACTGGCTGGCCCCCAGAACAACCTCGGGGTTGACGCGGTAGCGGTAACGCTCTTCGACAATGTACACGTCCTGCAGGCCGAAGCACTCGCAGGAGCGCAACACCGCGCTGGCGTTGTGGGTCTGGAAGATGTCTTCCAACATCGCCGTCAGCCGGCGGGTGCGCTGGGCCAGCACCTCCTCGATGCGGGCCCGCCGCTGGGGGGCGATGAAACTCCCCAGGTGCTGAGCCAGCGCCGCCTGGCGCGCCAGGTCCATTAGGCCAGGAGCCGCAGGAGCGCCGCCTGCAGCGGGCCTTCGAGGCTTTGGCGCAACGCTGCGTTGGCGTACCCCACCCAGGCCACGTCCCCCTCCACACTCAGAGGGGCCATCAGCGGCCCGCCCCAGGGATCGGTGACGATCACCCCGGCCTCGCGGGCGATGAGTTCGGTACAAAGGTCATAGGGGTGGCTGCAAACCAGGGGGCCCTGCCCTCGGCGGGCCAGCAGGGAGGCCATCAGCGGGCGCAGGTCGGCCACGAAGCGGTCGTGGCCCACTGCCAGTTCGTGGAGCTGGCCGCCACTGGAAATGTACTGGTCCTCGAAGCAGGCCGCCCGCCCCGGGGGCAGGGGGCCCAACGCGGCGCGGGCCAGTTCGTCGTCAAGGGCCGCCAGCCACTCACGTGCCCCTGGGAAAAAACGGGAGATGGTGGCAAAGCCGTGGGCGATGGTGGCAGCGGAGGAGGGCCTCAGGGGGATGGCATAGCGCTCGCCGCTGAGCCGGTTGCAGCGCTCGGCATGGGCACCCTGGTTCTTGATCGCCCAGAGGGTATCGCACAGGTGCTGCTTGACCAGGGGGATCTCAGTCTGCACCGCCAGCACGATATCCTGCAGCCCGGTCCGGGGACCCCAGTTGGGGGCCACTCCGGTAAGCACCCAGGCGCTGCGCTTTTGGTACATCAGCCCCCTGGTCCCGTCGATGGGATCGACGATGATCCGCCACAGCGCCTCCTCGGCGTCGGCCCCCTCGGGCAGCACCACCTGCCCACCCCCGGAAAGCCCTTCGGCCACCAGCACTAAGGGCGACCGGCGGTCTAGGTCGTCGAAGAAGGAGAGCAACTCCTCTTCCCCCACCCGGTCCACCGCGTAGAGGGTGTCCTCCTCCCCCTCGCGGTCCACCTGGGCCAGCTCCTCCACCGCCGCCTGTTCGCAGGTGGCGACGATCGCCTCGCGCAGACGCTCGTGCAACTGTCGGATCAGGGGGAGCAACTGGTGGGCGGCGAGCAGCTCTCCCGCGGGCTGGAGCTGGGCCGGCATCGGGCACCTCTCTGGTCAACGCGTGGTCGAAAAGGACGCGCTAATATACCCCGCCCGCCGCACCTGGGCAACGCGGGCGCACCGTGCGGCGGGACAGGGTCAGAGCAGGTGGGGTCACTGGTTGTACCGTTGCTCGTACGCCTTGTGGACTGCCTCGGACGAGCTCAGGGCCTGGAGCCAGACGTGTTCCTCCCTGGCCAGCAACTCGCCGACCTTTTCTTGGTACTTCTCCTTCAGCTCCTGACCCTTGGCCGCCGCCGTCTCGACCACCGCGGGCAGGAACTCGGTGTAGAAGTGCTTGCCCAGCTCGTACATCCCGTGCCAGTGGGTATAGTCGGGACCCATCATGCTGGCCCCATGGCGGGCCCGCCGCCCCTCGTGGTGCCACAGCTTGTAGAAGATCCACTGCATTTAGTGTTCGAAGGGCGCCTTGGGGTTGAGAGCCCCGTCGGTCTGCAGGTCGTTCATAAGTCGCTGGGCCGGCCTGGCGAACTTGTCGTTGTACAACACCACCACGTCGTCGTACTGCTGGTAGAACTTATCGACATAGGTGGCGCTGTGGCAGTTGAGACAGACCCCCTTCATGTCCTGGCGGCGCTGCTCCCAGGTCGCGATCTTCCGCGCCTGGGGCTGCTGGTCACTTTTTAAATCATTGGATTTTTTTGAATTTACTAGAAATTCGCCTTTCCGGCGGCAGGGCCGGCCTATCGGGGATCCGGGGACCATAAAGAGAATCGACCGAAAGGGGATTAAGCGCGTAGCGCCGATCTACGCGAGCAACCAGGCCGCCCGGGCGGCCCTGGGCATCACCCCCAGCAGCTTCGCCCGCCTCTGCCGCCGCTACAACATCCAGACCCCCTACACCCGCAGGCAGGTCCGTTTCACCCGCGAGGCAACCTGAGCCTCCGGGCCTCTCCCCTCCCCATGGTGACGGCCTCGGGCGGCGGGCGGCGCACTTCTGCCAGGGCTTCGGACCCCTGGTGGCGGGCGGGCAGATCCTGTTGTTGCGGGTGCAGATGGAACGCTGCTCGGCCCTGCACCTGGCTGAGGAACAGGTCGAACTGCCCGCCCCGGTGGTGGCCCTCTGCCCCCGGCTCTGGTGTGAAGACCCCTATGGCATGGCGGGCATGGTTAGCCTACTACGGTAGCGCACTCAGCACCACCGCATTCCTGCCGCGCCGCGATCTTGATGGCGCCGATGGCGCTCCCCTCAGCGCCCCCTCCGGGCGATGCGCCACAACACCCCGCCCACCACCGCCGCAAAGAGCAACAGCGCCGCCGGCCGCTTGGCCTCCTCCCACCTGAACTCCTCGAAGGGAACCAGCAGGGCCGCCAGGACCAGGACCCCGAGGACCCCGTAGAGTATGCTCCGCTGCCTGTCGTTCATCGCCCTCCCTCCTTTTACCTGCGCCAGCCCGAGGTCCTACAGTCTAATCTGCGCAAAAGCGGGAGCCGGGGAAATCGGGCGCGGCGCTCAGCTTCCCCCGGTCGGCGCCGGCGCGGCGGCGGCCTGCTGCGCCAGTTCCCGGCTGCGGGTCCTGGCGACTCAAAAGTACAAGGGCACCCCGGCGGCGCAGATGACCGCCCCCATCGCGAAACCCACCCCGTAGTTCCCGTCGAAGACCCGCTTGCTCAGCACCCCGGAGATCTACACCGCGATCGTGTTCACCAGCACGTTGACTGCCCCGTTTCAGGTGCCAAAGGTGGCCAGGTCCTCGCGGCGGACCCAGGAGGCGGTGAAGACGTGTTGTCCCCAGTAGGTCAGGGTGGTGGTCATGACGATCAGCACATTGGCCACCGCCAGGGCGATGGCCGGCGTGGGGGTGAAGCCCAGGCCCACCGCCGACAAAACCCCGGAGGCGGGTGAGAAGATGGCCGTGGTCAGCGCCGAGGAAGGGTCGAGGGCGATGAGGGTGGCCAAAAGCCCCATCGCGAAGCCGAGGAGGGTGGCCTTGGTGGAGCCGATCCTGTCGATGGCCCAGCCAATGAAGAAGACCAAGCAGGTGTTGATGATGGTGCCGTACTGCAGGATTTGGGTGCCGATGTCGCCGGTGCTCATGCCGAGGTTCACCTGGGCCTACAGGGGGATGTACATGGCCGACACCGCAAAGCCGCACACCAGGGCGTTGGCGACGAAAAGCTGCACGATCCGCTTGTCCGAGAAGCCCACACGGATGACGTGGCCGATCACCTTGACCGGTTTGAAGTCCGGGGGCGTCCCGGTACGCAGGGGGGGTCCTTGGAAAAGAGGACCGTCGCCACCGAGCCCACCGCCGGGATGATGGCCGCCAGCACGTACACATCGCCCTTCACATCCATCAGCGGCGTGAGCCAGATCTGCCCCAGCCAAGCCGCGATGCTCCCAGCACCAGGTCAGGCCGTTGACCCACCCCCAGTACGGCTTGCGGGCGATGTCGTAGGCGATTAAGGGGTAGGTGTCGTACTTGACATTCATCGCAAAGTAGAAGACGGCGAAGACCAGCACGCAGGAAAGGACGGAACTGGTGTAGGGGAAGAAAACCATGCCGATGACCGTGAAGGGGATGGAGGCAGCCAGAGGGCACCCGCCGGCCCACCCTTGCCCTGCCAGCGGTCGCTCAGTTGCGCCAGGAAGAGAGCCAGGAGCAGGGTGAGGAAGCCGCGGATAGCCATCACCTGGAAATCTCCTCGGCGTATAGGCCAATCTTGGCAGGTGCACCCCCAGGGTCGCCGCCGCCCCTCCAAAAACCAGCAAGAACACATTGCGGTAGAACAGGCGCTTGTCGTCGTAGAAACCCTTGAGCTTGGGATTCTCCCGCTCCGCGGCCCTAAAGTCTATACCTGCTGCCATTCAGCTACTCCTCAGGACCAGGGCGCCCCGAGAGGATGGGATGGAGATGCGCGGTGTGCTGCGGCGCGATCAATATAGGCACGCCGGTTCGTTCCCGGCCATACCCTTGCCGGGTGTTTGACGATGCGCCGATGCCACCCCCATATTCCCCACCCCTGATCTGCCGTGGGCGGGGACCTGCCCCACCGATTTTCCTTTACCTTGGAGACCGCACGCTCATGGAACGAATCATCCGGCTGCCCGCCCGGCCCCTCGCCCTTTTCGAGCTGGATTCCCGGCGCCTGGTCGCAGCCCTCAGTGAGGGTCTGGCCCTCCTCGACCAGGGCGTCCTGACCTACCTGGACCGCGACGCCATCGACGGCGTTGCCCACGCCCCGGACGGCTCCTGCTACTGGACGTGCGGCGACCGGATCTTTCGCCTCGAACCAGGGGCCGCCGGCCCAGAGGAGGTGACGGCCCGCTTCGCCGGACGGCCCCAGGGACAGCGGCAGGTGAGCTGCACCGGGGACGGGGATCTGTGGGTCGAGGGCTGCGCAACCCGGCGTCAGCCCAGCGGGCAGTTCGTGTCCAACCCGGCGGCCCCCACGGTCCCATGGTCCCCCGCCGCCTGTTTGGTGGACATCTACGGCAATTACTGGAGCCTGGTGGAGACCGAGCGCGGCGCGCAGGTCTTGGTAGCCCCTGCCAACGTGCCCGGGGAATGGCAGGTGGCCGGGCCCGGTGCGGGGGAATGGCGCTGGCTGGCCGCCGACAACGCCGGGTACCTCTGGCTGGCCGGGGCTGGCGGCTGGCGCCGTTTCTGCCCCCGGCAACCCGAGGCCGGCTGGCAGGACCTCAGCGCCGACCTGCCGCGCTGCGAGGTAACCGCGGTGGGGCGCTCGCCCGATGACCTGGTCATGGCCGCCTTCGCCGATGGCTCGGTGGTCGAACTGGACGCCACCGCCGCCGGGGCCACGGTGGTGCGGCCCCTGGGCAGTCTGCCCGTCCCGGCTCGCTGCCTGCTGGCCGACCGCAGCGGCGCCCTCTGGGCCGGCACCGATGCGGAGCTGTACCGCCGCGCCCCCGCGCCCGATGCCTGGCAACACACCTGGCAGGCACCGCGCGGACGCCTGCCCGGCGGCGGCAACCACGACATCTTCGCCGCCCCCTGCCAGGGCCGCCTCTACGTGGCCGGCGGCTGGGCCTGTCAGTGGGGCCTGCCGGTGCGTTACCAAGTGCCCGACGCGCTCCTCGCCTACGATCCCCGCACCGAGTGCTGGGAGGTGGTCAGCCGCATGTACATGCCGCGGCGCTACAACGGCATCGCCGCCCTCGGTGGCCGGGTCTGGATCATCGGCGGTGAGGCCCGCTTCGGCAGCCGGGGCGGCCCGCACCAGGCCCTGTACCTGGTCGATATCTACGACCCGGCCAGCGACAGTTGGGAACCCGGCCCCTCCCTCAACCACGTACGCACCGATCCCTTCGTCGTCACCTGCGAGGGCCGCATCTGGGCCATCGGCGGGGCCCGTCACAACAGCGGGCCCATGCTCGACACCGTCGAGAGCATCGGCCCGGGCGAGCGCACCTGGCGCGAGGAGCCCCCCCTGCCCCGGCCCACGCGCCAGGGCCACGCCTGCGCCCTGGAAGGGATCATCTACTGCTTCAGTATCGACGGGGCCTTTGCCTTCGATACCCGCACCGCCCGCTGGGACGAAGATCTTCCCCAGCCCGGCGAGATCGGCCAGGGGCCGCTGGCCGCCGCCTGGCAGGGTGAAGCCTGGCTCATCGGCGGCTACCGCGACCGGAGCATCCGCTGCTATAATCCCACCACCCGCACCTGGCGCCGGGGTCCCGACCTGCCCGTCGAGCAGGCCTGGGCCGCTGCCGCGGTGCTGGAGGGCCGGCTGTACATCGTCGGCGGGGCGCACTACTCCCAATCCCACGACGCCGTCGTCTTCGACGACCGGACCTTTGTGCTGCGCTGACAACAAAAAACCCCGGAAGGCTGCTTTGCGCCTCCCCGGGGCCTGAATTTCCTGGTGCACCCAAAGGGACTCGAACCCCTAACCTTCTGATCCGTAGTCAGATGCTCTATCCAATTGAGCTATGGGTGCAACGAGTTTTAAAAATAGCCCCTGCCCTCCCCTCCGTCAAGGGAGCGGGCAGGTCATCCCGCCTGGTACAGACCCTGCCGGCGGATGTGCTCCTCCACCTTTTCGGGTACCAGGTAGCGGATGGGCAGGCCCTGGCCCAGGCGCTGGCGGATCTGGGTAGAGGAGATCTGCACCGCCGGGGTGTCGATCTGCACCAGTCGGCCCTCCAACTCGGGATCGGCCTCCTCGCGAGGGCTGAGCCGGGTGCCGGCCACCACCGTACACAGTTCGAGGATGCCGCGCGGGTTGTGCCAAGTGGAGAAGGGCGCCACGTTGTCGGCGCCGATGATTAGGTAGAGCTGGGTCTCGGGATGGGCCTGGCGCAGGTAGCGGAGGGTGTCGATGGTGTAGGACTTGCCGGGCCGATCCAGTTCGAGGCGGGAGGCGGCAAAGACGGGAAAACCTTCGATGGCCCGTTGGACCATGGCCCAGCGATCCTCCGCCAAGGCGATGCACTGCCCCTTATGGGGCGGATCGGCGGCAGGGATGAACAACACCTGGTCGAGATCCAGCCGCTCGGCGGTGAACTGGGCCAGCAGCACATGGCCGGTGTGGATGGGATCAAAGGCGCCGCCCAGGACCCCCAGCCGCTGCATGCGCCCTATTCCCCGCTCCCCAGTTGCGCCAGGCGCTCCTGGACCCGGAGCTTGAGTTTTTCGTCCCGGCTCTCGCGCAGCACCTCTTCCCAGCGGGCGCGGGCCTGCAGCAGATCCTTCTTCTCGGCCGCCACCTCGCCCAGCGCCGCCACCGCCTCCCAGTACCAGTGGGTGTCGGGGAAATCCTGCAACAGCTTCTGGTAGAGGGTGGCCGCCGCGTCGACATGGCCCTGCCGCTGGTAGAGCCGGCCGCTGAGGAAGAGCTTGTGGGCCAGTAGGCTGCGGCAGTCCTCGATGCGCTGGCGGGCCTGGTCTACCAGGGGGCTGCCGGGGTTGTCATCGATGAAGAGGCGGAAGTGGACCAGGGCGTCGTTGGTCTCCTTCTGGTCCAGCTCAGGGCGGCGGCGCTGCCGGTAGTAGGATTCGGCGATCTGGAACTGGGCCTCGTCCACCCACTCGCTGGCCGGATAGGAATCGACCAGGCGCTGGTACTCGAAGACCGCGCTGACGTAATCGCTGTTGCGGAAGTAGGCTTCGGCCAGCAGGTGCTGGGCGTCGGCCACCATGGTGGACCCCGGGTAGCCGGCGACCAGTTGCTGGAACTTCTCCACCGCCTCTAAGTAACGCTTCTTTTCCAGGGCCTTCTTGCCCTCGGCGAAATAGACCTCGTCGGCCTTGAGGGTCAGGGCCTGCTTGCTGCTGCATCCCACTGCCAGCATCGCGGCGGCGACCAGCGCCGCCCGCCATCGCACTCTGCGCACGGGCTTCCTTTCAGCGGTTGGAGAAGAACAGGTGGATCAGCCCGCCCAGCACCGCGGAGACGATCACCGGTTCAACGAACTTGCCCCAGCTCTGCCGCTGCACCTCGACCTTGGCAAAATCGAAGGCCGCATCTTGCAAAATAGGCAGGCGATCCTTGGGCACGCGGTCGGCCAGGCGGCCGGCCACCTCGCCCTGCCAGTCCAGGGGCTCCCCCGGCCCACCGCCACTCAACTGCAGCACCAGGGATACCCGGCTTTCGCGATGGAACTGGCCGCCCCACAGGTTGGCCCGGCCGGTGATCCCCAGGTCGAGGATGCGGTAGCTCAGGCGGGGGGCGCCGGCCGGGGCGGCGGCCGAGTCGAGGGTGACGGCAAAGCCGCGGGCCAAAAGCCCCTCGGCCAGCAGGTGATCCACCAGCCAGGTGGCCGCGTGTTTGCCCTGGGGCCCCAACACCAGCACCTGCCCGCGCTCCAGGGCCTGGGCTTCGAGCTGGCCCAGGGCCTGGTCCACGGCCTGCCCCAACGTGCCGACCACCAGGTCCATGTTGGTAAGCACCGGGGCGGCCGGGGCCGGGACTGCCGGGGCCAGCAACAAAAACGGCAGCCAGGAACAGACGATTCGGAGCTTCACTGGGTTTCCCTTCGACTGCGGCGGGCGGGATGGGCGCGGCGCAAGATCGCGGCTAATACTTCAGATCCTGCAACCCTCGGCGGGCCGTGGGGGCGTATTCACTGTCGGTGTATTCGTCGAGCAGCTTCTGGAAGGCGGCGCGGGCCTTGTCCGGCTCTTCGAGCTCCAGGTGGCAGCGGGCGATCTTAAACTGGGCGTCGTCGGCCTTTTCGGTCTCGGCGTAGACAAAGACCTTAGAGAAGGCGGTCAGGGCCTGGCGGTACTTGCCCAGCCCCCAGTAGCACTCGCCGATCCAGAACTGGGCGTTGTCTGCCAGCTCGTCCTCGGGGGCGGTCTCCAGCAACTGGGTAAACTGGGCGATGGCCCGGTCGTACTGGCGGGCGTCATAGCTTTCGCGGCCGGCCCGGTACAGGGACAGCACCTCCGGCGGGGCCGCCGGCACCACCCCCCCGCCGGCCGGCTGCGGAGCGGCCAGTTGCCGGCGCAAGAGATCGAGTTGGCTTTGCAGCAGGTGGACGTCCTCGCGCAACTGGGTGGCCCCCTCCTCGGCCTGGCGCAGTCGCTCGGCCATGGCCTTCTCGCGGTCGTAGGAGGCCTCCACCGCCTGCTTGAGGGCTTCGAGGTCATCGCGCATCTCACCCTGGGACGGTTCGACCTCGGCAGCCAGGTGCTGGCGGGAGCCGGCGCAGGCGGCCAGGCCGGCCAGAAGCAAGGGCAAGAGTAGTTTGAAGGGCGGTTTCATCGGCGGCGCCTGAGGCGTAAAATACCTGGAAAGACTGCAAAAAATATACACATTTCCCGCCTCCCCTGCCAGCGGGTCCTACTTGCTCTGCGCCCGGTAGACCAGGTCCTGGGGCGGGTTGGCGGCGTACTCCTCGCAGCGATCGACGTAGAGCAGGGAGGGGCCGTCCTGGGGGTCGAGGACCAGCGCCTGCTCGAAGAGCTTGCGGGCTTCGGCAAAGTCGAACTGGTCGTAGCGCTCCAGGCCGCGCTGGTAGAGGTCCAGCACCTCGTACTGCTGGGGGGTCAGTTTCCCCTTGCGGTCGATCACCTCGTAGGCGATAACCGGTTCCTCCTTTCCCATCACCTGGATCAGGTCCAGACGGCGGGCCTCGACCAGGTCCTTGACCTGCGCGTAGACCTGGTCGTTGACCATGATGTTGGTGCCGTAAATCTTCTGGCCGCTTTCGAAGCGGGCCGCGAGGTTGACCACGTCCCCCATCATGGTGTAGTCGGTGCGCCGGCGCGAGCCCATGTTGCCCACCACCATCGGCCCGCAGGTCAGACCCATGCGCACCTTGGCGAAGAGGCGGCCCTGCTTTTCCCAGCGCTGGCGCAGGTCCTGCAGACGCAGGGGCAGGGTCTGGTCCGTCTGCCAGCGCTGGCGCAGAGCCACCAGGCTGTGCTGCTGGTCGATGCAGGCCATGCAGCCGCGTACCGCGTGGTCCTCGTAGCGGATGGGCGCCCCAAAGAAGGCGACAATGGCGTCCCCCTCGAACTTATCGATGGTGCCGCCGTAGTTCTCGATGATGTCGCACATTTCGCTGAGGTACTCGTTGATGAAGCGCACCAACTCGCTGGCGGTGAGGCACTCGGAGATGGTGGAGAAACTGGCGATGTCGGAGAAGAAAGCGGTCATCACCCGCTCCTCGCCGCCCAACTGGTCGATCATGCCGGGGTTCTTCATGATCTCGTCCACCACCGCCGGCGACAGGTAGTGGCCAAAGGCGCTCTGCACGAACTCCTTCTCCTTTTCGTTGAGGATGTAGCCGTAGATGGTCATGGCCAGGTAGCCAATGACCAGCGCCGAGAGCGGCCCCAGAACCTCCAGCCAGACGTGGGCGTGGGTGAAGGCCAGGATGGCCACCGCGAGGTAGGCGCCCAGCAGCCCAGCCACCAGCAGGGCCCCGTGCAACACCTTGAAGCGGGGGATGACCAGGGAGAGCAGCACCCCGATGCCGAGGATTAACAGTGCGTTAAGCCAGGTCGGGATGCGGTGGATGAAACTGCCCGAGAGGATGGTATTGAGCACATTGGGATAGATGCCCACCATCGGGTAGCTGCCCTGGAAGGGGGTGACGCTCAGATCGGTGGTGCCGGCGGCGGTGAGGCCGTACAAGAGGATCTTGTCTTTCAGGTCCTCCAACAGGAGCGGCTGCCCCTGGTAGATCACGTACGGATAGAAGAAGAGGGGCCGGGCCGCGGCCGGCACTCGGTCTTCCGCCAGCACCCCGTGGACGAATTGGGAGCTCTGCCTCAACCCTTCGGCCTCCCACTGGGGCAGGCCGGATCGCAGCTCGGCCTCGCTGGCCCGGGGGTGGGCTTCGAGGAAGGCGGCCACCTGGTTGGTGCGCTGGATGGCGTTGAACAACTCGGCCTGGGCCGGCGAGGGCTTCTCCACCCCCTTGGCCTTCCAGAACTCGGCCGTGCTCAGCTCGGGGCGCTGGCGCAGGGCCTGCTCGATGCCGGCGGCCTGCATGTAGGTAATTACCGCGGCGCGGGCGGCCCCCTGATCGGCGATACCGGCGGCGGCCAGGGCCGCGGGCAATTCAGCGGGGCTGGCGCGCAGGGCCGGATTGGCCGCCAGCAGTTCCTTGAGCCTGTCGAGAATCTGTTGTTTCTCCTCGCGGCGGGCGGCCTGGCGCAGGCCGTAGTGCGAGTAGTGGATAAAGCTCTCGTCCCATTTGCCGGCCCAGTTGACGTGCATGTTGCCGCGCCGGTCGATGGGAATCTCGATGTCCTTCACCTGGCCGTCCAGTTTGGCCCCAGGCAGGCGCACATGGTCGCCGGGCCGCACCTCCACTGCCTCGATGGGCACCTGTAGATAGTCGCAGACCATCAAGAGGGCGATCGAGGGGAAGACCACGCCCTCGTACTGGTACACCAGCGGGTAGCGGCGGCGGGCCCCGTCCGGGTCGGTGACGGTCTGGGCGTAGGCGAAGCCCTTCGCAGCCTCGCGCAAGAGCTTAAGGGGCGGCTCGAAATCCACCCCCTGCCACAGGGATCCGGGGTCGCCCACCAGCCGGGGGGAATGCTGGCGGACTACCGCCAAGGCCGCCTCCTGGTCGGGGGAACGGGCCTCGATCTGGTGCTTTTCCTCCTCGGGCTGGTCCGAGTCGGGGACCACCACGAACTGGGCCAGATACACGTTGCCGGCCGCGGCGATGGCGTTGCGGAAATTCTGGTCGTAGTCGGCCTGGTCGAGCAGGCCCATGACCGCGGTGGAGTCGATGGCCCGCAGCGAGCGCAACTGCTGCTCGGACAGAAGGCGGGCGCTGGGCTCGATGAAGTACACGTCGAAGCCCACCATGCGGGCCCCGTAGCGGTGCAGGATGCGCACCACATCGGTGTACTTGTCGCGGGTCCAGTCCTGGTAGCGGCCCTCCACCTCGACGCTGCGGTTGTCGATGTCGATGGTGCCCAGGCGGGGGTCCATGGGGGGCGGGCCGAAGAGCCGGTTGCGCAGGTGGAAGCGCCAGTCGTAGGTCACCAGCTCGGCCCGCTCGTAGGCCTGGGTGAAGGAGAGCAGCAGGGCCACCGCCGCCACCAGCAGGCCCATCTGGAAGCGGCGGGAAGTGTGGGTCGTCTCGGCCATGGCCTTCCTCTTCAGCGGGTGGGGGTGCCCGGTTGCCGCCTAAATTAAAAAAAAGGCCGGGGACCGCACCCCGGCCCTCGACATCCCGTTCTGGAGGTCTATCTGGTTGCCAGCTCGCCCAGCCGGCTCTGGGCCTTGGTGGCCCAGGAGGTCTTGGCGTGCTCCTTGGCGACCAGGGTGTAGGCATCCCTGGCCTCCTTGAGCTGGCCGAGCTTCTCGTAGCACTGGGCGATGTAGAAGCGCTGCTGCGGCACCGACTCAGCCTTGGGGTTCTTGTCGATGCTCTGCTGCAGGGTCTCGATGGCCTTCTTCAGCTTGTCCTGGCTGGGGTAGCGCTTGGCGCCCTTGTAGTAGAGCTTGTCGAGGACCTGGTCCTCGGCCTCGGCGCCGCGCACCCCTGCGACCGTCACCGTCTGCTGGAGCTTGAGGTCCTCCTTCTTGACCATGTCGTCCACCTGGGTCCAGACCGTGTTCAGCCACTCCTCGTCCTCCTTGGTGGCGGCCTTGGTGGTGTCGGTCTTGGCGGCCTCTTCAGCGGCAGCCGGACCGGCCAGCAGCAGGGCCAGGGGCAGCGCGTACAGCAGGTTGAGCTTGCTCATCTTGCAACCCTCCTCTCGGGGGTGATGGGGAGCCCTGTTCTAATAATCGCCAATTTTCGGGAAGCGGAACACGACCGGCGTCACATCGGGGCGTTTTCTAGTGGACGCCTCTGGCCAAAGAGGGTTCCGGCGGGCTACTGCCCTTCGAGGATGTCGAGCAGACCCTGGTAGCGGCTGTCCTCTTCGACCACCCGGCGGTAGATCTCGACGGCCTCCTCGCGGCGGCCCTGCACGTAGCGGATGATGGCCATGTTGAGCTGGACACCCTGGTTGGCCGGCTCCAACTCCGCGGCCCTGGCAAAACTGGCGTATGCCTCCTCGTACTGGCCCTTGCGGGCCAGGACCACCCCCTTGAGGTTGAGCGCGTCGGTCATGTCCGGGGCCACCCCCAGCACCTGTTCCACCTGTTCGAGGGCCTTGTCGAGCTGGTCCTGCTGCACGTACCCCACGGCGCTGCGGTAGCTCTCCTCGGAGGTCTCGGCGCCGGCCAGGAAATCGAAGAGCCCGCTGTACGCCTCGTCCTGGGCCGCCAACTGCCTGAAGATCACGTCGGCCTTGGCCCGGTCCCCCTGCAAGTGATAGGCCAGGGCCACGTTGAGGCGGAAGCCGGGCTGGTCGGGCGCCAGGGCGGCGGCCTGCTCGAAGAGGGCTCGGGCTTCGGCGTGCTGGCCCTTGCGGGTCAGTACCACCCCCTTGCCGTTGAGGGCGTCGGCGTACTGGGGATCGGCGCCCAGGGCCAGTTCGAACTGCTCCAGGGCTTGTTCGAGGCGCAACTGGCGCAGGTAATTGGCGCCGATCTCGTAGTATTCCTGGGCGTCGCCCACGCCGGCGAGGAAATCGAAGAGTTCGCCGTAGTTGGCGTCCAGGGCCTTGACCTTCTCGAAGAGCCGGTCGGCCTGCTCGCGCTCGCCCTTGAGATAGTAGGTGAGGGCGATGTTCATGCGGATACCGTTGTCCTCGGAGAGGAGCAGGGCGCGGTTGTACAGGTCGAGGGCCTCGTCGTACTGGCCCTGGTGGGTCAGCACCACCCCCCGGCCGTTGAGCGCGTCGGCATGGTCGGGGTTGAGACCCAGGGCCCGGTCGAACATCCTGAGGGCCTTTTCGAGGTGGTTGACGCGGAGGTACGCCACCCCGGCCTCGTACGCCCCCTCGGGGGTGTCGAGGGAGGTCACGGTGCCCAGGGCGATCTGGTCGCTGCGCTGGTCGAAGAATTCGATGTCCTTGGCCAGCAGGCTGTCGAGGGCCGCGCCGGGGGGCAATTCCACCAGCACCGGGGGCAGGGTGGGGGCCTTGTAGGTCTGCATCCACTGCTGGGTGTAGACCTCGTTGATCAGTTTGCGGATCTTGAGCACCTTGTACTCGGCCACCCCGTTGCGCCAGGCGTCGGCAAAACTGAAGCCGAACATGGTGGTCTCCACCGGGACCCAGACCCGCCCCTGCCACTCGACGTACTCGGCCGAGCTGGTGAAGTGGTCGGGGGCGCGGTCGGGCGGGATGCCGCTGTCGAACATCATGTAGATGTGGCCCTTGCCCGGATCATTGGCCTCCAGGAAGGCAGTGTCGATGCTGAGGTTCTCCAGGAGGGAGACGAAGAGCACGGTCAGGTCGTCGCAGTCGCCGATCTTGGTGTCCACCCCGGCGGCCTTGGCCAGCAGTTCGCTGGGGTACTGCACGGTGTCGAAGATGGTCTTGTCCGCGGCGATGCTGGCGAAGGGCAACTTCTGGTCGGCCTGGTAGCGGATCTTGTACACCCCCAGGGCATCGAAGAGCAGGGCCGCCTTGCCGATATTGCTGCGGTTGAACTTGGCCGCCAGCATGCCGTCGTGGCGCTGTATCAGGCCCCGGGCCAGGCCCGCCACCGCCAGGTCGGCGGGGGTGACGAAGGCGGCGGCCATGCCCGGCACGTTCCAACTCAGCTTGCCCCGGCCGGCCACGTACACCCGGTCGAGGGCCTTTTCGACCACCTGCTCCTGGCGGTTGCGCGAGTAGCGCACCTGCACCACCGGGTTGACGAAGTTGTCGTACGCCGCCTCGGGCTGGTTGAAGAGGTCCGGGTCGAAGGTCACCTTGAAGGTGTACTTCTCGGCGCTCTGCGGCGGCAGCACCACCTCCTCCTGGTGCGGGGTGCTCATCATCCGGGGCAGGAAGAGGCTCACCGTGGCCCGCACCGGCTCCTGGGCCGAGTTGCCCAGCACCACATCGAAGAAATCGCTCTCCTGGTAGTGGGCGTACAGGGAGCGAAACACCGGCGAGGGCCGGATGGTGGCATCCTTGATGGTCACCACCTTGGGGTTGTAGGACAGGCTCAGGGAGGTGTAGTGGGTGGCGTCGAGCACCGGGTGGCGCTCGTAGGCGTAGTCGAATTGTGCAAAGCGGTACTTGATCCCCACCCCGAAGGAGGCGGTGGTGGCGTCGGCAAAGGTGTCGGGGGATTTGAGTTCGGTCTTCACCCCGGCGCGCAGGGCCAACTGCCCGGCCAGCCAGTACTCCCCACCCGCGCGGAAGTAGTCGTCCACCTCCGAGGCCAGGGTCAGCCCTTCGAGGGGCCGCCAGGTCAGGCCGAAGCGGTAGTGCCCGGGGTAGAGTTCCTCCCTCAGGCCGCTCTCGTGTTCGACCGAGGTGCCGCCCAGGTCCTGGGCCACCAGGCCCAGTCTCAGGTTGCCCGGCAGAGGCAGCAGCAGGCCCAGGTCCAGGCCCAGGCCGGTGGCGCTCATGGCCGAGGCCCCGTCCAGGTCGGTGCTGTGGGAGAGGTACTTGCCCCCCACCCCGACGGCGGCGTTGCCCACCCAGCGGCGCAGGTGCTGGATGCCGTTGCGGTACCCGTAGGCAAAGCCGAACTGGTTCTGGAGGTTCTTCAGACCCAGCCCGGCCCGCACGTCGTCGAAGCCGCGGTAAGACCAGTCCAGGCCGAGGGCATGGTTGTCGGCCAGGGGCAACACGTAGCTCAGGTAGGAATCCTTCAAGCCCAGCCCGAAGTGGTCGGCGTAGGCAAAGCCCACCTCCTGGCGCTGCAGCGCGGCGATGGCCGCCGGGTTCCAGCGCACCGCGGTGGCATCGTTGGCCACCGCCACAAAGGCTCCGCCCATGGCAATGGCCCTCACCCCGGCGTCTGCCTGCTTGGCCGTGGCGGAGGCCGGCCCGCACCACAGGGCCAGCACCAGAGCTATGAAGAGGATCGCGCGCACGTTTCTACTATGGCTCCTCAATGACCCTCTCTTCGCCAGCCGCGACCGGATCTATCACCACCGCTGTCTGACTGCCGGGGAAACGCACCTCCACCCGGTACGGGCCCGCCGGCGCCCCGAAGATCAGTTCAGTTCCGCCCGGCCCGGAGCCCACCTGCCTGTAGCCCCGCAACTCGCCGGTGGCCGCGTCGAGCAGCAACACCCTGGCGCCAATGGCGTCGGCGTGGGTACGGCCCCGCACCCTCACCTTGATGAAGCCCTGGCCATCGGCGCTGTTCTGAAGGAGCCGGCTGCCCAGGGTGACCCCGTTGCTCAGGTAGAGGTCCGGGGCGCGGTTGCCGTCGTAGTCGGCCCAGCCCATCGCCGCGTAGAAGCCCCGCACCGCAGAGAGGCCGGCGTCGGCGCTGGCATTGGCAAAGGTCCCATCCCCCTGGTTGGCCAACAGCACCACTAGCTGCGACTGGCGGTCCCCGCCGTTGGCCAGGAACAGATCCAGGTACCCGTTGCCGTCGTAATCGGCCCAACCCACCCCGGCGGTGATCCAGCCCACCCCGTTGTTCTGCCGCGCCCCGGCCTGGGCGCCCACCTCGATGAAGGTATCGCTCCCGTCGTTGCGGTACAGGGCATTGGCCCCCACGTTGCCCACGTACAGGTCCAGGTCCCCATCGTTGTCGTAATCCCCCCAGGCCGCGGCCTGGCCGATGCCCTTGTCGGCCACCGGGCTGGCGGAGAGGACGGCAAAGGCGGGGGTGCCACCGCTCAGATCGTTGCGGTACAGGGCGTTCTCCTGTTCGCGATTGACCACATACAGGTCCAGGTCCCCGTCGTCGTCGTAGTCGGCCCAGGAGACCTCGTCGGCGTCGCGCCGGTCGTTCACCCCCAGGTCGCCCCGCGCCTCAAAGGCCCCATTGCCGTTGTTCTGGTACAGCTCGTTGTCGAAGTAGTACTCGCCCAGGTAGAAGTCGAGCCAGCCGTCGTTGTCGTAGTCCCCCCAGGCCACCGAAGTAGTGCTGCCGCGGCGCTCCACGTCGATGCCGGCCTGGGTGCGCCCCACCTCGGCAAAGGTCTCGCCGTTGTTCCGGTAGAGGTAATCCTGGTCAAAGAAATCGGCGATGTACAGGTCCAGGTCTCCGTCGTTGTCGTAGTCCCCCCAGGCCGCCGCCGAACTGTTGCTCACCAGGTCCACCCCCAGGGTCGTGGCCACATCGGCAAAAGCGCCGTTCCCCTCGTTGCGGTACAAGGCATTGCGGGGCACCGAGACCGCCGTGGCCCAGTTGGTCACGTACAGGTCCGGGTCCCCGTCGCCGTCGTAGTCCCCCCAGGCCAACCCGGTGCTGTACAGGCCGCCATTGAGGGTGCCGCTGGCCGCGGTCTGGTCCTGGAAGGACTGGGCTGCCAGGGCCAGGGGCCAGGCCCAGAGCGCGGCGCAAAGGATCATCCCGGCCCTTTTCATCGCACCACCGCCACCACTTGCTCGCGGCGGGCGCCCCCGGCGCTGACCACCACGATGTACAGACCGCTGGCCACCACCCGGTGGTCCTCGTCCTTGCCGTCCCAACTCAGGGAGATGCTGCCCGGGGCCAGGGGAGCGTCGCGCAGCAGCAACTTCTCCAGCCGGCCCGAGGTATTGTAGATCCGCACGGTCACGTCCGCCGGCCCGCTGAGGCCAAAGGAGATGTCGGTCTGGCCGCGCAGATCCCCGCCGGCCGGGGCAAAGGCCCGGGGCTGGCAGTCAAGGGACTCGATGGCCAGGCTGCCCACCGGGGTGCCCGTGTCCTCGAAGAGGGCGTACACCCCCAGCTTATCCACGGCGGTGCGCACCTGCCGGGCAGCAGGATCCACCAGGCCCCCCACCCGCTGCCACTGCCCGTTCTCCAGGCGGAAAAGCCCCAGCTTCCGGGTGTCGGCCCCGCCCAATTGCACGGGGGTGTAGCGCCAACTCAGGGTGGCGGGTTTGCGCAACACCGCCCCGCCGGCATCCAACTCGTAGGCCGGCCCGACCTGGGTGAGGTCCGTCTCCTGAACAACGGGCTTGCCCGCGGCAACCAGCCAGGGCCGGATGGCGATCTCGCCGCTTCCTCCCTGCAGGGCATTGGGCGGGAAGTAGAGTTCCAAACTGCCCGAAGCATTGCTCAGCACCCCGCCCTGGGCCGGGCTGTCCAGCCTGGGGGCGGTGCTGAAGCGGAAGGTGTAGTCGGCGGCGGCCAGTTCGCCCAGCACCCGGCGGTCCACCACCACCTCGTACTCGCTGAAGGGCCGCAGGCCGCTCTGCGGGGCAAAGCTGATCAGGGTGCCGCTGGTGTCGATGCCCACCCCGGTGATGGGGATGGGGGCCAGGGCCGCTTCGGGGGCGCTCAGGGGGCGGGCCCGCAGCTGGAAGAAGCCGGCCCCCTGGCTGGCTATGGGCCCGGAGAAGGCCACCTGCACCGTGGCCAGGTCCGTGGACACCCCTTCGGCCCCGGCCGCCGGCACCGTGGCAACCACCGCGGGCACCTCGGTGGTGAAGGACCACTGCAGGTCGGGCTGGTCGGCGCCCAGGGGACCGCGCACCCGCGAGCTGACCACGCCGTGGTACGCGCTGCCGGCCGCAAAATCGACAAAGGGGAACGAGAGGGTGCGGGTGGCCGGATCGTACTGGAACTCGCTCCTTTCGAGGGGGATCTCCACCCCGCCCTGGCTCAAGCGGAAGTTCTGCGGGGTGAGCTGGGCCGTGTCCACCGGGCTGGAGAAGACCACCTGTAGGCGCCGCCGGCCCGCCGGGATGGCGCCCCCCGCCGCCGGCAGGGTGCGCTCGACGGCGGGCACCCGGGTGCTGAAGCCCCAGGTGTAATCCCCCTCCTCCTGCCGCAGCGGGCCGCCCAGGGCCGCCCCCAGCCGCACCTGGTACGAGGTGCCCGCCTGCAGGGGCTGGGCCAGTTCCAGGGTGAGGGTCTGGCCTTCGTAGCGCAGCCCGCTCAGGGCCTGGGCCTGGCCGCTGGCCCGCAGCTCGGCGTTCTCCGGCACCAGGGCCACTCCGTCCAGGGCCGCGCTGAACTGCGCCTGCAATTCCGTCTGACCGGGGGCGACGGCAGTGTCGCCGACGGCCGGCAGGGCCGCCCCGAGCTGGGGCACCGGGGTGGAGAAGGCCCAACGGAAATCCGCGCCGCGCAGAGGGCCGGCCACGCTGCGCGAGATCACTACCTCGTAGCGCGAGCCAGGGCGGAAGCCCTCCTCCAATTCAAAACTCAGAACCCCGGTGGCCGCGTCGAATCGCGGCGCCTCGCGCAGGGCCGCCGCCGTCCCCTCCCGCAGCACCTGCACCGCCCCCTCTAGTTGGAGGGATTCGATGCCGCCGTCAAAGACCGCCTGCACCAACCCGACCCCGGGAGCCGCCGCGGAGCCGGCCGCCGGCGAAACCTCCGTCGTGTCGGGGGTCTGGGTCTGGAAACTCCAGCGGAAATCCTGCGCGCGCAGAGGGCCGGCCACGCTGCGCGAGATCACCACCTCGTAGCGGGAGCCAGGGCGGAAGCCCTCCTCCAGTTCAAAACTCAGAATCCCGGTGGCCGCGTCGAATCGCGGGGCCTCGCGCAGGGCCGCCCCCGTCCCCTCCCGCAGTACCTGTACCGCCCCGGCCAACCCTCCGGTGGCGATGCCGCCGTTGAAGGTGGCGCTCAACACCCCGGCCCCGGCGGGGGCCGCGGCCCCCGCCCCCGGCGATACCTCCACGGTATCGGGGGCCAGGGTCTTGAAGGTCCAGCTCATCCCCCGGCCCGCGCCCAGGGGCCCCAGTGCTTCGGCGGCCAGGGCCACCCCGTAGGTGCTGCCCACCTGCCAGCCTTCGGCCGGGGCCAGGCCGTACTGTCCCTCGCCGCGCACCACCGGATCACCGGAGCGCAGGGCCACTGCCGCGCCCTCCCGCTGCAGGGCGAAGTTCGCCGCCTTGACCTGGGCCAGGTCCAGGGGCGCGTCGAAACTGACCAGGACTTCTTCCAGGCTACCCGCCTCCACCGCCTCGGCCTCCGCGGCCGGACTGATCTCGACCAGCCTGGGCACCCTGGTGCTGAAGGACCACAGATAATCCCCCGACCGCAGGGGCCCGCCCAAGGCCGCCCCCAGGCGCACCTGATACGCGGTGCCCGCCTCCAGGGGCTGGGCCAGGCTGAGGCGCAGTTCCCCCTCCGCGTACAGCAGTTCGGCCACCTCGACCGGCTGGCCCGAGCGCAGCACCTCGACGTTCCCCTCGCCCAGGAGCACCAGGTCGAGCGGGGAGCTGAAGGTGGCCGACACCTCCCTGGTGCCGGCCCGCACCGCGGTGTCGCCGGCCGCCGGGACCGCGCCCAGCATCTGGGGCACCGGGGTGCGGAAGGACCAGGTGAAATCCGCCGGCTGCAGGGAGCCGGCCAGGGCGCGCGAAAGCACTACCTCGTAGCGCGAGCCCGGCCGCAGCCCGCCCTGGATGGCAGCGGTCAGCTCGTTGCGGGCCGGGTCGAAGCGGGCCGGGTCCAGTGGGACCTCCTCCCCTTCGCGCAATGCATGGACCATTTCCGGGTCTGCCAGGAGCGCGCCCTTGAGGGGCAGGTCGAAGAGCGCCCCGATCTGGCCGCTGCCCGCCACCGCCGTATCACCGGCCACCGGGACCGTGCTCTGCAACCGCGGCACCTGGGTGGAGAAGTTCAGGGTGAGGGCGTTGGCCAGCCGGTTGCCGGCCGAATCCTGCAGGGCCGCGGAGACCTCCAGCCGGTATTGGGTACCGGGGGCCAGCCCCTCGCCCAGCAGCAGGCGCACCGCGCGGGCCGCCGGATCGTACGCGGGCGGGGCGATCAGGTCCAGGTGCTGGCCGTCGGCCTCGACCTCGAAATGCTCGGCGGCCAAGGTCCCCTCGTCGATGGGCTCGGAGAAACCCAGCAGCACCTCGCCGGAGGTGATGCCCACCCCGGTCGTCCCGCTGGTCGGGCTGCTGCTGAGCAGGCGGGGCACCTCGGTGTCAGCCGAGAAAGCCCCGGCCGAGTCAAAGGGGACCAACTCGTTCTGCTTGCGGTCCTGCAGGCCCCGCACCGCGATCGCCCCCTCACCCGAGGGCATCTGGGCCGTGAGGGTCAACTCCCCACTCCAGGTCTCCCCGGTGAACTGCACCGTCTGGAAGGGGAACTCCTGCCCCCCCAGCAGGGCGCTGACCTGGGGAACCTGGCCGGGATCCACCCCGGAGTGTTCGTCGGCGAAGTTGAGCGCCAGGGAGAGGGTCTGACCGATGCCAGCCCGGGTGCGGCCCAGACGCAAGCCCGCCACCTGGGGCGGGGCGGTGTCGATGACGAACTCCTGGGGCGCGGTCCACGCCGAGCGGGCGAAGCCGGCGTCCACGGTCTGCACCGACCAATAGTAGGCGCCGCTTTCCAGCCCCTGGAGGCGGTGCGAAAGCACCTGACCGGCGTTAGCCCCGCTCGGGGACCCGCTGCCCGAGAGCACCTCGCCCTGCCCCGAGGTCCGACCCACCTGCAGGTGGTAGCGGAGACTGGAGGCGGGGGGATCGCCATCGTCATCGGCCGCGTTCCAACTGAGGACCACGGTGTTGGCCGAGTCGAGAGCGGCCGCGCCGGTGGGCACAGTGGGGGCGCGATTGGGGTTGAACTGCTGGGCGGCGAGGTTGTCGTTTACCGCGGCGCTGGGGGCAAAGGTGGCGTCGCGGCCGGCGGAGAAGAGGTCCAGGTCCCCGTCGCCTTCGAGGTCGGCGAGGGTCACGGCGCAGAAATCCACCCCCTGGAGCAGGGGCAGTTGGGCCGCGGCAAAGGCGCTGTCGGGGGCAGTGCGGCCGATGGTGTTCTCGTAGATGCTCAGGATGGGGGCCTGGCCATCGTGGCCGGCGATGACCAGGTCGAGATCCTGGTCGTTGTCGTAGTCTCCCCAGGCCAGATCCCCGCCCCGGATGCCGGGCAGAACTACGTCGGCACGCGCGACGAGCTGGCCGGCCTGGTTCTCGTAGAGCGCGGCGCTGACCCCGTTCTCGCCGATCCCGGCGGCCGCCAGATCCGTATCCCCGTCCCGGTCAAAGTCCCCCCAGGCCAGGTCGGCCGATTCGAGGCCGGGCAGTTGCTGGCCGCTGTCGGCCAGAGTGCCGCCCCCGTTGAGGTACAGGCGGAACTGCCGGGTCCCCTCGCTGTCGCTGCCATTGAGGGCCAGGTCCAGGTCCCCGTCGTTGTCCGGGTCGGCCCAGGCCAACTCCCCGTTGTTCACCCCCACCAGACCCAAACCCGCGTCGGCAAAACCGCCCTGGCCGTCGTTGCGGAAAACCAGAGTGAGGGACTGCTGCCGACCCTCGGCGATCTGGTCGCTCTGACCCATGAGGGCCAGGTCCAGGTCCCCATCATTGTCCACGTCGCCCCACTCCGCCTCGCTCTTGGAGAGCTTGACGAAGGAGCCGGCCTCCACCAGGCCGCCGGCCTCCGCCCGGTAGAGCAGGGTGCTGCGGTTCTCGAAGATATCCTCGCCAGTAAGCAACAGATCCGGGGCCCCGTCGTTGTCGTAGTCGCCCCAGGCCACGTCCCCGTTGCGCCGGCCGGGTAGTTCCACATCCTGCCGCACCTGCAATTGGCCGGCGACATTTTCGTACAACAGGCTCTGGGCCTCGCCGCTGCGGTTCTGGCCGAGGACCGCCAGGTCCTGGTCCCCATCCTGGTCGAAATCCGCCCAGGACATGGCCGCCTCTTTCAGGGCCCGCAGCCGCTGCTGGGAGGAGACGAACTGCTGCACCACCAACTGGCTTTCCTGCGACCACTCGGAGCGGGCCAGGGCCCCGTCCACCGCCCGCACGCTCCAATAATAGGTATCGGGGGGCAGGAAGCGTTGGAGGGCGAAGCTGGTCTTGGCCCCGGCACTGCCCGGCCCCACGGCCACGGCGCCGGAGAAGATGTCCCCGCCGCCCGGCTCGGTGCCGATGCGCAGGTCGTAGGTGAGATTGTCGCTCTCCGCATCGCTGCCGGGGGCCCAGCTGAAGAGGGCCTGATCGCTGCTGACCTGCACCGGATTGAGGCGGGTGGGCGCGGCGGGGGCGGTGTTGGCCGCCGGGGTGCCCAGGTTGCTGTACAGGGCGGTGCGCGCAACCCCCGCCCCATCGGCGCCGCTGACCAGCAGGTCAAGTCGGCCGTCGCCGTCGTGGTCGGCCCAGGCCACGACCCCGCCGGCCAGGCCGGCGAACTCCTCGGCCGGAACCCCGCTGAGGCTGCCCTCGCGGTTGGGGAAGACCAGGGTGCGGTGATCGGAAAGGATGGAGGAGCCCGAGGCCGCCAGGTCCAGGTCGCCGTCGTTGTCGTAGTCGGCCCAGGCCAGGCGGGCGCTCAGCCGCCGGCTGGTGTTGAGGGTGAAACTGGCGTCGAGGGTCAGCACCCCGGTGGGGCGATTGCGATACACGCTCAGGGCGGCGTTCCAGACCCCGTCGCGGCCCGAGACCGCCAGGTCGAGGTTGCCGTCCCCGTCGTAGTCCCCCCAGGCCAGCCCGCCGCCCTTGAGCTTACTCTCCACCACTACGGAGGGATCGAGGTTCAGGGTGCCGGTGGGGTCGTTCTTGTAGAATTCCGTTACCGGGCCCAGGCCGCCGGTGGTGGTGACGTTCTCGCCGGCCACGCTCAGGTCCAGGTCCCCGTCCCCGTCGTAGTCGGCCCAGGCCAGGGCGCCGTTGTGGAGATTGACCACGGCCTCGCTGTTGACGGGGTCGGCCGCCATCACCCCATCGCCCTCGTTGCGGTAGAGCTGGGTGAGGGAGACCCCGCTGGGGTCCATGCCCGAGACCACCAAGTCCGGGTCGCCATCGCCGTCGTAATCCCCCCAGGCCAGGGCGGCGTACCGCACCCCTTGGAGGGCGGTCTGCCGCAGGTCCAGGCTCAGCAGCCGCTCGCCGGGGGCAGCGCCGTCTTCGTTGCGGTACAGGCGCAGACTCTCGTCGCCGTTCTGGTCCCAGCCGGCGACGGCCAGGTCCAGGTCCCCGTCCCCGTCGCAATCGGCCCAGGCCACCTCCCCAAAGCTCACCCCCGTCAGCCGCTCGCGCTGGGCCTCGTCCTGGGCCAGGCCCACCTGGTCGTAGCGGAAGATGCGGGCAATGCGCTGGGTCTGGCCGTTCTCGAGGGTCTCCCCGATCAGGGCCAGGTCCGCGTCCCCGTCCCCGTCGTAATCCCCCCAGGCCGCGTGGCCGGCCCACACCCCGGGCAGGGCCTGGCCCGAGTCGGCCAGGTTCTGGGCCGGGGCGGCAGCGGCGGCGAGGAGCAGGGCAAAGACGAGCGGCCTGTTCATCTCAGCGGCGCGGGCAAGAGGAGGATAAACGGATCTTTCCCAGGAAAAAACAGCTCCTAAGATAGCACACGCCCAGCCATTCTCCAAGCGGAAGAAAGGACCCCGGATCAGTCGGCCTCCACCGTGGCCATGTCCACCTCCACGGCCACGGCACTGCCCAGGATCGAGACGTTGAGCACCAGGCGAAACCCTTCGTCCTTTCGCGCCGAGATCCGCCCGTGCAGCCCGGCCAGGGGGCCGGAGATCACCCGCACCCAGCGGCCCCGCCTGAGCAGCGGATACAGGGTGAGGGCCGCCCCCAGGTTGCTGGCCAGGTATATATTGTATAACTCCCCGCGCAGTTGCTCCTGGTCGGCCACCTCGATGGTGCGCACCAGGGACCCGGTCTGCAGCAGGTCGTAGCGGTGCTGCCGGTCGAGGGCGGCGAACATGTACCCAGTGAAGAGGGGCACCTCGAAGTGGTAGCGGCGCTGCCCGCCGCGGCCGGATCGGGCCGGCTCGCTGCGGCGCAGGGGCAGGTAGTGACGGATGCCCAGTTGCAGGCAGTGCCTGGCGGCCAGCTTCTCGCAGCGGGGCCGGGTGTGCAGGGCGTACCAGGGCGCCCCCTCCTCCGGGCGGAGGAGCTGGGCCGCCTGTTCCTCCAGGGCCTGGCGCAGCTGGGCGGCCGCGCCGACGCTTCCCTTGTTCATGGGCGGCTCAGCAAAATGGCCTTCCTGCCCAAACCGCTGCGGAAGGCCACTGAGAAAGGATGGGGTGAGTGACGGGGCTCGAACCCGCGGCCTCCTGGGCCACAACCAGGTGCTCTAACCAGCTGAGCTACACCCACCATACGGAGAGGAAAAATATAATCCTCCCCGTCCCTCAGCGCCAGTCGGGGACCTCCACCGGCACCCCGCCCTGGCGGATGCTTTCTTGGGCGCACAGGCCCGGCAGACTCATGTCGAGGGCCTGTTGGATATCGATGGGCGCCGGCCGCCCCTGGCGCAGGGCGTCGAGGAAGTCGCCGATCATGCAGTACTCGGCGGTGCCGTGGCCCCCGGCCTTGGCCTGGGCCGGCGCGCCGGGCACGTCGTAGCCCAGGGGCAGTTCCATCATAGTGGACATGTGGGGCACCTGCTCCAGGTAGGCGTGGGTGCGCAGGGGCACCGGGGGCCGCGAGGTCTCCAGGCAACCCTTGGTGCCGTAGAGCGAGTAGTAGTGGAAGGAAGGCTCGCGCACCAGCTTCTCGGCCCGCAGGATCTTGATCACCGCCCCGCTGGTGGTCTGGATGATGCCCACCCCGAAATCGCACTGCCCGTACTCGGGGGCGATCTTGTTGGCCGTGGCCAGGGCCGTCACCCGGGCGCAGCGCTCCCCGGTGATCTTGAGCAGGGGGCCCAGGCTGTGGGTGCAGTAGGTCAGGGGTTGGCGGAAGGAGCGCCAGGTGGGGGTGCGGTCGGGGTTGCGGTGCAGGGCCCGCACGTCGTGGACGTACTCGGCCTCGGCGTAGACCAACTCGCCCAGCATCCCCTGGGCCCACATCTCCTTCCAGGCGAGGATATGGCCCCAATAGCAGCAGTTCTCGGCCAGCATGAAAAGCTGGCGCGGGTGGCCCTGCACCGCCTTGAGCAGCGCGGCGCACTCCTCGATGGTGGCCCCCAGGATCACCTCCTGGAGCACGTGGCAGCCGGCTTCGAGGGCGGCGATGCTCTGGTCCTTGTGGTCGGGGATGGGCGAGGCCACCACCACCACGTCGAGGCCGGCCTCCAGCATCTCGCCGTAGGTGGAACACAGCCGGGCCTGGGGGAAGTGTTGACCGAAGCGCTCCAGGGCCTGGGGGTCCAGGTCGCAGCCGGCGGCGATCTGGCAGTCGGGAAAGAGGGGAAAGACCCGGGCCAGGCTCAGTCCCCGGCGCAGGCCGGAGATGCCGATGTGATAGGTCTTGCTCATGGACAGGCTCCGTTCCAGTGCTAAAGGCGCATGATGTCAATTGACGGGGAGCGAAAAAACATCATTCTCTAGTAATAAAAGATAAACGAGATCCCGCCCCGAAAGGAGACCGCGATGAGCAGCGAAGAGAGGATGGCCGTTCTCAAACTTTTGGAACAGGGCAAGATCAGCGCCGGGGAGGCCGAGCGCCTGCTGCGGGCCGTGGGCGGACGGGGCGAGGGGCCCAACCTCGATGAGGTGGGCCGCAAGATCAGCCAGGCCATGCAGGAGGCCGGCCGCAGCATCAGCGAGGCCGTGGGCGCGGCCAGGCGTTCGTCCGCCGGGCGGGCCGTGGGCGAGGTCTTCGACGACGTGGTAGCCGAATTCTCCGGCTCCGCCGAGGAGATCGAGGAGACCCGCGAGTGGACCCTGGAGGCGGCCGGGGTGGCCCTCTTGCACGCCGACACCAGCAACGGGGACATCGCCGTGGAGGCCACCGACCAGGAGGAGATCTGGGTGCGGGCTACCAAGAAGGTGAAGGCGCGCACCCGCCAGCAGGCCGAGGAATGCGCCGCCCAGGTGGAGGTACAGGCGCAGCGGGAGGGGGATGTGGTGCGCATCCGGGAGGAGCGCCCCCGCAACCTGCGCGGCATCCGGGTCGAGGTGCGCTACCAGGTGCGCTGCCCCCGGCAACTGGCCCTGCGCCTGGGCACCCTCAGCGGCGCCATCAACAGCCAGGGGACCCGGGCCGGGGTCGAGGCCACCACCCTCAACGGCAAGGTGGAGGTGCGGGAGAGCCAGGGGCCGATGAAGCTGCACAGCAAGAACGGCAAGGTGGCCGCCTATGTGGACCTGCTCTTGGGCCGGGGCGAGTTCGAGACCGCCAACGGCAAGGTGGAGGTGGTGGTGCGGGCCGGCCAGGCCCCCATCGACGCCAAGACCCTCAACGGGGCGGTGGAACTGAGCCTGCCCGCCGGTTTCGCCGGCCGCCTCGACGCCAGCACCGTCCACGGCCACGTCCACTCCGAGTTCCCCATCCCCGTGACGGGCAAGCCGGACAAGGGCCGGCTCGAAGGGGAGATCGGCCCCGGCGGGGAGCACCTGGTGCGACTGCGCACCCTCAACGGGGCCATCTATCTGAAGAAAACGCCGGCCGCCTGAGCGCCCCGGTTCCCCGCTGCCCTGCCCCTTTGCGGGGCGGGGCTTTTTTTGGCCGGCAAACACCTGCTCCTCTTGCCCCGTTGTATAGACAGAAGCCAAGAGGAAGCCGCCGTGCTGAGCATCGACGATCTCTATGGCGAATACGCCGAGGGGCTCCAGGCGTACGCCACCCGGCTGGCCCGCGATGGGCAGGTGGCCGAGGACCTGGTCCAGGAGGCATTCATCCGCACCCTGGGCCACCCGCAACTGCTGGCGCAACTCAATCCCCACCAGCGCCGCACCTGGCTCTGCCAAACGGTGAAGCGCCTCTTCTTAGACCAGCAGGCTTCCCGGGCCCGGGAAGCGGCGGCCATCGCCCAGTTGAGCCTGGAGACCGAGGGATATGCCCCACCCGTGGAGCCGCAACTGCTGGAGGCGCTCCTGGAACGGGTCCCCGAGTCCTATTGGCAGGTGCTGGAGATGCGCTACGCCCTGGGCATGAACAGCACCGAGATCGGCGAGGAGCTGGGCCTGCCCCCGGCCACGGTGCGCACGCGGCTCCACCCGGCCATCGCGCGACTGCGCGCCCAACAGGACAAACTTTTATACCGAAGAGGAACCCGTCATGGAAACCAAAGCACTAGCAGGCAAGACCATAGGCACCGTGGGGGTCCTCGACCTGCGCACCGCCACCGAAGCTTCGGTGGGCGGGATCAGGCGCATCGGCAACGTGCGCATGGTGCTGGTCGCTCCGGAGACCACCCACCTGCTGCCCCGGATCAACGCCGGCAATATCGGCGGCACCGTCGAGGCCCCCGCCGAGGCCCGGCTGCTCTCCGGGCAGGTGGTCATCAACCGTGAGTACTCGAGGCACCAGCCCGAGCCGCTGCACCTGATCGTCACCGGGCAGATCGTCGTCGAGCCCCAGGTGCAGGCCGCGGACATCGAAAAGGGCCTGGGCAGTCTGCACGCCAGCGGCCATATCTTCTGCCCCGAGCAGCTTTCGTGCGCCCTGTAGGCCAAGATCCGCACCCTGCAGGGCCAGTTCAAGACCTACGACCGGGCCCTGCGCCTGGTCCTGGGCGACCTGGTCCTCGACGGGCACACCCTGCCGACCTTGGAGGACGGAGCCCAGTTCGCGGTAATCGGCCAGGTGCGTGTCCCCGCGGTGGTGGACAACGAACTGCTGGCCCGCAAGCTCGCCAAGCTCCACCTCGTCGGCGGCCTGCTCTGCCACGAGGAGAAACCCCAGGTCCTCCTCTCGCGGCTGGAGGAGAAGACCGGCATGGCCAAGAAGACCCTCATACCCGCCGGCTTCGAGCTGGTGGACACCCCGCTGGTGATCAACGCGGCAAATCTGGCCGCTCTACCGGGCAAAAAGCTCTCCTGCACCAAGAAGGTGCAGATCGAAACCGGCGTATAACCAAGGACTGACCGACCGGGGTCGTATCACTTCCTGGCTGAGCGACGAGGCGCTGTCGGCCTGGTCGTACCAGGGCCCCCGGCAACGGGGGCGCAGTTTGAATATTCGGACTTGGCGATCGAGACGACCCTGACGCGGGGCAACACTTTTGCATCTGCCCCGTCGTCAGACCCAGGGGTGGGTGCAGTCGCTGTTGGCGTTGATGCAAACGGACTTGAACGCGCCCCACTACGCCCCCCTGTCGCGCCGGCAAGGGGCGTTGCAGGTAAACTTGCCGCTGAAGGCCAACGCGGAGGGGCGGCATGTGGTGGTCGACAGCAGCGGGCTGAAGATCTACGGGGAGGGTGAGTGGCGCACCCGACAGTATGGCTGGCGTTACCGGCGCACGTGGCGGAGGTTGCCCCTCAGTCTCACCATTGCCCCCGGCGAACTCGTCGCCCAGACCCTGACTTTGGCAAAGATAGATGATGCCTCTCAGGTCAAGTCAATGCTGGCACAGATCGAGGGGCGGCTCGATCGTCTGGGCGGCGATGGCGCCTATGATGGCTGGTCGGTGCTTTATACCTTGGCCTATCCGCAGGGGCAGGAGACCCCCATTGAGGCGGTAATCCCACCCCAGCATGATGCCCGCCAACGTAAGGCCAAGCGACGATACCGCCATATCGAGGCCCGTAACCAGCGGGTCGGGAAGATCAACTGCTTCGGGCGGCAGTGGTGGAAACCGCGCCGTGGCTATCATCGCCGCAGTCTGGTGGAAACCGTGATCGGGCGATACAAAGGCATTTCGGGGCTCCGACTGCGAGCCAGGAAGTCGGTCAACCACCAGGTCGAGGCGCGCATTGGCGGTGCCATTCTCGATCGCAGGATCGATCTGGCAAAACCGGAATCTGACAAAAGCCTGCGCACCACCTGAGGAATGGAAGATAGGGGGAGACCACGACCTCACGCCGACTCATGCAACAACGCCGCGGCGATGGCCGCCTCGCGCAGGATCGCCTGGGCGATGGCTTCGAGCAAGGGCTCCTGCGAGGCCCCCATCAGGGCGCGGATCTCGCGGTAAGCCTGGGGCACCACCGGTAGCTGCCCGGACCGGCTGAGGATCGCCTGCAACCCGAGGGCACCCCACCGCCGTGTTCCTGCTGCGCCAGCAGCTCGCGCAGGATCCCTTTAAGTTGTTCGTTGTCCCAGGGCTTGTTGAGCACCTCGATGGTGTCTCCTTGGTCGAAGGTCCGCCCGATCATCTCGCGCTCGGCGTAGCCGGTCAGATGATCCGCGCCACCTGAGCAAATTGCTCCCGAACCTTCCTGAGGAAGGTCGCCCTATCCCTGTTAAGCATCCGCATGTCCGAGACCACGACGTCGACCGGGTGCCGAGTCAGCAGGACCAGCCCCTCGGCACCGCCGTTAGCCAGCAGAATCGGATAGGCCTCGGGGTGCAGCGCCCGGGAAAGGGCCCGCAACACCAGAGGTTCGTCGTCCACCAGCAGCACCGTGTGCGAGCGAGTGCTCCTGGATTGCCTGTCAGGGTAGTTAGCCGGCAACGGAGCGCAGCGGCAGTTTCACCGAGAAGGTGGTCCCTTGGTGTTGCTCGCTTTCCACCCGCAATTGACCCCCGTGGCGCTCGACGACGATGTTGTAGCTGACGCTCAACCCCACCCCGGTGCCCTGGCCCACCGGCTTGGTGGTGAAGAAAGTTTCGGAGATCCGGCTGAGGTACTCGAGATCGATGCCCTTGCTGTTATCGGTGATGGTCACCACCGCTCAGCCGTCTTCCTTACGGATACGGACAAGGGTCCGGCCCTCTTGCCCGGCGATGGCCTGGGCGGCGTTGACCAGCAGGTTCGTGAAAACCTGATCGAGTTCCTGTGCATAACATAGCACCGGGCTGAGGGGGCCGCAATCCTTCTCGACGGTTGCCTTGTACTTGATCTCGCTACAGACGATGATCAGGGTGTTCTCGATGCCGGCGTCCAGACCAGCCCAGATCGGCCGCTTCTCGCCGCCGTGCGAAATGAGTTTGCGGTAGGGCACGATCTGGCGCACCCGCTCGACCCCCTCTCGGCTCTCGGCGATCAGGCCGCGCAGGTCATCGAGGATGGCTCCGATCCTGGTTTGCTGCCGGCGCTGGCGCAGCCGCTGGTGGGCGGCAGCGCTCTGTGCCGCATCGGCATCTTGCACGCCTGGTCGAGGGCTTGGTACTCGCACCGACCTCGGCTAGGTCGCGGGCATAGTCGACCAGGATACCCAGGTTGCTGCCGACCAAATCGATGGGATTGTTGATCTCGTGGGCGACACTGGCGGCCAGTTGGCCGCTCGAGGCCATCTTGTCGGCCGCCCAGTAGGCGGAGCTGGTTTTCCGTCAGCCCGTGGAGCGCATTTTCGAGTTGGCCGTTCATGGCGATCAGCAGTTGCTCTCTGTCGGCCCGGCGTTTCATCTCTTCCTGGAGGTGGAGGTGCTGGGCGGCCAGCCGTTCCGCCTGCTGGCGACGGTCGAGCGCCAGGGCCGCCTACTCGCCCAGGATGACCATCACATCGAGGTAGCGCGTTGTTATCGGCCGCTGATTGCTGCTGACCAACATGATGCCGGTCACCACATTGCCGATGCTCAGGGGCACCGTGGCGACCACGGAGTAAGCCGTGGCCAGGTCGCCGGGGGCGGCATGGAAACCGCTTGCCACCTCCGCCGGCATGGAGTTCAGGATCTCGGCCCACCCCCAGCTGCTGCGGTAGGGCTGCTGATCGGAAACCACCCTGCCCGGCACCCCTTCACCCAAAAGCAGGCGAACCTGCGCCATGGCCGCCGGGTCGAACCCGCGGTCCACGTAGGGTTGCAGCACCCGCTCTTCCGGGCTGTGGCAGAAAAGGCAGACTAGTTAGGCCCGCAGCAGCCAGCCGGCCTTGGCAGCCACCAACTCCATCACCTCGCGCGCCGAACGGCCCGACTCCACCGCCGCCACCAGGTTGGACACGGCTTTGGCATCCAGCATTTGCTGCTTCACCGCCTCCAGGTCCCGCAACCGCTATTACCCGTCGCCGACGGTCTCGGCGAACTCGGTCAGGAATTCAACGGTCTCCGGGGAAAACGGGTTCGGTCGTTCGCTACAGATGGCCAGGGTGCCACCGACAAAGGGCAGATCGACCGTCGCTGCCCGGCTCCCTCCAGTGGGCAGTTTGAACTCTTCCTATTACGGGTTGTCCGCCGTCAGATCGGGACGGTAGACTGGCCGCCCTTCGTGCACCCATTGTTCGAACAACGTGTGCCATCCACGCGATATGTATCGGTCCCAGCCGTGTTGCCGGTAGAAGTTGTAATGAATGAAGATCCCGCCAGCAGCACGCGCCCGATGTCGGCGCTGTCCGCCATGCCCCCTACTTCCTGGCGAACCCGCCGGACGGCCTCCTTGCAGACCTTCCATAGGTTCTGGCAGAGCGAGCGGAGTTCGCACGAGTCCAGGTCATCCTCAGTACGTCTCTCGTCGGTCATGTCCACCTATCCTCCTGGCGCCATCTCGGGGGCAGTGGGGACCGGGGCTGCTTCAGGGAGAGCGACCTCGGCCGCCGGCACCGGACCGGGTTTGGCCCCTACCTCTTGGAGATCGCTCATCGCTACCCGGAAACCGATGGTCTCCCGGGCCGTGTGTTCCCCGGCCCCCAGGCGGTGGGTGGTGCGCATCGCCGGCCGGTTGTCCATGTAGGAACCACCGCGGACGGTCCGCTCGTACCCCCCCGCCGGTCCCTGGGGGTTCTCGTTGGGACTGTTCATGTAGTAGCTCTCGTGGAAAAAATCGCTGCACCACTCATACACGTTGCCCGAGGTATCCCACAGCCCGTAGATGCTGCGGCCTGCGGGGTATTCGTCAACCGCCTTGACGCGCCCAGCGGGGCTGAGGGCGTTGCAGTTTTCCTCGCTGAAGCGCCCGCCCCACGGGTAGAGCCGACCGTCAGTGCCGCGCGCCGCCTTCTCCCACTCGGCCTCAGTGGGCAGCCGGGCTCCGATCCATTCGGCGAAAGCCACCGCATCGCTCCACGAGACATTCACCACCGGGTGCCGGCCGGTGCCGGGAGGATAGGTCCCCTGGCGCCAGTGCAGCGGGACCGGGTAACCGGTGCAGTTGACGAACTCGAAATAGTCCACGTTAGTGACAGGGAAGGGGCTGATGTAGTAGGAGGACAGAAAAACGATGTGCAGCGGCCTTTCGTTGAAGGGGCTGTCCTCCTCGCGGGAACCCATCTGGAAAGACCCTTCGGGGATCTTGATGAAGCGCCGGGCATTGGCCTGGGGCCGCAGCTGCCGTAACCGGTCTTCCAGGTGGTCCTTTTCCGCTTCCAAGGCATTGATCCGCTGCTCGGTGGAGGTGAAGCGCTCCTTGGACTTTGCTACCCGTTCCTCCCAAATTTTGACGACTTTATCTCGAGCCTCGAGGGCCTTCGGCAGGCGCTGGTCGGGCCGGTTGAACTCGAGCAAAAGTTTGAGGAAGTAGAAAGTGAAGACGACCGTCATCAGCGTCCAGACCCAGTTGTCCATGGTTACCGTTTTGCTCCCAGTTTCAACGTGTGCGCCCGGCTGCGTGGTCGGCTACCTCGCGCAACACCCTTTCACCGAGATCCTCGCCGGCGCACAGCACGAGGGCGGGAATGCGGTAGGCTTCCCGCAGGTCGTGGGCGCGCTGGATCGCCTGTGCCTGTTTTCCTGCGGTGATCCTCAGGCAGGCCACCTCCGGACGCAATTCAGAGACCCCTCGGAACGCCTGCGCGACCCTATCGGCCAGCAGGGTCAGGTAGTGGCCGCTCCTGGCCAGACCCTGTCGCCGTTCGATCGCCACCACCGCATCGTCCTCAACGATCAGCACCCTCAGGGGGGCCTGCTGGGGCCAACGACCGCAGCCTCAGTTCTGCCATCGCGATCTCCTTCGATCGGTAGGGGTCAGGGGGATCGGTTAAAGCCGGTGATGCGGCCCGGAAAAGCTGGCGTGCACCACAACCGCATAAAAAGGGTCGGCCCAAGCGTACCCAGCCTGAGGCCCAAGGGGCCGAGCAGCAAATTGGTTGGCGGGAGTCCCGCTCATCCGCTCCAGCCTGGCCTGGGCCACCCATTCCCAGTAGAGGCACGCCAAGTAGGCCCGCTCCGTCTCCCGGCATTCCCGTCAACCGGGCCGGGCGTAACGGCGGAGTTTGACCATCCGCCCCTGCCCTGTCTGCAGCAGCCGGTCGCGGGCATCGGTCCGGGCCTGGAATCTGTTAGCCGCTCCGGTTAGGTCGAACGCACATTTCAGGCAGTAGGCGGCGAATCCGAGTTCCAGCAGGGCCCACAACCAGTCCCCAATTTTAGCTTCTCAAAGGGGCGACGCGGCGCAGTCCGGGAACGAAATCGTAGGCCCTGACGTGTTTCTGGATATCCCTGCCGATCAGGCACTCCTCCCGCATTGACCCAGCACAGGTAGATCTGGTTGCGAGTTACCGCACCCTGGCGGTGAAGGTGCCGCCATCCATGAACCGGACCGCCAGCAGCCCTTCACAACTTTTTTCTGCTACCCCCGCGTCATTGTTTCGGTTTCCAAACCAGCGTTGAATACCCTTCCACCCACTTCCGTTCTATGGGTACAGAGCGATGGTCTAGGTCCGGAGGGACTACCGGCTAACCATATTCACCCCTTCGGTTTTACTGCTGCTCTATGGCACCCCGGGGGTGGGCTGGACCAGCCGAGAGGCGGGGAGACGTTCTGCCAGGCCACCATCGTCCAGGGGTTCGACACGGCAGTGCCTATCTGCATGGAGTTGCTGGAAGACTGCCGGATCATCAGCATCACCATCTCCCCTGGAACCTGGCACTCGGGGCGGAATGCGGATTCACCCGCCGGGTTGCCCTGCTAATAGCTCTCAAGATCGATGGGCAAAGACCAGGTGCCGCTTCCAGTTCCCAATGGACTATTATCTTATATTTTATGTTGTTGCATGATCGATAACCTCCGCTGCCCACCTGCTAGCCGCAGGTGTTTTCAGGAAAACTAAATATACTCAAACTGTCTAAACTGTCAATGTAGCATTTAATTCCGCCCCTTTCGTGGAGTGTGTCATGGCCAGCGCATCCCCGCTCCTCATCAGCATCTCCGGCATCCGCGGCATCGTCGGCGAATCCCTTACCGCTGAGGTGGCCGCCAGCTTCGCCGCCGCCTTCGGCACCTGGCTGGGCGCTGGCCGCAAGGTGGTGCTGGCCCGCGACCCCCGACCCTCGGGCCAGGCTCTGGGCCAGGCCTGCGCCGCCGCCCTGCAGCAGATGGGCTGCAGGGTGCTCGACCTGGACCTGTGCTCCACGCCGGGTGCCAAACTGATGGTCACCGAGTTAGGCGCCGCCGGGGCAATCATCCTCACTGCCAGCCACAACCCCCTGCCCTGGAACGGCCTCAAGCTGATCCGCAGCGACGGCATCTTCCTCAACGCCGCCCAAGGCAAGCAGGTGGAAGCCCTCTTCCACTCGCAGGCCTTCAGCCCTGCGGCCGGCGGCTCGCTTGAGCAGGTGGACCCAGACCTGGTCCAGCGCCGGCACCTGGAGCGCATCCTCAACGCGGTGGAGGTGGGACGCATCCGCCGGGCTCGCTTGCGGGTGGCGGTGGACCCCTGCAACGGGGCGGGCGGCCTGCTGCTGCCCCAACTGCTGCAGGCCCTCGAGGTGGAGGTCCACTTCATCCATGGGGAGGCGCATGGCCGCTTCGCCCACGAACCCGAGCCAGTGCCGGCCAACCTCGTCGAGCTGGGACAGGTGGTGCGCCAGAGCCAGAGCACCATCGGTTTTGCCATCGACCCCGATGCTGACCGCGTCGCCCTGGTGGGCGAGGACGGCCAACCTGTGGGGGAGGACTACACCCTGGCGCTGGCGGTGCTGGCGGTGGGGGCCAGAAGGCAAGGTCCGGTGGTCACTACCCTCTCCACCTCCCAGCTGGTCAGCGACGCGGCACTGGCGCGCCAGTGCCCGGTGGTGCTCACCCCGGTAGGCGAGGTGAACGTGGTGGAGAAGATGATCGAGGTGGGAGCGGTGGTGGGAGGGGAAGGGAACGGTGGGGTAATACTCACCGAGGTGGACCCGGGACGGGACGCAGCCCTGGGGGTGGCCATCGTGCTCGAATCCCTGGCCAGGCAGCCGCTGGCGGCCTGGCTGACCCTACTGCCGCGTTACAGCATCGACAAACGCAAGGTGGTCTGCACCCCGGCCCAGCTGGCGGGCGCCCTCGACCAACTGCGCTGCCAGCATCCGTCCGCGTACGCCCATCCGGTGGTGGACGGGGTCAAGCTATATCTGAGTGGCCGGCTCGAATGCCCCTGGATTCACCTGCGGGCCTCCAACACCGAGCCCATCGTGCGTATCATCGCCGAAAGCACCACTCCGGCCGAGGCAGCGGCGCTGTGCGACGAAGCGGAGGAACTGTTGAAGGGTTAGCGGGGATTACTGCAGCTCGAAACCGGTGATCAGCACCTCGACCACCTTGCTCTTCTTGAGCACCTTCTGGTTGACCAACGGCAGGACCTCCCGCTGCAACTTCTCGACCCGCAGCGGGTCGGCCAGATACGCGGCGTCCTTGCTGCTGAGCAGCACCAGCAGTTCGTGTTTGAACTCGATGCGCTTGCGCTGGATCTCCTCCAGGCCTTCCTGGGGCGGGCAGACCCGGAAGACCATCTGCACCTGCAGGTGCCGGTCGGGGGCTCCCGCCGGGTTGGCGCGGATTGGCTCCAGGGCGTCGTATACCGGGCATTCTTCGTGATTGTACTGGAGGGTGCCGGCACAACCGCCGGCCGCCAGCAGACAGCACAGATAGAGGGCGAGGAGGGTCATCGGTGTACGGATCAGGAGGCGGGGAGGTTCTGCTTGCGGGCCACCGGGGCGCGGAAGTGCCGCTCCAGGGGCGAACTCTCGGTCTGGGTGGCCGAGAGGCTGGCCCGCTCGTCGATCAGCCGGCTCAGCTGGCCGATGCTCTCGTGGGCTCTTTCGGTGATCAACTGGCGTTCCTTCAGCATTTTGTCGATCAACTGGCGTTCCTGCAGCAACTCGGCAGCGATATCCATGGCCGCCAGCACCGCCACCTTGCCCCGCGGCAGGCTGCCCTGGCGGGACTGCAGCTCATGCATCTTGCTGTCCACTAACTCGGCCACCCGCTGCACCTCGGCCGGGTCGCCCTCGCTGGCGATGCGGTACTCCTCACCCAGGATATAGACCCGTATTCCCTGGATCTGCTTGCCTTTGTCGGCCATGGTCCCCTCGCTCAGGAAACGTGAGCGGCGCCAGCCGCCAGCAGGTCGCTGTAGGATTCAACAATCAGCTGGTCGGGTCGGATCTCCAGGGCCCGCATCAGGGTCTCGACCCGGGCGTGGCCCTCCTCCAGCTGTTGTTCCTCAGTCACCGCTTCCAACTCCACGAACTGGCCCAGGTCTTTCACCTTGTCGAGGTGGATGCGCACGTTCTCCCACAACCAAACCTGGCGGGTCTTTTCCACCTCGATCCAGGTGCCCAAGACCCGGCACATTATGTTGCGCATAGCCTCGGGGTCGGTGGTGAAGGCCAGGTCGTAATCGCTCCGTTTGGGTCCGGGCAGATTTTCGCGGCGATAATGGATCAGGTGGGCCTCGTCGGGGCCGATCTGGCGCAACTTCAGCCGGCCCTCCGCGACCCGGAAATAGGTGTCGCGCTGATGGAACGTACCCGCCGGCCCGGCGCCGAGGGCGTTGAGATTTCTCTCGGCGCGCCCCAGATCCTGGCAGTACGCCTTGATCTCGATATTGGTCATGATTGATTTGGATGCGGACAGCAGGGATGCCGGCTGGGGAGCCGCACGACTACATTAATGTAGTTGTTGCCCCTGCCCCAAGCAAGAATTACCCCTGCCAGCGGCCTACTTCCAGGCCCAGACCCGCCAACTTGTCCAAGACCACCTCCCAGCGCTGCCGGGCAAAGGGGAGGCCCTGCCCCTGCCGGCGGGCCTGCTCCTGCCGGCCCCGGTCCCCGGGGGCGCGCACCCGGTCCACCCCGGCTGCCGGTAAGGTGGCGCGGGCGCTGGCTGCCAGAAAACCGGCGCGTTCGGCAAACCGCTCCACCCCGCCAAAATGGGCCGGGTCCAGCACCAGGGCAAAGAAGCCGCAGCCATAGGGCTGCTTCAGTTCGCTGACCGCGGGTACGTCGGGGCCGCAGGGCCCGCCGGCCAAGCCACCGCAGAGCAGATCCACTAGCAGCCCCAGACCGTATCCCAGGGTCCCGCCCACCGGCAACAACACCCCGGCCAGCGCCGCGGCCGCGTCGGTGGTGGGCCGGCCTTCGCGGTCCAGGGCTATCTCAGGGGCGATGGAGCGGCCCTCCTCGAAGGCCTGCTTAACCCGGGCCGCGGCGTGGCCGGTGGCCGCATCGAAGACCATGGGCTCGCCCCCTGCCGTGGGCACGGCATAAGCGATGGGATTGGTGCCGTGCAGACCCACCCTTCCCCCGTGGGGGGCCACCCGGGGGGTGGAGTTGGCAGCGCAGAGGCCCAGCAGGCCCTGGCGGGCGGGCCGCTCGACATAATACGCCAGGGCGCCCAAATAGTTGCCATTTACCAGGTTCACCGCCCCCACCCCGCACTGGCGGGCCTTGGCCTGGGCGAGGTCCATGGCCGCACAGGCTAGCACCGGCCCCAGGCCCTGCTGCCCGTCGACCAGCGCCGTGGCCGGACCCTCCTGCCGAATCACCAGGGACCGGCCCGGCACGATCTGCCTGGAACGGATGCGCTCGATGTAGGTGGGCAGCATCGCCACCCCATGGCTGTCCACCCCGCGCAAGCTGGCGTGCAGCAGGCTCTCGGTGCAGCACTTCGCCTCCGCGGCGGGGACCCCGGCCTGGGCCAGCACCTCCAGGCAAAAGGCCCGCGCCTGTGCCGCCGACAGGGTGATCACTTCGCTCATATTCGCCTTTCCGAAAAGAGGACTTTGCAGACAGGCCCTAATGTAGCAGCGCCGCGCTAGGCAGACCAGCGCCTACCGCTTGCGCTGAGCAGACAAATGCAGCAAAGTATAACCAGTCTATGAAAGCCATCCTCGTCGATGAGCAGAGCCCCGACCGCACCCTGCGCTGGGCCGAGGCGCCCGACCCGGTCGCCGGACCCGGAGAGGTGCTGGTGGAGGTCTGCGCCACCGCCCTTAACCGGGCCGACCTCTTGCAGCGGGCCGGCAACTACCCGCCGCCGCCGGGCGCTCCGCCCTACCTGGGGCTGGAGATGGCCGGGGTGGTGGCCGGGCTGGGCGAAGGGGTGAAAGACTGGCAAGTGGGCGAGCGGGTCTGCGCGCTCCTGGCTGGGGGCGGGTACGCCGAAAAGGTGGCCGTGCCCGCGCCCCTGTTGGTGCGCCTGCCCGTGGGCTGGGACTTTGTCAAAGCCGCGGCCTTCCCCGAGGTCTTCTACACCGCCTTCGTCAACCTCTTCATGGAGGCCCAGCTTCAACCCGGCGAGCGGGTGCTAATCCACGGGGGGGCCAGCGGGGTGGGGACCGCGGCCATCCAAATGGCCCGCGCCGAAGGGTGCCAGGTGGCCGCCACCGCCGGCACCCCGGCAAAATGCACCCGCTGCCTCGAACTGGGCGCTGATCTGGCCATCGACTACCGCGAGGGTGATTTTGCCCAGATCGTGCAGCAACGCCTGGGCGGGGTGGACGTGATCCTCGACATCTCGGGCGGGGCGTACCTGGAGCGCAATCTGAAAGCTCTCGCACCGAAGGGCCGATTGGTGCTCATTGCCCTTTTGGGCGGCCCGGCAGCATCCATCGACTTAGGGCTGGTGCTGCGCAAGCGCCTGCGGATCATAGGCTCGCTTTTGCGCAGCCGCTCGCTGGAGGAGAAGACCCAGGTCGTCGAGGGCTTTGCCGCCCGTTTCTGGCCCCTGATGCAGGCGGGCCACCTCGCCCCGGTAGTTGAAACCGTGCTGCCCATCCAGCAGGCCGCCGAAGCCCACCAGATCCTGGCGGAGAACCGCAACATCGGCAAGGTAGTGCTCACGGTGAGGGAATCAAAGACATGACCGCACCCACCCGGTACCGCGAGATCACCGTCAGCGGCCCGCCCTTTGAGCTGGGTTGCCAGTTGGGAGAGGACGCCCGCGAGGAGGTACGCGGCTTTGCCGCCATCGCCCTCGACAGGGTGAACAAGACCGTGCCCATCTCCCGCGCCAAGGCTATGGCCGTGGCCTCTGCCTCCCTGCCCTACGTCGAGGGATACGCTCCGGACATGCTCCAGGAGCTGCGCGGGGTAGCCCACAGTTCGGGGGTCAGCCTGGAGGAACTGATCCTCTTGCAAATCCGCAACCAGCTCCAGCCCGAGAAAGACGCCGGCTGCACCTCCTTTGCCCTGGCCCCGCACACCCCTGCTCACGGCTCGGTAGTGGGCCAGAACTGGGACAACGATCCGGCCCTCGATCCCTTCACCGTGGTGCTGACGCGCCAGCCGGCGGGCAAGCCGGCCTTGATGACCATCACCCAGGCCGGCCTGATCGCCTACATCGGCCTCAACTCTGAGGGCTTGGGCCTGTGCATGAACACCCTGCCGGCCCCCAGCCGGCCCCTGGGGGTGCCGCACTACTTCACGGTGCGTGGCATCTTCGAGGCCACTTCGTTGGAGGGGGCGGTCAAAGCGGTCTCCCGCGCAGAACGGGCCATCCCCGCCAACATCATCATCGCCTCCCCGCAGGGGCCGGCGGACCTGGAGGTCACGATGGACCAGGTCCACCTGCTGCGCGACCAGAGCCTGGTTACCCACACCAACCACTGTCTGCATCCCGACCTGGTCCCCATCAACGCCGACTTCCCCGAGCTGATCCAGTCCGGCCCGCGCAAGGCGCGCATCGACCATTTGCTGCAAGCAGCTGGCGGGCCGCTGGGCATCGAGACCCTCAAGCAGGCCCTGCGCGACCACCAGGACTATCCCTGTTCCATCTGCCGGCATCCCAACGACCATCCCACCAACGGTTTCTGGGTCAGCGTCTTCTCGGTGATCATCGAGGCCGACCAGGGGCGCATGCACCTTAGCCGGGGCAATCCCTGCACCCAGCCCTACGAGGTCTACAGCCTCAACTGAGCGGAGGCGATTTTGGCGCGATACCAGAGCGTGGGGATCACCGGGGCCAACGGCGTAGTCGGCCGGGTGCTGATGAAGGGGTTGGCTGGTGAATACCAGCTCAAAGCCTTCACCCGCCGGCCAGTGGACTTCCCTTCCACTCTGGTCAATTTCGAGCAGGCCAGCGAGGTGCGCGGCGCCTTTGCCGGATTGGAGGCGGTGATCCACCTGGCCGCAGATCCCAGTCCGGCGGCCCCCTGGGAGTCGGTGCGCGAGCACAACCTCGAAGGCATCTACCAGGTCTGCGAGGAGTGCGTGCGCTCCGGGGTGAAGCGGTTGATCTTCGCCTCCACCAACCACACCCAGCACGGCAACACCATCCGAACCACCCCCGAAACCCTGGACCCGCGCAAGCGCCTCCACATGCGGCTGAGCGACCCACCCAATCCCGATTCCCTCTACGCGGTGTCCAAACTCTTCGGGGAAAACATCGGCAAACTTTACAGCCAGCAGCAGGGCCTGGAATTCATCGGCCTGCGCATCGGCTGGATCGTCGAGGCCAATACCCCCCTGGTCATGCGCGGCACCCCGGCCGAGGACTACCTGCGGGCCATGTTCCTCAGCCACCGCGACTGCGTCGCGGCCCACCGCTGCGCCCTGGAGGTGGACACCCGGTACCTGCTGGCCTACGTGGTCAGCGACAACGACCGGCGGGTTTTTGACCTGGAGGAGACCCGCCGCGCTTTAGGCTTTGCGCCCCAGGACGACGCCGAGACCTATTTTACCGAGGTGCCGTGATGGAGCGGATCAACTACCACGGCTGGCCCAACTCCTGCCGACTGCACAACGACACCGTCGAGGTGGTGCTGCTGACTGCGGTGGGGCCGCGCCTCATTCGCTTTGGGTTCCTGGGCCAGGAGAACGAGTTCAAGGAGTACCCCGACCTGGCCGGCAAGACCGGCGGCGACCAGTGGCATATCTACGGGGGCCACCGGCTCTGGCACGCCCCCGAATCCAATCCGCGCACCTATCTGCCCGACAACAGCCCGGTGGAGGTGGAGGAACACCGCGACTTCGTCCGCCTGATCCAGCCTACCGAGCCGGGCACCGGCATCCAGAAGGAGATCGACGTCCACCTGGCCGCCACCGGGGCACAGGTGCACCTGACCCACCGCCTGCACAACCAGAGCCCCTGGCCGGTGCGCCTGGCCCCCTGGGCCCTGTCGGTGATGGCCCCTGGCGGCTGCGCCATCGCCCCTCTGCCGCCGTACGGGACGCACGGAGCGCATCTTTTGCCCACCCGCAGCCTGGCCCTGTGGCCCTACACCGACATGCAGGACCCCCGCTGGCACTGGGGCACCCGCCACCTCCTGTTGCGCCAGGACCCCCAGGCCGCCACCCCGCAGAAGGCCGGGCTCAACACCCCGGAGGGCTGGGTGGCCTACGCCCGCAACGGACATCTCTTCGTCGTGAAGTTCCACTACGCCGCCGGGGCCCAGTACCCGGACCTGGGCAGTTCGGTGGAGTTGTTCACCAACGAGGATATGCTCGAAGTGGAGACCCTGGGCCCCTTGGTCGAACTCACCCCGGGCAGCCAGGTCGAGCATGTGGAGTGCTGGTCCCTATTTGCGGGGGTTCAGGTGCCTTCCAGCGACGCCGAGGTCGAGGCCGAGGTGTTGCCCAGGGTGCGCGGGGACTGAGGATGGCAGGGCAGTCCTACGCAGCGCTCATGCAGCGCCTCCAGGCCCTCCCCGGGGTGCGGGAACTGGGCCGGACCGGGGAGTACCCGGTCTATGCGGTGGAGCAGGGAGACCGTCCCGACCTGCCCCCGGCCCTGCTCATCGGCGGTACCCACGGGGACGAGCCGGCCGGGACCGAGGCCGCGCTGGAGTTCTGCCGCCGGGGCGGTGGCCCCTGGCTGGACTCCTTTAACTTCCTGGTCGTCCCCTGCCTCAATCCCCACGGCTACGACCGCAACACCCGGCACAACGGCCAGGGCGTGGATATCAACTGGGCGTACCAGCGCGCCGACGTGCCCGAGATCCAGCTCGTGCGCCAGTTGGTGACTGGCCGGCGCTTCGCCTTTGTGGTGGATTTCCACGAGGACTGGGAGAGCCCTGGTTTCTATCTTTACGAATTGTACCGCAACCGCACGCCGGTGGGTCCGCAGCTTATGGAGAAGGTGTCGCGCCTCTGCCCGCTCAACACCCAGCCGGTGATCGAGGGCCAGCCGGCCAGGGGCGGGATCATCGTGCCCACGACCGAGAAACACGAGGAACTGCGCGGCCAGGGCATCCCCATCGTGCTCTTCGACCACCACACCGACCACCTGCTGACCACCGAGACCCCCACCTCCCTGTCTCTCGAACAGCGGGTGCAGGTCCAGTTGGCCGCCCTCGAAACCGTGGTCGAGGCCCAGCGCCGTTGAAAGCGCGCCCGCCCAAAAAAGCGCCGGCCCAACCGGTTGCCCTGCCCCTGCTCCAGCGCCTCGACCAGCAACTGGTGGGCTTGGGCTGGCGCCTGCTTCTGGGCCTGGGCCTGCTGGCCTTTCTGCTGGCGGCCTGGACCTTCGACCCCAAGCTGGCCCTCAGCGGCGACAACACCGAGTTCATGACCCTAGCCCGCAGCCTGGTCCAGGGCCAGGGCCTCAGCTATATCAGCCTGCCCGAGCCCAAGCCGGCCACCAAATACCCCTTTGGTTTCCCGCTGATGCTGGCCCCCCTCCAGTGGCTAGCCCCAGGCAACTATGCCGCCATGAACTGGCTGGTGGTGCTCTTCTTCGCCGGGTCTATTCCCTTGGTTTACCTGCTGGCCCGCGATGAGTGGGGCCGGCTGCCGGCTTTGGTAGTGGCCCTATGGTCGGCCACTCTTCCCGCACTGCTCGACTTCAGCCACCAGGTGATGTCCGAGATTCCCTATCTGCTCTTTTCCCTGTTGGCCTTGTGGTTGATCACCCGTTCGCTGAAACACCCTCAGCTACGGGGCAACTACTGGTTTATTGGAGGGTTTGCCTGTCTGATGTGGGCCTACTACCTGCGCGGTGTGGGTCTAGTGTTGGTGGTGGCCGTCTTCCTCTACCTCTTGCTGAGTCGTCATTACCGCCATGCCCTGATCCTGGGCGGCGGCGCTTTTTTGCTGGCCCTGCCCTGGTCCCTGCGCAACCGCGCTTTAGGCGACGAAGGGTCATATTTTAAACAGTTGCTCATGGTCAACCCCTACTATCCAGAGCGGGGCACACTAGATTTGGTGGGGCTCCTTGCCCGCATAAAGGAAAATTCCGGGGTGTACCTGGCCTATATTGTTCCCGATATGTTCCTGCCTGTAGGCGACTCCCCCGGAACCATCCTCAACCTCTGTTCAGTAATCTTACTGGCAACAGCCATTTGGGCTGTTGCCATATGTTTCCGTCAACAACGGCATCTGTTGCTTCTGCTATATGCTACCCTTTACCTGGGCACGGTTCTGGTGTGGCCAGAGCAGTGGGCTGCGGACCGTTTTTTAGTGCCTATTGTCCCGGTGCTGCTCTTCTTTGTGGTGCTGGTAGGGGCAGCGTTGTACCAGTGGCTGGCACAGCGAGGGTTGGGTGCCGTGGGCAAGGGCAGCCTGGGAGGTGCGCTGGTCCTGGTGCTAACGTTTAACCTGGCAAGGTCGAGCAAGCTGGACCAAGCTGGCGAAGCGGATTACCGCCCGGCCTGGAAAAACTACTACGAGGCCGGCCTTTGGCTTAAGGCCAACACTCCGCGTGAAGCAGTGATCAGTTGCCGCAAGGACTACTGGCTTTACATCGTCGCCGACCGTCCCTGCATGGTCTACCCCTTCAAGGAACCTGAGGAAGTGATCGCCAGCCTGGAGGAACAAGGGGTGGATTACGTGGTGGTCGACCAGTTGGTACAGGAGGGCTACAACTCGACGCCCAAATTCCTGATCCCTGCCATCGAGAAATACCCGGAGCGCTTTGAATTGGCCTGGGAACAACCAGGGTCCTACACTTTTATCTTTCGCTTTCTGCCCAAATCCTGGATTCAATGAAGATTTTTCTGTAAATGGCAGTGTCAGGCTTCAGCGGCGATCTCTGGAAACATCAGGGCAACCTGGTTGAGGGCAGCCTTCCAGTCTCGGATGGGTTGTAAAGCCATACGGTAAAATTGGCAGTGGATTGGTGGTTACCCAGCCACTTTAGCGATCCGAGCATCTTTCCGGTCGTGCCGCACTTGGGACGGCGGTCGGTAGCCGTGGCGTTTTAGGATCGACTGGGTGTTGTGTTGCTCTTTGAAAGCCAGCAGCGCCAGCCTCAGTTCCTTGATGGTATCGAAGGTTCTCACCCACAGCAGGTTTTCCTTGAGCAGGCGGATGAAGCGCTCGGCACAGCCATTGCCCTGCGGTTCGCGAAAGAAACTGGGGGAGGATTGGATGCCGAGGAAGTGGAGTTCCCGCTGGAAGTGATCGGCCAGATAGGCCGAGCCCTGATCATGGCGCACCGCCAGGCCTGTGGCGACCTGGTGCTCATAGCCACCGAAATGGTGGCGTACCCCCTGACGAATCGGCTCCAGGGCTTCGAAGCGGTTACCCGATGCTGAAGCATGGATACCCACACATTCGCAGTTGCAGTGATCGACGCTGACAAAAACAAAGGCCTGGCCCTCTTCGCGGGTAATCGTCGTGGTACCATCGGTGCCCCACATCAGGTCTGGCAAGGCGGTGATGATGGTGCTATCGTGGGCCATGGGGATGACCAGTGCGACCTGGCGCTTGCAGGTTCTGGTCCCGCATCAGTCGCCGCACCCGCACCTTCGAGGTGCGCACCTCCCGCCAGCGCAACTGCGCCCAGACGTTGCGGTGACTCTCCCCGTGAAAGGGCGAAGCGGCGAGCACCTGGCGAATATGTCCCACCAACACCTCATCGCTGCAGGGACCTTTCGGTCCGCGTCGGGCAGGCCACCCGGCCATCGACTGCAAGGACCGTGCCGCCTGATGCCGTTGAGCATACACCGTCGAACGATTGATCCCCCACACCTGGCAGACACGTTGCAGCCCATAGACCTTGCGGAGGGAGCGTGAGCAGGCTGTACTCATGGCTTCAATCTCCCAACCACCAAAGGGCGGCCACTGGCCTGCCGCTGGACCTGGTGGTGCAACAGCTCATTGGCAATCGTCAACTCGCCGATCTTGGCCTGCAGGTCTTTGATCTGCTCTTCCCGCTGGTCGGCCGGGCGTTGCTGCAAGGCCAACTGCCCGCCGCACAGGAAGTCTTCCCGCCACTGGCTCAATAGCGCC
>Ga0194121_10000110_pt1 | contig 130143 bp, 112 predicted proteins | sample TA2MahCa50mmetaG_FD_148609 | JGI IMG/M metagenome (GOLD analysis project Ga0194121, IMG submission 148609) | Freshwater microbial communities from Lake Tanganyika, Tanzania - TA2015020 Mahale Deep Cast 50m | ecosystem: Environmental > Aquatic > Freshwater > Lake | place: Tanzania: Lake... | reverse complement strand
AGGGCCGGCCGGGTCGGCTTCAGCGCGACGGAGCGGATGTCCGCCCTGTTGGGTAGACTTTCCGAAGGATTCGACAGAGCGGCGCCCGGAGGCCCACTTGGCGTCCCTCATTGGTGTGAATCTGCCAGTCTTGACTCCGTCGTGCCCGAGTCGAAGGAGCATCGTCTGATCACGTCGGGACCCCCGTGACAACATTGAAGACGATCGGCCGACGATCGTCCTCGCTGTGCTCGACCGGCTGTCTTGGCACGCCGTAGGCGTAGTGCCAGAGCATCTTCTGAAGTTCCGGCGCGAAGTGGGCCGCCGTGGATCTGAAGGCAAGCGTGTTGCGATTGGCGGACTCGAAGACCGGCGAGAAGACCGTTCAACTGCCCACGGAAGCCGTGCGGCTCCTGAAGCGATGACCGCGTCACGTGGGCTCGGCGTATGTGTTTCCGGGGACCGGACGCGGGGCGCGCAACCGAGGCGAGCATTTGGTCGATCAGCAGGTCCTCGGTTCAAGTCTGAGCGCCGGCTCCGAATTTGTCAGTAATATAGGCCGATCTGCTTGAGCTAAGGCTGCCGCAGCCTCCTGCGCAGTTGGCGGCCACCTCACCGAAGACGGCCGCGTCTTCATCGTTGACAGATCGTCCAGCAAGACCGTGGAGGCTGGCGATCGGCGCGCTGCTGCTGCTTGGGGCGATGGGCAACAGCGGAACTACCAGAACGTCGCCAGGGCGCCTCTCTGAATGAGCCCTCCCACAAAGCCGGTCCGATTCACCACTCGGGGCGCCCGGAATCGAACAACACGGGCGCGTTACCGTGTGTCACTCTTCTTCGGAATCGCGGACTAGGCGCCGCAACGCGTCAAGATCAAAGGACCCAGTAGCGGAATTGAACATGCTGCGCCGGTAAGACAGTGTGAGCGTGCCGGTCGGCATCCGCCCGTTTTCGATGACGAAATCCTCGATGGCCTTAGTCAGCTCTGTCGGCCATATTCGGCTCGCATTGTGCATCTTCCAGACTCGCTCCAGGGCCTCAATTCGACGCGCGAACGGTTTCAGCGTTGCCTCCCTCAGCTGCCGTCGTCTTTCCTCCTCTTCGTCGGCGGCACGCTCCCATCCTGCGATAGCATCCTCCAGTGCCGAGAGGCTCGCTGGCTGCGTGCCGCACACTGCCCGCAGGACCGAGCCGAGTTCCTCTTTGGATTGTCCCAGGTCCTCCAGCCTCCCCCCGATCGCCTCAATCCTCCGCTGACACTCCTGCGACGAAAGCCAGCCAGGGTTCCCTGCGATGTCACGAAGCTGTTGGTTTGAGCATGATGCCAACGCTACCGCGACTGGCCGTGTGTCACCTTCACTGCACCAGGCCATCTTGAGGAGCTCGGCCGCAGCTCCTTCAATCCCTTCGATAGAGATTCCGAACCCGAACGCTGCCGGGCAAGAGGTATCACTGTTAAACCGATCCAGGACGCGGCGCCAATCAAACCGGCCTGGCAACGAATCAACGAGCTTGGGTCCCCATGGGCCGTCAAAGTCCCCGCTCAGCCAGAATTCAGTGCGATCACGGAAGCAGCGCAGCTCAAGCTCAGTCGAGCCGCTGAGGCCCGGTCCACCACTGTGAATTCCGCTCAGCCGAACGACACGCGGCTGGCCCATTATCGGCATACGCGAACGCGACATCGACATTGCCCCCCAACGGCCTGATCGGTTGCGCGACCGCCGTTCCGACGGCGCCTACGTCGAGGCCGATGTCCGTCCGCAGCTTGCCCACCCGTAGCCATGTCCAGAATCGCGGTCATCCCATCTGGATGGTATCGCTCGACTTGTCCAGCCGATAGTCCGTATTACGTGGGTGTTCGGTTGACATAATACGCCCTATCAGACGCTGAACCTCCCCACAAGAGAGCGGCCCGTACCCACGAAGTAGGCTTCGTCCTTAGAACGTCTGTCGATGTTCGGATCTGAAATCAGCTCAATTAGAGTAAGGCCCAAGGCTCTTTTCGTGGCTCCCCTGAAAGAGCGTTCGCTAGTCTCTGGAAGCCAGTCTCGCTAACCCCACGAAGCGAGGTTCATCCGCTCACGAAACCCACTTCGCCCTTAGAACGTGCTCTTAGATCGGGCTCTTCAGTAAGGGCTTCTAGACTGGGCTTCTAGAACGCGCACAGAAACCAGATAAAGAACTGGCTGATATCCGGAAAGACAAGCCAGCCACGTCGAGCTCAATCAGAAGCCACAACGCCAACGCCGATTCAAGAAAAAAGCTAGCGCGTTGTCACACTGACAGCCCTTGCCCTGAAGCGGCGAGGTATCTCCCGGTATGGTGGCCCTAAGTCCCCAGGACGGTAAAGTAGCGTGAAATAGCGAGGGTGGGCGTAAAGGTGGGCGTAGAGGCGTTCGAGCCTCAGTCAGCTCGGAGAAGAATCGCTAGAAACAAAGGGAAAAAATGGTGAGCCCGGAAGGAATCGAACCTTCAACCAACAGATTAAGAGTCTGCTGCTCTGCCAATTGAGCTACGGGCCCACGAGTCGAGTGGGGTCTTACTTGGCGTCTTCAGGTGGCGCAGCCATCCGAAGCTGCTCGCGTAGCGAGCGCCTAGCGAAGGATGGTGCGCCCGGCAGGATTCGAACCTGCGACCTTTGGCTCCGGAGGCCAACGCTCTATCCAGCTGAGCTACGGGCGCAAAAAACCTGGCCGTACTACCGCTTCACCATCTGGTGCGCCCGGAGGGACTTGAACCCCCAACCTACGGGTTCGAAGCCCGGTGCTCTATCCAATTGAGCTACGGGCGCACAGCCGTGAAGCGTATCACAGCCGCGAGGCAATCCGAGGCGCGAACGCCAGCGCCGCGCCGTACAGCGCCAGGGCGATGAACAACGTCGACGGCTCGGAGTGGCGGAAGTCGTCGAGCACCAGGCGAACACCGCCGGCCGCCAGCACGGGGTACACAAGCCACGCAAACACCGCGGTCCGTGGCCACCGGGCCGCCCACGCGACCACCAACGCCAGCCCCGCCACCACCGCCGTCCGCACCGAAGCCAACACTCCGGGATCGGGAGGCATCCCCGCCAACATCGGCGCCATCACGGCCACCACCAGGCCTCCCACCACCGTCACCACCACGCCGGCAGACACCACCAGACCCGCCCGCGCTACCTCGGTCACCACACCGCCATCCGCTGACAACCGGGGCCACATCACCAACACCACTCCAGCTCCAGCCGTCATCACCACAGCCATGGGCACCGACGGCCACACGTCGGGACGCCCCACCTACATCGTCCACGCCAAGCCCACCGCGCCCGCCGCAGACAGCGCCACGATGATCAACCAGGCGACGTGCGGCACCAGCGCCAGCCGTAAATGCGACGGCAACACGAGCAGCAGGACGGCCAGTCCGACTGCCACCACCACAAGCGGCATGCCTTCAAGCAGGATGAACAACGCCGCCACAAGCGCGCACACGCCGAACGTCAACGCGGTGTAGTAGCTGCTCTGCAGATGCGGCCGATCAACGAGCCTGAAAAACGCCGCGAGGTAGGCCCCTGCCGCGAACAACGCCGTCACCGCGCCCACCAACGTGGCGCCACCGGTCTCGCGCGTCACCAGCACGGCGCCGCCGATGCCGATGACCAAGCCGCTCGCCGCCTGCAGCATGTCGAACACCCGCGCCGAACGCTGCAACAGCACACACCGCACCGCCAGCGACCCCTGCATTGTCGCCAGCAGCCAGGCCTGTGCGGTCAACGCCATCAGGAAGGATTCACGCGGCGGCGTCGCAAGCGCGCGCGATGTGACAGCCATCACCGACAGTCCGGCCGCAATGGCCATGGGCCAGCGGAGCCAGCCGCGCGCCGGGGCATCCGACACCCAGTAGGTCACCGATCCCAACGTGATGAGCAGGAGCGACACCACGGCGAACTGATCCGCCGACATCGCCACCGCGAGCGCCGTGATCACCGTGCAAAAACCCGCCACGCCGGCGATCACCGGAAGACGATGGCGATATGCCACGACGTACGCACACGTCGTCAGAACCAGCAGCACGAGTGCCGCCGTGGCCGGACCAAACAGCGCGAACCGCGACGCCGCTTCCCACACGATCGGCCAGCCGACCAGCACCGCCGTGACGCCGTGCACGTTCGCGCTGAGACGACGGTCGACACCGTGGCGATGGGCGGCCCAGAACCATCCGCCCGCATACAACAGACCGAGGCCCGCGCCGGCCATCATCGGAAGGTAGCCGCCCTCAGTGAGCGCGCGAAGCAGGTACGCACCACCAAACACCACCACTGACCGGCCGAGCAGCGCGGCCCACTGGGACAGATCCCAGTCAGAGGCAGCGGACTCCGGGGGCAGGGTCTCGGCTTCAGGGGACGGGCCGGCCTGAGTCACGACCGCGGGCCGGGCCGCTTCCATCACCTCCTGGCGACGCACCACCTCCGACAGCTCCCGTTCGAGCCGTGCCAGACGCGCGGAGACGTCCTGGGGGTCAGTCATGACCGGTGATGGAGGTCCGAAAGCAAGAGGAAGGCCACATGCGGTCGCACCGGATCTCTGAGGATTTGCGGGCCGAAGGCCCACGCCCCGCGTTCGCTGCGGGGAATTCCGCGACCGGACTGGGGCACAATAGGCCCCATGCTGCGACTTGCCTCCGTCATCGCCCTGCTCGCCATCACGGCCCAGCAACCACGGACGCCGGACTGGACGACGGTTGAGGCCGAGACCCTGCGTCACTTCCAGGCCCTGATGCGCTTCGACACATCCGACCCGCCTGGGCGTGAGCGTGAGGCCGTGGACTACCTGAAGAAGGTCCTGGAGGCCGAAGGCATTCCGACGCAGGAGTTCACGCTCGAGTCGCACCGGCCGAACCTCGTCGCGCGGTTGAAGGGCAACGGCACGAAGCGCCCGCTGCTGCTGATGGCCCACACCGACACGGTGAATGTGTACCCCGAGCGATGGACGTTCCCGCCGTTCAGCGCGACGATCGACGGCGGCTATGTGTACGGCCGCGGGGCGGTGGATGACAAGGACAACGTCGCCACGTCGCTGATGGTCATGCTGCTGCTCAAGCGGCTCAACGTGCCGCTCGATCGCGACGTGATTTTTCTCGCGGAAGCGGGCGAGGAAGGATCCACGCGCATCGGCATCCAGTACATGGTCGATCAGCACCTCAGCAGCATCGACGCGGAGTACTGCCTCGCCGAAGGTGGCAACGTCACGCGGATGGGTAGCGTCGCGAAGTTCGCGCAGGTGCAGACGCTGGAGAAACGGCCGTACGCGATCGAACTTGTCGCGCGCGGTCCGGCCGGCCACGGATCAATCCCGCTCGAGACGAGCGCCGTCACCCGCCTCGCGCAGGCGGTCGCCGCGGTCACGAAATGGCAGCCGGAGATTCGTCTCAACGAAACCACAAGCGCGTTCTTCAAACGCCTCGCCGAAATCTCGGAACCTGCCGCCGCCGAACGCTATCGCGCCGTCGCCGACCCCGCGAAGGCGGCTGCCGCCGACGAATACTTCCGCCGCTTCGAGCCCCGTATGGCGGCGATGCTCCGCACCACCGTCGCCCCCAACATTGTCGCCGGCGGCAACCGGATCAACGTGATTCCGTCGGAAGCGATTGCCACCCTCGACACGCGACTCCTGCCCGACGAGGACATCAACAAGTTTGTCGAGCAGGTCCGCGCCGTGGTGAACGATCCGGCCGTCGAGGTGCGGCTCGGCACACGCGACACACGGCCCGGCGGCGTTGAAGCGCGTATCGACTCGGAGGTATTCAAGGCCATCGAGTCGGCGACGCGTGTGCACTACAACGCGCCCACGTTGCCCAGCATGAGCACGGGCGCCACCGACATGGCGTACCTGCGCGCGAAGGGCATCCAGTGTTACGGCATCGGGCCGGCGCTCGACATTGAAGACGGCCCCAAGGGCTTTGGCGCCCACTCCGACCAGGAGCGCATCCTCATCAGCGAGCTGCACCGCTTCATGCGGATGTACTGGGACGTGGTGACAGCGGTTGCTGGTCCGCAGTCCGCGGTCCGCTAGTCCGCTGGTCCGCAGTAGGGCCCGCTGAACTGCAGCGGGCCAATAATGGCGCGCTCAAGTTCAGCGCGCCCTACGACGAGCAGCGCGCCCTACGTGCTCAGCGGGTTGCGCGCGAAGCAGAGGTCCTCGACGGGCCGGCCGCCGATGATGTGTTCCTGCAGAATGCGTTCGGCGTTTTCGGGAGTGACGCCCTTGTACCAGGTGCCGTCGGGGTACACGACGGCGATGGGGCCGCCTGTGCAGATGCGCAGGCACGCACACTTGGTGCGGTAGGCGGGACCGTTCGGCCCTGCGAGATTGAGCTCCTTCATCCGGCGCTTCACGTAGTCCCACGTCGCCTGACCCTGGTCGGGGTCGGTGCAGTCCGGCCCGATACACACAAACAGATGTCGCGTGAGCTTCCCGACACCGAAGGATGCAGCAGCGGCTTCCGGCGTGGTTCTAGTTTTCAACCGGCAGCCCTGCCTTGCGCCACTCGCCGATGCCGCCGACGAGATTGATCACGTTGTCGATTCCGCGCGATTTGAGCACGCTCGCCGCAATCGACGACCGCGCGCCTGCGGCGCATTGGACGACGATGGGTTTGCCGGTGGGAATGTCGGCGACGCGATCACCGACCGCGCCGAGGGAGATGTGTGTGGCGCCGGCGATGCGCCCGCCGGCCCATTCGCCGTCGTTGCGCACGTCAATCAGCGTCACCGCCTGGTGTTTGAGCGACGACTGCAGGTCGTGCACCGTGACCTGCGGCACCGTACCGAGCGGGCGTTCGCCTTCCGCCCATGCATCGACCACTTCCGCGTCGAAATACCCGGCGATACGATCCAGGCCAATCATCGCGAGGTCGCGTACGGCTGTATCAATCAGCGTCCCTGCGGCATCGTCGACAATCAGATAGAACGCGCTGGTGTAGGGCACGAGCCATCCGGCCCAGGTGGTGAAACTCGCGTTGAGGGGAATATTGATCGTGCCGGGGACGTGTCCGTTCGCGTACGCCGCAGCAGCGCGTGTATCAACGACAAGTGCACCGGCCTTGAGGGCGGCTTCGAGTCCGTTCACCGGCATCAGGTCGGGGCGCTTGAAGCCGTGCAGAAGACGCGGCCCCTCCTTGTTGACGCGCTTCATCTCGGCAAAATACTTCGGCGGCTCAGGCTGGCCTGCGAGCACGGCCTGCACAAACTCCCCTTCCGACTTCACCTGGAACGCCCAGTTGAATCGTCGCTCGTAGCCGAGGGTGCTGTGCGGGATGGCGCTGATGCCCTTGCCGCACGACGACCCGGCACCGTGCCCGGGCCATACCTGCAACCAGTCGGGCCACGCGTCGGCCTTGCGCAAACTCGCATACAGCGTCCTGGCGCCAATCTCCATCGTGCCCTTGATGTTCGCGGCCTTCTCCAGCAGGTCCGGCCGGCCGACATCGCCGACAAAGATGAAGTCGCCGGACACGACGGCGATGGGATCGTTGGCCGCTGCGGAATCGGTGACCAGAAACGACAGGTGTTCCGGGGTGTGACCCGGCGTGTGCACCACGTCGATCAGCACGGCGCCGACCGTGATGCGGTCCCCGTCCTTCAGCAAGGTGGCGCCGGCATCTTTGGCGAACGCGTACTTCCAGTTCGCGTCCCCCTCGTCGGAGAGCAGCAACTGCGCCCCCGTGCGTGCCGCCAGTTCCCGGCTGCCCGACACGTAGTCGGCATGGATGTGTGTCTCGGTCACATGGGTGATGGACACACCTTCACTTTCGGCCGCGCGAATGTACTGTTCAATATCGCGATTGGCGTCGATGACAATGGCGGCTTTGGCGCCGGGACAGCCGATCACGTAGCTGGTCTGGGCGAGTTTCGGTTCAAAACATCGCTTCATGAACATGGGGTTATTGTACTCACGTGCCTCGATACAAACTCGTCCTTGAATATGCCGGAACGCGTTACTCCGGCTGGCAGATTCAGAAAAACGCCCGTACCGTGCAGGGGGAACTGCACCGCGCCCTCGGCGAGGTGCTCAGCGACCCACGGTTCGAAACCTACGGGTCGGGCCGGACCGACGCCGGCGTCCACGCGCTGGCGCAGGTCGCCCACCTCGACATCCCGGGCGCCCTGCCGACCAACACGCTGGTCACCAGAATCAACGACGCCCTGCCGCACGACATCAACGTGATCTCGGCAGAGCGCATGCCCCCACGCTTCCACGCGCGTCACAGCGCCACGGCGCGCCACTACCTCTACCAGATCTCACGACGCCGCTCGGCGTTTCACAAGCCGTATATCTGGTGGGTCAAGGAGCCGCTCGACCTCGCGCGCATGCGCGACGCCGCCGCCTGCCTCACCGGCTTCGCCGACTTCCGCGCATTCACGGACGACGACCCGGAAGAGAAGTCGACGCAGGTGCTGTTGACGAAGCTGGAGATCACCGAAGACGGCCCGCTCATTCTCGTGCGGGTGTCAGGCTCGCATTTCCTGTGGAAGATGGTCAGGCGCCTGGTGGGTATCCTGGTGGCGTGCGGGAAGGGCGACCTGTCACCGGAGGCGGTCGAACGGTTGCTGACGAGCGATTCCCCGCTGCCGGCGCAACTCACGGCACCGGCAGCGGGGCTGTTTCTGGAACGAGTGGATTACTAATGCTTTACCACTTGACGATGATGCGTCCCCACGTCGTGTGCGCGGTGTACGGCGCATACGTGTAGTAGAGCAGCATGTTGTTGCCGGCGGTCAGGGTCTGCTGGGCCTGCGAGTCCAGTGTGAAGTCCTGCACCTCGTATTTGTCATACCCGTAGCTGACGCCGATGGCGAAGCGCTTGTTGATGTTGTAGACGGCGTCCACCGTGCCGCGGGTCAGGTCACTCTTGACGGGCGGCAGGGCCCGGGGGGTCGGCAACGTCGACGGCACAATCGCTTCCTGCGGCAGCGTGCGGTCGGCGACCGCGCCGGTGATGTACTCGTAGGTCGCCCGCGTGCGGTTGTAGTCGTAGCTCATCCGCAGGTCGAGTTTGTCTCCGAGGTCGGTGAGGTCCAGGCTGGCAATCACCGAGTGCACCTTGTCCGCCGCGTCCGTCGCCCAGTTACGGGACGGGTCCGTGAACTGCACGCCGGGGTTCGCCTGGCGTGAACGCTGCAGCGACCGGTAGTCTTCATAGCTGTACGAGACGCCCAGCCCCACCTTCTCGCTCGGCGTGCCGTCAATGCCAATCGAATACACGTCGTGATTGTTGTCGCGCAGGCCGAACTCGCTGGCCAGGTAGTCATCACGCCCGATGGCCGACGACACATTCAGGGCCCAGTTCATCACGGGCATGAACGACGCAATCACCGTGAAGCGATCACGGTCGCGATTCGCCAGATCGAAGTGCCGCATGCCGGGCTGTTCGTTGGCATGGATCAACGCGTTGACGTCAAACCCCTCGCCCCGGCGCTGCGCATGTTCGTAGACCGCGCGCACACTGATCACACCCGTGCTGAGCGTATCCAGCTTCACGCGCATCACGTTGTCGACCGTCTCTTCGTAGATCCGGTGCGTGCGTTCGTCGCTGTAGCGCCCGTAGCCGAGCGTCAACGCCGCCGGCCCCTTCGGAGTGATCCGGAAGTCGGCATCGAGATTCAGGCGGGTCAGACTGAATCCCTCGGCGTGCAGCGGCGACGCCGGCGTCGACACGTTGCCGTCATACGCCACCTTCTTTGTGGCGGTGAAGGTCGGCAGCTTGTTGTCGTAGTCGTAGTACTTCAGACGCGCGTTCACGCTGAACAGCGAGGAGGGGCGAGACGTGAAGTTCAGGTTGAAGCCCGAAATCTGCGCTTCGCCGTTCAGCGTGCCACGCTCAGGCGAGCCGGCAGCCACCGCCACCGCGGTATTGCTCGTCATCGGGAGAATGACGCCGTTGTCATCCTTGAGGGTGCTCATCGTGGCGTAGGCCGTCAGCCGCGACTTGCGCGGCAACTTGATCGACACCATGCCGTTGACGCCCAGCTGTGTGCTGCTCACCGGCAGGCCCAGGCGGCCCGACGAGGGCGTGCCGGAGATGTCGGTCGCGCGCAACGGGTTGTCGAACACCACGGACGTCACGTCGTTCTTGAACCACGACCCGGTATACCCGGCGCGGAACAACATCGACCCGCGCTCGATTTCCGCGGAGGCTTCGAAGTCCGTCAGCGTGTGATCAATCGGCGCCGCAAACTCGACGACCTGACTGTGGCCAAACGATCCGCCAGACGGCTGGCTGCCGTCCCGGTAGGTCTGCTTGAGCGCGACCTTCAATGAACTCTGCGGCGTCGGCAGGTACTCAAGAGCACCGCCGGCCGAGTGGCGTTTGGACTTCAGGTCGAACATCGCGGACCCGTTGACCAGTGCCTGCACCGCCGCCGGACGAGCGGCCGTGGACAGCCCCTGCAACTGGGTCTGGATCGCATCGCTGAGGCGGAACTCGCCGACCAGGTTGGTACTGTACGGCGACCGTGTCGTTCGGCTGAGCAACATCGGGATCTGATCCCACTGTGCCCACCCCTTCAACAGGCCGGGCTTGGCAAAATCAAACCGGTACCGCTGATCGCCGCGGGCCACATGATCGGCGGCCCCGACGAAATACCAGCCGTCCGATCGGGCGCGCCAGCGGAACGTCTCGAGGAACAGGCCGTCCCCGAGATCGCGGTACCGCTCGTAGCGGGCGGCATCCCCCTTCAGGCTGGATCCGCGCACACCCAGATCAACCGATCCGGTGTTGGATGACGACGTCTCCTGTGCCGAGACGGCAGCGGGGACGAGAGCGCAAAGCAGAAGTGCGAGTGCTGTGTAGTGGCGCATGATGTCCCTCCGTTACCGCACAAACATGTTGCCCGCGGGGTGATTCGACCCGTGGATGGTGGAGTGACAGGTCACACAGGAGCGCGCGAAGACTCGGACGCTGGTGGCGACAAGGCCGGCGTCATAGATGGTCGACGGGTGCCGCGTGGCGATGTGACACCGCTGACACAGGGCCGGCGGCTTCGCCACCAGCATGCGGTCGTTGGCCGCGCCGTGGGGATCGTGGCAGGTGGTGCAGCCGTCGCGCGACGGCGCATGTTCCCAGAGGAACGGGCCGCGTTTGTCGGCGTGACACGACACACACGAGTCGGCGACCGAGTCACCCTTGCGCAGCAGCTTGACGCTGGTCGATCCGTGGATGTTGTGACAGGTCGAACATTCCATCTTGCCTTCGCGGACGGGCATATGGCCCGAACGGTCCACCTTCGACGCCTTGTCGCGGTGGCAGGAGGCACAGACTTCCGTCTGCGTCTTCTTCTTGAGCTGGCCCTTCTCGGACGCGGGTGTGTGCACCGAGTGGCACGTGATACACGCGACACCGCGCGACTCGTGCTGGCTGCCATCCCACAGAGCATGTTCACCCTTGGAGTGGCACGTGGTGCAGGTGGCATCCGCCTACGCCGCGGTCATCGTCTTGAACGACGCCGGCTTGACGCTGACGGGGTCCTCGACGTGTTGGCTGCCTGGTCCATGGCAGGATTCGCAGCCCTGCGTCGCCGCCGGGGTCCGGGCATCCGCCGCGCGATGATGCGGCGAGTCCTTGTAGGCCGCCATCGCCTCGTCGTGGCAGGTCAGACAGGTGTCCTGCCCCACATACGTCGCGCCGCCTGCGGCGACCGCTGCGGGCACCGCCTGAGCAGGATTCTGCTGAACTGCGGAATCTTTCCCAACCGACAAATCAGGCGCATTCGCGCGCATGCTGCCAAACGCGGCAATCCAGGCAATAAAAGCGCATGCAACCCACAATTTCGGGCCTAATCTGCGGATATGTTGACCCATACATTCCTCCGGACGAACGAAATCCGACCTGAGCAGCCGGCGTGCAAACACGCGCACCGACCTTCAGCTCAGCAAGTCCTGTGCCGCTACTTTTTGGCTAATCCGAACTTTTCAATCCGATATCGGATTTGATCCCGATGCAGCCCAAGCAGGGTGGCCGCACGCGTCTGATTCCCCCCAGAGCGCTCGAGCGCCTGCTCGACCAGACTCCGCTCGACGTCTTCCAGGTTGACGCCTTGTGGCGGGAGGGTGAACGGGGTCTCAACTTCCGCGCCAGGCGTCGGAATCGGGGTGCCAATGGTCCCGAAATCCGCCGGCTGCAAGGTCCCGTCTTCGGTCAGCAGCACCGCCCGCTCCACCAGGTTCCGCAACTCGCGCACGTTCCCCGGCCACCCGTGGGTCTCAAGACGACGCACGGCCTCGGCGGACAACCCGGGAACCCGGCGCTTGAACTCCTTCGCGAATGACTCGACGAAATGCTGCGCGAGCAACGCGACGTCTTCGCCCCGCTCACGCAACGGCGGCACCTCGATGCGAAGCACGTTCAGCCGGTAGTACAGGTCGTCACGAAACTTGCCCGACCGCAGGGCTTCCTCGAGTTGACGGTTCGTCGCCGCCACCACGCGGACATCGACATGCACATCCGCCATCCCCCCGACGCGCCGGAACGTCTTCTCCTCAAGAAAGCGCAACAACTTCGCCTGCAGCGCGGGCGTCATTTCGCCGATTTCATCGAGGAACACGGTGCCGTCGTCGGCCTGCTCGAGCAACCCACGTTTCTGCTGCCGGGCATCCGTGAACGCGCCACGCTCGTGACCGAATAACTCGGATTCGAGGAGGGTTTCCGGAAGTGCCGAACACGTGATGTTGAGGAACGGACGCGCCGCCCTGTTGCTGGAATAGTGGATGACCTTGGCGATCAGGTCCTTGCCCGTGCCGCTTTCGCCGGTGATGAGCACCGTGGAGCCCGGACTGGTCGCCACCTTGCGGACCAGTGTCTTGATTCGCTGCATCGGCTCGGACTCCCCGATCACCGATGCCGGACTGAACGGCCGGGCCAGCCCGGTCCGCAGGGTCCGCAGTTCACGACGCAGCCGGGTGGTTTCCAGCGCGCGGTCGACGCGCAGCGCCACGTCGTCCAGATCAAACGGCTTTGTGGCGTAGTCGAAGGCACCGCCCTTCACACTTTCCACAACGGTTTCGATCCCCTTGTGGGCGGTGAGCATCATCACCAGCATGTCGGGGTCCATCTCGCGCAGACGCCGCAAGGCCTCGAGCCCGTCGCCATCCGGCAGCTGGTAATCCAGCAGGACCAGGTCGACGCCGTGGTCGGCTTGCTCCAGGGTCTCGGCGACACTGCCGGCCTCGAGCACCTCATGACCGTCCGACCGGAGCCGCTCGACCAGCGACCACCGGATCAGGGCTTCATCATCAACAACTAGGACTCGTCTTCCGGCCATCGCGCAGCAGTATAGGCCTCATCAACGAGGGCGACGACTTTGCCGATATCGAACGGCTTGTCCACGACCGTCACCACCCCGGCCCGACGAGCCAGCGCCGTTTGATCGTGAGTGCCGTATGCGGTCATCAGAATCAGAGGCACATGGGGATGCCGGGCCCGAAGGTCATGCACCAGTGAGAGGTCGTTCACGTCAGGGAGTCTCAGATCGAGCAGAATCACAAACGGCTGCCCGTCAAGCTCGTTGGCCACCGCCCGCGCCTCGGCCCCGTTGGCGGCCTGCCGCACCAGCCACCCGGCCTCTGCCAGCCCCTCGGACACAGACCACCGAATCAACGCCTCATCGTCGACCACAAGTACGCTTCGCGGTAGTTTTCCCTGCATCATGGGTAGAATTCCCCAAACGGTGGTCTGTTCACCGCCAGAAACGCACATGTTCGCCCCTGTTATTCAAGGATTGGGCCATCCCATGTCACCGGATCTCGTCCCAGCTCTTCGCCGGTCGCTCAAGGATCTGGAAGACCTGAAGTATGCGCTTGACCAGTCCGCGATTGTCGCCATCACCAACGTGCAGGGCGACATCACCTACGTGAACGATACGTTCTGCGCCATCTCCAAATATCCGCGCGAGACCCTGATCGGGCGCAACCACCGGATTCTCAACTCCGGACTCCACGGACTGGAGTTTTTCAAGGAGATGTATCGCACGGTGGCCCAGGGCCGTGTGTGGCGTGGAGAAATCCGGAACCGGGCCCGCGACGGCTCCCTGTACTGGGTGGACACGACCATCGTGCCCTTCCTGAATGACGAGGGGAAACCCTACCAGTACGTCTCCATCCGGTATGACATCACCGAGCGCAAACGTTCGGAAGCGGCGCTTCGCGACCAGGCGTCCCTGGCCCAGCTCGGCAAACTCGCTGCGGTGGTCGCGCATGAGGTGCGCAACCCACTGGCGGCAATTCGGGGTGCTCTGCAGGTGATCGGAAAACGGCTCGACGCGAAGAGCCAGGAAGTGGCCGTGATCCAGGAAGTGATCGCGCGCGTGGACGGCTTGAGCGAGATCGTGCAGGACCTGACGCAGTTCGCCCGGCCGCGGCAGCCTGCGCCGATTGCCGTCCCGCTCAGCACGTTCGTCTCAAGCCTGGTGTCCCTGGTGTCGCAGGACCCGACGATGGCGCAGGTGAAGGTGGAGGTGGCGGTCGAGGATGCCACCATTCATGTGGATGTCGATCAAATCCAGCAGGCGTTTCTCAATCTGCTCATCAACGGTGCGCAGGCGATGCAGGGCACCGGGCGGATCACCATCACGGGAGTCACCCGGGACGACACGTGCGAAATTTCGATTCGCGATGAGGGCCCCGGCATTTCCGCCGAGGTGCGCGATCACTTGTTCGAGCCCTTTTTCACGACCAAACATCGGGGCACAGGTCTCGGGCTCGCCACCGCCAGACGCATTATTGACAGCCACGGCGGCAGCCTGACGCTGGAAATTCCGGAGGGGGGCGGCACCATCGCTCGCATTCGCGTCCCGCTGGCGCGGCCCTGAAGGGGGGCACACGATTTGCAACAACCAGTCGTGGAGGCCGAGATGGTTGCCATCAAGAAGATCCTCGTTCCGACCGACTTCAGTGACCCGGCGGCGGCTGCGTTGAGATACGGCGTGGCGCTTGCCGAGGAGTTCGGCAGCACATTGCACCTGATCCACGTCGTGCCCGAGCCGTACGTCTATCCGTGGGGCACGGAGATCTCGACCATGCCGCTGGTGGACTTGCTGACGCAGTCGGAAGCCCAGGCGAGCGAGCGGCTGAAGACGCTTGTGGACGACCGCGGTGCGATGAAGGGCCGGGTGAAAACCTCCACTGCCATTGGCACCCCGGTGGACCGCATCCTCCAGTACATCGGGGATGAGGGTATTGACCTGATCGTGATGGGCACCCACGGCCGCGGCGCAGTCGGGCACCTGCTGCTTGGATCGGTGGCCGAGCGGCTCGTGCGGCGGTCACCCGTGCCGGTGCTGACGGTCAAGCACTAGCCTGAAATGAGCTCGGAGGCGATTATTTCGTCCGTTTGCCCCTAACTGACCCTGTTCAGGAGAGTTAGGGGCAAGAATGCGAAATAATCGCCTCCGAGCTCATTTCAGTATGTGATGCGCCTGGTGCGCGCCGGCGCCCGCGGGGTGCCGATGCGGACGCGGATGTCGAGCGCGCGCGCGCCACGCGTCATGACGCGCAGCGGATTGATGTCCAGTTCCTGAATCTCCGGACACGCCGTCACCAGCGCGGAGACACGAAGCAACACGTCCTTGAGGGCCGCGACGTCGGCAGGCGGCGCACCACGATGCCCCTTCAGCAGGGCCGCTCCGCGCAGCGACGCGATCATCTCCTCGGCGTCGCGCTCGGTGAGCGGGTGCAGCCGGAAGTCGGCATCGTGCAGCAACTCCGCCAGGATGCCGCCGCTCGCGCACGCCATCACAGGGCCGAAGATGGGATCGTCTGTGACGCCGACGAGCATCTCCACGCCGCTGCCGACCATCGCCTGCAACAGACCACCCGTCATCGCGTCGCCCAGCCGTGACTGCATGTCGCGCCACGCCTCGCGCACCGCGGACTCCCCCATCAGGCCGACCCGCACGCCGCCGACTTCGGTCTTGTGGAGGATGGTCGGGCCGACGGCCTTGAGCACCACCGTCCCGCCGATGGTCGCCGCCGCGTCTACGGCCTCCTGCTCGGTCGTGACCTGCAGACTGGCCGGCACGGGAATGCCCGCCGCCATCACCAGCATCTGGGCCTCATCGGCAGTAACCCATCCGCCACCACGCGCCACCACGCTGTCCACCACCTGACGAGCGGCGTTGACGTCAATGCCGATCTCCGGCGGCGCCTCCTCCGGCGTCGCCCGCCACGCGCCGTACGTCGCCGCACGCGCCAGCGCCACAGCCGCCGATTCGGGAAACGCAAAACAGGGAATCGGCGCCAGCATCGGGGCCGCCCCCTGCGCCGACATGAAGATCCCCAGCACCGGCTTCCCAGGGACTGCCGCCGACGCCGCCCGCACCGCGCGCGCCACATCTTCGGGATGCGTGACGAGGGGCGGAATGAAGATCACCAGCACACTGTCGACGCGCTCATCACGCAACAACGCCGCCAGTGCGCGCCCGTAACTTTCGGCCGTCGCCGACGCGATCATGTCCACGGGATTCCCCACGGACGCCGCAGGCGGCAGGAACGATCGCAGTTCGGCAATGGTGTCGTCGCTCAACGACGGCAGTTCCAGTCCCTGCGCCTCACACGCGTCAGCCGCAAGAATGCCCGGGCCACCGGCATTCGTCAGAATCGCCACGCGACGTCCACCGGGCAGCGGCTGGTGCGCCAGCAGCGTCGCCACATCGAACAGTTCCTCGAGCGTGTTGGTGCGAATGACACCCGCCTGTGCAAACAACGCGTCCACCACCGCATCGCTGCTGGCCAGCGCGCCGGTGTGCGACGAGGCTGCACGCGCACCGGAGGCCGAGCGTCCGGACTTCACCGCCACGATCGGCTTCTCTCGCGCCACTCGCCGGGCAATCTGACTGAACTTCCTCGGATTCCCGAAGCTCTCCAGATACAGCAAAATCACACACGTCCGCGGGTCCTCCGCCCAGTACTGAATCAGGTCGTTACTCGACACATCGGCCTTGTTGCCGACCGACACAAACGTCGAGATCCCCAGGTCCAGCCGGCGCGCATAGTCGAGGATCGCGAGGCCCAGTGCACCGCTCTGCGTCGACATCGCCACACGGCCGGCCGGCGGGTATACCGGTGAAAACGTCGCGTTGAGATTCACCGCCGGATCCGTGTTGAGCAACCCCATGCAGTTGGGGCCGACCATCCGCACGCCGGCCGCCCGCACCTTGTCGAGCAGCGCCGCTTCGAGCGCGCGGCCCTCAGCGCCGACTTCACCAAACCCCGCGGAAATCACGACCAGCGCCTTCACCCCTTTGGCGATGCACTCATCCACCGCCTCCAGCACGCGCGCCGCCGGCACCACAAGCACCGCCAAATCCACAGTCCCGGGAATGTCAGTCACCCGCGCAAACACCTGGCGCCCGCCCATTTCTCCGGCCAGGGGATGCACCGGATACACCGGCACCGCGCACCCGGCATCCACGAGGTTGTGAAACACCTCGCTGCCGATGCGGCCACGCTCACGGTTCACGCCGATTACCGCCACACCACGCGGCTCAAAAAACGGACGCATGGATGCGGCTGCCGCCGTGCGCGCCCTCGCCGCGCGGCGATCGAGATACGCCTCGGTCGGTCCGAGATCCAGCGACACGTGCAGCGTGCCCGGCTCTCCATCCGGATGTTGCGACACCGCGAAGCCCGATGAGGCAAACAACTCGACAATCGTGCGGTCCTCGCGAGGCACCCACGCATCAAACACCGTCACCCCACCCTGGCGCGCATCGTCGGCCAGCAACTCCAGCACCCGTGTGCCGATGCCACGGCCTTCAAATCCAGGCGCGACGGCCATCGCGACGTCGGCCCGCCCCGGCATGTCCGACTGCCGGCGGTACCCAGCCACGACCTGCAGCTGTCCGCTCACGCCCCCCACCACCACGACGGCGGGGTCGGCGTCGGCAAGCCCCAGGCCGCGCAGCCACTGACCGTGCCGCTGCACCTGGGAAAAAAACGACTCCGGAAGGACCACCGCATCGGCCGGCATCGCCGGTCGGAGGTGAAGAGTGGTGCCGTCGCGCAGGACGATGTCGGCTGTCATACACTGAGGTCCATGGCTACACACATCACGACCGCTGATGTCGAAAGCATGGCATCGGCCACCCACGTCAGGGCCGCACGCCTGTCACACGCCTCCAGTGTGCTCGGATGGTGGCATGAGCGCAAGTTCGTCGCCGAAATCGACGACTTCACGCGGGCGCTGCGCAGCCTCTCGCAACGGGCGATTGAACACGCCACCGACGAGGAGATTCGCGAGATTGGCGCCAAAATGGACGCGATCATTGCGGACGCGGAAGTCTTCATCGGCCGTCACGACAACTCGAGCCTCAAACGGGTGGAACGGGATCGCCATCTGGTCACCCGCATTTACGAATTACGGGCCTCGTTCGAAAAAATAGCCCATGGCGTTACGGCACAACACGGCATGACCGACCTGCGATGGAAGGTCAAGCTCGACACGGCGCACCGGAATGAATCATGATCGGCCCTGTCGTCTGCGGCATCGACTTCTCGGCACAGTCACGCCGGGCGCTCGCGTGGGCTCGCCTGCTGGCGGATCGTCTGGAGCAACCACTGGTGGTGGTACATGCCGTGGAACCCGTGCTCGCCGATGCGGCACGGCTCACCTACGGACCTGATGCGCTGCAGGCGTCGATCGATCCCGAATTGAAGACATTTGCCGGGTCAGCCGCCGCGTTCCACATCGGCGTGGGCGATCCGGCGAGTGTGATCAACGGTGCGGCACTGGCGCGCAACGCGTCGATGGTGGTGGTCGGCACGCAGGGACACGGCCGCGCGGCCCGTGTGTGGTTTGGCTCCACCACCATGCGGCTCCTGCGGGAGACCACCATTCCTGTATTGTGTGTGCCGCCGACCACGACCGATGTGCCGGAGGTCGCCGCGCTGGTCGTGGGCACGGATTTCAGTGACGCCTCCTCGGGTGCGCTGGAGACTGCCGTCGCCCTCGGATCGCGCTGTGGTGTCCCGGTCACCTGCCTGCACGTGGTGCCCACGGTGTCGGCCTATTCGCGGTGGAATGACCTGGTGAAGGGTGCGGAAGACGCCGCGGTCCGGTCGGCGCGCCGCCGGATGGCGGATGCCACCGCAGCCCTCACGGCGGTGGATGCCGTCACCACCGACGTGCGCACAGGCGATGCGGCGGAAGTATTGCTGGACGCCGCCCGGCAACGCGGCACTCTGATCGTTGTCGGCCTTGGCGGCGCGAACACCGATCAGCGTCCGGGCACCACGGCCTATCGTTTGGCGTCCGGTGCGGAGACGCCGGTGCTGGGCGTGCCACCACGGCGCACCTGAGGCCGCCGTTCACCCAACCACCAGGCCGGACGCCGCACACGGCGTAATCCGAACCGGTCGACCGTGTGCGTCTCGATGTGCGCCATGGCCACCTCCAGGTCGTCGGTGACCTTCAGCAGATCCAGATCGCGCGGCGACATCGCACCGGCCTGCACCATCTCGCGCAACAACACCATGTACGGTTCCCAGTACGTCGTCCCGACCAGCACCACCGGGAAGTTGGCGATCTTGTTGGTCTGAATCAGCGTCAGCGCCTCATTCAGTTCATCCAGCGTGCCGAGGCCCCCGGGTAACACCACGAAGCCGTAGGAGTACTTGAACAGCAGCACCTTGCGGACAAAGAAGTAGTGGCAGGTGACCCACCGGTCGAGGTACTTGTTGTGCGCCTGTTCAAACGGCAGCTTGATGTTGCAGCCGACTGACAGACCACCGTGATCGTGGGCGCCGCGGTTGGCAGCCTCCATGATGCCGGGGCCACCGCCGGTCATGACCGCAAAGCCCATCTCACTTAACCGGCGGCCGACGTCGCGGCCGATGTCGTAGTACGGATGGCCTTCGTTGAACCGGGCCGATCCGAAGACCGAGATGCAGGGGCCGACAAAGTGCAGTGTACGGAACCCGACGACGAAATCGCGAAGCGCCCGCCAGAGCAGTTGCAGCTCACGGAGTCGGGAGTGGGGACCTTCGAGCAGGAGGCGATCGGACTGACCGGGGTTGATGTCGTTCACGGGTAGAGCCACTCGGAGGTCCATCCTTCGCCGACGCGATCAAACGCCTGCCGCGTATGGAGTCGGCCGATGCCTGCCTTCCAGAATTCAATGTGGTGGGGCACAAGGCGGAAGCCCGACCAGAACGGCGGACGCGGCACGGCGCGGCCGACATACCGCGCCCCGATGGCGGCCGCACGCGCAAGCAGCGTCGCCTGACCGGCGAGCGGCTCACTCTGGCGCGAGGCCCACGCGCCGATCTGACTCTCGCGCGGGCGCGTCGCAAAGTATGCGTCGGCTTCCTCGTCGGGCACCGGCACGACCCCCCCTTCGATGCGCACCTGACGATCGAGCGCCGGCCAATAGACACACAGCGAGGCGTGGGGCGTGTGGGCGAGCTCGCGGCCCTTGCGGGATCGAAGATTGGTGAAGAAGGTGAATCCCCGCTGGTCCACATACTGAATCAGCACCATGCGGCCCGCCGGGCGGCCGGAGTCACTGACGGTGGAAAGACAGGCGGCCTTCGGGTCGAATCCTCCCCGAGCGACCGCCTCGTCCAACCATTCGCGATAGTGTGCGATCGGATTAGTCACACATTGACGTATATCACTTCCGCTTCACGCCGAGCTCACCCAGTTTCCGCGCGAGGTCATCGCCGGCCGTGCCGGTGCTGACCTGCGTGTCGATATGGAGAATCTTCCCGTCCGGCCCGATGTAGAAGGTCCGCCGGCGCGCCATGCCCATGGGGGACAACACGCCGTAGGCGGTTGCGACATCCTTTTCAGGATTGGCAAGAATGGGGAAGTCGGCTTCGTTCTCTTTCGCGAACCTCGTATTGGTCTCGGCGTCGTCGACGCTCACCATGAAGTACGCGACATCAAACTGCTGAATCGTCTGGCCGCTCGCACGGAGCGACTTGCATTCAGCCGTTCAACCACCGGTAAATGCCTTCGGGAACCACGCCAGGACGACCGCGCGTCCCTTGTAGTCCGAAAGCCGATGGGTCTTGCCATCCGAACCGGCGAGGGCGAATGCGGGCGCTTGATCGCCCACCTTCAACTCGACGGCCGGCGTCTGGGTCAGGGTGGCGGCGGCAATACTCGCTACGAGCACCGACGCGGTCAGCCCCACGAGGGACAGGGTCTTCATAATTGGGCCGGACTCCTTTTGGCGGTATCTTACCCTCTGCATGGCGAACTTCTACGATCGCGTCGCCGCGGCCGCCGACCGCTTCCCCACCCTCCATGCGGTCGAGCTGCAGACCCCGGACGCCCTGATTCCCACCACCTACCGCCAGTTGACCGAGGAAGCCGCCGCGTTTGCCGCCTGGCTTCACGGCCGGGGCATCGTCGCCGACGACCGCGTCGCGATTCTCGGCGACAACGACGCCCGGTGGATTGCGGTCTACTTCGGCATCCTGCGGCTCGGCGCCATCGCCGTTCCCCTGGACACGGCCTACAAGTCCGGCCAGGTACGGACCGTGCTGGAGAACTCCGGCGCCCGCCTCATTTTTACGACAACGAGGTATGAGGACGGGGTGCGGGCGGCGTGCGCGGGGTTGTCACCCGCGCCCGACGTGCGGCTGATGCACGAACTGCCGCCAGCCGCACCGGCCCCGCCAGTGGTGGCGCGCGGCGACCAGGAGGCCGCGGTCATTTTGTACACGTCCGGCACCACGTCGGATCCCAAGGGGGTTGTCCTCACACACGGCAACCTGGAAGCGGAGCGGCAGGCGGCGTTTTCCGTCGTGACCGTGACGGAAACCGACGCGGTGCTCGGCGTGCTGCCGCTGTTCCATTCCCTCGCGCAGATGGCGAACCTGTTGTTGCCGCTTGCGGTGGGCGGACGTGTCGTGTTTCTGCAGAGCGTCAACTCGACGGCGCTCCTGGAAGCCCTGCAGCAGCGGCAGATCACGATCTTCGCGTGTGTCCCGCAGTTCTTTTATCTGATCCATCAGCGCGTCATGGGCGAGGTGGCCAAGGCCAACCCGGTGCGCCGCGCAGTCTTCCGCGTACTGCTCAGGACCAATGGATGGCTGCGCGAACGCACGGGATGGAACCCGGGACGCCGGTGGTTTGCCAAGGTGCACGCCGTGCTTGGCAGCCACATGCGGTTTCTCGTGACCGGCGGTTCGCGGTTTGATCCGGCGATCGGACGCGACCTGTACGACATGGGGTTTGCGTTGCTCAACGCGTACGGACTCACCGAGACCTCCGGGGGCGCCACCATCGTGCGTCCTGGCGACCGCTACACGACGTCGGTCGGCCAGCCCCTCAAGGACGTCGCGATCCGCATCGCGCCGCAGGAGCCTGGCGCGGATCGCGAGCAGGAAGACGGCGAAATTCTGATTCGCGGCCCCATCGTCATGCGCGAGTACTTCCGGCGGCCCGACGCCACCGGTGACACCTTGAAGGACGGCTGGCTGCACACCGGCGACCTTGGCCGCCTCGACGCGGACGGCCGGCTCTACATCACGGGCCGCAAGAAGGAAATGATCGTGCTGGCCTCGGGCAAGAACCTGTATCCAGAGGAAATCGAAGCGCATTATCGCGAAGCCGACGTCATCAAGGAACTGTGTGTGCTGGGACTCAGCCGGCCGGGTGAACCCATCGGCGAACGGCTGCATGCGGTGATCGTGGCTGATGAGAATGTGCTCCGGGAGCGTGGTGTCGTCAACGTGCAGCAACTGGTGCGCTTTGAGGTCGAAAGCCGCTCGGTGCACCTGCCCGCGCACAAACGCATCCTGACGTACGACATCTGGGTCGAGCCGCTGCCGAGAACCACCACGGGCAAGGTGAAGCGGCATGCGATCGAGAAGCGACTGCGCGAGCAGGCCGTGGTTGAGACCTCAGCTGAGACCGTTGTTCTGAGCGATGAGGAAACCACGTGGCTGACGGCGCCGACGCACGCCGAGGCGATGCAGATCATCGCGACACTGCTGAAGCGACCGACTGTCCGTCCCGACGCCAACCTGGATCTCGACCTCGCGCTTGACTCCATGGAGCGCGTCGAACTGCTCACCGCGCTTGAGCGGCAACACGGCTGCCGGGTCCTCCCGGAGACACGCGCGACCATCTTCACCGCCCGGCACCTGGTGGACGCGGTGCTGGCGGCACGGAGCGCTCGGGCTGAGGGAAGGAGCCCAGGGGCGGCAGCCCCCGGGGCCGAAACGATGTGGGAGTCCATCCTCCACGAACCCATCGACCCCGAGCTTGAACAGCAACTGCGACATACGCCCTTCCTGCGCACCGCCTTCTTCTTCGTCATTGTCCGGACGATCGCCGGCGTCGTGTATCTGCTGACCCGCGGACGGTCGACCGGACGCAACCATCTGCCAGACAAGGGGCCGTTCGTCATCAGCCCGAATCACCAGTCGTATCTCGATGGATTCGTGCTGCTGGGCACGCTTCCCTTCGGCACGCTGCGGCAGATCTTCGCGGTGGGTGCCGCCGAGTACTACCAGACTCCGTTCATGAAGTGGGCTGCCCGCGTGACGAATGTCATTCCGGTGGACGCCGATGCCAATTTGGAACGTGCGATGAAGGCGGGCGCCTCCGGTCTGCGGCTCGGGAAGGTGCTGATGCTTTTCCCGGAAGGTGAACGGTCAATCGACGGCGAGCTGAAAGCCTTCAAGAAAGGTGCGGCGATTCTCTCCGCCCATTGTCAGGCGCCGATTGTGCCGGTCGCGATGGACGGACTGTTCGAGTTGTGGCCCCGCAGCCGTCCGTTCAACTGGCGCGGACTGCTGCCCTGGCGCGCCACGCCGGTGCGGCTCGACATCGGCCCTTCTCTCTCCGTTGTACCGGGGAAGTATGCTGAGGGAACGCAGGCGTTGCGCGACGCAGTCGCGCGCATGTGTGACGCCCTGCGACGGAGGTCCCAATGAGCAGCAGCCAGACCGGCGACGGCATGTTCGATTTCGTCAACCAGTACTTCGACCATGCCGCCCGCTGGAGTGACCATCCCCAAGGCCTGCTCGAGCAGATCAAGGCCTGCAACAGCGTGTACCGCTTCAGCTTTCCGTTCAGGAATGACGACGGCACGATCGAAGTGATTCGCGCGTGGCGCGTGGAACACAGCCATCACAAATTGCCGACCAAGGGCGGCATCCGCTACGCGTCCCATGTGGATGAGGAAGAAGTGAAGGCGCTGGCGGCACTGATGACGTACAAGTGCGCCATCGTGGACGTGCCGTACGGCGGTGCCAAGGGCGCCGTACAGATCGATCCGAAACAGTACTCGGTGGAGCAGCTTGAGCGCATCACCCGCCGCTACACCCACGAATTGGTGAAGAAGAACTTCATCGGCCCAGGCATCGACGTCCCAGCTCCGGACTACGGGACGGGGGAACGTGAGATGGCGTGGATTGTCGACACCTACATGGCGCTGCATCCCGGATCGCTCGACGGCGTGGGCTGCGTCACCGGCAAGCCCGTCACCCAGGGCGGCGTGCGTGGCCGGCGCGAAGCCACGGGCCGCGGGCTGTACTTCGCCGTCCGCGAAGCGGCGAGTTTCGCTGACGACATGAAGGCGCTCGGCCTCCCGCCAGGGCTCGAAGGCAAACGCGTCGTCGTGCAGGGCCTCGGCAATGTCGGCTATCACGTGGCGAAGTTCTGCCATGAAGGCGGCGCACGCGTGATTGGTCTGGCCGAATACGAAGGCGCGATCATGAACACGGCCGGACTCGATCCGGATGCCGTCGTCGCGCATCGCAAGGCGACGGGATCCCTCCTGGGATTCCCAGGCGCGACCGACATCCCGCACTCGGCCGACGCGCTCGAACTCGACTGCGACATCCTGATTCCGGCGGCACTGGAAAACGTGTTGACCGGCGGGAACGCCGCTCGCGTGAAGGCCAGGATCATCGTCGAAGGCGCGAACGGCCCGACGACACCTGAGGCGGAAGCGGTGTTCCGGGATCGCGGCATCATGGTGATTCCCGATCTGTATGCGAATGCTGGCGGCGTCACGGTGTCCTACTTTGAGTGGCTGAAGAACCTGTCGCACGTCCGGTTCGGCCGCATGAACAAGCGGCTGGAGGAACGTGACGAGGCGTCGTTTGTGCAGGCGCTCGAATCGCTCACGGGCAAGAAACTCTCCGACGAGCAGAAGCGCACATTGGTGCACGGCGCGTCCGAAGAGGACATCGTCAACTCCGGCCTTGAGGAAACGATGATCGTGGCGTACCACGCGATTCGCGACGCGCTGAAGCGCAATCCGAAATTGGGCGACCTGCGGGCCGCGGCATTTCTCACGGCCATCGACAAGATCGCCATGGCTTACAAGGAATTGGGAGTGTTTCCGTAATGCGCCAGCGAGGGTGGGCGCCCGTCGCACCATTGGCGGTGATCTGTCTCTTCCTCGCGAGCGTGGCCGAGGCACAGGGTCCGCCCACGGGCCCTGTTGCCTCGTTGCCTGAAAGCGAGCTCGGCATCAAGTCCCGCGTGTCGCTGATGGTGTCGGGCGGGCTCGACCTCGACCTCTTCGGCGAAGTGGTGGTGCCGGGGCTGAACTGTGACCCGGACCTCTCCGAAGGTCCGACCGCGTGCCGCAGCCAGAGCCGCATCGTCCAGTCGACACTGGTGGGACACTACCCGGACGTCTACGTCGCCGTACCGAAGCGTTTCCACGCCAGTGCGGGCATCGGCATCTTCCAGAAGGATGAGCTGATCATCCAGGTCCCTCGGGCAGGTCGTGACGAGCGCCGGGTCGCAGCCGCTTCGCGCGACGTTCACCACCTACGAAGACAGCTCGATCGAAGGCGGCTGGCGGCACTACTTCCGCGCGGTCGGCCGCAGCAAGTCGTACGTGAACCTGACGTACGGCCGCCGGAAGGTCGAGGCCATCACGGCGGACCTGACCACCGGTGGCGCCACTGGCAGCCTCGGCACCGTCCGCTTCTACGACGCGGCCACCCTGCAGACCGCCGCGACCGTGTTCGGCATCACCTACGAACGCTGGCACATGGGCATCTTCGTGGAAGCCGGTGCCCGCTGGACGCCGCGTCTCGTCCGCCGGGACGATGACCTGCGCCCCCTCGGGGTCGAGATGATCAACAACACAGGCGCCCGCATCTTCATGCCGGCCAACGTGGGGTTGATGGTCAGGTTCTAGGGCGTCGGGACTTCGGAACTCCGCAACAGGCGCCGCGCGGCAATCTGCGCGTGGCGCCGCCGCCGCGTCAGCTCGGCGTACAGGTCCTTTTGCATCAGCCGGATGCGCGGGGGCGCCGGCCGGGGTGTGAACATCGCCGCCGTCTCAGGCCGATCCCCAATCAACACCAACTGCCGTGCCGCCGTGCCATGAAATCGCTGCATCTTCCGCCTCCATGTCCAGAGGCTAAGTGGGGGGTGTGACAGGGCTGGACACGGTCCATAGTCCGCAGCGTGCCCGCCGTAGCCTTGGCGCAGGCGGGGCCGCAGTCCGCGGTCCAGGGGGCGGATGGGCAATAATGAGCGGCCAATGAGCCGCCCTGTCGAGATCACCAGACTTGAAGGCTTCAGCGACGCCGTGTTCGGCTTTGTGCTGACGCTGGCGCCGGTCGGGCCACCCACGATGGACCCGGCGACGATTCCCAACATTGCCGCGATGGGCATCCCCTCGTCATGGTGATCCACAGCGGCGGCGTGGTCCTCGTGGTCGGCACGTTTCTGCTGCCGCACCACCGCGCGCGGAAGCGCCGGGACCAGCTGCAGCTGGATGCCATGCAGCTCACCGACCTGCGCTACGCCGTGCGTGGACACCTGATCGGCGCCGGCCTCGGCGTGGTGTCGCTGATCCTGGTGGGACTCATGCCGCATCAATCCGGCTGGAGCGACGACAAGGGTGGGCGTGCAAAGCACGCACTCAGCACAGCGCACCCAGCACCCAGCACAAGCGCCGAGCACCCAGCACCGAGCACCCAGCACGACTCCAATGCGTAATCAGGAAGTTATTCGTCAATGGCAGATCCTGAAACACGTCGAGTCGTCGCGCACCGGCGTGACCATTCACGATCTGGCCGATCGCGCCGGGGTCACGACGCGCACGATCCGCCGGGACTTGCAGGCACTGCAGGAAGCCGGGTTCGCGCTGTTTGACGAAGGAGAAGAACACGACACCAAGCGCTGGAAACTCGACGCGCAGCCATTTCGCTCCGTGCAGGAAGGCCTGGCGGTCGAGGATGTCGCGGCCCTGTTCCTGAGCCGTTCGATCGTGGAGGCCCTGTCCGCATGGCCGCTGGCCGATCAGTTGCGGACGGCGCTGACAAAGATCGAAGGCGCGCTGAATCCCCGGATGCGGGAGTTCCTCTCCGCACTGCCGCAGGTCATCTCGACCAAGGCGGCACCAAAAGCCGGTGCCGGCCGCGACCTTGTGGACGTGACACGGCGCCTGTTTGACGCCGTGCGCGACCGCCGCATCGCCGACATGCGGTATTTCTCCGCGGCCAGTCATCGCGCCAGGGCGTACGTGGTGCATCCGTATCGCATTGCCCTCGCGCAGGGCGGCGTGTATCTGATCGCGTGGGTGCCGCAGTACGACGAGTTCCGAACCTTTGCCGTCGAACGCATCGAGCGCCTCTCGGTGCAGGAGACGACCTTCCGTCGCACCCGCGAGCTGCCCACCGACGTGTTTGGTTCATCACTCGGCGTGTTTGCCGCCGAGCCCGAACACATCGAAGTGGAATTCGCCGCACGGGTGTCTCCCTACGTCCGCGGCCGCGTGTGGCACGAGTCCCAGCAGGTCGCCGAACTGCCGGACGGCCGCCTTCGCGTCACCCTCAAGGTCTCCAACGACTGGGCCCTGCGCAGCTGGCTCCTCAGCTTCGGCGCCGACGCCCGCGCCCTCAGCCCGCCAGCGCTGGTCAAGGCGATGCGGGAAGAGCTGGCCAAGGCCGCTGGCCAGTACTTGTAGGGCGCGCTCATTGGACGTAGGGCGCGCTGAACTTGAGCGCGCCATTGGGGGACGGCCCGCTACAGTTCAGCGGGCCCTACGTGCCGGGCGGCCCTACGTACGGTCACTCGACGATCCCGAGTCGCTGAATCAACGTGCGCACGGCTCGGAAGAGCTGCGTATCCTGGCCGGATGTCCGCCACTCACCGAGCGGACGTTCGACCTCTACATCGACGGGCCGCGGCTTGAGTTCCATGTCGGTGCCGTCAGCCGCGCGCACGCGCATGCGAGGCAGCCGCAGTGTAGACCCGTCGAACAACGTCCTGTTCCACGTGTAGATGATCCAGCCGGCCGTCGGCTCGCCCACGATCGGACCGAGCTTGAGCGTGCGGTAGCCTTCCGTGAAGTCTTCAGCGTCCGACAATGAGTGCTGATTGACGACCAGCACCGTCGGTGACTCGAGCGCGCGCTGGCCGAGCACAGTCCGGGCGGGAGACTCAGGCAGACCACGCAGCGACATCCGCAGATACGGCTGACGCGCGAACACATCGAGCGCATATGCGTTCACGAACCCGCCGTTGTTGTTGCGAAGGTCGATGACGACGCCGTCGTGCCCGTGGTTCTCCACATCAAGATCCAGATGCAGTTGCTCCAGCGCTCCTGCACTCATGCTGGCCATGTGGACGTACCCCAGCCGGCCGCCGCTGACTTTCAGCACGTACTCCCGGTTGCGCTCGACCCACTGGCGATACACCAGACCCTTCTCGGTGGCCTGGTCCACCGGCCTCACCACCACCTCGCGTATGGGCCCGGCTGGCGAGGCCGACAACATCAGGACCACGCGTCGATTCACGGTGTGTGCAAGCGCGGCGTCGAGATCAAATGCGGCCCGCACGTCGGTGTTGTTCACCTGCCGCACGTAGTCACCGACGTTGATCTCACGAGTCACCGCCGCCGGGCCAAGCGTGATGACCTCAGTCACCCGCAGCCGTCCCTGCGTCTCAAACTCGCGGGCATCAAAGCGCAGCCCGAGCTTGCCGACCACCAGGCTGCCCCCGCCGCCACCACTGATTCCCAGGTGCGACGCGTTCAGGTCGCCGATCATCAGGCTCATGATCCGGCGCATCTCATCCGGCGTCGACGCCGCCTGCACGCGCGGTCCATAGATCTCGCGTGACGTTTCCCAGTTCACCCCGTGAAACTGGGGATCGTAGAAGTTGTCGCGCAGCAGCGTCCATGCCTCGCGGAAGACCTCCATCTTCTCCTGCTCAAAATCCGACGTGAACTCCGCCGTCACCGACAACGCGCGCGACGCACGGCTCTCCACCGTGGCAATCTGGATGCGTCCGGCTTCCAGGTAATACACCTCGCGACTGTCCGGGCTGAACTGCGCATCCGACTTTCCGCCGGCCGTTGTCGTCAACTGCCGAGCGACGGGACGATCGGCCGCGAGCTCGTCGAGCGGATACGTGTAGAGATTGGTCTGCCCGGCGACCGTGGCGGTGATTAACGCGAGTTTGCCGTCCGGACTCACAGCCACACGCTGCACGTCCATGCCAAGCGGCACAAAGGAGAGGCGCTGGCGGATGTCGTCGAAGACCGGATCGGGTTGGGTAAGGTTGGGTGAAGGCTGGGTGGGGTTGGGTGTTGTGCGGATCGTTGGGTTCTGCGTGAAGAGATCGCGGAAGAGGTCTTCGCGAAACTTCGGGGTGCGGAGCGTCAGGTCCACGCGCGCGAGCTGGCCGAGTTCGGTGCGCTGGCGGGTGTCGAAGAAGATGGTGCGGCCATCGGGTGTCCACGCAATGCTGTTGGCGTACACGTTCGAGAGGCTGCTGATGGGACGCGGCGGGCCGCCGGGTGCACCGAGCGGCACGAGCTGCACGTTGGTGAAGGACTTCGCGCCGATGGCAAACAATGCAATCCATCGGCCGCCGGGTCCCCACACCGGCGTCGGTGTGTCGATCGCATCGGCAAACATCCCGGTCGCGAGCGTGCGTTCAGTCTTGTCGGCCACGGACAGCACGCGCAGTTCACGCCGGTCGCGCAGATAGGCGATCTGCGTGCCGTCGGGTGAGAACACGGGAGAGATGTCGGTCGCCGCACCAGTGGTCAGACGGGTCTCCGCATTGGCGGTGAAGTCAAAATGATAAAGGCTCTGCGTACCGCCACGTGTGGCCACATACACCAGCTGCCGGCTGTCGGGTGCCCAGACGGGCTGCGAGACCAACCCCGCGGTCGTCGTGATCCGCGTGGCATCACCGGGCTCCTTCGCCGAGGCGGCAAACAGGATGCCGCGCGCGACAAACGCCACCTTGCGGCCATCCGGCGACAACGCGAGATCGGAGAACGCGTTGGTCTGACGCACACGCTGCGGCACGGGCGCCGACCGTGCGCCCCGGAACGAGACCGGCACCTGCCGTGATGCGCCGCTCGCCGTATCCAGCGTCCACAACCCGAAGCCCCGTTCAAACGCCATTGTCCTGCCGTCTTCCGACAGCGACGGAAACAACACCCGTCCATCGGTGAACGACGTCAGTCGATGGCCTCGGGAGGCATCGGCGTCGGCCGCGGCCGGCAGATCGCGGCGCCACACATTTTCGGCGCCGCCGCGGTCGGAGACGTAATACAGCGCGCGTCCATCCCGCGCCCACATCGGCCAGACCTGCCGCGAGTCGCGGTCACTCAGCATCGTGTACGTCGGCGTGCCGGACACGCCGGAAAGCAGCCACAGTTCCGACTGATCGATATGACTGCTCCCCCGGCGCCACCACTGGGCGCCGGCAATACCGCGCGCGGCCAACACCAGCGACTGCCCATCGGGCGACGCGCTCACGCCGAACTCATTCACGTAGCGGTCATCGCTGACCGGCATCGGGGTACCTCCGGTGAGCGGTACGCGGAACACGTCGTTCATCGCTGCGATGTCGCGACTGCTTGACGCAAAGTAGAGCCACGCGCCGTCACGTGACCACGCCTCCAACGTTTCCACTCCGTCATCGCTCGTGATGCGCCGGACGTCGCCGGTGGCGAGGGTCAACACATAAATGTCGCCGCCTCCGGTGCGCGTGGACATGAACGCGAGATGGCGGCCGTCGGGCGAATACAACGGGCGCCGCTCCGTCGCCTCATGCGCGATGAGGAGCCGGGCATCGCCGCCGCCGGCCGGCACCGTCCAGATATCGCCGCCGGACACGAAGGCAATTTCAGCTCCATCAGGAGACATTCCCGGCTCGGCCGCCGAGAAGAGTGGAGCCTGGGCCGAGCCGCGGGCTGAAAAACACACGACAGCGACTGCACCAACCACCAGGAATGCGCTGACACGACTGAGCATACGGACCATGGTCGAGAGATTACCCGACTCGATCGTTCGCGATCGAACAGAATCGCGTCTCGCAAACGGCATGCGACTTCGGTCTGTCTAACCCCGGTCACAAGTCGGGTGCATGGTGTGTCTTGTGGTTCCCTCCCTGGCCGCGGCCGATGGCCCGCCGTCACTGCTGATCCCGACCGCCAGCGTGGCGGCGGTCCGTATCGGACCAGTTGACGGCACGAGTGAACCACACCATCAGCTCCACCCTGTCGCTGCAGATCTGTGCGTAGCCGTTCCAGTCGGCCAACGGCCGGTCGAAGGAGCACCAAGGCCTTCGTCCTGGTCTGGCAGCAGGGCCACGACCACTTCGTGCCGGTGGGTGAATTCGACTTGAGCCGCGGCTTCAGCGATCTCTTCAACGCCGCGTCGACCAACACGTGCCTGATCAAGTTCTCGCGCTGGATGAATTTCTGAGGAATCGGGACGATCTGACGTCGCCTCACTAAGATCCCCAGGCTCGGGGACCGGGCCGCTGGACCCTGGCCCCCGGACCCACGGACCACAGATATAGTGTGAGCGTCCGGGAGTGTGGCGAAACTGGCAGACGCGCAGGTCTTAGAAGCCTGTGGATCACATCCGTGTGGGTTCAAGTCCCTCCGCTCCCACCAAATCCCCGATAGAATCAATCCAGATGAAGACTGAACTGACCGAGGTCTCCGAGACCCAGAAGCACCTGACCTTTGAGGTGCCCTCCGATACCGTATCCACAGAAATCCAGCGCGTGGCCCAGGACTACGGGCGGAAAGCCAAGGTGCCCGGCTTCCGCCAGGGCAAGGTGCCCACGACCGTCATCAAACAGCGCTACAAGGACCAGATTCTCTATGACGTGGCCAACGACCTGATCCCGCGGCTCGTGGACGAGGCCCTGCAGGAGCGGGGTCTGGAGCCCGTGTCGGCGCCCGACATCAGGGATGTGGTGCTGGAAGAAGGCCAGCCGCTGAAGTTTCTCGCCGAATTTGAGACCGTGCCGCCGATTGACCCGGGCGACTACACGGGCATTTCGCTGAGCAAGCCCCCGGCCGTGCTCGAAGTGGGAGCCGTGGACGCCCTGCTGGAGCGCCTGCGCGAACGCGCGGTGAAGTGGCACCCGGTGGAGGACCGCCCCGCGGCCGCCGGCGATGCGGTGCTCATGGATCTGATCCGCCGCCCGCAGATTGTGCTGACCGACGCGCCGGCGCCGGTCGCCGACGAGACCCCGATGCAGAACGTCTCGATCGAACTGGGCAACCCCGCGAATCCTCCGGGCTTCGACGAGCATCTGACTGGTGTGACGGCGAACCAGGAGCGCGACTTTACGGTGACCTATCCGGCCGAGTACGAGCCGAAGGAACTGGCCGGCACAACCGTCGCCTATCACGCGACGATCAAGGGTGTGCGCCGGAAGGAACTACCGGAGCTCAACGACGAGTTTGCGAAGACGGTGAGCGACGTCGAGACGCTCGACGCGCTCAACGACCGCATCAAACACGACCTGCAGCACGAAGCCGAACACGAGGCGGACCACAAGGTGCGCCACGATCTGCTCCAGGACCTCGCGTCGCGGATGAAGGCCCCGGTGCCGGCGGCCTTGGTGGACCGCGAAATTGATCGCCGGCTCGAGGAGTTTGTCCGCCGCCTGATGGATCAGGGCATGGACCCGATGCAGGCCGGTATCGACTGGAAGGAATTCCGGGAACGGCAGCAGGAACCCTCCACCGAAACCGTCAAGAGCACCCTGGTGCTCGACGAGATCGCGCGCCGCGAACAACTCGACGCCACCGACGAGGACGTCGCGAAGGAGATCGACCAGTTCGCGGAACGGTCGGGCCGGACGTCGGCCGCCGTGCGCGCCCGTCTCGAAAAGGAAGGCGGCGTCAGCCGCATCCGCTCAGGCATCCGCCGTGAAAAGACGGTGAAGTGGCTTCTGGAGAAAGCCAACATCAGCAACGGGTAGGCGCACCAGGCACCCAGCACAGGCACCGAGCACCCTATGAATACACCCAACGCCCAACTTGTGCCGATGGTCGTCGAGCAGACGAACCGCGGCGAACGCGCCTACGACATCTTTTCGCGGCTGCTGAAGGACAACATCATCTTCCTCGGCACGGCGATCGACGACTCGATCGCCAACCTGGTGATCGCGCAGATGTTGTTCCTGGAGGCGGAGGATCCGGAACGCGACATCCTGCTCTACGTGAACAGCCCCGGCGGCTCGATCACGGCCGGACTCGCGATTTACGACACGATGCAGTTCATCAAGCCGGCGGTGCAGACGTATTGCATCGGACAGGCGGCGTCGATGGCGGCCGTGCTGCTGGCGGCGGGCGCCAAGGGCAAGCGGTTCTCGCTCCCCAACTCGCGCATCCTGATTCACCAGCCGCACATGTCGGGCCTGGCGGGTCAGGCCAGCGACATCGACATCCACGCCCGTGAAATCCTGCGCATGCGTGAGCGGTTGAATGAAATCCTAGCGCACCACACCGGGCAGCCGCTGGCGAAGATCCAGGACGATACCGATAGAGACTACATCCTGGGCGCAAGTCAGGCGAAGGACTACGGTATTATCGATGATGTCCTCGACCGCAGGGTGTGACGGTTAGAAGGGTTCCATGACCAAAAAAGCCGGCGAGACCGACGTGCTCCGCTGTTCGTTCTGCAACAAGGACCAGAATGACGTCCGCAAACTGATTGCGGGTCCGACGGTCTTCATCTGCGACGAATGCGTCGAGGTGTGCAACGACATCATCGCGGACGACAACAAGTTCGACAAGACCGGCGTGCGCAGCACGCTGCCGACGCCCATCGAAATCAAGAAGTTCCTCGACGAATACGTCATCGGCCAGGACCAGACCAAGAAAAAGCTCGCCGTCGCCGTCTACAACCACTACAAACGGCTCGAAATCGCCAAGGCGCCGAAGGGCCGCAACGAAGTTGAACTCACCAAGTCCAACATCCTGCTGATCGGCCCGACGGGCACGGGCAAGACGTTGCTCGCGCAGACGCTCGCCCGCCTGCTCTCGGTGCCCTTCACGATCGTGGACGCCACCACGTTGACCGAAGCGGGCTACGTCGGCGAGGATGTCGAAAACATCATCCTCAAGCTGCTCCAGGCCGCCGGCGGCGACATCGAGAAGGCGCAGCAGGGCATCATCTACGTCGACGAAGTCGACAAGATCTGCCGCAAGGACGAAAACCCGTCGATTACGCGCGACGTCTCTGGCGAGGGTGTGCAGCAGGCGCTGCTCAAGATCCTCGAAGGCACGGTCGCCAACGTGCCGCCCCAGGGCGGCCGGAAGCACCCCCACCAGGAGTTCTTCCAGATCGACACCAGCAACATCCTGTTCATCGTCGGTGGCGCGTTTGTGGGCCTCGACAAACAGATCGCGCGGCGGCTTGGCCGCAAGACACTCGGCTTCAAGGCCGACGTCAAGGCGAACGTCAAGGAAGGGTCGACCCTGGTCGAACAGGTCGAACCGCAGGATCTGATCCGCTACGGCCTGATCCCGGAGTTTGTCGGCCGTCTGCCGGTGGTCGGCACGCTGCACGAACTCGACAAGCCGGCGTTGATCCAGATCCTCACCGAGCCGAAGAACGCCATCACACGGCAGTATCAGCGGCTGTTCGATTACGAGAACGTCAAGTTGCACTTCACGGACGATGCCCTCGAAGCGATTGCGGAACTGGCGCTGCAACGGAAGATCGGTGCGCGCGGCCTCCGCATGATCATCGAAGACATCATGCTGGACCTCATGTATACGCTGCCTGGTCAGAAGAAGATCCGCGAATGCGTGATCACGCGCGAGGTGGTAGAGTCCAAGGAGAAGCCCATTACGGTCATGGAGAAGGCTGGCTGAACGCATGGATCAGTACGAGACCCTGCCTATCGTCCCCCTGAGGGACGTTGTCGTTTTCCCGCACATGATGATGCCGTTCGTGATTGGACGGCCGTCGTCCACGCGCGCGCTTGAACATGCGCTGGCGACCGACAAGAAGATCTTCCTCGCGGCGCAGCACGACGCGTCGATTGATGACCCGCAGCCGGCCGACATCTACACGATGGGCTGTGTCGCCAACATCGTCCAGAGCCTGAAGCTGCCTGACGGCAACATCAAGGTGCTGGTCGAGGGCGTGGAGCGGGCGCGCGCGGTCGAGTGGAAGGAAGACAAGGGCTTCTACCGCGTCACGATCAAGGTGATTCCGCGTAAGGCCGAGGCCCAGACCGACGCCGAAGGCGTCATGAGCCGCGTGGTGACGCTGTTTGAACAGTATGTGAAGCTGTCGAACACGCTGCAGTACGACGCCATGATCGCCGCCGTGCGCGTGGACGATCCGTCACGGCTGGCCGACACCATCGCCGCGCATCTGCAGGTGGGCGTCGAAGAGAAGCAGAACCTGCTCGAAATCGTTGCGCCGCTTGAGCGCCTGGCCCGCATCGTGGCCGTGCTCGAAGCGGAAGTGGACAAACTCCAGGTCGATCGCCGCATCCAGTCTCGCGTGAAGAAGCAGATGGAGAAGGCGCAGAAGGAGTACTACCTCAACGAGAAGATGAAGGCGATCCAGCGCGAGCTGGGCCGCAAGGACGACAAGGGCAACGACGGCGACGATCTGAAGAAGAAGATCGCGCAGGCGAAGATGCCCAAGGAGATCGAGAAGAAGGCGATCGACGAACTGAAGCGGCTGGAAGCCATGCCGCCGATGTCGGCCGAAGCCACGGTCTCGCGCAACTACCTGGACTGGCTGATTGCCGTCCCCTGGCACAAGAAGACCAAGGACTCGAAGGACCTCAAGGCCGCCGAGAAGATTCTCAACGAGGACCACTTCGGCCTCGAGAAGATCAAGGAACGCATCATCGAGTTCCTGGCCGTGCGAGTGCTGGTCAAGAAGCCGAAGGCGACCATTCTCACGCTGGCGGGCCCTCCCGGTGTCGGCAAGACGTCGCTGGCGCGCTCGATTGCCCGCGCGATGAACCGCAAGTTCGTGCGGCTGTCACTCGGCGGCGTGCGCGACGAGGCGGAGATTCGCGGCCATCGCCGCACCTACATCGGCGCGTTCCCCGGCCAGATCATCCAGATGATGAAAAAGGCCGGCACGATGAACCCGGTCTTCCTGCTCGACGAAGTCGACAAGATGTCGATGGACTTCCGCGGCGATCCCTCCGCGGCGCTCCTTGAAGTGCTCGACCCGGAGCAGAACAACACGTTCGCCGATCACTACCTCGACGTCGAGTACGACCTGTCGAACGTCATGTTCATCTGCACGGCCAACGTGCTGCACACCATTCCGCAGGCGCTGCGCGACCGCATGGAAGTGCTGCAGCTTGCCGGATACACGGAGCAGGAAAAGATTCAGATCGGCAAGCGGTTCCTCGCGCCGAAGGCGGTTGAAGGCGCCGGACTCACCGACAAGAACATCGCGTTCAAGGAAGAGGCGTTCCAGACCATCATCCAGCGCTACACGCGGGAGGCGGGCGTCCGGAATCTCGAGCGCGAAATTGCGTCGATCTGTCGCAAGGTGGCACGCAAGGTCGTCGTCGAAGACCCGTCGGTCTCGCAGGAGATCGACAGTACTCAGGTGACGGAATACCTTGGTGTGCCACGGTTCCGCCCGTCGGTGGCCGAGGAGAAGAACGAAGTCGGTATCGTCACGGGCCTTGCCTGGACGGAGGTCGGCGGCGAGATTCTGGTGACCGAAGCGACCCTGATGCCCGGGCGCGGCAAGTTGACGCTGACCGGCAAGCTCGGCGACGTCATGCAGGAGTCGGCGCAGGCGGCCATGAGCTGGGTGCGATCGCGCGCGGGGGAACTCGGCATTCCGCCGGACTTCAACCGTCGCTCGGACATCCACGTGCACATCCCCGAAGGCGCGATTCCGAAGGACGGGCCGTCGGCCGGCATCACGCTGGCGACCGCGCTGGTCTCAGCCCTGACGAAGGTCCCGGCGCGTCGTGATGTGGCCATGACCGGCGAAATCACGCTGCGCGGCAAGGTGCTGCCCATCGGCGGCGTCAAGGAAAAGCTGCTCGCCGCACATCGCGCGGGCGTGACGACGATCCTTCTGCCGAAGGACAACGAGAAGGATCTCACCGACATCCCGAAGGGCGTGCTCGACACGATGAGCGTGCACCTGGTCGAAACGATGGACGAAGTTCTCCGGACGGCGCTCGAGGGACCGCTGCCGGTGTTGCCCCCGACGCCAGAGTCGGACATCCAAGGATCGGAACTGAGCACCCGGCATTGATGCCGGGTGCCATCCGGCTCCCCTCCCCGCACTGCCTTTGACCCAACAACCTCCGTCGACAGCTCCCGTCATCGAACTCGCCTCGCTCAAGGACATGAGCGTCGCCGAGCTCACAAAGGTCGCCCAGGACCTGGAGATCGTGCACGCCACCGGGCTGCGCAAGCAGGAGCTGATTTTTCAAATCCTCCGTGCGCGCGCCGAAAAAAGCGGCCTGCTGTTTTCCGAGGGCGTGCTTGAGATGCTGCCCGACGGCTACGGGTTCCTCCGGGCGCCTGACTACAACTACCTGCCGGGGCCTGACGACGTGTATGTGTCGCAGTCGCAGATCCGGCGTTTTGATCTGCAGACAGGCGACACGGTGTCGGGCCAGATCCGCACGCCGAAGGAAGGCGAACGCTACTTCGCGCTCGTGAAGGTGGACGCCATCAATTTCGAACCGCCGGACCGGACGCGTCGGCGGATGTTCTTCGAAAATCTTACGCCGTTGTATCCGGATCGCCGGATCAAACTGGAGACGGCCGGCGACAACTACTCCGCACGGGTGATGGATCTGATGACCCCGCTCGGCAAGGGGCAGCGCGGATTGATCGTGGCACCGCCGAGGACGGGCAAGACCATGCTGCTCCAGAATCTGGCGAACAGCATCACGACCAATCACCCCGAGGTCTACCTGATCGTGCTGCTGATTGACGAGCGGCCCGAAGAGGTCACCGACATGCAGCGCTCGGTGCGCGGGGAGGTCGTCTCGTCGACATTCGACGAGGCCGCCCAGCGCCACGTGCAGGTCGCCGAGATGGTGATCGAGAAATCCAAGCGCCTCGTGGAATACGGCAAGGATGTCGTGATCCTGCTCGATTCCATCACACGTCTCGCGCGTGCCTACAACACCATCGTGCCGACCTCGGGCCGAGTGCTCACCGGCGGCGTGGACAGCAATGCGCTGCAGCGACCCAAGCGTTTCTTCGGCGCCGCCCGCAACATCGAGAATGGCGGGTCCCTCACTATCGTGGCCACCGCCCTCGTCGATACGGGTTCGCGCATGGACGACGTGATCTTTGAGGAGTTCAAGGGCACCGGCAACATGGAAATCCATCTGGATCGCAAGTTGGCCGACCGGCGCATCTTCCCCGCCATCGACATGCAGAAGAGTGGCACCCGCAAGGAAGAGCTGCTCCTGCCGAAGGACGAGCTCAACCGCATCTGGGTGCTCCGCAAGGTCATCACCTCGCTGTCGCCGACCGAGTCGATGGAACTGATGCTGTCCCGGATGTCGAAAACCGCGGACAACGCCGAGTTCCTCGGCGCTATGGGAAAATGAGCTCGGAGGCGATTTCTCACGAAATCGCCTCCGAGCTCATTTTCTTGTTCCTGGGCGCCCCGCCCCCCGCGCCGAACACTTCATCGCAAGGGTAGAACCTACCCGCTCACTCCACGAATCGGAACCAAACGGCACACTGTGTGCCAGCGACTTCCGAACTCGTACAATTTCACTGTTTGGCTCAGGTTGGTTCACGAATTCCTTCCAGTCGCCTCCGCTCTCCACCGGCCATCGTGCCATCCGAATTGGTCCAAGCCTTCGTTCCCTTTGCCCCAGACTCGACCACGGCCAGTCTTCCGCGCGTGCTACCAGACTGGCCCGAAGTGGATTGCGCTCAACGTAGCGGGACACCGTCAGAAAGTGTGCATCAGTTTCAACGGGAAATGCCTTGAAACGCCCTTGGTACACCGATCCTGTGCCGGTCGTTCCCCGTCGCAGGTGCCACCGCCGACTGTGCGTGGCACAGAACCACTGCATGAACTTGGATAGCTGACCATCTGCTGTGGGACGAGCGACGAGATGGAAGTGATTGGGCATCAGGCAGTATGCGAAGAGGTCGACTGGATACCGCTCACGGGCTTCGCCCAGAACCAGAAGACAGGTCTGATACTCCACGTCCGACTCGAATAGCCGCCAACGACGGACACCTCGATTCATGACGTGAAAAACCACTCCAGTGGATCCTACAGCCTGTCGGCGGTGTGCCATCTTGCCGCTGATTACAAGATCCCTGCCAACGCAAAATGAGCTCGGAGGTGATTTCTCTATAAATCGCCTCCGAGCTCATTTTCTTGTATCGTCCTTCCCGCGTGTCCTATCGGCAGACCCTCCGGTTCCCGGGCCTGAAGGCCTTCCTCTGGACGCAGTTCCTAGGGTCGTTCAACGACAACATCTTCAAAATGGTCGTGTCGTTCCTTGCCATGGATACGCTCGGGGACGTGGAGGGGGTCACCCTCGTCGGCGCCGTCTTCATCCTCCCCTTTCTGTTCTTCTCCGGTTACGCCGGGCACCTCGCCGATCAGCACAGCAAACGCTCGGTGCTTGTGTGGATGAAATGGCTGGAGGTCGTCGCCATGGTTCTGGCCGTGCCGGCGCTTCTCACGGGACATATCGGTTTGCTGCTGGCCGTCCTCTTCCTGATGGCCGCGCAGTCGACGTTTTTCAGTCCCGCAAAATACGGCATTCTCCCGGAGCTCCTGCCCGACATCGAACTCTCGCGCGCCAACGGACTGCTCGAAATGAGCACGTTCGTGGCGATCGTCCTCGGCACGTCGATCGGCGGCCTGGTGTTCACGGCGTTTCGCGACACCCCCCTGGCCATCGGCGGCGTGCTCGTCGGCATCGCGGTGGCGGGCACATGGACCAGCCTGCGCATCCCGTCGGTGCCGGTGAGCGGCACGGGCCGCGCCCTCAACCTGGCCCCATGGGGCGAAGTGGGTGCCGGCCTGCGCCGTCTGCTTTCGGACCGTACGCTGTGGATGACGGCCGTCGGCGCCTCATTCTTCTGGTTCCTCGGCGCGTTGCTGCAACTCGCGCTGCTGCCCTATGCCAGCACCACACTTGGTGTGAACGAGGCGGCAGCCACACAGCTCTACACTGCACTGGCGATCGGCATCGGCGCCGGCAGCCTGCTCGCGGGACGTCTCAGCGGCAAGCACATCGAGTTGGGTCTCGTGCCCCTGGGCTCACTCGGCATGGGTGTCTTCAGCCTGGCGCTGGCGGCCTCGTCGACATCCTACTGGTGGTCGGCGACCTCGCTGTTTGCGCTCGGCATTGCAGGCGGATTTTTTGCGGTACCGCTCAACGCCCTGCTCCAGCATCGGCCCGACGCCCACGAGCGCGGTCGCATCCTCGCCACGGCCAACGTCATGCAGACGATCGGCATTCTGCTGGCCTCCGCCGTCCTGTGGTTCTTCGGCACGCGACTGGGATGGTCCTTGCCGGCGGTATTTGCCGGAGCGGGCGTGTTCACGCTCATCGCCGCCGTCTACGTGCTGTTGACGCTCCCAGCGTTTTTCATCCGGTTCACGTTGTGGATGCTGACACACACGGTGTACCGCATCACGGTCGTGGGACGCGACCACGTGCCGCACGATGGTCCGGCGCTGCTGATCTGCAACCATGCATCGATGATCGACGGCGCACTTGTTGGCGCGAGCGTCCATCGCTTCGTCCGCTTCATGATGCACGGGCCGTACTTCCACATCCCGGGCATTCACTTCGTGATGAGCCGCCTGCACGGCATTCCGATCACCGCCGGCGACAAGGCGGATGTCGACCGCGCCATCGAGCGCGCCAGGCAGGAACTGCGCGAGGGACACGTCGTCTGCATTTTTGCGGAGGGTGCCGTCAGCCGCACTGGGAACCTGCTGCCGTTCCGGCCGGGCTTCAAGCGCATTCTTGAAGGCATCGATGTTCCGGTGATTCCGGTGTATCTCGACCGGATCTGGGGCAGCGTCTTCAGCTTCAAGCGCGGCAAGTTTTTCTGGAAGCGGCCGGAGCGCCTGCCGTATCCGGTCACCGTCGCGTTTGGTGCCCCCCTTCCTTCCACGGTCGGCATTCAGGACGCGCGGCTGGCCATCAGCGAACTCGGCACGGAGGCGCTCCGGCACCGGACCGCGCCGGATGCACAACTCCACACCGCATTCATCCGCACGGCGCGCCGACACTGGAGCCGGCTCGCGGTGGCCGACAGCACCGGCCAGACCCTGACCTACGGCCGGTTGCTCACCGGTGCGCTGCTGCTCGGGCGCCTCATTCGCGCACGCACCACCGGTCAGACCCACGTCGGCCTCCTCCTGCCCTCGTCGGTCGGCGGCGCCGTCGCGAACATTGCGACGTTGATGGCCGGTCGCGTGCCGGTGAACCTCAACTTCACCACCGGCGCTGAGGGGATGGAAGCGGCCAAGCGCGCGGCCTCCATCACCACCGTGATCACGTCACGGCGTTTTCTCGACAAGGCCGGCATTGCCGCCACACCGGACATGGTCTTTCTCGAGGACCTGCGCGACGACATCTCCGGCCTGCAACGCCTGCTGACACTGGTGCGCGCACGTGTGACGCCGCAGCGCATCCTGCGGGCGTCGGTGGGAGACAGCCGCTGGTCGTCATCAAGCCCGGCTGCGATCATCTTTTCCAGCGGCAGCACCGGAATCCCCAAGGGTGTCGTCCTTACCCACGCCAACCTGCTCTCGAATGTGGAATCGCTGACGCAGGTCTTCCACATGCAGCAGCACGACTGTTTCATCGGCGTGCTGCCGTTTTTCCACTCGTTCGGCCTCACCGGCACGCTCTGGTTCCCCCTTCTGCAGGGATGCGCCGTGGCGTATCACCCGAATCCGATGGATGCCAAGACGGTGGGCGAGCTGGCAGCGACCTACAAAGGGAGCATGTTGATCAGCACGCCGACGTTCGCGCAGAGCTACCTTCGGCGCTGCACCCGCGACCAGTTCGCGCATCTGCGGTATGCGATTGTCGGCGCCGAGAAACTGCGGGACCCGCTGGCCACCGCGTTCAGGGAGGCGTTCGGCGTCGGCTTGCTCGAGGGCTACGGCTGCACCGAAATGGCGCCGGTCGTGGCCGCGAATGTGCCCGACGTGGAAGCCGCCGGCCGCGTTCAGGTGGGCACCAAAGCGGGATCCGTCGGCCATCCGATCCCCGGCGTGGCCGCGAAGGTCGTGGACCCCGATACCGGTGAGGGCCCGCTGATCAATCGGGAGGGTCTGTTGCTGGTCAAGGGCCCCAACATGATGGCCGGCTACCTGCATGATCCACAGCGCACTCAGGAGGTCATGCGCGACGGCTGGTACGTGACCGGCGACATCGCGCGCATCGATGAGGATGGATTCATCTTCATCACCGATCGCCTGTCCCGCTTCAGCAAGATCGGCGGCGAGATGGTGCCGCACATCAAGCTCGAGGACACGATCAACGACGTGCTGGGCGAACTGGACTCAGCGGTCACCGCTGTGCCCTGTGACGTGAAGGGGGAAAAACTCGTGGTGTTCTACACGCGTCGCGATGTGTCCCCGGCCGAACTGTGGGAGCGCCTGATCGCGTCGCCCCTGCCGCGTCTCTGGATTCCCAAACGCGACGACCTTGTCCCCATCGATGCCATTCCCACACTGGGCACGGGCAAGATCGATCTCCAGGCGCTCAAGGCCCTCGCGCGCACCAGAGGCGCGTGCTGATCACGCCTCGGTCGCCATGGTCACTCGCCACGCTCGCACTCTCCGGAGCAGTGGTGGCCGTGGGCATCCTGTTCGGATCCCGCGTCGCCAGCGGCGCAGACTCCTACGGCTCCATCAGTCAGGCGTACCGCTGGACCACAGGCCACGTCCCGATCGAAGAGTCCTGGGCCGTTGACGCCCCGTGGCCCTCGGCATGTTTCCACTCATTGTCCTCGCCAGCTATCTGCCGTATCTGACGTTCGACTCATGGACATCTCTGCAATTCCAGCTTTCCCCGTGGCCGATGGTGTTGCTCAGTGCTGGCGGCCTGGCCGCTACCATCGGCGCCCGCTCCGTGCTCGCAACGCGCATCGTCATCAGTGGTGTCCTGCCGGCCGATGCCGTCGTGTTGACGACCCAACCCGCCAACCGACTGCGCCTCGCCGACCTACTTGCGGGGCAGCTTCTGGTCGCGCATGGCGGCCTGATACGCAAACACGGCAGCCACAGTAGCGGCCTGTTTCATGTCTTCAGCCTGCACGCGGTCATAGAAGTCCATGTTTGAGTGGTGGGTGCGCGAGTTGTACTCGAGCCGCTCCTGCACGAACTGGAAGCCGGGCACACCAGTCCGATCGATGTTGGTGTGATCGGTGCTCGTGACCGAGCGCGGGCCGAGGATCTCGACGCCAAGGTCCTTCAGCGGCGCAATCCACGCGCCGAAGATGGAGGCCACGTGCGGATTGCTCTGCATCCAGATACCGCGCACCTTGCCTGTGCCGTTGTCGATGTTGAAGTAGGCGGTGTGCTTCGCGTGTTCCGGGCCTGGCTTGTCCACCGTGCCGAGGTATTTTTCCGCGTAGGCCCGTGACCCCAGCAGCCCCTGCTCCTCGGCGCCCCAGAGGGCGACGCGGATCGTGCGACGCGGGCGCAGCCCCGCCGTCTTGATGATGCGCAGCACCTCCATCATGGCGGCGCTGCCTGTCGCGTTGTCGGTGGCACCGGTCGCCGCGTGCCACGAATCAAAGTGACCACCGATCAGCACAATCTCATCCGCGAGATCGGTGCCCGGCAGTTCACCGATGATGTTGAACCCGTTCTGACGCTCAGGCGTCTCCGGATGGAATGCCACGTCGATGTTCAACTCGACGTGCACCGGCATGCCCTCATCAAGCACACGCACCATGCGGTTGTAGTGTTCGACGGCGAGTGTCACCTGCGGCAGTCCCGTCCCCGCTTCGCCGGCCACACGCGATCCTCCGGCACCGAGGAACATCGTCCCGCCATCCACACGCTGCGTCTGCCATGACAGGTCGCTGCCACCCGCGCTCATGTCGCTGTTCGATCCACGATCAAACAACGCGACGACGCCCTCGGACTGGTAGAACTCGTTCACGTTGAAAGCGGGTGCGCCTCCGGCCCTACCGCCAGCTGCACCGGCACGTCCACCTGCACCACCCGCCCGACCTGCAGGGGCCGTCGCCGACGGCGTCAGTGCTTCTTCAATCTCCTTGTCGGTCATCCGCAAGACGATGCGCCCTTCAAGCATCCGCACTTCGCGCGCCGGCTGCGTCAGCACCACCTTGCCGCGCAACTTGCCGCGCCACTGCTCCGCTGTTTCCGCATTAGTGATCTGCGGGCGCACAACCTCCGCTCTGACCACACCCTTCGTCCCGCTCGACCACGCCTTCGGATATCCGATGATCGGCATCCCCTGCGACCCGAGCATCGTCGCGTGGAAGTTGTTGAGCGACCAGCCGGCACCGAACGGAAAGCGCTCCTTGTGCACGTTCTGCATGCCCCACGACTGCAGCGTCTTCACCACCCAGTCGCCCGCCTGTTCGATTCCCGGTGAGCCCTGCAGCCTCGGTCCGTACACGTCGGTCATGTAGAACAGGTGTTTCATCACCTGCGAGTTGCTCAGGCCTTCCTGACGGATTTTCTGGATAGCGTCGAGGTCCACACGCTCTGGAGACTGCGCAGAGAGGGTGACAACGACGGACAGGAGAAGGAGGGTGAAGAGTGCGCGCTTCATGCGCGCGATCTTAGCGCGTCAGGGTGCACGTCCGCATTCCTCAGGCCGAGAATCTGGCGTGGTAGCCCATCGCGTCGAGGGCCGCCATGGCGTTGGCTTCTTCGGCTGTCAGGCGATCCATTTCGGCACGCGCGGCCCGAAGCTCAGGACCAGGCTCCCGGCCGGCATACAGGCCTTCGCAGCGGTCGAGTTCCATCTTCGCCCAGCGCAGGTCGTGGTGGGCGGAACGGAGGCGGCCGAGCGTTTCGAACAAGCCTCGGCCCGGCCATCGGGAGTCAACGGCCTCTGGAAAATCCCACAACACGTACACCAGAAATCACGACCGAGAGGCGGCGAGAACCGACTGGTGAAACGACAGGTCGGCCTCCACGCCAGTGAGGAACGAGAGGACGACGTACCCTCCGACGATTATCCAGCGGAGCTTGGTGGCCAGGCGCAGGAGGGGCGTTCCAGCCTTCATGTGCACCAGTTGCAGACGGAAGAACCGTATGTACGCGGGCACGATGAGCACCAGGAATGCCGGCACGAACAGCCAGAAGACGGTGTCAAGCCACTCCGCAGGCAACGGCCCAGCCGTCCACTGAATCAGATAGCCGACGGCAAACGGGATGAAGCCAGCCACGAGCACCACAAGGAACAACACGGTGATGTACGCGAGCAATGTCATCCCGGTGATGAACCTGTACGCCGTGATGTGGCGGCTGGGCTCGTAGAGCGACAAGACGCGCTCGGTGATGCCATTGCGCAGCAATCCACACACGTCGCCAATGCGCACCGGGCCGGCGTCGATGATGGACAACACTTCGTCTTCGTACCGTCGCCGCCAGGCGCGGGGATACAGTCGCACGATGGAGCGAGCAAGGCTCGTCATGCGCTGGCGAGCCTGGACTGCGCAATCTTCGTCACGGCGCGCAGCGCCTCAAGGCGTGTGCGCAGCACCTTCTACCCAGCCGACGTGAGCCGGTAGGGACGCCGGCGATCGTCGGCGGGAAGGGCTTCGATCCATCGGCGTTCTTCCAGGCGGGCGATGGCGCCATACAAAGTGCCGGGGCCCGGCCGTGAGCCCGTCATCTCTTCGATGTCCTGCGTCATGGCGTAGCCGTGTTTGGGTCCATCCGCCAGCGCCACAAGGATGTTGAATGCCGGTTCGGAGAACCGGCCGAGAGACGCAAGGGATTCGTCGTGTTTTCTGGCCATGGGCGCTAATCCTTGCCACGCGATATCGCAATGCGTATTAGTACGCAAGGCGGAGCAAGTAGTGCTGGGTGCTCAAGTGCTGGGTGCTCGGTGCGGGGCCTCGGCCTCTACAATGGTGCTCATGCACACGCGCGCCTTTGGACGAACTGGGTTGACCGTCTCAGAAGTCGGCTACGGCCTCTGGGGCATGGGGGGATGGACGGGGTCGGATGACGCCGAGTCGATCGCCGCGCTGCACCGCAGCATCGAGCTGGGCTGTACGTTCTTCGATACGGCGCTCGCGTATGGCGATGGCAAGAGCGAGCAGTTGCTCGGGCAGGTGCTGCCATCACACCGCGACAAGCCGCTTGTCCTCGCGACCAAGGTGCCACCAAAGAACGGGAAGTGGCCGGCCAAGCCCGAGTATGCACTGCGCGATGTCTTCCCGGTCGACTGGGTGATTCAGTGCACCGAGACGAGCCTGAAGAACCTCGGTGTCGAGCGACTCGACGTGCAGCAACTGCACGTGTGGACCGATGAGTGGGCTGAACTGGACGAGTGGATGGACGCGTTCCAGACACTGAAGAAGTCAGGCAAGGTGCGCGCGTTCGGCATCTCGATCAATCGCTGGGATCCGACGAACATCATCGATGCGTTACGCACGGGACTCGTCGACAGCGTGCAGGTCGTGCACAACATCTTCGACCAGCATCCCGAAGACGTCCTGCTCCCGCTCTGCCAGGAGATGGGCGTGGCGATCATCGTGCGTGTACCACTCGACGAGGGCAGCCTCACGGGCACATTGACCACAGAGACGCGTTGGCCTGAGGGCGACTTCCGCAACAGCTACTTTCCGCCCGACAAACTGGCGGCGGCGGTGGAACGCGTTGAACGTCTCAAGGGGGAGGTGCCAACCGGCATGACGCTGCCGGACATGGCCCTGCGCTTCATCCTGTCGCACCCGGCCGTGAGCACGGTCATCCCCGGGATGCGGAAAGTGCGCCACGTCGAGGCCAACATGGCCTGCGGCGACGGGCAGGGCCTGCCGGCCGACCTGGTCGCCCGGCTCCGGCCCTATCGGTGGAACAGGGGCTATCCAGTTGAAAAATAAGCACTTCAGGCCGCAGTTCCCTCCGAGCGAGTCGAAGGGTATAATCGGGGTTTCGTTGAGGGAGCAAGGAGCTGACCGTGAAGGCTGGAATTCACCCCAAATACACCGAGATTGACGTGCGATGCGCGTGTGGCGCCACCTGGAAGAGTTTTTCGACCAAGGATGAGCTGCACCTCGACATCTGCAACAACTGCCACCCGTTCTACACGGGCCGCCAGAAGCTGATCGACACCGAAGGCCGCGTGGAACGCTTCACGAAGCGGTTCGGGGTGCAGACGACCGAATCCCGCAAGGCACAGACGGCTGCGAACAAGGCCGCCAAGGCACCGAAGAAGAAGGCCGGCGCGACGGCGTAACAGTCCGCAGCTTGCCCGCCGGAGCCTTGGCGAAGGCGGGGCCGCGGGCCGACGTTATTCGGAATCCAGCAAAGGGGCGACCGCGAGGTCGCCCTTTTGTTTTTCCAGCTCAAGCTTTTTTGCCAGACGACCCAGGCGATGATCGACGTCGGCCACGCGTCGGCCTGAGGTCTGGCCCCGCACCACTTCCGCGTACCGCTGCGCCGACGCCAGATCGTGCGCGCGATGTTCATGGTGAATCGCGAGGGCTTCGGCCGCGCGGCGCTCTATCGCGCTGAACGGCCGCTTCGCGCGATCGACGATCGTCTGCCACGCGTCCACCGCCTCATCAAACCGTCGCATCCGGCGGCGCAACAGGGCCAGACGTTCGAGCGCACGGGCCCGCAGGTCGCGCTCGTCCGCGCGCGAGGCTGCCAGCGCAAACGCCTCCGCTGCGCGTTCGAGATCCCCCTGCCGCTCGTAGAGATGCCCAAGGCCGAGTTGCTCACAAGCTTCGCGGCACCACGTCGGCCCCTCTGACGCCAACTGGAACGCACGCGCCGTCACGGCCGCAAGCGAGACCAGATCGAGCCTGTTGTGCTCAAGCACGCCATCGATGATCGAAGGTTCACCGGTGCGCAAAAACTGGAAGTAGCGCACGGGGATTTCGAACCCCGGCACGTCACCCACCCGATGAAATCCCAGCACGGAACGCTCAAGCGCCGTCAGGCTGCAGCTAGTGTCGTCCTCGCGGCGGCTCCACAGGCGTCGCGCCGCCGGCAACATGTCGAAGTGCGGCAGATCGTCAGTCGGTGTGGACTGCCGATGGAACGCCCAGCGAGTTTCCATGAACGGCACGTCGAACGTCCGGCCGTTGAATGTCACAAGCAACGACGCGTCATCCATCGCGCGGCCCAAGGCGTCGAGCAGCGGACGTTCACCAGCCGGACCGAGCATCAGCCACTGCCGCACGCGGAACGCCTCAGCCTCGTACCATCCACAGCCCACAAGGAACGCCACAGTCCCGGCGCCACCGCTGAGACCCGTGGTTTCAATGTCGAAGAACACTGTTCGCGACGCCCACTCCGGTGTCGAGGCCAGCTTCGGTTCGAAGAGCCCGAGCGGCGCGTCTGGAGAAAGCCGGTACGACTCCACCGTCCGTGATCCGTGATAGCGATCGGCGTCGTACACCCGATCCACGACCAGGCACGCCGAGCCTTCCTGCCCGAGCACCGATCCACCGAGCACATCGGCAGACCGCGAGACGACATCGTTGAAGGTGAGTCCGCCGCCAGGCTGCGGCAGGTCCGGCTCGACCGTCAGCTCCCGCCGGTTGTCGCGGACGATCGCCCGCAGCCGCTTGGCGAGATTCTTCATCGCAGCACCGCAAGCAGGTGTGACGCGACGGCCTTTGCCAGCGGTCCCGTCGCACCTTCGGGGCCCACACATGACGGACACCCGGATTGACAGGGGCACCCGTCGATCAACTCCTGCGTCCTCGCCAGCAGGTCCGCATGCATCTGGAAGAGCGGCTCACTGAAACCGATTCCGCCCGGATAGTTGTCGTAAATGAAGATGGTCGGCGCAACGGTCGTCAGCGTCTTCGCCTCGTCCGTGCCCACGCCATCCACCGACAGGCCGAGGTCGTGTGAATCACACATCAGCAGCAACGGCGCAACGTTCCGCATGGCAAACGCGAGTCCCAACACACCGTCGCGTTTATCGGCCCCGCCAAACGGCAGCGCCTCCATCGTCTCCGCCGGAATCGTCACCCAGTACGACGATGTGTGCATCTGCTGTTCAGGGAGATCCAGTTCGCCCGACCCGATGTTCTCGTTCGTATAGAACTTGATCTTCTTGAACCCGACCACACGGGAGACGACGTGCACTTCACCGTGATGTTTGAGCTCGGAGGTGATTTCTCCGGAAATCGCCTCCGAGCTCATGTCGTCCAGAATCGTTACCTTCGCGTAGTCGATCGCGTCGGTGTAGTAGTCGCACTCGACGCCGCGGACAAAGGCCTTGCGGTTGTCGAAATCGAGGCGCTCGACCTGATACAGCTGGCCCTCGATGATGTAGATCGCCTTCTCGTGGAGCACCGACGGCGCGCTCGTGAAATCGGTCTCGCCGATCACCCGTTCCCCGTGCGTCAGGTCGACGATGATGAAGTTGTCGGAGGTGACAGACCGCAGGCTCACCGCGTCGGCCGGGTACGACTCGTGCGTCCACTGCCACTGATCACCCGCCAGCTGCACGAACTGTTCTTCACTCAGAATCTGGAGCATTTCCTGCACGTTCAACGTGCCGAACGTTTCGGTTGTGGTGAAGGGCAGTTCAAACGCGGCGCACTTCACGTGCGCGAGCAGGATGTGCAGGTTGTCGGGGTTGACCAGCGCGTGCTCAGGTGAGGCATCAAAGAAGTAGTCGGGGTTGCGGGCTACGAATTGATCGATCGGTGCACTCGACGCGACCAGCACCGCCGCCGAGCGACCGGACCGGCGACCGGCGCGGCCGGCGCGTTGCCACGTCGCGGCGATCGTGCCTGGATACCCGGCCATGACCGTCACGTCCAGTGCGCCGATGTCGATGCCGAGTTCCAACGCACTCGTCGACACGACGCATCGCACGCTCCCTTCGCGCAACCCGCGCTCGATTTCGCGGCGACGAAGGGGGAGATACCCTCCGCGGTAGCCGCGCACCACTTCTGCAGCGCCAGGTGGACCCGCAAACGCATCCTTGAGATACGTCGTGAGAATCTCGGTCGAGAGCCGGCTCTGCGCGAACACGATGATCTGCAGCCCGCGCTTCAGGAATTCGATGGCGACCCGTCGGGTCTCCGCAAGGTATGAACGCCGGATGCCAAGTTGGGCGTTCACCACCGGGGGATTCACAAAGATGAAGTACTTCTCGCCGCGAGGAGCCCCGCTCTGCTCCACCAACTCACACGGCGCTCCAGTCAGCTTCTCCGCCAGGTCCTTCGGGTTGGCGATGGTGGCCGACGAGCAGATGAAGACGGGAGTCGACCCGTAGTGCCGGCACACTCGATGCAGTCGACGCAGGATGTTCGCCAGGTGGCTGCCGAACACGCCGCGATACGCATGCAGTTCGTCGATGATGATGTACTGCAGATTCTCGAAGAGCTTCGCCCACCGCGGATGGTGCGGCAGGATGCCCGAGTGCACCATGTCGGGATTGCTCAGCACCACGTGCGCGCGGCCACGAATCGCGCGCCGCGCATCCTGAGGCGTGTCACCGTCGTACGTGAACACCCCGATCTCGCCGCCACCCTCGAACCCAACCAACTCCGCCAGCTGATGCAACTCGGCCAGCTGGTCCTGCGCGAGGGCCTTCGTGGGAAACAAGTACAACGCGCGCGTGGACGAGTCCTTGAGGATCGCGTCTATCACCGGTGCGTTGTAGCAGAGCGTCTTGCCGGATGCCGTCGGCGTGACGGTGACGACGTTCCGACCGGCGGTGGCGTGCGCAATCGCCTCCGCCTGGTGCGAATACAACTGGTCGATGCCGCGCTTGCGGAACGCCGCAATCAGCCGGGGGTCGAGTGAGTCCGGAAACGGCGCGTACCTCGCCTCCACAGGGTCCAAACGCCGCACCGCAGTGACGTGCGGGTCGTCGTCGTCCCCCTGGAGGGCCTGCTCGTGCTCTGCGAGCATCCGCGAGAGCGCCAGTGACAGCGACTCGTCCTTGCTCTTCGCGTCCACAAGAGCCGGCAGGACGGTCATGGGCAGGCGGCGCCGGTCGGATGACATGGAGCGGCCATCGTACCAGTCCGCCCGAAGGCGATCAAGAAGCGAAAATGTCGGACGCCAGCAGCATGATGCTGTCCTTCGCGCAGGTCATTGCTTGGCGCGGCTGTTGGCGTAGGCCGCGACGACGCCGCTGAGACCGAGCAGGCCGATGACGTTCGGGAAGACCTGGAGACCGTTCATCAGGTCGCCCCAGGCCCAGACCAGGTCGGGCTTGAGCACGGCGCCAATGGGGATCAGCAGGCAGTAGACGTAGCGGTACGGCATCGTCACCGACCGGCCGAGGATGTACTCGAGGAACTGTTCGCCGTAATATGCCCAGCCGATCAGCGTGGTGTAACCGAAGAGGAACGCGCAGAACGCGACGACCCAGCCGCCGACGGTCGGCACCGCCATGTTGAACGCCGTCGCCACGGCGGCCGTGCTGGTCACGCCGGCCTCACCGGCCGCGCGCGCGGCAATCGACGACTCGGCGACGCCACTGAGCAGAATGGCCATCGCGCTGATCGTGCCGGTGACAAACGACACGATGAACACTTCCATCACCGCCTGCAGGCCCTGCTGCTCCGGCCGGTTCGACCGTGCCGTGCCGTACGCAACCGCCGCGGTGCCGTAGCCGGCCTCGTTCGCGTAGATGCCGCGCGCGATGCCGTAACGCATCGCGATGAAGAACCCGAAGCCGAGTCCCGACCGTCCCGGTGACGCAAACGCCTCATCCACCACCATCGACAGCACGTACGGCACGCGGTCGATGAACGTCAGGATGACCACCGCGCCACCCACCAGATACAGACCCACCTTCAAGGGCGACAACTTCTCGACGGCGCGGCCAATGGTCTTGATGCCACCGATAATGACCAGCCACGTCAACACGGCGAGCAGGAGGCCGGTGAAAAACGCGGTCCGGTTCACTTCGCCAAGGACCGGCAACATCAGCGTGCCGCTTGGCCACACATGCTGCACGGCGATGGCAATCGAGTTCGGCTGCGTGAACGGCGTGGTGGTCAGTGCGGCGATGCCGGCCACACACGCGTAGGTCCACGCCAGCGCCGGCGACTTGAGTCCGTCGCGCAGGTAGTACATCGGTCCCGACTTCAGGTGGTCGCCCTGTTGCTCGCGGAACTTCACGCCAAGCACCGCTTCCGAGAACTTCAGGGTCGTCGCGAAGAACCCATACACCCAGATCCAGAACAACGCGCCCGGACCACCGGAGATGATCGCGGTGGCCACGCCGGCGATGTTGCCCGTGCCGATCGTCGCGGCCAGCGCCGTCATGAACGCCTGGAATGGCGACAGGGCGCCGGTGGCCCCTGCGGTCTGCCCCGCCAGCATTTCCCTGAACGCTTCACGCAGCCGGCGGATCTGCACGGCCTTGAACCGGATCGTGAGGAACAGCCCCGTCCCCAGCAGGGTGGCGATGATGAAGTACCTGAAGAGAAAATCAGCGAGCCATTCAATGCCTGCGGCCATGGGAACTCCTCAGATATTCGAACGTGACTGGCAACCGTCGACGGTGATGCACGCGCCGGAGATCCAGTTGGACCGTGGCGATGCGAGGAAGGCCACCACATCACCCACCTCGTGGTCGTGGCCAAAACGACCGAAGGGCAGGTCGCGCTTGATGAACTCGCCGATCGCCACAGGATCCGCCTGCTGGCGCTGCGCCCACGTCCCGCCTTCAAACAGAATCGATCCCGGCGCAACGCTGTTCACGCGGATGTTGTCCTTCGCCAGCTGCTGGGCCATGGCCTTCGCCAGACTGATCTCGGCGGCCTTGACGGCGTTGTACGTCATGCGCCCGCCCGACTCGCGTCCCCAGATGGACGCGATCATCAGAATCACGCCGCCGCCGGCCTTGCGCATTTCCGGCACGGCCAGCCGCGACAGGCGTATGGCCGGAAACAGCGTCTGATCCAGCGCGCTCGTCCATTCCTCATCGGACGTCGACGCGATATCCGTCCCGCCGGCTTTCCCGACGTTGTTGACGACGATGTCCAGGCGGCCGAATGTGGCGACCGTCTCACTCACCAGCCGCGTGACGTCCCCCGTCTGTGACACGTCCGCTTGCACCGCCAGCACGGCATCGTCGCGTCCGGCCAGGGCGCGGAGATCCGCGGCGGCCTTTGTCAGCGCGTCTGCCCCACGCGCACAGATGGCGACGCGTGCGCCCTCGGCCACCAGGGCCCGCGCGGAGGCCAGGCCGAGGCCCTTGCTCGAGCCGGTCACGATCGCCACCTTGTCACGCAGATACAGGTCCATGTGTCGTCTCTACTCCAATGTCACCGTGGCGGTGCGCCGCCGGTGAGATCGTTCAGGCGCCAGTCGTAGGCGCCGAACGTCATCGTAAACGTATTGAGCGCGAGGAATTCGCGCTCGCTCGCAAACAGGTGCGGGTAACTCATCGCCATCAACGCACGTTCGAGGGGCGAGCGATTCGCCCACATCTCGCCACCCTGTGAAAAGCCCGCCACAAATTGCGCCTCACGCCAGCTGAACAGCGGCGTGACCTCGACGACATTGGTGGTGCGGTTGATGCGGAAGGTGTCGAGCCGCGTCACGAACTCCTTGACCGCTTCATTCAGCTGCGTCTCAAGCTGGGCCGCGCGATACGGCTCGCTGCGCAGGCGACCACCACCCAGCGCACCTCGGCCGAGTGCCAGCAACATGCGGGGGTCGCCAAAGCCCGCGATCACGGTCTTCTCGATCTCCTCCAGCGTCAGGAGTTGACCGGCCACGCGATGCTTGACCTTGTCGATGCCACCGGCGACCTGCGCGATGCTCTCGGCCGGATACCCCGCGGCCTTGCCGCGAATCGGGTAGACGTTGATGACCGTGCGGAGCACAAGCGCGTTGTAGGCGTTGATCCAGAATGCCCGCTGTTCCGCAGCGGACGCGTTCGACAGCCAGGAGTCCGCCGAGTCGAGCGACGCGACGAATCGATCCAGGTTCGCGCGTTCGGTCTTGAGGGCCGCATAATAGACCAACCCGTCGCGCACGTACACGTCAAGGATGCGATCCAGCGGCGCGTAGGCGTCGGCCTGCGCTCCGAGGCGCGGGGATGTCCCCACCGCTGCGACCACCACGAGCAACGCTGCCAGTACACGGCTCTTCATGCGAGCCAACATCATAATCAGATCCGGCTCAGAAACTCCGTCAGCGCCTGATTAAACGCCAGCGGCGCTTCCAGATTTGACAGGTGTCCCGCCTGTGGAATGACGGCTGTGGTCACTGCGGGCAATGCGGCAGCCATCGCCTCGCTGTCAGCCGGTGGTGTCAGCACATCCTCGGCGCCGCAGATGACGAGCGCGGGACACGTCAGGCCGGCCAGCACCGGCACCGAATCCGGCCTGGTCTTCATGGCGCCGAGCGCTGATGCCACCGCCTCCGGCGTGTTGCGCAGGATGATCGTGCGCACTGCCTCCACAAGGTCCGGCTGGGCGCGCTGAGTCGTGGCCCCAAGCAGCTTTGGCACCATCGCGTCTGCGATCGCGGCCACGCCCTCGGCCTGCACCTTTGCGATCATGGCAGCACGACCGGCACGGCCCTCATCAGAGTCGGCGGTCGCCTTGGTGTCAGCGAGCACGAGGCCGTCGAGCCGGCTGGCCGCTGCACGCGCCACGGCCAGCGCGATGTACCCGCCCATCGACAGTCCTCCCACGACGCCGCGGTCCACATCGAGGTGATTCATCAGCTGCAACACATCGGCCGCATGACTGGCCATTGTCGCCGTGTCGAGGCCCACGTCCTGGTAGGCCTGCCCCATGCCGCGGAAGCCGCGCACATCCGGCGCCACAAACCTCCAGCCAGGCGGCACACGATGCAACTGCGGCAACCACTGGTCGGCACTGAGCGGAAACGCATGCAACAGGATGCATGTGCGACCGCTGCCTGCTTCGTGATACCTGACGGTGCGGTTGAGCAGATGGGCGTGTTTTGGAGTCATGGCGTTAAAATGGCATACATGATGCGCCGTGTCTGTATCGCTTTGCTCGTCGCCGTCTCGCTGGCGGGCTGTTCACCAACGCCTGAGGAGACCATGGCCGAATCCAGGAGCAACGCGCCCGGCGCAATTCCCGCCCCACCTGATGTCGGCGCCGTGCCGGCTGATGCAACAGTCACCGCGACCGGACTGGCGTCGCGCGTGTTGTCGCCGGGAGAAGGCACCGAGAAGCCCACGGCCGAATCACTCGTGCTCGTGCACTACACAGGATGGACGACCGACGGTGAAATGTTCGACAGCTCCGTCGTGCGCGGCGAACCCGCAGACTTTCCGCTCAACCGCGTGATCCTCGGATGGACGGAAGGCCTGCAGCTGATGGTCGCTGGTGAAAAGCGCCGGTTCTGGATTCCGAGCGCACTCGCGTACGGGGGACGACCGGGCGCTCCCCAGGGCATGCTCGTGTTCGACGTGGAATTGCTCGACTTCAAGGCACCCACACCTCCAATCCCGGCGCCGCCGGACGTGGCGGCTGTGCCAGGCGACGCCACGCGCACACCGTCGGGTCTGGCCTCTCGACGACTCTCGGCAGGCACGGGCACGGAAAAACCTGTCGCGTCGTCGATGGTCCAGGTGCACTACACGGGTTGGACCACCGACGGGAAGATGTTCGACAGCTCCGTTGTGCGCGGTGAGCCGGCGGAGTTTCCGCTGAACCAGGTGATTCCCGGATGGACCGAAGGTCTCCAATTGATGGTGGTTGGCGAGAAGAGGCGGTTCTGGATTCCGAGCAAGCTGGCCTACGACGGCCAGCCCGGCGCGCCGGCGGGCATGCTCGTCTTCGACGTCGAACTGCTCGGGGTCAAATAGTTCGGAGGTCCTCCTGGCCCGATGGATCATCGGTGTTGCCGTCGCCCTGGGCGCGACGACGCTGCTGGCGTCGCCCGAGGCGCAGACACCGGATGCCTACCTGCGGTCGACCATCGGTCTGTCTGCGACTGACCTGAAGCGCGTCCACTCCGGCGAAGCGGTCGCCACCCTGCTCGACGGCCGCGACGGGCGGGAAGTGGTGACGTTCGGCGCGGTGCGCATCGACCGGGCACCCGACGACGTACTTGCGTATCTCACGGAAGCCGAGGCACTGCAACAGGGTGACGCCGTGCAGCAGTTGGGGCTGGTTGGCACTCCGCCACGACGCGACGACTTCGCGCGGTTCACGCTGTCGCCGCGCAGCGTGTCAAGCCTCCAGGAGTGCCGTATCGGCGACTGCGAGCTTCAGCTGCCAGGATGGATCATCACGCGTGTGCAGCAAGACGTGCCGTGGCGGACGCCGGACGCTGGACCACGCGCGCAGGCCCTCATGCGCGACGTGGCGTTCGAGACGCTGACCGCCTACCTGCGCGATGGCCACTCGGCGCTTGCGCCGTACGACGATCGGCGTCCGCCGCGCGCGCCCTCCGCGGAGTATCGCGCGCTCCTGGGGTCGGACGCGTATCTGCCCGCTCCTCTCACGGCGCTTCGACATGCCCTTGACGGCTTTCCTCACCGCACGGCGCGGGGAGTCCGCCATCAGTTCTTCTGGACCGTCGTCGGTTTCGGGATGAAGCCGACGTTCCGGCTGAGTCACCTGGCGGTGGCCTCCGGTGCGGCGATCGATGATCCCGCCGGGCCTGTGCGGGGCGCGGTTGCCACGGTGCAGATCATGGCAACGCATTATCTCAGCTCCACGCTGGAATGGCACTTCATCGTGCGTGACACCACAAATCCCTCTGGCGCGTATCTCTATTACCTCGTCCGATCGTGGGCTCCGGGCCTGGGCGGCATCAAGGGACGCCTGCTGCGTGCCACCGCGCGAAGCCGCGGACGTGACGCCGTCGAGACCTATCTCAGGTTCTCGAAGCGGATGCTCGAAGACGAGGCTGGCCGCTAACCCATCGCGTGTTCACAGTCCTCGCCATGTTGGGCGCGCACCACGGCGTCGGTGCGATCGACGAGTCCGGCCGCAGGGTCGTTTGTGTAAGAGAATAGCAACCACCTGAGGAGGGCCCGATGTCCAGATTGCTGATCGCGGTGTGTGCCACCGTTGTTGTGAGTGCCGGGTCCGCCGTGCTGCCCGCCATGCAGCTTCAGACGCCGACGAACTGGAAATGGCGGATCGATTCGCCTGGGGGTGCCCAGCGCTACGCCACAGACACGCTCCGGGTCGTGAGCTACAACATCAAACACGGCCGCGGAAACGACAACGTCGTCGACCTGGCGCGTACGGCGGACGTGCTTCGCGCGCTGACGCCGGACATTGTCGGACTCCAGGAAGTGGATGACCTCGCCACACGCAGCGGCGGCGTGCCGGAGGCGCAGGTGCTCGGGCAGATGCTGGGGCTGCACGACGCGTTCGGCCGGTTCATGGACTTTCAGGGTGGCGCGTACGGAATGGCGGTGCTCACCCGCTATCCGATCGTGGCGACCCAGTCAGTGCGGCTGCCCGATGGGAACGAACCACGCGTGGCGCTCGCGGTCGAGGTGCAACTTCCGACGGGTCGTCGACTCACGATCGTGAATGTGCACTTCGACTGGGTGCGTGACGATCGGTTCCGGTTTGCACAGGCGGAAGCATTAACGAGGTATCTCGATTCGCTGACCATGCCGTATGTGCTGCTGGGAGACTTCAACGACGTGCCGGAGTCGCGCACGCTGGCGCTCTTCAAGTCGCGCGCGAAGGAAGCGGTGAAGCCGGCCGCGGATCGCTTCACGTTTTCGTCGACCGAGCCGGAACGTGAAATCGATTTCATTTTCATGGCGCCGGCGGCCGCGTGGCACGCACGGGACGTGCGTGTCATCACCGAGCCGGTCGCATCGGACCATCGACCCGTGGTCGCGGTGCTCGAACTACGGTAGCCGCCCTGGCCGGTAGCGTGTGACCACCTGCCGGTCCACGTCACGCGCACTGAACGCCACGCGTTTCATCTCGCCCCGCGCGAACATCGCTGCCTGGTCGGCATGCCAGGGCGAGGTCGGCTTTTCACTCTGTCCGTACGCCAGCACGGAGTAAGCGCGCGGCTCGTTCCCGAATTCGACGGCGAGCACCCAGCCGTCGCCTGTGTTCGCGGCGAACTTGCCATCGGGCTGTCGCGTGAATCCGAGCACACGGAAACACCCCAACGCGCCTGGACACCCGCCCACCGGCACGTCCACGCCCCCACGACGCACGCGGTACACGTCGCCCCACGCGACATCCAGCGCACCATGGCGGCGCATCGTCTCCTCAACCGCCCAGGCAAAGGCCTCGACGGCCCGCGCGACATCACCCAGTCCCCGCGGCGTTCGCACAGGGTCTGTCGCATCCCACGGCGTGGCGTACCGCTGTGCCTCGGTGCGACCCTGCGAATACCGGGCCCACCAGACCTCGAACAACACCGCCCCGCGACTCCCGGCCGCCACGGTGTTGTTCCACCGGCGCAGCACCCGCAACGCGTCAACAGTCGCCCCGGCGGGCTTCGACGCCGCGACAGCGCGCACCAGATCCGGCTTCACGCGATCGGCCAGCAGCATGCGGTAATCGTGTTTGAGGCGCACGACGTCTTCCAGACTGAGCTTGCGGTTGTTGTCGATCAACTGAATGGCCCGCTGGCTCCGCAGGCGCAGCGACGGCGGCTCGATGTTTTCGTAGGCGTTCACCAGATTCACCGGTGGGCGCGCGTTCGCAAAATGGGGTGAATCGTTTTCGTTGTGCACGTACCCGCCACCCGGGTTCTTTGTCAGCGGTAATGCATCAAACGGGATCAGCTGTGTCCAGGCGTCGCGCAGGCTGCGCACGGGAATCGCGCGATCCCCACCCATTGAATGCGGGAGATCGGGCAGGGACGCATTCCACAACGTGAGGATGTTCCCCGCGCGATCCGCGTAGGTGTAGTTCTGCGAGACCAATGCGCGCATGCGCATCACATCCATCCACTGCGCGTACGATGTCGAGCGCATCAGTCTCAGGAACTGCTCCCCTGCACGGAACTCGCCATCACCGGCCGTGCGCGCGATGTACACGGCATCTGCGGTCCGGTGCACCACCGGCCCGAGCGGCGTCGACCAGCACTCGCGCGTTTCGGGCACCAGGGTCGTGCCATCGAGGTACTCCACCGTACGCGTCGTCTTCGTCATCGGCAACGATGCGCCATCCAACCGGTAGTGATCGGGCACCGCCGGGTCGAGTGGAATGGCGTAGATCTCCGTGCGGTCACCGCTGTTGCTGTTGGTCGTGGACCACCCGAGATGCCGGTTGAACCCGCCGACCACACCGAGCGGGCCGCCGATGCGGAAGTCGCCGTAGAAGTCGACCACGCCCGGCACCGTCAGATGCGCCTCGTAGTACCCGGCGTTCCACGCGAGGTGCGGATTCCGCAGCAGGATCGCTCTCCCGGATGTCGTGCGACTCGGCGCGAACGCCCAGGCGTTCGAACCCTCTTCGGGGTCCACAGAGGGTCCGGGGTCCGGGGTCCGGGGTTCGGGGTTCGCGCCAAGTGCCTGCAGCACGCGGCGGATTCTTGCGGCAGGCGGTCCGTCGCCGATGTGCAGTGTTGCGACGTCGTAGCCGGTGAAGTCGGATGGGATGTGCGCGGGGAACTCGTCGCGATGCAGCGTGATGTAGCGATTCACCCCTGCCGCAAAGCCGTCGTACAAGTCGCGCGTTTCCGGCTGAAGCAGATGGAAGGTCTCGATCGCCCGCGCACGTTCGCGCAAGGTCGAGAAGTCTGCGTCGAGCGATCCGCGTCCGTTCACCCGCGCCGTCTGACCACGTGTGGCCCACAACCGCGTTGGCGTGACGTCGCCATAGTCCTCGACCTGCAACCACCCGAGCGCATACCCACCCGCCCGCAGATTCTCTGCTCGAATGTGCGGCACCCCGTGCGCCGTGCGGATGATCTCCACCTCGCGCCAGAGTTCAACCGGTTGCGCACGCATCCACACTGAAAGAGTTGTCACCAGTCCCCAGGTGATCGCTCCGACCACGAATATCCGCAGTGTCTTCATCGCGTCCTCGCTGTGGGCCATGTCCGATACAACACGTGCGGCAGGCCGGCGTGCACGATGTCCCGATCACACTGCAGCCCGGCCTTCTCGAGCACATGACGGGACGCCGCGTTTGTCGCAAGTGTCACGGCGACCATGGACACAAATCCGAACCTCTCCCGCCCCACCGACAGGCAGGCCGTCGCAATCTCCGTCGCGTAGCCACAGCCCCAATGCTCGGGGTGAAAGCTGTACCCGATCTCCACTTCGTCGACACCTTCGACCTCGAGGTGCCGGAGCAGCCCACGCCCCACGACGGGGCCCGAAGGATCGAGACGCAACATCCACAACCCGAATCCGAAGCTCGTCCAGTGCGCGAGATTCCTCTCCAGATACGCCATCGTCCGCGCCTCGTCCCGCACCCCCCCGAGGGTGGCCATCTGCCTCGGGTCCGCATGCATGCGAATCAAGTCGGGAAGGTGCGTCGGGAGGAGACGCTCGGCATGAAGGCGGGCCGTTCGAAACGCGTCCATGGTGGCGATTTAGAATACCCGCGATGCCCCGTCCCATTCGCACCTCCCTGATCGGCGCGCTTCTGGCCATTGGTGTCGCGGCCTGCGCGACAGCGGTCGTCAGGGATCCCGCCAGGCCATCCTCCACCATCACAAATTCTGCCGCGCAGATCGCGGAGTCGTCAGGGGGTGTCGTCGCCAGCGCGACCGTTGACGCGACCGCCGTCGGCGCGCAGGTCCTCGCTGAAGGTGGGAATGCCGTGGACGCCGCAGTCGCAACGGCGTTTGCACTGGCCGTCACCGAACCGAGCATGTCAGGACTCGGCGGACGCGCCAGCATCCTGCTGCGTCAGCCAGACGGCACCCTGGTCGGCATCGACGGCCTGAATCAGGTGCCGTCGATCTACAAGGAGAAGTCCGGTCTGCCCCTGCCGTACGAACGCGCGGCGATTCCCGGCGTACCCGCTGCGCTCGCACACGTGCTGGAGACACATGGCACCTGGACACTCGCACGCGTGATGCAGCCCGCGATCGACCTCGCGGCAGGCGGATTCATTCTCGGCGCCGCCGAGGCCGAACGCTGGGCCGCGGCTCGCGAAGAACTGTCGAAGTTTGGTGCCGGCCTCGGAACGTATCTGAAAGCCGATGGATCGTTGTGGCGTGCGGGTGATCGCGTTGCCAATCCCCTGCTCGCGCAGACCCTGCGGCGCCTCGCGACTGAGGGGGTCGCGTCGTTCTACAGGGGCGCCATCGCCGATGCGATCGACGCCGACATGCGCGCGCACGGGGCATTCATCACCCGCGAAGAGCTCTCGGCGTATCGCGCGCTGCCGTCACTGATCGTGCGCGGCTCCTATCGCGGCCACGCGCTCGCGTCCAACTTCCGCCCGGCAGCAGGTCAAGCGGTCATTCAGGCGTTGCAGACGCTGGAACAACTTCCCGTGCCAGAGCGCGGCGATGATGCGCGATGGGCGGCAGTGGTCGCGCAGGCGATGCACTGGGCACTCACGGATCGCTCGATGCGTCGAGGCACCGAAGAAGAAAGTGCCACGTTCCTCACGTCGGCCGCGCACGCGAAAGAACGCGCAGGTCGCGTCATGATCCCCGCCGGCGGAGGGGGTGGTGACAGTGCGGAGCCGTTCCAGGGTGCAGGCCTGCTCTTCCCTCCGGGCACGCTCGTCACCGCAGAGACCGACCGGGAGGCCACGACCCACCTGTCCGTCGCGGACACACACGGTCGCATGGTCGCACTCACACAGTCGCTGGGCCCCAGTATGGGCACTCGTCTGGTGGCGCCCGGCCTGGGATTCCTGTTTGCCACTCGCCTCGGTACCGCGCCCGGCTCCCGTCCAGCCTCCACCGTCTCGCCCACCATCGTCGTCTCCCCGGACGGCCGCGACGTGGTGGCGCTGGGTGGCGCCGGCGACAATCGCATCATCACAGCGGTCATTCAGGTCGTGAGCAGAATGGTCGACCACAAGATGACGCTGCCGGATGCGCTGCTCGCCCCCCGCATCCACCCGGATGCCGAACGCACGTTGCGCGTCGAGGAAGGACCGGTCTCAGCGTGGCCTGCAGCTGATCGCGACCGGTTCATCACATGGGGATTCACACTCGTCCCATCCCCCTCGGGGTTCTTCGGACGCGTTCATGCCGTCCGGCTCGCTGGATCCGCAGCGGCCCAGGGTGTCGCAGAACCCCGTTGGACTGGGAGCGCAGCTGGGCCAAAATGACTTACACTTCGCGTGCCCCCAGGAGGTAGTTACCCATCATGACCCGTCACGTGTTTCAGACGATGTTTGCGGGCGCCGCCATTGCCGCCTCGCTCATCGTTGTCGCTCCGATCGCGGCGGCTGCGCAGCAGCTGCCCGGCGATCCCCGGCCCAGACCCGAGCTTGTCCGCCAGCCCTACAGCAAGGCGGACGTTGAATTCATGCAGGGGATGATCCCCCATCACGCGCAGGCGCTTGTCATGTGCAGCATGGCCAAGCCCAACGGCGCCAGTGCCCAGCTGCAGCTGCTCTGCGAACGCATGAGCATCAGCCAGAAGGATGAGATCGCGATGATGCGCACCTGGCTGCGCGACCGCGGTCAGACGGTACCGGCACCTGACGCGACCCACATGACGATGGACCATGGCGGCATGAAACACGACATGCTCATGCCCGGCATGTTGACCGATGAGGAACTGGCGACGCTTCGGAAGGCGCGGGGCAAGGACTGGGACCGGCTCTTCCTCATCGGCATGATCAAGCACCATCAGGGCGCCATCGACATGGTGGACGTCCTGTTCAAGTCGCACGGTGCGGCGCAGGATGACGATGTGTATTTGTTTGCGTCGGATGTATTCGCCGACCAGACCGCGGAAATTGAACGGATGGAGCAGATGCTCGCGGCCCTTGGAGGGGGACAGTCACAATGAGAGAGACACGATTCACCACCCGATTCGCAGCGACCGTTGCGGCCGGCGTTATTGCCCTGACCGGGGTGATGATGGCGACCTCGTCGGTCACCGCGGCGCAGCAGGCGCCGCCACCACAGGCGGCCCAGCCGCCCGCCGGTGGACGCGGCCAGGCCGCGCCGCCGCCACCCGTGCCCGCGTTGCCGGCGACCATGCCGGCGCCGGTCACCCCGGTCATCTCGGCCACGGCCCCGACGCCGGACGCGCGCGTCGGATTGCGCGCGGGATACTGGGACGCCGCCCAGGCCGCGTGGAACATGCGTCTGGTGTCCAATACGCCTCCGCCAGAGGTGTACCGGGGCATCACGAGTTCCGACCTCGCCTTCACCGGGAAGTACGTGGTGCAGGGCAACTATCACGGCATCCTGTTCTGGGACGTGTCGAACCCGGCCAAGCCGGTCCTCGTGAAGGACTATGTGTGCCCGGCGTCGCAGAACGACGTCTCGGTGTTCAAGCACCTGCTGTTTGTGTCGTCTGAAGGCACGGGCGCAAGGCTCGACTGCGGCACGCAGGGTGTGCCGGAGCCGGTGAGCAAGGAACGCATTCGCGGCATCCGGATCTTCGACATCTCGAACATCGCGAGTCCGAAGTACGTCGGCAACGTGCAGACGTGCCGTGGGTCCCACACGCACACCGTTGCGGAAGACCCCAACGACAAGGAAGCGGTCTACGTGTACATCTCGGGCTCGGCGGGCGTGCGCTCGGCCGAAGAACTGCCGGGCTGTGCGGATGGCAACATGGCCGACAACTCCGACACGTCGCGGTTCCGCGTCGAAGTGATTCGTGTGCCGCTCGCCGACCCGTCGAAGGCTGCGGTCGTGAACTACGCGCGCATCTTCAACGATCTCGCGCCGCCTCCCCGCCGTGTTGAACCAGGCCGCGCCGGTGGCGCGGGTCGTGGTGGTGCGGCAGCGGCAGGCGCCGCGGCCGGTGCTGCGGGCGCGGCGACGCCGCCCCCGGCTGGTGCCACACCTCCGCCAGCGGGTGCCGCAGGTGCGGCCGCACCGCCAGCGGGTGCGACGCCGCCAGCCCCTGGCCGCGGTGGCCGTGGCGGTGGCACGCCCACTGGTCCGAACCAGTGCCATGACATCACGACGTACCCGGAAGCCGGCCTGGCCGGTGGCGCGTGCGGCGGCTACGGGCTGCTGCTCGACATCCGCGAAGTGGCGCACCCGGTGCGTATGGACTTCGCCGGCGACGAGAACATGTCGTTCTGGCACTCCGCCACGTTCAACAACGACGGCACCAAGGTGCTCTTCTCAGACGAGTGGGGCGGCGGTCGCGCTCCGCGATGCCGTGCGGAAGATCGCCAGGAGTGGGGCGCCAACGCCCTCTTCACCGTCGAACGCGGCAAGCTGGTGTTCCACAGCTACTACAAGATGCCGGCGGCGCAGACGGAGTGGGAAAACTGCGTGGCCCACAACGGGTCGCTGATTCCAATTCCTGGCCGCGACGTCATGGTGCAGGGCTTCTACCAGGGCGGCATCACGGTGTTCGACTGGACGGACATCAAGAAGCCGGTCGAGATTGCCTACTTCGACCGTGGTCCGCTTGAGGACGGCCGTCTGACCTCCGCCGGTTCGTGGTCGGTGTACTGGCACAACGGCTACATCTACAGCTCGGAAATTGCGCGTGGCCTCGACGTCTACGAGTTGGTGGTGACCCCGCACATCTCGCAGAACGAGATCGACGCCGCCAAGACTGTGGTGTTTGCGGAAGCCAACGCGCAGGAACAGAAGCGCATCACGTGGCCGCCGAGTTTTGCGAAAGCGCGTGCCTTCCTCGACCAGCTCGAACGGTCGAACGGCATGACCGCGCAGAACCTGTCGGCCGCGCGTGAGAGCCTGACGGCCGCTGAGAAGGCGACGGGTGCGGCGCGCCGCACGGCCCTGCAGCAGCTGTCGAACCGCGTGAATGGTCAGGTCGCGGGATCGTCCGACCAGGCCAAGATGAAGATGCTGGTTGACGCGCTGAACGAACTGGCGCGCTAGCCGAGGTTCCGAAGTCCCGAAATCCCGAGGTCCCGGAGTTTCCGGGGCCTCGGGATTTTTTTTGTCTAGCGAACGACGGCGGCGTCGGGCAGCTTGCCCTGTGCGTCCACCACCTGGCGGGCCAGGTAGTTCACCACGGTCGCGTCACCGCGCAGCCGTTCGAGGTACGCGCTCTGCAGCAACTGGACGCGGCGGTCCTTCAGCGCGGTGCGGATGCCATCCTTGACCTCCGGATCACTCAGGGAGCGCTGGCCCGGTTCAATGACGCGCACGAGCGCGAGCAGGGTCGTCGTCGGACCGTTCGTGATGGTGTTGAGCTCACCGGGCTTCATGCGCATGACGGCGCTGCGGAGCTGCGGCGGCGCCTGATCGATCTGCGCCTGGCCCACCATGCCGAGGTCGCCGCCGTTCTGCGCCGACGCCGGGTCCTCCGAGAAGTTGGCCGCGAGCGCCGCGAAGTTTTCGCCTTCCTTCAGGCGGGTCGCGATCATCTCGAGCTTGCGCTGCGCTTCCAGCGGCGAACGCGCATCGTCATTCTGCTGGTTGTTCACCTGGTTCGGGACCGACGTCACGACGATCTGGGCCAGGTGATACTGCCGCTCCGGCACGTTGAACTGCGCCTGATTCTTTTCGAAGTAGGCGGTCACTTCCTCGTCCGTGACGTTGACCTTGCCGGTGACGTCCTGTTCGAGCACCTTGGCCTTGGTCAGTTCACGGGACACGCCGGCGCGGAATTCGTCGGCGGTCGTCTTTCGCGCCTCCAGCTCCTTCGCAAAATCCGCATCACTCAGCGTGCCGCGACGTTCCGCAACAGCCTTGTCGATTTCCTCAGCGGTCGGCACGATCTTCAGCTCCGCAGCCCGCGCGAGCAACAACGTCTCGGTGATCAGTTCGTCGACCAACCCGAGCTTGGCACCCACGGCTTCCTCCTCGGAGGGCGTGGGCGCACCGGGGTTCAACATGCCCTGAAAGTACTTGTCGACCTTGTCGCGCTTGATTTCGGTGCCATTCACGACCGCCCACACGTCGGGGGCGGGGGTCGCGGGGGTGGCGGACCCGCAGGCGGTCACAGACAAAACGAGCAGGGCGGCGGAAGCGGAACGCATCAACATGATTCAAGAAGTGTATAGGAGATGTAGTATTCCCGGCATGATGTCAGCCCTCCGACTTCGCGCAGTGCTTCTGACGGCCGTTCTTGTGGCGGCCACCGCATGGCCCTCGGCACAAACCCCGAAAGTGCTGGGCCCGGATGACTACCCCAAGTGGCGCAGCATCAGCGGTCAGTCGATTTCCGGCGACGGGCAGTGGGTGTCGTACAGCCTGCAGTTCACCAACGTCCCGGAGGCCGACACCAAGCCGGAACTTCGGCTGTTGAACCTGGCCAGCAACCAGGAAACAACGATCGCCAGCGCGACCGGGGCGACGTTTTCTGATGATTCCAAATGGCTGGCCTACACCGTCGACCCGAGCGGCGGGGGCCGGGGTGGACGGGGTGGACGAGCCGGCGCAGCCCCGGATGCAGCGCCCGCAGGCCAGGCACCCGCGCAGGGTCGCGGCGGAGCTGCGACACCGGCAGAACCGCGCCGGGTTGAACTGAGGAACCTCGCTAACGGCACCGTCCGTTCGTGGCAGGACATTGCGAGCTTCGAGTTCGCCAACTCCTCCACCCATCTCCTGCTACGTCGGCGTCCAGCACAAGCGGCCGGTGGGGCGGGCCGTGGCGGGGAGGCCGGAGCGGCACCAGCGGCGGGCGCACAGGCGGCAGCACCGGGGGCACCTGCACCCCGCGGCGTGGATGTCATCGTGCACAACCTCGCGACGGGCCGGGACGTACCACTCGGCAGCGTCGGCGACAGTGCGTTCAACAAAAGCGGCGACCTCCTCGCGTACACCGTGGACGGTGCCGTGAAGGACGGCAACGGGTTGTTTGTGTTCGACCTGCGCGATGGACGCGTCACCACACTCGACAACGCGGCACTGCGGTACACGCGCCTCACGTGGAATGACCAGGGCACCGGCCTTGCGGTGCTCAAAGGCGCCGACGTCGAGAAGGTGCGTGAACGTCCGAACCAGCTCGTCATTTATCGCGACGTCCGGTCAGCCATGAACGACCAGACCGGTCAGTCGGCAACGGTCCTCGACCCGACGACCAGAACCGACATCCCGAATTTCCCGGCTGACTGGGTCGTCAGTGATCGCGCCGCGGTCGCGTGGAATGACGATGGGGCGCGGGTGTATTTCAGCATCAAGCCGCAGGTGCCGATTGTCGAGGCTCGGCGTCGCAACGCGGATACGGAACCGGATGTGGACGTGTGGCACACCCGCGACGAACGCATCTACTCGCAGCAGATGGTGCGCGCGACGCAGGATCAGAACATCACGTACCGGCAGGCGTACGACGTCGGGCGCAGGGCGTTTGTGAAACTCGCGGACGACACGATGCGGGACATCGAGTTTGCGCCGACGGGCCGGTGGGCGGTCGGGCGTGACACCAATGGCTACGTGCACGACTATCAGCGGCCTGCGGCGGACTTTTATCGCGTCGATCTCACCACGGGCACGCGCACGCTCATGTTCAAGGGCCAGCTGACGGGCAGCCATGTGTTCGGGATCTCGCCTGACGGCCGGCACTTCCTCTACTGGAAGGACCAGCGGGTGCAGGCGTACGACCTTGAGGCCGGCACCACGCGCACGCTTGGTGGACCGAAGGCCATCAGCTTCACCGACATGGAATTTGATCGCCCGGGGCCGCGTCCCTCGTACGGCGTCGCCGGCTACACACCGGACGGCAACACCGTCGTGATGCAGCATCGGTACGACCTGTGGGCGCTCCCACTTGACGGATCCCCCGGACGAAACCTGACCAACGGCGAGGGGACAAAAAACGAGATCCGGTTCCGCATCGTTCGTCCGGAACCAGTTGATCCGCTGGCAGACCACGGCCCCGGTGGCCTCACGGCAGCGCGTCAGAAGGTCGACATCTCGAAGCCCATCACGTTGTCTGCGTATGGCGAGTGGACCAAACGTGCCGGGTTCTACCGGCTCGTGAATGGGACGCTGACACCCGTTGTGTTCGAAGACGCGTCATTCAGCACGCCCACGCGGGCGGCGAAGGCCGACACCTACCTGCTGACCCGGCAGACGTTTGTGGAGTTCCCCGACCTGCGCGTCTCGGGCCCGAACTTCGGCGAATCGAAGAAGATCTCGAATGCCAACCCGCAGCAGGCGGAGTACCTGTGGGGCAAGCGTGTGTTGTTCGACTACAAGAACAAGGACGGCGTGCGGCTGCAGGGCATCCTCGCCCTGCCCGACGACTACAAACCCGGCGAGAAGCGGCCGATGATTGTCACGTTCTACGAGAAGAACTCGCAGAACATGCACCGGTACTCCGCACCGTCATACCTTACCGGCATGGGCGCGTCGCCGATCGAAGCCGTCAGCCGCGGGTACATCGCGATGATGCCGGATATCCACTTCCGCACCGGCTCCTCACACAGCGACATGCTCGAGTGTGTGGAGGCGGCCGTGCGCAAGGTCATCGAACTTGGCTACGCGGATCCCGCGAAGGTCGGCGTGACGGGACACAGCTACGGCGGTGAAGGCGCGGCGTTCATCGCCGGTCGCTCCAAGATGTTCGCGGCCGTGGGCATGGGTGCCGGTGTGACCGACCTATACTCGGACTTCAATCAGAGCTGGGGCTGGTCGTACCAGGTGACCGGTGGCAGCGGCGCCAACGGCCACGACTATTACCTCTTCGGCCAGGGTCGCTGGGGCTTCACGCCGTGGGATCGCCCGGAGGTCTACCGCTACGAGTCCGCCATCTCACACGTCAAGGACGTCGTCGCTCCCGTGCTCATCATGCACGGCACCGCCGACCCCACGGTTGGATTCAGCGAGGGCATGAACTTCTACAACGCGCTGCGGTTCTTCAACAAGAACGCCATCCTGCTCGCGTATCCCGGCGAAGGCCACGGTCTGCGCGGCCTCGCAAACCGGAAGGACCTGACCATCAGGTTCTTCGAGTTCTTCGACCACTACCTCAAGGGCGCGAAACCCGCCCCGTGGATCACCGAGGGCGTGTCGTATCTGAAGAAGACCGAGGGGCGATAGCCCCTCGGTCGATTCACGAACAGGTCGCGCGTCGTTCCGCCGCCACAATGGGCGCGGGCGGTGTCTGGGCGTCGAGCAGGATGTTGATCAACCCGCGCAATGGCTGCGCGAGGGGCACCAGGTAGCCCCCAGGGCGCTTCTCCACCGTGATGCCGTGTGCGGCGAGACGATCACCGACGGACGTCCACAACGCCTCCGGCAATTTGCCGCTGTCGGTGAGCTTCGCGGTGTACTGGGCGTCGGTGAGGAAGTAGCCGCACGGCGGAGGCGTCACCATTTGATCCGGGCCAGGCGTCGCGCCGGGAGGCGGCGTGTCCCCGGGATGCGGAGCCGGGAACGCCGGCACATCCCAGTCACCGTGAAACACAATCGGCCCGGTGTTCGAACGCTGGAAGGCAATGCCCTCTTCGATCGCCTTCGCAATGGCCGGTCGATTCGCGCGGTGGAAGATGAGTGCCTGACGGATCGACCACAACTGCGAGTACGCCTTCCGGCGGCGATTCTCCGGCACACTCCCCGCTTCGGCCGGCCGCGTCGGGCCTCCACCCGATCGCGCCTCCACCAGCGTCGTCACCATGTTCTTCAGGCCGGTCACGCGCGTGAATGTCTGCGCGCCGTCGATGCCGCGCGGCGGATAAGGACAGGGCCACCAGCCGTCGGTCGCCCCCGCATCGTAGAACTGCCCCTCCACCAGACCAGCCTTCGCCATGTCGTGCACGGACTTGGCGGTGTTGCTGTGACGCGGCCACAACAGCGGCAGGTCACACGTTGTCGCACTGCCGTATTCGTGGCCGTCCACCATCACTTCAGGCGTGTAGTCGCGCAGGAACGCCGCGAAGATCTGCGACTCCGGCTGCGTCAGACGCGCGTGGTCGCGATTGAGGTCCTGCCCGGCCGAATTGCCTCGTGTGTTGTTGGCCCGGCCATCGGCGTTGAACGACGGCACAATCAACACCGTCGCGTTCGAGAGAATGTCGACAATCGCGGGGTCATTCGAAAAGGCCAGTTCGCGAATCATCATCAGGCAGCCTTCGCGACCTGACGGTTCGTTGCCGTGCACATTGCAGTTCGCGCCTGCGGCCGGCCCATTCGTAATCTCGGCCACCGAGCCCTTCGGCGCCGGATGCCCAATCACAAACAGGTTCATCGTCCGGCCCTGTGGCGTGGTGCCGAGCGGGACGATGCGCACGCGCGGACTGGCCGCCGCGATGCGTTTGGTCCAGTCGATCTCCTCGTCGTACGTGGTGTACTCGGCGCCGTCACGTGATTCGAATCCCGTGCGGAATTCGGCGTGACCGGGCGGCACACGCGTCTGCGCGCTCACCGGATCGGACCATTCCTGCGGAGCGCCCCCAACCACGGCGCGCACGCGCCACCGCAGCGGGCCGCCGGGCACAAAGCCCGCATCGGCAAACGCCGGCGACTGCTGCCGGACCTGGCGGTTCGGTCGCCAGATGCCGGTGACGACCCCCTCGCGTTCAATCTGATATTCGGTGGCACCTGTCACCGGTCGCCAGGTGAGTGTCACGTAGCCCTCGCGCGGCACGACGGCCACGCCACTGACCCGCGTGTCAGGCTGCGCCTGTGCTGCCAGAAGGGTTGTTCCGACGACGACTCCGACCAAAGCTGCCGCAACCAGGTGTTTCATAGTGCGGCTATTGTAGGCGGGCTTCAGCCCTCGGGGAGCGCGACCGGCGCATGTGGCTCGATTCGACGCGAGCAAACGCCGCCCATGATTGCCGTCGATACCAACATCCTGGCCCGGTTCTACTGCGACGATCCGGATGATCCGGAAGCTGCGCAGCAACGGCCTCGCGCTCGACGGGTCATGCGCGGGTTTTATGAGGTGCCGACCGAGGCATTCTGTCAGGCGCTTGACCACCTGCTCGGCGTGCCTCACGTAACGGTGGAACGCTGGGAGGCCGTCAAAGACGCCGTGGAACTGCATCGACAGGGACTGGACTTCGCCGATGCGCTGCATTGGGTCACCAGCGCTGCGTGTTCCAGACTGGTGACCTTCGACGATCGCCGATTTATCCGGCGTGCGAAGAAGCTGCGGCACACGACCAACCGGATGCCGCCGTCGTCATCGACAAATTCCACCTGCGTCCCGGTCGTCAGTCCATACTTCGACCGAATCTCTGACGGGATGACGATCTGGCCCTTCTTCGTCAGTGTCGCGGCAGCCATGCCGTCAGCTTGCCACGCGGCTTACCTGGCAAGGCGCCGCGCCATGGTGATGGACATGGCTACCTGTGCCTGGGGACAGAGATCGGGATGGGCTTCTCGATGCGCGGCCGCTCCGGATCATCCGCGAGCATCCACAATGTGGCGAACACGGTCCGTGACACGGCCTCGATCTTCTTCGGATCGAGGTACTTCGCTTCATCGGATGGCTGGTGGTAACGCCGATGGAGCCCGGTGTTCCAGCCGATGGTCAGAATGCCGCGTTCGAGGAACGGACCGGCGTCCGTGCGCGGGTAGAAGAACTCGCTGTCCCACCGGTCGTCGGCGCGATTCAGCGTCATGTTCAGATAGCTGCGGTTGACACGTTCGATCAACGCATTCGCTCGGTCGCTCAACACGCCCGGACCAATCAGATACACCTCGTTCGGGCCCGGCACGTCCGGCGACTGTTCATCGGCAGTACCCGGCGCGCGCGTCGCGCCGATCATGTCGATGTTGATGTGGGCCACGACCGACGACGACGGCACCGGGGGATTGGCGACGAAGTGCCGGGTGCCCCACAGCCCGACTTCTTCGCCGCTGTCCCAGATGAAGAGCATCGACCGCTTCGGCCGGGTCGTCTTCATCATCTGTTCGACGATCGACAACATGCCGGCGCTGCCGGATGCGTTGTCGTCCGCCGAGTTGTAGATGTCGTCGCCGTCCACGCTCCGGGTGCCCACGGCGCCGTCGAGGTGCGCCATCACCGTGATGTGTTCGTTGCGCAGCGCCGGATCAGAGCCTTCGATCGTTGCGACGACGTTGTAGGGCCGATGTACGACCTTCGTGGAGGGAATGCTGAACGTGATGCTCTTCGAGAGCGCGAAACTCGCCGGATATTCCTGACTGTCGCCGCGGGCCACGATCTCGGCGGCCGTGTAGCGTTCGCCCTGCATCAGGCCATCGGTCGCCGCCCGTGAGAGCAGAGCCGAAGTGACTTGTGCTGCCGCGTACGCCGACGGCACCGACGGATGCAGTTCGCGGCGCACCAGGTTCTGGCCCTGCATTTGCTGCCACCAGCCCGGCTGTGCGCTGGTCTGCGGAATCATGACGACCGCGACAGCGCCACGCCGCGCAGCCTCCGTTGTGACGTTGGTCGCGCCGACCGTGACACGTCCGAACTGCTGAATCGTCACGTCCTTCGGCATGGCTCGTGGACCGTGCGTCAGCACGACCTTGCCGCGCACATTCATGCCGGCATACGGGTCGATGCCCTTGTCGGGAATCACCCAGCCGTGACCGACGTACACCACCGGCCACGTGCCGGTCAGCGGCTCACCGGAGAAGGACCGCACCACAAACCCTTCGTCGAGACGCAGCGCCGCGCCGTTGATGGTGACCGTGGCCGTGGCGGCGTCCACGCGGGCTTCGTGCATCTCGTACGCCTGCACGTACGTGCCCTTGTCGCCGGCCGGCGTCACGCCTGCGGCCTTCAGACGAGTGATGATGTAATCGGCGGCTTTGTCGAAGCCGGGAGACGGTGTCGCGCGGCCACGAAGTTCGTCTGAGGACAGGAACGCGAGGTCACGCTCCACCTGCGCAGCCGTGATCCCATCAGCCGCCCGCCGAACCGACTCCGGCACAGCAGGGGCTTGTCCCGCCTGCACCAGGAGAAGCAACGCCATGAGCCACGCGGATGTCTGCATGGCCAAAATCATAAGCGACGGACCAGAGGGTCCGGGGACTCACAACAAGAAAAGAGGGCTGGGAGTGTTCCTGAAAAGGACACTCTCAGCCCTCCATGTCTCGCTGTGTACTATGCACAACCTGACGTCGTGCCGCAGTTGGCGCACTTGTAGCAGGAGCCTGAGCGCACCATGATCGAGCCGCAGGTCGAGCAGGGTGGTGCGTCGGACTGGTTCTGCATCGCGGCGAACTTCGAGCCCGTCGGTGCCTCGGCCGCCTTCGGAGCCGCAGCCATGGCTGCCACGTCAAGCGTGAGCTGCTCGGGCGTGGTCACCGTCTCAGCCACGTTGACGCCCGCTTGGTACTGCGCTTCGGGCGACAGGAACTTCGCCGCCATCCATCGGAAGATGTAGTCGACGATCGACTTGGCGAAGCGCACGTCGGGGTTCTTCGTCATGCCCGCGGGTTCGAAGCGGACGTGGCTGAACTTGTCGACCAGGTCCTGCAGCGGCACGCCGTACTGGAGCGCGTAGCTGATGGCCTGCGCGAAGGCGTCGGCGAAGCCCGAGATCGTCGAGCCTTCCTTCGCCATCGTCAGGAACAGTTCGCCGGGCATACCGTCTTCGTAGAGCCCGACGGTGATGTAGCCTTCGTGCCCCGCGATGTCGAACTTGTGCGTGAGCGACCGGCGCTCGTCGGGCAGCTTGTGGCGGGCCGGCATCGGCGCCGCTTCGGTGGCCTGTTCGAGCACGCCCGCGCGCTGGATGGCCGCCTTCGAGGTATTGAGCGGCTGTGTGCGTTTGGAACCATCGCGGTAGATCGAGACGGCCTTGGCGCCGATGCGCCACGAGTCGATGTAGGCCTGCTCGATGTCCTCGACCGTCGCTTCGCGCGGCACGTTGACCGTCTTGCTGATCGCGCCCGAGATGAACGGCTGCACGGCGCCCATCATCTTGATGTGGCCCATGTAGTGAATCGACCGCGTGCCTTTCATCGCCTTGAACGCGCAGTCAAACACCGCGAGGTGTGCGTCCTTGAGGTGCGGCGCGCCTTCGATCGTCTCGTGCTCGTCGATGTAGCCGAGAATGTCGGCCACCTGCGCCTGCGTGTAGCCGAGCTTGGTGAGCGCCATCGGCACGGTGCCGTTGACAATCTTCATCATGCCGCCGCCGACAAGCTTCTTGTACTTGACGAGTGCGATGTCCGGTTCCACGCCGGTGGTGTCGCAGTCCATCATGAAGCCAATCGTGCCGGTCGGCGCGAGGACCGTGGCCTGTGCGTTGCGGTAGCCGTGCGCCTCGCCGAGTTCGACACACTCGTCCCAGATCTCCCGGGCCTTGTTGTAGAGCGGCTTCGGCACATGGGTCTTGTCGATGTCCTTCAGCGCCGCGCGATGTTTCTTCATGACGCGCAGCATCGGCTCGCGGTTTTTCTCGTAGCCGGGGAACGGACCGCCGTGGTCACGCGCCACACGTGCGCTCTGCGCATATGCCGCACCGTGCATCACCGCCGTGATTGCCGCCGCATAGTCTCGGCCGGCATCGCTGTCGTAGGGCAGACCACGCGACATCAGCAAGGCGCCGAGGTTGGCGTAGCCCAGGCCAAGCGGACGATACGCGTGGCTGTTGCGCGCAATCGACGTCGTCGGGTAGCTCGAGTTGTCGACCAGAATTTCCTGCGCCGTGATGAACGTCTTGCACGCCGCTTCGAATCCGTCGAAGTCGAACTCCCCGTCCTCATCCACAAACTTCATGAGATTGATGGACGCCAGGTTGCAGGCGGAGTCGTCGAGGAACATGTATTCCGAGCACGGGTTGCTCGCGTTGATGCGGGCCGTGTTCGGGCAGGTGTGCCAGTCGTTGACCGTCGTGTCGTACTGCATGCCGGGGTCGCCGCACACCCACGTGCCTTCGGCAATCTGCCGCATGAGGTCGCGCGCCTTGTAGGTGTCGACGATCTCGCCGGTCGTCACCGACCGCGTGTGCCACTCGCCATCGTCGAGCACCGCGCGCATGAATTCGTCGGTGACACGCACGGAGTTGTTGGAATTCTGGAAGAAGACCGAGCCGTACGCGACGCCCGTGAAGGAGCCGTCGTAGCCGGCATCAATCAGCGCCCAGGCTTTCTTCTCTTCCTCGACCTTGCAGTTGATGAATTCCTCGATGTCGGGATGTTCCGCGTTGAGGATCACCATCTTCGCCGCGCGACGCGTCTTGCCGCCCGACTTGATGACGCCGGCAAACGCGTCGAACCCCTTCATGAACGAGACGGGACCCGAGGCCGTGCCGCCACCAGCAAGCACTTCCTTCGACGACCGGATCGCCGACAGGTTCGACCCCGTGCCGGACCCGAACTTGAACAACATACCCTCGGTCTTCGCCAGACCGAGGATCGACTCCATCGTGTCCTGCACCGCGTTGATGAAACACGCGGAGCACTGCGGCGCCTTCTCGAACCCGCAGTTGAACCACACCGGGCTGTTGAACGAGCCCTTCTGGTACACGAGCAGATGCTTGAGGTCGTCGCTGAAGCCCTGGAGATCGTCTTCCGAAGCGAAGTACCCCTGTTCACGCGCCCACCGGGTGATCGTGTCCACCACGCGGCCGACCAGCTGCTTCACCGAACGTTCCCGCTCAGGCGACCCGATCAGACCGCGGAAGTACTTCGAGACCACGATGTTCGTGGCCTGCTGCGACCAGGATTTCGGAAACTCGACGTCCCGTTGCTCGAACACGACTTCGCCGCGTTCATTGGTGATGACGGCCGAGCGCAACTCCCACTCCGCCTCCTCAAACGGGTCCACGCCATCACGCGTGAAGTAACGTTCGAACTCGAGTCCAGTCACAGACGCGCCCGGACCAAAAGTCCGCCCCGTCTCTCGAGTCGTCGTCTCCCCCACCGTGGTTCCTACGTTCTGGGCTGTCTGCATCTCTAATGACCTTTACCTTTCGTACACAGCACCGCGTCCGCCCCGGATACGGTCCTTGTTCCCGCCAAGACCCTCAACACTGCGACAACGGCTACAGGGCCCTCCTCCTGTCTTTCCGGGTCGACCCGAAAAAGAGGAGGCAGAAGTCACGTCCAAGGCGCTGGGAAGCCTCGGTTCGGCTGTTGCTGTGCCGGGCAACGAATATGCGCCCGAGTGCAGTTGAAGTCAAGGCAGAACCCACGACATATGGTGGATCTATCGGCCCTGAACCCCGACATCTTGAGAATACCCCTGTCAGTACTGCCGTTTTTTCACCTGCCCTATTTTTCACTCCCGTTACATCACGTCACTGGTTGAGCGGACACAGTGGACGCACGGCGAAGATACCACGAAAACAACGGTGCATTGGTGCACGGATAATGGAACTCCATGCTTGGCGAGACCCCAGCCCCCCCTATCTCGCCGATCATCCCTCCGCGCGTCTTCACGTTCCTTCAGATCGTCGCGGTATCCGGCTTCCCGACACAGCTGGTCCTGGCCGCCGTGCTCATCGTGGGCGTCGGCATGGCACCGTACTCGGAGGCCGGCCTCTCGCTCCAGTTCATCGCCATTGTGAGCTTCCTGGATACCGCACTGGTCGCGTTGCTGATCCTGCTGTTCCTGCGACTAAGCGGCGAGTTGTCCCACACGGTGTTTTTCGGGGGCAAGCCGTTCTGGCCCGAGTTCTGGCGGGGCCTGCTGTTTGTGCCGCTGGTCTTCATCAGTCTGACGGCGCTTGTGGCCGGTCTGCGCTACATCGCCCCGTGGCTCCAGACGGTGCCTGAGAACCCCCTGGCGGCCTTCATGCGCGATCCCTTTGATGCGGCCATCTTCGCGGTCGTCGTGATGCTGGCGGGCGGTGTACGCGAAGAGCTGCAGCGGGGATTCATCCTGCACCGATCGGCGCAGTACTTTGGCGGCGCGTGGGTCGGCAATCTGGCCTTCGGGCTGGTCTTTGGGGCGCTGCACATCGATCAGGGGCTCGACGTCGCGCTGGCCATCGGCCTGATGGGCATCGGCTGGGGCGCGGCCTACATCAGGCGCCGGTCGGTGGTCGCGGGCATGACCAACCACGCCGGCTTCAACGGCGCGATGGTCCTGCAGCAGGTGCTGGCGTCGTCGCTGGGAATTCCTGGCGGCGGGGCACGATGACGGCGCGGAGACGGAGGCTCTCGATCCAGAGGCGGATCGCCGCCTCACGGCGATCGGCGTCAAGCGCGGCGAAGCGTTGCTGCAGGTAGACCTCGCGCCGGAATTCGTCGGCGATCCAGCGATCCACAAAGTCGGCGCGCACACCGGCCATCATGAACAACCGGGCCGGATCCTCTCCGAGGTGCGCCGCCATCCACTGCGAACGCCGCGCGGCCACCGCCTCCGGTGCCGGGTCTGGCACCTGAAACCGCCGCATCTCCGCCAGGACCAGGCGTCGATCAATCAGCGCCTGCACCACCTCGTCGTCGCCCGCATCGGCCGGCAGGAGCTTCAACACGCGCACCGCGCGCACATCCGACAGGGTGATCATGTCGCCGTTGACGACCACAAGAATGCGATCGAGCGTGGCCGGCACCTGCGTGGCCGCCATCAGGACACAGACCAGGATCCAGGATGCCGTCATCAGAACACCTCTCCAATGCTCACGTGGAACTCCCACCCGCGCTCACGTTTGCCGCTGACGATCCGTCGATCAAACTTGAATCCCACGTCCAGGCGCAGCGGACCGAGCGGCGACCGGTACCGGATGCCCACACCTGCGGCGCCGCGCAGATCGCCGATCGACATGTCGCCGGCGCGCGCAAAGACGTTGCCCCCGTCCACAAACCCCACCAGGGCGATGTCGGTCCATAGCTGCGTGCGTACTTCTCCGTTGAGCACGACCACACCGTTGCCGCCGCTCGAGTAGCCCCGCTCGCTGATGACGCCTGGCACACCCAGCCGATCCTGCTGGAATCCCCGCACCGTGGTGCTGCCACCCGCAAAAAAGCGGCGACCAGCGGGCAGGTCCGCGACGATCTCCGTCTCGCCATCGGTCCCCGGAATCAGCACCTCGCGCGAGAACCCGCGCGCAATCCCGACCTGCACGCGGCCGCCGATGACCACCCGGTTGATTCGTGTCAGACGACGGAACCCGAGGGCCTGGGCAAAGACCTTGACGAAACCGACTTCCGACCCGAGCGATCGTGCCGCCACTTCGCCATCGATGCTCATCAGCCCGCCGGCCGTTGGGTCGAGCAGATCGTCACGGCGGTCCCACACCAGCCCGCCGGAAATGGCCGACAGGCGGATCTGTGGAAACAGCCGGTCGATCAGCGGCTGGTCATCCTCAGGAATCCGCGTGTCGTACAACTCCGTGGAGTCGAGCGCATACCGGCCGAACACGCTGGTGTGCGCCGACGGCCGGTGCAGCGCCTCGGCGTTCGCGGAACGTCGCACGAAGGTGAACGACGTTCGAATGGCGCGCTCCGCGGTGGCGCTCAGCACCGAATCGATCCGCGATCCGAACGCGCGCGGCGATCGATAACTGCCGGTGACCCGGTATTCGCTGAACTCGATGCCGCGACCATCCCGCGTGGGATCCCCCGGGTCGTTGCGCGACCCAAGGCTGACGCGCGTGAACAACGTGGCCGAGCGATTGCCTCCAAACAAGTTCCGGCGGCCGAGTTCGAGGAATCCGCGCGGCGCAAACCGGAGCGCATCCTCTTCTCCGCCTCCCACCGCCGTGCGTAGCCGTCGGCCGAACTCCAAACCGCCGCCGTACCCGATGGTGGTGGCCGGCGCCTCTTCCACCTGCACAATGACGTCGACGTGTCCATCCGCGCGACCTTCATTGGCCGCCGTGATGCTGATGCGCCTGAAAATCGCCAAATCCGCCAGACGCCGCTGACTCTCAAGACGGGCCGCCTGTCCAAACGGCGCCCCCGGACGCAGCACCACTTCCGCCAGAATCGTCTCCGTACTGACGCGCCGATTCCCGACCACGATCAGGTGGTCGACGATCGTCTGGGTGCCCTCGCGAATTTCGTAGACGATCTCGAACGGCGCCTCGGTGGGGTGACGGGCGTCGACCACCACCGACTGAAACCCCCGATCCAGATACAACTGCTGGATGGCCTGGCGGTCGTCGCGCACCTGCGCGGTCTGCAGCGGCTGCCCGGCCATCGAGCGGACCACGCGCCGCACCTCAGTCCCGGGGATCTGCGCCGCGCCGATGATCGACACCCCCGACACCACGCGCAGCGGCCCCTCGACAATGTCCACGCGCAGCGCCACCCGTCCCTCAGCTCCGGGCAGGGCGTCGGCGGTGTATTCCAGAGTCGCATCAAAGCCCGCAAACGCATACGCGCCCAGCAACGCACCGAGGCGCGCCTCCACCTGCGTTTCCACGAACCACTCGCCCTCGCGCAGCTGCAGCATCGCGCGGATGTCGGACTCGGTGAAGTGGCTGTGGCCGGTCACCGCGATCGAGGCCAGTTGATACCGCAACCCGCAGCGGATCGTGAACGTGACGACCATTCGCGCACCGTCGGGCTCCTCGACCCGTTCGTGCACCACGTCCGCGCGCCAAAACCCGTCACGTTGCAGGGCCTGACGGATGCGGAACGCCGAATCCTCCAGCAGGTCATCGTCTGCCGAGTTCTCGCGGCGAATCGGAATCCACTCGTCCTGCCCCCCACCCGGCAACGGATCACCCACCACGACGATGTGGACGAGGGGGCCGGTGTCGATTGTGACGGTGACGTCCACGAGGTCGTTGCCGGCGGGCGTGGCGAAATGGCTGGCGGACGCCTCGTAATACCGCATGCCGCGCAGGCGTTCGGCCACGCCACGCAGGGCGACCTCCGTGGCCAGGCGACGGTAGGCCGCCCCGCGGATCAGTCCGAGGTTCGTGGTGACGTCTGCGGCCGGCAGCGGATGCTCGCCGGTCACGATGACCCGCCCGATGCGCAGGCGCGGTCCGGCATCAACGGTAATCACCAGCGTGGAGCGATGCACCTCGTGCGTCTGTTCCAGGGACGGCACCACCGACGGACGCGAGTAGCCTTCGTCGACGAGCATCCGGGTCACCGTCTCACGCGCCGCATCGAGACGCGCGGCCGACGCGCGGCCGCCGAACTGCTCGAGCACGCCGCGTTCCAGCGTGCGGCGATCGAGGCCGAGACTGCCCCGGAATTCGATGCGGTCGATGGGATGCAGGGGCGTCAGCGCAAACACCAGCCGGACGCCGTCGGGTCCCGGCAGCGCCGTCACGGCGACATCCTCGAACTGCCCGAGGTTAAAAAGGTGCGCCACACTTTCGCGGACCCGTTCAAACTGCAGGGGATCGCCGACGCGCACCTCCAGCAACTCACGCAGCACCGGCGATGCTTCAGGCCGCCCCTCGATCTCGATCGCGATCGCCGCGACGGGTTGCCCCGCCAGGGCCATCACGTCGGTCGCCTGCTGCGCACGGGCCGGACCCGGCAGGCCGACGACGGCCCACACGACGATGACCGCGACGGCAAGATGGCGCATCAGAAGCGGTACCTCACGCGGAAGTCGAGCGCAAAGGTGCCGTCCTGATTCCGCGAGAGCACCCAGGACATGCGTTCATTCTGCGCGTATTCGAGGAGCAGCAGGTCGTAGTCGAGGCTTGTCGAGTTGTCGAGCGACCGCGAGTATGTGAGAAACACGCGATTGGAGATCTTCTTGCCGACGGTGATGCGGGCCGTCGGCAGCTGCTGCAGGGACGTCTCGGCCGACAGCAACGGCGTCACCGTGAAGGTATCCACGTTCAGCGTGCGCTCCACCACGCGCCCTACGGGTGTGGTGATCGGACTCGTGACCAGCTGCGCCAGCACCGATGACATGAGCTGATTCTGCGTCTCCTGCGGAGACCCCAGGGCGCGCAGTTCCGTGCGCTGCAGGTCGGGACTCTGTCCCAGGATGAGATTGAGGACATCCACCTGCGAAAGCGGCGGATCCGAACTCAGGTCGTAGGAAAACCGCGCCAGTGTGCCGGTGAACCGGAGATCGATCCGGTATTCCTGTGCGGGCTGCCGAATCTGCGTCCGTGCTTCCACGTCAAAATACGGTTCAATCGTGCCGGGGTTGTTGAACTCGACGTACCCGCCGACCGTGTAGCGATTGCCGAGAAACTCGGTCTCGCCGCGTTCGATGTCCACGCGGCCGGCGAGTTGCGGCCGGTCGAGGCTGCCGGAAAACCGCAGGTCCGGCGACACGACAACCGTCGCCTCCGCATCATCAATGAGCGCCAGTCGTTGGCCCACAAGATCGATGGCGAACGACAGCGGCAGTGTGGGCGCGGCCGACGCCGCGACGGGAAGCGTCGTCTCACCGCCTGCCGCCGCAAGGCCGAGCAGACCGATGTTCCCGGCCAGCCGGCGGGTGTACCGCGCCTGCCGTACCGTCAGACGGCCTGACACCAGGGCGTTCTCGACCGATCCCGTGACCGCCAGATCCGCATCCACGATCGATCTGAACCCTTCCGGGAATCGGAGATCCAGCCCGTCGCCGCGCACGGTGACGTTCACTTCCCCTGGCAGAAAACCCTCGAGACCGATGGTGCCGCCGAAGCGCACGTCTCCCGTGCCGTTGCGGCCTCCGGTGCCCATGCGGCCGCGCAGGCCGTCCAGACGGAGGCCCGACGCATCAAACGTCACCCGGCCGTTGATGGCGTCGAGGCTGTGCGGGAAGGAGTAGTGGCGCAACCGGCCCTCGGTGACCGTGGCCTGACCGCCGTACGTGGGTGCCGACACCGTGCCGCCGATCGACGCGGCAATTGTCGCGTTGCCGGAGGCGCGCACGTCGCGGACGACGCCCTGGAGGATCGCAAGATTGGACGTGCCTTCGATCGTCATATCCAGCGCCTCTGTGGTGCGGCTCACCGTGCCGCCCAGCGTCAGGCTCGTGCCGTCACCGGTCAGTCGGAACGAGGAAATCGACAACGTGTCATTGGCGTACGACAGCCGCAGCGGCGTGCGCGTCCCGTCGGGGCCGATCGGATTCATCAGTTCGAAATCGAGCAGACCGAGGTCCGCCTTATCAACGGAGACCTCGACTCCGAGCCGCGAGGGATCGGTGAGTTCGCCACTGATACGGACGGCCCCGCTCACCACCGCGCGGGTATACGGCGACAAGCCGGGCGCGGCAAATCGCAGGAACGGGTCCACCGACGTCTCGTTGAAGCGCAGCGACGCTTCAGTCGTGTAGGTCTCGTTCATCCGGACCCGGCCCGTGCCGGAGATCGACAACCGATCGGACGCCACGTCCAGGCGGTCCACGGTGATGACATCTTCCTCGACCACCATATGGGCGGTTGCCTGACCGATGCCTTCGTCCCCCCAGAACAGGTCGACGATCCGCCCGTCCCATTCGTAGCGCGGCCGTTCGTTGCTGCCGCTGCCGAACATGCGGAACGACAACACACCGGTCAGGTCGGCGTCGGGCACGGTGAAACTCACGAGCGATTCCACCGGAATCCGCTCGCCATCAAACGTGAAGGAATAGGTGCCCCAGTCGTTGTTCTGCGGGGTTGCCCACCCCACATACGCCGCGCCGCGCACGACACCGGTACTCTTGGTCACCTCCACGGCGTCGAGCCGCATGCCAACACGCTCAAACGACGCCCGGGCCGTGAATTGATCAAACGTCTCGTCCCACCCGCGTCCGGGCGAGACACGGATCAGTCCGAAGCCTTCCGGGCCCTCGTAATCGCCATACAGCCGCAGATCGGCAAAGGCCGTGCCCAGCACCGGCCAGTCGTCGAGCAGAAACGCGTGCCGGAAATCCACGAGAGGCCAGTGGTCCACCCGGATGCGCGCATCAAACTGCTCGCCGCCATCCGCGCGCGGATACCCGAGCGAGTAACGTCCGTTGGCCACCAGGCGCGGCGCCTGCTCCGCCTCACTGCCGACGAGGCTGTTGGACACGGTCACGTAACTGTTCTCGATCACCAGATCCGCGCGCCCCCGTCCCCAGACCACGTCCCACGCGCGAATCCCGTCGGCCACCAGATGGCCTTCAATCCGGGGGCGGTTGAACCACTGCGTCAGCACGCCCTCAAACACGCCGCGTCCGCCCACTTCGATCGCGTTTGTCTTCGATCCGAAGGCCGTCAGCACGCCGGCCAGCAATCGATCGCTGGCCTGCCAATCCGTGCTCGCAACACGAAACGGAATCGTCGCGTTGTCGCGCCAGCCGGTCGTCCCGCGGAATCGCAGATGCGTCTCGGGTGTGGCCGCCCACGACTCTGCAAACTCCACGGTCGTCGGCGTCATGCGGTACGTGATGGCACCGCCGACCGATTGCGGATCGAGCGGCCGATCCATCAGGAACGGAATCTCCGGTCCGACGTACACCGCCGGGGCCGGCAGGTCCGCAGACGCCAGCGCACGGTTTGCCATGGGACGCGCGCGCAACACGCCATCGCCGGCCATCTCGGCAAAACGTCCGCTCGGCCAGTGCATCGTGTGCCAGCCGTCAGCCCGACTCGCCAGTGCAATCCCCTGCCAGCGCCAGGCCTCACCAAACGCCGTCAGGTCCACGCCGGTGTATCTCGTCGACAAATCGGCCGTGGCCGCCTGACCGGGACGCATATCAAGGGCATAGTCCAGCCCCATCGTCCCGCCATAAAACGCGCTCCGGGCGTTCACAACTTCCAGACGGTTCGGCACCCAGACAACGCGGCCTGACAGATCGGGAAAGTCGAGATCGCTCACCGTCAGCACCGGGCTGCTGAATCGGCCATGCACTTCAAATCCGCCCTGTTGGTACTTCTGGTAGCGGCCCGTGAACCGGCCGTCCCCCCGCGCCGTGAAGTCCTGCCCGAAGAAGAAGATCTCCTTCAGTCGCGACACCGTGAGCGTCGACTCAATGGCGAAATCCTGTTCGGGCCAGCGCGCCGCATTGATCGTGCCCACCAGGCGCGACCGCGATCCGTCGGCGATGACGTCCATCTGGTGGACGCGCAGCAGATCGCCGTCCACCGTCAGCCTTGCGGACATCGCCTCCACGGGCATCGGTTGATACTGCTGAATGTTGACAACGCCGTCGGTGAAACCAAGGGTGGCCACATACGCGTCGGCGGCGCGGGACCGCACAAAGTTGATGCGCACGTTATTTGCGGTGATGTCCCACGGAATGTAGTGATCGATGTACCGGAACTGTCCATCGCGGGCGAAGACAAAATTGACGGTGGTGGTGATCGGACTCGGTGCGTCGCTCGTTCGGCGCGGCATGATCCGCGGCACCGTGTGCACGTTGCCTTCCCAGCTCTCGATGAACAGCGTCCAGCCGTCGACTTCCACTTCGAGCGTCAGTGCGCGCCGGAAGAGCGACTGCCAGGGGATGGAGACAAAGACCCGTTCGGCGCGCAGAAACGGCACGGCCTCCGGGGTCCGGCTTTCGATGACGACGTCGCGGAAGACGAACCGGCCGGACCACAACTCGGCCTCGACCGATCCGATGTGCATCGGTCGTTCGAGATACGCCGACGCCGCGCGTTCCGCGCGCTCCCGCAGTTCGGGTCCGAGATCAATGCTGAGCAGGGAGACCAGCACCGCCGATACGGCGGCGACGATCAGATACCAGGCGCGCCGGCTCCAGCGGCGCACGCCCCACCCGCGACGTGACGCGGGCGCGTCCGGGGTGACCGACGGAGTCTCAGCCGCTGGGGGAACCTGGCTCACATCTTCACTTTACTCAATCACCATGAGCAGACGCCCGGCTTCCACCGAGACGCCCTCCAGCACGGCAATCTCGATCACGCGCCCGGCTTTGGGCGACCCGAGCTCGTTCTCCATCTTCATCGCTTCGACCACCACAACACCCTGTCGGTGTGTGACTTCATCCCCGACTGCGACGAGCACCTTCACCACGCGTCCGGGCATGGGTGCGGTCACGCGCTGGGCCCCGGTGGCCGATGGTCCGCCCGCGCCCCGCCGGCCATGGCGCTGACCGTCGACCACGACGGCGACGTCGACGTGCGGCAACTGGACCAGCCACTCACCGCCGGCCATCGGACTGGCGGCCGCCTCGAGGGAACGGCCATCGGCGAAGACGAGGGAGAGGCCGACATCGGTCTGCCGGACGTCCACCTCGTGGAGTTCGCCATCCATCGTGATCTGGAACCGGCCGTCCGGCCGACGGTCAATCTGGAATGCGCGGGTCTGCCCCGCGACGTCGACGTCCAGCCTCATCGCAGCCCATCCTTGCGCGCGGCGCGGCGCCACACCGACGCGTCGGCGGGTTGTGCCGGCCCGGCGGCATTCTGGTGCGCGCGGAACCAGGCGGCCACGGCGGCCACCACCGCCGCGTCATTGACGTCACCCGCCGAGGGCTCCACAAACGACTGCCCCTTGCGCGAGGCGAGCAATCCGTCGAGGTAGGTGGTGTCGAAGGCTCCCGCCACAAACTCGGGCCGGCCCACCAGCCATCGGAAGAACGGCAGCGTGGTGCGCACACCGGCCACGCGATATTCATCAAGCACGCGACGCAGCCGCGTGATGGCCTCCGTGCGATCGGCGCCCCACACAACGAGCTTCGAAATCATCGAGTCGTAGAACAGCGGAATCTCAAACCCGGCTGACACGCCGCGGTCGTCGCGCACACCCGGACCGCCGGGCACGCTCAGCGCGCGCACGAGCCCCGGCGACGGCATGAACCCCTGATCGGGATCCTCGGCGTAGATGCGGCACTCGATGGCATGGCCGCGCGGCGTCACCGCCTGCGCCGGATCAATCGTCAGCGGCTCGCCCATCGCCACACGCAGCTGCCAGTGGACCAGGTCGATGCCCGTCACCAGTTCCGTGACCGGATGCTCGACCTGCAGACGCGTGTTCATCTCGAGGAAATAGAAGCGCCCGTCCTCGTCGAGCAGGAACTCGATCGTGCCCGCATTGGTGTAGCCGACCGTCTTCGCCACGGCCGCCGCACACTCGGCCATCGCCACGCGTGTGGCCCGGTCGAGCGCCAACGACGGGGACTCCTCCACCACCTTCTGGTGGCGCCGCTGAATCGAGCACTCGCGTTCGACAAACGGGATCACCGTGCCGAAGGCATCGCCCATCAGCTGAATTTCAATGTGCCGCGGCTTCAGGATCTTCCGCTCAAGATAGACCGCCGAGTCGCCGAACGCCGACCCCGCCTCCGACCTCGCCGTTCGCACAGCCGCCAGCAGGTCGCCCGGCCCCGCCACCGTGCGCATGCCCTTGCCGCCGCCGCCTGATACAGCCTTCACCACCAACGGGTACCCAATCGCCGCCGCGGTCTTCGCGATCTCGTCATCCGAGGCGGTATCCGCGAACGGCTCTTCGGTGCCGGGCACGACGGGCACACCGGCCGCAATCGCCACCTGGCGCGCGCCGGTCTTGCTGCCCATCCGTCGAATGGCATCCGGCGACGGGCCGATGAAGGTCAGCCCTGCGTCGAGGCACGCCTGCGCGAAGTCCTCGTTCTCCGCCAGGAACCCGTAGCCGGGATGCACATACGTCGCGCCGGATCGGCGCGCGACATCGATGAGGCGATCGATACAGAGATAACTGTCGCTCGCGGGACCGGTGCCGATGCAGAAGGCCTCGTCCGCGACGCGCACATGCAGCGCGGTGCGATCGGGATCGGAATACACCGCCACCGTGCACAGGCCCATCTCGCGGCAGGCACGCATGACGCGAACAGCAATTTCGCCGCGATTGGCAATGAGGACTTTGGCTGGAGTACTCACAACGGAATGTTGCCGTGTTTCTTCGGCGGGTTCTTGTCGCGTTTGTTTTCGCACATCGCGAGCGCCGCAATGAGCTTGGTCCGGGTCTTCCGCGGATGAATCACCTCATCGATGAACCCTCGCGAGGCCGCGACAAAGGGGTTGGCCAGCTTCTCCCGGAACTCCGACACCAGCTCGGCCCGGCGCGCGACCGGGTCCCCGGCCGTCTGCAGCTCGCGGCGATACAACACGTTGACGGCACCCTCCGGCCCCATCACGGCGATCTCCGCTGTCGGATACGCGAAGTTGAAATCCGTCCGGATGTGTTTGCTCGCCATCACGCAGTACGCGCCGCCGTACGCCTTGCGCGTAATCACCGTGATCTTCGGCACCGTCGCTTCCGCATACGCGTAGAGCAGCTTCGCGCCCTCGCGGATGATGCCCGCGTGTTCCTGCCGCACACCGGGCAGGAAACCCGGCACGTCCTCAAACGTGATAATCGGAATATTGAACGCGTCACAGAAGCGCACAAACCGCGCGCCCTTCACTGACGCGTCGATATCGAGACACCCCGCCAGCACCTTCGGCTGATTGGCGACGACGCCCACGGACCGGCCGCCGAGCCGCGCAAACCCGGTAATGATGTTCTGCGCGAAGTGCTGATGCGTCTCGAGAAATCCGCCGTCATCCACGACGAGCTGAATCAGGTCGTGCATGTCGTACGGCTGGTTCGGCAGCGCCGGCACCACCGCATCCAGCGCCTCGTCTTCGCGATCGGCCGGATCACTGGTCGCCACCCGCGGTGCGTCATCGAGATTGTTGGACGGCAGATAGCCGAGCAACTCCCGAATCAGCAGGATGCACTCCCGATCCGAGGGCACCGCGAAGTGCGCGACGCCGCTGACCGAGTTGTGCGTCATCGCGCCGCCCAGGTCCTCCTTGGTGACATCCTCGTGCGTGACGGTCTTGATCACGTCCGGGCCGGTCACGAACATGTAGCTCGTGCCTTCGACCATGATGTTGAAGTCCGTGATGGCCGGGGAATACACCGCGCCGCCGGCGCAGGGCCCCATGATCGCGGAGATCTGCGGAATCACGCCGGACGCCAGCGTGTTGCGCAGAAAAATGTCGGCATACCCGGCGAGCGACAACACGCCTTCCTGGATACGCGCGCCACCGGAGTCGTTCAGGCCGACGACTGGCGATCCCATCTTCATCGCCAGATCCATGACCTTGCAGATCTTCGCGGCGTTGGTCTCGGAGAGTGACCCGCCGAACACGGTGAAGTCCTGCGCGAAGGCAAACACCGACCGGCCGTCCACCAGGCCCTGGCCGGCGACCACGCCATCGCCCGGCACCAATTCCTTCTCCATGCCGAAGTCACGGCAGCGATGCGTGACCAGCTTGTCGAACTCGTCGAAAGTGCCCGCGTCAAAAAGCAGGTCGATGCGTTCGCGCGCCGCCAGCTTGCCGCTCTCGCGCTGACGCCGCAGGCGGTCTTCGCCGCCCCCGAGTTCCGCCCGCCGCTCCAGCTCGGCGAGGTGCTCCTGTGGCGAGGCCATTACTTGCCCGCCTGCGCCTTCGCCCAGTCCGCCAGAAACTTCTCAAGACCGATATCCGTGAGCGGATGTTTGAAGCACGCCTCAATCACCGACGACGGGCACGTGCAGACGTCCGCGCCCATGCGCGCCGCCTCAACGATGTGCATCGGGCCACGGACGCTGGCGACCAGGATCTCGGTTGTGAACGGATACCCGTCGAAGATCTCGACGATTTCCCGGATGAGGCCCATGCCGTCCGACGCGATGTCGTCGAGGCGGCCGACAAACGGACTCACGTACGCCGCGCCCACCTTGGCCGCAAGGAGCGCCTGCGTGGCACTGAAGATCAACGTCACGTTCACGCGGGTGCCTTCGTCCGCGAGGATCTTCGTCGCGCGCACCCCGTCACGGGTGAACGGCACCTTGACGACGACGTGCGGATCGATCGCGGCCAGCTCACGGCCTTCCTTGACCATCCCCTCCCACTCGGTGGCCACCACTTCGGCGCTCACCGGCCCCTGCACCACATCGCAGATCGCCTTGATGATGGCGCGCGGATCACCGCCCTCCTTGGCCATGAGCGACGGATTAGTCGTCACGCCGTCGACGATGCCGAGGGGCACCATGGCCTGGATTTCCTTGAGGTTGCCGGTGTCGAGAAACAGTTTCATTGAAGCACCACGGGGTTGGTGAGGGCGCCGACGCCCTCGATGGACACAGTCACGGAATCGCCCGGCGCAATCGGGCCGATGCCTGACGGGGTGCCGGTGGAAATGATGTCGCCGGGCAGCAGCGTCATGATCGACGTGATGAACGCCACCAGTTCCGGAATGGTGAAGATGAGTTCGCGCGTGCGGGAATCCTGGCGCAGATGGCCGTTCACGTAGCCGCGCACGGCAAGATCGCGGCCATCAAGACCGGTCGCGATGCACGGACCAATCGGCCCGAACGTGTCGAAGCCCTTGCACCGCGTGTACTGGCCGTCCGTGTTCTGCAGGTCACGCGCTGTGACGTCGTTCACCGCGATGAGCCCGAGAATGTAGTCGTTGGCCTTGTCGAGCGGCACGCGGTGCGCGCGCTTGCCGATCACCAGCCCGAGTTCGGCTTCGTGATCGATGCGTCCCGCCCAGCCCGGCGCCTGGATCGCCTCGCCGGGGCCGATCACCGTGGTGGACGGCTTGATGAACAGCAGCGGCTCGGCCGGCAGCGGCTTGTTCTGCTCAGCCGCGTGGTCCTTGTAGTTCAAGCCGACACAGACAATCTTGGACGGCTGCACCGGGGCCAGCACGCGATGGCCCTCGGAGGCAATCTCCGCACCCGGCGTCCACGCACCGAACACATCTCCTTCCACCAACCGCCATTGACCGCCACGTTCGGCCGCGTACCGCGGACCACCGTCATATTCGATTCGATACAGTCGCGTCATAACTGGCCTGTGCTCCCACCCGCCGCTTCAACGGCCCGTGACCGTGAGTCGTGTCGACGAGGCGCTCCGGTTCCCCGCCCGATCAATCGCGATGACGACGTAGTTGTACTCCACACCGGGTTGCGTGGTCAGGTCGGCAAATCCTGTCCCCTCCACCGGCGTCGTCGTCAGCGGCTGCAGTGTGGCATCGGGTGCCGTACCGCGCAAGACATGGTACCCGGCCAGGTCGGTCGCGGATACGGGATCCCATTGCAATGTCACGCGTCCGGGCTCAGCCGCGCCGAGCAGACCTGTGGGCACACCCGGTGCAAACGTGTCCACCGGCGTCTCGCAGACCGGACCAGCCGGCGCACCCTGGGTGGAGACCGGACCATCCACGCGCACGTGGCGCACCGTGAAACACCGCCGCTCACCAAACACGACAGGTGCCGACCATGTGCCGGTGGTGATCGCCGCGGGTTGGATGGGGGCCGCGTCTTCCTCGCCTTCGGGTGTCGCTCCGTAGACGACGGCGGACATCCCGGGCGGCGACATCCACATCAGCGTCAGCGTCGTTTCGGTGAACGCAAGCCGGGGGCCGGACGGCACGGGTGGTGCGATCCCCGATCGGACGGCCAGCAGTGGCGACGCGGCCCCATTGCGCCCCTGGGCCGACACGGGGACAACGACGTAGTAGCGCGTCGGGGGGACCACTCGCATGAACGGCACCACAAGCGCGGATGGCGGCAGCGGCACCATCACCGGACGCCGCGCCGCCAGGGTCATCTCCTGTGCGCGCGTGTAGCTGAGGGGCCGCAGCGCGTCGGCGGGAACAAGTTCGGACCAGGTCGCGAGGTCGCCGGGCGCCGGGCGCGGATCCGCGGGCGCCGAAGGATCGGGCGGTGGTGCGTCGGGGGCCGCCGGCGGGCGCACGGGAATCGACCCCACCAGAAAGTCTCGATGCACGATCTGTGGTTCGACCGGCGGCTCCGACCCATAACCCACCGACCGGGCGTAGATGTCGACACGCGACACCGAGACCGGCGCGGATGGGTCCTGGTTGGCCGCCGGCACCCGGACACTGAGGTGCACGCGATCCGACACGCGGCGCGCCGTGAGCTCGGTCGGCGCAACCGGCAACGGGCGCAGCGGCGGCAGCGGCGGCCCTTTTTTGCCGCACCCGGATGCCACAACAATGGCCAGCAGAACCAGGGTACGCCTCACAAGATGTACCGGGAGAGATCGTCGCTCTTGGCAATGTCGGCGAGCATGCGATCCACGTAGGCCGGGTCAATCGTGATTGACTGGCCGTCGAGGTCGGGCGCGTGGAACGAGACGTCATCGAGCAACCGTTCCATCACAGTATGGAGACGACGAGCACCGATGTTCTCGGTGCGCTCGTTGACCAGCGTCGCCAGTTCCGCGATCCGCGAGATGGCGTCCGGCGTGAACACCAGCTGCACGCCTTCGGTGGCCATCAAGGCGATGTACTGGGTGATGAGCGCGCTGCGCGGTTCGGTGAGGATGCGCACGAACTCATCGCGGCCGAGCGCCTCCAGTTCCACACGGATGGGAAACCGTCCCTGCAGTTCCGGGATCAGGTCCGACGGCTTCGACACATGGAACGCGCCGGCCGCGATGAACAACACATGATCGGTCTTCACCATCCCGTGTTTGGTGTTCACCGTGGTGCCCTCGACGATGGGCAGAATGTCGCGCTGTACGCCTTCGCGGCTGACATCGGGACCATGTCCGCCTTCCTTGCCGGCGATCTTGTCGATTTCGTCGAGAAAGATGATGCCGGAGTTCTCGACGCGATCGATCGCCGCCTTCGCAACCGTCTCCATGTCGATGAGCTTCTGCGCCTCCTCGTGCTCGAGCAGCTCGCGGGCATCCGGCACGGGCATCGAGCGACGCCGTGTCCGGCCTTGAAACATCCCGGGGATCATGTCGCGCAGGTTCACGCCGATCTCTTCGACCGACGATCCCGCGATCACTTCGAACGACGGCATCGACCGCTGCGGCACGTCCAGTTCCACCACGCGGGTATGCAGTTTGCCGGCACGCAGTTGTTCGCGCAGTTTTTCTCGCGTGGCCGACGCATGGTCGCGCGCCATCTGTTCTTCGGTGGAGCCCGACCCAAAGCCGGAGGTCGTCGCCGGTGCGGGCGGCAGCAGCAGATCCAGCAACCGCTCCTCCGCAGCCACAGCTGCGCGCTCGCGCACTTCGACTTCGCGCTCCTCGCGCACCATCTTCACGGCGATCTCCACGAGGTCGCGCACCATCGATTCCACATCGCGGCCGACGTAGCCCACCTCGGTGAACTTCGACGCTTCGATCTTCAGGAACGGAGACTGCGCGAGGCGCGCCAAACGACGCGCGAGCTCGGTCTTGCCCACGCCGGTCGGCCCGATCATCAGGATGTTCTTCGGCGCCACATCCTCCGCCATCTCCTGCGGCAGACGTTGCCGGCGATACCGGTTCCGCAGCGCAATGGCCACCGCGCGTTTGGCCTTGGCCTGGCCGACGACGTGTTTGTCGAGTTCAGCCACGATCTCCCGTGGCGTGAGGCTGTTCATCAGAGTTCTTCCAGCGTGAGACGCGCGTTGGTATACACGCAGATGTCCGCGGCAATCGTCATCGCGTGCTCGACGATCACGCGCGGCGACAGAGAGGCATGTGCGACGAGGGCGCGCGCGGCGGCCATGGCATACGCGCCTCCCGATCCGATCCCCATGATGCCGTCGTCGGGCTCGATCAAGTCACCGGTGCCTGACAGCAGATACATCGCGCCCGGATCGGCGACGAGCAACATTGCTTCGAGACGGCGCAATGCTCGATCGGTGCGCCAGTCGCGCGCCAACTCGACAGACGCGCGTTCGAGGTTGCCGCGATGCGCTTCCAGCTTGGCCTCGAATCGCGCATACAGCGCGAACCCGTCAGCCGCGGAACCGGCAAAACCCGCCAGCACCCGATCCTGATAGAGCCGGCGCACCTTGCGCGCGCCGTGTTTGACGACCGTCTGCCCCAGGGTCACCTGGCCGTCGCTGGCCATCACAACCTTCCCCTGGTGCCGGACGGCCAAAACGGTGGTGGCGTGGGTCTGGATCATGGGCAAGTTGGCATCGTATACGAAAGAGGGCACCCGTCGGCCCCCTCAGGAGGACACCGGGAGACCCGCCAGCCGCCAAATCGGGGCCAAACGTCGGTAATTGCCGAAACTCTAGGGTGGCAGTATTGTTGCAACAGTCAGCCAGCGAGATGCCCCTGCCAAGGGTTTGAAGGAGACAGTCATGGTCAGCTATTCCCGCTCGCTCGTGGTTTTGTCGGTCGCTGCGGCCCTTGCCGTGCCGGCCACACTCGCGGCGCAAACCGCGATTCCTCGCACAGGCGGGTCCTCGTCGTCGGGCTCGTCAGGCGGCAGCAGCTCAGGTGGCGGCGGTGGCAGCACCACGTCGTCGAGTGGTGGCGGCGGGGTTGAGAGCAGCTCGCGCGTGAGTGTGCCGAACATGCCGTCGATGCCGACCGACTCCAGGCGGCCTTCGGGTTCCTCCTCGTCCTCGTCGTCGCGTGAAGGTTCATCGCGTGGCGGGTCTGTGGACCGAGGCGACGGACCGGTGGGTCCGGGCACGAGCCGCGGGTCCTCGGCGGTCGAGCGTGGCAGCAGCATGGTGCCGACCTCGGGATCGTCGTATTCAACGCTTGGATCGCGGAATCGCGGCGACCGGCCGGTGGTTGGATCGGCGGTGGAGCGCCCGGCCGGAGTCGGCACGGGCCAGCCGAACTACAACCTCTATTTCCCGATTGACCCGTTCAGCCCGTGGGGCCGTTGGTATCCCTGGTACTACGGCGGCTTCGGCTACGGCTATCTGTCGTTCGACCCGTGGCGGTACGGCACGTCGCGGTATTCGATGTACCGCTACGGTGCCTGGTACAACCCGTATGACCCGTGGTGTTACGGCGTCGGCTACTGGCTGTGCGACCCCTGGGGCGGCGCGGCGACGTCCAGCTACGGCGGCAGCGGTGGTGGCTCGACGACGAGGGAGGAGCCTGAAGAGGATCCGACCGCGTCGATTCGGCTTCGCGTGACGCCGGCGAACGCAAAGGTGTATGTGAACGGCGCGCTGGTCGGCACCGTCTCCGACTTCTCGGGCCTGACAGGTCACCTGAAGGTCACGCTGGGTCAGCACCTCGTGGAGATCAAGGCTGACGGCTACGAGACGTTTGTCCCGAAGCTTGATCTGGTGGCGGGACGCACGACCACCGTCCGTGGCGCGTTGAAGAAGCAGTGAGATCGTCGCGGCAGCTGTCGGTCGTCGCGGGCATCTCGTTCGCGTATGATCTCGCCATCGGCCTCGGGCTGCTCCTGGCGACCGACCGCTTCGCCGCACTCTTCGGGGTTCCGGTTCCGGAACCCCGTCTTTTTGTCACCATCTGCGGCCTGCTGCTCGTGTGTGTCGGCCTCGGTTATTGGCAGCCGATGCGCGACCCCGAGCGGCATCGCGCCTACCTCTGGATCTTCGGCCCGGTCCTGAAGGGCTTCGGGGCCTACGTCTTTATCTGCGAGCACTTCTGGAACGGCGGCCCGCAGTCGTACCTGCTCTTCGCGGCGACGGACGGAACGCTGGCGCTGGCGACGCTGGTGTTGCTGCTGAGAAAATGAGCTCGGAGGTGATTTCCAGGTCAACCAGTGCTGGAAATCACCTCCGAGCTCATTGCCGCCGGGCGAAGAGGTGGTACAGCGGAACCCCGAGGCCGATGATGAGCAGGCCGTAGAAGGTCTCGCTGGGTTCGGTCCAGATGCGGTAGCCGATCATGGCGGCTGACGCCGCCACAAACAGCCCGGGCGCGAACGGGTAGCCCCACGCCTTGAACGGACGGACCGCGTCAGGCTCGCGGTGACGCAGCACAAACAGGGCGGCGACGGCGAATCCGGAGAACAACACGATCGCAAAACCGGTGTAGTTGACCAGCCCCGACAACGTGGACGACAACACGAGGACCGAGCTCCATCCGGCCTGCGCCCAGATCGCGCGCGCGGGTGTGCGGTACGTCGGGTGCACCTGCGCGACCGAGGGCAGGAACGCGCCATCGCGAGCCATTGCAAAATACACGCGCGGCCCGGCGAGCACCATCGCGCTGATGCTGGCGGCGACACTCACAACCGTGAAGATCGCGATGACGTTGCCGGCGACAAAACCAAACAGCCGCTCCGCCACCGTGTCTGTCAGGCGGCCATCCCCGACGACGGCCAGCTCCGCCAGCGGCATGGCATAGAGCTACAGCACGTTCAGCGCGACGGAGATCGCGACAACAGCCGCCGTGCCGACTCCCAGCGCGATCGGCACGTTGCGTCCGGGATCCTTGATTTCCTCCGCCACGTACGCCGCGGCGTTCCATCCGGAAAAGCTGAACATCACGGAAATCAGCGCCAGCAACCAGCCGGTGCCTGGCGCAATGACGTCGTGGCTGCTCCCTATGTTCGACCACTCGCCTGAACCGCGCGACAGCCCCAGCGCGATGAAGATCAGGATGCCGGAGACCTTGAGTCCGGCGAGGACGTTGTGGACGATGCGTCCGGGGCCGAGGCCTCACATGTGCACCACCGACAACGCCAGGATGGCCGCCAGCGCGACGAGAGTCTGGTTGGTCAGCACCAGCGGCAGGAACGGAATCGGCAGCGTGATGATGGGCGTGCGATCGGCGGCCGCCGGAACAAATCGTCCGATGGCATCGGCCAGAAACAGCGCGCTGGCCGCGATGGCACCGGAGAAGCCGGCGACAAACGACGTCCAGCCGGTCAGAAACGCGGCCAGCGGTCCGAAGGCCTCACGAAGATAGACGTATTCGCCGCCGGACCTTGGACGCAGCGCAGCGAGTTCGGCGTACGCCATGGCTCCCGCAAACGCGAGCAGGCCGCCGAGCACCCACACGCCGAGCATGCCGACCGCCGCGGGCACGAGGCCGGCCACCAGGATTGGTACAAAGAAGATCCCGCCGCCGATGACGTTGGAGAGAATGATGGCCGCGGCATCGAAGGGGCCGAGGCGGCGTTCAAGCGCCGGTGCGGTCGAGGCCGCGCGGCGCGACGTCACCGGGACGTCGATTCCGCAGGAGCGGCCAACAGCACACGCCGATCGATGGTGTATTCGCCGAACGGCACGATGCTGCCACCACGCTTGAGGAACAACTTGGCGGTCACGTCACGAAACAGACGGTGATTAAACAGCTCCGAGCGCGCCTGTTGCTGCAGGGCGAACCCCTGCTTGGAACGGACGACCACCATTTCGGAACTGGCCTCCGCCGCGATGCCGTCGCTGTTGATGGCGGTGATGAGGACTTCGTCGAGTTCCTTGGATTGCTCGAACTCCACACCCACGAAGATGATCAGCATGTCGACCGACCGGATCGGTTCGGCGGTCAGGTTCTTGAGGCGAAAGCTGATCGACGGCACCAGCTTGTTGTCGCCCACCGCGGTGACGCCGGCGTCGTGGTACCCGGACGAGAGTTCGGTAATCTCGAAAGCCGTCTTGAGATCGACTTGATCGCAGGCCGTCGCGCCAACAACCAGCAACAGCGCGGCCACAAAGTGCATGATCTTCATCCCGGCCGATTGTAGATCAGAACTGCGACTCGACGATCCGCTTCCTGGCTTCATCACGCGTGATTCGGCTCGCGTGGAACGCCGCCAGATCTTCGCCTTTGATGCGGAGGATCAGTGTGCGCGAATCATCCTGCAGACTGTTCGGTCCCGGGCTCTCTGCGCTGCGCGCGGCGACCGACAGCCACTCACCCGTCGCGACACTCAGCGAGCGCGAGTGATCGAGGATCACATCCACCAGTTTGTCGCGCACGGCCATGCGGTAGAACGCATTCGGATCCGCGAGAAACGGATCGACGATGGGCGACCGTGCCATGGGATCTTCAGGCACGACGCCTGCGGCGCGTGTGGTCGGGCGAGCCGCTGCGCCGCGGGTCGACACGGCGGTCGGGCCCTGGGCTGGTGGCGTGGGCGGCACCATCTGGCTCAACAGCACCTGGCTCTCGAGGATCACCGGGATCTCGATGTGGAAGACCAGGCCGAAGCCATCGAGCGGGAACCCTGTCGCTTTGGCCGGCCCCATGAACAAGGTGCCAATCGGCAGCGTCATCTGCGCACGCATGGCGACTTCGGTCGCACCCTGCCGCACCGCGTTCTCCAGCACGGCTTCCATCAACTGAAACTGAAAACGCCGCTGCTGGAGCTGCGCGTCGGCCGGCAGTTGGTCGGTGCGCACCGGCTGTGCCGACACGGCGGCGGTCGCCCCCGCCAGCACCGCGATTACCACGACGCGCGTGAACTTCATCGTGCTCATTGCTGTCCTCGTCCCTGCTGCGTCGCCAGATTGGCGACAATCGCTTCCAGCGTCTGCACCTGCAGGCGCAGGCTGCCCAGCGTCTGTTCCGTGGTCTTGCGCTCGAACTCCCGCTCGCGCGCCACCAATGTCAGATATTCCTGCAACCGCCCCCACTGTTCGCTGGCAGCGGCCGCCACCAACCGTTCGGCCTGGCTGGCCTCGAGGGTGGTGCCCGCCGCGATGCGCGCCGTCTCACGACGCACGAGTCGCACGATCTCATCGTCGCTCAGTCCCGCGGGCGCCGGCAGCGGCGCCACAGGTGCGGGCTCGACCGCCTGCGCCGTCGTGGCTGCGGGCGCCGACGACAGCAGCGTGGCTGCGGCGAATCCGCCGGCCGATCCGAAGATGATCATCAACCCCGCCGCCGTCGCCATGGCCCACGCCGGAATCAGCCGATGCCAGGGCATCACCGGCTGTGGCGCAAAAGGCGTCCAGACCGACTGGGCGTTTGGCACTTCCCAGGCGAGCAGGTCCTCACGGACGCGCCGGAAGACCCGCATCTCCTCGCGGCACTCGCTGCAGGACTCCAGATGCGCCTCCACAACGCGACGGTCGGCTGGTGCCGCTTCGTCGTAGAGGTAATCGATCACTCGTTCACGCTGGTCGCACATATCGTTGCTTCCTCACTCGCGCGTGGGCACGCGAATTTCCGTCCGCTACCTCGAACCGCCGCTTGCCGAGTAGGTCGCGCGGCGGAAACTGGCAACCACCGCCTGCTGACGCTCGAGCCGCCGCCGCAACACCGACAGGCCCTGATACAGCCGGGTCTTCACGGTACTCAGCGGACAATCGAGTATCTCGGCAATTTCCTGAAACGTCAGCCCGTGGTATTCCTTCAGCATGATCGCCGTCCGCTGCTCTTCGGGCAGGTCGGCCATCGCCATCTGCACGGCGGCTGACATTTCGCGTCTCGCCACCAAATCCTCCACCGACTCGGTCGGCGCCGCCTGTTGATCCGCCAGGTCGATCGGATCCACGCCCTCCGGCGTCTGGGCGACCGGTGCGCGCCGTTCCTTGCGCATCCAGTCGCGGCACAAATTCAGGGTGATTCGGTAGAGCCACGACGAAAACTTCGCCTCCCCCTTGAACCCCTTGAGTCCCCGATAGGCCCGCAGGAACGCGTCCTGCACCACGTCACGGGCCTCTTCCTCCCGTCCGAGCGTCCGATACGCCAGCGCAAAGATCGGCCGCTCCCAGCGCTTGACGAGCTGGTTGAAGGCGTCCTGATCGCCGGCGGTCGCAAGTGCGACTAGTTCTTCGTCTGACGTCATCGGTGCAGGGGGCTCACCCTCCGGGGTGCTCACCGTTCATTGAGACGGCCGTCCGTTGGGAACAGTCTGTACGGAATGTTACACTTCACAGGACGGCATGACTGACGACCATTTTTTGACCACCGAAGAGGTCCTGGATTATCTGCAGGTCAGCCTGAGGACGGTCTACCGCCTGATCAAGGTCGGGAAGATTCCCGCCGTCCGGGTGGGCCGTCAATGGCGTTTTCGCAAGCGGGACATCGATGCGTGGCTGGACTCCAGCCGCCAAACCGGCCGTGGCGGCGACGAGGACCGCGCGGGGGATCGTCCCCGCATCCTGGTGGTGGACGATGAACAGGCCGTGCGTGATTTGCTGGCCAAAACGTTGACCATGGCCGACGACGACGTGGATGCGGCGCCCGACGGGGCGACGGCCATCGACCGCATGCGCGCGGTGGAGTATGACCTGCTGATTACGGATTTGAAAATGCCTGGGATGGACGGCTTGTCCGTCATCCGCGAAGCGCGTCGCGCCACGCCGGATCTGCCGATCATCATCACCGGCTATTCGACCGAGGCCAGCGCGATCGAGGCCATTAATCTTGGCGTCGCCGGCTATCTCACCAAGCCCTTCCGGCTCCCGCGCATTCTCGGGGCGGCCGCCCGTGCGCTTGGTGAACCCGTGCCGGCGGCCGAAGCCTGACGCCGACGCACGGCTGTTCGCGCTGCTCGTCGGCGCCTGTTAGTGCCTCATGATCCAGCTGTCCGGCCTCACCAAACGATTCGGCGAACGCGTGTTGCTCGACCGCGTCAGCTGGCAGGTCTCCGACGGTGAACGTGTGGGTCTGTGTGGTCCGAACGGCGCAGGCAAGACCACACTGCTGCGCATGCTTGCGGGGCTCGACGAGCCTGACGCCGGCGTCATCATCCGTCCGACGGGACTCACCGTCGGCTACCTCCCCCAGGACGGTCTCGAACATTCGGGACGCACGCTCGTGGATGAAGTCTCGCAGGCCTTCAGACCGCTGCTGGAGGCCCGCGACGAGATCTCCCGCATCGAACATGCGCTCGCAGACCCCGCGCTGCCTGACGGCGAACACGAACGCCTGCTCGTGCAGCACCACGACCTGTCCGATTTTGTTCAACGCGGCGAAGGTCACAGCATCGACCTGAAAGTCACGCAGGTGCTCGACGGGCTCGGCTTTGCGCGCACGGATTTCCAGAAGCGTGCCGAGGCGTTCTCAGGCGGCTGGCAGATGCGCATCGCCCTCGCCAAGTTGCTGCTGGGCCGCCCTGGACTGCTGCTGCTCGACGAACCCACCAACCATCTCGACCTCGACGCCCGCAACTGGCTCGAAGACTATCTGGTGGCGTACCCGCATCCCGTAATCCTGGTCTCGCACGACCGCTACTTTCTCGACGCGGTCGTCACTAAGATCGCGGATCTCTCGTTGCGCACCATCACCGATTACGTCGGGACCTACTCGAAGTACCTCGTCGAATACCACGCGCGTATGGAGCGCCTCCGCAAGTCCAAGCAGGAACAAGACGACGAGATCGCGCGAATGAAGGCGTTCATCGATCGGTTCCGCTACCAAGCCACAAAGGCCGCGCAGGTGCAGAGCCGCATCAAGATGCTCGACAAGGTCGAGATCATCGAAGTGCCACCCGAGCGCAAACGTGTGCACTTCACCTTCCCGTCATGCCCGAAATCCGGCCGCATGGTGCTGGAACTGACGAACGTGCGGAAGGCGTACGGCGACCTCGTGGTGTTCAAGGACCTGTCGCTGCACATCGAGCGGGGCGACCGCATCGCGCTGGTCGCGCCCAACGGCGCGGGCAAATCCACGCTGATGCGCATGCTCTCCGGCGCAGAAGCCCCGGACTCGGGATCGCGTCGTGAGGGACACCAGGTCGTCATGCAGTACTTCGCGCAGGACGAGGCGAACAAGCTGGAACCCGCGCGCACGGTCTACCAGACGCTCGAATCCGATTCCCCCATCGGCATGGTGCCGATGATTCGCAACATCCTCGGCGGGTTCCTGTTCGCCGGCGACGACATCTACAAGAAGGCCGGAGTGCTGTCCGGCGGGGAACGCACACGCCTGGCCGTCGCGCGCATGTTGCTGCGGCCCGCCAACACGTTGCTGCTCGACGAGCCGACCAACCACCTCGATCTCGACTCCAAGGACGTGCTCCTGGAGGCCCTCGCCGACTTCGGCGGCACGCTGATCTTCGTCTCGCACGATCGCTACTTCGTCGATCGGCTCGCCACCAAAATCATCGAAGTCGGCCACGGCGGCGCCACGATCTATCCTGGCACCTACGCGGAGTTCCTCTGGAGCAAGGAGCAGAAACACGCACCTGGTGCACCTGGTGCACCTGTGCACAAGAGCACCAGTGCACCGGAGTCCTATGAGTCGAAAAAACGCGCCGATGCCGAAGCCCGCAAGAAAAAACGCGCCGAGGATGAACGCCAGGCGCGCATCGCCGATCTCGAAGCGCGTATCGCCACCCACGAATCCGAGATAAAAACCCTCGAAGCCAGAATGGCTGAACCGGGCTTTTATGAGGACCGTGCCGCCGCCGATGCCGCTGTCTCGAGGCACCAGGCCCTCATGTGGGAAGTGGGTGACCTCATGAACAGCTGGGAAACACTTACATCTTTGTAAGTTACGGCTGTTTCTGTAATTATCTCGTCCTGCCTGACCGCCCAAGGCAGGGCGCAGTCTGACAGTTCTGTCTGTCTGTGGCGCCACAGAACCGGGCACAGGCCTTTCGCGACAGGCAAGACTGATGGGGGGAGTACGGATGTCGCCATCGTCGTCAACAAAACCAGCGTCTGCCGCCAAGCGCAGGGTCGCCCCGCCACGTACGCGACCGCGCCCCCCCCGCGCCGGCAACCGGTGGCAACCAGAGTGATCGGTTCTTCCGGCAGATGGTGTTCAACCTGCGCAACGGCGTGCTCGCGATCACCCGCGGCGGCCGGATCGCGGCGATGAACGACGTCGCGTACCGCGTGCTTGGCCTGATGTCGAGCGACACAGACATCGGCCAACCCTTTTCGGACGTGCTGCAGGACTGCCCCGAGGTCGTCCGCGTGCTGCAGTCGGCGTTCGATACCTCCGACCTGCCGAACCGCGCAGAACTTCGGCTTCGCAAGACGGGCCGCGCCATCGGCGACACGATTTCGCACATCCATGACGATGATGGGCAACAGGTGGGGCTGACACTGTTCTTCAAGGACCTGACGCGGGTCGAACAGATTGAAGAACGCGAGCGCCTGCGTGACCGCCTTGCGACACTCGGCGAAATGGCGGCGGCCATCGCGCATGACGTGAAGAATCCGCTGGCCAGCATCGAGGTGATGGCCGGCGTGCTGCGCCGCCAGCTGACCGATCGTCCCGCTGCGCAGGAAGTGCTTGAAGACATCATCAAGGAATCCAAGATGGCCAACGCCATCGTGATGGAAGTCCTCGAGTTCGTGCGGCCGATCCGGCTGCAGGTCGCACACGTGGCGCTGGCGGATGTGATTGCTGATGCAGTCAATTTGCTCGAGGCCGGCGCGGATCGGGTGCGTGTGCACGTCGCGCGGGACGTGCCGAAGCTGACGGCCGACCCGAATCAGTTGCGGCAGTTGTTCACCAACCTGATAACGAATGCGCTCGAGGCGATGGAAGGCATGGCCGACCGGCGGCAGGTCGACATCCTTGCGGCGCTCATGCCGGAGGATGCGGAACCCGGCAGCGCCGGCCAGCCGCTCCAGGCGCAGGTCCGTATCGAAGTGAAGGACAACGGCCCGGGCATTTCCGAGGACGACCTCGAACGCATCTTCAGTCCGTTTTTCACCACCAAGCCTCAGGGTACCGGGCTTGGCCTGTCGATCGTGCGCAAGGTGGTGGACGCACACGACGGCATCATCGACGCCACCTCGGCACCAGGGCACGGCACGACATTCCGGGTGACGCTGCCCGTCGTGCCGGCCCCCGACTACCTCACGGAGCAGGCCAATGGGACGCATTCTCGTCGTTGACGATCACGAGTCACTTCGCAAGGGCCTTGTCACGGCGCTCACCAACGCGGGACACGACGTCGAGGAGACCGCCAACGGCACCGTCGCGATTGAACGCCTGCAGGACAGTCAGTTCGACGTGGTGCTGACAGACATGCGCATGGGCGGCACCGACGGCATGGACGTGCTGCACACGGCGAGCAAGGTCCAGCCGCACGCGGCTGTGATCCTGATGACGGCCTTCGGGTCCATTCACACGGCGGTAGAAGCGATGAAGATCGGCGCCGTCGACTTTGTGCAGAAGCCGTTCGAAATCGAGGAGATGGAGCTCAAGATCGACAAGGCGATCGAGCTGCGTCACCTCAAGCATCAGGTCGAGTACCTCCGCGATTCGCAGCAGGGCCAATACGACTTCGACCGCATCGTCGGCGCCAGCGGCGCGCTGCAGCACGTGCTCGGCATCGTGTCGAAGGTCGCGCGCAGCAACTCGACGGTGATGATCAAGGGCGAGACGGGCACGGGCAAGGAATTGATCGCCGGCGCGATTCACCACAACTCCCTGCGGGCCAGCAAGGCGTTCGTCAAGGTGAACTGCGCGGCCCTCCAGGAGAATCTGCTGGAGTCGGAACTGTTCGGCCATGAAAAAGGCGCGTTCACGAGCGCGGACAAACAGCGGATCGGCCGCTTCGAACAGGCCGACGGCGGCACGTTGTTCCTGGATGAAGTCGGCGACATGAGCCCGAGCACGCAGGCGAAGATCCTGCGCGTGCTGCAGGAACACGAATTCGAACGGCTGGGCGGCACACGGACGCTGCGCGTCGACGTGCGCATCATCACGGCCACCAACCGGAATCTGGCGACGATGGTGAAGGAAGGGCGCTTCCGGGAGGACCTGTACTACCGCCTGAACGTGGTGTCCGTCGAAATGCCGCCGCTGCGCGACCGCAAGGACGACATCGCCGCGCTGGCTGAGTTTTTCGTGAAACGGTACGCGAACGAACTCAAGAAGCGCGTGGAACACATCCAGCCTGACGCACTGAAGGTGATGATGCGCCACCACTGGCCCGGCAACATCCGCGAACTCGAGAACGTCATCGAGCGCGCGGTGCTGCTGACCGACAGCACGTCGGTGTCGCTGGCGGATCTGCAGATTGGCGAACAGACGTCCACCCACTCGGGTGAACGGACCACGGTCGTGAAGATCCCGCCGACCGGCATCCCGCTCGAGGAAATCGAGCGGCAGGCGGTGGTCGAGGCGCTCAAGATGTCGAACTGGATCCAGAAGGATGCCGCGGACCTGCTGGGGATCAGTCCGCGCGTCATGAACTACAAGATCAAGATTCTCAACATCGAGATCCCGCGGTCACGCCGGCCGGCGTCGGAAGCCGTCGCCGTCTAGCACGGGATCCACAAGGAGACACGAAGACACGGAGGGGTTCTTTCTTGAAGCAAACGCTTCCTCCCCGCCTCTGCGCCTCCCTGTCAACCCTGGACAGGCCCACGGGCCTTGCCCTAGGTCTTCGCTCTCGGGTGAGAGACGCGGTACACCTCCATCAACTGGCCGATGTCCAGGTGTGTGTAGCGTTGAGTCGTGCTGAGTGTGGCATGGCCCAGCAACTCCTGAATCGCGCGCAGGTCGGCACCAGCCTGCAGCAGGTGCGTCGCAAACGTGTGGCGCAGCGCGTGGGGACTGATCGTGCCCGGCACGCCGGCCTGCCGCGCCGCATGCCGCACAATCCGATCGACCGACCGGGTGGTGAGCCGGCCGCCGCGCAGATTCAGAAACAGCGGATGCCGTGCCCGGGTGTGCGCCGTCGTGTGACGGCTGGCGCGACGCGACACCGGCGCCGGCGGCAACTGCCTCGCATCGTCCAACATCACCCGCAGCGCCTCGCCGGTGGTCTTGTTGAAAGGCACCAGCCGCTCCTTGCCGCCCTTGCCGCGCACGCGGACAATCCGGCCCGAGAGATTCACATCGTCCAAATCGAGGCCGACCAGTTCACTGAGTCGCAGCCCTGACGCGTAGAACAGCTCGAGGATGGCGCGATCACGCCGCCCGGGGGGCGTCGAGGCATCGGGCACCGCGAGTACGCGATCCATTTGTTCGAGTTCGAGGTGTGCCGGCAGGGTCTGTTCCTTGCGGGGCGAGCCGACCAACTGCGTGGGATCCTCGGACAGCAGGGATTCACGCACCAGATACTTGGAGAACGTCCGCAATGCAGCGAGGCGCCGAGCCGCGCTGGCGCGGGTGTTGCCGCGTGCGTGCAGGTCGTCGAAAAAGCTGCGAAGCGCGTCCGCGGCGAGCGCGCGCACCGGCACCTGGCTGGGTTTCACACCGAGGATGCCGGCCGCGTGATCCAGGAACTGCGTAAGATCGGTGTCATACGCACGCACAGTGTGCGGCGAGGCGTTCCTGTTCAGTGTGAGAAACCGCAGGAACTCGCGGATGGTGTCCTTCAGCATCAGTCACCTGCCCATGACGCCAGCGCCTCAAGGGCGCGTGTGCTGGTCGCGAGTTGGCGTTCGCTCTTGCTCCTTGATGGAGCCTCAAGCGGCGGCATGATGCCGAATGTGATGTTCGTCGGGTTGTAGTGGGTGGGATCGGCGTTCGACACGTAGTACGCGAGCGCACCGATGGCCGTGGTGCGCGGCGCCGGACGGGGATCGCGGCCCAGCGACAGCAGTGCGGCATTCCACCCGGCGACCAACCCGGACGCCGCGGATTCCACATACCCTTCAACCCCCGACACCTGTCCGGCGAAGAACAAGTCAGGGCGTGTGCGCGTCTGCCAGGTATCGGTCAACACCGTCGGACCGTTGATGTACGTGTTGCGATGAATCATGCCGAACCGCACAAACTCCGCGTGTTCGAGGCCGGGGATCATCTTCAGCACGCGGGCCTGTTCGCCCCACTTCATCTGCGTCTGAAAACCGACGAGGCTGTAATGGTCGCCGGCGAGTGTGTCCTGCCGCAACTGCACGATCGCATACGCCCACCGCCCCGTCGCCGGCACATCGAGCCCAGCTGGCTTCATCGGCCCAAATCGCAGCGTGTCCACCCCGCGATGCGCCATCACCTCGATCGGCAGACACCCCTCGAAAAACTTCGTGTTGTCGATGTCATGCCCTTCGGTCTTCTCCGCCGTCACGATCGCCTGGTGAAACGCGAGGTACTCGTCCTTCGTCAAGGGACAGTTGAGATAGTCGCCTTCGGAAATGAGCTCGGAGGCGATTTCCGGAGAAATCGCCTCCGAGCTCATTTCCGTCTTCCCCCGAAGCGATCGGTTCCACCGAGACGCGCGGAAAACCTTCGACATGTCGATCGATTCGGCGAGCACGATCGGGCTGATGGCGTCGAAGAACGCCAGGTGGTCTCGGCCGACGAAGGCGGCGATATCCGCCGACAGTGCATCGGACGTCAACGGGCCGGTGGCGACGATGACGGGGTGGTCTGGGGATGACGCCGGGATGGCCGTGACTTCACCGCGTTCGACCCGAATACGCGGGTGCGCCTCGATGGCCGCGGTGACGCGATCGGCGAACTGGTGACGATCCACCGCCAGCGCGGCGCCGGCGGGCACGCGCACGTCGTCGGCCACGCGCATGACGAGCGAGCCGAGCCGGCGCATCTCTTCCTTGAGCAACCCGACGGCGTTGTCGAGTTTGTCGCCGCGAAACGAATTGCTGCAGACGAGCTCGGCGAGGCGATCGGTCTGGTGCACCGCCGTCGGCCGCACCGGACGCATCTCGTAAATGGTGACATCGACGCCAAGAGACGCCGCCTGCCAAGCCGCCTCACAGCCGGCCAGCCCACCGCCAACGATTCGGACGTTACCCACGCTTTTTCGCCGGGGCCTTCGTGGCTGCGGCTTTTTTCACTGTGGCTTTCCTGGCAACAGTCTTCTTCGCCACAGTCTTTCTGGCGGTCGCGCCCTTCTTCGCCTTCTTCTTTGCCGGGGCCAATCCGCGCCGCTCGTCCAGCAGCCTCGCCGCCTGTTCAAGCGTCACGTCTTCGATAGCCGTGCCCTTGGGCAACGACGCGTTCGTGGTGCCGTCCGAGCAGTAGGGACCGTACCGCCCATCCTTGATCACGATCGGCGCACCAGAGACCGGGTCGGGACCAAGGGTTCTCAGTGGCGCCTGTGCCACGCCACCACCGCCGCGCCGGAAACTCTTGGGCTGCGCGTAGATCGCGCGCGCTTCGTCGAGCGTGATGGCGAACAACTGATCCTCGGTCTTCAGATTGCGATAATCCGGCTTCGGCGCATCAGGAATCTGCTTCGCGAGATACGGACCGAAGCGGCCCAGGGCCGCAGTGATCGGATTGCCGTCCACATCGTTGCCAAGCAGTCGTGGTAGCGACAGCAGCTTGAGCGCCTGCTCAAGCGTGACGGACTTCGGACTCATCGACTTGAGCAGGGATGCCCGCTTGGGCCTGGGTCCCTCTTTGTCGGGGTCGATGCCCAGTTGCACGTACGGACCAAAGCGACCCGTTCGCAGAAACACCGGTTCACCGTTGTTGCCGTGTCCGAGTGGTTCTTCGGCCTGACTCGCCGTGGCGATCAGCTCGGCGGCCTTGTCCAAGGTGATCTCATCGGGTGCCAGTCCCTCAGGCACACTCGCGCGCGATTCACCAAACTCGATATACGGACCAAAACGGCCGACCCGCAAATTCAGCGGAATGCCGTCCTTCATCCCCAGCGAGATGGTGCCAATCACCTTCGGATCAATCGCCGTCGCGCGATCGTTGACGATGGCGTGGAGGCCGGGTTTGGAGCCGTGGTAGAAGCGCTCGAGGAAGGTGTTGCGCTTGAGTTCGCCACGCGCAATCGCGTCGAGGTCGTCCTCCATCTCGGCCGTGAAGGAATAGTCGACCAGCGCCGGCTCGAGCGCCGTCATGAGATGGACGACGGCAAAGGCGAGAGGTGTCGGCACCAGCGCCGCGCCGCGTTTGGCCACGTACTCTCTGTCAATGATTGTCGCGATGATGCTCGCGTAGGTCGACGGCCGGCCGATCCCGAGTTCTTCGAGCCGCTGCACCAACCCGGCTTCCGTGTAACGCGCCGGTGGTTTGGTGTTGTGCCCGGCGGGCGATGCCTCGGCCACACGCGCGGTGTCGCCGGTCGCAAGCGCCGGCAGCACATCTTCCTGATCCTCGGCGCGGTCGGCGACCTCAGCTTCGTCGCGGCCTTCCACGTACGCACGCAGGAAGCCGTCAAACAACACGGTCCGCCCACGCGCCACCAACTCCGCGCTGCCGCCGGAGCTCAACGCGGCATCAAAGGTGGCCGCGACGCTCTTCATGCGTGCATCCGCCATCTGTGATGCGACCGTGCGCTTCCAGATCAGATCGTAGACGCGCGCCTCATCGGTCCCCATCTCGCGCTCGACTGCATCGGGATCCAGGAACGTCTCGCCAGCGGGACGGATCGCTTCGTGGGCTTCCTGCGCATTCCGCGACTTGCCCTGCCAGGTGCGGGGCGTCTTGGGCAGATACTCCGCGCCGTACCGGCTGGTCACCAGGCTGCGCGCCGCCTGCACGGCCTGCCCTGACAACGACGTGCTGTCGGTTCGCATGTAGGTGATGAAACCGTTTTCGTACAGCCGCTGTGCGGCCTGCATCGCGCGCCGGGCGGTCATGCCGAGTTTGCGGCCGGCTTCCTGCTGAAACGTGGATGTCGTGAACGGCGCCTTGGGCGACGACCCGTATTCCTTCTCCTCGACCGACCGCACGCGCGCGGCTTGTCCCTGAAGACCTGCAGCCAGAGTCATGGCGCGTGCTTCGTTGAGCACCACGACCTTGCGGCCGGCTGTGAGTCTGCCGTCCGATCCGAAGTCGCGCCCCTGCGCCAGCACCTGGCCGTCGAGCGAGATCACCTGCGCCTTGAAGCGCATCGCATTGTGTTCGAGCGTGACGTTGGCATCCCACCACGCCGCCGACGTGAACGCCATGCGCTCTTTTTCGCGCTCAACGATCAGTCGCGTAGCGACGCTCTGCACACGACCGGCCGAGAGCCGCGGCGCGATCTTGCGCCACAACACCGGGCTCACTTCGTAGCCGTACAGACGGTCGAGAATTCTCCGGGCTTCTTGCGCATCCACCAGCCGCGTGTCCACATCGCGGCAGTTGTCGACCGCCTCCTGAATCGCCGCCTTGGTGATTTCGTGGAAGACCATCCGCTTGACCGGCACCTTCGGCTGCAACAGCTCCGTCAGATGCCAGGAGATCGCTTCCCCTTCGCGGTCTTCGTCCGTCGCCAGGTACAGGGCGCTGGCGTCCTTGAGTTTGGCCTTCAGCTCCCGAATCTTCGTCTTCTTTTCACTCGGCACCACATATAGCGGCGCATACCCATTGTCGACATTCACACCCAGCCGGGCCCAGGCCTCGCTCTTAAGCGCAGCGGGAATCTCCGCCGCGGCACCCGGCAAGTCGCGGACGTGACCGATCGAGGCCTCAACGACCCAGTCTTTTCCGAGGAATTTTGAGATGGTTTTCGCTTTGGCGGGCGATTCCACGATTACGAGCGGCTTTGGCATTGCCCCTCACCGTGGCCCAATCAAGGCCATGGCGTCAAGCAGCGGCATCACACACGTACGAATCGGCCGGCCGAAGTCCGAGCGATCCGCCCCCCTATTTCCAGGTGCCCAAGCTCGGTCAGAAGTTCCGCGACCGGTCGCCCAGTGCGTTCCGCCAGGTCGTCGATCGTGTAGGTCTCAGCCCGAGCCATGACTGGCTCCAAATAACTGATAAACAGGGAGTTGGAGGCAGACACCGCTGGATTCTCCAGGGTAAGCCCCTCGAGTTCCTCGACCACGTCCTTGACCGTTTCGACGAGCCGGGCGCCGTCCCGAATCAGCGCGTGGCATCCCCGGTACCGACCGGACGCCACACTGCCTGGCACGGCCAACACATCACGCCCCTGCTCAAGCGCTGTCCTGGCAGTGATCAGCGATCCGCTCCGTTCGGAGGCCTCGACAACGATGACGGCCTGTGACAATCCGCTGATGATGCGATTCCGTAAGGGAAACTGCCACGGGCGCGGCGGCGTTCCCGGCGAGAACTCGCTGGCCAGACATCCGGTTTCGGCAATGGCGGCCGCCAGCGTACGATGGCAAGACGGATAAACGACGTCCACGCCGCAGCCGAGCACGGCCAGGGTGGCCCCGCCGGCATCCAGAGCGGCCTGATGGGCGGCGCCGTCAATGCCGGCCGCGAGGCCGGATACGATGATGTACCCCCGCTCGGCGAGGTCCCGGCTGAGTTGGCGGGCCACAAGCACCCCGGCCGGCGTGGCGGTGCGAGAGCCAACGATGGCCACGGCTTTGCCGTCCCAGTCGAGCGGCCCTCGCCGCCAGAGGCCTGCCGGGGGATCGGTGATGTGTTTGAGCCGGGCAGGATACCCGGCGTCCCAGGACGTGACCAGAGTGATGCCGTCCGCTTCAGGTGCCATGTGTCCCGCAGATGCAGGGCAGATGCCAGGCGGCATGACGGTCACATCAGGAGGGGTTGGCAGATTCTGCGAGGACCTGTCGGCAAAGAGATTGCGCTTCCTGCGTACGGGGGTATAGTGGGGCATCGAGTCTATGAAGAAACATTCCTCGTCTCTCTGGCAACAGCGGGCGGGCGCCGCCGCATTGATGGCGGTGCTTGTTCTGACATCCACCCCGCTGCTGCTGGCTGACCGGCGCTCCGACTCCAAGGAGCAGGTGCAGTTCGGCATTGAGCTGGCACAGAAGAACCTGTGGAAAGAGGCCGAGTTCCGCTGGGAGAAGGCGGTCGAACTCGACCCCACCTACCCGTCGGCCTGGAACAATCTCGCCATCGCCTACGAACAGGCCGGCAAGTTCGACGAGGCGCTGAAGGCGTACGAGCGCGCTCGGAAACTCGACCCGAAGAACATCTACGTCCAGCAGAACTACGATCTGTTCATGGAGATCTATGAGCGCCAGAACCGTCGCCGCGATCGCTAGTCTTGCGCTGACGCTCGGCGCGTCAGGCTGCCTGAAGTTTTATGACGTCGGGATCGAGACGCCCATCCAGGCGAAGCTCGACGTCTCGGCCTTTCAGCGCGTGCTGATTCTCGGCTTCCTCTCGGGCGGGTCGAAGGACGTCGACGCCAACAGCGAAACCGTGCGCCTGCTCCGCAGCCAGCTGCGGAACCGCTCGGACCTTCGCGTGGTCGACTCGGACGTCATGAACCTGGTGGACGAGGTGGACCGCCGCCGCAAGGCGGCCGGTCAGGCCCCGGAAGCGGCCCCGGCGGCGATCCTGACCGAGCGGGACCTCCAGCCCTACGAGGAGATCTTCGCGGACGTCGACTATTGGAAGCGCCTCGGCGAGGAATACCAGGCGCCGCTCATCATCACCGGGTCCATCCTCTTCACGGACGTGGAGCGCAGCGGCATGGTCCGCCGGTCGCAGGAAGTGCTCGACGCCTATGGGCGCCGGTCGGTGCAGGACGTGCAGCGCTTCGAGGACCGCAAGGGCTACGCCCTGGTCCCCAAGTTCATCTTCATCGACGGCCGCACCGGGGTGCAGCTGTACAGCGAGTCGTTCCGGGAGGAAACCCTCTACTCGGCGATGAACAATACCCCGCCCCTGTCCTCCTACTTCGAGCTGATGGACCGGCTCCTGCCGGGGTTCCTGAGCACCCTCAGCACGCAGAAGATCAAAGGGACAAGAACCCTTTTGAAATGAAGCAATTAGCCAATTAGGCAATGAGGCAATGCATTGCCCCATTGCCTAATTGCCCCATTGTGCTTACACTTGGAGGTTCCTACGGCAGCCTCCAATGGTGCCCATAGGGCGACCTTTACGTTAGCGGGGAGAGTCTGAAATGTTCGCCATTGTCGAAGCCGGCGGCCGGCAGGAAAAAGTCACGCCAGGCGCGGTTGTTGTCGTTGATCATCTGGACCTCGAGCCGGGCGCCGAATTCACGTTCGACCGCGTGCTGCTCGTCGGCAAGGACGGCGGCGACGTGCTGACCGGTGCCCCCTACATCACCGGCGCCACCGTGACCGGCGTCATCGAAGAGCAGACCCAGGGCAAGAAGATCCGGGTGTTCAAGATGAAGCGTCGCAAGCAGGAACGCAAAACTATCGGCCACCGCTCGCAGCTGACCCGCGTCAAGGTCACCGCGATCAACGCGTAAGAGAGAACCATGGCTACTAAAAAAGGACAGGGCAGTTCACGTAACGGCCGCGACTCACAGTCGCAGCGCCTCGGAGTGAAGAGCCACGACGGCAATCTGGTCAGCGGAGGCACGATTCTCGTGCGCCAGCGCGGCCGCAAGTTCAACCCGGGTCTGCACGTCGGCCTCGGCAAAGACGACACCCTCTTCGCGAAGGTCACGGGCACCGTGAAGTTCAGCGACAAGGGGCAGCGTGGACGCTTCATCAGCATCGTCCCCGTGGCCATCGCTGACAAGGCGTAAGTGTTTGTCGACGAAGTCGACGTCAGCGTAAAAGCCGGCGACGGCGGCAATGGCTGCATGGCCTTCCGCCGAGAGAAGTTTGTCCCGCGCGGAGGTCCCTCCGGCGGTGACGGGGGCAAGGGCGGCTCGGTCTACCTGGTCGCCACACTCCACCAGAACACGCTCGTCAACTACCGCTTCCATCCCGAATTCAACGCGCAGCGCGGCGTCCATGGCATGGGCTCCAACTGCACGGGTGCCGACGGCTCCGACCTCACACTCGAGGTGCCGCCCGGCACCGTCGTGTACGAGACCGGCGCCGACGGCGAAATGATTCTGCTGGCCGACCTGGCCAAAGCCGGCGACCGGGTGATGGTGGCCAAGGGTGGCCGCGGCGGCCGCGGCAACGCCGCCTTCGCGACGCCCACCAACCGCGCGCCACGCAAGGTTGAACCGGGCGAAGAAGGCGAAGCCCGGGTCCTGCGCCTGCGGCTGAAGCTGCTCGCCGACGTCGGTCTCGTCGGATATCCCAACGCCGGCAAATCCACACTCATCTCGCGCGTCTCGGCCGCCAAGCCAAAGATCGCCGACTACCCCTTCACCACACTCACCCCGAACCTCGGCGTTGTCAGCCTCAGCGACGAACGGAGTTTTGTGGTGGCTGACGTGCCCGGACTCATCGAAGGCGCCCACGAGGGCCACGGCCTCGGCATGAAGTTCCTCGCGCACCTCGAGCGCACCAAGGTGCTCGTCCACGTGATCGACGTGTCGTCATTCTCGGGCCGCGATCCGGTGCAGGACTTCGAAGTCATCCGCAACGAGCTCAAGCAGTTCGTGGGCACCGGCGAGGATGTGGCTGAATCGCTCGCGGCGAAACCGCAGATTGCGGCCGCCAACAAGATCGATGCGCTGGACGACCCGGCCCGGCTCGAGGCGCTCAAGAAACACCTCAAGAAGAAGAAGATCCCGCTCTATCCAATCTCGGCGGTCACCGGTGAAGGCCTGCCGGCGCTGCTCGAAGCGATGTGGACCATCGTGAAGACGCGGACCGACGACGAGGCCTGATCGGCAGATGACGACGGTCGCACGGCGTGGGTGGCTGGGGGGCACGTTTGACCCCATTCACAACGGCCACCTCGACGTCGCGCGCGCGGCGCATGCGTCGCTCGGCCTGGAACGCGTCACGTTGGTGCCGTCCCGGATTCCGCCGCATCGGCCACAGCCCTTCGCGTCTGCGACCGACCGGGCAGAGATGGCTCGTCTGGCCGCTGTGGAACCCTGGCTTGAGGTCTCGACCATCGAGCTGGACGGACAGGGGCCGTCCTACACGGCCACCACGATGGACCGGCTCGACGCCCTGGGGGTCGATCTGAATTCGCTGGTGGTCATCACCGGCGCCGACGCGTTTGTCGGGATTCTGTCGTGGCACCGGGTGGACGAACTGCTCGACCGCGTGAGTTTTGCGGTGGTGTCGCGGCCGGGGCATCCGGCACCGGCGCTGCGAGGAGCCCTGCCGGCGCTGGCCTCGCGCATGGTGTCCACGGACGCATGGCCGGGGTCGTCACAGCCGTGTATCGTGCTGGTGGACGCGCCGACGGCACCGGTATCATCGACCATGGTCCGCGCGGCGGTTGCCGCCGGCCAGTCGCTTTCAGGCCTTGTACCGGACGCGGTCGAGGCGTACATTGCAGCCCACGGGCTGTACGGCACGTTGAAGGAGTTGCATGAGTAAATCGCCAGCGAAGAAGGCCGTGAAGAAGGTTGCGAAGAAGGCCGTCGCGAAAAAGACCGTCGCCAAGAAGGCAGTTGCGAAGAAAGCCGTTGCGAAGAAGAAGCCCGCGATGCCACGGCTTCCGGCGGACCTGAAGCTGGCCATCAAGTGCGCGCAGGACAAGCAGGCGATCGACCTCACCGTGCTGGACCTTCGCAACGCCTCCGCCTTCACCGACTTCTTCATCGTCTGCACCGGCGCCAACACCAAACAGGTGCAGGCGATTGCCGACGCCGTCGAAGCGGGCCTCAAGGTCGACGGCCAGAAGGCCGCGCTGGTGGAAGGCTACAACCGCGGCGAGTGGATCCTGCTCGACTACTTCACGTTCATCGTGCACGTGTTCCTGCCGGCCCAGCGCACATTCTACGGCCTCGAACGGCTGTGGGGTGGCGCCGAATCGATCGAAGTTTCCGAAGGCTGATCCTGACGCCGGTACGCAGATTCTGCGTACCGGTCGCCACGTCTCCAGCGAACGGCCTGGCACGCCCCGTGAAGGTGTCCAGGCATGGCCGTCCACCGCTGGGCAGACCGTGCCCTCCTCTTTCTCTTCGACCCTACCTGCGTCGCGTGCCAGGCGCCCCTGACTGATCGTCGGATTGGCCCGGTGTGTGCTCACTGCTGGTCGGCCATCCACCCCACGCCTCCCACCGAGCTGGCCAGAGCTGCCGGCATCTACGAAGGCTCACTCCGCAACATCGTGCACGCGCTCAAGTACGGCGGCCACGCGTCATTGGCGCGGCCTCTGGGGGCCCTCATGCGCGATGCTGCGGGCGATTGGCTCGACGATGCGGCGGTGGTGCCCGTGCCGCTGCATCCCTGGCGGTCGGTCAGGCGCGGGTTTAATCAGGCTGACTTGCTGGCGTGTGAGTTGGGACGTCCTGTGTGGCGCGCACTGCGACGGACGCGTCTGGGCCGTCCACAGGCGGGCCTGCATGCCGCCGAACGGCGCGCCAACGTCTCGTGTCTCTACGCAATGCGCCGCGTGAGGTCGCGTCACATCCCGCCAACGGTCATCCTGGTCGACGATGTGCTGACGACGGGCGCAACGGCTGATGCCTGTACGCGTGTCTTGCTGGAAGCCGGTGTTCAGCAGGTCAGGGTGCTGACGGTAGCACGGGCGATGCGTCGCACGTAGGGCCCGCTGAACTGCAGCGGGCCAGATCGGCGCGCTCAAGTTCAGCGCGCCCTACGCCACCTACACCACCTACACCACCTTGAGGCGAATTAACACCTCCGCCTCAATGGCGGCGCGCACTTCGTCCTTGCCCATTTCGCCGTCGATGAGCACCCAGTCGGGCTGCTCCGCCTGGCGGCGATAGGACGCGCGCACGCGGGCCAGCAGGCTCAGGTCGCGTTCGTATTTGTCGCGGCCGGTGGACTTCCGTTGCACGGCGGTCTCGGGTGCGATGTCGAGCAGCACGGTGACCGTCGGCTTCGGCAGATAGCGCTGGATATCCTCAAGCCACGCCGGGTCGAGGCCCTGCGCTTCGCCGTACGCGATGCTCGATGCGCGGTAGCGATCACACACGATGATGCCGCCGGCCTTGAGCCACATGTCGATCTTCGGGCGGTATTCGCAGCGGTTGGCCACGTACAGCAGCTGCATCACGTCGGCGCCGAATTCGCGTTCGCCGGCGAGCGCCTTCGCGATCTCGCGGCCGATGGGCGTCTCGTAGTCGGGAAATGACAGGGAGTGGACCTTGCGGCCGTCCTGCTCGATCCGCGCGCGCAAGTGCCGCGCCTGCGTTTCTTTTCCGCTTTGATCGAGTCCCTCAAACGCAACAATCATCACGCCTCCCACTGCAGCATGTCGTCCACCGTCTGGCGGCGGCGTACAACCCGCCACGACCGTCCATCCACCATCACTTCAGCGGCGAACGGACGCCGATTGTAGTTCGACGCCATGACCGATCCATAAGCCCCGGTATCACGCACCACGATCAGGTCACCGACCATGACCGGCGGCAGACTGCGTTGTTTGCCGAGCGTGTCGCTGGTTTCGCAGACGGGCCCCGCGATGTCGCAGTCCACCGCAGCACCGTCCCTCGGCAGCACAGCTTCGATCTCGTGCCACGCGTTGTAGAGCGCCGGACGAATCAGATCCGTCATACCGGCGTCCACGATCACGAACTGGCGTCCATCGGCCTGCTGCTTGAGGTCAACCACACGCGCGAGCAACACACCGGCAGGCCCCGTAATCCACCGGCCGGGTTCCAGCACCAGTCGCAATCCCGTCGGACGCACGACCGGCAGCACCGCGGCCGCATATTCCTCAGGACTCAACACACGCTGCCAGGGCTCATACGCAATGCCCAATCCTCCACCGATGTCGAGGTGCTCGAGCGCAATCCCCTGCTCCGCCAGCGTCGTCGCCATCGTCGCGATCGTGGCGGCCGCCTGGGTGAGCGGCAGGGCGTCGGTGATTTGTGACCCGATGTGGACGTGGAGGCCGACGACGCGGAGGTTGGGGCGCTGGGCCATTTCGGTGACCATCGCGTACGCCTGCACCACCGACATCCCGAACTTCGTCGTCTTGTGCCCGGTCGAGATGTTGGGATGGCTGCCGGCCTCAACATCCGGATTCACGCGCACGGCCACACGCGCGACGGTGTTGTGCGTTGCGGCAATGGCCTGGATGCGTTCCATCTCTCCAGGCGATTCGGCGTTGATGGCCTTCACGCCGAGGGTCACCGCGCGCACCAGTTCGTCGTGTGTTTTGCCGACGCCGGTGAACACGATCTGGTCCGGCGAAAACCCAGCGCGCAGGGCGAGTTCAATCTCGCCGCCGGAGTTGGCATCCGCGTGTGCGCCGGCCTCACGCATCTCGCGCACCACGGCAAGCGTGGCGTTCGCCTTGATGGCGTAATGCAGGTCGTGCGGATAGCCGGCGAATGCGCTGTCGAGGGCGGTGTACCGCTCCCTCAGCAGCGCGCGGCTGTAGACGTGTGTGGGCGTGCCGACGGCCTCGGCAACCGCCGACAGCGCGACATCGTCACTGCAGAACTCTCCATGGATGCGTATGAAACCAGGCACGGGAGCTGGCATTTTAGTATGATTCCTGACGCGATTCTGGCCGTCCGTTGCATGTCCGAACTTCCGACGCCCTCTCCGACCGAGGCCCCTGATGCCTTGATAGCGCGGTGTCTGGCCGGTGACCAGACCGCGTGGGAGGAGATTGTCCGTACGCACCGCCGCAAGGTGTTCAACGTCGCGTACAAGTTTGTCGGACGGCACGACGAGGCCGAGGACCTGACGCAGGACATCTTCGTCAAGATTTTCAAGGCGCTGCACACGTTTGACCGGCGCGCCAACTTCCAGACATGGCTCATCAGCATTAGTCGTAACCTCTGTATTGACCACTACCGGTCGGTCCGGAAGGAACGGGCGACGATGGCGCGTGATGTGGACGCGTCCGAGCTGTCACCGGTGTCGCGGGAGCGGACGCCGCTCGGCGAGCTGGAGTATGTCGATGTGAAGTCGATCATCCGGCAGGCGCTGGCTGAGCTGCCGGCTACCCTGCGTCAGGCCGTTACGCTGCGAGACCTGCAGGAGTTCTCCTACCAGGAGATTGCCGATCAACTGGGATTGCCCGAAGGCACCGTCAAGTCGCGTATCAACCGGGGACGACTCGAACTGGCGCGCCAGATCCGCCGTCTCCAACATCACAGGCCGCAGGGCTCCATGGCTTCGCGCGGAGGAACAGAATGAATGTCACGACCTCAACCCACGGCACCGTCGTGGTGGTGCACGTTACGGAATCGAAGCTGACCTATCCGATCCTCTCGGACTTCGCGACCACGGTCGCGGGGCTTGTGGCGAGTGGGCAGAAGCAGATTCTCGTGGACCTCTCCACGGTCGGCTACGTGGACAGCGCCACGATTGGCTGTCTGATGGACCTGTATCGGCAGTCGCACACGGCCGGTGGTCAGCTCAAGCTCTCTGGCGTGCAGAAGCGCGTGGAGACGATGTTGACGATGACGGGCGCGCACAACTTCCTTGAGGTCTACGCCGATCAGGCATCGGCCCTGGCCAGTTTCGGAGGCTGACATGCGGAAGATCACCACGACCGCCGGCACCCCTGTGGAGATTGATGGTGACGTGCTCGCGATCATCGAGACCGTGTCGCGAGACCTCGCCCGCAAGGCCGACCTCGACTACAGCTTCGAAGAGATCGACCACGAGTTCCAGCATCTGATCAGCCAGCTCACCGAGGAGGAGCTGCGCACGTATCTCAAGGAAAGCCTGTTCATGAGTTTCAACCGGTTCGAGAACGACCGGCTTGCGCAGCTGGTGAAGAAGGCGACGAAGGCGACGGAATCTGAATAGTCTTCACCTGGGTGACGGCTCGTCTGTGCCTGCTCGACTGCGAGTGACGCGTGAAGCAGCGCTTTTTCCGCGTCGTCGAGCCGGAGAGCACACGTGATGAGGCAGCCTCCAGCTGACGCTGGTCACAGGGGCTGAAGCCCTTGTGCTCCGAAGAGCACCTCGGAACTGCGGGACTTCGAAATTAGCGAACGGAGGAACGGGCCGGGACGCGGGCGGCGACGGGTGCAGCCGCCGGCTCGCTCGCGTCCACCAGACGCCACGCGTCGCGCTGACGGAGGAGTTCAGTCGCGAACTTCGTATGCAGAGCGTGACCGCCCCGCTGCACCACCACGTGGCCGCGAATCGGATGCCCCACCAGGGCGAGGTCGCCGATCACGTCCAACATCTTGTGACGCACAAACTCATCGTCGAACCGGAGCTGATTGAGGACGCCCGTTTCGCCGATCACAATCGCGTTGTCCAGTGACCCGCCAAGCGCGAGGCCGCGCTGACGCATCAGTTCCACGTCCTTGAGGAAGCCGAAGGTGCGCGCAGGCGCAATCTCATCGACGTAGGTCGCTTCGGTGACGTCGATCGTCTTCTCCTGATGCCGCAGCAGCGGATGGTCGAAGGCGATGCTGTAGGTGATCTTGAAGCGGTCGGACGGATAGACGGCAATACGCTTGTCGCCGTCCTGCACGTCCACCGGCGACAGCACTTCGAGCATCTGGCGTGGGGCCGACTGTTCCTTGGTGCCGGTGCTCTGAATCAGATAGACCCAGGGGGACGCGCTGCCGTCCATGATCGGCACTTCCGGCTGGTTGAGTTCGATGATGGCGTTGTCCACGCCGAGACTGCGAAGCGCCGAGAGCAGGTGCTCGATGGTTTCCACCGTCGCATCCGCCTGGCGAAGACCCGTCTGCAAGTGCTGCGCGCCAACCAGACACGCCGTCGTCGCCGGAATTTCAACGCGAAGGTCCGTTCGCTGGAACCGGATGCCGTGATTCACGGGCGCCGGCTTGAGCACGATGGAGACCTTCTGGCCCGAGTGGAGGCCAATCCCCGTGCAGGGCGTCGCGTGGCGGAGAGTGCGTTGGGCGGACATGTATCGTTGCGTTCGCAGCTTCTATAAGCAATCCGGCTGCCAACAATTGACCGGCCACCACGTGAACACCTAACTCATTGCGTGGATTAGGCTTGCGGATGATATACCGACTTGGGCCGCCCGGCAAATACGAGTATGTGTGGTAATTCAACCACGCCAACCCTGGTCGCGCCTGTGGGGATATTGACACAGGCGTCATGAAACCGCCGGTTGTTTGACAGGACGGAAAAGCCCCGCTAGGAACGCACCGGTCGCCGAAGCCTTATTTTTTGCAACGGCTTCCGGGGTTCCGGCCGCCACCACCTTGCCACCACCCAGCCCACCCTCGGGACCGAGATCGATCACCCAGTCGGCCCCCTTGATGACGTCGAGGTTGTGTTCGATGACCACGATGGTGTTGCCCTGGTCGACGAGGCGGTTCAGGACATCGAGGAGTTTGCGGACGTCCTCGAAGTGGAGCCCGGTGGTCGGCTCGTCGAGGATGTACATCGTGCGGCCGGTGCCGCGGCGCGCGAGCTCGCGCGACAGCTTGACGCGCTGGGCTTCTCCGCCGGAGAGGGTGGTGGCGGACTGGCCGAGCGTCAGATACCCGAGGCCGACTTCCTGCAAGGTGCGGAGCCGCGTCGCGATGGTCGGGAAGTTCTCGACGAGCTCGAGCGCCTGATCCACGGTGAGCTCAAGCATTTCGGCGATCGATTTGCCGCGATACCGAATCTCCAGCGTCTCGCGGTTGTAGCGGCGGCCCTTGCACTCCTCACACGTCACATACACGTTGGGAAGGAAGTGCATCTCGATGGCGATGACGCCGTCACCCTGGCACGATTCACACCGGCCGCCCTTGACGTTGAACGAAAACCGCCCGGCCTTGTAGCCACGCGCGCGTGCGTCGGGCAACATCGCAAACAGCTCCCGCACAAACGTGAAGAGTCCTGTGTAGGTCGCCGGGTTCGACCGGGGCGTGCGCCCGATGGGTGACTGGTCGATCTGGATGACCTTATCGACGTGCGACAGACCGTCTATGCCGTCGTGTGCGCCGGGTTCATCGAGTGATCGGTAGATGGTCTTCGCCAGCGATCGATACAGAATCTCGTTCACCAGCGTGGACTTGCCCGAGCCGCTCACACCGGTCACGGCGATGAGCGTGCCCAGCGGAAACTCGACATCAATGCCCTGCAGGTTGTTGGCGCGTGCACCACGCACGACAACCTTCTCGCCAGAGCCCTTGCGGCGCTTCGTCGGCATCCCGATGCTGCGTGCGCCGGTCAGGTACTGCCCGGTCAACGACTCGCCGGGCTGGGCCAGCAACTGCTGCGGCCGGCCCTGAAACATGACTACGCCGCCGTGTTCACCGGCGCCTGGCCCGAGATCAACGAGGTAGTCCGCCTGGCGAATAGTCTCTTCGTCGTGTTCAACGACAAGCACCGTGTTCCCGAGATTGCGCAGGCGGCACAACGTCGCGAGCAGCCGACGATTGTCGCGCTGATGGAGACCGATGGACGGTTCATCGAGCACGTACAACACGCCGGTCAACTCGGACCCGATCTGTGTCGCGAGCCGGATGCGCTGCCCTTCCCCACCCGAGAGGGTTGCCGCGCTGCGTGACAACGTCAGGTATCCCACTCCGACGTCAGCCAGGAAGCGAAGGCGCTCGCGGATCTCCTTCAGCACGCGACCGGCGATGAGAAACTCCCGTTCGGAGAATTCCATCGCATCGAACATCGGCAGAGCGTCGGAGATCGGCAGGTCCACGTATTCGGTGAGGGAGCGTCCCTTCACGCGTACCGCGCGGCTCTCGGGCCGCAAGCGTTGACCTCCACACGCGATACACGGACGCAGCGCGCGGTATTCCTCCAGCGCTTCTTGTTCCGCCCAATCACCGTTTTCAAACCGGCGCCGCAGACTCGGGATGACACCTTCGAAGTCCGCGCCGAATGGATCGCCGCCTTTGGTCTTGCGACCCGGGGCGCCCACCAGGATCACGTCGCGCAACTTCTTCGAGAGCTTCGCAAACGGCACAGCCGGGTCGATGCCAAACGCCGCCTGCAACCCCGTCAGCATGTCGTTGATGGATGCCGAGTCGCCTTTGGCCCAGGGATGCACGGCGCCTTCGGTCAGCGACAACCGATCATCCGGCACCACGCGCATCGGATCGAAGTCGTACACGGCACCAAGACCCTGGCACTCCGGGCACGCGCCGTGCGGCGAGTTGAACGAAAACGCCCGCGGCGTCATCTCGGGGATGCTCAGGTCACACGACGGGCACGCCATCCGCCGCGAGAACAACCGGTCGCCGCTCTGCAAGGTGTTGACGACCACGATGTCGTCGGCGAGCGCAAGAGCGAGTTCGATCGATTCGGTGAGGCGGCGCTCGACGCCGTCCTTGATGACGATGCGATCGACCATCACATCGATCGTGTGATTCTTGCGGCGATCGAGTCTGATGTCGTCTTCGAGGGCGACAAATTCACCGTCGATACGCGCCCGTGTAAACCCGCGCGTGCGCAGCGCCGCCAGTTCCTTCTTGAACTCACCCTTCCGTCCCCGCACCACCGGCGCGAGGATGTTGATCCGCTCATCGGGCGACATCGACAACACGACATCGACGATGCGTTCAAGTGTCTGTGACGTGATCTCGCGGTTGCAGTTCGGGCAATGGGGAATGCCGATGTTCGCAAACAGCAGTCGCAGGTAGTCGTAGATCTCCGTGACCGTGCCGACCGTGGAGCGCGGGTTCGCCGCCGTAGTCTTCTGTTCGATCGAGATCGCCGGCGACAGGCCGTCGATCAGGTCGACGTCCGGCTTCTCCACCTGCTCGAGGAACTGACGCGCGTAGGCCGAGAGCGACTCCACGTACCGCCGCTGCCCTTCCGCGTAGATCGTGTCGAACGCCAGCGACGACTTGCCCGATCCCGACAGGCCCGTGATCACGACCAGCTGGTCGCGCGGAAGCTCCACGTCGATGTTCTTCAGGTTGTGAACTCGGGCGCCTCGTACGGCAATCCAGTCGTGCGACATCTCAGCCGGCTATGTTACTTAAAATTCCCTCCGTATCCGCGCCGACCTCAGGGGCAGGCGACAGCTCCACGGGCAGAAATCCAAAGGGGGCGCGCACTGCGCGCAGACCGCGGCCGCGGGCCATCACGCCGCGGGCCAGAATGTGCGGGTCGGCGAACGCCTCGGCTGGTGTATTGACCGGAGACAGACAGACGTCCTGGCCTTCAAACAATTGCAGCCATTCGTCACGGGTCCGGGTGCGGAAGATGCCGCGGATGTCGGCGACGAGCGCGGCCTGGTCCGCCCCGGTCGTCAACTGCCGCGCGGCCAGGTCGAGCCGGCCCACGGCCTCACAAAACGTGACCCAGAATTTCGCTTCCAGCGCCCCGAGTGCGATCTGGTGACCGTCAGCGGTCTCATACACGTTGTAGCAGGCGTGTTCGCCGAACGTCGGCAACTCACCGACCGCTGATGCCGGGTCATCCATCAGATCGGTGGCGCCCGGCAACATCACCCAGTACAGCGAGGACTCGTGCATGGAGATATCGAGCGTGGCCCCGATACCGGTGCGCGTCCGCTCGAACAGCGCCGCAAGAACAGCCACCACTGCGCTCATTGCGCCACCACCGACATCCGAGACAAACATCTTCGGCAACGCTGAGGGCGACGGGCGATCGGTGGCCAGGATGCCGGACACGGCCACGTAATTCAGATCGTGGCCCGGGCGCTCCGCGTACGGGCCCGACTGACCATAGCCGGTGATCGACGCATGAATCAGGCTCGGATGCGCGGCGCGCAGGTCTGCGGCTGCCACGCCCAGGCGCTGGGCCGTCGCGGGCCTGAAGCTCTCGATCACCACGTCGGCCGTCGCGATTAGTCGCCGCAACGCCACACGCGCCTCGGGGTTCTTCAGGTCGAGCGCCACACTCTTCTTGCCGCGGCCCAACAGCAGATCGTACACGCCGCGGCTGCCAATCATCGGCGGCAGATGACGCATGGGGTCCCCGCCCTGTGGGTCTTCGACCTTGATCACCTCGGCTCCCAGTTCGGCCAACATCAAGGTCGCAAACGCGCCGGGCAAGAGGCGCGTCAGGTCAATCACACGAACACCGGAGAGAGCGGGCATGCGGGATGCTATCATCGCGGCGCTATGACGACGACCGCGGCCACACCCTCTCTAGCGCTCTCGTTGTTTCCGATCGCGGTGCTCGTTGCGCTGCTGGCCGGATCCGTCGCTCTCTTCGGTGACGGCAACTCCGGGGGTCCGAATCAAATCGCGCTGGTCCTGGCAGCCGTCGTCGCCGCTGCCGTCGGCATCTGGCTCGGCCACACCTGGAAGGACCTGGAAGCCGCGATCGTCCACGGCATTGCGCTGGCGATGGGCGCGATTCTGATCCTGCTGGTCGTCGGTGCGCTGATTGGCTCCTGGATTCTCGCTGGCGTGGTGCCGACGATGATCTATTACGGGCTGCAGTTGCTGACGCCGGCCATCTTCTTCCCGAGCGCGTGTCTGCTGTGTTGCCTGGTGTCGGTCGCCACCGGCAGTTCGTGGACGACGGCGGGCACTGTCGGTGTGGCGCTGGTGGGCATCGCCACGGCGCAGGATCTCAACCTCGGACTCGCGGCCGGCGCCATCGTGTCGGGTGCGTACTTCGGCGACAAGATGTCGCCGCTCTCCGACACCACCAACCTCGCGCCCGCCATGGCCGGCACCGACCTGTTCACCCACATCCGCCACATGTGGTGGACGACGGTGCCCAGCATCGTGATCGCGCTGGTGCTCTTCACGGTGCTCGGACTCCGTGCGGCGGCGCCACAGGACACCACGGCGGTCAATGCCATTCTCGCGTCGTTGCAGTCGAGCTTCGTCATTGGTCCGCACCTGCTACTGCCGGCCGTGTTGGTCATCGCTCTCGTCATTCGCAAGGTGCCCGCCACGCCGGCACTCATCATTGGCGCGTTGACCGGATGTGTCTTCGCGGTGATCTTTCAACCCGGCGCGGTGGCCACGCTGGCGGCATCACCTGATCTGCCCGGCTGGGCTGCCCTCATCAAGGGTTGCTGGCAGGCGCTGGCGTCCGGCTTCTCGCTGGAATCCGGCAATGCCGCGCTTGATGAACTGCTGTCGCGCGGCGGCATGGGCGGCATGCTCAACACCGTGTGGCTGATCTTGTCGGCGATGACGTTCGGCGCCGTGATGGAAAAGACCGGCATGCTCGGCCGCATTGCCGAATCCATTCTCTCAGCGGTGCGCGGCACGGGCAGCCTGATTCTCGCCACACTCAGCACATCGATCGGCATGAACGTGCTCGCGTCGGATCAGTACATCGCGATCGTGCTGCCGGGCCGCATGTTCCGCGCAGAGTTTGCGCGTCGCGGACTCGCGCCGCAGAATCTTTCACGATGCCTCGAAGACTCTGGCACGATGACCTCGTCCCTGGTGCCCTGGAACACCTGTGGCGCATTCATGGCGCAGACGCTGGGCGTGGCCACACTGACCTACGCACCGTACGCGTTTTTTAATCTGCTGAGCCCGGTCATCTCGGCGATTTACGGGTTCACGGGGTTCTCGATCGTGAAGCTGGACGAGAAGGCGTAACTACAACCGCCACAACGTGTCGTTGGAGGCGAGCACCAGTCCGCCGTGCGGATGGCTCGCCACGCCGACCAACTGGGACGCGGCCACGACCAACTCCGGCTCGGGCGTCCGCGTGGTCATGTCGATGCGATACAGCCCGGCCGATCCGGCCAGCGCATCGACGACGAACATCGTGCCTGTGGAGTCAAACGTCAGTCCCTGCGGCCGGCCAAACCCCGTGTACCAGCTGTCGACCTGCCGCTCCGGAGTGATCCGGTAAATCGTGTCGCGTGATGCAAGCGTCGGCGCGGTGACATACAAACAGTCATCCGGTCCCATCGCCAGATGAAACGCCGCGACACTCGGCGGCAGCGACGCAAACGTATCCACCTGCCGGCTGGCGTCGGGCGTGGCCCCCGGGGAGACACGGAGAATCGATCCGGCACGGTCCCCGACATACAACGCACCATCCCGGCCAAACGCCAGGCCGGTCGCCACGCCGAGTTCCGACGCATACACGTCGACGTCGCCGCGGGGATTCACACGATACACGAGCCCTTCAAACCGGCTCGACACATACACGGCATCATCCGGCCCGAGCGCCAGCGACGTCGGATTCGCAATGTCGACGGTGAGCGAGTCACGCGCGCCATCAGGCGCGATGCGATACAGCGGCGTGGCCGACTTGTTTTCGCGGGTGCCGCTTTGTGTGGCGTAGATGGTGCCGTCTGCGACACACACCGGACTGTCAACCTGATGGATGTCGGTCGCGAGCGTTCGGGCCACGTCCACTACACGGGTGTCGCCGGTGACGCCGTCGACACGCACCGGCGTGGGGCCACCTTCACACGCCGTCGGCACAATCACGGAAATCGCGCGCGACGACGCGGCGACGACACGCGCCTCCAGCGCTCCGAACCACACGCGTGGCGGACCGTCCAGTGGCACGGGCAGACGGAAACCAGTGAGCTCGAGGCGGGCACCGGGTGTGGCGCCGCGGGGATAACACGCGGACAGGGCTGACACAGATCAGGCGTCGTCGAGTTCGACGTTCCAGTAGACGTAGTCGCGCCAGCTCTCGGGCGCGTTGCGCAACCCGAGGGTGATGCGAATGGCCGGGGCCTTGTCGGGCCGTTTTGGCGGACGAATCAGATCCATGTGCGCCTGCGCGGGCGTGCGTCCGCCCTTGCGGCGGTTGCAGCTGACGCAGCAGGTCACGATGTTTTCCCAGTCCTTGCGGCCTCCCTGCGCAACCGGCACCACGTGATCAAACGTCAGCTCGCCTGAGGGGAAGATCTCGCCGCAGTACTGGCAGCGGTGATTGTCGCGGGCGTAGATGTTGGCGCGGGAGAACGGGACGTAGTCCAGCCGGCGTCGCACACGGATCCTCCGCAGCAGGCGGATCACCGAGGGCAACTTCATGCTGAACGTCACCGCTTGAATCTCGCGATCGTACACGGACACGATTTCGACCTTGCCCTGACACCAGAGCGTGATCGCTTTTTGCCAATGCACGACCTTGAGCGGCTCGTATGTCGCGTTGAGCAGCAGGGTCTGTTCCATAGTCCCGACGGGTCATTGTCGGGCAGCACCTTCCGCCTGTCAAGAAATGGCCACCTGTAACATCCGTGTACGCAAAGGGTTAGGAAGAAGAACTCCTCGGGATCTAGTGAGGGGGCCGCCTGCGACCGATAAGCTCTCGCGTGAGCGGCGTTTACCGGGTTTCTGTGCGGTTGGTGGTGGCTGGTGTCATCGCGGCGTCGTCTGCCGCGTGCGCCGCGCATGCGTCACCCGCCACCCCCGGCCCGTTGCCGTTCCCGATGCCCGGATCGCCGGCGTCGCTTCGACCCGCACCCGCGGTGGTGACCACAAGTCCGAGGTTGCGCACAGAGGTGCTTGAGACCGCGCTGGCGTACCGCGGCGTCCCATACCGCTTCGGCGGTGACGACCCGGCATCGGGATTTGATTGCAGCGGGTTCATCCGGTTTGTGCTGGCCACGCATGCGGTGACTGTGCCGCGTACGACGACCGAACAGTTTCAGATTGGACGCCAGGTCGGAGCGCGCGACGTCAAGGCGGGCGATCTCGTCTTTTTTTCCACGGTGGCGCCGGGCGCCTCACACGTGGGCCTGGCGTTGAGTGCCAACGAGTTTGTGCATGCGCCTGCGGCATCTGGTGTGGTGCGCGTCGAGCGGATGGACGCTTCCTACTGGCAGTCGCGTTTTGTCGGCGCGCGCCGCCTCTTCAGCGAATGATGAACGGGGGGGGCGGGATGACCGGAACAGCCGGCGCGGCTGCCGGTTGGGCCGGTGTGTCAGGCGGCGTGACGGTGCCCATGCGCCGCAGGATCAACGCCTGTCGACGGAGCAGTCTCGCATTGGGCCGTGACGGGCTATAGACGCGCGGATTAATGATCGCACCGGCGAGCATGGCGGCCTGCGCGGGCGTCAGGGCGGCGGCGGAGACGCCAAAATGCGCGCGGGCGGCCGCCTCCGCGCCCCAGATGCCATCCCCCCACTCGATGAGATTCAGATACAGCTCGAAGATGCGGCGTTTGGAGAGTTCCGCCTCCAGCCGCCGCGTGATCAACAGCTCGCGCACCTTGCGGTACGGATTGCGTGAGGGTGAGAGGTAGAGATTCTTCGCCAGCTGCTGTGTGATGGTGGACGCGCCACGCACAAACTCCCCGCGCATCCAGTTGACTTCGAGTGAGGCGCGGATTTCGTCGAAGTCCAGCCCCTCGTGTTCCCAGAACGCAGCGTCCTCGGCCACGGTCACGGCGCGCTTCAGGTGCGGCGAGATCCGGTCGTAACTCACCCACCGGTGCTGCATCTTGAGTGTGCGGCCCGCGTCGGCGGCCTGTTCGGCGCGCAATTCGCGGAACGCTGTGGTGGCGGGCGGCTCACGCTTCAACGCGCGCACGTCCGGCAGCGTCATCCACGTGTAGCTGAGCGTGGCGAATGCCACGCCCATCGCGGCCACAACCCAGCGACACGTGCGACGCATCAGCCTCCGACGACCACGCGCAGCCGCGTGCCAACCGCAGGTGGTGACACCTCACTGCCTTCCGAGAGGATGTTGAACTGCCGTTTGCCCGTGGCCGGATTGGTGGCACACGCCATCGCGGTGGAGACCACGAGCGCGAGTGCGGTGAACGTGTGTTTCATAAGCCCTCCGGATTCACTTCGGACGTTTGCGACCGAGCGCCTCCGCGAGTGCGGACACGACGCGATCAACGTTGGCGAGCGTCGCGCCGGATCCCATCAACCCAATCCGCCAGATCCGGCCGGCAAGCGGGCCAAGCCCGGCGCCGATCTCAATCCCATGCGTCGTCAACAACCGTGCGCGCACGGCCTTCTCGTCGAGGCCAGGCGGAATACGAACGGCGTTGAGGCTGATCAGACGGTGCGGCGGATCGGCGAACAACTCAAGACCGACACCCGCCAGCCCCGCGACCAGCGCGTCGTGTGCCGCCTGATGACGGGCCCACCGCGCCTCCAGCCCTTCCTCGAACAACTCGGTGAGCGCCGTGTGCAGCGCATACACAAGCGGCGAGGAGATAGTGTGATGATACTGCCGCCGCACCCAGAAGGCTTCAAGGAGATCAAAGTCGCACGCGTAGCTGTGGCACGTCGGCGACGCGTGACGCGCACGCGGCGACACGGTGATCGGCGAGAGCCCCGGGGGCGCGCCGAGTCCCTTCTGCCCGCACGCATACACAATGTCGGCGTCCCATGCCGACACATCCACCGGGATCGTGCCGAGCGATGTCACCGCATCCACCACAAACAACGCCTCGCGCCGGCGGACGATGGGCGCGATGGCTTCGACGGGATTGCGCACCCCCGTGGATGTTTCCCCGTGCACCATGGCGACGACATCGAAGCGCGCATCAATAAGCGCGCGTTCGACCAGCGCGGGATCCACAGAGCGTCCCCACTCCACGTGCAGCCGCTCGACGTAGGCGCCGCTGCGCGCGAAGACCTGCGCCAGCCGCTCACCGAAGTAACCCGTCACGATCGCGAGCACCGTCATGCCCGGCTCGATCAGATTCATCGCGGCCGCATCCATCGCGGCGGTGCCCGTGCCCGAGACGGCGATGCTCAGGTTGCCGTCCGGCGCCTGAAACACACGCCCCAACATCCCGCGCACGTCATCGAGCAGATCGAGGACGTCAGGATCGAGATGGGAGCGAGCCGGTGCCGCGAGCGCCTGCATGACACGCGCGGAGACCGGAGAGGGACCTGGGCCCAGGAGCAGTCGATCGGAGGTGGGAAGCGTCGCCATCTATCGCCACTCCTGAAGCGCTGCGCGAATTTCGTCCGCCGCTTTCGGACCGACGGGCAGCAGTGGAGGACGGACCGGACCACCGGGGAATCCCATTTCTCCCAGCGCGAACTTCAAACCGGCGACGCTGTGCACGCTCGATACCAGTTGCGCGATTGGCAGGAGCCGCTGCTGAAGCGCGCGGGCGTCATCGTGCCGGCCCGCCTGCGCGTGATCCCACAACGTGGCGCACACCGCCGGCAGGAGGTTTGCCACGGCGATGATTGCGCCGCGGGCGCCGATCATCCATGCGGGGTAGGCCACCGGCGCCCAGCCTGACAACACCGCGAACCGATCGGGTCGCACCATGGCGAACTGGGCGTGCCGTTCGAGGTCGTTGCTCGTTTCCTTCATCCCGACGACATTGGGATGCTCCGCCAGGGCGCGGACGGTCGCCACCGTGAAGCTGAAGCCGGCCATCCCGGGCACGTTGTAGAGCATCACCGGCACCGGTGACGCATCGGCAACAGCGCGATAGTGCGCGACGAGTGCCTCGTGTGTCATCTGCGTCTTGAAGAACGACGGTGCGCGCACCAGCACGACATCCGCGCCGCGTTCGCCTGCGCGACGGCAGGCGGCGATGGTCGTGCGTGTGGATTCACGGCCCGTGCCGACCATCAGCACCCGGTCGCGAGGCACCACCGCGCGCGCGGTGTCCACAATGGCGTCGGCCTCGGACTCATCAAGGAGGCCGGCTTCGGCATTCGAGCCGAGCACCAGCGCGCCGGCGAGCGGCGCGGCGGACAGCCGTGTCAGTTGGGCGCGCAGCGCACCAAGGTCAACATCACCCGTCGCCGGATCAAACGGCGTCGGCACTGGAGGAAATACACCGCGAAGAGAAAGCACGACCGGAGGCTATCGACGTGGCGTCGCGGTGTCAACGCTGTGGCCACCCGCCACTTGCTGAAGGGCGAGCACAAAGACGAACAGCAGGAGCGCGGGGCTCAGCGTCCACGGCGCCAACTGCATGGCCGACACGCTCGACGCCTCCTTCAGCATGAGGCCCCAGCTCGGCTGGGGCGACGTCCCCCCACAAATGAGTAGCGTTTAGGTTTAGCGTCCGGCCTTAGGGGAAAGGGTCGGGCGATGAAGAAGCGATTTACCGAAGCGCAGATTGTGGGCTTCCTGCGGGAGGCCGATGCCGGGG
>Ga0194121_10000106_pt1 | contig 132567 bp, 126 predicted proteins | sample TA2MahCa50mmetaG_FD_148609 | JGI IMG/M metagenome (GOLD analysis project Ga0194121, IMG submission 148609) | Freshwater microbial communities from Lake Tanganyika, Tanzania - TA2015020 Mahale Deep Cast 50m | ecosystem: Environmental > Aquatic > Freshwater > Lake | place: Tanzania: Lake... | reverse complement strand
GTGTCGATGGCCGGCAGGAATCCGCCGCGGGGCGCATAGTAGGTGCCGCGCCGGCCGGGCTCGGCATCAAACGCGTCCGTGGACCACCGGCCGGCAGGAACCGGACCCACCGCGTCCACGCCCGACTGCAACAACTCCCAGAACGCGGCGGGGCCGTGCGCTCCGGGGAAGCGACACCCGATACCGACGATGGCGATGGCGGCGTCCGGGTCGTGAGGTTGCGCGACCCGCACCTCGTCGACCGCACCACCCAGATACGCGGCCAACGCGCGGACCGTCGGATAGTCGTAGACCAGCGTCGGGGATACCGGTCGCTGCAGATGGTCCTGGAGCGCCCCGGCCAGTCGGGTGGCCGCCAGCGAGTCGAGCCCCAGCGCCGCGAACGGCTGATCGAGCCCGATCGCCTCCGGAGCCGCCTGCAGCGTGCGGGCCAGCGCCGCCACCAGCCAGGCTTCGATGTCGTGTGCGGTTGACGACGGCGCTGACGGCGGTGGAGGTGCTGCGTCGGGTGTGGCCGCGCGCGCCCGCGCCAGCACCGTGAAGTCACCGTCGAGATACCGGCGGCGCGCGTCACGCCGCTGCAGCTTGCCGCTCGAGGTTTTCGGCAACGCCAGCGCAGGAACCAGCAGGATGTCCCACGGATCGACCTCGTGCGCCTGCACCACGGCCGACCGGATGGCCTGCAGCACGTCGCCGGACGGCAGGGCGCGCGCGTGCGTGCGGGGCACTTCCTGGGTCAGGATCAGCCGTTCTTCGCCGTCGGCATCCACGCTGAAGCACGCCGCCTGGCCACGCGCCAGAGCGAGATGCGCCGCGGCGGCCGTGACCTCGATGTCCTGCGGATAGTGGTTGCGTCCGCGGATGATGACCAGGTCCTTGATGCGCCCGGTGACGAACAGTTCGCCCGCGCGCTGGAATCCGAGGTCGCCGGTGCGCAGGAACGGCCCCTCGCCGTCAGCCGTTGTCGCGCGGAACGTCTCGATGGTCGCCTCATCGCGTCGCCAGTAGCCGGCGGCCACGCTGGGCCCCGCGACCCAGATCTCTCCCACCTGGTCCCCGGCGCAGGGCTGATGGGTGTCCGGGTCCACGATGGTCACGCGCAGACCGTCGACCGGAGTCCCGCACCCGACCAGATGCCGCGCCTGCAGGTGATCCGGATCGTCGGCCGGGCGAACGCGATGTTGCTCGAGCGCGTCGGCGTCGGCGGCAAAGTAGACCGGCGGTGCCTCCACGTCGGACCCCGTCACAATGAGCGTGGACTCGGCCAGGCCGTAACACGGGTAGAACTGCCGCGGGCTGAATCCGCACCGGGCGAACGCCTGGGCGAACGCCTCCAGGGTCTCGCGGCGCACAGGCTCGGCACCGTTGTACGCCGTCTCCCACGAGCGCAGGTCCAGCGTGTCCTTCTGCGCCTCGGTCACACCGAGCAGACACGCCTCGTACGCGAAGTTCGGACCGCCGCAGTGTGTCCCGCGATAGCGCGTGATCGCCTCCAGCCACGTGGCCGGACGCTGGATGAACGTCGACGGGGCCATCAGATACGCCGGGAACCCGGTGTACAGCGGCTGGAGCACGCCGTCGATGAGGCCCATGTCGTGGAACGACGGCAGCCAGGACACGCCCACGCTGTGGGAACCGAGGTGAAACGCCCTGCGCAGGCACTCCGAGTTGTGCACGATGTTCGCGTGCGTCACCATCACGCCCTTCGGCGTCGCCGTGGATCCCGAGGTGTACTGCAGCAGCGCCAGGTCGTCCGGACCGCAGTGCACGACCAGGCCTGCCGCAGAATCGGTCACGATGTCGGACGTATCGATCCGCATCGGCCGTGCCGGCCCCGGCAGGGCGTCGAGCCACTCGCCCACTTTGGCGGCGCCGACGTCGCCGACCAGCACCAGTGCCGGATCGGCATCGAGCACGATGGCATCCAGTCGGGGATGGTGACGCCGGTTGCGCGGGGGATACGCGGGCACGGCGACGACTCCGGCAGCCAGACAGGCCAGGAACGCCGCGATGAACTCCAGCCCTGGGCCGTACAACAACACGGCACGATCACCCGGACGTGCCACCGTACGGAGGTGGGCACTCAACGTGGCGACCCGCGTCGCGAGGTCGGCGTTCGACCAGACCTGCTTCGGCGCTCCGGCGTCCACCAGCCAGGCGTACGCCGCAGCATCCGGTCGGCGTGACACGTGGTCACACAGTCGGTGCAGCAGCGTCTCTGGCGGCTGGATATCGTTCATGTCACACCGAGGTTGCTCCGGCGGCGTACTCGCCGCCCCGAAATAATCCGTTAGTGTATTACACGCACGTGATCGCTTCATGGTTTTCTCCGCCCTCAGTGCCCGGTGCCGTCGCTCGGTGGTTCTGCTTTCCGCATGCCGGAGGCGGCGCGTCGGCGTTCAGTGAATGGCGACGCGCCCTGGCTGCCGACCGCATTGAGGTCCGGGCCGTTCAGCTGCCCGGACGTGAGCGGCGTCTGCGGGAGCCCGCGATTGACGACATGTCGACGCTGGTCGCCTGCCTCGACGACGCCCTGTGCGCATTTGATGCGACCCACCCGCCCCGGCCGACCCTGTGGTTCGGCCACAGCTCCGGAGCCCGCGTCGCGTTTGAACTGGCCCGACGGCGTCATGCGGCGGGACGCCCCCTCCCCGGGCACCTCGTGGTCTCAGGGGCACCGGCGCCCGACATCGTACGGACCACGCCGACGTTGCACCGAATCGCCGACGACGTGACGTTCCTTCGCGCGGTGGCCGACGCCTACGGCGGCGTGCCTGCGGACGTGCTCGCGCATGAGGAGTTGCGGGCGCTGGTCATCCCGACCCTGCGGGCCGACCTCCGGCTCCACGAACGGTATGTGTATGTGGACGCCCCGCCGCTACCGATCCCACTGCTGGCGGTGGGCGGCGAGTCGGATCCGGCGGTGCCGGACGTCTGGCTGCAACAGTGGGCCAGGCACACCACCGGCGGGTTCCGCTGCGAGCGGTATCCCGGCCATCACTTCTATCTGCACGACCCTGTGGTCCGCAGCGCGCTGCTGCGGACCCTGCGGGCGATCAGAATGTAATCTGCAACCCGGCGGTCACCAGGACCTGCGTCTTGTTGTTCAGTCGCAGCGGGAGTGTGCCGACGCCGGGCACCGGGACGTTCGCCACGGCCAACGCCAGGACGTTGTCGTACTTGTAGGTCAGGTCGACGCTTGTGCCGAGGTGTTTGTTGATCTGTCCCTTCAGCTTGATGTTGCCTTCGAACACCCGGAAGGCCGCGTCGTTGAACGCCTGCTGGAAGCTGGCACGCTGCTCGATCCGCACATACGGATTTGGCGTGAAGATCAACCGCTCGATCCCGCCCCAGCCCATCAGCCAGCGGTCGTCAAACTCGGCCAGCCCCTTCGCTTCACGCTGCAGACCGATGACTGGCACGAAGCCGATCTTGACCTGGCGATGGTCCACGGCCAACAGCCCGATGCCGGTGAGGAACTGGTGCGAATAGTCGACGTTGCGCACGTCGTCCTTGTACCAGGCGTACCGGGTCAGGAAGAAGTACCGCTGTCCGTCGCGCTGCCGGAAGTCGTAGTCAATGGAGAACTTCGGCAGGTCCATCACGGTCCCCACCGGGTCCACGACCGCGTGTGTGTACGACGCTTCGATGTTGAGGGCGGTGGTGTTGGTCGATCGCACGAGGCTGAACGCCCCCTGCAGTGCGCGCTGCTCCCCTTTGAGCCCCAGCGCTTCGCCCGTCAGGCCGGGCACCGCCGGATCCAGCGCGCCCTGGCGGAAGGGCGACGACGTGAGCGACCCGCCCAGCGTGATGGACTTCACCCAGAACGTCGGCCCTGGCGGAACGAATCCCCCCATGCCGGGCACAGGCGCGGGCGGCGGCGGTGCCGGCGGCTCCTGCGCCAATGCACTCGACGTGACAAGACCGGACAACAGCAACATCAACGCAGCAAGACGAAGGGCACGCATGGCGAAGAAGCCTACCACGGCAGTTGTGCCGAACCGGAAGGTTCGTTATACTCCGCCGCAAGCAGTTCACAGAGCGCGCACCGACACATCGGTGCGGGAGGACACGATGAGCGAGAAGGACCAACTGGCAACAGAAATCGTCAAGAAGTACTCGACCTACGCGGCGGGCGCGGGTCTGATTCCGGTGCCGACACTGGACATGGCTGCCATCGCGGGCGTCGAGATCAAGATGCTGGCGGACCTCGCCAAGGTCTACGGCGTGCCCTTCGAAAATGACCGGGTGCGTCCGATCGTCGCGGCGCTCATCGGTGGCTATGCCGCATCGAACCTCGGCACGGGCGCCGGCGGCAGTCTGCTCAAGGCCGTCCCGGTGTTTGGTCAGGTGCTGGGCACGCTGGCGGTTCCGACGTTCGCGGCAGGCCTCACCTTCGCCATCGGCAAGGTGTTCATCACGCACTTCGCCTCGGGCGGCACGTTCCTGGACTTCGATCCGGCGAAGGTGCGCGAGTTCTTCAAGACGCAGAAGGCCTCAGCCGCCTGATCGCACCCGAACGTGCGCTGATACACGCCGCCCTTCTCTGATGGGAAGGGCGGTTTTTTTGTGTCCGGCCTACCACTCGAACGGCACGAGCCGTTCACGTCGAACCTGCGTCAGCCACACGTGATGACTGCCCTGGTGTTCGTCCGGCGCAAAACGCAACGGCACCCCGACGCCGACATCCACCGTCCCCAGTCGTTGGAACGCATCAACGATCCCCTCACGGGTGACCGTCGCGGTGCTCAGGGCGCGGCCGAACGTCCGTGCGGCGAGGAATCCCTCCAGTGAGACTGGTCCCGGCGAAGCCTCCGGAAAGTAACGTGCGAGTGCGGCCCGATACGCCGTGACCGCCGGCAGGTCGGCGTCGTGGTGCGGCACGACCTGCGTGATGATGACGCCTTCGCTAACCGGTCCCAGCGCGTCAATCAGCGCTTCCGACCCGACAAACGACACGTTGAGGTACAGCACGTTCGACAGGGCCTGCTTGGCCAGGGAGATGAACTTGGCGGAGGCCCCGTACGATCCGACCATGATGATCGCCCTGGGGCGCACCCGCGCCTGCATGATGGTCAGCAGCGCATCCGCCACATCAAGCGTTCCGCGCTCGTATCGACCGTGGGCCAGCGCTCGTGCCTCGGGGAATCCGACCGCCTCAAGGGCCGCCACGGCACCGGTGTATCCCGAGTCGCCATACGCGTCGTTCTGGGTGAAAAACGCGATCTGCTGCGGCTTGATGCCCCGGCGCAGCAGCCCGCGCACCATGACGGCGGTCTCCTCGGCGTAACTCGCGCGGAAATTGATGACGTAGCGATCCGGCGGCGTCTTCCGCAACACGTCAGCGCCCGAGAACGCGCCGTAGAACAGCGTGCGGCGTTCGTTGGCAATCGGTACGGATACGACGGCACCAGGTGTGCCGACGCTGCCGATCACCGCCAGTACCTGTTCCCGGTCGATCAGACGCAGCATGTTCTCGCGCACGGGCTCCGCCTGATACGCATCGTCAAGCGCCACCAGGCGCAGCGTGCGGCCATTGATCCCGCCGGCGGCGTTGGTGGCCCGGATGTAGGCCTCAATGCCCATGCGCATGCCGCGTCCGAGTTGCGCGGACGGTCCGCTCAGCGCCGCCGACATGCCCAGCACCACCTCGGACCGCTGGCGAGCCGCGGCCACCGCCGACGCGGCCGACCACACGACGCCGACCACGAGCACCACCACCAGGGGCATCCAGCGTTGTCTCGTCATCAGTAGAACACCACAAATGTCACGACCACCATCGCCGTGAGAATGACCGGCCAGTACAAAAGCTTCGGAATGATGTGCTCGCGTTGTTCGAGCCAGGGAAAGTGCCCGGTGTACAGATTCGTCAGCGAGATGAACGCCTGGCTCAGGATCGCGGCGTACACCACGAAGTAGAAGTACTCGATGTACAGAATCGCGGAACTCGACATGCGGCGCCGCAGGTCGAGTTCCGACAGAATCAGGATGAAGAACAGGCCGGAGAAGGCGGCCAGCATCTGCACGATGTTGCCCCGCGTGCCAGGATTGACGACCAGGAGCAGCGAGAACACCATGAAACTCGACACGGCGATCGGCAGGACGCTGGAAAACAGCGGCTCAAGAATCTTCCGGTTCAGGATGACGTTGAACGCCAGCTCGTTGGCCAGGCCGCCGGCCGAATCGGCAATCCCGAACGATGTGTTGCGATTGGCGGCCAGGTTGCTGAACTGGGTGCGTGCGACCGACCATCCGGGCAGGGTGATGTCCCGCTCCAGGCCAAGCCGCGCCAGCGGATGGATGATCTGATACGACTCGAGATCAGGGATCAGGATGACGCCCTGGTCGAGGTCCTGATGCCGTACGCGAAACCGGAAGTCCTGCTGATCGAGCGGGTACTTCGCGTAGTCGAAACTCTGACGGATCTCCGCCTTCACGAACCAGCCGATCGTCTCCGCATCGTCGGTCCGGCGCCGGTAGGCCTCACGCACCGTCACGTCCGACGCCTCAGGCAGCAGGAACCCGCGTGTGATGGTGTCCGGAATGTTCGCGGCGTAGGTCTGCCACACATACCCGCTGACCACGATGTTGTTCGGCCCGGTCAGTTCCAGCGTCTCGAGGATCACCCCCGTCGGCACGAACCGCGGCAGGGTCCCCCGGCGATGCAGCGACGTGCGTGTCGTGTCGAGCACGAACCGCTGGACGGTACCGGCGTTGGCAAACACGGTCTGTCCCGGCTGAGGAGGCAACGGGGCCCCGTACCCGTAACGCCACAACAGGCCGATGGCCACGACCAGCAGCGCGCAACTGACGACCACGCCTCCCCACAGCCACGGCAGGCGCCCGTTGAACCGCCGGAGGATGAACGTCCACAACGCCAGCAGGGCCGTCAGGAGGCAGGCCGCCGTGATGGTCATCTTTTGCCGGCGGAACGTCTGCGCGAACTCCGTCTGCTGCTGGAAGAACACGATGCCCACCGTCCATCCGGTGGACGGCACCGTGCGGGCCAGGACCCAGCTGGGCTCACCCGTGACGGGGTCCAGCAGATTCTCCACGACCGATGTCCCGGCCTGACGCGCGGCGTCAAACACGCGACGGGCCTGGGCCAGACTGAAGGATCGTCCGTCGGCGGCGCCCGACTCGTCCGGGCGGGCGTCGTCGAACTCGCGCGCGAAGGGATGCGAGATCGCAAACCCCTCCCGCGAGATCAGAAACCCGTACCCCACATCCCCAAGGTCCAGCGACCTGACGATGTCGTCGATTTCTGTCAACGACATCATGGCGTGGACCACACCGGCGACCTCGCCCGGCCGATCCGAGGCGGGATCCCGGAACGGCGCGGCGAACTCGACGACCGCCCCCTGGGCGGAGTCGGTGGAGGGTTCGGTCCACCCCCCCTCGCCGGTCAGGCCCAGTTGGTACCACTGCGTGTCACCGAGGGTGTAGTCGTACAGCGAATCCAGCGCCAGGGCAACCGTCGCCTCCCCCTGTCGTCTGAACGACGGCGCATGCAGCCTGAGGTCGGGATCGAACCGGTGCGGCCGGTACGCCGCACCAAGCCCGACCAGCTGCGGCGTGATGTCGATCGCCGTCTGCAGCCGAGCAGACACGTCCAGCCGGGTCACCCGCCCACTGCTCAGGTCGTCCGCCACGGCGCCGACGACCGCGGGTACACGGCGCAACTCCTGATCGATCACCTCCGCAGCGCGTTCGGCTTCCGCCTCCGCACGGGCCCGCAGCGCGGTGTTCGCCCTGGTCGATCCGAGAATGTAGACGCCGAGCAGGACCACGGCCACCGCCAGGCTGGTCCACATCACGCCATCGACGTATCGCAGTGCGCGCTGTGCGGAGGGAAAGGTCGGCACCGGTCAGAAGATCCCGGCGCGCTTCAGGCGCGCGGTGGGGTTGACGACCATGATGAGGTCAAACCGGTGGTGGACCGGCACCGGGAACGTGTTGCGGAACGCCCGCGTGTGATACCAGGTCAGCGTGACGTCACCGGTGACCGGCAGCGTGCCGATCGAATACCACCGGGTCCCGACGCCGTACCGATCGCCGTTGATGGTCGGCACGTACCGCCGATCCACGGACATCAGGCCGGTCGTCACCGAGAGTCGCCCAATCCGCAGGTCCGCCGCCGCATGCAGGCCGTGCCCGCCGGGGTCGACGCGCTGGTACGCCTCAACGCGGAGACCGGTCACCACCGGCACGTCGGCCGACGGTCTGACGACAACCGCTTCCCGGACGATGTGTCTGCCATCCTCCCAGGTGTAGTCGACCGACGCCGACACGCGGGTGTGGAGTCGGAGGCCGACCAGCAGTTGCCCGTAGTTGTAGTCGAACAGATCGTCGAAGCGCCGAAACACGTTCGGCTGGAGGACATCACCTAGATGCCCGATCGTCCCGGACACCTGTGTCACACGGCCGGTCGCCGGCCGCAGGGTGAGCCGCTGGCCGACCAGATAGCCATCCATGTCGTAGGACAGGTTCTCCGACACCTCTCCGCGATTCGGCGCCAGGCCGCCGACCTGCACCTCCACGGCGCGGGACGGCGCCACGGTCAGAAAGAGATGTCGCAGCGCGAAGCGGCCGACGAAGTCTGCGGACCCGATGCCCGTATCGTTCCACGACGCCACGAACGACGGCCCGGCGGACGCCATGGCCGTCAGCGTGACACGCCCCTCGGGCGCAAGCAGCAGTCGCCCACGCGTCAGCCCGTGCCACTGCACGCCATCCGCGGTCTCCACGCCGGCACTGTTCCGGTTCCAGCGGTAGCGGAGTCCCGCCTGCACGGCCTGGACGTCCAGCCACTGCCGGATCGCCGGATCCCTCGTCGCCGCATCCTGTGTCTGTGCGACCGTTGCGGACGGCACACAGAGGATCACCAGACACACCCACCACATCGTGGTTCGTACACGCAGAGAGTTCATCGCGGGGAGATTGTAATCCTGTTATCCTCTCGGCGCATGATTGGCCACACGATCGGTCTCGTTCCTGCGGTACTGCTGGCGGCGGCTGCTATCTGGGCTGCGCCGGCGCGCACCTCACCAGGCAACGAACTCGTCGTCGGCATGTCGGCGGCCTTCAGCGGCGCCTCGCGCGGGCTGGGCATCGAGCTGTATCGCGGCTCCATGGCCTACTTCACTGAAGTGAACCGTCAGGGCGGCGTCCATGGCCGTCCCATCCGCATCCTCGGGTACGACGACGGCTATCAGCCGAATGCGGCGGTGCAGAACACGCTGAAGCTGATGCTCGAAGACGATGTGTTCCTCCTGTTCAACTACGTCGGCACGCCGACGGTCACACGCGTCCTGCCGTTGCTGAAGAAGTACGAACGGCTACACTTCACCCTGTTCTTCCCGTTCACCGGGGCGCAGCCCCACCGTGAGCTCCCGTATGGTCCGCTGGCGGTGAATCTCCGGGCGTCCTATCGTCAGGAGACCCGCGGCCTGGTCGATCACTTCGTGGATATCGGACGCGCACGTGTCGCGGTCTTTTATCAGGCCGACGCCTACGGCCGCAGCGGATGGGTCGGCGTGCGGGAGGCCCTGTCGGCGCGCGGACTGCGCATGGCGGGTGAGGCCACCTACAGTCGCGGCACCAAGTTCACCGAGAGCCTCGACCGGCAGGTCGCCATACTGCAGGAGGCGAAGCCGGACGTCATCATCTCGATTGGCGCCTACGAGGCGTGCGCCGCGTTCATTCGCGATGCGCGCAAGGCCGGCCTCGACGTGCCCATCGCCAACGTCTCGTTCGTGGGCAGTGAGAGTCTCCTGGCCCTGCTGCAGTCGGCGTCTGCCGCCGACCGGCGCGACTACACCACGAACCTCGTCAACTCGCAGGTCGTTCCCAGTTACGAACACACCGCCGCGCCGGTGGTCCGCGAATACCGCGCCCTGATGGAGCGGCACGCGCCCACACCACCGGCCGGATTCGGGACCGACTACACACCGCTGCCCTACAGCTTCGTGAGCCTTGAAGGCTTCCTCAACGCCAAGCTGCTGGTCGAAGTCCTGACACGCCTCGGTCCCGAGCCGGACCGGGCGCGCCTCAGGACTGTCGTCGCATCGCTGACCAACATCGAACTCGGCATGGGAGCGCCCGTCGGGTTTTCCGCGGACAACAACCAGGGGTCGGACGCCATCTTCTACACCACCGTCCGTGACGGACGGTTCGTGCCGGTGACGGACTGGTCGGAGTGGCGCCGATGAGAATCGCACGACTGTTCCAGAAGACGATGTTCGGCATCTTCCTGCTGTTCGGGATCATTGCCCTGTCCACGTCCGCCCTGTGCGTCTATACGGTGGACCGGCAGCTCTCCACCGAGTACGTCGCCAACAGCCGGACCATTGCGCAGACGATTGCCAACTCGAGCCTCGACATCATCCTCAACCGGGATCTCTCCACCCTGCAATCCCTGATCGATCAGTTCAGGGAGCTCCAGGGAATCCGCTACATCTACATCGTCGATGAACATGGCGACTGGCTGGCGCACACGTTTGTGCCCGGCATCCCGAAGGAGATCCTCGAGGGCGACCGCAGCCCGGACGGCACCGTGGAGCGTCGGCTGCCCGGGTTCGGCGAGTTCGTCGAAGTCGCCAGCCCCATCCTGGACGGCATCGCCGGTTCGGTCCATGTCGGGATGGACAAGGGCCTGATCGCGCTGAAGATTCAGACGGCGATCGGGCAGCAGATCTACCTGATCTCCATCATCTTCATCGTCTCCATCGTCGGCGCGTACTTCCTCGTCAACCTGGCGGCACATCCCATCACCCAGCTCGGCGGCTACACACGCATGCTGGCCGCGCCGGACGCGCCAACGACGCTGACGGCTGATGACGCCAGACGTCTGCTCGAGCGTGACGACGAGGTCGGACAGCTGGCCCGCATCGCGCGTCACCTGGCACATCGCGCCGAGACGCCGGACTCCCGCCCGTGATCGCCATTCCCAACCGGTGGGTCATCGCGGTGATGGGCACGGTCCTGCAGCTGTGCCTCGGCACCGTGTACGCATGGAGCTTCTTCCAGTCACTGCTGGTGCAGTCGTACCGCTGGTCCTACACCGACACGGCCTGGGCGTTCAGTCTCGTGATCTGCACGCTTGGTGTCTCCGCAGCGTGGGCGGGCATCAATCTGCCGCGCTTCGGCCCGCGCCCGCTGGCCATGGCCGGCGGACTGCTCTTCAGCCTGAGCTACGTGTTCGGCGGCCTGGCACTGCTTGTCGACAGTCGTCCGCTGTTCTACCTGGGCTACGGGGTCGTCGGCGGTCTGGGCATCGGTCTCGGCTACGTGACTCCTGTGTCCACTGTCGCCAAGTGGTTCCCCGACAAGAAGGGCCTTGTCACAGGCGTCGTCGTCATGGGCTTCGGCATCGGAGCCTTTCTCATGAGCAAGGTCCTGGTCCCGGTCCTGCTCCATGCCACGGATGGCGACCTGGTCTTTGTCTTCATCGCACTCGGCGTGCTGTTCGGCGTGGTGTTGTTGCCGGTCACGTGGTTCCTGCGCGATCCCCCCGCACCCGTCGCGGCCCCCGTGACAACGTCGGCGACAGTGACACCACCGGCGCAGGCAGATGCCGACCACATCTCCCCGTGGCGCTACGTCTGCACCAGCCAGTTCGTCATCATGTGGCTGGTCTTCTTCTGCAACATCGCCGCCGGCATCTCGGTCATCAGTTTCCAGTCGCCGCTGCTGCAGGAAATCTGGGGCCTGTCGGACCCGGGCGTCGAACCCGCCGTGCTGGCGACGTATGGCGCCACGCTGATCGCCATCAGCTCACTCTTCAACGGCGTCGGGCGCCTGTTCTGGGGCATGATCTCGGACCGCATCGGGCGGGTGGAGAGCTTCCGCCTGCTGTTGGCGACACAGATGCTCGTCTTCGGGATGCTGATGACCGAGCGGGACCCCTGGATCTTCAGCGCACTGGTCTGTTACATCCTGCTGTGTTTCGGCGGCGGCTTCGGCACGATGCCCTCGTTCGTCATCGATGTCTTCGGCACCAGACGCATGTCGGTGATGTACGGCTTCCTGCTGACGGCCTGGGCGGCGGCCGGGGTGGTGGGACCGTTGCTCGTGGCATCGGTCAAGGATCTGTATCCCGACCGCGCCGTCATCTACTGCTTTCTGGTCGGTGTGCTCTTCCTTGGTGCGGGCTTCATCTTCTCGTTCCTGGCCATCAACGATCGCTGCAGCCCGGGCAAGCCCGCCCTTGATGATCTGGGCATTCCGCCGGCCTACCTGCCGGCTGCACGTCCGAGATGAATCACGTGCCTCGATCCGCCCCGGTCCAGCCTGGCTCGCACGCGTGAGGTCGTGACGGTCAGCCCGGCCCGGCGCAATCGCGCGGCAAACGGCCGGTCCTCCCACGCAGACCACACCGCCACCACGCCACCGGGTGCCAGCGCGCCAACAATCAGCGCAATCCCTTTCGTGTCGTAGAGACCGGCGTTCTCCGCTGCCGTGAACGCATCCGGTCCGTTGTCCACGTCCAGCAGAATCGCGTCAAAACCCCGCGGCGATGTCCGCATGGTCGCCGCGACATCCTCCACCCGGATCTCGACACGCGGGTCGTCGAGCGGAGCCCCGGCCAGCGGGGCCAGCGGACCGCGATTCCACTCGACCACCGCAGCCACCAGCTCAGCGACCACCACGGTTGCCGCAGACGACACGGCGTCCAGCGTGGCGCGCAGCGTGTACCCCAGACCCAGGCCTCCCACCAGCACGCGAGGACGTGGCATGGCGTTCAGATGCGCACACCCCTGGGTGGCCAGCGCCTCCTCGGAACCGTGCATCCGGCTCGACATCAGGAGGCGTCCATCGGCCGAAATCACGAACTCCTGGTCGCGCCGCATCAGCGCCAGACGCGTGCCATCGGGCGCATGCCCTTCCCCGAGCCGAACCCACGGTTTCACCCCACACCTCCGTAACGCATCCCCGACGTCAGACCGATACAATCAGGGAACCGTCTAAACGTCCGAGGAGCCTGCCCATGTCGCACCACCACACCACCTCCCACCGCCTGCCGCTTGTGGGGCTTCTGCTGCTGGCGTGCGTCGTGACGGTGGCCGTCACGGCACAGACCAGGCGCGACATCGGTGTCACCGCCGTGCGGCACGCCTTCAGAATCGCCGACACCGACAAACCCGAGATTCACGTCGGTCAGGACGACCTGGTGCGGATCACCCTGACATCGGCCGACATTCCCCACAGCTTCACGCTGCCTGACTACCGGATTCAGAAGCGGGTGGAACCCGGCAAGGACGTCGTCTTCGAGTTCCGCGCCGAGAAGGTCGGCCGTTTCGAGTTCCACTGCTCCCTGACCAACGACAATTGCCGGGAACGCGGCATGGTCGGCACGCTCATTGTGACCCCGCGGCCCTGAGCCGTTCATCCACCGTCGGATGACGATGGAAGAACATCTGCGTCAGGGTTGACGGTCGTTCTTCCGCAAAGTGGTGCGCCGCCATCCGTCGCAGCGCGGCCCGGAACGCCTCCCGGTCACCCGTGACATCCAGTGCATACCGATCGGCAAGCCGTTCCTGCGCCCTCGACTGCGCCAGGCGTACGGGACGCAGCAGCCACCAGGCGACCCACGTGGCGAGTCCAATCATCGGCAACACCAGCAGGTCCTGTCGGCCCTCCACACCGAGTCCAGGCCCGACGTAGGTCGCCACCAGATGCGCCGCACCAAGAACGGCGACGAGCAGGCACGCGTCGAGCGCCGCCTTCCGCCACAGATCCCGATGGACGTGATGCGCAAGTTCGTGCGCGACCACGACAACCACCTCGTCGTCGCTCCAGTCTTCGACCAACGTTCGGCCGAGCAGGATGGCGCCGGACTGGCCGACGCCCGTAACCAGCGCCGTCGCCGACGTGCCGGCGGTGCCGGCCCACTCCAGCACCGGCACAGGGCGCCCGCACGCCTGCTCCGTGAGACGCGCCAGCCGTTCCACCAGCACCGGACGCGCGACCGGCGTCCGTCCTCCGGCGCGCACCGTGACACCGGCAAGCGCCGTCGCTCCCACCAGAACCGGCGCACCGAGCAGTCCGGCCACCATCCACCACCAGGGCCCAGCCACATCCAGCAGCGCCCAGGTCACCGCGCCGAGCGCCACCGCCACGGCCGCACTGATCCACACGTCCCGCAGCCCAGCCGACACGACGCTCCCGGTTGAGGCGTGACGCCGCACGCGGCGTTCACCACGCGCCGCCACCAGCGTTGCGGCCGGCAGCGCCAGGCCTTTCCACACCACGACAAGCGCACTGAGGTACAGCAGGACCGCCGCCCAGCCTGGCGGCGTCTCCCCTCCACCGGCAACCACGAGCACGCGGTCGGCCATCCACCGGCCGACAGGCGTGGTCACGACCACGATCAGCCAGGCGACTCCGACGAGCACGCCGACGACCTGTGACGTGCGCCGGAGTCGTTGCACGCGAGTGGCGGTGGACTCGTTCAATTCATCTGCACGGAGATCAGCTTCGACACGCCCGGCTCTTCCATCGTGACGCCATAGAGCCGATCGGCGATCTCCATCGTCTTGCGGTTGTGGGTGATGAGGATGAACTGCGTGTGCGACTGCATCCCCTGCAACATTTCGACAAATCGTCCGATGTTCGCATCGTCGAGCGGCGCGTCGATTTCGTCGAGCAGACAGAACGGGCTCGGCCGGAACTTGAAGATGGCGAACATCAGCGCCATGGCGGTCATGGCCTTTTCGCCACCCGAGAGCAGCTGCACGTTCTGCAGGCGCTTGCCCGGGGGCTGCGCGATGATGTCGATGCCGCTTTCGACCTGATTCTCCTGGTCGATGAGCACGAGGCCCGCCTTGCCGCCGCCAAACAACGTGGTGAACGTCACTTCGAAGTTGGCGTTGATCTGCGCAAAGGCCTCCGCGAACCGTTCGCGGGTGATCACGTCGATCCGCTTGATGGCTTCGGCCGTCTGCGAGATCGAATCGAGCAGGTCCTTCCGCTGCGTGGTCAGGAACGTATGGCGGGTCTCGAGCTCGTCGAACTGGTCGATGGCCATCATGTTCACGGGACCGAGACGTTCGATCTTCTGGCGCAGGCTGGCGATCACCGCTTCGGGTGACAGCTCTTCGCCGGCATCGTCGGCCGAGGCGTCACTCTCACCTTCGGTCTGCGCGTCGGCCTGAGCGTCGAGCGACGCTTCCGCGGGTGTCTCGTCATCGTCATCCGGTTCCGCAGCGCTGGCGGCCGCCAGACGGCGCCCCGGGGCCGCGAGTTCTCCGGCGGCTTCCATGCGCGCCACTTCCGCAACGACCTCGTCGATCGTCGCGTTGACGGCCTCCAGGCAGGCGGCGGCCAGATGCGTCAGGTCGGCGTGTGCGGTCGCGCGAGCCACCTCCGACTGCATGACTGCGGACCGCACGGTTTCGAGCGCATGGCGGGCGCTGCGAATCTCGGTCTCGCGCGCGCCGAACTGCGCCCGGACCTCGTTGACGGTCTCGTCGAGGCCACGCAGGCTTTCACGCAACTCGTTCAAGGCGCGCACGTCGTCGTCGAGTTTGCGCTCGGTGTCCACAATGGACTGGCCGAGTTCCTCGCGACGAGCCTCCGCACGCGTCATCTCGGCACGGCGGGCGGACAGCCTGGCTTCGACGTCGGCCAGCGATTCTTCGAGGCGGCGGCCTTCAGCCTGCAGCGACGACACCCGCTCGGCCACGGCCATCTGCTCGGCGCGCGCATCGCTGACGCGACGCATCTGCGTCTCCGCGTCTCCGCGTGCGCTCTGCAGCCGCGCAAGCACGGCGCCGAGCGACTGCTCGGCCTCCAGTTGTCCACTCTCGTGCGCCACAATGGCCAGCAACGCCTCATCGCGCCGCCGTTCCGCTGCGGCTTCCTCTTCCTCGCTGCGCCGCCGCTCGGTAGACACGAGTTCAATGCGGCGCGCCACGCGCGTGACTTCGTCCGCGGCGCGGCTGACGCGGGCTTCGAAGCCCACGATGGCTTTTTCCTGATCGTGCTGGGCCGCGCGCTTCGCCGTGACGTCCGATTCCCCGTTGAGAATGGCGAAGTCGATCGACGTCACGTCGGTGGCGAGCTGATGCGCCTGCTTTTCGGTCTCGGTTACCTGAGCACGCAGGGTCTGTGCCTCTGCGCGGGTTTCAAGGATGCCGTGTGAACCGCCGCTGACACCACCTTCGACGAGGCCGGCGCCATGAAAGACTTCGCCGGCGCGTGTGGACACGGGCACATTGAACTGTGCCGCCAGGGCGCGAGCCGCCTCGAAGGACTCGGCAATCCACGCATCGGGCAGTACACGTGCAACCAGATCGGCGTACGGACCCGTCGCACGAGCGACGTCCCTCAGCGCACGGGCGCCGGCGGGCGTCTCGACGACGGTGCGCGGAGCCGTGGACCGTGTGTCGTCCAGCACGAGGAATCCGCAGCGCCCGGCCTGGCGTTCGTTGAGCCTGGCCAGCGCCTGATGCACCTGTGCGGGGCGATCCACCACCACGTGCTGCAGGAGATCGCCCAGCAGTGCGTCGACCGCCCGCTCAAACGACGGCTCGACCTGCACGTAGTCGGCGAACGCGCCGTGTTGTCCCACGGTTTCCGGCGCCTCGGCCAGGAGGAATCGCGCCGCGTCACCAAACGTCGAGCGTTTGCGTTCGATGTCTTCGAGCGACCGGAGCCGCGCTTCCAGGCCCGCCAGATCCCGATGCGTCTGGCTCAACTGGCGCGACAACCGCTCGCGCTCCGAGCGGGCCGCCACCAGTGCGGCTTCAGCGGCCGCGCGATCCGTGATCGCCTCGGCGACGACCTCACGCGCCCGGGCCAGCGCCGCCGTGACCTCCTCGCGATCGCGTGTCGCGCGCTCGGATTCCTGCTGCAGGTCGCGCAGTTCCACTTCGAAGCGGGTGCGTTCCTGCGCCACGCGATCACGCGCAGCGGCCGCGTTGTCACGCGCCTGTCGCAATGCCGACAACGTTGTCGCCGACGCCATCACGGCAGCCCGCGTCTGGTCGGCGTCGTGCTCCACGCCCTGCACGGCGGTCTGGGCGCGCTGATACTCCTCTTCACACGCGGCGACGCGGTCCTGCGCCTCGGTCAAGGTGGCGGTCGCCTTGCTGATGGCCTCGCGCTGGGCGGCGATGGCCTCCCGCGCCGGGACCAGGCGCGCGTCCAGGTCGGTCGCTTCCGTCGTCAACTGCTCGAGGCGCTGTCCGAGTTCCTGAACCTGCTGTTTGTCGAACGCGACCTGCTGCTGATGACGGCCGATGCCGAGTTCGCGCTGGTGCGCCTGTTCGCGCGTCTCCGTCGCGGCCCGCTCCGCTTCCGTCAGCTGAATCCGCAGGGTTTCGAGCGCCGTCTCCAGTTCGGCCACATGCGCAGCCGCTGCGGCTTCGCGTACACGCGCTTCCTCGAGCCTCGTGTCAGCCGAGGCGATGTCGCGCGCGAGCGACTCGTGCCGCTTCGCAAACTGCACCTGGTCCCAGCGGCGCAATTCCTCACGGAGCCGCTTGTAGCGCCGGGCTTTGGCGGCCTGCCGTTTCAGGGCGCCCCGCTGCTTCTCCACTTCAAAAATGATGTCGTCCACGCGCGTCAGGTTCTGCTGCGCGGCTTCGAGCTTCAGCTCGGCGGACCGGCGACGCGCCTTGTACTTCGTGACGCCCGCGGCTTCTTCGATGAGCGACCGACGTTCCGCCGGCCGCGACGACAGGATCTGCCCGATTTTGCCCTGTTCGATCACGGCGTAGGCCTTGACGCCCAGCCCGGAGTCCATCAGCAGGTCGTGCACATCCCGCAGCCGGCACACTTCGCCGTCAATCAGGTATTCACTCTCGCCCGATCGATACAGGCGGCGGCCGATCTCGACATCCCGGGTCACCAGCGGCAGTTGGCCGTTCTCCCCCTCAGCCGGGGGCACGGCCGGGTCGAGATCCACGATCTCCAGACCCGGTTCGACAGGCACGGTCATGCCAACCTGCGCGACGTTGGCCAGCCGCAGCCGGACTTCGGCGGACTGCGTCGGCTTCCGCGCATCGCTGCCGTTGAAGATGATGTCTTCCATCCGCTCGCCGCGCAGGCTCTTCGCGCTCTGCTCACCCAGCACCCAGGTAATGGCGTCCACCACGTTGCTCTTGCCGCAGCCGTTGGGCCCGACGATGGCCGTCACGCCGTCGTCGAACGACAACTCGGCGCGGTCGGGAAAACTCTTGAATCCGTTGATGTGCAGTCTCGAAAGTCGCATGTATATCAGTCAGGCTTGCGGGCCGGCGTAAGCAGGTGCTGGGCCTGCTGGAAGAACTGCAGGGCGAACTGCGCCTGCGGATCGACCCGCGTGAGATGGCGGCGGGCTTCGTCCACGCCGAAGAGGTCGAGATCGACCTCGTATTTAATCATGGCGCGCAGGAACGTGGCGTCGGCGGCGAGCGCCGCCTCGTCCACGCGCACGCGCTGGTCGGCGAGATACGCCGCAAATTCCTTGAGCATCGCGTCGGTGACCATCCAGCCACGCGCCACACGATGGCTGGCCGCCGAGGCCGACGCCGGCCGCTTGTCGCCTTCCGCCGTGAACCGCTCGGCAAAGCCGACAAAATACCCACGCGTCAGCAACTGCCGCGAAAACCGCGTCGGGTTGAACCCTTCAACGGGCCCCGCCAGAAAGTGATCCGGTTCAATGCCGCCGCCGCTGTACACCTTGCGCCCGCTGTCGGTGTACTTCAGCTGATCAGCGGAGTGGTCCCGCGTCGCCTGCTGGTCGCGCTGCGCGTAGGTCAGGTACTCGTCGAACGTGCCATCCCACGGCCGCTGAATCATGCGGCCGCTCGGCGTGTAGTAGCGGCCGGTCGTCAGGGCCAGTCCGGCGCCGTTGTTGATGCGATACACCGACTGCACCAGAGCCTTGCCGAATGTCGCCTCACCCACTACCAGCCCGCGATCGTGATCCTGCACCGCGCCGGCCACAATCTCCGACGCGCTCGCCGAGGCGCGATTCACCAGCACAATCAGGGGCGTCTTCGTGTCGCCATCTTCAAGCGCCGGATAGTCTTCATCGGCATTCGGCACACGCCCACGCGTGTAGACGATCATCTGGCCGCGCTTCAGGAACCGGTTTGAGACGGCGATCGCCTGATCGAGCGGGCCACCGGGGTTGTCGCGCAGGTCGAGCACCAACCGCTCCAACCCGTCGGCCCGCAGCTTCCTGAGCGCCTCGCCCACTTCGCGATCAGTCGTCTCGGAGAAGTCCTGCAGCCGGATATAGCCGGTGCCCGGAGCAATCATGAACGCCGTGCGCACGGTGGTGATGTTGATTTCGTCGCGATCCACTTCCAGCGGGATCAGCGCCTCGACGCCGGCGCGCCGGATCGAAATGCTGACCGACGTCCCTTTCGGTCCGCGCAGTTCCCTGACGGCCTGATCGGACGTCCAGCCTTTCGCGGACTCGCCCTTGATGACGGCGATGACGTCGCCGCGGCGAATGCCCGACCGGTACGCCGGCGAGCCTTCAAACAGATTGGTGACCGTAATGTCGCCGTTGACCACGACGATGCTCAGACCAAGGCCGTAGTAGGTGCCTTCCTGCCGTTCGCGCAATTGGGCGTACTGGCGCGGATCAAAAAAGCTTGAATGCGGATCCAGCGTGCGCAACATCCCGTCGACCGCGCCGTAGACCAGATCCTCGGTGTCGAGTTCCTCGACGTACTCCTTTTCGACGGTCGCCAACGCCACGGCAAACAGGCGGCTCCAGTCAGTGGTCTGACTCGGCGACGCTCCGACACGGTGGCCGAGCATCCCGCCCGCCAGGGCGGCGACGACAACAACAACAGCCGCAACGGGAACGCTTGAATGGCGCATGGTGAGATATTACTCCTCGACAGGCTTCTTCTTCTGGAACACCCAAGCCACGCCGATGCTGATGAGATAGAGCACCAGCATGGGAGCGGCAAACAGAAGCTGGGAGGCGGGATCCTGGCCGGGACTCGCCACCGCGGCCACGACAAAGATGATCAGAATCGCGTACTTGATGTTCTTGATCAGGAACTTCGGCGTGACCAGTCCGAAGCGCGCGAGGACGAACACCAGGACCGGCATCTGGAAGATGACTCCCATCCCCAACACGATGCGCAGGTAGAGCCCAAACGCGTCGTTCCACGTGGGCATCCAGTCCATGAATCCGGGAACAATGGCGGCCATCATGCCCCAGGTCACCGGGAACGCCAGATCGTGGCCGAACCACGCGCCGGTCAGGAACAGCAGCGTCGCGCTCAGCACAAACGGAATCGCCAGCCGTTTCTCTTTTGCGTACAAGCCAGGCGCGATGAAATACCAGACCTGCAGCAGGATGAGCGGAGACGCAATGATGATCGCCACCAGGAGGCCCGGCTTGAAGATCACCATGATCGGATCGAGCGAGCCGGTGCCGAGCAACTTGCCGGACGGCGTCGCCGCGAGCATCGCGTTCGTGACAAACGCCAGAATGTCCTGGATGAAGATGAAGGCCACCACCAGCGCGGCCAGCACCGAGTAGACGGCATAGACAATCCGTCGACGCAGTTCGTCGAGGTGATCGAGAAAACTCATCCGGCCGGGGGTGTCCGGCGCGAGGTCGTCGTCCTGCTCAGACACGGATCAGTGCTGCCCGCGGGCGATCGTCTCGGGAGCCGCCGTCTCGGTTGCCGCCGGCGACTCAATCGCGGCGGGATCGGTGGGAGCCGGCTCCGTCACGGCCGGCACAACAGCGGCCTGCTTCGCGCGCTCCGCATTCCGTTCCTCGAGCGAAATCTCTTCGTCGAGTGTGTGCTTCAGCTCATTCGACGCGCGTCGAAACTCCTGCAGCGTCTTGCCCAGCGAACGGCCAAGCTCCGGCAATTTGCGCGGCCCGAACACGATGAGGGCCACCACACCGATGATTAGCAGTTCGCCCATGCCGAGCGAGGGAAACATAAGGCACCTTCTCCAAGGGAAAATTCGTCGGCCTCAGTATACCGCAGGGGATACCTTTGGACCCCGGAACCCGCCTGAAATCATTGACTTGGACGGTTTCGGGTGTACCATTGGAGGCATGAAACGACTCTTTAGGGCGAGTGTCATGTGCGCGCTGCTCGCCAGCGCAATGCCGGCCTTCGGCCAGACGGCGGAACCGCCGCAGGCAGAGACGCGACCGGCCACTACAACCGTCACCGGTGATACCGGCTTCTGGTTTGTCCCGACGGCCGAAATTCTGGGTAACCGGAAGTGGTCCGTCAGTCTGTTCCGGAAGAACGCGGACTTCGGACAGGGGTTCACCGACGTGACCAACGTCCCGGCCACGTTCGCCGTCGGCCTGGGCAACCGGGTCGAGTTGTTCGGCAGCTTTGAAGTGATGACCCGGATCGACCGCGACACGCGGCCGATCTTCTTCACCTCGACCCAGTCCACGCCGGGCGCGAACGGCGGCATCGTCAACGAATATCCGTTGGTGACGCAGGGCTGGATCGGCAACCGCCCGGGCGACCTTCGTCTCGGCGCGAAAATCAACCTGCTCTCGGAGGCCGACCAGAAGTCCGCGGCGTTCGCGCTGCGCGGCGGTGTCAAGATCGCCACCGGCGACGATGCGCTCGGCGCGTCGACCGGCAAGACCGACTTCTGGGCGGATGCGATTCTCTCGAAGAACCTCCGCGTCGTGGAACTGTCGGGCTTCGGCGGCATGATGGTCCGCGGCAATCCGGATGGGTTCACGCTGTCGAATGGCATCCGTTGGGGCGCCGGCATGGCGTTCCCGACCGGATCGCCCATCCGCGTCACGGCGGAACTGCACGGCGAGAAGTATCTCGACAACGAGATCACGGCACCGGCGAACTTCCGGGGCATCGACGGTTCGATCGCGCCGACCACCACGCGGATCAGCAGTCCGCTCTATGCCGCGCTCGGTCTGACCTACCAGCACGCCAACGGGTTCTTCCTCGGCGGCGGCGTGCACTGGTCCGGCACGCTCGACAAGCGCGCGGACGCGGTCTTCTGCGCCTCGGGCACGTGCCCGGTGTTTGGAAGCGGCATCGGGGACCGCGCCGGTCTCCAGGTGCGGATTGGGTACCACCCGGGTGCCCGCAAGTACGTGGCCCCGGCCCCACCGCCGCCTCCACCGCCACCACCCACGCCACCGACACCGTCGGCGAATCGTCCGCCCACCGTGACGGCCGCGTGTGACCCGTGCACCGTCGAAATCGGTCGTGTCTCGACCGTGACGGCCGACGCGCAGGACCCGGATGGCGACCCCCTCACCTACCGCTGGTCGGCGAACACCGGATCGTTCACGAGCGCGACCAACAGGCAGACGCCCTGGACGGCGCCGAACACGCCGGGCACCGTGCCCGTCACCGTGACGGTGACTGACAGCCGCGGCGCCAGCGCCACCGCCTCGGTCAACATTCAGGTCGTGCAGCCGACGGTGAAGTCATTCGTGTTCGAAGACGTCCACTTCGACTTCGACCGATACACGCTGCGCGCCGACGCGCTGCGCGTGCTCGACGAAGCCGTCACCGCCATGCAGGCCAACTCCACGCTGCGTCTCCAGATTGAAGGCCACACGTGCAACATCGGCACGGCGGAATACAACCTGGCGCTCGGCGAACGGCGCGCGACGGCCGTCCGCGAGTACCTGAACTCGCGCGGGATCAATCCCGACCGCCTGACCGTGGTCAGCTACGGCGAAGAGCGGCCGAAGTTTGACAACTCCCGCGAAGAGACGCGCCGCATGAACCGCCGCGCCGCGCTCACGGTGCGACTGCAGTAAGTTCGCAGCCGAGCCGACATTCTGAGGGCCGGGGCGCATAGGCGTCCCGGCCCTTTTTCTTATGGCCATCACGAAATCCGCCGCCGCCGACATTGCGCGCCTGATCGAGGAACTGACCTCCGGTGATGCGCTCCGCCGCGATCTGGCCGGAGCCCGGCTCGCCGTCATTGGGTCCAGGGCGACCACTGCCCTGCTGGCCGTCGCCTCAGACAGTGCCCGCGACACCAGCGTCAGAGTGGTGGCCCTTGAGGCGCTCGACTCCATCGGTGACCTGCGCGCGACCACCGTGGCCCACACACTGGCGACGGAACCAGGCCCGGACACGCTGGCAGTCGCGGCTATCGACCTGCTGGGCCGGGTCGCGACCGGCAAGGACGCGCGCGCCACGCGGGCATTCGAACGCCTCGCCTCGATCGTGGTGGATGCCGGGACGCCGACCACCAGGCGCCTCGCCGCCTTGACCGCGCTGGACGGCCAGCCGGAACGCCTGTTGAAGCCGTTGTATGAAGCACTGGCGAAGGACCCGGCCTCCCGGGTGGTCGCCCGCGTCACGCGGCGTCAGGCCGGCGCCGTCGAGTCCCTCGAGGCGCTCGTCGCCCAGGGCCTGCCGGGCGATCCGGACGTCGCCGGTGCGGTCGTACGCGACGATGGCGAACGGGCGACGCTGATGACGCTGAAGAAGGCGGTGGAGGCCATCCGGGTCAGGGAACGCGCCTCGTCGTCTCCCGACGACCGGGCTCGATGGGCCGGAGTGCGAGGAGCCGTGCACCAGCAGCTCGCCGCACGCAACAGCCGCCTGGCGCTCTACGACCTTCGCGAAACCCTGGAACAGGCGACGGGACCGCTGCCGGTCGGGTTCCTGTCAGCGACGGCCGTCATCGGCGACCTCGGCTGCCTCACGCCGCTCGCCAAAGCCTGGGTGGACACACCAGCGGACGACCGTTGGTGGCGCGACCACCTGGTGGACGCGTTCAGGTCGATTGTCACGCGCGAGGGCATCACCCGCCGGCACCCAACCCTCAAGAAGATCCTCGAAAAGTGGCCAACGGCCGGTCTGCTGGTCGCGACCGCGACACGGTAGCACGTAGGGCGCGCTGAACTTGAGCGCGCCAGGAAGGCCCGCTGCAGTTCAGCGGGCCCTACGTACCGTCCCGTACGTAATGCAACGCGCAGCGGGCACCGTCGATGGCGGCGCTCATGATGCCGCCGGCGCTGCCGGCGCCCTCGCCCATCGGGAACAGATTCGCGAAGCCGTCGGCAATGGCCGTCTCGCGATCGCGCGGCAGCCGAATCGGACCTGAACTGCGCGACTCCAGACCGACGAGTAGTCCTTCTGCTGACTTGAATCCGGAAATCTGCTGGTCGTACTTGAGCAAGGCGCGCGCGATCGCGACACGGGCGAGGCGCGGCAGCAGTTGGTCGATCCGGCCTGGCGTCGTGCCGAAGGTATAACTCGAGTGACGCGTGGCTGCCGACAGGCGGCCGGCAACAAAGTCATCGGCCGTCTGCGCGGGCGCGGTGTAGTCGCCGCCACCGGCTTCGAAAAACGTCCGCTCCAGGGCTTCCTGAAACTCGACACCGGCAAACGGACCCGGACCGTACTCCGCGGGACCAAACGTCGTGACCAGCGCCGCATTCGCCCACCGAGAGGAGTGGGTCGAGTTGCTCATGCCGTTGGTGCACAACAACCCGGCGATGTTGGTGCTGGAGACGATCGTGCCTCCAGGGCACATGCAGAACGAGAAACTGGCCGGGACACCGCCCTCGGCCTTGCAGATGAGGTTGTAGGACGCGGGTCCGAGGCGCGCGGCCTCCGGTCCCGTCCCATATCGCCCGCGCGTGATCAGTTCCTGCGGATGCTCGATGCGCACGCCCAACTGGAACGGCTTCGCCTCGACGCGTACGCCCTGCGCGTGCAGAAGCCTGATGCTGTCGCGCGCGGAGTGTCCGACCGCAAGAAATACCGCATCGCAGGGGATGTCGCCCGACGAAGTCCGCACCGCCCGCACCCGTTGGGGTGATCCGCCATCAAGCACGAGGCCATCCAGCCGCGTGTTCCAGTGGAACCGCACGCCAAGCGCCTCCATCCGCCCACGCAGCACCGGCAGGATCTTGTGCAGCTTGTCGGTGCCGATATGCGCGCGCGAATCGTAGACGATGTCCGGCGGGGCGCCACACGCAACCAGCATCTCAAGGCAGGGCACCTCCAGCGGGTCATCGACGCGTGTATAGAGTTTGCCGTCGGAATACGTGCCGGCGCCGCCTTCGCCAAACAACAGGTTGGACTCGGGGTTTGGCACGCGGGTGCGATGAAACCGCACCACGTCCTTGCCTCGTGTTTTCAGCTCGGCGCCGCGGTCAATCAGATCGACGGCCACACCGTTGAGCCCGAGCACAAGCGCGGCGTACAGCCCGGCCGGCCCGGAGCCGACGACGACGGCCCGCTTCCCTGCCGCGAGGGCCCCGGCGACTTCGAAGCGCTCGGCACGCGGCGCCTCCACGACCTTGCCCGCGCGCACGGCGGCGTCAAAACGCTCACCCCGGTAGCCGTCATCAATCACCAGGTCGGCGTGGACAATGAACCGGAGGCGGCGCTCCTTGCCGTGTCTGCGCGCATCGACCGATCGTCGCGCGATACGGCATCCACGCACACGTCCCGGATCGATCCCCGCGGCGCGCGCCGCCCGATCCCGCAGCTGACTCTCAGGTTCATCGAGACGCATCTCGATGTTGAGCACACGCCAGGTGCGGGCCTCCGTGCTCAATAGGCCTTCGCGAACCACGCCTTCACGGTTGATGCACCGTTGCACTTGATGCACGTGCCGTCCACGCGTGGCGAATTCATGGGGATGTTCCGGAGCGTGGCCTGCGTCTCGGCCTTGATGGTGGCCTCACACGCCGCGCTGCCGCACCAGCTCGCGATGAGGAACCCTGGACGGCCTTCCATCGCCGCCGTGAATTCAGCCCAGGTCGAGACGTCCGTGGTGTGTTCCTCTCGATACGCCCGCGCGCGCGCCAGCAGATTGTCCTGAATCGTCTGCAGCAGCGTCTTGACGGTCGTCGTGAGGTCGGCCATCGGCAGCGCCGCCTTTTCACGCGTGTCGCGTCGAGCCGAGAACACGGTGCCCTTCTCGATGTCCTTCGGACCAATTTCAAGACGGAGCGGCACACCGCGCAACTCCCACTCGGCGTACTTCCAGCCGGGCGAGTTCTCCTCGGAGTCGTCGAGTTTCACGCGCACACCGGCGGCGGTCAGTTCGTCGCGAATCGCCTCACAGGTCGGCAGCACCGTCTCTTTCCAGTTGCCCCGCGGAATCGGAATGATCACGACCTGATGCGGCGCCACGGCCGGCGGCAGCACGAGACCGCTGTCATCGCCGTGCGTCATGATCACGCCGCCGATGAGACGCGTGGACACTCCCCACGACGTTGTCCATGCGTGCTGCATCGACTTGTCGCGCCCCTGAAACTGGATCTCGAACGCCTTCGCGAAGTTCTGCCCGAGGTTGTGGGAGGTGCCGGCCTGCAGCGCGCGGCCGTCCCCCATCAGCGCCTCGATCGAATATGTGCGCGAGGCGCCGGCAAACTTCTCGCTTTCGCTCTTGACACCATCGACGACCGGCATCGCGAGCTCGTGTTCGGCAAATTCCTTGTAGAGCGCGAGGATCTTCAGCGTTTCGTCTTCAGCTTCCTCCGCCGTTTCGTGCGCCGTGTGCCCCTCCTGCCAGAGGAACTCCGTCGTACGCAGGAACGGCCGGGTGACCTTTTCCCACCGCACGACGTTCGCCCACTGATTGATCAGAATCGGCAGGTCGCGCCACGATTTCACCCACTTGGCGTACATCGTGCCGATGATGACCTCGGAGGTCGGGCGCACAATCAGTCGCTCTTCCAACGCCTCATCGCCTCCGCGCGTGACCCAGGCCACCTGCGGGGCAAACCCCTCGACGTGGTCCTTCTCCTTCATGATCAGCCCTTCGGGAATGAAGAGCGGGAAGTACGCGTTGACGTGGCCGGTGGCCTTGAAGCGCGCATCGAGCATGCGCTGGATGTGTTCCCAGATGGCGTAGCCGTACGGACGGATCACCATGCAGCCCTTGACCGGCGAATAGTCGGCCAGTTCGGCGCGGCGCACCACATCCAGGTACCATCGCGAGAAGTCTTCCGAGCGCGGAGTGATTTCAGTAACGAAGGCGTCTTTCTTGTCGGACAAAGCGATACTCTCCAGCCTGTTATCCTAACCCGGTCGGCAATGGCACCTACACACATCGACGTCACACACGCGGCTGGACGCTACTCGGTGCTGGTGGGGTCCGGCCTCCTCGGCCGGCTCGACACGCTGCTGGCGGAACACCGACTCGTGTCTGACACGGTCGTGGTGTCCTGTCCCCCGGTCTGGCGGGCCCACGGCCCGGCCCTCGGCCCGGTACTCGGTGGTCACCCGCCGCTCCTGATCCCTGATGGGGAACGCGCCAAGGCCCTCGCCACGGTGGCCAAACTCTACGAAGGGTTCGTCGCCCGCAAAGCCGAACGGTCCACGGTGGTCATCGCGGTGGGAGGCGGTGTCGTCGGCGATGCGGCCGGGTTCGCGGCGGCCACCTACCTGCGTGGCCTGCGCGTTGTGCAGGTGCCCACGACGCTGCTGGCGCAGGTGGACAGCGCCATTGGCGGCAAGACCGGCGTCAATCTGGCTGCCGGCAAGAATCTGGTCGGCGCCTTCCATGCGCCCTCGCTCGTGGTCTGCGACCCGGCGGTCCTCTCCCCCCTGCCCCGCCGGGAATTCCGGGCCGGCCTGTACGAAGCGATCAAGTACGGCGTCATCGCCTCGCGGTCACTGTTCGATCACCTCACGGGATCGCTGACGGCGATCGTTGCGCGGGACGAGGCTGTGCTGACACCACTCATCGGCGAGTGCTGCCGGATCAAAGCCGAGGTCGTCATGGCGGACGAACACGAGCACGGCCAGCGGCGCATCCTGAATTTTGGCCACACGGTGGGGCACGCGCTCGAGGCCATCACCAAGTACCGCCGATTCCGCCACGGCGAAGCCGTCGGGTTCGGCATGCTGGCGGCGGCGACCCTGTCACACACACGCGGGGAATTCCCTGCCGCCGATCTGGAGGCGCTGCGCGACGTCATCACCCACATGGGGCCGTTGCCGGCGACCACCGACCTGAAAGTGTCCGAGGCCCTCGACGCCATCCTGCTCGACAAAAAAGTCGCGGCCGGCACCCTGCACTTCGTGCTCCCGACGCAGATCGGCGCCACCCGTATCGCCACCGACATCACCCGCAAGGAACTGACCGCCGCGCTCAGGTCGATTGGTTTGCGCTGAGATCGCTCATTCACAGGAGGCACGGAGGCGCGGAGCTTCTGTGGGAACTCACCATGGGGATCATGGGGTTCCACAGGATGCCAGCGACCTTGAGATACGGGGTTGAGCGCCCGGCATAGCCGGGCGCAGTGAGGGGAGGGGCACCTCAGGGAGAGGAATGGTGACCGCCGGAGGCGCGTTCCAGACGACCACCACCAGCATCAACAACGCTGCCACCATCACCAGACCTCCCGCCACGACAATCGTCGCGTCCCGGCCCCTGAGCGGGCCACATGCACCTCAACCGCCCGAAGCGCCCCACGCACTCCGCGGGCTTCGGCCCTGACCACCAGCAGGCCGTTGCTGTCGGCCCCGTGGTTGCCGTCGCGATCCGCAGGATCGTCTGCGACCCACACTGACACGGCGACATCGTCTTCGTCCGATGTGGCCACCAGCCGCCAACGAGGGGTATCCGCGCCCATCGGGAATCGCGCAGCCAGACTCTGATTGAGTGCCTGGGTCCGCGCGTCCCGCTCGGCGGTGATCCGCACATCCCCGACGGTCAGACTGCCGGGCACATCCTCCCACACCTCGCGCGCCTCAAGCGTTGTCACCACCCGCTCGGCGCTGCCGTCGAGCAGGTATCCCAGCTGCGCCGTGTGCCGATAGGTCGCGGCAATCTGTCGTTCCGTCTGAGCGGCCAGCGCGAGTCCCGCCGCCACGGAAGTCGCGAGCATCCCGAGGGCCATGACCACATGCATCATGACCGCCGCCCCAGACTGCGTGGCGACACCTCAGCCACCGCGCGGAATTCCGCCCGGCCCGCCCTGAGGATCAGTTCGATACGGACGCGACGCACACGCAGCAGGTCCACGTCGAACAGGGTCTCGCCGCTGCCGAGCCACGGCCCATCACTGAAGATCGCGACCGGCACTTCGCCGGCCGCATCGAAGTAACGGATCACCATCTGATCCACGCCGTCGATCAGCGGCTGATGCGGCGCCTCCCCATCGAAGTACCTGAGCTGGCGTGTGGCGGGATCGTGCACATAGCCGCGAACAAGCACCTCCGCGACCACCGCATCCGCGTCGATGGGAGTCGCTGCCACCGCCACCGGCCGCACGCTGAGCGCCTGGCCACTCACCCGATCCGTCGACCAGATCGACAACGCACCGGCGTCATCAAACACGCCAAACGTGGTCCCCGCGGCAAACCCGCACGCGGGCCGCGCGGCCGTGCAGTGCGCCGCAGCGTGAACCGTGATGGCCGTCGAGGTGGACATCACCGTGTCGAGGCTCGTGGTCTGCGCGAGCGTGTCGGGCACAGCCACCACGGTGAACGCCGAAGTCCGCGCAACCGTCGGCGCATCCCCGCCGCGCCCAATCCGCCGCGCCCACACGGCCGGAAACTGGTGGGCCAGCGCGCCGGTGGCCGGCCCGCGATCCACACCCGCTCCGGCAATGCGGAGGTCGCGCGTCATCAGATCAAGCGCCACCCGTGCACGTTGCTGCAGTTCGAAGCGATCCGACTGCGCCAACGCCAGCCTCGTCGTCTCAACCACCAACAGCACAAGGGCGGCGGTGACCAGCAGCCCCAGCGTCATCGAGATCAACACCTCGACAATCGAGTGCCCAGTGGTGCGGTCCGTCACGGCGCCTCCCGGGTCGTCAGTGTCTGCAGGAGGACGGGAACACGCAGGCCCATGCCGGTCACCGAGACTCGGACGTGCCAGAGTGCCGGCTCCACCGCATCCTGCTCAGCACGCAGATGCAGATCGAACCGACCGTGTTCTCGGGAGCGGGTCTCCACGGCGGGTGTCGCCGATGCCCGCCAGGCCTCCAGATGACTGACCGCGATCCACGTCGCGGTCGTCTCCGCGTCGCTTTCGGCAACGACGCGGGCACTTGCGACCAGCAGGCCCGCAGCCGTGGCCAGCACCATCGACGCCACAGCGGTCGCTATCAGCACCTCGACGAGCGTGTATCCGTTGTCCGAATGTCGCCTCACGGCATTACAGACTTGCAACACCGGGGCCAACAAGAGGCCCGAAAATCAGGCCCTCCTTGACGGCTCCTGGCAGATTCTGCGACTCGCGGCCATACGAACCTGTCACAAAACGACAGTCCGCGGTCCGCGGTCAGATGACGAGGAGTCCGAGATACCAGTCGAGAATTGCCTGGCCGCAGAGGGAAGCGACAAAGGCGGCGATCGCGAGGAACACGCCGAAGGGCAGCTTGGTGCGCATCGAACCACGTCCGGCCATCGTGACCGCGATGCCGATCAGCGCGCCGGCAAACGTTGACAGCAGCAGCACCAGGAAGATCTGCTGCCATCCGAGGAACGCACCGATCATCGCCAGCATCTTTACGTCGCCCAGCCCCATCGCGTCGGTGCCGGTCGCGCGAAGCCATCCCCACCGAATCGCCAGCAGCACGCCCGCTCCCAGCGCGGCGCCGAGCAGCGCGTCAGTAATTCCCGGCGGCGTGAACCATGACAGGGCGAGCCCGATGGCCAGGCCACCAAAGGTCAGGGCATTCGGGAGGCGGAACGTCTCAAGGTCGGTGACGGCGAGCGCGACCAGCAGTGCGGTGAAGACGAGGCGCGAGGCGAGCGCCACGCCTGGCACCGGCTCCATCAGCGCCTGCACCACAAACAGCGCCGCCGTCGCGGCCTCGACGAGGGGATAGCGCACGCTGATCGGCGCCGCGCACTGGCGGCACTTCCCTCGCAGCAGCACGTAGCTCACGACCGGGATGTTGTCGCACCACTGGATGAGCCGGCCGCACGAGGGACATGTGGAGGCCGGCGTCATGAGCGATCCGCCCTTCGGCAACCGCGCGATGCAGACGTTCAGGAAGCTGCCGATCATCAGACCGAACACGCCGACGATCACGATCTCCGTCGGTGTCACGACGGTCCCAACTCGCGAAGACGCCTGCCGGCAAGGTCGCGGATCCACGACTCCTCGGACAACGCGAGCGACTCCAGCAGCGTGCGTGCGGCCTGGCGATCGCCGCCTTCCACAAACATCTGCGCCGCCAGCGGTTTCAACCACACCGGCGCGCCGGGAATCGACGCCGCGCGCTCAAACTCCCTGGCGGCCGCCTGCCGATCGTCGCGATGCCAGAAGTGGAGGAATCCGAGGTACTGCGCGTAGCGCCAGGCATCCGGCTCCGCGCGCAGCCCCTTCTCAAGCAGCGCCACGGCCTCGTCAAACTGATCGGGACCGTTGGGCAGCGGCTCCGCAAGGAAGATCGCGCCGAAGACATACGCCGTGGTGAAGTGCGGATCGAGGGTCGTCGTGATGTCCACCAGCGGCGCCAGCAACTCGTATCGTCCGGCATACCGCGGCATTCTGCGATCGCGTCCGTAGTGCTGCACCGCGCGAATCCAGTAGACATCCGCCAGCGCGGCATCAAAGCCCAGCGCGAGCCGGCCAATCGTGTCGCCGGACGTCAGATACAACACACGGGTCTCGGCATCCGACTGCGGATACCGCCGATCGCGGGCGTCAAGCACACGGCCGGCCACGAGAACCACCGCCACCACCACAAGCGCGACGAGCAGCCGACGGAGGAGGATCACGTGAACTCCCGCCGCGAAAACACTCCGACCGCCGCGCCAACAAGGGCGGCGGCATACGTCACGGCATACGCCGCGGTGAGCCCCACATACCCCCACGCAATCGGCGGCCGGCCGTTCACGACCTCCGCCTTGATATCGAAGGTAGAGAACGCCGGCACAATCGCGCCCACCGTCTGCACCAGCCAGACGATCGCCGGCGCACTCGTGACGGCGGTGAATCCGCGCAGGTCCTCGCTGAGCAACCCGACCACCCACACGCCCAGCGTCAGCACCGCGGACATCACGCCACTCGACGAGAACGTCGAGACCAGCAACGCCACCGCCGTCAGCAGCCACAACTCCGCCGCGATCAACACGATCGCCTTGAGCAGTCCGGGATCCACGGTCGGCACGACCCAGCCTTTCACCACCGACTCAGGACTCGTCATCTGGAACCAGACCAGCACAAGAAACAACGCGACCGACATGCAGGCCACATTGACCATCAGCGTGCCCACCAGACCGAGGTACTTGCCGATAATGAACTCCCAGCGGCGGAGGGGCTTGGCCAGCAGGCTGTAAATGCTGCGACGTTCGATCTCGCGCGCCACCAGTCCGACGCCGATGAACACCGCCATCAACACGCCCGACAACTCCACGGTCGCGAGCCCGAGGTTCTTGATGCTCCGGACGTCCTGCCCCGCCGTGATCTGCCCGATCAACACCGACGCCACGACCAGCACGATCGCGAAGCCGCCAATCGCAAAGAGCACGCGATCGCGTACGCTCTCCTTGAATACGTGCCAGGCGACCAGACGGACGCGCGTCATGACACGCGCTCCACAAACACGTCTTCGAGTGTCGCGCGCAACGGCGTCACCGATTCCAGCGTGGCGCCACACGCGGCCAGCTCGGCGACGACGGGTTCCGGGCGTTGCTCGGCGCTGAGTTCAAACGTGTACCGTCCATGCGTGATCCGCACCGCCTTGATCGTCTTCGGCTGCAACGCGGCAACGGCTGCTGGTGTGAGTTGCGCGGCGGTGATTTCCCACCCGCGGGTCTGGCCGCTGGTGAGGTCGCTCGTGGTGCCTGAGGCCACAAGCCGGCCGCGACTGAGGATCGCGACGCGACTGCACAACATCTCGGCGTCGGAGAGGATGTGTGAACTGAACAACACGGTCCGCCCGGCATCCCGCAATTCAAGGATCAGTTCCCGCACCTCGCGACGGCCGATCGGGTCGAGGCCCGACATCGGTTCATCGAGGATGACCAGCGCCGGATCGTTCACGATCGCCTGCGCCAGGCCCAGCCGCTGCACCATGCCTTTGGAGTACTGCCGCACGGCGCGAGTGCGGGCATCACCAAGGCCCACACGATCCAGCGTCCGCTGCACGCGCGTCGTCAGATCCAGCCCACGCAGGCCACACACGCCAGCCAGGTAGGCCAGCAGTTCCTCACCGGTGAGGTGATCGTAAAACGTCGGATGCTCGGGCAGGAACCCCAGCGCGGCACGGGCCTGCGGGTCGTGCGGCGCGCGGCCGAACACCGAGACACGCCCGGAGGTCGGCCAGAGCAGGCCGGTGATCAGCTTGAGAGTCGTGGACTTGCCGGCGCCGTTGGGCCCCAGTAATCCGAACACCTCGCCACGGGCGAGATCGAGCGACAGCCCGTCAACGGCGCGATGCCGTCCGCGCCGGAGGAACCCGGTGGAAAATTCCTTGGTGAGTTCCTCGAGTGCCAGGACCACGCGTGGTTATTGGGGGTCCGGCTTCGCGAGCAGGTGCTGAATCAGCACTTCGAGCCACTGGGGCTGAAGGTTGCCGAGCACCTTCACGCCGTTGATGAAGTAGGTCGGCGTCTGGCCGATCTCGAGCGCCACGCCGTCGGACACATCCTGACGCACGTTGTTGAGCATCGACGGATACCGTTCCGTGAAATTCGTCAGGCCCGTGACCGCCTGATAGCCCTCACGCACGGAGTCGGTGCTCAGCTTCGCCTGATTGTCGAACAACCACTGCTCCATCTCGTCGGCTTTGCCGGCTTCACGCGCCAGTCGAAGCGCCACCGACGACTCACAGGCCGCGTAGTGATTCATGTTCGGCGTCGCAAAGTTGCACTCACCTTCGAGCGGAAAATCCTTGATGACGTATTTGATCGCGCCGGGGTGTGACTGCGCGTATTTGGCGAGCACCGGCTTGTACCAGACGAAGCCTTCCCGGCACGACGGGCATTGGAAGTCATTCCACTTCACAATGACGACCTTCGCGCCGTCTGCCGGCACGCCGACATCCACCTTCGGCTTCTTGTCGTACTCCGCGAGCCACTGCTTGACGGCATCCTCGGCAGGCGCGGCCTGTGCGGCCTGGTTAGTCGGCGCGTCACCGGCCTTCGGCAGGTTGTCCTTCGGGAACATGGCGACCGCTGTGGCGGCCCCGGCCAGGAAGATCACCGCGACCGTCAACGCCACCGGGCTGCGGCCGAGCGCCCGAAGGTCGCTGCCGATCCGGCCGGGAAGATCGCCGACCGACACCGACTGCGCCGTGCCCGAAAGCAGGAAAATCGCGAACACCGACGCGTAGGTGCCCATGCACAGCAGGCACGCGGTGCCAAGGACGAAGAACGACGCGTAGGCCAGATACAGAATTGACGCCAGCCCGATGGTCGACCAGGCAAACAGATACGCTCCGGCAGGACTCACCGGCGAGTGGGTCTTCGCCCCGGGCGCAGCGGGTGTCGTCACGCGCGCAAATCCGGCCAGCAGCGCCGCAATCCCAAACCAGATCAGCCCGAACAGCGCCGTCGAGACGCCGCGGAAGGAGCCGTACTCGCTCAGGTAGACCTGTGAACAATTAAAGGTCGCGTTGACGTCGCAGAAGCTGGTGTAGGACGGGTCGGTCAGCAGCCGGTGATGCACCAGGGCGGAGGCCCCGGAAAACCCGAGACCGGCAATGGCAGCAACCAGAACCAGCAGGCGTGTACGTGGAGTCATGTCAGATTTTGTACCACATCCGGCGCGTGTCCGCGCCGGGTTCATGGTTCATCGGTTCATCGGTTCATGGTGCTGGTTCAGGGTTTCCCTGAACCCCGAACCATGAACCGCTGCCCCCCTGCTGGCTTGGCGTCGCGGGTGCCGCAAACGGCTCGGCCGGGCTGCCACAATTGTCGGTACAACACCATTCACGTCTATGCCAACTGGTTGATCAGCTCGAACAACGGCAGATACATCGACACCACGACGACGCCGACGATGATGCCCAGCACGGCGATCATGACCGGTTCAAGCACCGTCACCAGGCCGGCCACCGCCACGTTGACTTCGTCCTCATAAAGCTCGGCAATCTTGCCGAGCATGACGTCCAGTGACCCCGTCGTCTCGCCGGCACCAATCATCTGCGACACCATCGGTGGAAACACACCGGTCGCCCGCAGAGGCGCCGCGATCGTCTCACCGCGCTCGATGCGCCCACGCGCCTGCTTCACGGCGGTTTCCACCACCGCGTTACCCGACGTCTTGGCCGTGATGTCCAGGCCCGCCAGAATCGGCACGCCGGAACTGATCAACGTGCTGAGCGTCCGGCAGAACCGCGCCACCGCCACCTTGCGCAGGATGGGCCCCACCAGCGGCATCCGCAACAGGGAGGAGTCCACGCGCAACCGGCCACCCGGCGTGGCGTAGTACCTCCGGAACAGGAACAGTCCGCCGATCACCCCCAGCACCAGCAGCGGCAGGATGCTGATGAAGAGGTCGCTCGCCTTGATGACCGCCCTGGTCATCAGGGGCAACTGGGCCCCGAGGCCGTCAAACAACGTCGCAAATGTCGGAATGACCTTCCACAGCAGCCCGGTGACCACCAGCCCCGCGATGCTCAACACGGCGGACGGATAGATCATCGCTGACCGCACCTGGGCTTCGAGCTTCACCTGCTTCTCGATGTACGCCGACAGTCGCTTCAGGATCACATCAAGGATGCCGCCCGCCTCACCCGCCGCGATCATGTGCGTGAACAGCGGATTAAAGGCGTGCGGCTGACGCTCCATCGCCTCGGCCAGCGACGCACCGGCTTCCACGTCGCGCTGCACCTGTCTGATCGCATCAGCAAGGCGTTTGTCGGGTTCCTCCTTGCTGAGCATCTCGAGGCACTGCACCAGTGGCAGGCCGGCGTCGATCATCACGGACAACTGCCGCGTCATGACCGCCAGGTTCTTCGCAGGAACCCGTCGCTGCCGCTTCGGAGCGGCAACCGTCGTGGTGCGGCCGGCAGGCCGCACGCCCACACGCGATGTCTGCGCCGCGGTCCTCATGCCATCACCCGGCCACGTTCAAGCATGGTCTGCAGCTCTTCCTTGTTCGAGGTCGCCGACATCGCAACCTCTCTGGTGATCTGGTGATTCTGGGTCAGCCGCGCCAATGACTGGTTCATCGTCTGCATGCCGTACTTCTCCTGCCCCGACTGCATCGTCGAATAAATCTGATGCACCTTGTCGTCACGAATCAGATTTCGAATGGCGGGTGTGGCGACCAGCACTTCGAGCGCAGCCGCCCGCCCCTTGCCGCTGGCTTTCGGCAACAGCGCCTGACAGACGATGCCTTCGAGCACGAGGGACAACTGGGTACGGATCTGCGCCTGCTGGTGTGCGGGAAACGCGTCGACGATGCGCGTGACGGTCTGCGCGGCAGAGTTGGTGTGCAGCGTGGCGAGGGTGAGGTGTCCCGTCTCGACGAGCTTCATCGCCGCTTCCATGGTTTCGAGATCGCGCAATTCGCCGACGAGCACCACGTCCGGGTCTTCGCGGAGGGCGGCCCGAAGGGCCTGGCCGAACGTCTGCGTGTCCGCGTGCAGTTCGCGCTGGTTGACCAGCGACTGCTTGTGCGGATGGATGTACTCAATCGGGTCCTCAATCGTGAGGATGTGGGCCGGTCGTTGCCGGTTGATGCGATCGATCATCGCGGCGAGAGTGGTGGACTTGCCGCTGCCGGTCGGTCCGGTGACGAGCACGAGACCACGCGGACGATCGGCCAGGCGCGCGAGGACCACCGGAAGGTTCAGTTCCTCCAGCGATCGGATCGTTTCGGGAATCAGACGGAAGACCGCGCCGACCGCGCCCTTCTGCAGAAACACGTTGCACCGAAACCGTCCGACGCCCTGGAGCCCGAACGCGAGATCGGCCTCCCACGTTTCCTCGAACAGCTTCTTCTGCTTGTCGGTCAGGACGCTGTAGGCGAGCGACTGCGTCACATCCGCCGTCAGGTCGGGTCCGTCCAGGCGTTGCAGATCGCCATCCACGCGCACCTGTGGAGGACTGCCCACGGACAGATGCAGGTCGGATCCGCCGAGGGCGGCCGTCCGGACGAGTAAATCTGGCAGCGTCATCACATCACTGTCTCTCTCACCACGTCGTCAAGCGAGGTCAATCCCTCGCGCACCTTCTGGAGGCCGCTCTGCCGAAGCGTGACCATGCCTTCAGTCATCGCCTGCCGCCGGAGTTCACTCACCGGCGCCCCTTCGAGAATCAGCGACCGGATCGCCTCCGACGTGCGCATGACCTCGAACAACCCCACGCGCCAGCGATACCCCGTGCCGCCGCACCGGTCGCACCCGCGTCCACGCCACGCCTGCACGGTCGCGAGATCCTCGGGCGCAAATCCCGCTTCAATGAGCGCTTCGGGCGGTTGGATGTCGTCGGTCTTGCAGTGATCACAAATGCGGCGCACCAACCGCTGCGCACACACCAGGTTCACGGAACTAGCGACGAGGAAGGACTCGATCCCCATGTTGACGAGACGGCTGACCGTGCTCGGCGCGTCGTTGGTGTGGAGCGTGGACAGCACGAGGTGCCCGGTGAGCGCCGCCTTCACGGCGATGGCCGCGGTTTCCTGGTCGCGAATTTCACCGACGAGGATGACGTTGGGGTCCTGCCGCAGGAAGGAGCGAAGCGCGGCGGCGAAGGTGAGCCCGATGGTGTCCTTCACCTGCACCTGATTGATGCCGGCGAGATTGAATTCCACCGGATCTTCGGCCGTGAGAATGTTCACCCCGGGCTGATTCAGCTGCGAGATGGCGGAATACAGCGTGTTGGTCTTGCCGCTGCCGGTCGGACCGGTCACAAGCACCATGCCCCACGGACGCCGGATGGCGGCCTCGAACCGCTGCAGCGCCCGCGCTTCAAAGCCCAGCCGTGTCATGTCGAGCCGCAGTTGGCCGCGGTCGAGCAGCCGCATGACGATCTTTTCGCCGAACAGTGTCGGCAGGCACGACACGCGGAAGTCGATCTCGCGCACCTGCCCGCGATCGTTGAACCGGGCCTTGATGCGGCCGTCCTGCGGCAGCCGCTTCTCGGCGATGTCCATCTGCGCCATGATCTTGATGCGCGACGTGATCGGGTCCCGGTACTTGAGGGGCGGCGCCATCACGCGGTGCAGCACGCCGTCAATCCGGAACCGGATGCGCAGTTCCTTCTCGTACGGCTCCAGATGGATGTCGCTGGCCCCGCGCTGGATTGCCGACAACATCAGGGCGTTCACAAGACGGATGACCGGAGCTTCGCCGCTCTGCCGTTCCAGCGTCGACGTGGCGATGGCGTCGGCCTCCGACACCACCTCCAGGCCATCGTCGCCCGCCGACCCCATTTCCTCGAGCGCACGGGTCACAAGGTCCCCGCCCGCCTCACGGTCCGCCTCGACCGCGCCAGTGCCGTAGTAGCGGGCGATGGCCTCGCGCACGGCCGACTCGGACGCCACCACGGGCTCAACGTGCAGGCCCGTCATGAACTTGATGTCGTCCATGGCGAACACGTTGGTGGGATCGGTCATCGCCAGCGTCAGCGCCGTGGCGGACCTGCCAACCGCGATGACCTGGTACTTGACGGCGGTTTCGGCCGGCACGAGGCGGACGATGGTGGAGTCGAGATCGAAGAGGCCGAGGGCGATGGCGGGCACGCCATACTGCCGGCTCAGCAGCAACGCGATGTCTTCATCCTGCACGAACCCCAACTTGACGAGGTTCGTCCCCAGCGGGCCACCATGCGTGCGCTGGTGCTCCAGCGCCTCCTGCAGTTGGACCGGTGAGATGCGCTTCTCGCGCAGCAATAATTCGCCAAGCCGAACGGCCATTCCCCCCCTGCCACCGGAGGCAGGGCCGGAAGGCCGTCTTACCAGCCCGCGCGCAACCCGACCCCGAGGCGTCGCCCCGTATCTCCAGGCCCGAACGCCGCATGCACGTCCAGCCATGTTCCTGGTTTCACCGCCAGACCGGCACCAGCCGTCGCCAGCCACCCATCGGCCATCGGGACCTCCCGATTCCTCCGCGCCCCGGCACGCAACACGATGGTGCGCGCGACCCGAAATTCCGCCCCGCCAGCCAACAGCCGATACGGGGTTCCGACGACGACCACCGGCTCAAGGTCCATATCCATAGCAAGGGTTACGCCATCTTTTGGGAAGACGGCCAGGCCGACACGGGATTCACGGAATTGCACAACGGACTTGCCGCCGGGCGCCGGCAACGAAGGGGCCCGCAGATTCCGGACAGTCGCGCCGAGCCGAAACACGCGGGCGTCGTACATCGCCGACAGATCGATGTCAAAGCTCTGGCTGGACTGCGTGGGTAGCGCCCGGACCTCGTCGAGTGCCGCATCGGTAAAAAACGTCCCCACTGGCCCGACGGCCGCCTTGCTGCGGACGTAGCGGAGCGTGGTGCCGACCACCACCTCATCAGTCAGGGTCTGAAGGAGGGAGAGGCCGTAATGTCGGCTGCTGAACCACTCACCCCGTTTCCCGTTGGCCCCGCCCACCCGGGCTTCATCAACGTCCAGGATGCTTACCGCAATTGGCCATGTGCCCAAGCTTACAAATCGGGTGGTCCGATCGACAGGACGGGTCTGCCACTTCGCTTCCCGATCACCAACTCGAAATCGGACCCACTCAATTGTCGCTCCGGCCGGCTGGCCGCTGGCCAGGCCCGCGGGGTTCCAGAAGGCCGCCGAGGCGTCGTCCGCGACCGCCACAAAGGCGCCCCCCATCCCCAACGCCCGGCTGCCGATGGTCTCAAACGGCTGAGCCGAGGCCGAGGTGGCGGCCAGCAGGAGCGCACTCCCCAGAGCGAGGCGGGTCAGGGTCAACATTTGTCCGAGCCTATCAGGAACACTCAGGGGTTTCGCCCCGTATCTGTTCGCGACGGTACAATGGCGGGATTGCCGCAGGTGCGCCGAACGCGCGAGGGAGTCTCCAATGACCGAATCCACCATGACTGATCCGCAACTCGCCCCGACCACTCCTGACGGTCCCGCGCTTCCCGGCTTGCTGGCTCGTGTCATTGGCGTCATCACCTCCCCGGGTGAGACGTTCGCGCACGTCGTCCGGACTCCCAAAGTGTCTGGCGCACTGTTTGTCGTCTGCCTCGTCACGGCGCTGGCCCAGGGTCTGCCCCAGTTCACGGAGAGTGGCCGCGCCGCTGCCCTGGAAATGCAGGTGCAGGGCATGGAGCGGATGGGCATGACGGTCACCGACGAGATGTACAACGCCATGGCGGCCCGAAGCCTGTCGAACACCGCCGGCTACATCACCCTGGTCACCACCTTCCTCTTCACGCCGGTGGCGACCGTGATCATCACGGCCATCTTCTGGGCCCTCTTCAACACCATTATGGGCGGCACGGCGACGTTCAAACACGTGATGGCCGTGGTGGCGCACTCGCAGATCATCACAACGCTCAGCATCGCCATCGCCGCGCCGATCATGTTCATGCGCGGCCAGATGAGCGCCTCCGGCATCGCGAATCTCGGCGCGCTCGTCCCACTTGACGAGACGTCGTTCCTCGCCAAGTTCTTCGGCATGATCGACCTGTTTGTCATCTGGTGGCTGGTCGTGCTGGCGATCGGTCTGGCCACGCTCTACAAACGCACCATCAATGGCGTGGCCACCGGCCTTCTGGCCACGTATGCCGTCATTGCCCTCGTCGCCGCCTACTTTCTTGCAGGATAGTCACGAATGAACCGGAAAAAGCTCATCATCGGCCTCGTCATCGTCGTCGGACTCGCGGCCGTCATCTACGCGAACCTGAACACCAACCGCTCCACCGGCGTTGAAGTGGAGACGGAAAAGATCACGCGTCACGATCTCGAAGCGATCGTGTCGGCGAGCGGCAAGATCCGTCCGCAGCGGTCGGTCAACGTCAGCGCGGAGACCATGGGCAAGGTCGTGGGCCTGGCGGTGAACGAGGGCGACGTCGTGAAGCAGGGCCAGTTCCTGCTGCAGATTGACCCGCGCAACCTCCAGACGCAGGTCAACAGCCGTGAAGCGAGTCTCGCGGCGGCTCGGTCGCAGCTGCTCGAGACGGAGGCCAGCATCGAAAACGCACGCACGAACCTGCGCCTCGCCGAAGAGCAGGTGGGACGGCAGCGCGAGTTGTTCAAGTCCGGCCTCACGCCGCGTGAGACGCTCGACCGCGCGGAGACCGACGTCAAGCTCCGTCAGGCGGACCTCACCCGTCTGCAGCAGTCGATGAAAACCCAGCAGACACGGCTCAGGCAGGACGAAGCGGCGCTTGAGGACGCGGAATTCAACCTCAACAAGGTGCGGCTGGTCTCCCCCATCAACGGCATCGTGACCCGTCGCAACATTGAAGAGGGCGAAACGGTCGTCGTCGGCACGATGAACAACGCCGGCACGGTCCTCATGACGATTGCGGACCTGTCGGTCATTGAGACTGAAGTGGAAGTGGACGAAACCGACATCCCGTTCATCGAGCTCGGCCAGCCCGCGAAGGTCAAGATCGACGCGTTTCCCGACAAGGAATTCACCGGGCGCGTGACCGAGGTCGGCAACAGCGCGATTCAGACGGCCGGCGCCGCCGCGCAGCGCGCGACCAACTTCAAGGTCATCGTGACGCTTGAGGGCGAGGTCCCGAACGTGCGCCCGGGCTTCACCTGCACAACCATCATCACGACGGCGACCCGGCAAAAGGCGATCGCTGTGCCGATTCAGGCGACCACCGTGCGCGAAATGGTCGTCAATGCCGACGGAAGCCTCGTGCGCGCCGCGGCGGCGGACGGCCAGCCCTCCACCGGACGCCGCGTCACCGCCCCCACGGAACTGCAGCCGGGTCAGTCGCGCAAGGAAATTGAAGGCTCGTTTGTCATCCGGGACGGCCGCGCCGTGTTCACGCCGATCAAGGTTGGGATCGCCGGCGAGAAGTTCTTCGAGGTGCTCGACGGACTCGTCGAGGGCGACGAAGTGATTACCGGCCCCTTCGCCTCGGTGCGCACGCTGAAGGACGGAGACACCGTCAAGGTCACAACGAGCACAGGCACCACCACCGCGCCGTCGTCATCGGTCGGCATCCAGGTCCGGTAACGTGGGGCAGTTTTACGAAGCCGCCAGCATCGCCCTCCAGGCGATCTGGTCCAACAAGCTCCGGTCGTTTCTGACGGTGCTTGGCAACATCGTGGCCGTGACCTCGATCATCGCGGTGGTATCACTCGTGCAGGGGCTCAATGCCTCGGTGTCCGAGTCCATCACGTCGCGGGTGGGCGCCGACACATTCGTCGTGCAGCGCTCGAGGCCAACGCGTACGGAAGAGGAACAACTGCGCGCGGCGAGTAACCCGCGGATCACGATGGACGATGCGGACGCCATTCGCACCGCCAGCCCCCGTATTGCGTTGGTAATGGCCTCGTCGCGATCGGCCGGCGAAGCCAAGGCTCGAAGGGAGACACTCGAGTCGTTGCAGATTCGCGGCGTCACACGCGAGTATTCGATGCTGCCCACCACCGACATCGAAGACGGCCGGACCATCTCGATTGCGGAATTCGACAGCCGCCGCAACGTCACCATTCTCGGCTGGGATGCCGCGGACCGGTTATTCGGCGCGCTCGACCCAATCGACAAGGAAGTGACCCTGGCTGGCGTCCGATTCCGCGTGGTCGGCGTGCACAGCAAGACGGGCGCGTTCTTCGGCCAGTCGCAGGATGAATATGCCGTAATCCCGCTCGGGGCCTTCCAGCGGATGTTCGGCACGCGGCAGTCGCTGTCACTCACCGTCATGCCGAGTGACCCGACGGTGGTGCGACAGGCCATGGACGACACCACGGTGGCGCTGCGCATCGAGCGCCGCCTGCGACCGTCGGAACCCGACAACTTCGGCGTCCTCAGTTCCGACACGTTCCTCGGGATCTACGAGCAGGCGACCTCGGGCATTTTTGCGATTCTGATCGGCGTGGTCAGCCTCTCGCTCGTCGTCGGGGGCATTGTCATCATGAACATCATGTTGATGGTGGTCAGCGAACGCACCCGGGAAATCGGTCTGCGCAAGTCACTCGGCGCACGCCGGCGTGACATCCTGTGGCAGATCCTGACCGAATCGATCACCCTGTCGACATTCGGCGGCATGGTGGGCACCACGCTCGGATTCCTCGTGGCCTTCGGGATCAGCAAGGTCACTCCCCTGCCGGCCGTCGTTGAGTCGTGGTCGGTGATGCTCGGCATTTCGGTGACCGCCATCGTGGGGTTGTTCTTCGGTATGTACCCCGCCATGCGCGCGGCTGCGCTGGATCCCATCGAAGCCCTCCGGAAGGAATAGACGAGATGCGCTGGGGACTCTTCAACGAAATCTTCGTGATGTCCGTGGATACACTGCGGACCAACAAGATGCGCTCCGGGCTGACGGTGCTGGGCATCGTCATCGGCATCACGTCGATTGTCGGCATGACGTCGCTCATCCGGGGATTTGATCAGTCGCTCCGTGATTCGATTGCGGCCCTCGGGCCGGATAGCATCAACGTCGCGAAGTTCTCCGGGCTCAGCATGGCGGCCGGCAACGACTTCCAGGCCCTGCTCATGCGCCCGAACATGACGCCGGACGATGCCGAGGCCATTCAGCGGGAGGCGCCCTCGATCGCGATCGTGGACATCATGCTCGGTGACGGTGGTCCCCCGACGCAGGAGCGCGTGTATTACCGGAACCTGCGCACGAAACAGATCAACGTGCTCGGCACCACCGAGCGCTGGCCTGATGTCGTCCGCGTGCCGCTGGCCGAGGGCCGCTTCTTCACGAGCGGCGAAGTGGAACGTCGCCGGAACGTGGTGGTACTGGGGCAGACGGCCGTGCAGGCCCTGTTCCCGAATCAGGATCCGGTCGGAAAAATTGTCCGGCTGGGCATCGTCGAATACGAGGTCGTCGGCGTGGCCGACAAACGGCCGAGCCCGGGCGGATTCGACTTCGGGGTCGATGACTTCGTGGTCATCCCGCAGACCACCTACCAGAAGCAGTTCGGCATTCGCGCGGAGCAGATGGGACGCGGCGAAATGCGCAGCATCGTGATCTCCGCCGTCCCGCGCGAGGGTGTCCCGCGCGAGGTGGCGATGCGCGAGGTCGAGCAGGTCATGCGCACCCGGCACGGCCTTCGCCTCGACGAACCGAACGACTTTGACCTCGTGACCGCCGACGCAGTGCTGGAATTGTGGGATCAGATCAGCGCAGCCACGTTCCTGGCCCTCGTCGTGATTTCGTCGATCGCCCTGATGGTCGGCGGGATCGGCGTCATGAGCATCATGACGATCACGGTGACCGAGCGGACCCGCGAGATCGGCGTCCGCAAGGCCCTCGGCGCACGCCGGACCGAAGTGTTGTGGCAGTTCCTGATGGAAGCCATCTTCCTGACATCGGCCGGCGGCGTGCTCGGCATCATCTGTGGCGCCGGGATCGGCCTCGCGGTGCACCTGGCCACCGGCTTCCCCGTCTCCCTGCCCTGGTGGTCGTTCGCCATCGGCATTGGTTTCTCCGCCGGCATTGGCGTGTTCTTCGGCATGGTCCCCGCCATCCGCGCCTCCCGCCTCGATCCGATCGAAGCCCTCCGTTACGAATAGCGGACCGCGGACCGCGGACACGTATATGCTTGTCCTTAGATCGCACGGAGGGATCGCGTATGCAGGTCTTTGATGCTGCGGATATCCGGAATGTCGCTCTAGTCGGGCACAGCGGATCAGGCAAGACTCAGTTGGCGTCGGCACTGCTGTTTGATACGGGGGCCACCCCGAGACTGGGTAAGGTGGACGAGGGCACCACCGTTACCGACTACGACGAAGAATCCATCGCCCGCAAGCACACCCTCTCCTCCTCCCTCGCCTGGTTCGAATATCACAAACACAAAGTCAATCTGATCGACACGCCCGGGATGGGCAACTTCCTGAGCGATGCGCGGGCGGCCCTGCGTGTGGTTGAAGCCGCGGTCGTCGTGGTGGACGGCGTGGCCGGTGTGCAGGTTGCCACGGAACAGATCTGGGAGACTGCGCAGCAGTTGAACCTGCCGCGACTGGTGGTGGTGAATCGTCTCGACCGTGAGCGCGCCAGTTTTGCGCGCACGATCGAGTCGCTCCACACCACCCTCTCGCGATCGGCGGTTGCCGTGCAGTGGCCCCTCGGCAGCGAGGATGACTTCCACGGGGTCGTCGACCTGGTCACGATGCAGGCCTGGACGTTTGCGACCGATGGCAGCGGCACAGCCACGGAGATCCCGGTGCCGGCCGACGTCGCCGCGGAGGTCGAGGCCGCGCGCACCGCCCTGATTGAGGCGGTCGCTGAGGCCGATGAGGCGCTGATGGAGCGCTTCTTCGACCAGGGAACCCTGACGCAGGAGGAACTGCTGCGCGGCCTGGCGCTCGGCATCCGCAACAGTCACCTGTTCCCCGTGTATTGCATGTCCGCGCTGAAGAATATCGGCGGCACGCTGGTGGCCGGTGCGATCGCCGACCTGGTGCCGTCTCCGGTGGACAGGCCGTTCCCCGGCGTGGGCCCCGACGGGGCTCCCATCACGCGGGAGGCGGATCTCAAGGCGCCGCTGGTGGTGTGGGTGTTCAAGACCATCGCCGATCAGTTCGCCGGCCGGATCTCGCTGTTCCGGGTGATCTCCGGCACGCTGAAGTCGGACAGCACGGTGCAGAACCTCACCCGGCAGGCCCCCGAACGTGTCGGGCATCTGGTCGTCCTTGAAGGCAAGACGCAGATGCAGGTGCCCGAGGTACACGCCGGCGATCTCGCCGCCGTCGCGAAGCTGAAGGACACCCATTCGGGTGACGTTCTGGGTGATCCGAAATCCGGATTCACGATTCAGCCGTTGTCCTTCCCGGAGCCGGTCCTGTCATACGCCATCGTGCCGAAGACCCGCGGCGACGAGGACAAGATCAGCACGTCGATCCACCGGTTGCAGGACGAAGATCCTTCCATCGGCTACACGCGCGACGAACAAACCCACGATCTGCTGTTGTCAGGCCAGGGCCAGATGCACATTGAGGTCACGGTCGCGAAACTGCGGCGCCGGTTTGGCGTCGAGGTCGAGTTGAAGCCGCCGCACATTCCCTACCGGGAAACCATCGCCCTGCCCACCGAGGCCCACGGTCGGCACAAGAAGCAGACCGGCGGCCACGGGCAATTCGGCGACTGCAAGGTCCGCGTCGAACCGCTCCCCCCAGGCTCAGGCGTCGTCTTCGAAGACGACATCTTCGGCGGCTCAATTCCGCGGCAGTTCGTCCCGGCCGTCGAAAAGGGCGTGCGCGAAGCGTGTGGCCGCGGCTATCTGGCCGGCTACCCGATGGTGGACCTGAAGGTGACCGTGTTCGACGGGTCGTACCACGACGTCGACTCCAACGAGATGTCGTTCAAAATGGCCGGCCGTCTGGCCATCAGGGACGCCATGACACGCGCCAAGCCGACACTGCTCGAACCGGTCATGACGGTTGAGGTCTACGCACCGTCGGATTTCGCCGGCGACCTCATGGGCGATCTCAACGGCCGACGCGGTCAAATCGCCGGCATGGACACGCGGGGTTCCAACACCGTGATCCGCGCTCACGTGCCGATGGCGGAAATGTTGACCTACGAGCAGACGCTCACCGCCACCACGGGTGGCCGCGGCGGCTATCACATGGAGTTCCACCACTACGCGGAGGTCCCCGCCCACCTGCACGGCAAGATCGTCGCCGCCGCACAGGCCGAGGGCAAACAGGTCCACCACGAGGACGACTAGTCCGCGGACTGAGGAGGTTTTTGGTACAGTCGGGGCATGCGCCAGATTGTCCTGCTCATCGCGGCCGGTGTCGTTGCGGCGACGACATTGCTGTTGCATGGGCAGGAGCCGGCGCCGCAGCCGGATTTTGCGACGTGGCTCGACGGGGTGCGTGTTGAGGCCCTGCAGCGTGGAATCAGCGCCAACACTGTCACCCGTGCGCTGGCCGGCGTCACCGCACCGGAAGCCGTCGTTGTGGCCCGGGACCGCGCACAGCCGGAGCAGGTGCAGAGCCTGGACCGCTACCTCCAGCAGCGCGTGACCACTGCGGTACGGCGATCTGCGCAGATCAACGCGGACCGCCACGCGCAGGTGCTGGATCGCATCGAATCCAGATTCGGCGTGTCGAAGTCTGCCGTGGTCGCCATCTGGGGCCTTGAGTCGAACTTCGGACGATTCACCGGGACCCGGCCCATTGTGTCGGCCCTCGCCACACTCGCGTACGATCCGCGACGAGCGACCCTGTTCCGCTCAGAGCTGTTTCACGCCCTGACCATCCTGGACCAGGGATACATCGGCTTCGACGAACTGAAGGGGTCCTGGGCCGGGGCCATGGGTCAGCCGCAATTCATGCCCTCCAGCTACCTGAGGCACGCCGTGGATGTGGACGGCGACGGCAAGGCCAACATCTGGACGTCGGAGGCCGACGTCTTCGGGTCAATTGCCAACTATCTGGACCACGCCGGCTGGGTCACCGGTCAGCGCTGGGGACGCGAAGTCAGGATCACCAAACCGGTGATGGCCCGCGTCGAGGAGGCCGTGCCCATGCGTCGCTCAGGCTGCCGCGCCGTCCGGGAGATGACCGAGAGCCGCCCGCTCGCGGAGTGGACGCGCCTCGGTGTGCTCCAGGCCAACGGCACCGCCCTGCCCCGCGCCGACATGGAGGCCTCGCTGGTCCGCGGCCTCAACCGCCACTTCCTCGTGTACCCCAACTATCACGCGTTCATCGACTACAACTGCTCAAACGCCTACGCGATCGCGGCGGGCGTCCTGTCGGACAGCATTCGCTGACGCCCTCCCGCGGGTTCATGGTTCATCGGTGCATGGTTCATCGGTGCTGGTGCGGGGTTCGCGCGGGCACCATGAACCAGCACCATGAACCGATGAACCGATGAACCGATGAACCATGAACCCGCGAAGCGTCAGTCCTGTCTCAGCGCCGTGACGGGATCGATCCGGGTTGCCCGGAGCGCGGGAATGCTCGCGGCAAGCAGACCGACGACAACCGTCGCGGTTGCTGCGACCACAAAGGTCGTCAGATTCAGCGCGGGCACATCGAACAACAGACTCTCGATGGACTTGCCCATCAGCGCCGCGCCGCCGAGTCCGATTGCCACACCAACCGTGACCACCTTGGCGGCACCCGTGACCACCATGCGGAAGGTGCCGCCGGCATCGGCGCCAAGCGCCATCCGTATTCCGATCTCGGTGGTGCGGCGGGCCACGGCATAGGTCACCACGCCATACACTCCGAGTGCCGCAAGGAACGCGGCACACAACGCCAGACCGGCCAGCAGCGTCATGTTGAACCGCGGTTGGGCGATGGATGCCGACACCTGCTCTTTAATCGTGCTCACCTTCGCAATCGGGAGCTGCGGATCAAGCGCCTGCATCTCTGCCCGAATGGCTGCCGCCACAGTCGACACCGGCTGCGTCGTCGCCACAACCACCTGCATCTCGCTGAGCGCAAACTGAAAAGCGGCACGAACACCTCAGGCTCCGCCGAAGACGCCAGGCCGTCGTGTCTGATGTCAGCGACCACGCCGACAATGTGCAGGTCGCCGGCCATCGGAATGCGCACGAGCTGATTCAGCGGGCTCCGGTCCTGGAAGTACCGCCGGACGACAAGCTCGTTGACGATGGCCACTTTGGCACCGGTCTCGCGGCCATCACAGTTGTCAAAGCTCCGGCCACCCACCAACCGGATGCCCATCGTTTCGAAGTAGCGTGGCATGACGGCGCGATATCTGGCGCGCGGCCGTTCCGATGGCGACGATTCGGCGAGGCCATTAATCGTGAACGGCAACTCGAACTGCACACCCCATGGACTCATCGGCAGCGCCGAGACGGCTGACGCCAGGGTGACACCAGGTATCGTGCCGACACGAGTCACGAGGTCGTCGAAGAACTGCTTCTTGCTCGCCGACGGCGCATATCTCGACGCAGGCAACACCACATGGGCGGCGACAAGGCCTGACGTGCGGTACCCGGGATCCAGCGAGGTGAGTTGGACGAAACTGCGGATCAGCAGACCGGCGCCGACCAACAGCACGAGTGCAAGCGCCACCTCCGCCACGACCATCACGTTCGACAGCCGCCGCGCGGTGAGGCTCGACGAGGCGCTGCGGGAGGAATGGACGTTCTTCGTCAGGGGTAAAAACCCGTCCATGCAGGGGCGGCACGCCCAGCACCGTGAACAGCAGCGGGGACACATCCACGGTCGTCAGACGCTCGGCCTCGGAGTCTGTCTATAACGTGAATCCCTTGAAGCGCCAGATCGCCAGGCTCTCAAACGTCGTTGTCTGTGTGCGCCAGTCGAGGTACGTCGCGGAAGAAACCTGCGCGCGGTCCTGGTCAAGCGTCCGGTTGCTCTCCCACGCCACCACGAGCCGGTCCGGCTCGGCGTAGTCCAGCGGCCGGAGCAACACGCCATTCAGGACGCTGAACATTGTCGAGTTGACCCCAATCGCCAGGCCAATCGAGGGTTCGCGACCGTGGTGGTCCTCACACTTGGCCCGCAGAAACCGCCACGCTTCATTCAAGTCATGTCGCATCAGTTAATTCCAACGAAGTCCGCGGAGCTGGTCGAGGTTGACGTTGCCACCGGAGAGGACACAGACGACCCGTGAGCCGGCGGGCACCTTGATGAGCCCCTGGAGCAGCGCGGCGACCGGGGCGGCGGCGGCGCCTTCGGGCACGAGTTTCGCATAGTGCATGAGACACACCACCGCCTCGAAGATTTGCCCGTCCGGCAGCGCCACGATCTCGTCCACGTATTCGCGGATGATCTCGAAGTTTCTGGTGCCGACGGTCTTCACTCGCAGACCGTCGATGATGCAATCGACGGTGTCGAGCGTGACGACTCGGCCCTCGGCGACACTGCGCTGCATGCCGGGCGCGCCGGACGATTCCACACCGATGACGAGGATCCGCGGGTTGAACGTTTTGGCCGCCTGCACGATGCCCGCGAGCAGCCCCCCGCCGCCGATCGGCACAACAATCACATCCACCTCGGGCCAGTCCTGGACGATCTCAAGCCCGACGGTGCCCTGCCCCATGATCAGCTGGTCGTCATCAAAGGGATGGATGTAGGTCAGCCCCTGTTCGGCGACCAGCTGTTTGGCCTTCTCGTTGGCTTCGTCCCAGATGGACCCGTGCAGGACGACCTCTGCGCCGTAGCCCCGTGTCGCCTCAATCTTCGACGGTGTCGCGTTGGCCGCCATCGCGACCACCGCACGGATGCCGTGGATCTTCGCCGCCAGCCCCACACCCTGGGCATGATTCCCGGCCGACGAGCAGATCACCCCGCGGCGCTTGTCTTCATCGGTCAGAAACGTGAACTTGTTGAGGGGCCCGCGAATCTTGTACGACCCCGTCCGCTGAAACAACTCGGCCTTCAGTCGCACGTCGTAGCCGGTCTTCTCCGACAACACACGCGAGGTCAGCAGTGGCGTGTGCTTCACGTGTGGTTCCATCCGGGCGCGGGCCGCGACAAATTCGGAAAGAGGGGGCAAAGCCACGACGGGATTATCTGTGGTCCACGGGTCCAGGGTCCAGGGTTCGGGTCCTTGGGTCCTTGGGTCTCTTGGTCCGTACAAAGAGCAACGGCCCGGCGGCTGATGCCACCGGGCCGTTCAGTTGTTCGAACCCTGGACCCTCGACCTAAGGACCGATTTAGGATCCGCCGGCTTTCCTGGGCGTCGTGACGCGCTTGCCGCCTTTGGCCGACTTGTCGGCCTTCACCTTGGGTGCCGCGTCGGCCTTCTTGGTGCGGCCGCCACCGAGGGCCTGGCGAATGCGACCACCGACGGTTTTCTTCGCCTTCGGCTCCGCGGCGTCACCTTCCGCGGCGTCCCTGGTCTTGGCGTTCGGGTCGAACTCACTGCCGAGCAGTTCGATTTCGGCCTTTTCCGCGCTGTCGCCGCGACGGTAGCCCGTGCGCAGCAAGCGCGTGTAGCCGCCCTTGCGATCGGCATACCGCGGCGCGATGTCCGTGAACAGGGTCTTGACGACGGCCTTGTCCACGATGTCGATGGCCACCATGCGGCGCGCGTTCACGTGCTTGATCGACCCTTCTTCGGCCGTCAGGCTGCGTTTGGCGATGGTGATCAGCCGCTCGACGAACGGGCGCAGTTCCTTGCCGCGCGCCACGGTCGTCTTGATGCGGCCGTACTTGATGAGGTCGGAGGCCTGATTCCGGAGCATGGCGATCCGGTGCTCAGTGATTCGACCGAGTTTTCGGTGTGCTACTCGATGACGCATAACGTTCCCGTTCCTTGGCTACTCGCCCGCCGCGTCGACCCGCATGCCGAGGCTGAGGCCCATCGTGGTGAGGATTTCCTTGATTTCATTGAGCGACTTGCGGCCGAAGTTCTTGGTCTTCAGCATTTCGCCTTCGCTCTTCTGCACCAGCTCGCGAATCGTCCGGATGTTCGCGTTCTTCAGGCAGTTGTAGGACCGCACCGACAACTCGAGTTCTTCCACGCTCTTGTCGAGGTGTACGTTGCCCGAGGTACCCGGCGCATCCCCTGACGCGTCAAACGCGGACTCGCCGAGTTCTTCGAGGCTGACGAAGATGGTGAAGTGGTCGCGAATCAGCTTCGCGGCCAGCGACACGGCATCACGCGACGTGACCGCGCCGTTCGACCACACTTCGAGGGTCAGCTTGTCGTAGTCGGTCGTCTGGCCGACACGGGCGGCTTCGACGATGTAATTGACCTTCTTGACGGGCGAATGCACGGAGTCGATCGGAATCCAGCCGATGCCGAGATCCTCGTCGAAGTTCTTGTCCGCCGAGACGTACCCGCGCCCCCGCTTGATGCGCAGCTCCATCTCGAGCGTGCCGCCTTCGCTGACCGTCGCGATGTGGGCTTCCGGCTCCAGGATCTCGACGTCGCTGTCGGCCTGGATGTCCTTCGCGCGCACTTCGCCGGCCTTGGTGACACGCAGCGTCAGCGTCTTCGGCTGGTCGGTGTGCATCTTGAGCGGAATCTGCTTCAGATTGAGGATCAGATCCGTCGCATCCTCGACCACGCCCTGGATCGGGGAGAACTCGTGGAGCACGCCCTCGATCTTGACGGCCGTGACCGCTGCGCCTTCAATCGACGACAGAAGAACGCGACGCATGGCGTTGCCGACCGTCGTACCGAATCCACGTTCAAACGGCTGCGCCGTGAACCGGCCAAACCGGTCCGTCAGTGTCTCGAGTTCGAACTCCAGCCGCTTGGGCCGCTGAAAACCTTTCCACAACATGTTCAGTTCCTTTCGCCAACGGGGCCGACCGTGTCGGCGCCCCAGACCTGCGGGTTACGGTCACCGGCCTCCCGCTGCAGGTCTGACGAGCTGCGGGCCGGCGACTGGCGCATTGTGCGCGTGTTACTTCGAGTACAACTCGACGATGAGCTGTTCCTGCACGGGCAGGTTGATCTGCTCGCGCGTCGGCAGCGAGGAAATCCGGGCGGACGTGCCCGCGACATCCAGCGTGAGCCATTCGGGAATGCCCCGGCCCTTCACCTCTTCACGCGCGTGCGTGATGGAGGCGTTGTCGACGCTGCCCGCCTTGATGGCGATGGTGTCGCCCTGGCGCACGGCGTAGGACGGGATGTCCGCCTTCTTGCCGTTCACCAGGAAGTGCCCGTGCCGCACCAGCTGACGCGCCTGGGCGCGCGAGGTGGCGTAGCCGACGCGGTAGATCACGTTGTCGAGGCGGCGTTCGAGGGACTGCAGGAGCAGTTCGCCGGTGATGCCCTTCGTGCGGTCGGCCGCCTCGAAGTACTTCCGGAACTGGTTTTCCAGCACCCCGTACGTGCGCTTGACCTTCTGCTTCTCACGCAGCTGAATGCCGTAGCCGGCCACCTTCGCGCGACGTGACCGCCCGTGCTGGCCGGGGGGCACATTCCGCTTCTCGATCGCGCATTTTTCCGTGTAGCAGCGCTCTCCCTTGAGAAACAGTTTCATGCCTTCACGCCGGCACAACCGGCACACCGGTCCGATATATCTCGCCATAACTAGTTATCCTTCTGCTGAAACTCAGACGCGACGACGCTTCGACGGCCGGCACCCGTTGTGCGGAATCGGCGTCACATCGCGAATCGACTTCACATCAATGCCCACCGTCTGCAGCGCGCGAATCGCGGACTCGCGCCCTGCGCCCGGGCCCTTGACGCGGACTTCCAGTGAGCGCAGCCCGTAGGTCTTGGCCACGTTGCCGGCCGCCATGGCCGCCTGCGTCGCCGCAAACGGCGTGCCCTTGCGCGACCCCTTAAAGCCGATGCCGCCGGCGCTTGACCACGCGATCACGGCGCCTTCGGCGTCGGTGATCGAAATCGTCGTGTTATTGAACGACGCATGGATGTGGGCGAAGCCGTGGTGCACGACGCGCTTTTCGCCACGTTTCTTGAACGTCTTCTTCGGTTTGCCGGCGGGTTTTTTGCCGGACTCGGGCGCGCCGCCCTCTGCTTGTGCCTTGGCCATCTGCTACTCCGTCTTCTTCCTGGCCACCGCGCCTTTGCGCGGGCCTTTGCGTGTGCGGGAATTGGTGCGCGTCCGCTGTCCGCGCGCCGGCAGATTCCGCCGGTGCCGTGCGCCGCGGTAGCTGCCGATTTCAACGAGCCGCTTGATGCCGAGGGAGATCTCCTTGCGGAGGTCCCCTTCCACACGGCCCTGCTCCTCGATCACGCGGGTGATCTTCCGGACATCGTCTTCCGACAAGTCCTTCACGCGGATGTCGCCGCTCACTTCAGCCGCCACGCAGATGTCCACTGCGCGCTTCCGGCCGATGCCATAGATATACGTGAGTCCAATCTCGACCCGCTTCGTGCGCGGAAGATCGACGCCTGCAATACGTGCCATATCGTTATCCCTGCCGCTGCTTGTGCTTCTGATTCGGGCAAATAATGCGCACGACACCCTGTCGTCGCACCACCTTGCACTTCACACAAATTCGTTTAACCGATGCTCGAACCTTCATCGCTGTGTCCTTCCCGACCCGTCTATCTCGCGGGGAGCTTGCGAATGATCCGTCCCCGCCCCGCATCGCGTGGCGCCAACTCGACCCTCACCCGATCCCCGACCAGTAAGCGGATGAAATTGACCTGAGGCCCCGACGCCGCATGCGCCTGCACCTCGTGCCGTTCCTCACCCTCACCCACCGCCACTCGATACAGCGCCTGCGGCAACACCGCCAGCACTGTCCCATCCACCGTCATCGGCCCGCCGCAGCTCCCGCGCTCACCGGCACCTCACGCGCCGTCAGCACCAGCGGCCCATCCGCCCCGACGGCCACGGTGTGTTCGAAGTGGGCCGCCAGGCTGCCGTCCTTCGTCACCGCCGTCCATCCATCCCGCAGGACCTTCACGTCCGGCCGGCCCATCGCCACCATCGGTTCGATGGCGAGCACCATGCCTTCCGCGAGCCGTGCCCCGCGGCCCGGTGTGCCGTAGTTCGGAATCTGCGGTTCCTCGTGCAGCTGCTGCCCGATGCCGTGACCCACAAACTCCCGCACCACCGAAAACCCGTGGGCTTCCACCCACTGCTGCACCGCGTGTCCGATGTCCGACACCCGGCCGCCGACCTTCACCTGCGCAATCGCCTTCTCCAGCGATTCCCGCGTCACCCGGAGCAGCTCCTGCGTCCGCGCGGGCACCGTGCCGACCGGCACCGTCACCGCGGAGTCGCCGTAGAACCCGTCGAGCTTGGCGCCGATGTCGATCGACACGATGTCGCCGTCCACCAGCGGCCGCACACGCGACGGAATCCCGTGCACCACTTCCGCATTCACCGACGTGCAGAGGGTGGCCGGAAATCCCCGATACCCCTTGAACGCCGGCACCGCCCCTGCGTCACGGACGAGACGTTCAGCCATCTCGTCCAGATCCCCGGTTGTCATCCCCGGGACCACGGCGCGTTCCAGCGCCTCCAGCACCTGGGACACCAGCTGGTTCGCCGCGCGCATCCGCGCAATGTCGGCGGCCGACCGGCAGGCAATCACCGACGGGCTCCCAGCGCCGACGCCACCGCCGCCGCCAGGTCCGCCGCCACACTGTCCTCGGTCTGATCACCATCAATCGACCGGAACGTGTTGCGACGCCCGTAAAAATCCACAATCGGCTGCGTGCTGCGTTCGTACACCTGCAACCGCTCACGCACCACGTGCTCATTGTCGTCGACGCGCTGCACCAGCGCGCCGCCGCACTTCGGACACCCGGTCGCCCCTGGAGGCGCCCCCAGCCGGCACGCACCACAAATCCGGCGGGTGGCCAGCCGCTTCACCAGCGTGTCGGTCGGCACCTCGATGTCCACGATCACCAGAGGCGCCGCGTCATCCACCAGGCTGTCAAGCGCCTGCGCCTGCGCCACCGTGCGCGGAAACCCGTCCAGCACAAACCCGGCGTCGGCATCCGGCCGCTCGAGGCGTTCCTTGACGATGCCGATCATGATGTCGTCGCCCATAAGACGCCCGGCATCCATCACCTCGCGCGCGGCCCGACCCATCTCCGTCCCTTCCTGCACGGCATCCCGCAGGATGTCGCCGGTCGAGATCTTCGGGAGCCCGTGCGTACGCGCAAACCGCGCCGCCTGGGTGCCTTTGCCGGCTCCCGGAGGCCCGAGCATCACGAGCCGCACCGCCACGTTGCTTCCAAGGGTCACCCTCGGCGACCTCGGATACGCGTCTTCTTCATGAAGCCGTCGTAGTGACGCATGATCAACTGCGACTCCACCTGCTGCACGGTATCCATCGCCACACCCACGATAATGAGCAGCGAGGTGCCGCCGAAGTAGAACTGGACGTTCATGCCGTCGGTAATCCAGGACGGCAGAATCGCATCAAGACGTTCGCCGATGAACGGAATCGGTTCGACCTTGAAGCCCGTCAGCAGGAACTCCGGCAGGAGCGCCACAATCGCCAGGTACACCGCACCAGCCAGCGTGATGCGCGCCAGGATGCTGTCGATGTACTCCGCCGTGCGTTTGCCCGGCCGGATGCCCGGCACAAAGCCGCCATACTTCCGCATGTTTTCCGCGACATCATCCGGGTTGAAGATGATCGCCGTGTAGAAGTACGCGAAGAAGATGATCATCGTCACATACAGCAGGTTGTAGAGGGGGTAGCCCATCGACAACTGCTGCACGATCGTCTGCGCCATCCCGTTCTCCGGGAACATCGGCGCAATCGTCGCGGGGAACGCCAGAATCGATGACGCGAAGATGACGGGCATGACGCCGCCCGTGTTCACCTTCAGCGGGATGTGCGTGCTCGCGCCGCCCATCATCCGGCGTCCCACCATGCGCCGCGCATACTGCACGGTCACCTTGCGGTGCGCGCGCTCGACATAGACGATGGCCGCGATGACCAACACCATCATGGCAATCAGCGCGATGAGCCGGAACAGTCCCATCTCGCCCGTCTGCAGCTGCAACAGAGTGGACGTGATCGCCGTGGGCAGCCCCACCACGATACCGGCGAAGATCAGCAGGGACATGCCGTTGCCGATCCCGCGTTCGGTGATCTGTTCACCAAGCCACATCACGAACACCGACCCGGTGGTCAGAGTCATGATCGTCATGAGGCGGAAGCCCCAGCCCGGGTTGTAGACCAGCGGCAGGCCGCCGCTGATGTTCGTGTTGCTCTCCAGGAAGAACGCGATGCCCAAAGCCTGGATGATCGACAGCACGATCGTGCCGTACCGCGTGTACTGCGTGATCTTCTTGCGGCCGAGATCGCCTTCCTTCGAGAGGCGCTCGAGGTACGGCCAGACCACCGTCAGCAGCTGCAGGATGATCGACGCACTGATATACGGCATGATGCCGAGCGCGAAGATCGTCATCTGCGACAGGTTGTTCCCGGAGAACATGTCGTAGAGGCCGAACATCGTGCCCGCCGCGCGCTCCGCCAGATCGGCGAGCGCGGCCGTGTTGATTCCAGGCGTCGGAATCTTGCTGCCGAGACGGTAGACCGCCAGGATGCCGAACGTGAACAGCACCCGCTTGCGGAGTTCCGGAACGGCAAAAATGTTCTTGACGCTATCCATACGTTATCCGGCGATCACTTCCGCCACGCCCCCGGCGGCGGCAATCTTCTCGGCGGCGGCGCCGCTGAACTTGTGCGCGCGCACCGTCAGCTTCTTCGCGAATTCGCCACGGCCCAGCACCTTGATGAGGGCGCGGGCATCGCGCACGAGGCCGCGCTCGCGCAGCACGTCCGGCGTCACGTCCGAGCCGGCGTCAAACACCTCGGCCAGCGTGTCGAGATTCACCACCGCGTATTCCACACGGAACGGATTGGTGAAGCCGCGCTTGGGCAGACGGCGATGCAGCGGCATCTGGCCGCCTTCAAAGCCGCGCTTGTACGAAAAGCCCGAGCGCGACTGGGCGCCCTTTTCGCCGCGGCCGGCCGTCTTGCCGTGACCGGAGCCGGGACCACGACCGACGCGGGTCCTGGCGTGAGTCGCGCCCTTGGGCGGACGCAAGTTATTCAACGACATAGTTACCTCAGTTTCCTTCCACCTTGACGAGGTGCCGCACCTTGAGCAGCATCCCGCGGTTGGCGGCGGTGTCCGGAATTTCGACCGTGTGCCGGATCCGGCGCAGGCCGAGCGACTTGATCACCACGGCCTGGTTCTTGTTGAACCCGATCGTGCTCTTCAGCTGCGTCACCTTCAACGTCGCCATCGCCCTACGCTCCCACCAGCTCTTCGAGGTCCTTGCCGCGCAGACGCGCCACGGCGGACGGATCCTTGAGGCTCGTCAACGCGGCAAACGTCGCACGCACCACGTTGTGCGCATTCGGCGATCCGAGCGACTTGGTGAGCACGTTGTGAATGCCGGCCGCTTCCACCACGGCGCGCACGGCGCCACCGGCGATGATGCCCTTGCCGTCCGGCGCGGGCTTGAGCAGCACCGACCCGGCGCCAAACTGGCCGAGCACCGGATGCGGAATCGACGTCCCCGCCATCGGCACACGAATCAGCTGCTTCTTCGCCGCTTCGATGGCCTTCTTGATGGCCGACGGCACTTCCTTCGCCTTGCCGATGCCGAACCCCACCACGCCCGCGCCGTCCCCGATGACGACCAGCGCGCTGAAGCTCATGTTCTTGCCGCCCTTGACGACCTTGGTGACGCGGCCGATGCTCACGACCGTGTCCTTCAGATCCAGCTGGGACGCGTCAATTCTCTCGCGGTAATCCATGTGTTCGCTCCGACCTAAAACTCAAGCCCGGCTGCGCGCGCGGCTTCCGCCACCGCCCGCACCCGCCCGTGATACAGATTGCCGCCGCGATCGAACACCACGCGTGTGATGCCCTTTTCCTTCAGCCGCTCGGCGATGATCTTGCCGAGCGCTTCGGCGCCGGCCTTGTTGCCGCCGCGCACCGTGCCGGTGAACGTCGACTTCAGCGCGGCCTCCGTGCTCGACGCCGCGGCCACCGTGTGGCTCGCCAGGTCGTCGATCACCTGCGCATAGATGTGGGTCACCGAGCGGAACACCGCCAGGCGCGGGCGTGCGGCCGTGCCGGAAATGCGCTTCCGCTGACGGAGGCGGATGCGTTCGCGGCGGTCTTTGGTGGTCTTGATCTTCATGGCTTTGCTCCAGGCAGTCGGACGCTTACGCGCCCGTCTTGCCGACCTTCTTCTTCAGCACTTCGCCCATGTAGCGGACACCCTTCTGCTTGTAGGGATCCGGCTTGCGGAGGCGACGGATGTTGGCGGCCACCTGACCGACCAACTGACAGTCCACGCCGGTCACCGTGATGTGGGTCTGCTTGTCGACCGCCACATCGATCCCCTTCGGGACGTCGAACACGACCGGGTGCGAGTACCCGAGCGCAAAAATCACCTGCGACCCCTTCAGCTCGGCGCGGTAGCCGACGCCGACGATGTCGAGTTCGCGCTTGAAGCCCTCGGACACGCCGACGACCGCGTTGGCCATGAGGCTTCGGGCGAGGCCGTGGTACTTGCTGAGCGACACATCGTCGCGTTCCGGCTGCGCCACCAGTTCTGAGCCCTTGAGTTCGAACACGATGCCGGGCGGAATCGCCTGCTTCATCGCGCCCTTCGGGCCCTTGAATTCAACCACGCCCTGGCCCACGTTCACCGTGACGCCCTTGGGCACTGGAATCGGTTTCTTGCCAATTCGGGACATATCAGTTTCACCAGATGTTGCAGAGAACTTCGCCGCCCACGCCCGCCTTGACCGCTTCGCGGCCGGACATGACGCCGTGTGACGTGGTCAGAATGCTCGTGCCAAGGCCTCCCATGACCTTCGGCACATCATTTCGACCGAAATACACGCGACGGCCGGGACGGCTCACCCGGGAAATCCCGGAGATGACCTTCTCGCCGCGCGGGCCGTACTTCAGCGTGATCCGGATCACGGGGCCGGTCTCGCCGGTGGCCTCCATCTCCTTGAATCCCGCGATGAAGCCCTCGCGCTCGAGGATGCGCGCGATCTCCACCTTCAGGCGGGACGTCGGCACATCAACACGCGTGTGCCGCGCGTGCACCGCGTTCCGGAGTCGGGTCAACATATCTGCGATCGGATCGGTCATTTTCTACTCTCTCAGCTCGTCGATCTTCGTCTGTATTGCTCGCCGGACGTTACCAGCTGCTCTTGATGACGCCGGCGACTTCGCCGCGCAGCGCCAGTTCACGGAAGCAGAGGCGGCACAGCGCGAACTTGCGCATGTACGCCCGCGGCCGTCCGCACTGTTTGCAGCGGTTGCGGGCCCGCACACCGAACTTCAGCCCCTGGGCATCCTTGACGCGTTTTGCAGTAGTGGCCATGTCTCTTCTTGTCCTGACTAGTTCTGACGGAACGGCAGGCCGATCAACTGCAACAGCCGCCGCGCTTCCTCATTGCTCTTGGCCGTGGTGACGACCGAGATGTTCATGCCGCGCGCCTTGTCCACCTTCAAGTAGTCGATCTCCGGGAAGATCAACTGATCGCGCAGGCCCAGCGTGTAGTTGCCGCGGCCGTCAAACCCGCGCGGCGAGATGCCACGAAAGTCGCGCACGCGCGGCAGGGCAATCGAAATCATGCGATCCAGGAAGTCATACATCCGCTGACCGCGCAGGGTCACCATCGCGCCGATGGGCATGTTCTGCCGCACCTTGAACTGCGCAATGGACTTCTTCGACCGCGTAACCGCCGCCTTCTGACCGGAGATCTTGCCGAGCTCCTCGGCGCCGGTGTCCACAATCTTGCTGTTCTGCGTCGCTTCACCCAGGCCCATGTTGATCACAATCTTCGTGATCTTCGGCACGGCCATGACGTTGGTGTACCCGAACTCCTTCGTGAGAGCCGGCACCACTTCCTTGCTGTAACGATCCTTCAGGCGACTCATTTGTCGACCACTCCCTTGCACTTGCGGCAGACCCGCACCTTGCGGCCATCCTCGAGGATCTGATGTCCGATCCGCGTCGGCGCGCTGCACTGCGGGCAGACCAGCTGCACCTTCGAGACATACACCGGCGCCTCGCGTTCGACGATGCCGCCCTTGACCTGCTTCTGCGGGTTCGGCTTCGTGTGCCGCTTGATGACGTTCACGCCCTCGACGATCACGCGGTTCTTCGCCGGCTCGACGACCAGCACGCGACCCTTCTTGCCCCGGTCACGCCCGGCCAGCACGACGACGTTGTCGTTTTTCTTGATGGGCGACTGCAGACCCGCCATTACAGCACCTCCGGTGCCAGCGAAATGATTTTCATGAACTTGCGCTCACGCAGTTCGCGCGCCACGGGGCCGAACACACGCGTGCCCACAGGCTCGCCTTCGGTGTTCACGATCACGGCCGCATTGCGGTCGAACCGGATGTAGGACCCGTCGCGACGACGGAGCTCCTTGCGCGTCCGCACGATCACGGCGCGCACGACCTGGCCCTTCTTGACGGTGGCATCCGGCGTCGCTTCCTTCACCGACGCGGTGACGATGTCACCGATCCGGGCGTAGCGGCCGGTCGACCCGCCGATCGGGTTGATGACCGCGATCTTGCGGGCCCCCGAGTTGTCGGCGACGTCGAGGACCGATTGCATTTGAATCATGGCGTGTCTCCTGAATCTCTCTTTTTACAGCCGGCCGCTCAGAGGCGCGCACGCTCGACAATGCGTGTCACGACCCAGCGCTTGCTGCGGCTGAGCGGTCGTGTCGGCACGATGGCGACCACGTCGCCCACCCTGGCCTCGCCTGCCTCGTCGTGCGCCATGAACCGCGTCGTGCGCTTGAGCTGCTTGCCGTACCGCTCATCCCGCACCTGGCGTTCGATGGTGACCACCACGGTCTTTGCCATCTTGTCGCTGACGACCTTGCCGGTAATTTCTGTCTTCGCCATCGTTACTTCCCCGCACCCTTCTCACGAAGGATGGTCTGAATGCGCGCACGCTCGCGGCGCAACGGACGCATCTTGTTGGCCGACTCGGTCTGGCCCATGGACTTCTGAATGCGCATGCGGAACACCTGATCGTCCAGGTCCTTCATCCGCTGCTGGAGGTCCTCCACCGCCAGTTCGCGCAACTGGGCGCGCTGCTCGGCTACCTTCATGACACCTTCTCCTCTGCAAACCGCGTCGCAAACCGGCACTTCATCGGCAGCTTCGCCTGGGCCAGCCGCATGGCCGCGCGGGCTTCCACCTCCGAGACGCCCTCCATTTCAAACAGGATGCGGCCCGGCTTGACGACGACGACCCAGCCTTCCGGCGCGCCTTTGCCCTTGCCCATTCGGGTTTCCTGGGGCTTCTTGGTGATCGGCTTGTCCGGGAACACCCGGATCCAGATCTTGCCGCCGCGCTTGATCGACCGGGCCATCGCCACACGGGCGGCCTCGATCTGCCGATCGGTCATCCAGCAGGGTTCCAGCGCCATCAACCCGAAGTCGCCGAACGCCACCGTGCATCCGCGATACGCCTTGCCGCGCATCCGGCCACGCTGCTGCTTCCGATACTTGACCTTCTTGGGCATCAACATGATGCAAATCCTCTGTTTCTCAACCTAACCCAGTAACCCAGCCACCCAGTTGCCCAGCCGCTAGGCTCTCGCCGCGCGACGCGGCTGCCGGTACTCCTCTTCACGCCCGACGCGCGGCGTCAGCCGCTCGCCCTTGTAGAGCCACACCTTGACGCCGATGCACCCGTAGGTGGTGAACGCCTGCGCGAACCCGTAATCAATGTCCGCGCGCAGCGTCTGCAGCGGCAGTTGCCCGTGCAGATACCATTCAGAGCGCGCAATTTCCGCGCCGTTCAACCGGCCCGACACACGCACCTTGATGCCCTTGGCGCCAAACCGCAGCGCCGACTCGACGGCCTTGCGCATCGCCCGGCGGAACGCCACGCGCTTCTCGAGCTGCATCGCCACCGACTCGCCGATCAACTGCGCGTCGAGTTCCGGCTTCTGGATCTCGAGGATGTTGATGAACACCTCGCGCCCCGTCGCCTTCGTCAGTTCCTGGCGGAGCTTGTCGACTTCCGTGCCCTTGCGGCCGATGATGATGCCCGGACGCGAGGTGTGGATGTCGACCTTGAGCTTGTTGGCCGCGCGCTCGATGTCGATGCGCGACACGCCGGCGTGCGCAAACCGCTTCTTCAGCTCATCACGCAGCTTCAGGTCTTCGTGCAGGAGCTTCGCGTAATCCTTGTCGGCAAACCAGCGCGAACGCCAGGTCTTGTTGAAGCCGAGCCGGAACCCGTACGGATGGACTTTCTGACCCATGTGTTACTCCTGCCCCTTCGCCTGCTCGATGGCCTGTGACTTCGCCGCCCGAGCCCGCCGCGTCGTCGGGGCCGCCCCGCCGGTCGCGCCAATCTTCTTTGCCGGCCGCTCCTCCACCTGCACCGTGAGGTGCGCGGTGCGCTTGCGGACCTGGAACGCGCGACCCATCGGGGCCGGACGCACACGCTTCATGCTCGGCCCCTGGTCGGCGAATGCCGTCTTCACAAACAGCCGGTCGACGTCGCCGCCAAAGCCTTCCGCCTGCTGCGCGTTGGCGATGGCCGACTGCAACACCTTCTCGATGTCGCGGGCCACCTTCTTGCGCGAAAAGCGGAGCGTCGCAAGGGCGCCATTGACGTCCACGCCGCGGATGAGCTCCAACACGAGCCCGGCCTTCTGCGCCGAGGTACGGATGTACTTGGCGGTTGCCTGTGCCTGCACCATCAGTTGCCTCCCTTGTCGGGGGCCGACGCGGCCTTGTCAGCCTTCGTCGTGTGGCCCTTGAAGGTCCGCGACGGCGCGAACTCGCCCAGCTTGTGGCCGACCATGTTCTCGGTCAGGTACACCGGGATGAACTTCTTCCCGTTATGCACCGCCAGCGTGTGCCCGATCATCTCGGGAATCACCGTGGAGCGGCGCGACCAGGTCTTGATGACCTTCTTTTCGTTCTGCCGGTTCATCCCCTCGACCTTTTCGAGCAGGTGCAGGTCGATGAAGGGGCCCTTTTTGAGTGATCTGCCCATGGTTACTTCTTCCGCCGTTCAACGATGAAAGTCTGCGTGCGCTTGTTGCGACGCGTCTTGTACCCCTTGGTCGGGATGCCCCACGGCGTGACCGGGTGACGGCCACCGGAGGTCTTGCCTTCGCCACCACCCAGCGGGTGGTCGACCGGGTTCATCGCGACGCCGCGCACGTGCGGACGCTTGCCCATCCAGCGGCTGCGGCCAGCCTTGCCGATCGAGATGTTCTCGTGGTCAAGGTTGCCGACCTGGCCGACGGTCGCGAGGCACTCGGCGTTGATGCGGCGGATTTCACCCGACGGCATCTTCACCGACGCGTACTCGCCGTCCTTGGCCACCAGCTGCACGGCCGACCCGGCCGACCGCGCAATCTGGCCGCCCTTGCCGGGGCGCAGCTCGACGTTGTGAATCATCGTGCCCAGCGGAATCAACCGCAGCTTGAGGCAGTTGCCCGGCAGGATATCCACGCCGTCACCCGACATGATCGGGTCGCCGACCTTGAGGCCGAGCGGATGCAGGATGTACCGCTTCTCGCCGTCCGCATAGGTGACGAGCGCAATACGCGCGCTCCGGTTCGGGTCGTACTCGACTGTCGAAACCTTGCCCGGAATGTCGAACTTGTCGCGCTTGAAGTCGATGACGCGATAGTTCCGCTTGTGGCCGCCACCACGCCACCAGGACGTGATCTCGCCTTTGTTGTTGCGCCCCCCCGACCGGTGAAGCGGTTCCAGCAGCGGCTTGTGCGGCGTCGTCGAGGTGATCTCGTCGAACGTCTGCACGCTGTAGAACCGTCGCGCGGGCGACGTGGGCTTGTAGTTGCGAATCCCCATGATCCTTAGGCCCCTTCCAGGAACTCAGGCACTTTCTCGCCAGCCTTCAGCCGGACCCAGGCTTTTTTCCAGTCCGGCCGCTGCCCCGAGAAACGTCCCTGGCGCTTTACCTTGCCGTGCTGGATCTGCGTCCGCACAGCCGCGACCTTCGACCCGAACAGGGTCTCAACCGCGCGCCGAATATCCACTTTGGTCGCCTCACGCGCGACCTCAAAGACCACCACCTGGCCGGCTCCGGTATCCCGGGCGACCGTAGTCTTTTCCGTCACGAGGGGACGGCGAATGACGTCAGTCGTCTTTCTCATCCCAACACCTCCTGCCACCGCTCAACCGCCGCCTTCGTGGCGACGATGCGCGTGGTGTCCATCACGTCGCGCGCCGTCACACGGCCGCTCGCCACCAGACGGATGCCCGCAATATTGCGGACCGACTTCACGAAGTTGTCATCGAGCCGCACGTCGGTCACCAGCGCCTTGCCGGTCACGCCGAGCGCCTTGAGCATCGCCGCGCCGCTCTTCGTCTTGATCTCGGAGGCTGTCAGCACATCAACCACGATGACCGCGCCGTCCTTGATCTTCGACTGGATGGCGGCACGCAGCGCACCGCGCTCCACCTTCTTCGGCAGCTGGTACGCGTAGTTGCGCGGCTGGGGGCCGAACACGGTGCCGCCCTTGCGCCACAGCGGCGATCGCGACGAACCTGCCTGCGCGCGGCCGGTGCCCTTCTGCTTGTACGGCTTCTTGCCGCCGCCGCTGACCAGCGCACGATTTTTTGTCGCATGGGTGCCGGCGCGTTCCGACGCGTTCTGCGCCACGACCGAGGCCCACACGAGGTCCTTCTTGATCGTGCCGCCGAACACCGCGTCGTTCAGGTCGACCGCGCCGACCTTCTCGTTCCTGGCGTTCACAACATCAAGGGTCATTACTTCTTCCCTTTCTTGGCCTTCTCAACCTGCGGCACGGGATCCTTCTTCTTCGCGATCGCCTGCCGCACGAGGACCACCCCGTTCGGCGCTCCCGGCACGGCGCCACGCACGACGAGCAGGTTCTGGTCGGCGTCGATGCTGACCACCTTCAGATTCAGCGTCGTGATCCGCTTGCCGCCCATCCGGCCGGCCGCGCGCATGCCCTTGATGACGCGTGACGGATACGAGGACGCGCCGATCGAGCCGGGCGCACGATGGAACATCGAGCCGTGCGTCGCGGCGCCGCCGGCGAATCCGTGGCGCCTGACGACGCCCTGGAACCCCTTGCCGCGCCCGTTCGCAATCACGTCCACGCGGTCACCCGCGTTGAACATGCTCACCAGCACGGGGTCGCCCGCCTTGACCGCGTCGCCGCCGGCCTTGACCTTGACCTCGCGTGTGATGCGCGTCGGAGGCACGCCGGCCTTCTTGAAGTGCCCCTGCGTCGGCTTGTTCGCGTCGGCCTGCACGGCGTCCACCAAGCCCAGCTGCACGGCTTCGTAGCCGTCCGTCGCGGCGGTCTTCGCCTGGACGACCACACACGGACCGGCCTTGATCACGGTCGCAGGGACCGCGGTGCCGTCCGGCAGGAAGATCTGGGTCATGCCCAGCTTTCGTCCGATGATTCCGGTGACCATTATCTGTGTTCCTTCCCGAACGCCTTGATCTCGACATCCACGCCCGCGGGCAGGTCGAGCTTCATGAGGGCGTCCACCGTCTGCGGCGTCGGCTCGAAGATGTCGATGAGCCGCCGATGCGTGCGGATTTCAAACTGCTCACGCGACTTCTTGTCGACGTGCGGCGAGCGGAGCACCGTCCACTTGTTCTTCTCAGTGGGTAGCGGCACCGGGCCGGCCAGGCGCGCGCCCGTGCGCTTCGCCGTGTCGACGATTTCAGTCGTCGACTGGTCGAGCACGCGGTAGTCGTACGCCTTGAGGCGGATGCGGATCTTGTCGCTGAATGGAGTGGCCATGTCTTATTTCCCCTGCGTGCGCGCGATGACTTCTTCGCTCACCGAGTTGGGCGCCTGTTCGTAGCGGTCGAAGTGCATCGAATAGGCGCCGCGCCCCTGCGTGCGTGACCGAAGGTCGGTCGCATACCCGAACATCTCCGACAGCGGGACGCGCGAGTTGATGATCTGGGTGCCGCCGCGCGCTTCCATCGACTGGATGTGACCGCGACGGCTCGTGATGTCGCCGATGACGTCGCCCATGTAGTCTTCCGGCACCGTCACTTCGACGCGCATCACCGGTTCGAGCAACACGGGATGCGCCTTTGCCGCGGCATCCTTGAACGCCATCGAGCCGGCGATCTTGAACGCCATTTCGTTGGAGTCGACGTCGTGGTACGACCCGTCATACAGCTCGATCTTCACGTCGTCGATCGGGTAGCCCGCCAGGACGCCCGTGGTGAGCGCTTCCTGGATGCCCTGGTCGATCGGCTTGATGAATTCCTTCGGAATGACGCCGCCGACGATCTCGTTCGCGAACTCGTACCCCTCACCAGGCTTGCGCGGAATGAGGCGAATCTTCGCGTGACCGTACTGACCGCGACCACCCGTCTGCTTGATGTACCGGCCTTCGCCTTCGGCGGCCTTCGTGATGGTCTCCTTGTAGGCGACCTGCGGCTTGCCGACCGTCGCCTCGACGCCAAACTCGCGCTTCAGGCGGTCGACGATGATTTCGAGGTGCAGTTCGCCCATGCCGGCGATGACGACCTGACCGGTGTCGGTGTCGGTCTTCACGCGAAACGTCGGGTCTTCGGCCATCAGCTTCGACAAGCCGAGGCCGAGCTTTTCCTGGTCGGACTTGGTCTTGGGCTCGATGGCGAGCGAAATGACGGGCTCCGGGAAGTCCATCGCTTCGAGAATCACGGGGTGCTTCTCGTCACAGATGGTGTCGCCGGTCGAGACCGACTTCATGCCCACGACGGCTGCGATATCGCCGGCGAGCACTTCCTTGATTTCTTCACGCTTGTTCGCGTGCATCTTGAGCACGCGGCCAATACGCTCGGTCTTCTGCTTGGTCGCGTTGTACACCGAGGTGCCGGCCAGCAGCTGACCTGAGTAGATGCGCACGAACGTGAGCTGACCGACAAACGGGTCGGTCATGATCTTGAACGCCAGCCCCGACATCGGGCCGTCGTCTTTCGCCTGGCGCTCGGTCGTGGCGCCTTCAGCGCCGTTCGGGTCGATGCCCGACACCGACGGAATGTCGAGCGGCGACGGCAGGTAATCGACAACCGCGTCGAGCAGCGGCTGCACGCCCTTGTTCTTGAACGCCGAGCCGCAGATGACCGGCACAAACGCCGCGTCTTCATTGCGCACCGACGCGATGCAGCGCTTCCGGATCGCCGCCTTGATCTGCGCTTCAGGAATCTCTTCGCCGTGCAGATACTTCTCGAGGATCGAGTCGTCGACTTCGCTGACCTTCTCGATGAGCTTCTCGCGGTATTCCTTCGCGAGGTCCACCATGTCGGCCGGGATGTCCTTGATGGTGGCGTCGGATCCCATGGCCGCGTCGGCTTCCCAGACCACGGCCTTCATCTTGATGAGGTCGACGACGCCGAGGTACTGGTCCTCGATGCCGATCGGCAGGTGCAGCGCCACAGGATTACCCTGCAGCTTGGAGATGATCTGCTCGTAGGTGCGCAGGAAGTTCGCGCCGATCCGGTCCATCTTGTTGACGAAGCAGATGCGGGGGACGCGGTACTTGTCGGCCTGACGCCACACGGTTTCCGACTGGGGTTCGACGCCGGCGACCGAGTCGAACACGGCCACGGCACCGTCGAGCACGCGCAGCGACCGCTCGACTTCCGCCGTGAAGTCGACGTGGCCGGGCGTATCGATGATGTTGATGCGGATGTCGCGCCAGGTGCACGTCGTCGCGGCGGACGTGATCGTGATGCCGCGCTCCTGCTCCTGCTCCATCCAGTCCATGACGGCGGTGCCTTCGTGCACTTCACCGATCTTGTAGGTGATGCCCGTGTAGAAGAGGATGCGCTCGGTGGTCGTCGTCTTGCCGGCATCAATGTGGGCCATGATGCCGATGTTGCGACAACGCTCTAGGGGTACTGTTCTCGCCATGATTGCCCGGTCTTAGAAACGGTAGTGCGCGAACGCCTTGTTGGCTTCCGCCATGCGGTGCACGTCTTCGCGCTTCTTGACGGCTCCACCCCGCAGATTTGCGGCGTCCATGAATTCATTGGCCAGCTTCTCCTGCATGGTCTTGCCGTCGCCACGGTCGGTGGCAAAGCCGGCAATCCAGCGGAGCGAGAGGGACAGGCGACGGGTCGGGTTGACCTCGATCGGCACCTGGTAGTTCGAACCACCCACGCGGCGGGATTTCACTTCCAGCGCGGGCTTGACGTTGTCGACGGCCTTCTTGAAGACCTTCAGCGGATCGTCCTGCGTCTTGTCTTTCACGATCTCCAGCGCGCCGTACATGATCTTTTCGGCGGTGGACCGCTTGCCGTCCTTCATGATCGTGCGGATGAACTTGGTCACCAGAGGGCTGTCATAGATCGGATCAGCCGGAACTTCACGTTTCGCAATTTCTCGTCTACGCGGCATGGTCTAAAACTCCTACGCCTTCTTGGGGCGCTTGGCGCCGTACTTGGAGCGGCCCTGCATGCGGCCCGCGACACCAACGGTGTCGAGCGTGCCGCGCACGACGTGATACCGCACACCCGGGAGGTCCTTCACACGGCCTCCGCGAATGAGCACCAGCGAGTGCTCCTGGAGATTGTGGCCCACGCCCGGAATGTAGGTCGTCACTTCAATTCCGTTGGTCAGCCGGACGCGCGCGACCTTGCGCAGCGCGGAATTCGGCTTCTTCGGGGTCTGGGTGAACACGCGCACACACACGCCACGCTTCTGCGGGCTGCTCTGCAACGCGGGGCTCTTCGTCTTCCAGAGCACCTTCTCTCGTCCCTTGCGCACCAGTTGGCTAATCGTCGGCATACCGTTCGTTTCCTGCCCAATAAACGTCCAACACTCACACCGGCTGGCGACGCGCAATGCGTCGCCCTCACTCCGGCGAGTCGTGTTCGCCCCAGGCCTGGGAACCCTCGCGGGCTCGGCACCTGAAACATTCCCCCTATTGCTGGTTACAGCGTGGCGGCGGCAACGGTCGCGACAGGCGCGACAGACCTTTCCGCTCGGTTACATCAAGACGCTGGGCTATTCGTTCCTTGCCCGCTGTCTGAAGCGAATCCTAGATAGGGTGTCCTAGGACTCGAAGAACCTGACGAGTCTAGCACGGGCGTGCCGGAAAACAAAACGGTTCATGGTTCATCGGTTCATGGTTCAGCGGTTCCGTTCCGAGTTCAGGGTGCTTGGTTCGGGGTTCCTTGACAGACCGAGCCAACTGTCATAGCGTCATATGACAGAAGCAGATGCGATTCGAGCTCAATTTTAGGTCCGGCAAACCCGTGTACCTCCAGGTCGTTGACCAGGTGAAGGCGGCCGTGGCCTCCGGGGCCGCCAAGCCTGGGGATGCGCTGCCCTCGATTCGGCCCCTGGCCGAGGAACTCCGGGTCAATCGGAACACGGTCGCCAAGGCCTACTCGGAACTCGAACATCAGGGCGTCATCACGACTGAAGCCGGCCGCGGCTGCTTTATCAGCGCCGCCGACTCTCCTCTTAATAAGGACGCGCGGCTGCAACTGGTCACCGAAGAAATGGACCAGGCCGTCGTCCAGGCCCATCACCTCCAGATTGATCGGGACGAATTTGTCCGGCTCGCGGAGGCCCGCTTCGACGCGTTTGCACTCCGTCGAACTGCGATGCGCTGAAGTCCGCTGGCCGCCTACAGTTCAGGCCGCCCGACATGCCGAACCCAGCACCCTGCACCCTGCACCCTGCACCAAGAACAGCACCATGAACCATGAACCGATGAACCATGAACCGATGAACCATGAACCGATGAACCATGAACCCCGGTTCAAGATTCAGGATTCACCGGCTCCTACCGGTCACGTCCCAGTAGCCCTGAATTCGTCCCGCCCCCGCGTCCCGCACAAGCGGCCGGATGGAGTCGAGCACTGAGGCTCGGCCGTCGGGCCCCTGGGGCATGCCGACATAGCCATCACGCGGAGAGACGGAGCGGATGATCACGGACGCATCAGTCAGCGGCAACGTGCCGAGATTGGCCGCGAACCGCATCCAGGTGCCATACCGGAACAGGTACTGCTCGACATTCGACGTATAGAACGCGCCGACGGTGGCGCCGTGTTGACGGATGTATCGGCCGACATCCCGCAACGCCTTCGGCCCGGTGTGGTCGCCCACCACTGGCACAATCAGATTCCTCGCGTGCAGGTCCTTGATGTAGCGAAAGTTCTCATCCGACGCGAGGTATCCCTGCTGCCGGCCGTCCCCATCCGTCTGCCGCGCCATCTCGCCCCACGTCGGAAACCGGTTCCCAACCCCGCGTCGCCCACCCACCCCCCCCACACCACCCGCCCGCGCTCTCGACGAATAGCTGAGTTGTGGCCCGTGTTCATAAAACTGGCTGTAGATGTCGTCGAGCCCACGGAGATCGTCGGCCGACAGCGTGAAACCCCGCGTCTTCGTCAGGTACTGCTGGATGATGAGCAGGTTGTTCCGGAACTCCACCTCATCACCCGGAGTGCCCGCAACCGCAGCGAGGATCTCGTCCACGGAACTCGTCGCCGTGAGTCCTTCCGGTCGTGGACGGGAAAACAGAAACGCCACAAAGTCCGCCCGATCCTCCGACAGATCAAACAGGGCCTTGTACATCAGGTGCGTGAGCAGATTGCCGCGACGGATGTCGACGATGAACGCCATCGCGGGACGCATGGCCGGGATGTAGGTGAAGTTCTGATCGGGTGCAACGCCGAGATACACCTGATTCGGCCGCCGCCGCTTCTCAAGCGCAGGCACGACGTACTGAAACGAGTGCTCGTTCGACACCAGATTGTCGGACTGGAAATAGCCATCCGGTTCCGACAGGCGTTCGACCAGTTCCCAGTACGCCGTGTCGGACAACGACTGCGGCAGCGCACCACCGGCGACACGCCCATTCGAACTGGCCCCCACCGCGGCCAGACCGAGGGCGACAATCAAACCGATGAGGCGTTGGCGGGAGTAGGTCATCGCGATCGCGCGAGCAGGTCGTAGTAGGAAAACACGCGGCCCGCCGACACGTCCTTGAGCAATGCCGACACGGGATCGAGCAACTGCGCCGAGCGCGACCACGGCACACTCGCGCACGTGTTGAAACACGACCGGATGAACTGACTGGCATCGTCAATCGGCAGTGCCTGCACGTTGGCGTAATACGACGGCCAGGTGCCGTACTGGAAGAGATACTGTTCCACGTTGGACGTATAGATGGCCCCAACAACCGCGTTGCGCGATTTCAGGTACCGCGCCACCGACTGCAGCGCCTTGTCCCCCGTGAAGTCTCCCACCACCGGCACCACCAGATTGCGCAGTTGCATCTCCCGCAACACCGCGTAGGACGGCTCGTTCGCCAGATACCCGCGCGCGACGCCGGCCTCGTCGGTCGCCACCATCAAATCCTGGTAGCTCGGGTAGCGCCCCATGCGTAACGTATTGGCGTACGCGAGCGACGGGCCGTTGTAGAAAAACGCGGTCAGGACGTATTCGAGATGGCTCAGGTCGGCAGCGGACAGCACGAACCCATGCTGGACGGACAACCGCTCGCGTACCGCCTTGAGGGTCTCGCCGAACAGCGCCTCCGAGGGCTTCACGGACGCGAATGCCTGGAACATCTCGCCGACCGGCGCCTCGACCCCGGCTCCGCTGGTGAGTGCCACGGGCACGTCACGCGACAGCAACCGCGAGAGAAAGGTCGCCCGCGTCGGCGACATCTCGATCAACGCCTTGTACAGCAACTGTAGTCGCAGATTGTCCCTGCGGATGTCCACGATGAACGCGATGCTGGGCTTGAGCGAGGCCAGATAGGTGAAGTTCTGATCGGGTCCCACACCGAGATACACGCGACCGGGCGTCCACAACGCCTTCAGTCGGGGAATGACCCACTGGAACGTCAGTTCGTTCGATACCAGGTTGTCGGACTGGAAGTAGCCATCCCCTTCCGAGAAGTCGGTGACGATGCGCCAGAACTCGGCGTCGGAGAGTCGATCCGGAAGGGAATGCGTGGGTGGGGCCGCTGTCGGACTCGTGACCGACGCCAGCAGGGTGACACACACGGCGGCCAGCAGCCGCCACGCACCACCCACCCGGGCTAGTCGCACTTGTTCGCCTTCACATCCAGCAGGATGGGCCGGTACCACGACAGCAGTCCACCGCCACCTCCCCCGCCGCGCCCGCCACCCTGCGAATAGATGAACATGCTGCTGTCATCCACCGGCAACTGCGCGAAGTTGCCGCAGAACGAATGCCAGAGACCATCCTGCGAGAGGTACTGCTCGACGTTCGACAGATAAAACGCCGACACCATCGCCTTGCGCTCCTTGAGCCAGGTGCCCACCGCCCGAATGGCCTTGCTCCCGCCGAAGTTGCCGACCACGGGCACAAACAGGTTCTTCGTGTGGAGGTTCTTCAGGTATTGGAAGTGTTCCTCAGTCGCCAGAAAACTCCGCGCCACACCGAACCCGTCATCAGCCATCATCAGCGACTGGAAGTTCACAAAGTTGCCGCGCCCGCCCCCACCCGTGCTCGATGAATAGGTCAGGCCAGGCCCGTACCAGTAGAAGTGGTAGTAGACGTACTCGATCCCTTTCAGGTCGTCCTCACTGAGCGGCAGTTCGCGTGTCTTCGTGAGGTGCTGCTGAATCGCCGCAAGGTTCGCCATGTACGTAGCCTCCGACGTCTCCACGGGCACAAACGCCTGGAACAGGTCACGCGCCGAAGTCCTGGCCGTCAGTCCGTCCGGCCGCTTCTTCGAAAACAGCATCGAGACAAAGTCGGCACGATCCTTCGACAATTCGAAAATCGCCTTGTACATCAGATGCGTGTGCAGATTGCCGCGACGCACGTCGATGATGAACACCATCTTCGGCTTCAATGCCGCGATGTAGGTGAAATTCTGTTCCGGACCGACGCCGAAATACACACGCTCGGGTTTCGTCGTGGTGATCAGTTCCGGAATGATGGTCTGGAAGTAAATCTCGTTCGAGACGAGATTGTCAGACCGAAAGAAGCCATCGGGTTCGGACAGCTCCCGTGACAACTTCCAGAAATCGGTGTTCGAGATCGACGCCGGCAGGCTTCCTGCCGGCGTCGGTGCCTGCGCGTGCGCTCCCACCACCAGGGCAACCAGAACGACGGGCGCCAGGAGGCGGCGAGTCAGCATGCGCGGATGTCACGGATGCTAACACGTCCGGTGGTGCTCAGTGCTGGGTGCTCGGTGCTGAGCACTATCGCCCATGATTCCTGGCGATCGTGTCCCGCAGTTCCTGCATCGTCTGCTCGGAGCCCGTGAAGAGGCCCTCCGGGAACCGGCTCTCGGCGGACATGTTGCGGTAGATCTCGGCCGCCCTGTAGTTGTTGAGGCCGAGCCCGGCCAGATACTGCAGGCGGAGATTGCGATCGGTGTTGATCTGGGCGCCGGTGAGCCAGCCGCCCATGTCGTCCCGGCGCCCACCGTAGGTGCCGAAGAGATCGACGGCCGAGTAGATTCCGATCTCCGCGAGCGACCGGGCGATGGCGGCGTTGGCCGGGTCGCTGAGCCGGGTCTGCACGCGATCGACGTCAATCGGTTTCGGATCGAGCTGGCCGACCAGCACGAGGTCGTAGCCCTGCCCGTTAATCGTGTTCGCGAAGACCACCCCCTGCGGGAACGCTTCGAGGAATGTCGCAATTTCGCTCTTCACGGCCGCGTCACTGCTCTCGTAGAGCTGGACAAACAACGTGACGACGCCTCCGGGGTTCAGCCGGGACTTCACCACTTCAAAGAACTCGCGGCTGTAGAGCGTCGCCGCGCCCTTGACCCACGGATCAAGCGGGTCGGAGGTGATCGCGTCGAACTTTTCCTTCGTCGTCAGCAGGAAGTGCCGCGCGTCGTCGAGGTGTACACGCACCTTCGGGTTCCGGATGACGTCGAAGTTGTGTTCGGAGAAATAGGTGGAGACCACCCGCGGTACCAGCGGTTCGATTTCCGCGATGGTGACCTGCGTGAGTACGGGGTCAATCGACACCGCACCGGCCGTGACGCCGGCGCCGCACCCGATGACGACCACCGTCTTCGGGTTATCGGGGATGAGCGTCGTCATGTGCCCGAGCATGCGCTGGAGACGCATGTCCTGCGGTTCACTGGAGGCCTGCACCTTGCCGGCGTTGTGATAGTTGAGGACGCCGTTCGGCGTGCGGGACACGGCAACCGACGCGGTCATGCCTTCACCGGTGTAGATGATTTCGTTCTGCCCCACCCACGTCGCGGCGTAGCGGCCGTAGGCGACAAGCAACCCGGGCATCGGCGGCACCGAACGCGCCAGCAGGCCGGCACCTGCGGTGACCAGCACCAGCATGGTCATGGTCGCCAGCTGGGACTTGCCCGTGCCCGACTCATCCGCGTGCGAGGCGAGCAGCATGAGACCCGAGATCGCCGACACACCGATGAGCACCATCTGCGCGTTTTGCGAACCGATCATTGCGATCGCGAGCAGGCTGGCGAGCAGCGCGCCGACAATGGCCCCCGCGGTGTTGGCGGCGTAGACGCCACCGACGAGACGCGCCGGGTCCTGGCCCTTCTCAGCCACCGACGCGAGGGCCAGCGGGAAGCTCATACCCCAGAGGATCGCGCCAGGCAACACGACGAAGGCGGCGCGCATGAGATCGAGCTGGAAGTTGAAGAAAATGTCGCTCGAGATCGACGGGTTGATCGGCCAGAACGGCATCGAGGCGGTCGTCATGTACGCGGCGTACGCCAGCGCCACACACAACAACATCTGCACCCACCCAAGGGCGACGCGCGGATGTTTCAGGCTGGACGCCATGGACGAGCCGAGGCTGGACCCGATGCCCAGGCCCACCAGGAAGACGGCCAGAATCAGCGAGAACGTATAGACGGTGGCGCCGATGAGCAGCGACAGGACACGCGCCCAGATGACCTGCGACGCAAGCGCCGTCAGGCCAGACAGCGCGATGGCGATGTACACCACGCGCGCGCCGGGTTCGACGACCGGATCATTGACGTTGACGCCCGTGAGTTCGTAGGGCGCGGACTTCGCGAGGAGCAGGGCCAGGCCGGCGACGGCAATGTTGAACACCACCGCCACGAACGTCGCCACCACCATGTCGTGCACACGCAGCAGGTAGAACCCGGCCAGCAGCGTGCCGATGACGGCGCCGGCGATGTTGCCGCCGTAGAAGAAGCCCATCCAGGACACGCCCTTCGGGGTGGTCTCAACGTACCGCGCGATGGCCGGCAACGTGGCACCCATCATCAAGGTCGGCGGCAACAACACGAGCGCGGCAACCAGCCCGCGCAGAAACACGCTGAACTGACCGGTGCCCGCAATGGCCGTGTAGACCCCGCCAAGAAGCGGCACGATCAGGAGCACCAGCATCCCGCAGGCGCCGATGCCGAGTTCCAGATAGGCATACACCTTCAGGGGATGGTGTTGCTTGTCCACCTTCTTGGGGAACATCCAGCTGCCGAGCCCCATGCCTCCCATGAACACGCCGAGCAGCACGCCCATGGACACGGCCGACGAACCCAGCGACAGCTGGAGCATCTGGAACCAGACGACTTCGTAGATCAACGCGGCGGCACCGCTCCCCACAAACAGCGCCAGCATGGCCGGCAGGGCACGATCAAGAGTACGGGTCTGAGCGCCGGATTCGGTCATAGCCCGGGCATACTATCAAACGCTCCGCGGCGTTTACTGACCGAGGTTCCGGAACGGCAACGTCTGTGACCGTGCCCCCACCGTCACACCACAGGCCAGGACCGGAATCACACCAAGTCGTGCGCGCATGCCGGGGACGGACCACACCACGGCTCCGAATCGGGTGGGATACGATCCCATGTATGCGCGTGCTGATGGTCGCCGCCACCGAAGGCGAACTTGCGAGGGTGGTCACCGACTCGACCCGCCACCGGGTGGTCACACTGATCACCGGTGTCGGAATGGTGGCCACCGCGGCACACGTCGCCCGCGCGCTCGCGAGGGAGACCTTCGACATGGCGCTCAACGTCGGGCTCTGCGGCGCGTTCGATCGCACCCTGCCGCTCGGCGCCGTCGTCCACGTCGTCCGCGATGAGTGCTCCGAGCTGGGCGTTGAAGACGGCGCGACGTTTGTCTCCGCCGCTGAGATGGGATTGGTCGCGTCGGAGGAACCGCCCTATACCGGCGGCCGGCTCGTGAATGACACGCCCCCCACGTGTGCCGCACTCGACACTCTGCCACGCGTGACCGGCATCACCGTCAACACCGTGCACGGCGACGACCCCTCGATCGCCGCCGTGATGTCGCGGTGCCAGCCCCAGGTCGAGAGCATGGAAGGCGCCGCCTTCATGTACGCATGCCTCGCGGCCGGCGTGCGATTTGCCCAGGTGCGCGCGGTCTCAAACTATGTGGAGCGACGCAATCGCGCCGCCTGGGACATTCCGGCCGCGGTGACCGCGTTGGGCCGCACCACGACAACGATCCTCGAACAGGTATGACGTACTCGCTCGCCTTCTCGCCGTGTCCGAACGATTGCTTCATGTTTGATGCGATCGTGCACAGGCGCATCGACCTCGAAGGCCTGGACTTCGACGTGCGGCTGGCGGATGTTGAAGCGCTCAACCGGGACGCGTTCGACGGCCGCACGGACATCACGAAGCTGAGTTATCACGCGTATGCACACTGCGTCGACCGCTACGTGATGCTGAACGCCGGCAGCGCGCTGGGACGCAACTGCGGACCGCTCCTGATTTCGAAGCGTCCGATCACCGTTGAGGAGGTCGCCGCGGGCGATCTGCGCATCGCCATCCCCGGACAATTTACGACAGCCAATCTTCTGCTGGCCCTCGCCTTCCCGACGGCCACCCGCACTACCGCGATGGTGTTCTCGGACATCGAAGGGGCTGTGCAGGACGGACACTGTGACGCGGGCGTGATCATCCACGAAAACCGCTTCACCTACGAAGCGCGCGGTCTGCGGAAAATTATCGACCTCGGCGAGTACTGGGAATCCGCGACCGGCCATCCCATCCCGCTGGGCGGCATCGTGATTCGCCGGTCACTGCCGGCTGACGTGCGCACCACCATGGACGGCGTGCTGCGACGCAGTGTGGAGTACGCCTTTGCGCATCGCGACGTCACCCTGCCCTACGTCCGCGCCCACGCGCAGGACATGGACGATGCCGTGATGTTCAAACACATCGACCTGTACGTGAATCACTTCTCGGTGGATCTCGGTCCGGAGGGCCGCGACGCTGTGGCCCATCTCTTCGCACGGGGGCGCGCAGCGGGCGTCCTGCCGGCGTTCTCAGCGCAGCTGTTCGCCGATTAACACGATCCGGTCGACCGGCAGTCGTCCGCCGTGATCACCAGCTCAGTGGGAACCGGATGGACCACCAGATGGTCAAGCGAGAGCCGCACTTCCACCGCCCAGACCAGGACATCCTCAGGAGCAGCGACAACGACGCCGCCGGAGGGACCGTGTGTCCATGGCACCTCAATTCGCGCGAGTCGGTGCAGGGCCTCAGTCCCAAGTGACGGGTGCGGAGACAGCGGCCCCGGCTGCAGAATTTCGAAGAGCCGGCCGTCCGTGTGTGTGGAGGACACCCGGAACGCGTCGGTCACATCGATCGGCCGCGCGGCGTTCAGATCGACAACGGCGTCCACCTGCCACTTGCGCAGGAGCCACAGGGCCTCGGGGTCGGGAAACCGATGCAACACATCAGTAGCGATCGTGAACCACGGCGGAGCGATGCCGAGACAACCGTTGACGAAGGGTCGCTCCACTTGACGCGCCGCATCGATCATCAGGACGCAGGACGGGGTATTCCACTGCATCAGCGGATGCACGTAGATGCCCCCGCTACCGGGAGCCTGTGACGCGAGGGTCACGAACCATGGGGCGGCTTCGACGGGCCGTGTCAGCGCCAGTGGTCTCGACACCAGCGGTGCCAGGGCCACCACGCTGACGGCGACAGCCACGACGCGCTGCGCCATCCGTCCACGCGCGTGCATCACCGCTCCGAGCGTCCCGACACCAGCGACCATCAGCAATGTCATGCCGTACGTCCAGAAGCGATCAAACTCCCGCGCCGCCGTGAGCTGAGGAATCACTGCGGAGACCCAGCGCATGAGGTCGGTGGCCAGCGGATTGGAGTTGCTCTCAAACGAGGGTCCGAAGGAGAACACGCAGACGAACAGTCCCAGCCACGCCAGCGTCCATCGGGCGACGCGGGAGAACGACTGTCCAGGTGGATCCAGTCGGGCGCGGACCTGCCACCAGACAAACACCGCGAGCAGGATCAGCACAAGGCCCTGAAACACCGGAGCGAGTGGCAGCGTCCACGACGGGGGCCGCATCGCGTTCCAGTGTTTGATCGCGAGAAACGGCGCCCCCATGAACGGAGACATATCCCACCGGTCCGTCAGCCACGGCCACAGGGCCAGCAGATTCACAACACCCGCGACGGCCAGTGGCCACACAAAGGCCCACAGCCGTTGCGCTCCACGCAGCGCCCACACCACCCGAATCGCCAGCGGCAGCAACAACAGCAACGCCGCCAGGGTGATGACGACGTTGTACGCGCCGCACATCACATACATCATCGTCGTCGCGCACACCCCCCATTGGTCGCGCAGGGACGGACGTTCGGCGGTCCAGAGTGTGATGGCGAAGTACAGCACCCCGACGATCAGGGGAAGACTGAGGACCTGGACGCGTTCAAAGCCTCCAGTGACGGCGGGTTGCAGGACGATGAGGAGTGCGCCGGCGACCGACAGCCAGGTGCCTGCCTCGAGCAGGGTCAGCAGGCGCCACGCGAAGACGAGTCCCGTCCACAGCAGCAGCCATCGCAACGCTTCAAACGCGCGGACATCGTCGAGACCCAGCACCGTGGTGAACGGCAGACCGAGGATCACGAAGCCTATGAACGGCTCGGTCGTGCGCATCTGACGAACATCGGGATACAGGACGTCCGTGTCGTAGTACCGCGTCGGGTTGGACAGGAGCTGATCGGTACCGGCCCGCAGGAACTCGACGCCGAGGAGCCCGCCGAGCTCGAGATGTTCGGGCATGACGAGCCGTTGGTCTTCGCCGGATGCCGGCGCGACGGCGTACGCCGCCGCAGCAAACAGCAGCAGAGGAATCAGGTGTCGCCGCAGCGCCGCCATCAACTACGGCAGCGCCAGTGCAATGTACCCGCCGGTCACGGGCAGCACGATGAACTGTTTGCCCCCGTGCACGTACGTCATGATCCCGTATTCCCCGCGTTGACTCGTGGCGACCTGACCGATGCGGCGCCCCGTCTTCTTGTCGAGCGCAAACAGATGAGGCGTGTTGTCGCTGGTGAGTCCGGTCGCAAAGAGCGCGGTCGGCGTCACAAGCATCGCCGAATGGCCGGACCGCCCGGGGTCGGGCACGTTGAGTCCCTTGAGCAGCGGATGATTCCGCACGGCCTCTGGGGCCTCGCCGTTCGGCACGGTCCACAGGTGTTCGCCGGTGTTGAGATCGATCGCCACGATCCGGCCGTACGGTCCCTTCCAAATCGAGAGGCCGTCGATCGCTGAGGGCGCGCCGGCACCACGGCCCGGCGTCCAGTCCACGATCGTCTTGCCGGTCGGACGATCAATCGTGGGATCGCGCTCCGCACCGGGAATCAGCAACCGGTTGCCGCAGCCGCTGGTTGAGGTGATGAAGATCACGCCGCTTGCGGGATCAGCCACCGGTGGGCCGGTGATGTTGACGCCACCAATGTCCCCGGGACAGTACTGAAAGCGCGTCTTCCCCTCAGGGTTCCCGCGATGCACCGGCGGGTTGAAGAGCGGATTAAAGAGGCCGTTTTCCTGCGCCACGGCGAGGGCGCGCGCGCGCAACTCCGGCGTGTAGTCGATGAGATGGCTCTCGTTGCGGCCCTGCAGGTCGTACGGCGCCGGCCGCGTGGGGAACGGCTGTGTGGCCGCCAACTTCTCACCGGGCACCGTCGACTGCGGCACCGGCCGATCTTCCATCGGCCAGATCGGCGCGCCCGTCTCGCGATTAAACGAATAGAGGAACGCCTGCTTCGTCGCCTGGAACACTCCGGGGACCGTGCGGCCATCCTTCTTCACATCAAGCAGGACGGGCGCGACCGGGTTGTCGTAGTTCCAGATGTCGTGCCGGACCAACTGCGAGTGCCACGCGCGGCGTCCGGTCTGCACATCCAGCGCGAGCAGCGTGGTGCTGAACAGGTTGTCGCCCGGACGGAACCCCCCGTAGAAGTCCATCGTGGCGCCGTTGGTCCCGACGTACACCAACCCGCGCTCCGGATCGGCCGACAGCGGCGCCCACGACGAGACGTCGCCGGTGAACGTCCACGCATCGTTCTCCCACGTCTCGTGGCCAAATTCACCGGGCCGCGGAATCACGTGGAACTTCCACTTGAACGCACCGGTCTTCGCGTCATACGCGAGAATGTCGCCCGGCACATTCTCGATCCTGGTCTGGTTGTACCCCTGCTCCGCCGAGTTCCCGACAATGACCACGCCGTTGACCACGATGGGCGGTGACGAATTGGTGATGTACCCGATCTCGATGGGAATGCCGATGTTGGGATCGTAGGTCTCGCGACGCGACTCCCACGGCGCCCACCCCTGAATCAGGTCCTTGACCATGTCGACCGACCCCGTGGCGGGGAACCCAGGAAGCGGCACGCCGCTTCCCCATCCTTCGAGGGGTTTGCCGGTCTCGGCATCAAGCGCGTGCAGGAAGAATGCAGGCGTGACGATGTAGATGACACCGCGCCCGTCGATCTCGGCGTAAGCCACGCCTTTGCCGTGGCTGGCGCGCATCGAATAGTCCCACCGGAACGTCTCGGGTTCCTGAAACGTCCAGAGCGTTTTACCGGTGGCCGGGTCCATGGCCACGACGGTGCGCTTGGGTCCTGCGGTGGTGAACAGTTTGCCTCTGGCGTAGATCGGCAGGTTGCGCGGCAGAGTCTCGGCGCCGCGGTCCACCGGCGACTCCGCGCCCTTCCATTCCCAGGCCACCTTCAGCGCACGGATGTTTGTGCCGTCGATCTGGGTATGGGGCGCAAACCTCGTGGCCCGCTCATCGCCGTTAATCCCGCGCCATTCCTGGGCGGCGTCGTCGCCCCCGCACGCGCCCGCGCCGAGGAGCGCCATCACGAGCCACACACCACACGCAGTCTGCCGACGTCCTGTCATGAGCCAGCCTCCGGGGAATCGAGGCAGATGATACAGGGAATTCCGGGATGCGGCGCAGCCGGGTGCTACCATCACGGCGCGACATCCCCAGGGCGTCGCGAGAGACAGCCTGTGTCATCATGCGCCCGTGCCCGGATACACACGCGCCCGACTTGCCGTTCTGACCCTCGTTGCCGCCTGGCTCGCGACGGCCATCCCTGCCCTGGCCGTTCAACAATCCACATCAGACGCTGCGATGATCGCGCGCCTGCGCGACGAGGGACTGACGCGGTCGCGCGTGATGGAGGTGCTGGCGCACATGACCGACGTGCTGGGCGCACGGCTCACGCTCAGCGACGACATGGCACGCGCCCAGACGTGGGCGCTGGGCCACATGCGCGAGATCGGCCTCAGCAACGTCGCCAGCGAGCCGTTCATGGACTACGGCATTCGCTGGGACAACGAGTACACGTCGCTCCACCTGATCGAACCGGACTACCAGCCGATGGTGGGATACCCGCTGTCACACACGCCGGGCACGAACGGACAGCACCGAACACCGGTCGTCATCGCCGAGATCAAGTCCCGCGCCGATCTCGATCGCCTGCGCGGCACCTTGCGCGGAACGACCGTGCTGTCGACCCCACCGGCCGTGGTGGACCGCGCCCGGATCAGCGCGGGCGTCGCCCGGTACACTGACGCCGACCTGGCCTTGCTGGCCCAACCTGCGCCGCCGCCGGCGCCGGCACCACCCGCGCCGACCGGTGCCGCAGCGGCGAGCGCGCCCGCCGCCTCCCCCAATACGGCCGTCGTCCGACCGGAAGAAAAGATGGCGTTCTACAAGGCGGAAGGCGTGGTGGCCGTGCTCCAGTCGGAGAGTGGTTGGCCCGGCGCCGTGCGCGGATTTGCCCGACCAGGGACGCGCACAGACGGCTGGAGTCGCGAAGGGTCCCTCGCTTCGCCGGCCATCGTGGCGGTCACGCCGGAACACTACAACCGCATGTATCGGCTCCGCGAACGCAATCTGCCGGTCACGATCGAGATCGAGATCCGCAATCGTCTTGGCGAGTCCACCGAGCACGCGAGGAATCTCTTCGGGGAGATCGCGGGAACCGACCTGGCCGACGAAGTGGTGATGATCGGCGCGCACTTCGATACCTGGCACGCCAGTCCAAACGCCAGCGACAACACGTCCGGGGTGGCCGTAGTGCTGGAAGCCATGCGGCTGCTGCGAGTGGTGGGCGCACGCCCGCGGCGCACGATTCGGGCCGCGCTGTGGTCTGGGGAAGAACAGGGGCTGCACGGGTCGCGTGAGTACGTGCTCAAGACGTTTGGCGATCCGGCTTCCCCGTCCGGCACGACACCCGCCTATGAGAAGTTCTCGGCGTATTTCAATCAGGACTACGGCCCCGGTCAGTACCGGGGCATTTACCTGCAGGAGAACGAAGCGGCGCGGGCTCTGCTCACCGCGTGGACGGCGCCCTTTCATGACCTGGGCATGACCACCGTCTCTCCTCGCGGCGTCAGCAGCACCGATCACATTTCGTTCGACCGCGTCGGCCTGCCGGGGTTCCAGTTCCTCCAGGATCGCGTGGGCGGCACCGGCGGACACACCAACCTCGACTTCATCGAGACCATTCCGCCCGAGGACATGCAGCGGAATGCTGTCATCATGGCGGCGTTTGCCTGGCAGGCCGCAATGGCCGACACGCGGGTGCCGCGCAAGCCACGGCCTTAGAGCCGCGGCGGCAGCGGACGTCCCGCCTCAAGCTCGCGGACCATGCGATCATCGCCTGTCAACTCCCAGTAGATCAGCGATGGCGGAATCATGCCGGCGTGGTTGATCTCGTCCATGACACGCTGCAGGGTGAACGTGTCGCCCAGTTGCCGGGCTCGTTCGGCGATGATCTCTTCCATCAGCCGGCCGCCGATGATGTAGCTGGCACCGTAGCCGGGCTGACGGAGGTAGAGGTGCTGCTCAAAGCCCAGCAGCGGGTCACGCCGCATCCACCCACGGGGCGTCCAGTTGACATGAATATCCGCCGCCTGTGCCATCGTCAGGTCGTTGGAGTGGGCGTAGAGATTGCCGAGCCCGCGTGCCGCGCGCGTGATGAGCATGATCCAGACGATCTCGCGTGACCGCGGCGACTGGTCATACAACCCCGCGTGCATCATCCACTCCTCCATTGCGGTGGCCATGCCTTCGGCGCGACTCATCCACACGTTGTAGAGCAACGCATCGCGACGAATCGGATTGGCGTGCGGCGCCACACGAATGCGCATGTTGTCCCACCAGTGGTACAGGTGCGTCCAGAGCGGGAGGGGATCCCGCTGTGTGGCCTGCATGAAAAAGTTGCGACTGGCTTCGGGCGCAAACGGCGCCGTCCGTTCGCGCATCGCGCGCTCCATCCACGGCTCCATCGTCAGGATGCGGTTGTCCGCCATCCAGCGCAGATACCGGGGAATAGCGTCAGCCTGCATCGCCTCGTAGGCCTCCGGCGTATCGGCCACTGGCATGGGCGGGAGCCGGCGGTTGCGGTTTTCCTCGAGCCGCAGTGACGCATGCGCCCGTGCCAGTTCACGGCGCAGGATGGTCACTTCCTCCTCCCACGACAGCGGAGCCAGCAGGACGTTGCGCAGATACCAGGTGTACTGATCCTTGCCGATGCCGGACGGTCCGGCCTTCTTCGGCGTCTCGGCAGCTACCCACTCGGCGAACCGATCCGTCGCCAGCTGAGCCTCGGTCGCGGCGGCGGCCAGTGTGCCGTCGGCGCCGGCCCGACTGGCCAGGAGTCGCAACGCGCCGCTCTGCTCCTCGAAGGCGCGGACGCCCCCGACCCACAGGTCGCGGGTGTCTGACGAGGCCAGGTTCAGTCGCGCCGCATCGAGCAACGGCGGAATGGTGCGCAGCTTCGCCGCCAGCTCGGCGGACTGCGCCGGTGAGAGTGGCCGGACCTCGTCGAGCCGTGTACGTGGCCAGACCGGGTAGTTGTACAACTTGATGGCGCCGTGGATCAGCGGGCCTTCCTTCGCAGGCGTGTCGCTCTCGGCGGTCACAAGCGAAGCGTAGTACGCGGGGTCGCGCGCGAACGGCTGCAACACGCGCAGGTGATACTCCAGGCCGTTCATCTCGGCGCGCACGAGGTGGTGGTCCACACGTTGCGGAATGGACCAGCCCGTCTGATCGATCGCTTTCAGGCGTGCCTGCAGGACGCGCAGTTCGGTCAGTCGCCGGGCGTTCGTCGCGGGCGTGTAATCCGGGACGTCCCCGGCCAGGCGAGGCGGCTCTTCGAACGTGCGCCACTCCGAAAACAACGACAGCAATTGAGGATAGGTGGAGGCCGCAGATTGGGCACCGATACCAGCGCTGTTCACTGCCAAGGTGACGGCCAGGAACACGCCAGCAGCGCTGACACGCGGGAAGACGGCTGGAGTCATGCGGGAATCATACGCGTGCTCTGAGGGCGGTGCGGTAGTAGGCTCTGTGCCATGGCGAACCAGAGTCGACGGCAGGTGGCGCGGGGGCATGCCCCGGCAATGGCGGTGGTGCTCATGATGGCGACCTTGGCCCTGAGTGCCGGAAACGGCGCCCAGATCGCCGGCACGGGCCCGCGCCCCCTGCCCGTCGTTGAGGCCACGAGCGCCGCCGAGCGGCTCGAGGCCTGGCGCCAACATCAGCGCATGGAGCGCGAGTCGCCTGCCCCAGTGACGTGGCGGTCGGTCGGACCACGCATGCAAGGCGGCCGGATCGAGTCGGTGGCCGTGGCACCGGGGCGCACCTCAACCATCTACGCGGGCGCGGGGTCAGGCGGCGTCTGGAAGTCGATCAACAACGGCACGACGTGGACCCCCATCTTCGACAACGAGGCCACCACGTCCATCGGGGCCATCGCGGTGGCCCCGTCAGACCCCAACATCGTATGGGTGGGGACCGGCGAGGTGCTGATGGCGCGAAGTTCGTATGCCGGGCTCGGCGTCTACAAATCAACCGATGCCGGCGCGACGTGGACGAACATGGGGCTGACCGACACACATCACATCTCGCAGGTCATCATTCATCCGACTGATCCGAATCGCGTGTGGGTCGCGGCCATCGGACGTCTCTATTCCGAGAACGAGGAACGAGGCGTCTTTCATACACGGGATGGCGGCGCAACGTGGCAGCGCACGCTGTACGTCAACGCTCGTACCGGGGCCATCGACCTCGTCATCGACCCAGACAACCCGAACGTGTTGTATGCGGCCATGTGGGATCGATCGCGCAAGGCGTGGGGCCACACCCCCAACGGTCCCGGCAGCGGCGCCTACAAGAGTACGGACGGCGGTGCGACCTGGACACCGTTGGCTGGTCTGCCCTCAGGCGCGCAGGTGGGCCGCATCGGCCTCGCTGTGGCACGCGCCGATTCACGCGTGGTGTACGCACTCGTCGATCACTACGGGCCTGGGTCGTCACCAGCCGACCGAATCGGCGGCGAAGTCTATCGATCCGACGATGCCGGTGGCACGTGGCGCAAGGTCAACACCGAACCTGTGGCCACTGGATGGGACTTCTGTCTGATTCAGGTGGCCCCGGACAACCCTGACGTGGTGTATCTGCCCAACAATCGATTCATGGTGTCTGAGAATGGCGGACGCACCTATCGGCAGATTCAAGGCACGTTGGTGCACCTGCTGCCCCACGGATCCACCGTCCTGCATCTGGATCAACACGACCTCTGGATCAACCCGGCCAACGGCGACCACATGCTCCTGGGCAACGACGGCGGCCTGCATCTGTCGTACGACCGCGGCGCATCGTGGCTCCACCTCAACAACCTGCCCATTGGCGAGTTCTACGCCGTCTCGGTGGACCTGAACACGCCCTACATGATCTACGGCGGCACGCAGGACAATGCGGCACTGTATGGAACATCCGCACAAATCACGGCAGACGACCGCGGCGACCAGTGGAGCCACGTGTATCTCGATCAGTGGGGCGGCGGGGATTCCTACTTCACCTACCGTGACCCCTCAGACCCGGATGTCTTCTACTACGAGCATCAGTTCGGCGACCTGCGCCGCAAACGGATGTCGACCGGCCGTACGGAGTCCATCGCACCACGGGCTCCGCGTGGCACACCGGCCTATCGCACGAACTGGATGACGCCGTTCTTTTTCTCTGCGCATGCACCGCAGCGGATGTACTACGCCACCGAGCGATTGTTCCGCTCAGAGAATCGCGGGGACGTGTGGACACCGATCAGTTCAGACCTCACCAGCGCTCCACAGGTTCAGGGCAACGTGCCCTGGGGAACGTTGACCAGCGTCTCCGAGTCCCCGATGCGGCCCGACCTGCTCTACACCGGCGCCGACGACGGCCGACTGCATGTGACACGAGACGGTGGCGCCACCTGGCGGCGTATGGGTGCGCAATTGCCGGAACGATGGGTGTCGCGGGTCGCTGCCTCCCGCCACAACGACGCCACAGTGTGGGTGTCGCTGACCGGATACCGCTACAACGAGTTCACGTCGTACCTCTACGTGTCCAGGGATCACGGTCAGACGTGGACGTCCGCCGTGGGCAATCTTCCGGCCGAACCCATTAACGTGGTGGCGGAAGACCCGGCCGATGCCCGCATCCTGTTTGTCGGCACCGACTCGGGAGTGTACGCATCAACCAACGGTGGCAGCACGTGGTTCTCTCTCTCGGCCGGCCTGCCCACGATTCCTGTCCACGACCTCGTCGTGCACCCACGGGACGGTGAGCTGGTGATTGCCACGCACGGCCGCAGTATCTACGTGGCAGACATCACGCCCGTTCGGGCCCTGGCGGTCAGGGCTGCCGACGACCACCGCCGTCCTTGAGCAGCACGCGATCAACCACACCCCCCGCCCAGCCACGTGAGATCAAATGACGCAAACACGATCGCGTTGACGGTGCCCCGTTCGTACAGCAGGCCGACACGTCCATCCGGCAGCCGGGTCAGCGTCGAATACGACGCGGCTCCGGGTTCCACCACCACCGGTGCCGACCACGTCCGCCCGTCGTCACAGGATCGCCGAATCACGAGGTTCTCCCGGCGGCTGGCGTGGTTGGTGTGTGACAGCAACAGCTGCCGGGCCTCGTGTGATCCAGCCGGCGCGTCGGGAAACAGGCGCATCACCGACCCGTTGTTGGCCGGATCGGCCAGGGCCGGTTCGTCGCGCAACCCCGTCCACGTGGTGCCACCATCACTGGACCACGCCACTTTCCGCACGGGCCGGGCGCGAATGGTCAACATCAGCCGGCCGTCTGACAATTCCACGACCTTGCTCTCATCGGCGTCAGGCCCCACCAACGCGCCCATCTGCCACGTGACACCGTGGTCGTCGCTGAACGCCGTCGTCACCCAGTTGCGTCCATCGCGGCGCACCACATAGGGCTGCAGCAGGCGGCCGGCATGCGGACCGAATCGCATCTGCGCCCCTTCGCCCGACGCGGCGAACAACCCACCCCACTCGGGCTGTTTGATCACGCTGGTCAGTCGACGCCACGTCCACGTCACACCGTCATCGTCCGAGTACCCGTAGTCGGCGTGCAGTACCTCCGGGTCGTCGTCACCATTGCCCGTCTTCGCCCCGAAGAATCCCTGTCGCACACTCGCCGCATGAAACAGGAACACGCGTCCTGTGGTGCGGTCGACGATGAAGCTTGGGTCACCGTAGCCTTCCGGCGCCGGTCCGCGCCGCACGACCGTCTGGGGACGCCATGTGCGGCCGCCGTCGGTGCTGCGCCGCATGACGATCGACAGTTCACCAGGCAGATCTGCCAGCGTTGGCCTCGCGTCATACGCCGCAAGCAGGGTGCCCTTGGTCGTGGTGGTCAAGGCGGGGATCCGATAAAACGGCGAGCCTTCGCCGGCGGCTGCGATCACCTGCGATTCGATCGCACCGTGCCGACGGAAGTTCCAGTGCGGAACCGCCGACGGCGTTCGCGACTCCATCACCGCGCGCACGCGCGCGACGACCTCCGGGTGCGCGGCGGCGACGTTGCGCGACTCGGAACGGTCGGCCTCGATGTCGTACAGTTCGATCGGCGCGTCGGCGTTGTCGTGACCACCAAGGCGGACGCCCTTCCATTTGCCCAGGCGAACCGCCTGCGCGCCCTTCCAGAGTCCGTGATACTCCCAATACATCGAGTCGTGTGCGCGTTGCCCATCACGCCCCAACATCGTCGGTACCAGTGATACTCCATCGATGTCGGCTGGCACCGGTAGACCTGCCAGTTCCAGAAATGTCGGAAACATGTCCCACATCGCTGACAGGTGGTCAGTCACCCGTCCGGGTGGGATGCGCCCCGGCCACCGGGCGATGAACGGCACCCGAATGCCACCTTCGTAGACCGAGCCCTTCAGGCCGCGCAGGTCGCCGACACTGCGGAAGAACGCAGCATCGGCACCGCCGGTGTACGTCGTGCCGTTGTCGCTGGTGAAGATCACCAGCGTGTTGTCGTCCAGCTTCAGTTCCTTGAGCAACGCGAACACACGACCGATGTGTCGGTCCATGCGTGTGATCATCGCGGCATAGGCTGAATATGGGCGCGGATGCGGCAGATACCCGTTCTGACCGAGGTAGGGTGTTTCGTCAAAGACGCCGTCATATTCGGCCAGCGAATCGGCCGGTACCTGCAGCGCCAGGTGTGGAACCGTAAACGGCAGGTAGAGAAAAAACGGACGGTTCTTTTGCTCGCGAATGTACCGGAGGGCATCGTCGGCCATCACATCCAGGCTGTAGTCCACGCTGGAGTACTTGGCATACGAAGCCAGGTCGGCCGGGTCACCGTCGTGTTTCTGGTGGGGTGAGAAATAGGGATTGCGCAGGGGAAACCATTCCTCGCCTCGCCACAAGTGGGTGGGGTAGAAGTTGTGCGCCTGCTTCTGATCGAGGTAGCCGAGAAAGTAGTCAAAGCCGTGCCGGGTGGGCTGCCCTTCCGTGTACGGCCCTCCCAAGCCCCACTTGCCAATCAATCCTGTGTGATACCCGCCCGCCTTGAGCAGAGAGGATAACGTTCGGGTGCCCTTGGGCAGCGGCATCTGACCACGTTCTTCCGAGTCGAGGTAACCGCCAAACTCGAGGTTGTCGCGGATGATCGAGTGACCGGTATGCAGCCCCGTCAGAAATGACGCGCGCGCCGGCGCACAGACGGGGCTGCTCGAATAGTGCTGGGTGAACCGCAGACCTTCACGCGCCATCTGATCAAGGTGGGGCGTACGAATCCTGGCCTGCCCGTAGGAGCCCAGTTCTGCGTAGCCCAGGTCATCGGCCAGGATGTAAATGATGTTGGGCGGCGTGGGCTGGGCAGGTTGGGCGGCTACCGACACGACCGCACACAGAGCGACCACCCCGCTGATCAGTCGTTGAATGGACATGCGCAATGGTAGCGCGATGGAGGACTCCGTCAAGGGAATCGACGAGCGCGGAAGGTGTCCCCTCCGCGCTCGAGTCAGATGTCAGATGTCAGATGGTCAGATGTCTAGTCGACGTCGTCGCGGAACATGTAGTCCGCGTCGGTGAGATCGTCCATCTCCCGCTGCATTTCGAGCTCCTCCGCCGTCGGTGGCGGTGGCGGCGGCGGCTCGTCCGCTTCGATCCGCACGTCGCGGTAGACATCGAAGCCGGTGCCGGCCGGGATGAGACGACCCATGGTGACGTTTTCCTTGAGGCCGCGCAGGTAGTCCATCTTGCCCGAGATGGACGCTTCGGTAAGGACTCGCGTGGTCTCCTGGAACGACGCCGCCGAGATGAACGAGTCGGTCGAGAGCGACGCCTTCGTGATGCCCAGCAGGAGCGGACGGCCCTTGGCCGGCTGCCCGCCGTTGGTCAACACACGCTCGTTCTCTTCGTTGAACCGGAACTTATCCACCTGCTCGTCGATGAGGAATTCGGTGTCGCCCACATCCTCGACCTTCACCCATCGCATCATCTGGCGAACGATGACCTCGATGTGTTTGTCGTTGATGCCGACGCCCTGCAGCCGGTAGACCTCCTGGATCTCGTTGACCAGGTAGGCCTGCAGTTCCTTCTCGCCGAGCACGGCCAGAATGTCGTGCGGGTTGCGCGGACCGTCCATGAGCGGCTCACCCGCGGTCACGCGGTCGCCCTCCTGCACGTTCACATGCACACCGCGCGGCAGTGAGTATTCCTTCGCCTCGCCACCATCATCCGGCACGACAAGAATCTTGCGCATGCCCTTGACGATGCCGCCCTGACGGACCACACCATCAATTTCAGAGATGACGGCCGTCTCACGCGGCTTGCGCGCTTCGAACAGCTCGACGACACGCGGCAGACCGCCCGTGATGTCCTTCGTCTTCGTGGTTTCACGCGGAATCTTCGCGACCACGTCGCCGGCCTGCACCTCTTCGCCGTTGGTGACCATCAGGTGGGCATTCGACGGCATGTGGTACCGGTTGATCAGCTTGCCGTCCGAGCTCACGATTTCGATCGCGGGCTGCTTCTTCTCGTCCGGCGAGTCGACGATGATCAGGCGCGACATGCCCGTGATTTCGTCCACTTCCTCGTGGACGGTCACCTTGTCGATGATGTCCTTGAAGCGGACCATGCCGCCGCCCTCGGTCAGAATCGAGAACGTGTACGGATCCCATTCAACCAGGACCTGCCCCTTCTCGACCGTCTGGCCGTCCTTCACCTTCAGGCGCGCACCGTAGACCACGGAGTAGCGCTCGCGCACCACACCCTTGTCGTCGACGATGTTGATCGAACCCGAGCGGTTCATGACGATTTCGGCACGTGTCGGCGCCAGGCCCTTGTCGTCGTGCCGTTCGCGGCCCGCGACCGTCTGGAGCCCGTCGAACCGCACCACGCCCTTGTGGCGCGTTTCGATGGTCGACTGGTCCGCAACGCGCGACGCCGTGCCACCGATGTGGAACGTGCGCATCGTCAGCTGCGTGCCGGGTTCGCCGATGGACTGCGCGGCAATGACGCCGGCCGCCAGACCCATTTCCACCATCTTGCCGGTGGACAGGTCGCGCCCGTAACACTTCGCACAGACGCCGCGGCGCGCCGCACACGTCAGCACGGACCGGATCTTCACGCGTTCAATGCCCGCGTCCTCGATCTTGTCCGCCAGGTTCTCGTCGATCTCGCCGGCCGCCGGCACCAGCACCTGACCCGACGACGGATCCGTGATGTCCTCGAGGGCCACACGACCGACGATGCGGTCACCGAGCCGTTCGACGATTTCGCCACCCGAGTCCACGATCGCGCGCGCTTCAAGGCCATCCAGCGTGCCGCAGTCGGTCTCGCTGATGATGACGTCCTGCGCCACGTCGACGAGGCGACGCGTGAGGTAGCCGGAGTCGGCCGTCTTGAGCGCCGTGTCGGCCAGACCCTTGCGGGCGCCGTGCGTGGAGATGAAGTACTCCATCACGGTGAGGCCTTCACGGAAGTTCGCCGTAATCGGCGACTCGATGATTTCACCGGACGGCTTCGCCATCAGACCGCGCATGCCGGCCAGCTGACGAATCTGCTGCTTCGAGCCTCGGGCGCCCGAGTCGGCCATGACGTAGACCGGGTTGAAGCTGCGACCCGACTTGTCGAGCGCCTCCATCTCCCCGAACATTTCGTCGGCGATCTTTTCGGTGACTTCCGACCAGATCGCGATGACCTTGTTGTAGCGCTCGCCGTTGGTGATCGCGCCGTCCTGATACTGTCCTTCGACCTTGATGACCTCGTCGCGTGCATCCTGCACGAACTCGCCCTTCTTGGCCGGGATGATCAGGTCGTCGATGCCGATCGACATGCCGGACCGCATCGCGTACAGGAAGCCCGTGTTCTTCAGGCTGTCGAGCATGCGCACGGTTGGTTCGAGCCCGAAGTGCAGGTGGCAATAACGCACCGCCTGCTGCAGGCCCTTCTTCTTGAGCAGGCCGTTGATGAACGGCATCTCCGACGGCAGCGCCGCGTTGAAGATCACGCGACCAACGGTGGTCGTGATGATCTTGTTGTCGATCTGGATCTCCGTGCCATCGAGCACGTCCTGCGAATCGCGGCCGCCGGTCAGATCGATCATGCGACCGGTGTAACGCATCCGAATGGGCGTCAGCGTTTCGACTTCCCCGGCGTCAAGCGCCAGCAGCACGTCGTTGACCGTCGCAAACACCCGGCCTTCGCCCTTGGCGCCGACCTTCGCCTTCGTCAGGTAGTAGCAGCCGAGCACGATGTCCTGCGAGGGCACCGCGATGGGCTGGCCTGAGGCCGGCGACAGGATGTTGTTGCTCGCCATCATCAGCACGGACGCTTCAATCTGCGCCTCGGGCGACAACGGAATGTGCACGGCCATCTGGTCACCGTCGAAGTCGGCGTTGAACGCCGTACACACGAGCGGGTGGATGCGGATGGCCTTGCCTTCAACCAGCACCGGCTCAAACGCCTGGATGCCCAGACGATGGAGCGTGGGCGCGCGGTTGAGCAGGACCGGATGTTCCTTGATGACTTCTTCAAGGATGTCCCACACTTCCGTGCGCTGCTGTTCGACCATCTCCTTCGCCTGCTTGATCGTGGAGACCAGGCCCCGCGCTTCAAGCTTGTGGTAGATGAACGGCTTGAACAGTTCGAGCGCCATCTTCTTCGGCAGGCCGCACTGGTGCAGCTTCAGCTCGGGTCCAATGACGATGACCGAACGGCCGGAGTAGTCGACGCGTTTGCCGAGCAGGTTCTGACGGAACCGGCCCTGCTTGCCCTTGAGCGTGTCCGACAGCGACTTCAGCGGACGATTGTTCGCACCACGCAACACGCGGCCACGGCGGCCGTTGTCGAACAGCGCGTCCACGGCTTCCTGGAGCATGCGCTTTTCGTTGCGGATGATCACATCCGGCGCCTTCAGCTCCATGAGCTTCTTCAACCGGTTGTTCCGGTTGATGACGCGGCGGTACAGGTCGTTCAGGTCGGACGTCGCAAAGCGGCCGCCATCGAGCGGCACCAGCGGGCGCAGTTCGGGCGGAATAACCGGAACGACGTCCAGGATCATCCACTCGGGCTTGTTGTCCGACTTGCGGAAGGCGTCGACCACCTTCAGGCGCTTCGCGAACTTGAGCTTCTTCTGCGCCGAGGTTTCCGAGCGCATCTTCTCGCGCATTTCCTCGGACAGCCGATCCACGTTCACGCGGCGCAGCAGTTCCTTGATGGCTTCGGCGCCCATCTGGGCCTTGAACCGGAAGCCCCAGGTTTCGCGCTCCTGCCGGTACTGCTCTTCGGTGAGCAGCTGCTTGTCCTTCAGCTCCGTGTCGCCCGCGTCGACAACGACGTAGGCCTCGAAGTAGAGGATGCGTTCGAGATCACGCAGCGTGATGTCGAGCAGGTGGCCGATGCGGCTCGGCAGTCCCTTGAAGAACCACACGTGACTCACCGGGGTCGCCAGCGCGATGTGGCCGAGGCGTTCACGGCGCACCCGTGCCTGCGTCACTTCGACGCCGCACTTGTCGCAGATGACGCCGCGATGCTTCATGCGCTTGTACTTGCCGCACAAGCACTCCCAGTCGGTGACCGGTCCGAAGATCTTCGCGCAGAACAGGCCATCCCGCTCCGGCTTGAACGTCCGGTAGTTGATGGTTTCCGGCTTCGTGACTTCGCCGTGTGACCAGCGCAGAATCGTCTCCGGGGAGGCGAGACTGATCCGGATCGAGTCGAAGTCGGACGTGAGCTGACCTTTGTCGTGCAGATTGGGTCTCATCGATTAGGCTCCCACCGGCGTTTCCGGAGTTGGCTCAGGTTCGGCACTTGGTTCCTCGGGCGGGGGTTCCGCCCCAGGCCGCCCCTTGGTCTTCAGGAGCTGCACGTCAAGGCACAGGGCCTGCAGCTCGCGAATGAGCACGTTGAATGATTCCGGCAAGCCGGGCTGGAACGAGGCGTCGCCCTTGACGATCGCCTCGTAGATCTTCGCGCGTCCCACCACGTCGTCGGACTTCGCCGTCAGCAGTTCCTGCAGGATGTGCGCGGCGCCGTACGCTTCGAGTGCCCACACTTCCATTTCGCCGAAGCGCTGACCACCGAACTGCGCCTTGCCGCCCAGCGGCTGCTGGGTGATGAGCGAGTACGGTCCGATCGACCGGGCGTGAATCTTGTCGTCGACCAGGTGCGACAGCTTGAGCATGTAGACGTAGCCGACGGTGACGTTCTGTTCGAACCCGTCACCCGTCATGCCGTCGAACAGCTGCGTCTTGCCGCCCTTCGGGAGACCGGCTTCGTCGAGCCACTTCTTGATCTCGCCTTCACGGGCGCCGTCGAAGACGGGCGTCGCAAAGTAGAGGCCGAGTGCGTGCGCGGCCCAGCCGAGGTGCGTCTCGAGAATCTGACCGACGTTCATACGCGACGGAACGCCGAGCGGGTTCAGGACGATCTCGACCGGCGTGCCGTCCGGCAGGTACGGCATGTCCTCTTCGGGCAGGATGCGCGCGATGACGCCCTTGTTGCCGTGGCGGCCGGCCATCTTGTCGCCGACCGACAGCTTGCGCTTCATCGCGACGTACACCTTGACGAGCTTGATCACCCCGGGCGGCAGTTCGTCGCCGCGGCGGATCTTCTCCTTCTTGTCCTCGAACTCGCGCTGGATGACGTCCACGCGCTGCGCCGTCCGGTCTTCCATCCGGCGCAGTTCGTCTTCGAACCCGAGGTCGTCGGTCTCGATGCGCGCGCGCACCAGGATCGAGAACGGGAGTTCCGCCATCACTTCCGGCGTGAGCGCCGTGCCCTTGCGGACCACACGTTCACGGCCGTCCGAGTCGAACAGGTCGGACCGCAGGGTCCGGCCGGTCAGGAGCGACGTCAGGCGCTTCTTGGTTTCCTCGTGCAGGATGCGGATTTCGTCCTGCAGGTTGGTTTCCATCAACGCGAGTTCGTCCTCCTCGATCTGCTTCGCGCGGTCATCCTTTTCGATGCCCTTGCGCGAGAAGATCTGGACGCCGACCACGATGCCTTCGACGCCCGGGGGGCACGTCAGCGACGCGTCCTTCACGTCTCCGGCCTTCTCGCCGAAGATCGCCCGCAGGAGCTTCTCTTCGGGCGTGAGCTGCGTCTCGCCCTTCGGCGTGACCTTGCCCACCAGGATGTCGCCGGGTTTCACCGACGCACCGATCCGGATGATGCCGCTCTCGTCGAGGTCGCGCAGGTAGGTTTCCGACACGTTCGGAATATCCCGCGTGATTTCCTCCGGTCCCAGCTTCGTGTCGCGCGCCTCGATCTCGAACTCCTCGATGTGGATCGACGTGTAGTAGTCGTCCTTCACCATGCGTTCGGACACGAGGATCGCGTCTTCGAAGTTGTAGCCGCGCCACGGCATGAACGCGACGAGCACGTTCCGGCCGAGCGCCAGTTCACCGAGTTCCGTACACGGACCGTCGGCCAGCACCTGCCCCTTGGCGACTCGCTGTCCCACGCGGACAATCGGACGCTGGTTGATGCACGTGTTCTGGTTGGACCGCTTGAACTTGGTCAGGTTGTAAATGTCGGCGCCCATTTCTCGCGAGAGGCCCTCGGCATCCCCACCTTCGACACGCACCACGATGCGCTTGCTGTCGAGGTAGTCGACCACACCCGTGCGGCGTGCCACGACCACCGCGCCGGAGTCGCGCGCGGTGATGTATTCCATGCCGGTGCCGACATACGGCGCCCGGGCCTGGAGCAGCGGCACAGCCTGACGCTGCATGTTCGCGCCCATCAGCGCGCGGTTCGCGTCGTCGTTCTCGAGGAACGGAATGAGCGAGGCGGCAACCGACACGAGCTGCTTCGGTGACACGTCGATGTAATCGACCTTGTCCGCCGTGGTCAGGACGAATTCCCCGGCCTGGCGCGCGTTGACACGCTCGCCCTGCAGCCGGAGGTCCTCGTCGAGCGGCACGTTCGCCTGCGCGACGATGTACTGGTCTTCCTCCCAGGCGGAGAGGTAGAAGCAGTGGGGCTCGAACTCGACGCCCTTCTTCTTCGACCGGCCATCGGCGCCGACCAGCTCGTGCGCTTCGACGACGTCACCAACCTTGTACTTCGGATTGCCACCGGCGTTGGTGACGATCACGTAGTCGACGATGCGGCCGTCCTGAACCTTGCGGTAGGGCGACTCGATGAAGCCGAAGTCGTTGATGCGCGCGTACGACGAGAGCGACGAGATCAGGCCGATGTTCGGACCTTCCGGCGTCTCAATCGGGCAGATGCGGCCGTAGTGCGTCGGGTGGACGTCGCGCACTTCGAAGCCGGCGCGTTCACGCGACAGCCCGCCGGGCCCGAGGGCCGAGAGGCGACGCTTGTGCGTCACTTCCGACAACGGATTGGTCTGGTCCATGAACTGCGAGAGCTGCGACGACCCGAAGAACTCGCGAATGGCGGCCATGACCGGCTTCGCGTTGATCAGGTCGTGCGGCATGGCGGTCGCCATTTCCTGGTAGACCGACATCTTTTCCTTGATCGCCCGCTCCATGCGGACCAGGCCGATCCGGAACTGGTTCTCGAGGAGTTCGCCGACCGACCGGACGCGGCGGTTGCCGAGGTGGTCGATGTCGTCCACACCCGCGGGGTTCTTGCGCAGTCCCAGCAGGAACTTGATGACTTCGTAGAAGTCGGCCGGGTGCAGCACCTTCTCGTCGAGCGGCGTGTTCAGCTTGAGCTTGGTGTTCAGCTTCAGGCGGCCGACGCGCGAGAAGTCGTACTTCTGCGCGTTGAAGAACATGTTCTCGAAGAGCGTACGCGAGCTGTCGAGCGTGGGCGGATCGCCCGGACGCAGACGACGGTAGATCTCGATCAGCGCTTCTTCGTGCTTCTGGATCGGATCCTTCTTGAGGGTCTGCGAGAGCACCGACCCGATCTCATCCTTCTCCGGGAAGAAGACTTCGATGCGATCGACGTTCATCTCCTGCGCCATGGCGAGCACGCGCTCGGAGAGTTCCTCGTTGGCCTCAAGCAGCACTTCGCCCGTCGACGGGTCGACCACGTCTGCCGCGGCCCACGCACCTTCACGCTCGCCTTCCTGCAGCTCAATGGCCTCGACGCCCGCCTTCTTCAGGGCTTCGATCTGATCCTTGCGGATCTTCTTGCCCGGGAAGATCTGGAGGTCCGACCCCGGGATCTGGAGCGCGGCGCCCGCGCGGCGGCCCACCAGCGTGTCGGCCACCTTCCAGAGCGCACGGCCGTCCTTGAGGACCAGTTCATCGATCGTGTAAAACGTCCGCAGGATCTCGGCGGCGCTCCGCAGGCCGAGGGCCCGCAGGAACACGCTCGCCAGGAACTTGCGCTTCCGGTCGATGCGCACATACAACAGGTTCTTCGTGTCGTATTCGAACTCGACCCACGACCCGCGGTACGGAATGATCTGCGCGCCAAACAGCGTCTTCTCTTCCGCGTGGAAGAACGCGCCCGGCGAGCGGTGCAACTGCGACACGATGACGCGCTCGGTGCCGTTCACGATGAACGTGCCGTGGTCGCCCATCAGCGGGATGTCGCCGAAATAGACTTCCTGCTCCTTGATGTCGCGGATCGTCTTGACGCCGGTCTCGGGATCCTTATTCCAGACCACCAGGCGAATTGTCACCTTCAGCGGCACGGCGTAGGTCATGCCGCGTTCCTGGCACTCCTCGACGTCGTACTTCAGCTTCATGCTGACGGTGGTGCCACAGATGTCGCACACCGTGCCGCGCGCCTCGTTGGCGCGGCCGCACGAGTAACAGATCACAGCGCCTTCCCCGTAGGGATCGGCGGTCAGCGTGGTGCTGCAGCCTTCGCACTTCTTGCGCAGGTGCTCAAGGCCGGCGAGCCGGCCGCACTTGCACTCCCAGTTGCCGATGGAATAGTCGATGAACTCGAGCGACGAGTTCTCCCGGAAATCACTGATCGGAAACACCGACTTGAAGACCGACTGGAGCCCGACATCCTCACGCTCGGCCGGCAGCTTGTTCATCTGCAGGAAGCGTTCGTAGGACTTCTTCTGAATCTCGATGAGATTCGGAATCGGAATCGTGGTCGTGATCTTCGAAAAATCGATGCGTTCGCGATAGACGTTCTTGGGCAGGCTGTACATTCAGATAATCCTCGAGGCCGTGCCGATCCCGCCATGGACGCGTACGTACACGCCGTGGCCAATAGCAGCAGCCGGCGTACACGGACGCCGGCCGTCAGAAAATAGCAACGCGCCGAACAGCACGGAATTCACAACGAGACGGCAGGACTGGGAGGTTTGTGATGAAAACGCTCCCAGCCCTCCATGGCTTGTTGTGCAACGCCGTACTACTTGACGTCGACTTTGGCGCCGGCTTCTTCGAACTTCTTCTTGATGCCCGCCGCCTCGTCCTTCGACACGCCTTCCTTGATGGCCTTCGGCGCGGCCTCAACGAGGTCCTTCGCTTCCTTCAGGCCCAGGCTGGTCACTTCTCGGACGACCTTAATCACGTTGATCTTGTTGCCGCCGACGTCGGTCAGCGTCACCGTGAATTCGGTCTGCTCTTCGGCCGGAGCCGCAGCCGCGCCGCCGCCACCCGCGCCCGCCACCATCATCGGCATCGCCGCCGCGGCGGACACGCCGAGTTCCGTCTCGAGCGTCTTCACGAGCTGCGAAAGCTCGAGCACCGAAATCCCCTTGATGTAGTCCACCACCTGCTGCTGCGTCACGTCTGCCATTGCTCTCTCTCCTATGAATCGAATCGACGAATCTCAAAAACCGCGAACTGCGCACCGGTCACCCGGCACTAAGCACTCTCTTTTTTCTTCTGCACTTCTGACAACACCGTCACAAAGTCACGCGGCACGGCCGACAGGACCGTGACCAGCTGCTGCGCCGGCGCGTTCAGCACGTACAGCAACTTCGCGTAGAGTTCCGGCTTGCTCGGCATGTTGGCCAGATCGGCCATCGCCGACGCCGGCACCAGTTGCCCCTGCACCACGGCCGCCTTGATGCTCGCCTGCGGCAGATCCTTCAGCGCCGTCGTGAGCGTCTTGGCCATCGCCACCGGATCGCTGCCGGTGAACACGACCGCCGTCTGACCGACGAAGTGCTTGCTCAACGCCTCGAACGGCGTGCCGCTCGACGCGCGCTTCGCCAGGGTGTTCTTGACGACGATGTACTGCGATCCCGTCTTGCGGATCTTCTGGCGCAGGTCGGTCACCTGCGGCACGGTCACACCGCGATAGTCCACCAGCACGGCGGTATCGGTGCCCTGGAACGCGGCGGTGAGCTGCTGCAGCTCGGTTGCTTTTTCTGCTCGTGTAACTGCCATGATTGTTCTCCGCCGCCTAGTGCTTGACGAGGTCGTCCACGTTCGACGAATCGATCAGGACCCCGGGGCCCATCGTCGACGACATGGTGACGCTCCGGACATACCGCCCTTTGGCGGCCGACGGCTTCGCCTTGACGATGCTGCCGAGCAGCGCATGCGCGTTCGCCACGAGGTTGTCGCTGCTGAACGAGATGCGGCCGATCGGGGCATGCACGACACCGGCCTTGTCGACGCGGAATTCGACCTTGCCGGCCTTGATTTCGTTGACGGCCTTCGCCACGTCGAGCGTGACGGTGCCGGTCTTCGGGTTCGGCATCAGGCCGCGGGGGCCGAGCACCTTGCCGAGTTTGCCGACGGCGCGCATCATGTCCGGCGTCGCCACAACGGCGTCAAATGCCTGCCAGCCGCCGAGGATCCGGTCGACGACTTCCTCACCGCCCACTTCATCGGCGCCGGCTTCACGCGCCTCGCGCTGCTTGTCCGCATTGGCGATGACCAGCACCGACTTCGACTTGCCGAGGCCGTGCGGCAACACGACGGTGCCACGCACCATCTGGTCCGCATGCTTCGGATCGACGCCGAGACGGATCGACATTTCGACGGTCTCGTCGAACTTCGAGTACTTGACCTTCTGGATCAGTGGAACGGCCTCTTCGACCGAGTGTGGCCTGACAGGCACCGCTTCGCGGGCTGCCTGGTATTTCTTGCCTCGACTACGCATGTACTACCTCCGGTGGTCCAAACGGGCGTCGAGCCCTCCCACCCTTACTCACTGATGGCGCCAGGCATCCACCCAGCCGCCCACCAACGCATTTACCCAACCACATCCAAGCCCATCGACCTCGCCGTGCCCGACACTGACCGGATGGCCGACTCGAGGCTCTCGGTGTTGAGGTCCGAAAGCTTGATCTTGGCAATCTCTTCGACCTGCTTGGCGGTCACGGTGCCGACCTTGTTCTTGTTCGGCACGCCCGACCCCTTCGCGATGTTCGCCGCGCGCTTGAGCAGCACCGGCGCCGGAGGCGTCTTCGTGATGAACGTGTACGACCGGTCGGAATAGATCGTCACGACCGCCGGAATGATCAGTCCGTCCTGCGCCGCGGTCTTCGCATTGAAGTTCTTGCAGAAGTCCATGATGTTGACGCCGTGCGGACCGAGCGCCGTGCCGACGGGCGGCGCGGGCGTCGCCTTGCCGGCGGCGATCTGGAGCTTCACTTGTGCCGTTACTTTTTTCGCCATGTGCTATCTCTGCTCTACAACTTCTCGACTTGCAAAAAATCCAGCTCGACCGGTGTCGCACGTCCGAAGATCGTGACCATCACCTTCAGGGTGTTGCGCTCATGGTTGACTTCATCCACGGTGCCGTTGAAGCTCGCAAACGGCCCCTCATTGATCCGCACCTGATCACCCTTGTCGAACGTGTACTTGGGCTTCGGCTTCTCGGCGGCGACAGTGACCTGATGCAGGATCTGGTCGACCTCCTCGCGCGAGAGCGGCTGCGGCTTTGCCCCCGCGCCCACAAACCCCGTTACCTTCGGCGTGTTCTTGACCACATGCCACGCGTTGTCGGACATGTGCATCTCCACGAGGATATACCCCGGGAAAAACCGCCGCGAACTCTTCACTTCCTTGCCGCCGCGCTTTTCCACGATGTCCTCGGTGGGGATCAACACCTCACCAATTTCATCCTGCAGGCCGTACGCCTGGACACGCTGCTCAAGCGACTCCCGGACCTTGTTTTCAAAGCCCGAGTAGGTGTGGATGATGTACCACTGCTTCGTCTTGACGTCGGTCATGCTCCACCAAACCGGGTGAACACCCAGCGCACCATGGCGGACGCGCCAAGGTCCACGGCGTAGAGGTACACACCAAACAACGTCGAGACGATCACCACCACCACCGTCGTCGCCCACACTTCCCGGCGGGCCGGCCACGTCACGCGGCCCAGCTCGCTTTTGACCTCCGGGATGAACCGGCGGAACCGGCCGATCCAGCCGCCTGACTGCTCCGCTGTGCCCTTTTCGTTGTCAGTCATCTCTCGTTCACACCCCGCGCGTCGTTGAACTGGCAGGCCAGGAGGGACTCGAACCCCCAGCCCTCGGTTTTGGAGACCGATGCTCTACCAATTGAGCTACTGGCCTAAACAACTGAGCAGATGCGCTACTGGATGGATGGGCCGATGCTGGTCACCCAGCCGCCCAACCGCCCAACCGCCCACCTACTTCGACTCTTTATGTCCGGTGTGCTTGCGGCAGAACCGGCAAAACTTGTTGAACTCCAGACGCTCAGAACTCTTCTTGCGGTTCTTGGTCGTGCTGTAGTTGCGGCGTTTGCACTCGGTGCACGCCAGCGAAACGATCTCTCGCATAATCCCCTACCTTCAGCGAACGAGAGACACAACCGGACGCTCGACCCCGTGAGAGGCCGAACGCCCGGCGTGCCACGAACTCTCGACTTACTGCGTGATCTCCGTGATCGTGCCGGCGCCGACCGTGCGGCCTCCTTCACGAATCGCGAACCGGCTGCCCTTTTCGATGGCGACCGGCGCCATCAGCTCCGCCGTGATCGTCGTCTTGTCACCCGGCATCACCATCTCCACGCCCGCGGGCAGGTTCAGCGTGCCGGTCACGTCCGTCGTCCGGATGTAGAACTGCGGGCGATAGCCGTTGAAGAACGGCGTGTGACGGCCGCCTTCGTCCTTCGACAGGATGTACACCTCGGCGGTGAACTTCGTGTGCGGGAGGATCGAGCCAAGCTTGGCCAGAACCTGACCACGCTCGACGTCCGACTTTTCCACGCCACGCAGCAGGATGCCGACGTTGTCGCCCGCCACGCCCTCATCGAGGAGCTTGCGGAACATTTCGACGCCCGTGACGACCTTCTTCTGCGTCGGTGTAAAACCGATGATCTCGATTTCCTCACCGACCTTGACCTTGCCGCGTTCGATACGGCCCGTGACGACCGTGCCACGACCCGAGATCGAGAACACGTCTTCGATCGGCATCAGGAACGGCTTGTCCGTCTCGCGCTCGGGGAGCGGAATGTAGGTGTCGAGCGCTTCCATCAACTTCAGCACGGTGTCGACACCAGCCGCGTCGCCGTTGAGCGCGCCGAGGGCCGACACGCGCACCACCGGCAGATCGTCGCCGGGGAAGCCGTAGCTGGTCAGCAGTTCGCGCACTTCGAGTTCGACCAGGTCGAGCAGTTCGGCGTCGTCCACGGCGTCGCACTTGTTGAGCGCGACTACGAGGTACGGCACGTTCACCTGCTTCGCGAGGAGGATGTGCTCACGCGTCTGCGGCATCGGGCCGTCGACCGCGCTGACGACCAGGATCGCGCCGTCCATCTGCGCCGCGCCCGTGATCATGTTCTTGATGTAGTCCGCGTGGCCCGGACAGTCGACGTGGGCATAGTGCCGGTTCGGCGTGCCGTATTCGACGTGGCTCGTCGCAATGGTCAGGATCTTCGTGTCGTCACGACGGCCCTGCGATTCCGACGCCTTGGCCACTTCGTCGTACGGCACGAACTTCGCCCAGCCCTTGTCCGCTGCGACCTTGGTGAGGGCCGCCGTCAGCGTGGTCTTGCCGTGGTCGATGTGACCAATGGTGCCCACGTTCACGTGCGGCTTTGAACGATCAAACTTTTCCTTCGCCATTGCTCTCTCGTCTCCGTCTATCGGCAGGGCCAAACCCTGCGCACAAGTTGCGTTGCCTGTTACTTCCGTCCACCCAAACCCGACCGCACGCGCGCCCGGGGCCTTACCTGCTGGAGCCGATGACCGGGATCGAACCGGTGACCTCGTCCTTACCAAGGACGTGCTCTGCCAACTGAGCTACATCGGCCTACGCTAACCGCTCGCTACGCTCGCAGCCTCGGCCGACTTCGTCGATGCCCCTGCCACCCACACCGAGCCTAACCAACCACTCCCGTCTCCTGGCGACGCCAGACGGAGCCAGGAGCGAAGCGACTGTCCGGCGGAGTCTGGAGCGGGAGACGGGGATCGAACCCGCGACCAACAGCTTGGAAGGCTGTGACTCTACCACTGAGTTACTCCCGCCTCCGTTAACCGCTCACTCCGTTCGCAACTACGGCGGGCCCACGCCCGCTGCCTGTTGCCTTACTGCCGCTCCTCGACCACCCCAAACATCCCGAACCGTCCCCAGGCGAAGCCAGCCGAAGCTGCGACCGAAGCTCGCGTTTAGCGAAGGCTGGTGGCGAGGGAAGGATTCGAACCTTCGAAGGCGCATGGCCGACAGATTTACAGTCTGCTGCGTTTGACCGCTTCGCTACCTCGCCAGAATGTCTTCCGCCTGCCGTCGACCCCTTCGCAAAATTGGAGCTGGCGAAGGGATTTGAACCCCCGACCAGCTGATTACAAATCAGCTGCTCTACCGGACTGAGCTACGCCAGCCAGACAAAACGTAGATGCTAGCACGGTCCGTGCCAAACCGCCAACCAGCAGCCCTTCATTCCGACCTATTTGAAGGCCCCGTGTCGACGCTGCCGCGCGGCCTCGAACAAGACCACGCCGGCCGCCACCGACACGTTCAGGCTGTCCACCTGCCCGGACATGGGAATCCGGACCAACCGGTCGCAGGTTTCCCGCACCAGCCGGCGCATGCCCTCCCCCTCGGCCCCGACCACAAAGGCCGTCGGCAGGGTGTAATCGAGGACGTCATAGTTCTCCCCGGCCTCGCCGGCCAGCCCAACCGTCCAGACGCCCTTTTCCTTGAGTTCTTCAATCGCCCGGGAAATATTGACGACCGTCGCGATCTTGACGTGATGAACCGCTCCAGCCGACGCCTTGGCCGTGGCCCCATCCAGCGGCGCCGCATGCCGCGCCTGACGGATAACCCCATGGCCCCCAGCCGCGTCGATTGACCGCAGCACCGCCCCGACATTCTGAGGGTCCTCCACGCTGTCGAGGACCATGAGCAGCGGCGACCCCTCCGCCTGATCGACCAGTTCCTCGACCGTGTACGCCGGCAACGCCTGCAGATCGGCCGCCACCCCCTGATGCACGCCGCCCCGCACCAGCTTCTCCATCGCCTGCCGATCAATAGTCTCCGTCTGGATGCGCAATTCGTGCGCGCGGGCCAGAAGGGCATCCACCCGCGCCCCCGAGCCACGCACATGGATGAGCCGGGAGACCCGCCGGGCCTTCAAGGCTTCAGAGACAGAATTGATTCCGTAGATTAAAGCCATATCAGAGGTCCGGGGTCCAGGGTTCGGGTCCAAAGGGTCCAGTGGTCCTAGGCGCGGAGGTTCTGGATGCGGACAGCACATGATGGTACTCCGCCCAGGAGTCCGGCGACCTGATCGATTGCAGGAATCGCGAGGTCAAGTTCCGGGCCCGATTCCATACCGGTGAGAGCCACGCGGATCGGATGAAAGAGCGCCTTCCCTTTGATCCCCGTCGCTTCACGCGCCCTGGTGGCAGCCGCGCGAAAGGACTCCTTCGTGAGAGGACCGAATTCGGCAATGGCATCACCAAACGCCGCGATCACTTTCTGCCCGTCCGCTTCAGCGGCAACCAAACGCGCCGCCTCGTCACGGTTCCACTCGAGCACAAACTTCACGCGCTCGGGAATTTCCTCGAGGCGATCGACCGCGCCGACAGCGAGGGGGAGTACGGCCGAGACCGCCGCTCTCGGTCCGGGGTCCAGGGTCCAGGGTCCAGGGTTCGAGCCGGCGCGTTGGAAGAAGGGCATTGCCATCTCGACCAGGCGCTCTGGATCGCAGGCCTTCATGTACTGGCGATTCATCCAGGCGAGTTTGTCGACATCAAACACCGCCGAGCTGTGGCTGACGCGCGCGACGCCGAACCGGCGCGCCATCTCGCCGATCGCCATCAACTCCTCACCGTCACCGGGCGACCACCCGAGCAACGCCAGGTAATTCACCAGCGCTTCCGGCAGGTACCCGCGCGCGCGGAACTCGGACACACTGGTCGCACCATGCCGCTTCGAAAGCGGCGCGTGATCAGGACCCATCACCAGTGAGAGGTGCGCAAACGCGGGCGGCGTCAACCCCAGCGCCTCATAAATCAACACCTGCCGCGGCGTGTTCGAGATGTGGTCCTCGCCGCGAATGACATGCGTAATCGCCATCAGCGCATCGTCCACCACCACGGCGAAGTTGTACGCGGGGCCACCGTCGGACCGCACGATGACCGGGTCACCGATCACCGACGTGTGAAAGGTCACCGGACCGCGCACCAGATCCGTGAACGTCACGTCGCGATCGGCTGGAATGACAAACCGGAGCGCCGCCGCCTCTCCCGCATTGCGGCGGGCTTCCGCCTCTGCGCGCGCGAGATCACGGCACCGCCCGGAGTACTTCGGCGGCGCCGCAGCCGCCAACGCGGACGCACGCTCCTGCTCAAGCTGCTCGGCCGAACAAAAACACCAGTACGCGTGCCCCGTGTCGAGCAACGTCTGCGCATACCGTGCGTACACGTCGAGCCGCTCCGACTGCCGGTACGGAGGATACGGTCCGCCAACGTCGGGACCTTCATCCCAGTTCAACCCGAGCCACTGCAGATCCGCGCGAATGCCGTCTTCCGACGCACGCGTCGACCGCTCGGTATCGGTATCTTCAATGCGCAGGACAAACGCCCCCTGCTGCCCGCGTGCGAGCAACCAGTTGAACAAGGCCGTCCTGGCATTGCCCACGTGCAGCAACCCGGTGGGACTCGGCGCAAATCGCAACCGCATCACGCCCCCGCTCCCAGCAGCACCACGGCATGCGACGCAATCGCTTCGCCACGCCCGACCGCATCCACACCTTCGTTGGTCTTGCCCTTGACGGTCACCGCATCCACTCCCACACCAAGCACCGCAGCCAGCGCTTCGCGAATGCGCGTCAGATGCGGCGCCAGCTTGGGCGTCTCCAGAATCACCGTCACGTCCGCATTCACCACCACCCACCCGCGCGCGTGCACGGCCGACAACGCGCGCGCCAGCAAGTCGAGTCCAGGCGCGTTCTTCCACTGCGGATCGGTATTGGGAAACATCTGACCGATGTCCCCGGCACCAGAGGCGCCGAGCACGGCATCGGTCAACGCATGGCACACCACATCACCATCCGAATGCCCGAGCGGTCCTCTGGGTGACGGCACCTCGACGCCGGCCAGAACCAGCGGGCGTCCGCTCACCAATTGATGCAGGTCGTATCCCGTCCCTGCCCGCATGCTCGTCATCCGCTGCCTCGCCTCCGTCACATCATCACTCGTGGTGATCTTCACGTTGCGCCGATCCCCATCCACGATCGCCACGGTGCCACCGGCCAGTTCCACCAGCCGCGCCTCGTCGGTCGCTTCGGCGGCACTCTGGCCATCCGCCACCGCGCGGGCCAGCACGTCACGCCGGAATCCCTGCGGCGTCTGCGCCAGCCACAACTCGTCGCGCGGCACCGTCTTGAGCACGACACGAGCATCGCCGGATACCGCCGCGCGCTTCACCGTGTCTGCCACAGGAATCGCCGGCACCGCGGCACCAGCCGACGCCGCCGCCGCGATCACCCGATCGACGACCTCGCGTGGCACAAACGGTCTCGCTGCATCGTGCACCAACACAACATCGGCCTGCGCGGAGACGGCCTCAAATCCGGCGCGGACCGAGTCCTGCCGACGCGCGCCACCTGCCACCACCCGGCACGGCACCCGGGTGTCCCCCACCAACGCGGCGCCAGTCGCCAGAAGATCCTCCGGCACCACCACCACCAGCTCACTGACCTGCGGGTGCGCATCACACGCGCGCACACTCCGCCGAAGAATCGACTCCCCGCCAATTTTGAGGAGCTGCTTCGGCACGGCCCCACCCACACGGGCACCCCGCCCCCCGGCTACGACTATTGCGGCGACGTACATCTTCTGGATATTAGTCCCTTACGGGTGCATGATTCATCGGTTCATGGTTCATGGTTCATGGTGCTGTTCCGGGTGCCGGAGATCCTGGGTCCTTGGTTCCAGGTGCCGGGTTCCGCACCGATGAACCATGAACCGATGAACCAGTAACCGCCGCGCGCGCAAGCGCGGTCACCCCCGCGACATCGTCGCGCGTGAGGCCCACGGTGCTGATCGGCGCGTGGACGATGACGTCGACGACGCCGGAGCGGGCCGTGAGATGGCCCTTGCGCATGACGTGCCGCGTGCCGCTGAGCGTGATCGGAATGATCGGCAGCTGGCGATCCACCGCGATCGCAAACACGCCCGGCTTGAAGGGCCCCACCCGATCGTCGTCGCTGCGCGTGCCCTCGGGAAACACCACAAGCGACGCGCCGCTCTCAACCAGCTGCTGCATCTTCCGCACGACAGACGGTCCGGGATTCGCGCGGTCGACGAGCACATGCCCTGCACGACGGAGATGCCACCCGATGAACGGGATGCCGCCGAGCATGGCTTTGGCCAGGACCCGCAGTTGCGCGGGAATGGTCGCAAACACCACGGGAATATCGAAGATGCTCTGGTGGTTGGAGATGTACACCGCACTGGTGAGTCCAGTCACGGGCCAGTCCCCGTGCACTCGCACACGGACGCCGACGGTCCGGAGAATCACCCGCGCCCAGACGCGCGCACATCGATGCGCCAGGCGGCCGCGCCGGTCGACAATTCCTGACACCAGCGACAGCACGCCGAACACGATCGTGTAGAGACTGACGAGAGGAATGAGAACGAAGGCCGTGCGCCACCACTGCCAGGACGGCAGGGTCACGCCTGTGCAGCCGGGCGCGGTCGCCGGATCGGCTCGGGCTCGGCCGCCGCATCCAGGTGACGGCCGAAGATCATCCGGCCGGCGGTTGTCTGCAATACGCTGGTGACCACCACTTCGAGGTTCTTGCCGATGCTCGTACGCGCGTTATCCACCACGACCATCGTCCCGTCGTCGAGGTACGCGACCCCCTGGCTGTGTTCCTTGCCCTCCTTGAGGATGAACACGTTCATCACCTCGCCGGGCAGGACGACCGGCTTGAGCGAGTTGGTCAACTCGTTCATGTTCAGCACGTCGACGCCGCGCAACTGCGCGACCTTGTGCAGGTTGAAATCGTTGGTCACGAGTTTGCCGTCGAGCGTCTTCGCAAGTTCGATCAGCTTCAGGTCGACTTCCCTGATCCCCGGAAAGTCGACATCGGAGATGATCACTTCCACGCCGGACATCTTCTGGATGCGATGCAGGATATCGAGTCCCCGGCGTCCACGGTTGCGTTTCAACGCATCGGACGAGTCCGCCACGGCCTGCAGTTCCTTCAGGACAAACTGCGGTACGACCAGCGTGCCGTCGAGGAATCCGCTTTCAGCCACCTCGGCCACACGCCCGTCGATGATCGCGCTGGTGTCGAGAATACGGTACCGCCGGTGCCCCCGGACATCCTTGAACAAACTGACGAGTTTGGCGGGCTCGAGCCACTCGCCCTTGCGCGCCCCGAACACCAGACCGAGGTACGGCAGTACGATCACGACCAGGCCGTGCAGGAACCGGACGCGGGTGTCGCTCGTGTTGGCCCAGAACAGCGCATTGTTGATCGCCTGCGCGACCATGAGCATGATACCGAAACCGATCAGCCCGCCGAGCAACTGCGTGACCGAGGTGTCGCGCATGCGCATCTCGGCCAGCACGATCAGCAGTGCGACCACCAGACCGAGCACCCCGTTGATCAGGAAGTGGGAACCCGCAGGTTGAATCAACATGGCGGTATAGACCACCGCACCAATGAAGATTCCGCGCACGAGGACGAAACCACGCATGACAGTATTCTAGCCGTACATGCCGCGCGTCTTCCCCGCCAGCCGGCTTGCCATCGTTGTCGCACCGTCCGGATGCGGTCCCGCTCCGGACACCGGGGACGCGGCGCCGACGCCGGCCTCCCCTGACACCATCTGGTAACACTACCAGCGCTCGCTACGTACGGATCAGCGCATCCAGCGCTTCGCCGACCGTGCGCACCCCGATCAACTCGACGCCCTTGGGATGATCAACGCCGCCGAGGTTCCCTTCCGGCAACACTGCGGCCGTGAACCCCATCTGCGCGGCTTCGCGAAGCCGGAGGGGCGCATGCGACGTGGCCCGGATCTCCCCCGCGAGGCCGACTTCCCCGAACACCACGGTGTTCGGGCGCAACGGACGATTCCGCAGACTTGACGCCACGGCAGCGACGATGGCCAGATCGGCCCCCGGCTCATCCACCGTCATCCCGCCGGCGACATTCACATACACGTCATCGGTCACAAACGAGAGCCCTGCCCGTTTGTCGAGCACGGCAAGGAGCAGTGACACACGGTTGTGATCGAGTCCGCTCGCGGTGCGACGCGCCTGTCCAAGCGTGGCGCTGCTGACCAGGGCCTGCACCTCAACCAGAAACGGCCGCGAGCCTTCGAGACAACACAACACGGCGGAGCCGGGCACCTGCTCCGGCCGTTCCGCCAGAAACAACGCGGACGGATTGGCCACCGGCTGCAACCCACTGCCCGTCATCTCGAACACGCCGAGCTCACTGATCGCACCGAACCGGTTCTTGACCGCGCGCACGACACGATGGGAATGGTGGCGATCCCCCTCGAAGTAGAGGACAGTGTCCACGACGTGTTCGAGCACCTTCGGCCCCGCCAGCGCCCCATCCTTGGTGACGTGGCCGACGACAATGGTCGGCAGGTTGCGTCCTTTTGCGGTGAACAGGAAATCGGTCGCGGCCTGCCGCACCTGTCCGACGCTGCCTGGCGCAGAGGCCATCTTGAGCGAGAACACGGTCTGGATGGAGTCGACGATGAGCAGCGAGGGTTTGAGCCGATCCACTTCCTCGAGAATGCGCTCGACGCAGGTTTCGGCGAGGAGGAAGAGCGGCGCATCCGCCACGCCGAGGCGCTCGCCCCGCATCTTCACCTGATGTTCGGACTCTTCACCCGAGGCGTACAACACCGGGCCGACTTCGCGCGCGAAGTGCGCGGCGGCCTGCAGCAGGAGCGTGGACTTGCCGATGCCAGGCTCACCACCGAGCAGCACGAGCGACCCCGGCACAATACCGCCGCCAAGCACGCGATCAAATTCGCCGATGCCGGTTGTGAACCGCGCGGACACCACCGCCTCGACGTCGGCATACCGCTGCGCCTTGCCGCCACCCATCGGTTCGGCTGCGCCCTTCCTGGTCGCCGCGAGTTTGTCGGGCTTCTCACACGTCTCTTCGGCGTACGTATTCCATCCCCCGCAATCGGGACATCGTCCAAGCCACTTGGGTGCCTGCGCACCACACTGCTGACACGCGAAAATTGACTTAGCCATGAACCCGTTCCTCAGTACGTGCGCTCGATCCGCGCACCAAGACGACAAATAACCTCCCACGGGATGGTGCCGATCGTGGCGGCCACTTCCCGCGCGGTGATTTCCTGATCGCCTTGCGATCCGATCAAGACCACGGCGTCGCCAGGCGAGACGTCGATGCCGGTGACGTCCACCAGAATCATGTCCATGCAAACGGACCCGACGATGGCGCGACGTTGACCGCGGATGAGCACGTGCCCCCGATTGGCGAGACGCGTATCCAGGCCATCGGCATACCCGGCCGGCACGATCGCGAGCGTGCGCGGCGTGTCGTCGGTCCAGTGCAACCCGTAGCCGGCCCCTTCACCCACGCGAACCCCTTTCACCGCGACGATACGGCTGACCAGTGACAGGGCAGGTCGCAGGTCGAGGTCTGCGGCGGCAAGGGGTGGGGGAACGACGCCGTACAACAGGAGGCCGGGGCGCACCGCGTCATACCAGGTGCGCGCATCCCTGATGAGCGCGGCGGAGTTGGCGGCATGGCGTCTGACGTCACGCAGCCCCATGGCGCCGAGCGCCGCACACGCGCGATCGAACCGCACTCGCTGTTCGTCGAACATCGGGGACTCCGGTCGATCGGCGGTGGCAAAGTGTGTGTAGACCGCGTCGATCCGCAGATGCGGCATCGCCAGCACGCCGGGAATGGTGCGCGCCAGATTGTCGTGGCGGAACCCGAGCCGGTTCATGCCGGTGTCGATCTTCAGGTGACACCCGATGGTCACACCGCGCGCAGCCGCTGCCGCTTCGATGGCGGTGGCGGCCGACGGTGTGGACACCGTCGGTGTGAGTCCATGTGCAAACACGTCACCAAGGTCACTCACGCTCTGCGCGCCAAACACCAGGATCGGCTGTGTCACGCCGGCGTCGCGCAACGTTACGCCTTCCGCGATATCCGCCACCGCAAACATCGACGCACCGGCGCCTTCAAGTGCGAGCGCCACGCGCGCGGCGCCATGGCCGTACGCGTTGGCTTTGACGACACAGATGACTGGAAGGAGCGCGGGGGCTTTAGCCCCCGCGTTGTCCCAAGGGCTGAAGCCCTTGGGCTCCATTGCGTGCACCAACGCACTGATCCGCTTGTAGTTGTGGACGATGGCGTCCAGGTGGACGTGGGCGACGGTGGGGCGCGTCATCACTGGGCGCTCCCGGCCTCAGCCCCGGGATCCCTGCTGCAGATTTTCGAAGCGTGTGTATTGCTTCAGGAACGCGAGCGGCACGGAACCAATCGGGCCGTTGCGCTGTTTGCCGATGATGATTTCGGCCATGCCTTCCACCTCGGGACGCCGTTCCTCTTCGCTGGCGGCGTACACCTCCTCGCGGTAGATGAACATGACCACATCGGCGTCCTGTTCCAGGGCGCCTGATTCGCGCAGGTCCGACAGCTGTGGGCGATGGTCCGAGCGTGTTTCGGTGGCGCGGCTGAGCTGCGACAACGCAAGGATCGGAATCTCGAGTTCCTTCGCGAGAATTTTGAGCGATCGGGAAATCGACGCCAGCTCCTGCTGCCGGTTGTCGAACCGGCCGCGACCCTGCATCAGCTGGAGGTAGTCGATGACCAGCATGTCGAGGCCGTGTTCAAGTTTCAGGCGCCGCGACTTCGCGCGCATCTCCAGGATGCCGGCCGATGCGGTGTCGTCAATGAACACCTTCGCATCGTGCAGGCGCGCGAACGCGCCGTTCAGGCGTTCATAGTCCTGCTCGCCGAGGAAGCCGCCACGAAAGCGGTGGGCATCAACGCGTGCTTCTGAGGTCAACATACGCAGGAACAACTGTTCCTTCGACATTTCCAGGCTGAACACGCCGACCGACTTCCCGGCCTCGAGCGCGGCGTTCAGCGCAATATTCATGACGAAGCTCGTCTTGCCCATCGCGGGCCTGGCCGCGACGATGACCAGGTCGGATTTCTGGAAGCCGGACGTCATCTCGTCCAGTTCGACAAAACCCGACGGCACGCCCGTGACCAGACCGCGGCTGGCCTGCAACTGCTCGAGCATGGCGTAGCCGCCGTCGACCAGTTCACTGAGTTTCACAAAGCCGGATCGCATCCGGCCTTCGGCGATGGAGAAAATCGTCCGCTCCGCTTCGTCGAGCAGATCGTCCGCATCCTCTTCCGCGTCGTACGCGCGCACGAGCACTTCGTTGGACGCCTGAATCAGGCGTCGCAGTGTGGATTTTTCCTTGACGATGCGGGCGTAGTACTCGACGTTGGCCGAACGGGGGACGCCATCGGTCAGGGCGCTGACGTAGGCCGGACCGCCGACCTCCTCCAGTTCGCCCGATCGTGTCAGTTCGTCGGTGAGCGTGACGAAGTCGACCGGCTGATTGCGGTCGGTGAGGCCGACCATCTTCTCAAAGATGCGGCGGTGCGCATCCCGGAAGAAATCCTGCGAGTCGATGACCTCGGCGGCCTGGTTGAAGGCCTGGTTGTTGATGAGAATCGCGCCGAGCACGCTCTTCTCAGCTTCAAGATTGTGGGGAAGTGTTCGCTCGGCCATGACCCACCAGAGAATAACCCACGAACACGTATGGTCCAGGGTCGGCAGGTCCAGGATTCGGGGGCCAGGGTCCGCACAAGCGCCCCCCGGACCTGAACCCTGGACCCTGGACCTTATTCCGTCGGCGCCGGTGCCGAGGTGGCGTTGCCGGCGGCCTGGGCCGCCACGACCTTGACGGTGACCGAGGCCGGCACGTCACGATGCAGCTTGATCGTCACGACGTGTTCGCCGAGGGTCTTCAGCGCGTCTTCGAGCAGGATCTTGCGGCGGTCCACGACGATCTGCCGTGCGGCGAGGGCCTCGGCGATGTCCGCCGTGGTGACCGAGCCGTACAACGTGTTGTGGTCGCCCACGCGGCGCGAGATCGACAGGTCGACCGCCGCCAGTGCGTCGGCGAGGGCCTGCGCGGCCTGCCGTTCGTCGTGTTCACGCGCCTCAGCCTTGGCGCGCTCGCGTTCGATCTGGCGCTTGGCCTCCGAGGTCACCCGGAGGGCCAGCCCGCGCGGCAGCAGGTAGTTGCGCGCGTAGCCATCGGCCACCTTCACGACTTCACCGCGGTTGCCGAGGTGTTCGACGTATTCTCTGAGAATTACTTCTGTCGCCATCTGAATCCTCCCGGCTAGTCCGTGACGTACGGGATAAGGGCGAGCTGACGCGCGCGCTTTATCGCGGTCTGCAACGCGCGCTGGTGTTTCGCGCACGTGCCCGAAATGCGACGCGGCTGGATCTTGCCGCGCTCAGGAATGAAGGGGGTCAGCAGCTTGACGTCCTTGTACGAGACGATGTCGATCTTCTCGACGCAGAACTTGCAGACACGACGCCGACGGAAAAATCCGCCCCCGCCGCCCCGTCGTCCGGCCTTGTCCTTGTCCTTATCCTTGTCGTCCTTGCCCCGGCCACGTCCGCCGGACCGCGATTCCATGTCGCTCATCGGTCTCCCTCCCCGAACGAATCGTTGCCGCCGTCCGCATCTTCAAGCTCCTGCTTGCGGCGGCTGAGTTCCTGTTCCGTCGGCTCCGCGGGCAGGCCGCGACGCAGACGACGCGCCACCGTGTTGGCCTTGCGGCGGGTCTTGAACCGCTCGTCCTTGGCCAGATCCTCGTCCACACGAATGACGAGATGACGCATGACGCCATCGATCACGCGGAGACGACGGTCGAGTTCTGCCGTCATGGCCGCCGGGCCATTCAGCAGCTCGAGCACGTACACGCCTTCACGCTGGCGGCCGATTTCATACGCCAGGCGACGACGGCCCCAGTTTTCGGTGCGTTCAATGGTCCCGCCGAACCGTTCGACGACGGTGGCGACCTGCGAATGCAGCTCGGCCAACGACTCTTCGGTGGCGTCGGGACTCGCGATATAGACGAGTTCGTACTGTCGGTGAATGCTCATGTGCCTCCTCATGGACAACTCCCGGCCACCCACCATGGGTGCCGTGCAGGCCGCTTCGCTCGGAAGCGGCAAGGAGCGTTCAATTAAACGCGTTCATCACGCGTGCTGTGCCGGCGTCGATCCACAACTCGACCGCGTCGGCGGCCCGGGTAACAGCCTCATCGATCCCGGGAATCTCTTCCGGTGCGAAACGGGACAACACATGGTCCGCCAAATCGCGCGCCGGATCGCCACGACCCACCCCAATCCGGAGGCGGGCAAACTCTTCCGTCCCGAGTGACGCGGCCACGGATTTCAGTCCGTTGTTCCCGCCACTCGATCCCGATGGGCGCACTCGCAATTGCCCCACCGGCAGATTCACGTCATCACACACTATGAGGACGTCTGCGAGGTCCAGCTTGTAGAACGCCACCAGTGCGCTCACGGCTTCCCCGCTCAGATTCATGAAGGTCGTCGGCTTCATCAGCCAGAGACGCCCTTCAGGCCGCCGCCACTCGGCGACCTCCGCCACATCCCGCCACGGACTCAACAACAACCCGTGCCGCCGGGCCACGAGGTCCACGACCTCAAACCCGACGTTGTGCCTCGTGCCCCGATAGCGCGATCCAGGGTTGCCAAGCCCCGCTATGAGCTTCACCCTTCGGCTCGCTTCGCTCGCTCAGGGCAGGCTGTGCACTCAGCACCCAGCACCAGCACCGAGCATCGAGCACCCAGCACCCCGCACTGACTCATTACTTGTCTTCTTTGTCCGTCTTGCCCTTCTTGGCGACTTCGGGCTCGGCGGCGGCAGCCGGCGCAGCGGCGGCATCAGTCGTGGCGGCGGCTTCCGCACGCGGCGCCACGATGTGCACGATCAGGTTCTCGGGTTCGCTGACGGCCTTCCACGTGCCATCGGTCGCGAGGTCCTTCACGCGGACGCCCTGGTTGAGCATGAGTTCGCTGACGTCCACCGTGATGTGCTCGGGGATGTCCGCGGGCAGACATTCAACGTCCACGTCACGATGCACGAAGTCGAGTGTGCCGCCCTGAAGCTTGACGCCCTTGGCTTCGCCCGTCAGGTGCACCGGCACGGTGACGCGGATGACCTTGTCCATCGCGACGCGGAGGAAGTCCGCATGGATGAGCTTATGGGTCACCGGGTCAATCTGGTATTCCTTCACCAGGACCTGCGTCTCGGCGCCGTCAATCGTCAGCGAGATGAGCGAGTTCAGACCGGACTCGGAGTGCAGGATCCGGCTGAGTTCCTTCGGATCAACCGTCACGGACTCGGCCACACCCTTCTTCTCACCGTACAACACGGCCGGGATCTTGCCCGCCTGCCGCGTGCGCACGGCCTCGTTCTTGCCAAATGTCTCGCGGCGAACCGCGTCCAGTACTGCGCTCATAATCTGTCTCGCTCCATCTAAACGAACAATTTGGAGACCGAGGTCTCCTCGTGGATACTGCGGATGGCCTGCGCCAGCAGGCGCGCCACCGACAACACCACAATCTTTCCGCACGCGGCCTTCTCAGGCGTGAGCGGGACCGTGTTGGTCACGATCAACTTGTCGATCGGCGCCGCCTCGATTCGCGAGATCGCCGGTCCCGACAACACGCCGTGCACCGCACACGCCAGCACGCGCGTTGCGCCGTTGTCCTTGAGCGCCTGCGCCGCCTTCTGCATCGTGCCCGCCGTGTCGATGATGTCGTCCGAGATGATGCACACCCGGCCGTTCACATCGCCGATCACATTCATGACTTCCGCCGCGCCGGTCTCGCCGCGCCGTTTGTCGATGATGGCGAGCTCGGCGTCCAGACGCTTCGCATACGCACGCGCCCGTTCCGCCCCACCCGCATCGGGGGACACAATCGTCACCGGCCCGTAGTTCTGCCGGGCCAGATACTCAATCACCGCCGGGGCCGCAAACAGGTGGTCCACCGGGATGTCAAAAAACGCCTGAATCTGCGCCTTGTGCAGATCCATCGTCAGCACCCGGTTCGCACCGGCGGCGCTGAGCAGATTCGCCACGAGCTTGGCCGAAATCGGCACGCGCGGCTTGTCCTTCCGATCCTGGCGCGCGTATCCGTAATACGGAATCACCGCCGTAATCCGCGAGGCGGACGACCGGCGGAACGCGTCGATCATCACGCACATCTCGACCAGGTGTGCGTCCACCGGCGTCGAGGTCGGCTGCAGGATGAAGACATCCGTGCCGCGGATGTTCTCGTCAATCTGGAACGAGACTTCCGAATCCGGAAACCGATGCAGCCGTGCGGCCCCGAGCGGAATGTCGAGTTGTTCTGCGATCTCCTTCGCCAGCGCCGGATGGGCGCTCCCCGAGAACAACTTCAACTGCCCGTGACTCATGCCGGATCCACGCTCTGCACACCGAAAAATTGGTTGGGGCGGAAGGATTCGAACCTTCGAATACGGGTTCCAAAGACCCGCGCCTTACCGCTTGGCCACGCCCCACCCCGTTGGGCCCCGACTAACGGGCGGCCGTGACCCCTAGCAAAACAGAGAGTGTAGCACGGCTGGGTGGATGGACAGGTGGGCGGGTGGGCAGATGTCAGATGCCAATATGCCGCACGGCTTCGCGGCGGCTGTGGGTGCGGGTCAGCAGGACGAGCCAGTCGGGGCGGCGAAGGCGTTTGGCGGCCCGGGTGGCGGCGGCCTCGGAAAACAGCCCAAAAACGGCCGATCCGCTGCCGGTCATCTGGGCCCCCATGGCTCCCTCCTCCACACACGCGTCGATCATTTCCCGGATGCCGGCATGCCGGCGGGCGACCGGCGCCGTCAGGTCGTTGACCAGAGGAACCCCGCCACTCGGCCAGCCCAATTCGACATCCCGCCCCTCCGGGGCATCGGGAAGGCCCGCGGCGCGGTCCTCGTCGAGCCAGCGGTAGGCGTCAGCCGTCGAGACGCCGAACGACGGCTTGATGACCAACACGCCAAGCCGCTGCACGTCGTCGACCGGGTACAAATCCTCACCGCGGCCCGTCGCCACGGCCGTGCCGCCCTGAAGAAAGAACGGGACGTCCGACCCGAGCGTCGCGGCCAGCTTCGCCAGATCGCGGCGTGACTGCTTGGCACCCCAAATCACGTTGAGGCCGACCAGCGCGGCCGCCGCGTTGCCACTGCCCCCACCCAGCCCCGCCTGCGACGGAATGGCCTTGTCGATGCGGATGTGCACGTCACGCGGCTCCCCCTCGCGCCCCATCGCCTTCCATAACGCGACCGCCGCACGCCACGCGAGATTGGTGTGGTCCTCAGGCACCCCCGGTGTGCGGCACTGCAGCCCAAAAGGTCCGCGACGCTCCGACACGACGACCGTGTCGTGCAACGCGAGGGACTGCATGAGCGACCGCACCTCGTGATAGCCGTCGGGCCGACGCGGCCCTACACGCAGGGTCAGGTTGATTTTTGCGTTCGGACGTAAGGTCAGGACTCGGGACATCTACCAACTACCAACTTTCATCTGCCCATCCGCCCATCCTTGAGAGGGCCGATGGAGCGGAGTTCTTCCAGCGTCATTGGCAGGTAGTGATCGGGCACGGTCACGACGAACGTCTCTGGAGGCAAATCGATCGGGTCGAGGTTGACGCGCACCTGGGACACCGTGAACTGGAGATCGAGCGGCGTGGTCCCTGTCGAGGTCACTCGCACGTCACTCGGCCATCCGCCCTGATACGCGCGATACTCCACAAGCCAGTCTTCGATGCGCGCGGCGTGCACCTGCCACGCAGCATCACGTTGCCGAAGCCACGCCGTGGTTGATTCGGCGAGCTTCACATTCAGGAACGGACCGGTCCTGGTGCCGGACACCACACCCGCAGGAACCGCGACACATCCGGTCAACACGTCAAGCGACTCGCGACTGCCCCACCGCAATCCCGTGAGGGCCTCAACGATGTCGCGCGTGGGCGCCCGGAGGACGCGGGTGTCGCGCGGCAGCACGAACGTGGCCTGCCCCGCCTCGCCGGCCATCTGGAACGCCGTGCTCCCGAGCATGCGCAACTCAAGATAGATGTCGTCGGTGCGCGTCACCGCGCCGTTGAGCGTCTGGGCGATGCGCTGGTCTCTGGTTCCCACCCATCCCCGCACGCGCAACTGCGCGACGTAACGCTGGGCGCCGAGGCACCGTGTCGTCGCCTGCTCCCAGACCCGCGCGGCGTCAGAAAACGGCACCGCCGGTCCGGAAGGCGGCGTGAAGACTCGGGCTGCACAGCCCGTGGCGAACACCACCGGCAGCACCCAGACCAATCGAATCACTCGCGCCCTGCCAGCTGCCGCGCGCGATCGCGCTTTTTGGAGACGACGTCGACATCGAGCCCCTGGCCGCCACCAGCCAGCGCACGATCCCACATCGTCACGGCGTCCTTGTACTGCTTCAACTGGAAGAGCGCGTCGGCGAGGCGATCGAGCAGGACCACATCCTTCGGCCGCGCAGCCACGGCCCGCTCGAGGAGTTCCCGTCCGAGCCCCGCCTGTCCCTGCTGCACCTGGGTCCACCCGAGTCCCCCGAGATACACCGCGTTGTCAGGATCGCCACGCAACAGATCGCGATAGACGCGCTCCGCATCGGTGTACCGCTTGTCGCGGTGATACGCCTCGGCCAGCGCCGCCGACACATCAGGCACGGTTTCGTCGCGGGTCCTGGCGTCCTCAAGCACCCGGATGCTTCGTCCGCGTTCGCCCAGCGCTTCGAACTCCGCCGCCAGTTCGAGGGACACGCGCGAGAAGATGCCGGCCTCGGGCGCCGACCGCACGGCGGCGAGCAAGGGTTCGAGCGTGGCGACCGCGCCCCGGTGATCGCCGCGTGCCGATTGCGCCTCCGCGAGTGCGAGCGGGCCACGCGGATCCGCGGCGTCAATATCGAGAATCCGGCGCGCAGCGTTTTCAGCCGCGGCTGCATTGCCGGATCGATTCTCCACCTGCGCGACCAGATACCAGATCGCCACGTCACGCGGGAACTCACCGGCCAGTTCGAGCAGCGCGGTGCGTCCTTCCTCCAACTGCCCGAGATTCACGAGCGAGGTGGCGAAACGCGTTCGAATCGGCACGTTGCGCGGATTCGTCTTCGCCAGTTCGCGCCACTGCACGAGCGCCTCTTCCGGCCGGCCCACGTCGTCATACAACTCGGCCAGCCAACTCCGCGCCCGCGCCATGTCGGGCTCATCGCGCACCAGCGGTTCCAGCACCGCAATGGCGCGGGCGTTCTCGCCAACCTCCGACAACGCTTCCACCAGCAGGAGCACGCCTTCCGGATACCCGGGCTGGTCGTTGAGGAAGCCTTCAAGCGTGGGCACGGCCTTGGCGTGTTGCCCGGTGCGCACGTACAAACGGCCGAGCGAAATCTCGACGGCCGGGTCGCGTCGCCCGCCGGCCAGCGCTTTCTCAAGATGCTCAATGGCCTGCAGCACCATCCGGCCCTTGTCGGCGGTCGACGAAGAATTGTCGGCCAGGGCGGATCGAACCAGCCCCAGAATGCGATGCGCCTCGTGATTGCCCGGGTCCGCAGTCAGCGCCGCGTCGGCTTCGGCGATCGCCTCGGCCGCCCGGCCTTCGCGCGCAAACAACCCGGCGAGTTCCGCCCGCACGTCAGCCGCCGTGGGCACGAGCGTGATCGCCGCGCGATATGCCTTGATCGCCCCCGCGACATCGCCACGCCCTTCCAGCGACCGGCCCTGAAGAAACAGATAGTAGGCTTCGCCGACAGCAGCCGTCGTGGGCGGCGGCGCAGGCGCCTGAACGGCGGCTATTCCGAAAGCGAGCCACATCACCATGGATACGGAGGATTGTTTCACAATTCAAATGAGGCAATGGAATTCCAGCATTGCCCCATTGCCCCATTGCCTCATTCTTCATATAGTCCCCCCATGGCAATCGACTCGGCCCTGCTCGCAATTCTTGTGTGTCCGGCCTGCAAGACGAAGGTGGTGCTCGTGAAGGACGGCGCGGGCCTGCAGTGCGGTACCTGCCACCGCGTGTACCCCGTGAAGGACGACATCCCCGTGATGTTGATCGACGAAGCCACGGTCGAGGTTCCCACGACGGTCCGTTGAGAATCCTCGTCGTCAGGTTGCGCCTGATTGGCGACGTGGTCTTCACGACCCCGCTGGTAGGCGCCCTTCGCCACCGGTTCCCCGACGCTCACCTGACGTATCTGGTTGAATCGGCCGCCGCGCCGGTGCTCGAAACCAATCCACACATTTCGGAACTGCTGGTCATTCCCCACCGCCGTGGCTTGGCACGTGTGCACGACGACCTCCGTCTGGCCAGGCAATTGCGACGCGCGCGATTTGCCCTCGTGGTCGACTGTCATGGCGGCCCGCGCAGTGCGTGGCTCACATGGGCGACCGGCGCGCCGCGGCGAATCGGCTACGACATCGGCGGCCGCACCTGGATGTACACCGAGACCGTGCACCGGCCGCGAGGTCTCCACCCCCGCCACTCTGTCGCCAACCAATGGGACCTGCTTCCGGTGGTGGACGCGGCGTTTCCCAAGACGCCGGACCGCACGGCACACCGGGTGGCAATGCCGGCGTCGCCGGCCGCGTACACATCGGTCATGGCCCGGCTCCACGCCCGCGGCATTCCCGTGGGTCGGCCCGGCACACGGACCATCGTGTTTCACGTCAGCGCCGGCAACCAGTTCCGCCGATGGCCGGAAACCGCTTTCGCCGACGTCGCGGCCGGACTAGTGCGACAATCTACCGACCGCTGGGTGCTGCTGACCGCAGGCCCGTCGGATCGCGAGGCGGTGCACCGTGTGCTGGCCGCCGCGCGAGGGCTGGCCCCGGCTGCCGCCAATCGCATCGTGGACGCGGAGGATGTCTCGCTCGCGGAACTGCGCGCGTTGCTCGACGCGTCCGCCTTGTACATCGGAGGCGACAGCGGCCCCCTGCACGTGGCCTCGACCTCGGATGTGCCGATCGTGGGCTTGTACGGTCCGACGTTGGCGGAACGGTCTGCACCCTGGCGCCCGGAGACCATCCGCGGCGAGTCGGTGGATGTGGGCGCCCTGCCGTGCCGGCCGTGTGATCAGCGGGTCTGTGCGCCAGGCGACTTCCGGTGCCTGACAGGCATCACCCCGGGCGCGGTGAGGGACGCCGCGGAACGACTGCTGGAGATCGCGCGATGACGACGACATCTGATTCGAATCTGCGACGCGCGGGTTTCATCCTCGTGGTGATCGCCCTGGCGGCGACGCAGGTCAAACTGCAGATCGCCCAGTGGGCCCTGTGGATGGCCGCGGTGCTGTGGGTCGTGGTCAACACCCGCGAACGCCGATGGCGCGAAGGACCGGCGTTCCTGCTGCCGCTCCTCGCCTACGCCGGATGGACACTTGTGAGCGCGGCCGCGTCCGTGGATCCAGCCGCAAGCATCATCGACTCCAAGCAGTTATTCCTGCTGCTGATGGTGCCGGTGGTCGCCACCTTTGCACGCGGCACGAAAGCCACGCACGCGATCGACGTAATTATCGCCGTCGGATCCGCGTCGGCGCTCTACGGCATCGCGCAATTTAATCTGTTCGGCTTCGACAGCGAGGCCAATCGGCCCGTGGGGCCGCTCGACCACTGGATGACCTATTCCGGTGTGCTGATGCTCGCGACCGGCGCCGCAGTCGCGCGGCTGCTGTACGTCAGCCGCGACTGGGTGTGGCCGGCCATTGCCGTGCCGGCGCTTGTCGTCGCCTTGTTCTACACACTGACGCGCAATGCCATGGTCGGTCTGGCGGCCAGTGTCTCCGTGCTGCTGACCGAACGCAACTGGCGTCTGCTGCTGGCCCTGCCGGTGCTCGGTGTCATCCTGCTGGTGGCCGCGCCGCAGGTCGTCACCAGCCGCATCCAGTCGATCGGCGACCTGACCGATCTCACCACGCGCGATCGCGTCGCGATGCTGCGGTCGGGCGTGCACATGGTGCAGGACAACCCGCTCACCGGCGTCGGCCCCGACATGGTCAAGGTCGTCTACCCGCACTACCGCGACGCCACCTACGCGGTCAACGACGTCAACCCGCACCTGCACAACGTGCCGATGCAGATCGCGGCCGAGCGCGGCCTGCCCGCACTCGCGATCTGGTTGTGGTTTGTCGTGATCGCGTCACGCGATCTCTGGCGTCAGATCAAACGCAGTGAGGGCTACACACGCGCGGCGGCAGGTGCCGGCGTCGCGGCGATGGTCGCCATGCTGGTGGCCGGCCTGTTCGAATACAACTTCGGCGACTCGGAGTTCCTGATGTTGTTCCTCGGTCTCATCACGCTGCCCTGGGCGGCGCAACAACCGGACGCCCCCGGGGGCACCCACGTATGAACATCGCCGTCATCGGCGATCTGATGCTCGATCACTTCGTGATCGGGCGCGTCGATCGCATCTCGCCTGAAGCGCCCGTCCCGGTCGTCCGTTTTGAGAAGGACGAGTTCCGGCTCGGCGGTGCCGCCAACGTCGCCGCCAACATCCGCTCCCTCGACGCCACCGCCCTCATCGTCGGCGTCGTCGGCACCGACGACACGGCAGAGACCCTGCGGCAACTGCTGCGTGAGCGGGGCCTGGCCGACGACCGCCTCGTGCCGGTGCCCTCGCGCCCCACCACACGCAAGGTGCGAGTGGTCACCACGCGCAATCAGCAGGTCGCCCGCGTGGACTACGAGGACGAAGCCGCACTCGAGGGTCCGGCCGTCGACGCGTTGCTGGCCGCCGTGCGCTCCGCCAGCCAGGCCGCGCAGGCGATCGTCCTCTCCGACTATCGCAAAGGCGTGGTGACGCCGGAGGTCATCGCCGCCGCCCGCTCGGCGGCAGGCTCCATTCCCATCATCGTGGATCCCAAAGTGCCCGACGCGGCCCGGTATGCGGGAGTCACGGTGCTGACGCCAAACCATCACGAAGCGGAGTTGATGACAGGCACACGAATCAGGACGGCCGACGATGCCCGCGCGGCGGCGCGCATGCTGCACGCAGCCACCGGCGCCAACATCCTGATCACCTGGGGTGAACACGGGATGTGGCTCTACGACGCGTCAGCCACCTCGCCGATCGACCTGCACATCCCGGCGACGGCGCGTGAAGTGGCCGATGTCACCGGCGCCGGCGACACCGTCGTCGCCACCCTCGCCCTCGCGCTCGCGCGCGGCGAATCCCTCAGCGACGCCGCACGACTCGCCAACCGCGCCGCCGGCATCGTCGTCGGCAAGTTCGGGGCATCGACGGTCACCCGCGGGGAATTGGAACCCTGACGCGCGGGTTCATGGTTCATCGGTTCATGGTGCTGTTCTTGGTGCGGGGTTCCGGGTTCTGGGTTCAGCACCGATGAACCGATGAGCCATGAACCCGCGATCTCGTCAGCGCGCGCAAGCCGCGCGCGTTCCAACGAGTAGCAGCTGAGGCCACGCTTCCCCTGACAACACGTTCTTGAGCTTGGCTTCAAAGAGCGTGTGGCGCGAGATGATGCAGGTGGGAATGTCGAGCGGGAACGCGCGGGCCTGCAACTCGGCGTAGTGATTCGGCCGCATCATGATGTACATCGCGGGCACCTGATGCACGCGCGCGACGAGCGTCTGCATATCGAAGATGTCTTCGATGGGACGCTTCAGATAAAACGCCATGCTGGGCAACACTTCGCGATAGTGCGCGACCGGCGGTATCGGTTCGCCCTCGGATCTCCCGGCTGCCCTCGCCTCAATCGTCTGCACCATCGGGAGCACAGGCTTGAAGGCCTCAACCGCAGGAAGCGAGACGAGCGCAAACACGTAGTTGGCCACCACGAGCGTGGCCGCAATCGCGGTCAGTGCCACGACCGGGCGTGATGCCAGACCGAGCCCCACCACAACCACGGCCCCGCCGCACAACACGACGCCGAGCAGGTTCGCGCCGGCGATCTGATGAATCTGCGCCTGTGATCCGAGCAGCCAGAACAGGCCGCCGCCGACGATGGCCATCAACGCGGCGGACATGACCGCACCAGCGCGAATCACCCGCATCCGTCCGTGGGTGATCGCGTGCTGGATCAGACACGCCGCCAGAGCCGCCAGCGCCGGCACGATCGGGAAGATGTAGAGATCCTGCTTGGTCTGCGAGAGCGAGAACACGCCGATGTGCCACACCACCCACAACATGAGCAGGCGCGCGATGGGTGACTCGCGATTGAACAGGGTTGTGGCACCCCAGACAAGGCCGCCGACCACAAACAACGTCCACGGGAAGAGGTCACCCAGCACCACAGGGACGTAGAAGAAAATGTCGCGTTCACCAGGCTGCATCGCCTCGGTGTACCGCCCGACGTTTTCGCCGAGCCAGAATGCCTGCAGCGGCTCCCAGCCCTGCTGCGCGTAGATCACCGCCCACCACGGAACCACAATCGCCAGCACGATCAGCGTGCCCGAGACCAGATGAAACCGGCGCAGATCGGACAGTCGCCGTTCGAGCAGCAACCAGGTCCCGATGGTCGCCGCAGGAAACAGCAACGCGACAGGCCCCTTTGTGAGCACACCAAGGCCGATCGCGGCGTACATCAGCCACAGGTACCGGCGTCGCTGATCCGGCTTCTGCTCGGCGAGGACAAAACACGCCAGCGCCAACGCCATGAACATCGTCACCCAGATGTCGATGAAGATGCGGCGCGAGAACATCACAAATCGAGGTGCGGTGGCGACGATGAGTGCGGCGAGGAGACCGGCGGTGGTGCCGCCGAGACTGCGGCCGAAGAGAAAGGCGGCGAACAGGATGCCGACAGCGCCGACGGCAATCGCGAGGCGCTCGACGCCGACGGACACACCGAAGACCTGATAAAACCCGGCAACGATCCAGTAACTCAACACCGGCTTGTTCATCCGCGGTTCGCCGTTGAACTGCGGATTGACGTAGTCGCCCGTCTCCACCATGTGGCGAGGCGTGTCGACATAAAACGCCTCATTCGCATCCCAGATGGTGTTGGCGCCGAGGCCGAGAAAGAGGAGGAGGACCGATGCGGCGAGCAACGCAACGACGGCGCGCTCAACCCCAGCGCGCCCTACATCACCCATCCGCCCACCTGCCCATTCACCCAGCTGCCCAGCCGCCCAGCCGCTAGTGCCGGAAGTGCCGCCGACCGGTAAAGACCATGGCGAGGCCGCGTTCGTCGGCGGCGGCAATAACTTCGTCGTCGCGTACCGACCCACCCGGCTGCACGACGGCGGTGGCGCCGGCAGAGGCGACCACATCGAGGCCGTCACGGAACGGGAAGAACGCGTCGGACGCCGCCACCGAGCCACGCAGCCGATCACCGGCCTTGAGCACGGCCGTGCGCACCGCGTCCACCCGGCTCATCTGCCCGGCGCCGATCGCGAGAGTCGCGTCCGCCGACGTGAAAATGACCGTGTTGGACTTGACGTGGGCGCAGACACGCCACGCGAACCGGAGTGCCGTCCACTCTTCAGGTGTCGGCGCGCGCTTCGTGACGACCTTCGGCCCGTCCGGACCGGGCCACACGGTCGCCGCTTCGATCACCCGATCGCGATCCTGCACAAGCCACGATCCGAGGATCGATCGCACGTCACGATCACGATCCATCGCATCAAACGACGCGGTCACGATGCGCAGATTCGGCTTGGTCGCGAGCACCGCGCGGGTTTCCTCATCCGCCGACAAGCCGGGCGCAATCACAGCCTCAATGAACGTGGAGACCAGCGCATGTGCCGTCTCCAGATCGATGGGGCGATTGAGACCGACGATGCCGCCGAATGCAGAGAGAGGGTCGGCTTCACGCGCACGGATGTACGCATCAGCCGCTGACGTGCCGGTCGCAACGCCGCACGGATTGGTGTGTTTGATCACCACCGCCGCAGGCTCGGTGAACTCCATCGCGATGCGGGCCGCCGCGTCGAGATCGAGCAGATTCGTGAACGACAGTTCCTTGCCCTGGTGGACAACGGCGCCGCCGAATCCGTGCGGGCCCATCGTGAACCAGGCGGCGGACTGATGCGGATTTTCGCCATACCGGAGATCGCGGACCTTGCTGAGCACGGGCGTCCAGCGGCTGGACGCCGCGCCACGGGTGAACGTGCCATCGGAGCCGACCGTGACCTCTCCGAGGGTCGCGGCAATCATGCGGTCGTAGTCGGCCGTGTGGCCAATCGCCTTGCGCGCGAGGTCGAACCGCAGGGCCAGTGACGGACTGCCCCCGGGCTGGATGGCCGCGATGACCTTCGGGTAATCCGCCGGGTCCACCACCACCAGGACGTCCCGGAAGTTCTTGGCCGCCGCCCGCAGCAGGCTGGGCCCGCCGATGTCGATCTCCTCGACAAGGGCGTCAAGCGGCAGGTCGGGTTTGGCCGCGGCCTGGGCGAAGGGGTACAGGTTGACCACCACCAGGTCGATGGGGGCGATGCCATGGGCGGCAATCGCCTCCAGGTCGGCAGGCATGTGCCGCCTGGCCAGAATCCCCCCATGCACCTTCGGGTGCAGGGTCTTGACCCGGCCGTCCATCATCTCGGGGAAGCCGGTCACGTCGGAAATCCCGATAACGGGCAGTCCCGCCTCAGCCAGCGCCCTGGCGGTCCCCCCGGTGGACACCAGCTCCCAGCCCTGGGCGGCCAAGGCGGAGGCAAGGGGGATGAGGCCGGACTTGTCGGAAACACTCAGAAGGGCGCGCATGACGAAAGGACCTTTCTCCTACCAAACCGGATGCTTGACACGGTACACCGAGCCTACTAGCATTGCCGATCGACGTTGGGCGAGACCATCGTCGGCACGGAGACCGCCGGTGCGGTCTCTTTTTTTGTTCTCGCAAGGCAGGCAAGCAAGATGCGTATTACGGGCAAGGTCAAGTGGTTCAACAACGCTAAAGGGTACGGCTTCATTGAACGTGAAGGGGGCAACGACGTGTTCGTGCACTTCTCCGCCATTCAGGGCGCCGGGTTCCGCACGCTCGAAGAGGGCCAGGAAGTCGAGTTCGAGATCGTCGACGGGCCGAAGGGGCCGCAGGCGGGCAACGTCACCAAACCCAGCTAGACCACTCTCAGGGGGCCGGAGCTCGGTGTTCCGGCCCCTCACTTGATCAGGCACCAGACGAGCGGCAGCCAGAGTTCGCGGGCAAACGGCACCGGACGGTCGTCGAGCAACACCTGGCTCCCAGGCACCCCGCCCACCACATCGTACAAATCACGCAAACGCAGCGGATCGTTCCCTGGGAAGAACCGGGCGCGATATCGCACGGCATGTCCGAGCGTCAGTTCCTGAAATTCGTCGGAGGCCTTCGCCATCTCAAGGGCCTTCACAAACGCCTCCCCCTCAAACGCCGGAAACTCGAGCGTGATGGAGAACGGCCGCCCCGGCGATCCGAACAGCGCTTCGCGCAGTTCCGGATGCATGGCGGCGAGTTCCTCGTCGGAGAGCGTCTCGGAGAGTTCGGCGTAGGGCCAGAAGCGCTCCAGCGGCCGGTGTGTCGGAGGGTCAGGCAACACGTTCTGAATGCTATCCTGTCCCCTCTCGGGGCCGCAACCGCCGGATGCCATCACCACGCGCGATTCCTTCGATCGACCTGCTGCTGCAGCAGCCCGCCGCACTCGCGCTCGTTGACGCACACGGCCGGACGCAGGTCGTGGACGCGCTGCGGACTGCAGCCACCGAGTGGCGGGCGGCGCCCACGGGGGATCCGGGAACCTGGATTGTGGCTCGGGCGGCGGCCCTGCTTGACCAGACATCGGCGCCGTTGCTGGTACCGGTCATCAACGCGACCGGCGTGATCATTCACACCAATCTTGGCCGCGCGCCACTGGCACGCACGGCTGCAGCGCGCGCCGCGGAAGTGGCCGGGGGCTACTCCAATCTCGAATACGACCTTGAGGCAGGCGAACGCGGCTCCCGGCATCTGCACGCGGAACAATTGCTGTGTGCGCTCACCGGCGCGGAAGCCGCCGTCGTCACCTCCAACAACGCGGCGGCGACAGTGCTGGTGCTGGCGGCAGTCGCCGCAGGCCGAGAGGTGATTGTCTCCAGAGGGGAGCTGGTCGAGATCGGCGGCGGATTCCGCGTGCCGGATGTCATGACCCAGTCAGGCGCGGTGCTGCGCGAAGTGGGCACCACCAACCGTACACGCGTCACCGACTACGCGGCCGCGATCTCGGAGCGCACGGCGCTCATTCTGCGCGTGCACCCGTCAAACTTCCGCATCGAGGGGTTCACCGAGCGTCCACCACTCGCGGATCTCGCAACACTCGCCCACCGTTTCGATCTGCCGGTCTTTGAGGATCTGGGCAGCGGCTGGCTCGGCGTGCCCCACACACAGCCATGGCCGGACGCGCTGGCCGGCGAACCGTCCGTGCGCGACAGCGTGGCCGCAGACGTGGACCTGATTGCGTTCAGCGGCGACAAGTTGCTCGGCGGCCCGCAGTGCGGTCTCATCGTGGGCCGCGCCGCGTGGGTGGCACGTGTGCGCACACATCCGCTCATGCGCGCCGTCCGCGCCGGCAAGATGACCTACGCCGCACTCGAGGCCACACTCGCCCTCTGGCGACGGGAGCCTTCCCGCACGGAGATCCCGGTGGTCGACATGTTGCTGATGCCCCTTGAAGCGATCGAGTGGCGCGTGCGCGAACTCGCGGTCACCCTCCGCACACACGCGCCCCATCTGCAGTGCGACATCATCGACGGTGCCTCGACCATCGGTGGCGGCGCGGCGCCGCAGTCCGCCATTCCGACACGCCTGCTCGCGATTCGCTCGCCCCGCCAGTCAGCCGCTGCGCTGGAATCCGCGCTGCGGGCCGGCACACCACCAGTCGTCGCCCGCATCCAGCACGACGCCCTGCTCATCGATCTCCGCACCGTGCGTCGGGAAGACGATGAGGCGCTGGCGCGGGCGATTACCGCAGGTTCCGCGTGACGTACAGAACCGCGACGGGCTGTTTATCGAGGGGCCACTCGGGCGTGGTCGTGATGCGGAACGTGCAGTAATCCTCAGGCGTGATGTTGGCCGCGCACAGGCTGTTCACGTCGTCGTCAAACGGCACCTGAATCAGACGGCCGGGGTCGGTTCCCGTGGGCGCCTCGAACACCTGTTCGTTCGACGCGACCTGACGGCCTCCGCGATCGAACACCTGAATGGTGAACGTCATCGGGTAGAACTCCGTGGGCCGCTCGATGTGAAACCAGAGCGGCTTCCCTCCGAAGAGAAACTCGGCGCCCGACGAGGCCCAGATGCCCTCGAGGCCGGCCGGCCAGATCGGCACCACGAGACTCACCGGAATCTGCGGCGTGCCGCGTTCCTTCCACCGGAACTCCGGTGCCCTCGGCGCCGTCGCCCACAACTTCACACACGAGATCGCGACGACCAGCAGCGCCGCGCCCCACACCGCGGCGAACCACCGGCGACCACGCACCGTTTCCGTTGCGCCGCCGATCGCGATCGGAATCGCCAGCGCCGGCACAGACCAGAAGATCACGTAAATGCCAACAAGGAAGCTGACCGCCACACTGACGGACGCGCCGACGGCGAACGCCGTCCACACATCGGGCCTGCCGTCGTCCGCCGCGTTGGAGAGCCGCACGAGTCGACCGGCCACCCAGATGAGTCCAGCCGCCACCATCAGCACGCCCGCCACGCCAAGTTCCGACAGGAGCATCAGGTACATCGACGCCGGTGGGTCGTCGAGGACGGTTCCGAATGTCGAGAGCGCCCAATCCAGGTGCTGGAAGTAGTTGCCGTAGAACATCCCGAACCCCGTGCCTAGCCAGGGCTGTTCGACAAAGGCTCGCCCCATCACTTTCAGGTGGGTCACTCTGGCCCTGTCAAGCGTGTACAGAGCCTGGTTCAAGACCTGAAGGGGCTGCGAGAACACTGCGGTACCCAGTCGCAGCGGAACCTGGGCGATGGCTCCAACCACGCCAACGACGACTGCGACTGCTTTCAGCGGTGCCCCGGGCAGGACGCGAATGACCAGAACCCACAAACCGATTGCCGACGCGACAGACAGCGCCAGGAGGAACACGCGCCCACCTGTCGCCATGGCAACCGCGATCCCCAGCACGGCACCTATGCCCCACAGCACCCGCCGCACCATGGGCAACCGCGCAAACAACGCGACAAATACCATTCCGGCGAGCACGGCGGCACCATAGACCGTTGATGCGCCGGAGTCCTCCAGCAGGCCGGGAGCCCGACCGCTTACGACCGCAGACCCGCTTCCCGCCGACAGGAGGGACAGGTCCCAGCCCTGCATCGCAAACACGAGTAGGTTCAGTCCGATCGCCGACCACACGGCGACCGTGAACCACCACCGCACCCGCACCGTGGCGGATGTCCATGACACCCGGGCCGCGAGACCAATCAGCAACATCACGACGGACGTCTTCAGATAGATCCGCGCCTGACCGAACGAATAATTCGCGGACACCTGATCAGCCAACAGGAAGTCCTGAACGGGAATCCCCGGTCTCAGCGACGGCCAGTACAGCGACCAGAAGGCGTTGGTCAGCAGCAGCAGATACGTGAGTCCGACGGTGATCGCCCAGAGAGGACGCCGGACGAGCAGCACCAGAAAGGCGCCGAATGCGGCGAACTGGAAGAACGTATCGAGTCCGGTCCGCAGTGCGGGCCAGTCAAGCAGGACGTGCGCGCGGGCACCCACACTGGCGAGGAAGAACACCAGGCCGGCAAGGACGACCGCGGCATTAGCCATGGGTTAAAAGATAGATGCCACCGAGTCAGCCGCGATGGACAGCAGCCCGCCGGGCAACACACCGAGGTAGATCACGGCGATGAGCGCCAGCAGCAAGCCGGCCGTCGTCACGGCGGACACCGCAGGGCGGTGCTCAGGCGCCGTCTCATCACTCATGTACATCATGACCACGACGCGCAGGTAGAAGAACACCGACACAACCGACGTCAGCACACCGAGAATCGCGAGGGTGTACATCCCCTCCTGAATCGCAGCGTTGAAGATGTACCACTTGCCGATGAATCCCACCATCGGGGGGAAGCCGCCGAGCGACAGCAGGAACACCGTCAGCAACGCGGACAGGCCCGGGCGTTCCTTCCACATCCCTGCAAAGTCCCGCACATCGTCATGCGGCCGGTCCCCGGACGTGAGGGCCGCGAGCACGCCGAACGCGCCGAGGTTGGTCACGCTGTAGGCGACCAGGTAGAACAGAATCGCCGCCTTGCCAGCCGTGCTGGCCGCCACCAGGCCGACCAGCAGATAGCCGGCATGCGCGACGCTCGAATACGCGAGCATGCGCTTGACGCTCGTCTGTGCGACACCAACAACGGTGCCCAGAATCATCGTGAGCGCCGCAATGACCGAGAGGATCGGAATCCACTCGATGCGCAGCGGTTCGAAGGCCGACAGGAACACCCGCACAAAGGCGGCCATGGCCGCGACCTTGACGCCGGTGGACATGAAGCCCGTCACAAGCGTCGGAGCGCCCTGGTAGGCGTCCGGCACCCACATGTGGAACGGCACTGCGCCGACCTTGAAGGCAAACCCGACGATGAGGAGCACCATCGACAGGATCAGCAGGATGCTGGGGTCGAGCGACGACGAGGCGATGCGCATGCCGATCTCGTCGAGCTTCGTGGTGCCCGACACGGCGTAGGCCATGGCAATGCCATAGAGGAAAAACGCGCTCGAGAACGCGCCGAGCACGAAGTACTTGAACCCGGCCTCGACGCCCTCGGCGCTGGATCGCTTGATCGCGGTCATCACGTACACGCCGAGCGACATGACCTCCAGCGCGATGAAGATGACCAGCAGGTCCG